>Ga0116162_10000026_pt1 | contig 153239 bp, 130 predicted proteins | sample AD_UKC105_MetaG_FD_89875 | JGI IMG/M metagenome (GOLD analysis project Ga0116162, IMG submission 89875) | Active sludge microbial communities of municipal wastewater-treating anaerobic digesters from Hong Kong - AD_UKC105_MetaG | ecosystem: Engineered > Bioreactor > Anaerobic > Digestate...
ACGCCCAGCGTCACCCCCACCTCCAGCGTTACCCCGACACCCTCGGCCACGCCCACGGCCAGCGTCACTCCCACACCCAGCGCCACCCCGACCCCGTCGGTTACACCCACGCCCAGCGTCACTCCGACCGCTTCGGTTACCCCCACCCCGAGCGTCACCCCCACGGTCACGCCCACGCCGTCCGCCACCCCTACTGCCAGTGTCACGCCCACTCCCAGCGCCACCCCGACTCCGTCGGTTACTCCCACACCCAGCGTCACTCCGACTTCTTCGGTCACCCCGACCCCGAGCGTCACCCCCACGGTCACGCCCACGCCTTCCGTCACCCCCACCCCGATCACCCCGACTCCTTCACCTTCTCCGGTCATCCCCACTCCCTCCATGACCCCGACCCCCACCCCCACGCCGTCGGTAACTCCCACGCCGCCGACACCGACGCCCAGTTCCACCCCGACCCCCTCGGTTACCCCGACTCCATCGGTTACTCCTACGCCCTCGGTCACCCCAACCCCGAGCACGACCCCGACGCCGTCGGCCACACCCACGCCCAGCGTTACCCCTACTCCTTCGCCTTCGACCTCCCCGACGCCGACACCGAGCGCCACCACGACACCGTCGGTCACACCCACTTCCAGCGTTACTCCGACTCCCTCCGTCACGCCCACCCCGAGCGTAACTCCGACGCCGTCGGTCACGCCCACGCCCAGCGCCACTCCGACCCCGTCGGTTACCCCCACATCCTCGGCCACGCCCACGCCCAGCGTTACCCCCACCCCCTCGGTCACCCCGACTCCGTCGGTCACGCCCACGCCATCGGCCACCCCCACTCCCTCCACCACGCCATCGGCCACACCCACGGCTTCGCCGCTCACCCCCACCCCCACCGTCACCCCCCACTACCTGATCAACGAGCCTTTCGACGACTATAACGTCGGCGCCAGACCCGCCGGCTGGACCTTCATCGGCTGCGACCAGGACTCCGACACCTACACCACCGCCGGCGACTACGGCGACAACTCCCCCTCGATCAAGCTCGCCGTCAGCGCCGACGCCGTGATCACCCGGTCCTTCTTCATCTCCCAGACCGAGACCCTCGACTTCTGGGTCAAGGGCATCGGCACCGACGCCACCTCCTCCCTGGTCGTCGAAGCCTACGACGGCCTGGGCTGGAACCTCCTGACCGAGATCAGGCCGCTCCCGCTGAGCGGCGAGCGCCCGGGCCCGATCCCGATCGCCCCCGACACCGGCAGGATCTCCTTCACCTATGCCTTTGCCTCCGGCGACCTGGCGTTCGACGACGTCCGCGTCACCGGGCCCATCAGCCCCACCCCCACGCCCTCGGCCACACCCACACCCACCCCCACCGCTTCCACGACCCCGTCCCTCACCCCGACCGCGACCCCGACGCCCAGCGCCACCCCCACGCCCTCGGCCACGCCCACCGCCCGCAAGACCCCGACGCCGTCGGCGACACCGACCCCGTCGGCCACGCCCACGCCCAGCGCCACTCCGACGGCTACGCCCAGCGCCACCCCCACCTCCAGCGTTACCCCGACACCCTCGGCCACGCCCACGGCCAGCGTCACTCCCACACCCAGCGCCACCCCGACCCCGTCGGTTACACCCACTCCATCCGTGACTCCCACAGCTTCGATAACGCCTACGCCCTCGGTCACCCCAACGCCTTCGGTCACGCCCTCGCCTACCGTGACCGCCTCCATCACCACGACCCCCACGTGCACTCCCACGCCTTCGGTGACCCCGACCCCGAGCAAGACCCCAACACCTTCGGCTACACCCACGCCCAGCGCCACCCCCACGGTCACTCCCACGCCGTCCGTCACCCCCACCCCGATCACCCCGACTCCTTCCCCCTCCCCGATTATCCCCACGCCTTCCATGACCCCGACCGTCACCCCGACGCCTTCGGTCACGCCCACCCCGAGCGTAACTCCGACGCCATCGGTGACGCCCACACCCAGCGGCACGCCGACCCCGTCGGTTACCCCCACCCCCTCGGCCTCGCCCACGCCCTCGGCTACCAGCACCCCGAGTATTACTCCGACGCCCAGCATTACCCCCACGCCTTCGGCCACTCCGACTTCAACCGCGACTCCGACTCCCTCGGTCACCCCCACTCCCAGCGTCACTCCGACCCCGTCGGTGACGCCCACGCCCAGCGCCAGCCCGACTTCCTCGATCACCCCGACCCCGAGCGTTACGCCCACGCCCAGCGCCACCCCCGCCACGTCGCCCACGCCTTCGGCCTCGTCCACCCCGACGGCGGCCAGCCCCTCGCCCACTCCTTCGCCGCGGGCGACGGTTCCCTACCTGGCCGTGGGCGGCGACGATTATGACGGGGACGGCACCACCGATATCGCCCTCTGGCGGCCGATCTCGGGGAAGTGGCTCTACAAGGCCAGCGGCAGCGGCCTCACCGTCACGCAGAAATGGGGATCTTCCATCGACGTGCCCGTTCCCGGGGATTACGACGGCGACGGGACCGTCGACCTGGCCTACTTCCGACCGCCGCTGGGCATGTGGTACGTGCGCGGGCTGACCAATTTCTCGTGGGGGGGCACCGGCGACATCCCGCTCCCCGGGGATTACAGCGGCAACGGCACGATCGAACCCGCCTTCTGGCGCCCCAGCGAGGGTAAGTGGTACATCCTCCCCGATCCCGACGATCCCGGGACCGGCTACGAGATCCAGTGGGGTCTGGGTTCGGCCGGCGACATTCCCATCCCCGGGGATTACGACGGCGACGGTTCCGAGGATTTCGCGGTCTACCGCCCCAAGATCGGCGGCTGGCTCGTCCACGATATCTACCGCCTGCGCTGGGGGGTGGCCTCCGACCTGCCCCGGCCGATGGATTACGACGGCGACGGCGTGACCGACCGCGCGGTCTGGCGCCCGGGCGTCCAGACCTGGCTCATCGACGGAGCCGCCAAAGTCAGGCTGGGAGCGGCCACGGACTGGCCCGTGACCGGCGATTTCGACGGGGACATGGTCAGCGACATCGGTATCTTCAGACCCGCCAGCGGGATCTGGTTCATCCGCTACGACGCGGTCACCACCGAGACGGTCAACTTCGGCCTGAACGGCGACGAGCCGGTGGTCGGCCGGCCCTATTAACCGGCCGCCTTCCCTACTCCCCCCGATGACGGGAACGCCCGTTGCGGTGCGTTGCGCTCCGTGTTACCTTTAAGAGAAACCGGAGAGCATCTGATGAAAATCCCGTATTCGTCTCTTATACTGGCCGCAGCCGTGATCGTGGGCGCCATCCCCGGCCCTGCGGGAGCGACCGCGACCAGGATCAGCGTCATGGCCGCCAACATCACTTCCGACGGACAAAAATACGGCCCCCCCGGAATCCGCTGTTTCCAGGGCCTGGCCCCCGACATCGTCCTCATCCAGGAGTTCAACCCTCCCGACGGGCAGACCCTGGAGCAGTTCGTCATGACCGCCTTCGACTCCTCCTTCGAATTCTACTGCGAACCCACCGGGAGCATCCCCAACGGGATCATCAGCCGCTACCCCATTCTCTCTTCCGGCTACTGGACCGACAGCCAGGTCCCCGACCGCAACTTCGTCTGGGCCGTGCTCGACATCCCCGGGGAGATCGACCTGCAATGCGTCAGCGTTCATCTTAAAAGTGAAGAAAGCGGCACCCAGAACATCGAGGCCAACGCCATCAAGGACTACGTCGCCGCCAACTTCGACCCCGACCAGTACATCGTGGTCGGGGGCGACCTCAACACCTCCTCCGAGGGCGCTTCCGCCATCGGCACCTTCGACACCTTCCTCAACGCCAGCAACCACCGGCCTCGTGACCAGGAAGGTGATAAAGACACCAATGAAAATCGAAACGCACCCTACGACTGGGTGATGCCCAACGCCCTCCTGGACGCCCGCAACACCGGGGTGGTCTTCCCTTCCCGGACCTACAACGACGGGCTGGTCTTCGATTCCCGGGTCTTCACCCCCCTCTCGGAAGTCTCCCCGGTCCAGGAAGGCGACTGCCAGCAGTTTCAGCACATGCCGGTGATGAAGTGCTTCAACATCCCCGTCACCACCCCCACCCCCGCTCCCTCGCCCTCGCCGCGGCCGACCATCGCCCCCCCCTACCTCCTCGACGAGGGTTTCGACGGCTACCAGACCGGGACCCGGCCCGCGGGCTGGACCTTCACCGGCTGCGGCCAGGACTCCGACACCTACCTGGAGACGGGCTATTACGGGCGAACCGCGCCCTCGCTCAAGCTGGACGGCGACGGGGACCGGATCGAAACCTCCGCCTTCGCCGGGCCCCGGCAGCTGACGTTCTGGTACCGCGGGGTTTCCGCCGGAGGCGGCGACGCCCTGGCATTGGAAGAGTTCTACGGCGCTTCCTGGCAGGCGATCGAGACCCTCTACTACCTCCCGGAAGGTGGAGACCAGAGCGGCCCCTGGGACTTGAACCCCTCCACTTCCCAGCTCCGCTTCACCTTTTATCGGACCTCCGGGGCCCTGGCTTTCGACGACGTCGCGGTCAACGCCATCGTCATCACCCCCTCCCCGACCGCCAGCCCGCCCCCCACCACGAGCCCCACCGCCAGCCCGGTCCCCACCGCAACCGCCGTTCCCACCTGCACTCCCCCTTCCAGCCCGACCCCATCGTCTACCCCAGCCCCCACCCCGACCCCGCCGCCGCGGCGTGCGGTGGCCGGCGACTACACCGGCAACGGGACCACCGATGTCGCCCTTTTCCGGCCCTCGTCCGGGCTCTGGCTGATCCGCGGCTTCACCCGGGCCTACTTCGGCGCCGGCACCGACTCCCCGGTGCCCCGCGACTACGACGGCGACGGGGCCTGGGAGATCGCCGTCTTCCGCCCCGCCAGCGGCAAGTGGGCGGTTGCGGGCGGAGCCACCGCCTACTATGGGGCGGCCTCCGACGTCCCCGTTCCCGGCGATTACGCCGGCAACGGCACCGACGCGATCGCGGTCTTCCGTCCGTCGATCGGGAAATGGCTGGTCCGGGGCTCGACCGGGGTCTATTACGGGTCGTCCTCGGACCGGACGGTGCCGGCGGACTACGACGGAGACGGATCCGTCGAGGTCGCCGTATTCCGTCCGTCGATCGGAAAGTGGCTGATCCGGGGCGGTAGCGGGGTGTATTTCGGCGTCTCCGCCGACCAGACCGTGGCCGCCGATTACAACGGCGACGGCTCCGCCGATATCGCCGTCTTCCGGCCGAACAGCGGGCGCTGGTTGGTGCGGGGAGGGGCCAGCGCCTACTTCGGCCTCTCCACCGACACCCCGGTCCCGGGGGATTTCAACGGGGACGGGTCCGCCGATTTCGCCGTCTTCCGGCCGGACAGCGGCAAATGGCTGATCCGGAACCTGAGCGCGGTTTACTACGGCGTTTCGACCGACGTTCCGGTCGTCCGTTAAGCCCTCCCCGGCCGAGGAAAGGGATCGAACGGGCGCGGGAGAATCAGCTCTGAAGCGCCTGGTCGAGCAGGGCCGCGAGTTGATCGCGGCCGACCGCGCCGATCTGGCGGTCGACCTCGGCGCCGCCCTTGAAGACGATCAGGGTGGGGATGCTCATCACCCCGTAGGAAGCCGCAATCTGAGGGTTCTCGTCGACGTTGACTTTACCCACCCGGGCCCGGCCTTCGTAATCCTGGGCCAGGGCCTCGATAGTAGGACCCACCATCCGGCAAGGCCCGCACCAGGGTGCCCAGAAATCCACCAGAACCGGAATCGGAGACTCCAGAACCTTCTCGCGGAAGTTACCGTCATTGAATTCGAGCGCCATGACAACCTCTCCTCGATTTAGAGTTAACGATTAAGGTGCTCCCGGGCGGCGATCGCCGCGACCGCGCCCTCTCCACATGCGATCGTGATCTGCCTAAGGTTCCCGGAGCGGATATCCCCGGCGGCGAAAATACCGGGCACCGACGTTTCCATCATGGCGCCGGTCACCACCCGGCCGGTTTCGTCCAGGTCCAAGAGGCCGCCCAACCAGGCCGTATTCGGCTCGTGCCCCACATATTCGAAGATGCCGCTCACCGCCTCATCCCATTCCCGGCCGGTCTCCCGATCCCTCAGGCGGATGCCCTCCACCTTCTTCTCGCCGAGAACGGCGACGGGGACCGCCCCCAGTGCCGTTTCGATCCGGGGATACTCCCCCAAACGTTCCTGGAGCAGGCGGGAACCCCGGAACTCTTGCCGCCGATGAACCAGCAGTACCCGGGAAGCGAACCTGGTCAGGAACATCGCCTCTCCCAGGGCGGCGTCGCCGCCTCCGATCACGGCCACGGACTTATCCTTGAAGAACGGGCCGTCGCAGGTGGCGCACCACGACACCCCCCGTCCGGCCAGTTCGTTTTCCCCGGGGATGCCCAGCCGCCGGGGACGGCTGCCGGTCCCGAGAATAACCGCGGAGGCGCGGAGATTCCTCCGCGAAGTCCGGATGCTGAATCCGGGCGACCCCGCCGAGAGCTCCAAAACTTCCTCGTTTTCCGCCAATTCGGCGCCGAATTCCCGGGCCTGCTCCGCGAATTTCAGCGCCAGCTCCGCTCCGGCCGCTCCCCCGGGGAAACCGGGATAGTTTTCGATCAGGGCGATGTTGACCGGTTCCCCTCCGCAGAGGCCTTTCTCGATCACGACCGTCCGAAAACGGTCGCGGCCGGCGTACACCGCGGCCGCGAGGCCGGCCGGCCCCCCGCCGACGACGGCGATATCGTATTCGTTGCCGCTCATTAGTTTTTCCAGGGGTGTTTCTTCCTTGAAAACGGTCATGGTAGCATTTCCAGGAAAGGATGGAAACCTCCGGGAAGCCAAAAAATTGACGCCGGAAGCGGGACAAACGAATATGATGCAGCCTCGTCCATGAGAACGTTGCCAGGCCATCACCATCGACCCAGTGGGAGAACGGGGATCGGGATCCTCCTGATGGCGGGGACCGTCATCCTCTGGGGAGTACTGCCGTTTTTCCTCAAAGCCCTGCTCGCCCAGATGGGAGCCATGACCATATCCTGGTACCGCTTCCTGATAGCGGCCGGCCTGCTGTACCTGTTCATCGCCCGCAGACGGGGACCGGGATTCCCCTTGGAGGTACTGAAGGGGCCGCCGCTGCTGCTGGCGGGGGCGGCCCTGGGCCTGGCCGGCAATTACATGACCTACGTCCTCGCCTTGAAGTACGTCGGGGCCGCCGTCGCCATCGTCGTCATCCAACTGGGACCGTTCTTCATGCTCCTGGGAAGCTTGGTTGTTTTCCGGGAACAATTTTCCGTCCGGCAGTGGATCGGCGCAGCGGTGCTCTTCGGAGGTATGGCCTTGTTCTTCAACCGGGACCTGCCCGCCGTCTTCCTCCCCGGTACCGCCACCGGAACCGGCGTGGCGATCCTGGTGGCATCGGCGCTGTTTTGGTCCGTATATTCCCTGGCGCAGAAACAGCTCCTGAGCCGATTCCCTTCCCAGGAGATCATGTGGTTCATCTACTGCGCGGGGGCCCTGCTGCTCCTGCCCCTGGCGTCTCCTGGGGAGATATTCCGCCTGAACCCGACCGGGCTGCTGCTCCTGGGGTTCTGCGCCGCCAACACGCTGGTGGCTTACGGCTTCTTCGCCGAAGCGCTGGAACACCTGGAAGCTTCTCGGATCAGCGTGGCCGTGACGCTTTCCCCCCTGGTCACCCTGGCGGTAGCCTGGGCGGCCGCGAAAACGATTCCGGGGTTGCTGCCGCCGGAGCCGCTCTCTCCCTCCAGCCTGCTCGGGGCCCTCATGGTCGTGGGCGGATCCATCCTCGCGGCCGCCGGGGGCACCAGGTCCCCCGACTTCCGCCGCTGATTCCCTCCCGCTCAGCCGGCGACCAGCAGGAGAATCCGGATGAGCGCTCCGTACCCGGCCCGGAAGGGGAAAAACGCCAGGTTCATCAGCCCCGGGATCAACCAGGCCGCGATCATGAAGACCAAAAACGCCTGAAACCCGCGGGCCTGCAGGGAAGCGTACCACCGCCGGGCCTCGCCCCGGAGGAAATAACCCAGTATCCAGGAACCGTCCAGGGGCGGGATCGGCAAGAGGTTGAAATTGGCGAGGATGAGATTGATCTGCACCACCCTCAGAAGCAGTGGGATTACCGCTCCCGGCAGCCCCGACGGCGAATGCCTTCCCAGAACCAGAACCGGGAGGCAGAGCAGGAAAGCGGCCAAGGCCAATAGAATATTGGCTCCCGCTCCCGCGAACGAGACCTTGACGTGATCCCGCTGGCCTCCCCGCAGACGGTAGGGGTTGACCGGGACCGGCTTGGCCCCCCCGAAGATGATTCCCGGCCCATGAAGCAGGGCGGACTGAAGGGCGAGAAACGCGGGGAGAAACAGGGTCATGAAGGGATCGATGTGGGGCAACGGGTTCAGCGTCAGCCGGCCGGCGTCCCGGGCGGTGGAATCGCCGCACTTCAGCGCCACCCAGCCATGGGCGATTTCGTGGATAATCACCGAAAAAATAAGGATGATCAGATTGGTTGCGATCTCGATAACCATGCTTCGGCTCCGCGGGGGCAACTATACCAGTTCGAGAGCTCCCTGAACACGTGCAAATACCTCCGTACGGCAAAAGCCGTCTTGCTTCGCACCGCTCCCGGCGCTATCATCGGCCATGATCCGGTTGGCCTTGAAAACCCGATCATACCTGGAAATGCTCACGGTCCTGGGGGTGATGGTCGTCCTCACCCCCTTGACCCAGAGCCGCGAAACACCGCTGGCCGATTTCATCCTTTCCTTTTCCTTCCTCCTGCTTCTTGTCGCCAGCCTGCAGACCGTATCCACGCGCGGGATCAAGCCCCGCTCGAAATGGGTCCGGGGGGGAATATACGGCGCCGCCGGCATCGCTCTGATATTGGACATCGGAGACCTCATCTTCGGGCGCCAGCATACCCCGGACATGCCCTGGCTGCGGGGGCTGAGCACCGCCTGCTACGCGGTCCTGCTCGGCGCCGTCTGTTGCGTGATCGTCAAGGACCTGTTTTCCGGGAAAAAGGTCTCCGTCGATAAAATCTACGGCGCGATCAGCGTCTACCTGCTGATCGGAATGTTCTGGGTCTGCCTGTACAGCCTTCTCTGCCTGGCCGATCCCATGGCCATAACCTACGCGGATGGGTCCCGGGTCAACGCTTACGGAACCATCATTTATTTCAGCTTCACCACCATCGCCACCGTGGGGTACGGCGATATCATTCCCCGCTCCCAGATCGCCATGACCCTGAGCAACCTGGAAGCGGTGACCGGCCAGATGTTTCTGGCCGTGGTCGTCGCCCGGCTGGTGGGATATTATATCGCCCAGTCTAGGGACCAGGCGCCGGACACGACGAACTGATTTTCCGGACTTGACTCTTTTTTTTACCGCGGTAGTATACCTACCGGTAGGTATACATGGAAATCGCTCCACAGACCAGGGAAACCATTCTCAAAGCGGCCCTGCAGGTTTTCACCAGTCGGGGTTTCGCGGGGGCCTCGATGCGCGAGATCGCCGAATTGAGCGGCGTGACCAAGCCCACCATTTATTACTATTTCGCCAACAAGGAAGAACTCTACCGCTACCTGGTGCGAACCATCCTGGATGACTTCAACGACAAGGTGGTGGCGGTAGCCTCGGGGACCGGCGCGCCCGGCCGCAAGCTGCTGGATGTCGCCCGGCTGCACATGAATTCCTGCCAGGAATTTCCCGATTACATCAAGCTGTTCATCATGGCGATCTACCGCCTGGATTCCTACGCTCCCCCCACCGATATCGCCCAGTACGGGAAACGCGGCATCGATTCCATCGCCGCTATCGTTCGGGAAGGTATCGATTCGGGGGCCTTCAGGGAGGTCGACCCCGTCAAGGCGACGTTACATCTCCTCGGGGCCCTGCATATGCAGGAGTTGCTCGTCATGAAACGGCACCATGACTATCTGACCCTGCCGGCCGCGACTCCCGAGGAACTGATAGGGCTCTTCCTGGAAGGAATCGCGCGACGATGAAAATAGCGCTGACGATCGGACTCTGTCTCCTGGTCGGGAGCGCCGGAAGAGCTGCGATCGCCCCCGCCCCCTCCCCCACCGTCCCGGTCTATACCCTCGCCGATTGCCTGGAAATGGCGTACGAGCGAAACGCTCAGATCGAAACCGCCGCCGAAGAGATGGAAGCTGCCGGCGGCATCCGGCTGCAGGCGATCTCGGACGCGGTCCCCCACCTCAGCGGAGACGCATCCTACACCTACCTCGACCGGATTCGATATTACGAATCCGGAGACGAGACTCTTCCCGTCAACCGGCACGACAACTACCACGTCGGGTTGACGCTGGAACAAAGCGTCTACCAGGGCGGCCGCGTCATCGCGGGGATCAGGGCGGCGGACCTGCTCAATGATTATTCCGAAGTCTACCTCGCGGAAACCCGGATGGACGTCGCTTACCGGGTAAAGGAGTTTTTCTATCTCCTCCTCCAGCAGGAGGAGGTGGCTCGGATCCGGCGCGACACCGTCAAGCACATGACCGATTACCGGGATACCGCGGAAAACAAGTTCGAACAGGGGACCATATCGGAGTTCGACCGTATCACCGCCGAGGTAAAACTGGCCAACTCCGTTCCGCCGATGATCCAGGCCGAAAACCAGACCGATATCTACAAGACGTCGCTGGCCCGCGAATTGGGGCTGAGCGAGCAAACCTTCGGCGTACACGGCCGGTTGGAGTACGTCGATTTCGACGTCCCCCTGGAGTCTCTCAACATTCTGGGTAAAGAATACCGGCCTCTTTTAAAACAAATGCGGTTGATGGAGGAGATGAGGGAACAGGAAGTCAACGCCGCCCGCGCCGGTTACCAGCCCAGCGTTTCGCTTTTCGCTTCCTGGGTGGGGGATTATCCCGACGACGAGACCCCGCCCGAAAGCGATTTTCAAAACGAATGGTTCGCCGGCGCTCGGCTCACCTGGCACCTGTTCGACGGCCTTAAAACCCCGGGCAAGGTCGCCGAGGCCCGAGCGCGGCTGAACCAGGCCCGGATCGCTTCCAGCGACGCCGAGCGCACGGTGCTGCTGGCCATCAAGCAGGCGTACCTGGATACGCTGGCCTCGAGGAAGGCCCTGGAGAGCCAGAAGGAAACGGTGGCGCAAGCGGAAAAAGCCTATCAGATCGCCAAGATCCGCTGGGATAACGGAATCAGCACCTCCCTGGAGCTTACCGACGCCGAGCTGAACCTGTCCGAAGCCCGGGTCATGTTCGAACAATCTCTGGCCTACTACCGGATTTCCCTGGCCGCGATAGAGCGTTCCGTCGGAGTTCCCCTGGAGGAAATGAAGCGGGTCGGCCCCAGCGGTGGCCGGGCGCCAATGGAGAGAGGAGATTCGGGTGAATAAAATCGTTGTTGTTATCGGTTTGCTGGCCGTTGTGGTCGTGCTGGGCGTTCTGGTCGGCGGCCGCATCCGGCAGAAAAACCGGATGCAGCCGGCGCCCACCATCGAAGAACTGCAGAGCGGTTCCGGTTACCCGGTCCGCGTCGCCGGGGCGGCACGGGAGGATATCGACGATCTGATCGAGGTGGACGGAACGGTGGAACCCGACCGCAAGGCGGTACTGGTCTCGCGATACGACCGGCTGATCGAAAGCATATCCGTCGACGAAGGCGATCCGGTGGCCGCCGGCGACGTCCTCGTTGTCCTCGAGCACAAAGCCGTGGAATTACGGGTCGAGGCCGAGCAAGCGGCTCTGGACGAGGCCGAGAAGAACCTGACCCGGGCCCGGGCCCTCTACAGTTCGGGGGCCATTTCCCGGCAAGACCTCGACCGGAGCGAAGTAGCGACGGACCGCATGAAGGCCTCCCTGCAGGAAAACCGGGAAGAGCTGGAGAATATGTATCTCGCCTCGCCTCTCACGGGGTTTGTCTCCCGCCGGTACCGGGAACCGGGAGAGCTGTCGGGGGTCGGGGAACCGCTCCTGGAAATCGTCGATATCGACCGGGTCGAGGTGCATTGCCGGATCTCCGAACAATTGATCGCCGGCATCCGCCGGGGACAGAACGTCAAGGTGCGTTTCGACGCTTACCCGGAAAAAACCTGGGAGGGGACGGTCGACACCATTAACCCCACCGCCAACTCGATCAGCCGCCTCTTCACGGTCAAGATCGGCCTGAACAACCGCGAACACCTCCTGCGCCCCGGCATGTACGCTCGGACCTCGATCGTCCGTGAAATCCACGAGCAGGCGGTTCTGATCCCCCGAAGCGCCCTGGTCAGGAATGAGGAGGGCGAGTCCGGAGTCTTTCTGGTCTGCGCCGGGAACTCCGCGCATTTCCAGCCCGTGCGCACGGGCATCGTCGCCCGGGAAATGGTCGAAATCCTGGGAGGCATGGACGGAGACTGCTTGGTCGTAGTCGAAGGACAGGACAAGCTCGCGGACGGCGCAACCGTCAAGGTGATCGCCGCGGACGAAAGCGGAGAGGAATAACCGTGTTTCTCTCGAACCTCGCCATCAACCGCCGGGTACTGACCCAGGTCATCATCCTCATCTTCGTCATCCTGGGGCTGGTCGGCTACCTGGACAGCCCGGTCGATCTTTTCCCCAAAGTCGATATCCCCTGGGTGAGCGTCGCCACCATCTACACCGGAGCCGGTCCACGGGAGATCGAAACGCTCGTGACCAAGCCCCTCGAGGAGGAGTTGAGCACCGTCGAGGGGCTGAAACACATAACCTCCCGTTCCGAGGAGGGCCTTTCCATCATCGCCCTCGAATTCGAACTGGGAATCGACACCGACGCCGCCGCCGCCGATGTCAGGGACAAGGTGGCGTTGGCCGAACCCGATCTTCCCGAAGACGCGGAGAAACCGCTGGTCAGCAAGTTCGACCTCAACGCCATGCCGATCATGTCCCTGGCGGTGTCGGGGAACCGGCCGCCCCAAGAGCTTTACCTCCTGGCCGACAACAAGATCCGTTCCGCCATTTCCCGGGTCAGGGGGGTGGCCAACGCCGACATCATCGGGGGCCAGGAACGTGAGATCAGGATCGCGGTCGACCAGAAGAGACTCAACGCCCTGCACCTGCGGTTCGACGACATCTTCTCCGCGATCAGGCAGGCGAACCTGGAACTCCCTTCGGGCCATATCACCGAGGCCAGCAACGAGTTCACGATCCGTCTGGCCGGGAAGATCGAGGAGTTGGAGGAATTCCGCAAAATCCCGATCATCACCAAGGAAGGAGAGACCATCCGCCTGGAGGATATCTGCGAAATCGAAGATACCGTCAAGGAGGTCCGGGAGCTCGCTCGTTTCCAGGGCAAGCCCTCGCTCGGAATCCTGATTCAGAAGCGATCCGACGCCAACACCATCGGCGTAGCCGACGGGATATATAGGACCATCCGCGACCTCAAGCGCCTGCTGCCGAGCGACATCGAAATCGAAGTCTCGACCGACAACTCCGTGTTCATCCGCAACTCCCTGGGCGAGGTCACGAACAACATCGTCATGGGGATCGTCCTGACCGCGGTGTGCCTCTTTTTCTTCCTCCATAATTTCCGCAGCACCCTGATTATCGCGGTCGCGATGCCCACCAGCATTATCTGCACATTCTTCCTGGTTTATCTTTTCGGCTTTTCCATCAATATGCTGAGCATGTCCGGTCTGGCCCTGGCCGTGGGGATACTGGTGAACAACGCCATCCTCGTCCTGGAGAACATCCATCGCTACCTGGAGATGGGAAAGGACCGGGTCACCGCCGCCAAGGTCGGGACTTCCGAAATCGCCGCCGCCGTCGCCTCCACCACCTTGACCAACATCGTCGTATTCCTGCCGGTCGCTTTCATGCAGAGTATCGCCGGGCAGTTTTTCCGCCAGTTCGCCATGGTGATCGTATTTTCCACCATCTTTTCGCTCTTTATCTCCTATACCCTCACTCCCATGCTGGCTTCCAGGTTCCTCCGCGAAACACGGGAGAAAAAGAAGGTGTTCCAGGCCTGGGAGCGTTTTTACGACCGTCTCTCCGAAAAATACGGCCGGTTGGTCGGTACAATACTGAGAAGAAAAGCGCTGGTGATCGGCCTGACCGTGGTCGCATTCGTCCTCTCCCTTCTGCTTACGCCCCTGATCGGTTTCGAATTTTTCCCGGCAACCGACCAGGGATCGTTCAAGATCGCGGTCGAGACGCCGGTGGGAACTTCCCTTCAGGCCACCGATGCGGTGGTGCGCCGGGTAGAGGCCCTGGCCGAAAGCATCCCCGAAAAAGAAAAAATCTTCGCCATGGTCGGAAAAACATCCAGCGCCCACGGGGGGAGCACCTCGGGGATCAACCTGGGTGAAGTCGATATCGATCTCGTCGACCTGGAGGCGAGAAACCGTTCGACCGGGCAGATTATGAACTCCCTCCGGCCGCTGCTGGCGGAGATTCCCGGAGCGTCCTTCACCCTCCAGGAGACCGAACAGGGCGGCGGCGGAGGCGACAAACCGATCAAAATCGAGATCAGCGGCGATGATATCGAAACACTCAACCGGCTGGCCGCCGAAATCATGAATCTGGCGGCGACCGTTCCCGGCGCGGTCGACATCGACAGCGACTGGAGGAGCGGGAAACCGGAACTCTGGTTCCTTCCCGACCGGGAAAAAGCCGCCGAATATGGGATCACGGTAGGAGACATCGCCCGGGTACTCCGTAGCTCCTTTTCCGGAGAAGTGGCTTCCACCTACCGGGTATCAGACGACGAATTCGACATCCGGGTAAAATTGCGCGAGGGGGACCGGCGATTCCAGGAACAGGTCCGCAACCTCACCCTTCCGGCCGCCGACGGCAAACCGGTTCCCCTGACCGCCGTCTGCCGAATCGAAAACGGTGAGGGCCCCACCACCATCACCCGCAAAGACCGGAGCCGCACAGTCACCGTCTCGGCAAATGTTTCCGGGGTCTCGGCCGGAGAAGTAGGGCGGAGCCTGGGCCGGCTCATCGACGAAAAGATGACTTTCCCCGAGGGCTATTCCTACTTCTCCGGGGGGGAGATGGAGATGATCGCCAAGGAATTCGGGGAACTCATCAAAGCCCTGATCCTGGCCATCTGCCTCACCTTCCTCATGCTCGCCGGGATTCTGGAATCATGGCGTTTCCCGGTCATGATCATGCTCAGCCTGCCCCTGGCCCTGATCACGATCCTACTGGCCCTCTTTCTCACGGGGGCGACGATCAATATCATGTCGCTGATGGCCATCATCATGCTGGTCGGGCTGGTCATCAACAACACCATCGTCATCGTCGATTACGCCAACCACCTGCGCCGCAACGGGAATGGAAACATTTTCGACGCCGTGGTCCAGGCCTGCCAAGTCAGGCTACGGCCGATCCTGATGGCGAACCTCACCACCGTTATCGCCATGATCCCCCTGGCCCTGGCCAAGGGAGCGGGAGGCGGCTACCGGGCCTCCATGGGGGTGGTTTCGATCGGGGGAATGATGGGAGGGGCATTTCTCGCCCTGATCGTGATGCCGGCCGTCTATGTCCTGTTCGCGTCGCCACGGGAGGCTTTCCGTTTCCGGAAGCGCCGAGTCGTCTCCTCCGGCGACGGCTGAGTAGAACTTGGCAAGACCGTCCGGTTCTGTTATTTTCAGTGCCGCACGACACTATGTCCGAAACGCAAGGGGGCTTACCGTGAGCGCCGATCCTATCTCCCCGAATGAATTGACGGTTTTCAGAATCATCTGGAAAGCGCGGCTGAAGATATCGGCGGCGACGCTGATCGTGGGGGTGATTGCGGGGGGGGTCAGCTTGTTCCTTTCCAATAAGTATTCCGCGACCGCGGCGATACTGGTTCAACAGCCCGAGCTGCAGGTCGAAGGCGAGGCTCCGCCCCCCAACGTCGAAACTCTGCGCACGCTGGTGGAGGCCGAAAGCACCAAGCGGGAGCTGTTCGAGCGCTTGCAAGAAGAAGGAATCCTGGCGCCGGAAATGGATTTCAAGTCTTTCGGCAGGAAATTATCGACCGAAATCCTGCATCAGCGCGACCGGGAAAAAACGGCTCTGCCGCTGATTCAACTCACGGCCGTCACCCGCGATTCCGAGCTCTCCGCCCTGATCGCCAACCGCTGGGCGGCCATCGTCCTGGAAAAGACCAGGAGCATTCATACCGCCGGGGTGGAGGAATTGGGTCAGTTCATCGGCACGCTGTTCGCCCAGGCGGAGAAATCGCTTAAAGAAAGCGAAACCCGCTACACCGAAGCGTACCTCTCCTCCGAAATCGAGATCAACCGATCCATCATGGAAAACCTGACGAAGACGAGACAGGTCGCATACTCCCGGTACCTGGACTACACCGAAGAACTGGTTCAGAAAAAGGCCATCCTCGACGTCCTCACCCAGACCATGGCGGAAGATGAAATCAACGGCATCTGGAGGGGCAAATATTATTTCGAGAAACTCCTGACCGGAGACAGCGCCGGATTCGCCTCTCAAACCGAGGGAAGGGACGAGTTGGCGATACTGGCCTCCAACCTGTATCGGAGCCAGGTTCTCCTGGCAGAATTCGAAGAAAAAAGCAACCTGCAGTTCAAGGAAATGCAGCTCAAGAACAAAGACCGCGAACTGGAACATATCTCTACCGAGATCGTGCAGGCACAGAATCGTCTGGCGGTCATCGCCCCCCAGTACGAAGGGTTGCAAGCGCTGCTCAAAACCCTCTCCCCCACCCTCCTCCTGAAGAAAGCGATCACCGACGACGCCCTGTGGAACAAATTTTTCTCCGAAGGGTTGCCCGGCAACGCCGATCTCCCGGTGCTGGCGGAGGAGGAAATCAATCCCGTCTATTCCTCGCTGCAGGGGGATTTGCTCAATAAGTCGGTGGAGATCAAGGGACTGAAGGAGCAGATCAAATTCTACGATCAGAAATTGAAGACCCTGCAGGAAGAAGTCAGCCTGCTGGCCAAGGAGATCAGCAGCCTGCAATCCACCAGAAAATCATATCAGGATTCGATCCAGCGTGATCAAAGCCTTTTCGACAACCTGGCCGACCGCTACAGTGAAAACCGAAAGACCGTCAACAACACCGCCTTCGAGGTCGACCGCCTACTGGGTCTGAGCCGAGCGCAGGAAGAGGAAGTGGCCCGAATCGACGGACAACTCCGGGAACTGGGACAGAAGATCCTCACCTGGCAGGATCGCCTTTCCGCCCTGCAGAGAACCGTGGAAAGCAGGCGGCAGATCCGCGATTCCCTGGCGGCGCGCGCCGGCGAAGTGGATATGCTCAACGTGTCCCTGCAAGACGTCTCCCGGTCGGGGATCGCGCTGCTCTATTCCGCCCAGGCCGATCCGGCCAAAGTCGGTCCGCACCGGGTCCGGTTGATCCTCGCCGCCATGCTCGTCGGCTTCCTGGCGACCTCGGCGATTCTGGTCGTCTCACGCCTGGGCCGAATTTCCTAAGCGGGAAACCGACCCCCCCTCCATGATCGACGGAGACAGGCAAATAAACCCTCGCGGGTGGGTTTTCTGGTTTCTACCCTGCCTGTGCGTTCTGGCGGCATTGCCGAAGATGATGTCGGGGAACTATCTTCCCAAAACATTCTGGGCTTCCCTGACCATCGGCGGCGGGCTGTTACTGTTACTCCCTCGCCCGAATTCCCGGCTGCGGATAAGTCCCTTGGGAGCGGTCTGGGTTCTTTATCTCGCCTGGGCGCTGATTTCCCTTGCCTGGGCGCCTTCTCCGCGGCCCGGCCTGGAGCGGTGGGGAGCCGTCTTCCTGCCGACCTGCGGATATCTCCTGGCTGCCCGCACCCGTTTCTGGGAAAACCGGGCCTGCTGGGGAGCTTTTTCCATTCTGGTCGGGATCGTGGCCGGCATCGGTATTCTTCAGTACATGTACGAGGAGCTTCCCCTGATCCACTGGTTTCAGGGGACCGCGGTGCCCCGCTCTACCATGGGGCAGCGAAACTACGCCAGCATGTACCTCATGCTCGCCATTCCTTTCCTGTTCTATGCCTGGTTCAAACTGAGAAGGGCGATGGCTTTCGTGGCCCTGGCCGCGGCCCTGCTCGGGGGCATATTCCTGCTCCTGGCGAAAACCCGGGGAGCGCTCGTCGGGTGCGGGTTGGGGCTGTTCTTCATTCTGGCGGCAGGCGGCCTGAAAAAAGTTCGTCAGGAACCGAAGAAATTGAGGGTTCTGTTGGTTCTGCCGATTTTGGTCGCGGCGCTGGCCCTGGTCGTACAACCTTCCCCGAAAGTTCGGGAATCAATCGGGCGAAAACGAAATCTCGCTCAAGTATTCCCGACCATCCTGAATCCGGCGCAGAGGCTCGACTTCTGGAGGCCGTGCCTGGGGGTTACCGACTTCTGGCGGGGGGCCGGATTCGGGAACTTTCCCGTCGTCGCCACTCCTTCAACTGCCCAGGGTCTGGTCAAAACCCTGAATTGGGAAGTCCACAACGACTACCTTCAGGCTTTTGTCGATCTCGGGCTGGTGGGGTTTCTGCTCTTTGCCGCCGCCTGCGGGCTTCTGCTCCGGGGCGCCTGGCGCGGGAGAAACACCGGAACGGGCTTGGCCGCGGGTGCGGCTGCGATCGGAATGTTGTTCATGCAATTCACCACGTTCACTTCCGAAAAGGTCAGTTCCCTGATCTGGTTCGCAGGGATTGCGGCCGTCATCAATACTCCGGAGCGAAAGCACCCCCTGCTTTCCCTCCCGGTTTGGCCCGGGTTTTCCCGGCTTGCCAGCCGTCTGGCCGGGCTCCTGCTGCTCTTTCTGGCCGCCGCCGCCGCTCTGGCCATCCGCTCCGACCGGCGATTCCGCCAGATAAGCGAGGAAGCGGCGGAAGCGGCGGCGATGGGACACGCGGCCGGAGAAGAATCGTCTCCGCAGAAAAAGCAGCGGATATATCTGCTGTACCGGCAGCGGAGGGAAATAGTCATGGCCGAGCTGGACGACCTCAGGGAAAACTATCTCCCCTGGTCCTGGTTCGATGCCAACATGCGCCATATTTCCCTGCACCAACTGGCCGAGATCTCCATGGACCTCGGGGACGCCTACCACGCCGACTTCTTTTCCCGGGAAGCGCTGCGGCTGCACCCCCACGACCGCACCTGCATCACCTTCCTCGCGTATAACGCCCTGCGCGAGGGCCGAACGGTCGACGCCGAACACTGGCTGGAGAGGGGGATGCAGGTCTTCGGGTGCGATCCCTACCTGCCTTTTTTCTGCGAAAAGTTGGCCGCGGTTCTCGAAAAACGCGGGGATACCAAGCGGGCGCGATCCATCCGGAGCCGCCAGGCCGCCAATTTCGTACGGGTACCGGCGTCGCCGCAGCCGCCCGACTGGACCGCCGGCGTCGAGCCGGAAACGAACCTGTCCTGGGGCCGGGAGGCCAACCGAAGCTACGACGTTTATTTCTGGGAACGCGGCGGACCCCAACCCCGATCCCCGGCCCTGGCGGTCGAAGGCTTCGACCCGGTGCGGCCGCCGATTCCCCTGGAACCAGGCAAAGTTTATCTTTGGAGGGTGACGGCTCAGGGGACGTTCGGGTCGGCTACCGGACCTATTTGGTCTTTTCGGGTGGGGCCGGTCGCCCTTGACCGGGAACAGCCCCTTGATTAGTATTTTACGTAATTCCTGATTCTATCGGAGGTGTCTTCTCATGAACTCGAGGTTGTTTCCGGCCATGGTGCTGGGCATAAGTTTTTTAGCCGTCAGCGGATGCGGGCCGAAACCCGACGAGGGGGAACCGGACTGGTTTAAATCGACCAGCACCGGCAAGAACCTGAGCAACCAGGCTCTGCTGATCAGGATCGACGACACCGACGATCTTTTTATCCTTTATGGGATGAAACGCCAGTACGTCATGCGAGGCGGAAAATCTCAAGCGATCGTCAAGGCTCTCGACGAACGAAGAGATCAAATCGTGGACGCCCACGACCGCCAAACGGCGATCCCCGGCAAACTCGATTTCATCGACTGGAACATCCAGCGCGTGGGCGACGGCTCCTACGAAGTATCGGCCTATTTCGTGGTCACGGGGAAAATGGATCGGGACTGGCGTTTCAAACTGGTGGCGAAAGTCGACGATTCCCACGTGGACAGGCTTCCGCCGGACTCGCGCAAAGAGAAACGCCTCCGGTATAAAATGGCCCCGGAAACTTCCACCTGGGAAGTGGGAGAACATAAAATAGTGAGTCATATCTTCAATTTTCAGCCGATCCCCTATGAAATTTTCGGGGTTTTCTACCTCTATCCCGAGGGGACCTACGGAGATACGTTCGAATACGGGTGGTTCGCCGATCCGGATCTGCAACCCGGCCCGACCCAGGCCGGCGAATGAAAGCCGTCATCCTGGCCGCCGGCCGAGGCACGCGCCTGGCCCCTCTCACCGACATCAAGCCCAAGTGTCTCGTTACCTCCAGCGGCCGACCGATTATCGACTTCCAGATCCGGGCTCTGATCGAGGCCGGCGTCTCGGAAATTATCGTCCTGGCCGGCTACCGCGCCGAAATGATCCGGAAATTTATCTCCGGGATTCCCGATCCTAAGCCGGGGATACTGATCAATCAGGAATGGGATCGGACCAACAACATGTACTCCCTGTACCTGGCCCGCAACCGCCTGGCCGGAGAACCATTCATTCTGGCCAACGGCGACGTCATCGTCGCGCCGGAAGTTATTTCCGGGCTGGTAGCCGACCCCCGCGACGATCTCATCGTCAGTCAACCGGGAGCGTGGAACGAGGAATCTATGAAAGCGGTCGTCGCTTCCGACGGTTCTATCTGCGATATCAGTAAAACTATCCCCCCCGAACAGGCCCACGGACTCACCTGCGATATCTACAAGTTCTCCGCCGCCGCCGGAGACGCTTTGATTCGAGAAGCGGAAAAAGTAATCGAAAGCGAAAATAACCGCAACGAATGGACCGAACTCGCGCTCCAGCGGCTGATGCAGTCCGGGAAGATAGCCATGGAACCCTTCGAAATCAGGCAAGAGCAATGGCTGGAGATCGACACCCTCGATGACCTGGCCCGGGCTGACACCCTTTTCAGCCCGCTTTCCCCCGAACTTCCGGGCATCAAAGCGGTTTTCTGCGATCTGGACGGGACCCTCTATCTCGGGGATTCCCCGATCCCGGGAGCCTCGGATTTCATCGGCCGGTTACGGGATCGAGGAACCAAGGTCTTTTTCATGTCCAACAATTCCTCCCGCGGCAAAGCCGGGTATATCGATAAACTGAAAACCATGGGGATACCGGCACGAGAGCCGGATATTCTCCTGAGCACGGACGGACTTATCGATCACCTGAAGAAAACCGGCGCCGCCGAAACCTGGACGATCGGGACCGAAGCCATGAAGACCCTGCTGCGGGAAAACGGCATAGCCACCGATTCCTCCGAACCCGATTATGTGGTTCTCGGATACGACACCGAGCTGACCTACCCGAAGATCCGTCAAGGCGCCCTGTTTTTAATCCGGGGGGTTCCTCTGCTGGCCACGCACCCGGACATGGTCTGCCCCACCCCCGACGGGCCCGTGCCCGACATCGGTTCCATGATGGCGCTGTTAAAAGCCGCCACCGGGGCCGAACCTGCAAAGGTGTTCGGAAAACCCAACCCGGAGATGCTCTCGCCGACGCTGTGCAGGCTGGGCATCACCCCGCAAGAAGCGGTCGTCGTCGGCGATCGCCTCTATACGGATATGGCGCTGGCCCGAAACGCCGGTTGCCGGGCGGTTCTCGTGCTCAGCGGGGAGACGACGAGAAGCCGGGCGGAAAACCTCCCCTGCCCCGCCCTGATCGTAGCAAGCGTGGCGGAACTCGCCTGAGCGGAACTTCTCATGGGAAGATTCCCGAAAAAGCTTCTGACGTTTCTGCGCATCTGCGCCGTTTCCATCTTCGGATGGGCGATCCTCGTTCCGCTTTCCCGGCTGTTCCCCAAAAAAAGAGGGTCGGTTCTTTTCATCGAACAGGCCCCGGGTTTGTTCGCCGACAACTGCAAATACCTGTTCCTCCACCATGCCCGCACCAGGGAAGGCGGCGTCTTTCTCACCCGGGATGCGCAAACCGCCGATCTGCTCCGTAACGTTTCTCTTCCCGTCATCAGGGGAAGGTCCCTGCGGGCCTGGGGCGCTTTGTTGCGCGCCGAAACCGTGGTGGTGGACGGTTTCAGTCTCAGAACCGGTATCAGGTTTTTCATTGCCTACGGCAGCCGTAAAATTCAACTCTGGCATGGGTTTCCGCTGAAAAAGATCAACCTGCAGCGTTATCCCTCGCCCCACTCGCTCCCGGCCCGGACCGCCCTGGCCTTCTGGACTTTCGCCGGGCGTTTTCCGCTTTACGACCTGCTCCTTTCCACCTCCTCGTTCTGCACGGAACGGGCTTTGGCCGGGGCGTTCCGGGCCCGCTCGGTCACCGACGCCGGGTACCCCCGGAACGACGTCCTTTTCCGCTCGCCAACGGCGGAAGATCTTCTGGGAACGGACGCTGCGGCCATGGCCACCCTGGGACGACTGAAGGAGCAAGGAAAGTACCTGATTCTGTACGCTCCGACCTTTCGGGACAGCGGCGGGGACGCGGTGTGCGACGGCGCCCTGGATCTGGAGAAGCTCGACGACTTTGCCCGCCGCGCGGGGGCTGTGGTCGTTTTCAAAGCCCATTTCAACGAGGACGTCCGCCCGGACGCCGCCCGGTATCGACACCTGCTTGTCTACGGGACCGGAGCCGATGTGTACCCGGCGCTCCCTCTTTTCGACCTCCTCGTCACCGATTATTCTTCCATCTTTTTCGATTACCTGCTGACCCGGAAACCGGTGGTGTTTTTCCCCTACGACTATGAAAAATACATAGTCCGCGACCGGCCGCTCATTTTCAACTACCGGGACATGACGCCGGGGCCGGTATGCTTCACCCAGCATGAATTGGAGGAAGCCATTCGTACGATCATGAGCGGTGACGATGCCTTTGCCTCCCGGCGGGAAGAAATGCTGGCCAAGGCGTTCACTTTCCCGGACGGGAACAGTTCCGAAAGGATACTCAAACTGCTGGAGACGGGATGGGAGAGTTGAGAAAGGGCCTGCGCGATTTTCTGGCCACCTTCGGCGGAAGAATCGGAGCCATGTTTCTGGGCATCCTCTCCCAGGTGATCCTGGCGCGGGTCCTGGGACCGGCCGGGAGAGGCTCTTTATATATCTGTCAGGTATACCAGTCCACCCTGGCCCTTATTTTCGCCGTCGGCTGCGACACCGCCGCCGTTTACTACGTATCCTCGCGCCGGTACTCCCTTTCCGAGGGTGTGACGTACACCCTGGTCAACGGCTCCATCTCGTCGCTGCTGGCGGTTGGGGCGGGCTGGCTGATGATTTATTCGGGACTGGAGTTCTTCGACAAAGCCTCGCCGGCCGATTTCCGGATTTCGCTGCTGCTGGTGCCGATTACCCTTTTCAGCATGGTCTTCCACACTCTCTTGACTGCCGTGGGCCGGTTCGGTGCTTTCGGCACCCTGGTCGTGATCCGCTCCCTGGTTCAAGTCGTCGCCACCATCCTGCTGGTACAGCTCGCGGGCTGGGGAGTAAGCGGAGGATTATGGGCGACTATCGCCGCCTATGCTTCCGCCCTCGCCGGAGCCTTATACATCCTGTTCGGCAGGGAACGGGCGCGACTGGTCAAGCCATGTCTCCCGCGCGCGCTGGAAATGTTTTCCTACGGAGCCCGTTATTATCTGGGAAAACTCAGCAACACCGCCAACATGCAGATCGGCCCCATCATCATCGGCTTCCTGGCCAAATCCGAAGCCGAACTCGGTTATTTTTCCGTGGCCCACCGGCTCCTGAAACAGATCGAATCCATCCCCGAAGCTCTCGTTACCACCCTTCTGCCGAGGGTGGCGGAAGCGGCCGACGGCCGCAAGCACCTGGTAGCCCAGACCGCCCGGGTGACGCTGGTGGTATGCGGAGGGATCCTTCTGGCCATAGCCCTCCTGGCGAATCCATTGATTTCCATTCTCTACGGATCCGAGTTCGCGCCCGCCGTCCCGCCTCTCCAGATCCTCTGCCTGGGGATCGGGATCAGGTGCCTGGGCAAGGTCGTCGTTCCCTACCTGGTCGGAACCAACCATCCCGGGTTCGCCTCCCTTGCCGTCGGCGCCGGCGCGGTCGTCAATATCGGGCTGCTCTTCCTCCTCATTCCCCTCCTCCAGATCGAAGGAGCGGCCTGGGGCATGACCGGAAGCTACGTCGTAAGCACCCTCATTATCCTCTACGGCTTCCACCATTTCAGCGGAGTGCCGATCTTGGAGATGTTTCGGTGCCGACAGGCCGATTTTGCCGATATGAAGATCCTTATGAAACGCCTCCGCCGGGGAAACCGGAGATGAGAATGGCCGCCGCGCTGACCGCGCTCTCCCTGTTGTTTTTCGCCGCCGGCGTCAACGGGGTGGATCTCGGCCTACCCGGCTTTATCACCGGAAAAAGGATAGGGCTGATCCTCCTGACCGCCGCCATGGTGATGGTACCCCTGAAAAGAGCGAGCATACCCCGGCCGGCTCGCTATGCTCCCTGGGTACTGGCGGCCATCGGGGTCTGGGGTTTGATCTCGCTTCTGATTTCGCCGGGCGATTTCGGCCTCGGCCTGGGATTGGTGACGGCCTGGATACTGACCGCTTATGCTACCCTGGCTTTCGCCCTGATTTTTTCCTGGATCATTCCGGATCAGAAACGCTTTTTCGTCACCTGCATGGTCGTATCCGGGGCTCTCGTCCCCATGGCCGCGGTCGCTCTGCTTTTCCGTCACGGGGGCCTCGACATTTTTTTTCAGCTCATTCCCCTGAGAATGGCCCTCGACTCCCTGGAAAGCGGGATGAGCCGGTTTTTGAACGGTCTGTTTTTCCTTTCTTTTTTACCGTTTGCCGCCGTACTGGGAACGGTTCGGGTCCCGCGGTGGCTCTACTGTTTATCCCTGGCCGGGATGGGGGCGTTTCTCGCCCTGGCGCTGACCTCGGGTTCCCGACAGACGGTGGGGGCGATCGCCGCATATCTTCTCACCCTTTTTCTGATAGGGACGCTGCTCGACCGCTATTCGATGATGGAGAAAACGATCACCGGAAAAAGAAAATGGCTGATGACCGTCTTCTCTCTGGCGGCATTTACGGTTGTTCTCCGAGTCATCTTTCAGCAGGAGGATCTCGAGGCCAACATTCATCGCAGATTCATCGAAAAGACCGATCAGCAGTTCAACGAGGGCCAGATCCGTCTCGAAATTTCGAAAATCGCCTGGAATACCGTCGCGGACCATCCCGTTTTCGGCGTGGGCCCGGGAGTTTTTCCGATGCTGCCCGAAAATTATACGGAATACAGTCCGCATAACGGCTACATCGGAACCATGGTAGAATATGGATTTCCGGCTCTGGCGGCTTTCTTGGCCCTTATAGCTTCGGCCTTGATCACAGCCTGGAAAAAAAGGAACGACGCTTACGTTCGGGGAAACGGCGATATTTTCAAGGCGACATTGAGTTTCTGCGTGATTTTCGCGATCTGGACCATCAACTTCAACGATCTGGCCCGCGAATATTTTTTCTGGGCAAGTCTCACGCTCATGATCGTTTCCCGGTTCAAACCTGACCTCCAAAAACCGGAGGGAGTGAATCAATGCCCGACCCGCTTTTCAGCGTAACCATAGTCACCCGAAACCGCCGGAAGGAATTGAAACGGGCCCTGACCTCGGTTTTTACCCAGCACTACCGTCCCATCGAAGTCGTGGTCGTCGACAACGATTCCGGAGACGGATCGGGGGAGATGGTCAGGGAGAAGTGGCCCGAAGTCCGTTTGATCGAACTCCACCGCAATATCGGCTGTCAGCCCGGACGCAACATCGCCATGAAGAACTGCCGCGGCGAATTCATCTTCAACCTCGATGACGACGGATGGCTGGCTGAGCGGACCCTGCAGTTGATGAAAGCGGAGTTCGACCGCGATCCCCTGCTCTGGGTCATCGGCGCCCGGATCGAAGTTCCCAGCGGCCTCTCCCGGGGGTGGAGTACTCCCCTGGAGGGAGAAGAGCGGCGGTACGCGGCCAATTTTCCCGGTTGTGCGTCAGCTTTGCGCAAAGAAGCGTTGGAGACGGCCGGGTTCTTTCCCGAATATGTCCGGGGTCATTCCGAGGCCGACCTCTCCCTGCGCATCCTCGACCGGGGAAAACGGATCCTGTATCTCCCCGAAGCCGTGGTTTATCACGAGCCGTCGGAAATCGAGCGTCAGCGAGGCGCCGTCCGTTATTGGGGCATACGCCATCGTCTGGAAACGGCTCTGCGGCTGGAACCGTTTCCTTATATCTTGTTCGATATTCCCTGGAAAATAATGCTCGACCTTAAGGGATCACTGAGAGATCGGACGGTTCTTTCCTTTCTTCGCGGTATCGGGCGCTTTGTTTACGAAATCCCACTGATTGCAAGCACCAGGAAGCCGGTCCGGATGGAAACCATGGTTTTGAAAGACTACCTCTCATCGCACCGGTTACGAACCGCGGACGAGTTCCCCTCGACGCTGCAGGGATATTCGCTCCTGGCCGGATTGCGGGACAGATTTTCCGGAAGACACTGAGATCGCAATGGATTTTCCACAGCCCCTTGTCGCCGTTTTCACCGCCACCGACAGCGACCCACGATACGCCAAGCGGGTTGCGCAACTGGCGGCAGCGGGACTCGAAGCGGTCGTGTTCTCCTTCACCAGACACGACCACCGCTCTTTTTGCTTCGCTCCCGAAACCGAGGTTGTTTCCCTGGGAAGCATCCGCGACGGCAAATATCTGCAACGCCTGCCTCTTCTAGCCCGGGCGGCGGCGAAAGTCCGCCGACGCCTGCACGGTAGCGGACGGAACCTCCTTTTTTTTACCACTTCCCCGGACACGCTGGCGCTGGCTCGTTTCTCCGGTTTGCGCGCGGGAATCCACGAGGTGGCGGATATCAGGACCGGCGAAGGGTTCGGCCGCTGGTTCTCCTGGAGCGAACGTTTTCTCTTTTCCTCCGTCTCCTCCTTGATCCTGACTTCTCCCTACCACTATCGGGACTTTTATCGGCCCCGGAAGCTGATCGACGCCGAGCGGGTCTTCATCATCGAAAACCGAGTGAACCCGGGCTTGGCGGACCGACGTCCGACAGCGGCGCCAAAGACTCCGGAACGGCTTCGGTTGGGCCTGATCGGCCTCCTCCGTTACAGTCGGCCCATCGAGTTCCTTCTCAGGTTCATATCCGAAAATCCCGGACGCTTCACGCTCGATTGTCACGGAGTCGGATCTGTAACCGAGGCGATCGTTCGCAACCAGGGACCGGATATCAGGTACCACGGTCCTTTCCGCAACCCCGAAGATCTGGCTTCCATCTACGGGAATATCGACCTGAACTTCGTCGTCTACGACGCCTCTTCTCCCAACGTCAGACTGGCGATTCCCAACAAGCTGTTTGAATCCACTTTTTTCGGAGTGCCGCTGCTCTGCGCACGGGAAACTGCGCTGGAAACGGAAGCAAAGATCTGGGGAGTCGGTTCGGGGATAAGCCTGATCGGTTACGAAGCATTCGCCCGCTCCCTGAGCGGAATCTCGGTCCCCCTGGTCGAAACCATGAAAGCGGCGTGCATGAGAATTCCATCGGAACGACTCCTCGATCGAGGCGAGCTGATCGTGGCCAGGGCCGTCGAGCGGGTTCTTTCTGACATTTACCCGGCATAGATATATAATTTTTTTCGCAGGAGCGTGCCTGGCGATATGAAACAGTTACTTCAGCATTTGCGGACCGGCGAGATCGAAGTCGCCGAAGTTCCCTCCCCCATTCCCGGTCCCGGGGAAGTTCTGATCCGGAACCGCTGCTCCCTGATTTCTGCGGGCACCGAAAGAATGCTGGTCGAATTCAGCCAGGCCAACCTTGTGAGCAAGGCGCGCCGGCAACCGGAAAAAGTCCGACAGGTGCTGGACAAGATGAAGACCGACGGCGTGGTTCCCACCCTGGAAGCGGTTTTCCGCAAGCTCGATCAGCCGCTCCCTCTCGGCTATTGCAGCGCGGGGGAAATCCTCGAGGTGGGCGCGAACGTACACGATTTCAAACCGGGCGACCGGGTGGCTTCCAACGGCAGCCACGCCGAATTCGTCTGCGTCCCCCGGAATTTATGCGCCCGCATCCCCTTGGGAGTCTCCTACGAAGACGCGTCTTTCACCGTGCTCGCCAGCATCGCCCTCCAGGGGGTGCGTCTGGCGCAGCCCACCCTGGGGGAAACATTCATGGTCTTCGGCATGGGGCTGCTGGGGTTGCTCTCCACCCAGATCCTGACCGCTCATGGCTGCCGGGTTCTGGCGGTCGACCTTCGGCCCGACCGCCTGGAGTTGGCGCGCGCATTCAAGGCGGTGCCCATCGATATTTCGGCAGGAATCGACCCGATTCAGGCGGCCGCCGACCTGACGGAAGGCAGAGGCGTGGATGGGGTCTTGATCACGGCCAGCGCCCGGGACGATCAAATCGTCCATCAAAGCGCGCGGGCCTGCCGGAAGCGGGGAAGAATCGTTCTGGTCGGTGTTGTCGATCTTAATCTTCGCCGCAGTGATTTTTACGAAAAAGAGCTGTCTTTCCAGGTTTCCTGCTCATACGGACCGGGACGCTATGATCCCGCCTACGAACAGGGCGGCCACGATTACCCCTTCGGATTCGTGCGCTGGACCGAAGCCCGAAATTTTCACGCGGTATTGGAGGCCATGGCGGCCGGGCGTATCGTTCCCGGACGGCTGATTACCGACGCCTTTCCTCTGCACGAAGCCGGGCGGGCGTATCGAAAAATCTCGGAAGATTCCTCGGGGTTGGGTGTTCTGCTCACCTACGATGCCGGCGCAGAGTATTCGAATCGGGTTTCCTTCCCCGGCATTTCTCTCCCGGGAAAATCGACCAACGCCGAGGGAGTCGGGGTAATCGGCGCCGGGAACTTCGCCTTTTCGATACTTTTGCCTCACCTGGCCAAGTCCGGGGCCGTGCTACAGACGGTGGCCGACTTCAATCCATCCGCCGCCCGCCAAGCGGCTAATAAATTCGGATTCAGAAATGCCTGCACCGATTACCGCGACCTTCTGTCGGATTCGGGCGTCGGAACCGTCTTCATCCTTTCCGGTCATAGTTCTCATGCCCGGTTGGTTCTGGAAAGCCTGGAAGCGGGTAAAAACGTTTTTGTCGAAAAACCCCTGGCCATATCGAGAGGAGATCTCGACCGGATCGCCGAATTGATTGCGCGAAGAACGGGGGCGCGGGAGCGCCCGCTCCTCATGGTGGGCTTCAACCGCCGGTTCAGCCCTCACATAACCGTTATGACCGATCTCCTGCGAGGACGAACCGGTCCGCTCTGCCTGAATATGACCGTCAACGCCGGCTATATCCCCCGCGGCCATTGGACTCAGGATCCCATTCTGGGAGGCGGCAGGATCATCGGCGAGGGTTGTCATTTCATCGATCTTCTCGCCTTCCTGACGGGATCGCGGGTGGAAGCGGTTTCTTCGTTCCGGGTCGGACCGGGAACCGAATGCAGCGACGACAAGACCTCGATCCTTCTCAAATTCTCAGACGGATCGATCGGAACCGTCAATTATTTCGCCAACGGCGCCCGCAGCTATCCCAAAGAAACCCTGGAAGTTTTCGGGGAAGGCCGGATTCTGCGCATGGAAAACTTCCGGATTACGCGGGGTTGGGGTTTCCGGGGCTTTTCACGATTTCGTACCCGGCGTCAGGAAAAAGGGCACCGGGAGGAAATTTCAGCATTTTTAAACGCCGCTGCGAGCGGACAATCAGAACCGATAAGTTTCCCGGAACTCTACAATTCTTCGTTGGCCGCCATTATGGCCGTCGAGGCGGCCGACACGGAAGCGGTCAAAAGCCTCGAAGTGCCTGGCTTCAAAACCGATTAGCGGGCATTTTCTTCCAACAACCTGTTTTGTGCAAAGCCGCGCCGCATGCCCAGGTCGTGACAGCACGAGGTAACAAATCTAATCGGAGAAACAACCGGTTCGGCTATGCCTTTCCCGGGTTCATGCCGTCCACGTCATCCGGAGAAATGGTTGCCCGATGAGTTGTGGTGAAAAACTGACGAATTTCGCCGGGGCGGGAGGTATGGCCGCCGTCGGCGGTCTGTCGGTATTTTTCGGCGGAATCGAACTGGCCGTCATCGCCGCCGCCATGGCGGGAATAACTTTAACCGGGATACGCGGAGGGGCCATCGCCGTGGCGGCGGCAGCCGTGGCGGCGATGTATACGGCATGGTTTCGGGCTACCCTCCCCCGAACTCCACCTCAGCCGGCTCAGGCGCTTCCTCTCCCCTTCAAGATAACCGTAGCGGCGGCGGGCATGCTCTACGTCGCTTTATGGTGGCTGGCCTGGACCATCCCCGATTTCGGATGGGACGGACTACATTACCATAACCCCGTGATCCATTTCTGGGCAGTCGCCGGCAAAGTTCACTGGATCGAGGCCGGAAACAGTCCCTGGAAGATCTACGTCGACAGTTTCTGGAACGGCATTCCCAAGGGGATAGAACTCCTGGGCTTCTTTCTGGTCAGAACTTCCGGCTGGAGCCGCCTTCTCAACGCTCTCAACCTTCCCCTGGTCCCCCTGGGGATTCTTTCCTGCTATACGCTTTCCCGAATGCTGGGGGCGCGGCGAAGCTGGTCATGGGCCGCCTCGATGCTTTTCATCGCGGTTCCGGTCGTCACGGCTCAATGTCTGACGACCTATGTCGACGCCGGGGTCGCCTGCGTCTATATCGCCGCCTTCGCACTGACCGCGGGGGCCGCGCGCGCCCTGCGCTCGGCCGTCATCCCCTGGAAACTGCTCCCCGCCCTGGGGTGCATCGGAGGCTTGGCGGCCGCGGCCAAAGGCCCCGGTTTCGCCGTTCCTGGAATCGCTTTTATTCTCTGCGCGGCCGTCGGATGGAAGATGGTTTCCAGGAGGAGCCTGGTCGCATTTCTGGCGGTCTGGACGGTACTCGTAACCCTGGTCGGCGGGTATTGGGCCGTCCGCAACTTCGTCCATACCGGCAGCCCCGTCTATCCGGTGGGGCTGCGGATCGGCGCCCACACCATCTTCCCCGGAGGCTGGCAGGATTTCCCTCCTCCCTACGAAGAGGAACAGGCCGAGTGGAGCCAGGGGAAGCGTATTCTCGTCAGCTGGCTCAATTTCGAGACCGACTGGAGCCGGGCTTACTCCACCAACTTCGGAGGACTGGGCCATCTCTGGATTTTCGGAGCCGTGCCCGCGGCGGCGATATGTATGGCTCTAGCCGTTTTTGCACGGGGTTCCCGCCGCCCGGACCCGTTGACGCTGGGCATACTCCTGGCCTTCTGCGTGCCGTTGTTTTTCTTCATGCCCTACCACCACAACCACAAGGTCCGCTATGTCGTCTGGCTCTACGGACTGGGGCTGCCGGCCTTCGCTTTCGTCGGCGGTCTGGCCTCTCGATCGGGCCGCATCTGGATGAAACGGCTCCTCCGGAGCTGGTGGGCGTTTGTGGTTATCGTCGCTCTGGGAGAGGGTTGGTTCGCCTTCTGGGTACAGGTGGAACGCCTTGATCGCATGCAGAACCCAGATGCCGATGCCCCCCTCAGCCTTAACCGCATCCTCAACGCATCCGTGGCCCCTTATCCGGCCGCTATCCGGTGGCCGACCTTGCGGGGGACCGTTTTCGAAGACGTTTTTCAAAGAACGGATAGCGTCGCCATCGCCGACTTGGTCGAAAACCACGAACTCCTGCTCGGGCACCTGACCCAAGGTCCGGCGCTGGGGAAACGTCGGATTTTTTTCCTCGACAGTGGGACGGCCAACGATCCGGAAAAACTGCGAAGTTTCATCCGCGACAACGGTATTCGCCTGGTCATCTACGAATGGGGAACCATACCTCCGGAACCGCTGAGGAAAACGGCGGTGATCCACGAACAGGTCGGGAAGCTCTTTCGGATACTGGCATTCGTTCCCGAGCCCTCGACCGAGAAGGAACACATGCCGTGAAGACCCTCCTGCGAACATGGCGCACGGTCAGGCACCTTCGCCCGGTTCAGATCAAGGGACAGATCCGGCGGCGGCTGCTGCAGGCGCTTCCGTATATGCCTCCGCGGCCGCCGGGAAGCGCTCTGGAAGCTTCCCCCATAGCTTCTCCTTGCCTTGTTCCCGAAACCGGATCGAACTCGGAATCGAGCATATCGAGCGGGCGGTTCGTCTTCCTCAACCAGTCCCGGGATTTAGGCCGGCCACCGGTCTGGCAGCGCGAAGATCTTTCCAAGCTCTGGCTCTACAACCTCCACTACTTCGATTGGCTGTGGCTTCTCGATTATTCCCGGGGCAGGGACGCCGTCGACGACTGGATACGCCGCTATCCTCCGGGAAAGGATAAAGCGGGCTGGGAGCCCTACCCCCTGACTCTACGTCTCGCCAACTGGGCCCTTTATTTTTACGGGAAATACAAAGAAGACCTGCGTATGGACCCCGCGTTTGTCCGTCTATTGGCGCCTTCTCTACTCCTCCAGGGCCGGATGCTGCGCAAAAACACGGAATACCACCTTTTAGGCAACCACTATTTCGACAACGGCGCGGTGCTGGCTCTCCTGGGAAGCATCTTCCGGGGACCCGAATCCGAAAAGTGGCTGCGAACGGGAGAGAAGATCATGTTCGAACAGATCCCGGAGCAGATTCTTCCGGACGGGACCCATTTCGAACTGTCCCCCATGTACCAATGCCGGATCGCTTTCCTCCTGATCCACCTCGTCGGCTACGGGCGAAGCCCGTTGGCGGAAATCGCCGGGGAAGCCCTGGGCCGGACCCTCGCTTCTCTCGAACGCCTGACCCATCCCGACGGGGAAATCGCCCTTTTCAACGACTCGGCCTTCGGAATCTATCCCCCCCCGAGCGCCCTGCACAAGAGTGCCGAAATCCTGAACATCGCCCTCCCCCGGTCGAGCCCCGGGTTCTGGGCCCTCCCCTACGCCGGGTACTACGGCTGGAAAGACGGATCCGGAAACTACCTGATCTGCGACGCCGGCCCGACAGGGCCGGACTATATTCCCGGCCACGCGCACGGAGACATCTTTTCCTTCGAGCTTTCATTGGCCGGAACCCGCTTCATCGTCGATACCGGAGTTTGCGGGTATTCCCCGGGAGGGCTGCGCTCCTATTGCCGTTCAACCGCGGCGCATAACACCGTCGAAATCGAAAAGACCGACCAGAGCGAGTTCTGGGGGTCTTTCCGGGTCGGTCACCGGGCCCGACCCCGCGAGGTACGCGCCGCGGAGAACGGCAACGGTTTTTCGCTCTCCGGCTGGCATGACGGCTATCGGCACTTATCCGGCAGGCCGATTCACCGGCGCACGTTCCGCTGGCAGTCCTCCCCTCCCCTCCTGGAAATCGAGGACACGATCCAATCTTCCTCGGACGTGCGGGCGCGGTCCCGTTTTCATATCCATCCCCGGGTCTCGATCGAGCGCGAGGGCCCGGAAACGCTGGTCCTGCGCCGGGGAACGACGGCCGCCAGGATTTCGTTCCCGGGTTGTCCCGGCGTCACGGTCGGCGCCGCCCCGTATTGCCCGGAATTTTCCACCGAGCGCTCCATGCCCGTTATCGTCGCCGAAAGCAGCGGACGCAATATCGTCTTCAAGACCCGGGTGTCATTGCTATAATGTAAAGCGGCACGAGGAAGGCGGCTGAACCCGGTGAATATCATCTTTTTTTCGCATTACTTTGTCCCGGAGGTCAACGCTCCCGCCAACCGGACCTACGCCAACTGTAAACGTTGGGCGAAGGCCGGCCACCGAGTCACCATTATCACCAGCGTTCCCAACTGCCCCCGGGGTAAAGTTTATCCAGGCTACCGCAACCGGAGAATCCAGCGCGAGAAGGTCGACGGCATCGAGGTGGTGAGGGTATGGACCTTCATCGCCGCCAATCAGGGGACTTTGTTCCGGATCGTCAACTATCTTTCCTACTTCGTCAGTTCCGTCATCGCTGCCGTAAGCCTGCCCCGCCCCGACGCCGTCATCGCCACCTCCCCGCAGTTTTTCTGCGGCTGGGCCGGACTTTGGGCAGCGCGCCTGAAAAACGTCCCTTTCATCCTCGAAATACGCGATATCTGGCCTGAGTCCATCAAGGCGGTTGGGGCCCTGCGCTCCTCCCTTCTGATCCGGGCTCTGGAACATCTCGAACTCAAGATGTACCGGGGGGCATGCAAAATTATCGCGGTCGGAGAAGGCTACCGGGAGATTCTGTTGAGTAAAGGCGTTGCGCCCGATAAGGTCGAGGTAATCCCCAACGGGGTCGATCGTGAACTTTTTTCGCCCCGGGAACCGGACCGGGATCTGGAGCGGGCACTCGACGCCAAGGGCGCCTTCATCTGCGCCTATGTGGGCACCATCGGCATGGCCTGCGGCCTGGAAATCGTCTTGGACGCAGCTCAAATCCTGCTGGAAACCGGAAGGAACGACATTCTTTTCCTCCTCGTCGGCGACGGGGCTCAGAAATCGGAATTGGAGCGGAAAGCCCGGGAGCGGGGCCTGAACAACGTCAGATTCACAGGCCAGGTTTCCCGGGAAGAGGTCCCTGCATATCTTTCCATCTCCGGGGTCGTTTTGGTTCATCTGAAGAAAACCCCCCTTTTCACCACGGTGATGCCCTCCAAAATCTTTGAGGCAGCGGGGATGAAGAAACCTATAATCTGCGGGGTAGCCGGAAAAGCGGCGGCGCTGATCGCGAAAGCGGAAGCGGGGGTGAACATAACCCCCGGCAGCGCCGAAGAACTGGCGGCGGCCGTTGTGGACTTGGCCGACCAACCGGATAAGCGGGAATCGTTCGGGGAGCAGGGGTACCGCTATATAGTTTCCCGTTTCGACCGGGAAGAACTGGCGGATCGCTACCTGGAAATCATCGTTCGGACAATGGAGAAACCCAGTAATGTTTGACCTTCTGCCGGGATATATCAAAACCTGGTATTTCCTTCCCGGCGTCTTCTGTTGCGGGCTCGCGCTCTCGCTCCTGATCACGCCCGGTCTGATCCGTTACGCCCGAAAACACGGAATCGTGGATCAGGGCGGTTACAGGAAAAAACATCAGGCGGCCGTGCCGGTCATCGGCGGAGTAGCCGTGCTTTTCCCTTTCGTCTTCATCTGCGCGGCGCTCGGGCTGCTGGGCCAGTTGGGAGTCGACCACTGGAGACTGGCCGCCAGAATCGGCGTGCTGGGCCCGGTCATGGAATTCGCTCGGGAACGTTTTTCCCTGCGGCCGGATCTTCTCATCCTTTGCCTGGGCGCCGTCGCGGCGGCTTTCCTGGGAATGCTCGACGACCTACGCGGCCTGAAAGCACGGGTCAAACTGCTGGGCCAAATCGTTATCGCTCTCTTTATCTGCGCCACCGGCCGCTATCTGAAGTTGATATATATCCCCTTCGTCGGCGGATTCGAACTCAATCCGGTCTGGGGCGTCATCGCCAGTTCTTTTTGGATCGTGGGATTGATGAACGCCTTCAACCTCATCGACGGAATCGACGGACTGGCGGCGGGAGTGGGGATGATCACCGCCGCCGCCCTGGCCGTACTCGGGGGCTTGAACGGTAACGCGTTCATGGTCATGGTCTGCGCCGCCCTGGTCGGAACGCTGGGAGGATTCCTGCGGTTCAATTTCGCGCCGGCCAAAATTTTTCTCGGCGATACCGGAAGCATGCTGATCGGTTATCTGTTGGCGGCGATCACCCTGCTGGGAACGTACAAGTCGGAGACGGCCTTCATCCTGGTCGCTCCCATCCTCGCCTTGAGCCTCCCTCTTTTCGAGGCTTTCATCTCCATGCTGAGAAGATTCATCCGCGGAGTCCCGATCTTTGCCGGCGATAATTACCACACCCATCACCGGCTTCTCTACCGGGGCTTGAGCGAGCGTAAAGCGGTGTCGATTCTGTACGCGGTGACGCTGTTTCTATCGGTTTCGGCGGTACTCAACAATATTATTCCCGAAAAAACCCGCTGGGCCTGGGTACCCCCCGTGCTTTATTTCGGTACCTTGATCTGGTTGACCTGGTGGGCGGGCTATCTGCGCCCTCAGGCGATCGGCAGGATATTCAGCCGGCGAGCCCGCAATTCGGTTCTCACCACCTTGGCTAAATACGCGTCGCAGACCATATCGACTCCTCACCGGGAAGTATCCCTGGAAGAAGTCTTCGATATCTGCCGACGGGAAATCAAATTGGATTGCCTCGAAGCCTGGTTCGAATCTTCGGGAACGGTTATCTGTTCCTGCCGGGCCCCGGGGTACTCGGGGGACGGCACGTCGGTTATCAAAATATCGCCCCCCACGGGAAGGACAGTCCTCGTCCGTTACACGTTCCGGGAAGGAATGAGCGAAGAAGAGCGGATCGACGCCCTCGCTTGCCTGGGCGGGATATTCGAACAAGCCGATACCGACGCCATTGCCCGCCGCCTCAACCTGCTCTGAACCGTTTCCCCGGAACCGGAGGCGCCGGAGTTCCTCCGTCCTGGGGAAAAGCAAAAGCCCGGGACCGCGCCGGTCCCGGGCTTGAGCCGTCTTCTCGTAGAACGAGTAGACGTCGATTACATATTCTGCATGGAAGTCTGCAGCTTCTGCATGGCTTCGGTGACCTTGGGGTCCTGCCCGAAGCTCTGCTGAATCTTCATCATCGCTCCCATCAACTTCTGAACGGTCTCGTCCATGTCGTTCAATTCGGCCTGAATCTCCTCGGGAACATCCTTGCCTTCCTTGATCCCCGGATATTTCTTGGCCATCTCTTCCATCCGCGGCCGGAGGCTCGTCATCGTCGCCGTCAGCTGATCGATGGCGGCGGCGGCCTGGTCGGCGTTCTGAGCCGATTCGACCGCGTCGGCAAAGTCGCTCATGGCGGCTTTCTGTTCCTTGATCAGATCGGCGTCGCTGCCGCCGCCGCCGCAACCCCCGACGATCGCGACCGCCATCAACCCGATTACAACCAAAGCCATCTTCTTCATCCTTACCTCCCCTTCAGGTTACAAGGTTTGTGAAATGCTACTACGCTCCGGGATTCGCCGCAATCGGCATTTTCGCTGTCGACGTCCGTCAGGCCCGGGGATGCGCGGCTTCGTAGACCTGTTTCAACCGCTCCTTGGAAACGTGGGTATAGATCTGAGTGGTGGTGAGGGAAGCGTGGCCGAGCAGTTCCTGGACCGCCCGGAGATCGGCGCCGGCGTCGAGCAGGTGCGTGGCGAAAGAATGCCGGAGCGCATGGGGCGACACTTTTTTCCCCACCGCCGCCTTCCGGATATACTTGTCGAAGAGGCCCTGGACCCCTCGGGCGGAAAGCCTTCCCCGGGAGCGATTAACGAACAGGGGCCTGGCGGCGGCGCCCGGGCCGCGCAAGGGATGATCTTCCAACCAGGCGTACAGCGCTTCAACCGCGTATTTTCCCAGAGGGCACAACCGTTCTTTCTTGCGCTTCTCCCGCACCCTGACCACTTCACCTAAAAGATCGAGATCGCCGATATTGACGGCTACCAGGGCCGAAAGCCGCATGCCGGTGCTGTAGAAAAGTTCGAGAACGGCCCGATCCCGCTTGCCTTGAAGAGAGGCGGGATCGGGGGCGTTCAAGAGCGCCTCCACTTCTCCCCTATCCAGAAACACCGGCAGCTTTTTCGTCTTGCGGGGAAGAGAAACGGAGCGGGCCGGGTTGCTCTCCGCCACTCCTTCCCTCTGCAAGAAGCGGAAGAATGATCGCAACGCCGATATTTTTCTGGCCACCGTGGCTTTTCCCGAACCGTTCTCCTGAAGTTTCGCCATGAAACCCCGGATGGTGGTATGGGTTATTTTCCCGATTTTTTCCGTGCCGGCGGGCGCGAACTCCTCGAGATAACTTCGAAACTGGCCGAGATCGGAAGCGTACGCCTTGAGCGTGTGCTCGGAGACGTTTTTCTCCAGACGCAGGTGGCGCATGAACGCGTCGATATACTCGTCCATCACGACTTCCCCGGCCTCGGCTCGCAGACGCCGTCCCGAATCCGGGAGCGCATCTTCCGGCGGTGCTTCGAGAGGTAACGACCGGTATATGATCCCCGGGCCGCGGCGATTTTTTCCGGAGGTCCTTCCGCCACGATGGTCCCGCCCCCCTCGCCTCCTTCGGGGCCGAGGTCGATGACCCAGTCGGCGTTATTGACGACATCGAGATTGTGCTCGATCATGATCACCGTGTTCCCCGATTCCGTCAGCCTTCGAATAACCTGCAGAAGACGGTCGATATCGGCAAAGTGTAGCCCGGTGGTCGGTTCGTCCAATATATAAACGGTGCGGCCGGTGCTCCGCTTGCCCAATTCCCGGGCGAGCTTGATGCGCTGCGCTTCGCCCCCCGAAAGAGTCGTTGCCGACTGCCCCAGGCGGATATAACCGAGCCCGACATCGTCAAGGGTCTGCAGCCGACAACGGATCGCCGGGAAATCGGCAAAATAGCCCAGAGCTTCGCTGACGGTCATCTCCAGGACGTCCGAGATGCTTTTTTTCTTGTACAACACCTCCAGGGTCTCCCGATTGTACCTGCCGCCGCCGCAGACCTCGCATTGGACGTAGACGTCGGGAAGAAAATGCATCCCGATACGGATAATCCCGTCGCCCTGGCAGGCCTCGCACCTTCCCCCCTTGACGTTGAAACTGAATCTTCCCGGCCCGTAACCGCGCATCCGCGCCAAGGGCAGTTTGGCGAAAAGGCTGCGGATGGGGGTAAACAAACCCGTGTAGGTGGCCGGGTTGGACCGGGGAGTCCTCCCGATCGGGGCCTGGTCGATGACAATGACTTTGTCCACCGCCTCCAGCCCCTCCAGTTCGTCATACGGCTGGGGAATTTCCCGGGAACGATAGAAGTGACGGTGCAGAATCCGGCTCAGCGTTTCCTCCACCAAGGTCGATTTTCCCGACCCGGAGACGCCGGTGATACAACAAAACAGCCCCAAGGGGAACCTGACGTCGATATCCTTGAGGTTGTGCCCCCGGGCCCCTTTCAGGAACAAAAAACCGGTCGGTTCCTTCCTGGGCCCCGGAAGAACTATCCGAAGGTCACCCCTCAGGTATCGGGCCGTCAGCGAGGCCGGTGACTTCATGATCTCATCCAGAGTCCCCGCCGCCACCACTTCGCCGCCTTTTTCCCCGGCGCCGGGGCCGAGATCGACGATGAAATCGGCGGCGCGAATGGCCGCTTCGTCATGCTCCACCAATAAGACCGTGTTTCCCAGATCCCGCAGCTTGCCCAGCGTCGCCAGGAGACGGCGGTTGTCCCGCTGATGCAGGCCTATGGAAGGTTCGTCGAGAACGTACAGAACGCCCACCAGGGCCGAGCCTATTTGAGTGGCCAACCGGATCCTCTGAGCCTCTCCTCCGGACAAGCTGCCGCTGGCGCGGGCCAGGGTCAGGTAAGAAAGGCCGACGTTCTCCAGAAACCCGATCCGCTCCCCGATTTCCTTGAGCACCTCTCTGGCGATGGCGGCTTCCCGGCGCCCGAGGGCGAGCCGCTCGAAGAAAGCGCGGGCGTCGGCTATGGAGAGGGAACAGATGTCCATGATCGATCTGCCTCCGATCTTCACCGCCAGGCTTTCCGGCTTCAGCCGCAAGCCCCGGCAGGAGGGGCACGGCTTCAGGGTGATGTACTTACTGAATATCTCCTCGCGGACATAATCCGATTCGGTATCCCGGTAACGCCTCTCCAGATTGTTGATCACCCCCTCGAATTGCTTGGCATAGCGGCCATAGCCGCGGGTATTCGACCACTCGACGTCGACCCGGTTCGCTCCGGTTCCGTACAACACGACTTTTTGCTGAAGCGGCGTAAGTTCCCGGAACGGCGTCTCGAAATCGAAACCGTATTCCTTCGCCACGGCTTCCAACTGCGACATATACCAGGACTGGGCCGAGCGCTTCCACCGCTGGCGACGGGTGGTTATGGGAACGCTCCAGGGCTCGATGGCGCCCTCGGCGATCGACTTCGCCCGATCCGGAACCACCAGATTAGGATCGACTTCCATCTTCGTACCCAAACCCGAGCACACGGTGCAGGCGCCGTAAGGACTGTTGAAGGAGAACATGCGCGGCGACAGTTCTTCGAACGAGAGTTGGCACTCGGGACAGGAAAATCGCTCGTTGAACACCAGATCGTGCTCATCCGAATCCCCGCGTCTGACCGCGAGAAGGCCGCCCCCCAGCTTGAGAGCGGTTTCGACCGAATCGGTGAGGCGATCCTTGCCCATCCCCGGCTTGATGATCAGGCGGTCGACGACCAGGTAGATGTCGTGCCGGCGGTTTTTATCCAAAACGATCTCTTCTTCGAGGGTCCGGGCCTCGCCGTCCACGATCACCCGGACGAAGCCCTGGCGGGCGACACCTTCGAGCACCGCCCGGTGCTCCCCCTTCCTCCCCCTCACCAAAGGGGAAAGTATCTGAACCCGGCTCCGCTCGGGGAGCTCCGAAACTGCGTCGACGATCTCCTGAACGGTCTGGCGGCTGATGACCTTTCCGCAGCGGGGACAATGCGGCACCCCGACCCGGGCGAAAAGCAACCTCAGATAATCGTAAATTTCGGTGACCGTGCCCACCGTCGAGCGAGGATTGGAGGAAGCTTTGCGCTGTTCGATGGCGATAGCCGGACTCAGCCCCTCGATGAATTCGACCTGGGGCTTCTGCATCTGCTGCAAAAACTGGCGGGCATAGGCGGAAAGGCTTTCGACGTATCGACGCTGCCCCTCGGCGAATATGGTATCGAAAGCGAGGGACGATTTCCCCGAACCGGACAGCCCAGTAACCGCGATCAACCGGTCTCGCGGCAGGGTTAAATCTATATTTTTAAGGTTGTGTTCGGCGGCGCCTTTAATAACTATGCTGCTCATCTTCAATCCCTGCAGCCGAATTTCCCGCTCCGGACAGGTAACCGTAACCGATCCCCGGCTCCGGGCCTTCGGCTTCTTGCGGACGAGGTACGGGACGGGTTACCGCGCGCCCCGGCCCTCTTTCGGAGAAACCGTCGTCTCCGGATCAGCCCGCTGAATCCGCACCTCCATCCAACGATCGGCTTGATAGTTGAAGTAGGGGAAACGTACGCATGCCCCCGCTCCACCCCGGGCATTCGGATATCGGTCTTCCCCCGGGAAAGCTTCACAGAAAAGACTATAGCGCGTTCCCCCCTTCTTCGCCGCCGGATTCCCGGGAATTTCGATCAACGCTTCCCCGCCGACCGCCATCCCCCCTCCCCATCCTCCGTAGTACTCGCCGATGAGACGCCGGTACCAGGCCGGTTTGACCGAAACGATATCTCCCGGAACGCCGATCGCCTTGAGTAACACGACGGCTTCCCGAAGAGGTTGGCGGGTGGGACGGCTGAAATAAGTCGTCAATGCCGCCGCCTGAAGCCCCAATAAGCCGACCGCGACCAGGTAGCGGGGAAAGCGACCGGCCAGTCGGTTCCAGCCCAAAGCCGCCGCCAGGAGCACGGCGGGGAGCGCCGGCAACGTCAGTCTGGTGACGAAAACGGGAACGACGCACAGGGAAACCGCGATGGGGAACAGAATAGGGAGCGCGATCCAAGCCGCCAGAATGGGCCGGGTCCCGGGGTGCGATGTTCCTGGGCGAACCGGCAGGAAACCGGTTAACGCCATAATGCCGAGAGCGGTCATGAGGGGGACGGATCCGGCGAACTGCCGCAGCATCCTTCCGATGTCCTCTGCGGCGAGCGGAGGGGTCCAATACCCCCCCCGGCTGAGTTCCCCGGCCTGGCGTATGATTACGAGCAACCAGGGCAGGTAGAGCGCCCAACAGATTCCCTGCAGGATCAGCCATCGCTTCCCCGGGACGGAGAAGTCCCTTCCCCGGAAAATCGCCATGAACGCCACTGCCGCATTCTGAGCCAGTAGCAATGAAAACGAGAATGTATGCGTGTACAGAAGCAGCGTCGTCGAGGCTACATACCCCGCGAGACACCAGCCCCGTCGGCCGCGGACGACTTCGAGAAAAGCGAGCATGGACAGAAGACCCAGGAAAATTTCCAGGGAGTACATCCTCGCTTCGCGGCTGAAATGGACTAAAAGAGGTGAAACCGAACCCAGGGCGGCGGCCAGCAACGCCGGGGCTGGACCGCCAAAAGACGCTCCCAGACGATATATCAGCACCACGGATAAAATTCCGAAGCCGGCGGAGAGCAGACGCAAAGCGGCTTCGCCGCCTCCGGCGATGCCCATCCATCCCCGAAGCATCAGGTAGTACAGGGGAGGATTCGGATCGACGGACGAGCCGCTTATGATCCGTCCCGGCGGAGCGGCGGCCTTAAAGTAGGAAACGCCTTCGTCCAGCCAAAGGCTTTCTCCGCCCAGGTCGGCGCATCTGACCGCGGCGGCCGCGGCCAGAATCAGCACCAGGAGGAGCCGGCGCGTCGACATCCGGTTCATCCCACTTTCAGCCCCAGGAAACGCCTGGCGTTGGCCGTGGTGATGTCGGCCAACTCCGCCGGATCTATCCCTCGGAGCGCCCCCAAGGCGGTCAGCGAGCGCCGAACGTCTCCGGGCACGGTGGGGATGAAATCCCGATCCTCCCGGACGGGAACGGGGCAGTCGGTTTCCAGCACCACCGATTCCAAAGGAGCCGTCCGCAACGCCTCCCGAAGCGGCGGGCTGTATCCGGTCGCGGGCGTTGCCGATATCAGGTATCCGGCCTCGATTATCTCTTTCAGAACCTCCCGCGGGCCGGTGTACCAATGGAAAATCGCCCTGGGGATCTTTTCTTCCCGGACACAGGCGAAAGCGTCGCGCCAGGCGCCCCGGCTGTGGACGATTACCGGCAGATCCAAGCGCCTGGCCGTCCTCAGCTGCAGACGGAACGCTTCGATCTGCAGTTGCTTCTTCTCCTCCCGGCCCGGCTGCTTCTTGCGCAAGGGCTTGATCCAATAATCAAGGCCGATCTCCCCCAGGGCGACCAACTTTTCCCTGTGGGTTTCGATCTGCTCGAGAACCCGTTGCAGTTCCCCGGGTTCGACCTCGTCCGGGTAGAGCCCGATCGCCGGGTAAACCGCAACCGGGGAGGAAGAGGCTATATCCAAAATCCGGGAGTTGGACGCGGCATTGATCCCCACGCCGACGATTCCGCAGACTCCGGCCGAGACCGCCCCGGCCAAGGCCTTCTGAAGATCGCGAAGTTCGTCGAGATGAGCATGACAATCGAAGAGTTCCATTTCCGCTTCAAGAACCCGCGTTCAGGATCAGGTAGTTGGCGACGGCGTTCATCAGAGTGTTGGAAGCCAGGATTGCGCAGTGCAGGTGATCGTCCGGCAGCCCGCCGAGATCTTCCAAAACCGCCGCGGGGGAGAGGGCCAGGGCTTCAGCCAGCGTCCGCCCTCGCGCCAACTGAGTGACGGCGCAACCGGCCGCGAGGGTGGCCTCGCAGCCGTCCGTTTCGAAGGTGGCTTCGCTGATCGTTCCCGACTCGATCTTCAAATAGATCCGCATGGTGTCGCCGCACAGCCCCTTGAGAATGCCGAAACCATTGGCCCTGACTACCGGGCCGAGATTGACGGGGTTCTCGATGTATTCCCAGGCGCGGGGGGGATAAACCTCCTTGAGCTTACCCCGGACGGCTTTCTTGATTTCCTCGGCGATTATCGCCATCCGTTCCTGTTCGTTCATCGCGCGCGCCTCCTATCCCCGATAGCATCAATGCAGGGTTTACAAACCCGATAGGGCGAAAAACCGTCGGCGGCCGGGAACCACGAACTCCGCTGCAAATTGGCTACGGCGACGCAGACGGGCCGCGGCGGTTCCGAACCCATCGGAGAAAAAGCATGAATCCCCCCGCAACAATCCGAAGCCGTCTCCGCCCATTCCCGGCATTGGCGCTGGTACGTGGACAAAGAAGAGATCCCTTCAGGCGAGCCCCGCCGGACAATAGCGTTCAAGGTTCAGGATCGACGCCGCGGCGGCAATCGTCACCCCGTAAAATACGACCGGGCACGGCGTCTCCAAAAACGGCTCGATGGTTCCGTTGACCAGCGTGGTGCCGGTCACCAGGGCCAGATCGCACCAATCCAGCAGGTCCGGAGCCTTTTCCCCTCGTTCGACCTTCACCCCGGATTTCAGCCTTCCCCAATTGTCGGGGTTCATATCGCTGACGCGCACCCGGCGAAGGCGGGAAAGAGCCTCCAACAGGGCCGGCTGTAAGCCGATCAAGGCGACACGCTCGACCCGAGGGCGGCCGGCCAGGAAAGATTCCAAACCCATGGCGCATTCCTCGGGCCCTCGGTCACGGCAGTGCACGGGCCGGTCGACGAGCCCAAGGTGAGCCATAACCGCGTTCAGGGCGGCGACGAAGACGGCGCGGGAGCGGTTGCTACCCAGGGACATCCCCGCGACTTCGCGCAGGGGACCCCGGAAATTCCCCCAATCGTCGGTGAAGGCGTGCCCCCGGGCATCCTTGAATCGGGCTTCGACCAGGCGCTCGACTCCTATGAGGATGGGGAAGTCGGACCGTGCCGGCGTTCCGATTCCTTCCCGCGGGGTCAGCGGACGCCCTTCGACCAGAATTTCATCCGCCTCCCACCCGTTTTCTTCCACCAGATTCCTGAAGTAGCCCTGGAGACGGGGATAGACGCCGATCGCGTTCACAACGGGCGGATCTCCTCCACTTTCAGAAACACCACCGAGCGGGGGGATGGAAACTGCGCCTCCGAACCCTTGCCGGTATACCCCTTGCGGATGTTGTCCTGGATCCGCAGGCTGAGCAGCCGGCGTCGTTTTTCCACCCACTTGGCCGCCATCTCCTGAAAAACCGGGCCCCGATCGACAACGGTTACCGGCCCGGCGAACCGATACCCGTGAAAATCCCGAACGTTGCTGACCGCCAGGCAGATACGGGGGTTGCTATCGACGTTACGCGCCGTGCGCCCGTCGTACAGTTCGAGATAACCTATGCTCGGATCTTCGCGGGAAACCGAAACCACGCTTTTCAGGGAAATGTTGGGCCGACCGAGAGGATCAACCGTCGCTACCGTGACCACATTGGCCTCGAGCAGCATCTTCTCCATTTCTACGCTGAAATCCATAGTCTCCGGCGAGCGTTCTCGGAAAACCTACAGACGCGGAGGCGGTCGATCAGATGGTTCCCCCCAAGGCTTTGATCCTGTCCTTGGCCTTCTGTTCCCACTCGCTCCCGGGATCGGCATATCTCAAATATTCCTGCCAGGTGGAGAGCGCCTTGCGGCGGTTGCCGGCTCCTTCGTACGCTTCAGCCAGAAAAGAAAGAGGGATTTTACGGTAATCGCCGGTCGTTTCCTTAAGGCAGTCCTCCAGGTATTTAATAGCCTTGGAGTAATTCTTCTCCTTGAGGTAAATCCGTCCCAGATACTGGTTGGCCCCGCGATGGTTGTCGCGCTGATCGAGCACATTTTCGAACTTTCGCCGCGCCTTATCGTATTCGCCGGCGTAAAACAGGTCCTTGCCGTCCTCGTAATCGGCGTAGTAATCGCTGTCCTCCTGCGCCCGGGCCGGCGGCGGCCGCAAACCCAGGAACCCGAGAGCCAAAGCCACCAGAATCGCGCTCGAGATAGATTTCATCCCCGTCCCCCTTGCTGTTGGTAAAACGCGCGACCGTCTTACGCTGGAAATTGAATATTGCGGCCGGCGGCAAATGCGCCATCGCGGCCGTTCCTGCTGTGTAGGATACCACGGCCGCATACGGGGAGCAATCCCATCTCCGGAACCCCCGGCCGGCGAGGGGCCCTGGGCCGATCAACGCGAGCGCCCGCGCAGGCTGCGGACAACTTCGACAACGGCTTCGGCGGCAACGCGGATTTCTTCTTCGACCGTGGCGGCTCCTAACGAGAAGCGGACAGCGCTCTGGGCGCGTTCCGGTCCGAACCCCATGGCGGTGAGCACGTGCGATGGCTCCAATTTCCCCGAGGAACAGGCGGACCCGGTCGAAACTTCGACACCCCGCGCGTCCAGACCCAGTACCAACGCCTCGCCGTCAACGCCCGCAAACGACAGGTTGAGGGTATTGGGAAGCCTTGCCGTCCGGTGCCCGTTGAAGGAAACACCCGGAAGCGAACTTTCTATCATGGTTTCGAGCCGGTCGCGAAGCGATGACACCCTGTCTCCGTATTTCCGCACCTCTGCGACCGCCAATTCCAAAGCCAGGGCGAACCCGATGATCCCCGCCACGTTCTCGGTCCCCGACCGGCGACCGTCCTCCTGCCCCCCTCCATGTATGAGCGAATGCAGTTCGAGGCCGGATCTGCAGTATAGAGCGCCCACCCCTTTGGGACCCCCGATTTTATGAGCGGAAACGGCCATCATGTCTCCCGGCGGGCACTCTACCGGAATTTTGCCTACGGCCTGAATGGCATCGACATGCAATAAAACCCCCCGCGGGGACAGGAGTTTCATGATCTCCCGCACCGGCTGCACCGTCCCCACCTCGTTGTTTGCCGCCATCACCGAGACCAAAACGGTTTCCGACCGGACCGCGGCCGCCACCGCTTCGGGGTCGATCATCCCGAACGCATCGGGTTTCACCCGCGTTACCGTACAGTCGGTCGATTCAAGATAACGACAGGGGTTGAGGACCGCCGGATGCTCGATCGCGGTGGTGACGATATGGCCGCCGCCACGGGCTCCAACCGATCCCTTGATCGCCAGGTTATCCGCCTCCGAACCGCCTCCGGTAAAAATAATCTCTTCGGGGAGGCAGCCGAGCGCGCGTCCGACCCGAAACCGGGCGTCTTCGATCTTCTCCCGGGCCAGGCGGCCAGAAGCATGCAGCGACGAAGGGTTGGCGGAAATCACTTCCGCCGCCGCGCGCATGATTTCCGCCACTTCCGGGCGGACCGGGGTGCTGGCGTTATGATCGAGATATACCCGCAATGCGCTCACCGCCGGTTTCCTCCGGCAATACCTTCGAAACAGCGGTAGCCGAACTCGGGTCCCGAAGACGGTCTCACCGGCATGTTCGCCAACTCTTCCCCGAGGTTCCGAGCCGAAGCCAGGATATCGGATACGCGCCGGATCTCTCCGGAACCGTCAACCCTTCGGCAAAGGACCCCCCCTTCCAGCGTAAAACCGACGGCGGCGAAAAAATACCGCAGGGTCCGCAGCATTCCGTCAAAAAGAAGCCGCCCCCCCGTCGCTCCCGCCAGCAGAGCCAGACCGGGGCGGGGAAGCCCGGCGGGCATGGGGCCGGAAGCCCAGGAAGCCTGCGCTCGATCCATCAAAGATTTGAGCGGTCCGGGAAACCCGTAAAAATAAACAGGCGCCGCCACGACCAAAGCATCTTTCTCCCGGATAGTGCTGAAAAACCGGGAGGCATCGTCGGTGTATACGCATTCGCCGCTCGAAGCACACGCCCCGTTGCCGCAACAAGGAGCGAACCTGAGATCCGAGACCGTGATTTCCTCCCAGCGGCTTTTCCCCCCGATCTCGACCCCCTCTTTGAAAGCGTTCAAGAGGATGTCGCTGTTCCCCCCCCGGCGGGGGCTACCCCTTACGGCCATTACTTTCATGAAGGGTCCCCGGCGTTCAACCGCCCCCCAAGCGCAGAAAAACCTGAATACGGGAATCCTCCAAAAGCTTCCGCGATAAGGGCAAGGACTCTCCGTCACGCGTCACCAGCAGGTGGCGAATCTGTTCCGGGGGGTACTTCAGCGATTTCGCCAGCGCTTCCTGCACCGTTACCCCGGAGGGAAGTTCCAGGGAGAGATTCTTCCCTCCCTCGGGGGCCCGAAGCGGGCCCCTCAGTTCGATGCTGACACGCATGACTCCACACATTGCCCGGCGGCCGGAAAGCGGATGCGGGCTTATTTCATTCCCTGTTTGGCGATGGCATCCAGCACTTTTTCGGGAGTGAAGGGGGCGGAGAACATTCTGATCCCCAGCGCGTTATAAATGGCGTTGGAGATCGCCGGCATCGGACCGTTGATACAGACTTCCCCCACGCTCTTCGCTCCATAGGGACCCGTTTCCTCGTAGGAAGGCACGAAGATGGTTTTGATGGGGAGGCGGTCACGGCTGCAGAAGATCTTGAAGTAATCGTAATTCGGATTGAGCAGCTTGCCCCTGGAATTGAAGATGAACCGTTCCACCAACGCGTAGCTCAGTCCGTTGACGACGGCTCCCATCACCTGTCCGTGGCAAAGAGCCGGATTGATGGGAGTTCCGCATTCCACCGCCTGCAGATAAGAAAGAACCTTGATCCGGCCCGTCAGGGTATCGACCTCGATCTCGACGAAATGGGCTGCGGTCGGAGGAGGAGATTCCTCGGACGTGCTCGATTCGCACGCGGCGATCTGAAACTGGTGCTTTTCATAGAGCGAATATGTCCCGACCTGTTTCAGGGTCACGGAAGCTCCGTCGGAACCGATCACCTTCGCTTTTTCCAGCCGGACCCGGTCAGGGGACGTCTCCAGCATCTCCGCACCGACTTTGAGGATCAATTCTTTGACTTTTTCCGCCGTTTTCTTCACCGCCCGGCCGGAAAGATACGTCGTCGAGGAAGCGTAAGCGCCGACGTCGAAGGGAGTCAGGTCGGTATCGGAAGCGTAGACGATAATATCGTCGGTGGCGACGGTCAACGTCTCGGCGGCGATCTGGGCCAGAACCGTATCGGAGCCCTGGCCGATATCGGTGGCCCCCAGATTAAGATTGAATGAACCGTCGTCGTTCATCTTGATGAAGGCGGAGGCCATGTCGATATATGGGATCGAGGACCCCTGAATCATCGGGGACATGCCTACTCCCCGGCGATAACGCCCCGAATCCTTTTTCCGGGCCAGTTTCCGCTTCCATCCGAATTCCCGGGAGCCGACCCGAAGGCAAGCGGCTAGTTCGAACGACCCGATCCTCGGGGCTCCGGTGGTGGCACCCTCCCCCAGTTCATTGAGAATCGGGACTTCGGCGCCGGGAGCGATGATGTTTTTCAAAAGCACGTCCACCGGATCCATCCCCAGTTTCACCGCCAACTCGTCGATGGCGCAGGCCGTCGGCAAGATGCCCTGGGTCCCTCCGTAACCCCGGTAAGCTCCGGCGTTGGGGAGGTTGGTGTAAGCGACATCGCTGGTAAAACGCATGTTCGAACAGGCGAACATGACCAACGTCCGCATCCCGACATTGCAGGCAACCGTCAGGCCATGGTTGCCGTAAGCGCCCGTATTGGACAGGGCGTGAAGATCGATGGCGTTGATCGTGCCGTCGCGGCCTGCCCCGATTTTAATGTTGGTCACCATGCCGTGCCGGGTGCGACTGGAGACGAAAACTTCTTCCCTGGTCATGCGGATCTTGACCGGTTTGCCCGTCTTCAGAGTCGCGGCGGCGACATATGGTTCCAAAACGATGTCCTGCTTGCTCCCGAAACCGCCTCCCAAGCGGGGCTTGATGACCCGGACCCGTTTGACCGGAATATCCATAGCCCGGGCGACGATTCTCCGTACGTGGTACGGGACCTGCGTCGAAGAAACGATGGTCAAACGTCCGTTGGGATCGAGATACGCCAGCGAACAGTGCGGCTCGATGGCGGAGTGCGCCGATATATGGTTTTCATATTCCCGGTCGATCCTGATCTCCGAGGCTTTGTAGGCCTTATCGACGTTACCGATGGCGGCGTCCACCCGAGCCACCAAATTGCGCCGGGGTTCGTAGGGGATGGGAATTATTACGCGGCAATCCTTTTCATCGTGGACGACAGGAGCGCCTTTCTTCAGTGCTTTGCGCACGTCCAGAAGAGGCTCGAGTTCCTCGTATTCAACCTCGATCGCCCCCAAAGCGCGTTCGGCGGCTTCCTCCGTGTCCGCCACCACCAGCGCCACTTCGTCCCCCACGAACCTCACCTTGTTGTCGAAAATGAACTTATCGTAAGGAGAAGGTTCGGGATAGCCCTGCCCCGCGGTCGTCACCGCTATCCGGGGCACATCCCGCCAGGTGATGACCGCTTCCACGCCGGGCATCCTTCGCGCCTTGGTGGTCCTGATCGATTTTATCCGCGCATGCGCCAAGGGACTGCGCAGTATTTTCCCGTGCAGCATTCCGGGGATATCGAAATCATCCGTATAGACCGGCTGGCCCGTCGCCAGCGCCACGGCGTCTACTTTGCGCACGCCCTTGCTAACTTCAGAAAATATTTTTCTCTTCATCTGTTCTTCCAACGGTTGAACCCTTACTTCTTCTTGGCCGATTTGCCCGAGGCCCGGAGGCGTTGCGCCGCCATCTTGACACCCGAAAATATCTGTTCGTAGCCGGTGCATCGGCAGAGATTCCCGTCCAACGCCCGGCGTATCTCGTCTTCGGTCGGATTGGCCTTCCGATCCAGCAGAGCCTTGGCGGCAAGAATCATCCCGGGCGTACAGAAACCGCACTGAATGGCCCCGGCGTCCATGAATGCCTGCTGGATCGGATGGGGACGCTGCTGGTCGCCGAGACTCTCGAGGGTCACCACCTCCCGACCGTCGGCGGTGGCGGCCAACACCAGGCAGGAGTTGACCGGCCGACCGTCCAAAAGCACGGTACAGGCCCCGCAAGCTCCTTCCCCGCACCCGAATTTCGGACTTTTATACCCCGACCGCCGCAGCAAATCCAACAGCGATTCCGCGGGACGAACCTCCAGGCTTTTCTTCAGTCCGTTGATGCTTATCGAGATAGGTATCATCGTCCTCCCTCCTCCCCCCGCGACAGACGTTCCAGGATATCCCGGACCAAAACCCCGCAAAGAACTTTCTTATATTTCAGAGTGCACCGGATATCCTTAATCACCCTGACCTCGGCCTCGGCCGCAGCCGAGGCTTTGGCCAGAACCGGTGCCGTAATCTTCGTTCCCCTCACCACCGCTTCCACCTTTTCCAGGCGTTGCGGCAGTGCCGAGGCCCCCCCCACCACCAAGGAGATTTCCCGGCACCTGCCCTTAACGATCCGGACCGCGGCGGCGACCTTGATCAGAGCGAAATCGTTCTCGGTCAGCGTAAAATCGCGATAACGAGCGACGGTCCCGTTCTCGAGGGAGGGGAAGACCACCTCCGTGACCAATTCGCCCGTCTTCAGGATCTGGCGCGGCGGGCGGGCAAAAAATTCATCCGCCGACAAGCTCCGGGATACGGCCCCGCCGGTGACTATATCCGCCTTCAGCGCCATGAGGGCCACCGGCAGATCGCACCAGATAAACGGCTGGGAAATATTGCCCCCCACGGTGATCAGGTTCCGGTTGAGCGTGGATCCTATCCGGGAAGCGACCGCCGTAAGTATGCCGTCGGCGTAGGAGGCGACCGGACGCGATTCCAGAAGATCGTTGATCCGGGTCATGGCTCCCACTCGGAGAGATTTTCCGGATTTGGCTATAAAATCAAGCGGCAGCCGGGAAAGACTCACCAGTTCTTCGGCCCGGTTGTACGGAGCGAAGGCGAAAGTGATCCCTCCGGCAATAGGAACAGCCCTGCCCTCGGCCGCGGCCAGGGCGGCTCCGGCCTCCTCCACCGTCCGAGGGAAGGAGACCCTCTGCAGGGAAGTCAAACGTATCATGGCACAACAACTCCTCGCTGGTTGGTTTTCCAATTTCATACCGCGCCGAACCCGGCGCGGCGATTAATCTTCCTTCAATTTTTCGGCTTCTTCGGCTGTCCGTTCCCGGAGAGAGAGCGCTCCCGCGGGGCAGAGGAAGGTACACATCCCGCAACCGATACAGCGTTCGGGATCGGTCTCCGGAAGCATATCCCGATTCAATTCTATGGCCAGGTACGGGCAGCGCGTGCAGTTTCCGCAATGAACGCAGAGGTCCTCGTTCACCGACGATATCTTCTTAACCGCCGACAATTCCATGAAATCCCGGATGGGGTTCGGCAATGCGATTCCGATCAGTTCGGCGACGGAACCGATCCCGCGGTCCTGCATCAGGTGGCTCAGCCCCTGGCAGAGTTCCCGGATGATCCCCACCCCGAAACGCTCGGCGATGGTGCAGAATTGGACGGTTCTGGTGCCCAAAGCCAGAAAATGCGCGGCGGCCATGTAGTCCATGGGACCCCCGTTGCCCGAAACATGAACCCCGAGGTTGCCGATCTTGGCCAAGGAAAGATAATTGATGGGGGCGATGGCGGCGCCGCTCATCCCGACCACCGCGCCTTCTTCCCACTGTTTCTTCTCCATCCACCGAAAATCCATGGAAGGGAATGTATTCCCCAGAGTGATTCCTGCCTTCGACTTCGGATAACGGTCGAATACCGTTTGGATGGCTTTGACGATGGTCGATATCTCGGTCACGGCCGGTGTCAATTTGAAGAGCTTGGGGATGTCAGGATCGCCGATTTCGAGTACCCAACCGATGATTTTGCAGGTGAGAGCCGCATCCTGGGAGACGATATCCCCCTCGGCTCCCTCCCCTCCCTGGGGGCAGGAGAGACTGTACTCGATCACTTGCGCTCCCGCCGCTTCGAGTTTCCGGGTATTCGCCTGCCAGGTTTTTTTATCTTCCTCGTCGTTGCCCGAGACCGTCCCTCCGGTGGATGCCCCGGTCAGCCGATCCGGGTAAAGCCGGTTAAGTTGGCCGATCTCGGCGCAGACCCGGTCAAGAGTATGACCGGAGACATTATCGCAATTGGCGAACGTCTCATCGTCGAACTGGAACATGTATTCACCCGGGATATGGATGGGAAGACCGTCGAATGAGGTCTTCATAATCCCCCCGGCCCAACCGGCTTCATAAGCCTTCTTCATCTGCTCCAAACCGTCGCTGGGAGGCGCGGCCGAAAGCAGGAACGGATTGACCAGCGTTTTTCCGAAGAAATCGGTGTCCAGCGAAACCGGCAGGAAGTCGTATCCGTCCAACATCAGTTCGGATTTATTGGGACGGCCGGCGGCAACCGTCTCGCTTCCGGAAAGAAAGGCTTCGACCGCGGCGGCGGCCTGCTTGCCCGAGGCCACGGCCTCCACCACGGTGGACGGTCCCAAGACATAATCGCCCGCGGAAAACACGGCCGGGTTATCGCAGCGGGGATACGCCGTCCGGGTTCCGATGGCGATAATAACCGTATCGATCCCCCGGCGCTCCTGGGAACAACCGGCCAGGTCGCTGACGCAGTCGAGGCTGAAACAGCGATCGGGAGGAATGGCGACCTTGGTCGTTTCCAATCCGCTGACGGCACCGTGTTCGGCCACTATGCCGGTCACTCTGGTCCTTCCGTTGATATCGACTCCGTTTTCCTGCAACTCCTGAAACTCCCGGGAGGTCAGGGGCATTTCCCCGAGGCTTTCCAGGGCGAACATCTCGACATAGTCGGCGCCGGCTCGTTTCGCCACCACCGCGCAATCGGCGGCAACGGCGCCTCCCCCGACCACTGCCACCCGGCCAGAAACCACAAAAGCGCCCGGCTGCAGCAGAAAATCGATCGCCGGGATGGCCAGTTCTTCGTTTTGAATACCCATGCGCACCGGCTCCCACCTCCCCACGGCCACGATTACGGCGTCGTAGCCTTCTCCAAGCAAAGATTCGGGGCGATCGACGGAGACTTCCAGTTTGAGACCGATCTTTCCCAGGGAAAGACAGAACCGGATATCTTCCTCCAGAACCTGAGAGTCAAGGCGATAGTCCGGAATGGTGCGCGCGGCTCCGCCGGGCCTCCCGGTCTTCTCGAAAACGTCCACGCTATGTCCGGCGGAACCCAGGACCGCCGCCGCGCTCATGCCGGCCGGCCCCGCGCCGATGACCGCGATTTTTTTACCGGTGGAAGCCGCCGGAACAAATCGGGGCATCACTCCGATTTCCCGGGCGCGGGCGATAATGTCGGCTTGAAGCGTGGGTATTTCGATGGGCCGGTCGAGATCTTCGTGAACGCATGTGCGTTGACAGTGCCAATCGGGACAGACTTGACCGCAAACCCCGCCGAAGGGATTGGCGGCCATGATCATGGCCGCGGCGCGACGGATATCCGAAGGCTTGCCGCCGCGCGCCGCCATGATGAAATCGGTGGGAGAAACACCCGCCGGGCAACCGTTTTCATTTCCGCAGCCGTTACGGCAGGGTTTTTCTTCGCAATATTCGCAACGCTCCAACTCGCGTTTGAACTGGGCGTCGGACATTTTCATCGTATCTTTTCCCATGACTTCCTCCTCCCGGGAATCAACTACAGACCGGTATTCAAGCCGAACATTTTAACCGGATCGGGAAAACGATGGCAACCTCGATCCCAACGGTCAACGGACCGCGTTTAACCCCGATCGTTTCAGTTTCTTCTCCATTGCCGGAGCGAACTCCTGCAGAACCCCCGTATCCAGGGACGCGATCCGCAATCTGGTCCGGTTATCCGGAGTCGATTCGAAAAACATCACGATATCCTCGTCCAGAACCTGGCCTCGAACCTCCACGCCGCGACAGACAAGATAATCGTCTCCCTCGGAGACGACCGCGGAATTCTGTTCGGTGAGCAGCCCCCGTAATATTTCCCTCAGCGTCTCCGCGTCAGTGGCCACCGTCAGAGCATCGAAATCGTTCCGGCGCGGTTCGAGAAGGTAATAGGCGAAGTGAACGGATACGAAACGGGCCAGATCGTTGTTCAGTGAAACTATGGCCAGGGCGGTTTGGTCGGCCGCGGTTTCGGTAAAAAAGTACCCCACTTCGGTGGTATCGATGGCGCGCGGGAACAACCGGTCGTAGCCCATGGTTATCAGATAACCGTCTTCTTCGTCTTCCAGATAGGTGACGACGCCCAGATAGTCGACGACCCCGGTAACGAGCGCGAAAGCCGTCGTCCGTTCGAACGGCAGGACATGGGTAAAACGCCCGGTTTTTTCATCCTCCAACCGGGCGAGCGAAGTCCCCGCGATCCACCGGAACACTCCGCAACCGCAACTTGTCACGACCAGGATCATGACCCCGACCGCACCGCTCCTGCGCAGAACCGTCTTCATGACTCCTCCTCCGGCGCATGGATAACGATCGCCTGGTCGGTAACGGAGACGATCCGCCCGGCGATGCTGGCATGAACCCGCGCCCCCAGAGCAGCGGCCGGAGGTTCCGCGACCACGTCTCCCGCGGAAACCGTGTCGCCTTCCGCGACCACGGGGACCGCCGGGGCCCCCGCATGTTGTTTGCAGGCGAGCCTGACCCGTTTCAGTTTCAGCGCGCCGTCCCGCAAAAGAGCGGGCCGCTCATAACGGGCGACATCGATCCGGGCAGCCAAACGCGACACGGGAACCTTTCGGCCCCATCCCCACGGATGCGGCTCGGAGGGAGGAGCGACGGGTGGTTTTTTGAATCCGGCGGCCTTCATGGCCTCCAGCAAGCCGGCGATCACCCGTGCGGGCGAGAGCGAAGTAGGGCAGGCGTACAAGCCGCATAAACCGCATTGGCAGCAAAACCACGCGCGTTCCAGATCTTCGGCCGGAATGTTCTCCCACTGCTGCTGTCCGACCAGGCGCATGATGACGTGCGGTTCGATCCTGTGCCCGAGCAGGTACCGGGGGCAGTAATCGGTGCAGTATCGGCATTGATCGCAGGCGCGACCGGCCCGGGCCACGTCCACCTCCACCGGCCTGGTCCTGGCCTCGATCAGCTTGTGAACGGCGGGTAGCACGATCAGGCCGGTAGTGGTCTTCTTCACGCTCGGACCGGAAATCGCCCCCATCACCGGGCCGCCGTCGATGACCCTGTAATCGGGGCACGAAACCCCTCCGGCGGCGGCGAGAACATCTTCGACGTATGCTCCCACCGGGACTTCAAGGGTTACCGGTTCGCGGACTTCCCCGGCGACCGTCAGGGTCCTGGTCGTCACCGGGATTCCCCGGGAAGCCCGGGCAATATTGATGATGGTGCCCACGTTACTGACCACCGCACCGACGTCCAGGGGGATGCCTCCTTCGGGAACGACTTTTCCGGTGACTTCACGCACCAAAACCTGTTCGTCGCCGGCGGGGTAGTAACTCCCCATGAGGTGCAGATCGACCGGGAGTTTCCGTCGGGCGATTTCTTCCCGAAGCGCCGATACCGCCTGGCGGTATTTTTGTTTCAACGCCACCACCGCCTTCCGCGCCCCCACCGCTTCCTTCAGCAGAACCAGGCCCTGCACCAGGTCCCCGGGACGGGCGGCCATAAGTTGTTGATCGACTTTGAGCAGGGGCTCGCATTCCGCTCCGTTGGCTATGACGACCGCCGCCCGGGCGGCGACTTTGACGTGGGTGGGGAACCCGGCGCCGCCGGCCCCCACCACCCCCGCTTCGCGCACGCGTTCTGCCAGATCCCGAGTCATTCCTGTCCGGCCGTGACGGGCGAGCCGGAAACGGCATCGCCGCCATATCGTTTGGTGACGGGTATTTCCCGTTTCCCCTGGATAACCAGCGCCTCGATCATCCCCGGGGTTCTTTCGGCCATCAGGGAAAAGACCACGTCCTCTCGAACGTCGTCGAGCGGTTTCACCCCCCCCTCCCCGTCGGTATAACGTTCCCGGTGGTTCCGGTAATATTCCCCGATCTCGGCTTCGGAAGGAGCGGCGCGAAGATGCACCTCCCGCTCCAGAAATAGATCGACTACGGCTTCCTTCCTGATCTTGGCCCGCAGGTCCGCCATCGTCAGTCCGTCGCGGGCCAGGGCTTCGGCCAGAGAGGCTTCGTCGGGAAATCGATCGAGAATCGATCGGTACTTCTCTTCCACGGAACCGTCCACCCCTTCCAGACCGGCCTTCTCGCCCATCTGGTAGAGGATTTCGCTTTCGATCATCCGGTCTAGTATGCTTTCTTCAAACCCGTCCCACGGTTTTTGCCCCCGCATCAGCAGGGGCTGGGCGGAAGCGTTGACCGCCCGGGCCAGGTCCAGCGACGAAATGCGGGTTTCCCCCACCACGGCGACGATCATTTCGGGGTTGGCGGCAACATCCGCATATCCGGAACGGGAGCGGTCGGGCCCCTCGCCGCAGCCGGAAAGACCGAGCATAACCAGGGCGGCCGGTCCGGCGGTCCTCCACAAAAACCGCGGATAGTTTCGAACGGAAGCGGGTTTCATCTTCTTCAACCTCCCAACAGGCTCAGCGCTTCGGCCCGGGTTCTGGGATCCGAGCGGAAAATCCCCCGGAGAGCTTCGGTCGTGACCTGCGTCCCCGGTTTCGTCACCCCCCTCATGCTCACGCAGAGATGCTCGGCCCGCACCTGGACCAGAACTCCTCTCGGAGACATCTTGTCCATCAGAAGGTCGGCGATCTCCGTCGTCATCCGCTCTTGGACCTGAAGCCGCCGGGAAAACAGTTCCACCACCCGGATCAGGCTGCTGAAGCCGGCGATCAATCCCTCCCGGGGGATGTACGCGATATGGACAACTCCGAAAAAGGGAAGCAGGTGGTGCTCGCAGACGGAGTAAAAACGAATATCCTTGAGAACGACGATTTCATCGAACCCTCCGTAGCGGAACACGCGAAGGACGTCACCGGGGTCGGCCCCGTATCCGCCGAATATTTCTTCGCAGGCTTGGCAGACGCGCTCCGGAGTTCGATCCAAGCCCGGACGGCCCGGGTTTTCACCCAACCCCGAAAGAAAATCGCGGATCGATTCCCGAATTTTTTCTTTATCCATCCCTCTTCACCTTCCCCGAATGTTCTATGATTTTCCGGGGACAAACCTCGATGCACTTTCCGCACTTTATACAAAGTTCATAATCAATCCGAGCCAAATTATCCTCGATCGTGATCGCCCCGACCGGACATTCGCGGACGCATTTGCCGCAGGCGATGCACCCGACCAGGCAGACCCTGCTCACTTCCCGGGCCGGATTCCGGGATGAACACCGGATATCGACCACGGCCGCGACCGGGACCAGACGAATCAAATGACGGGGACAAACCTTGACGCAGAGACCGCAGGCGACGCACTTGCTTTCATCGATCACCGGGTTGCGGTGGGAGTCGATATATATGGCTTGAAAAGGGCAGATGTCCAGGCAGCTGTAATAGCGGAGGCACCCGTAGTCGCAGGCGCTTACCCCTCCCCCGAACTGGTTGGCGGCAAAACAGTTTTGCACCCCGCGGTATTGATACCGCAGGGAAACGTCATGGCCGCCCCGACAGAATATCCGGGCGGTTTTAGGCGCCTTTTTCTCCGGAGCGCGTCCCAATACCTGGGCGATCCTATCGGTGTTCTCGGCCGAACAAACCGGACAGACTCCGACCTCGATCCGATTGTCGATCAGGGCCCGAGCGCAGGCCAGGCAACCGGAAAATCCGCAGGCCCCGCAGTTCGCCCCGGGCAGAAGATCGTTGACGATATCGAGCCGGGGGTCGGTCCGGACCCGGAAGAATCTGCTCCCCAGGCCCAGCGCCGCTCCGAAAACAAGCCCCAGGCCGGCCAGGGTGAAGATTGTCGCCAGAAGCGGCGTCATAAGCCCGCAAACCCGGTAAAACCCATGAAGGCCATCGACATCAACGCCGCCGTCACGAAAGCTATCGGAGCATCCTTCATGGCTTTGGGTAGGTCCACTTCCTCCAGGCGTTCCCGGATGCCGGCCATGAGAACCAGGGCCAGAGTGAACCCGGCGCCGGCGCCCAAGCCCTGACAAACGCTTTTCAGGAAACTTCCCGGAACAGGGCCCGCATCCGTGAAAAACGCATTGATGTTGAGCAGCGCCACGCCCAAGACGGCGCAGTTGGTGGTTATCAGCGGCAGATAAATCCCCAACGCCCGATAGAGAGCCGGTGCGGTTTTCTGGATAACCATCTCCACGAACTGCACCAGAGCCGCTATCACCAGAACGAAAGCGATGGTGGTAAGGACGGTCAGATCGAATGACCCGGGAACGTAATCGTTTCCCGCCAACCGATACCAGACATTGGCCGGTCCCGGAGCCAACAGGTAATGATAGACCAACCAGGTGACCATGGAAGCGACGGTCATGACGAAAATGACCGCGACGCCCATGCCCGCCGCGGACTTGAGATCCTTGGAAACCCCGATATAGGGGCAGATCCCTAAAAATTGCTTCAGGACAAAATTATTGACCAGGACCGCCGCGAAAAAAACCATGAAAACTTCCGCGGCCATCAGCGGATTTCTCCCCTGTCGGTGCTGGGAGAGGGATCGGGCCGGGCGGCGGACGGCGGTTCCTCAAGTTCGTCGATAATCGCCTGAAAATTGACGACGTACCTGCTCTCCGGTTCCATCTCGATAAATTTCCGGAGATTCTCGATGGCTTTATCCCGGTACGTGACCGGATCGAGGTTGTAATACGAAGCGCCGAGGACTCCATACGCGGTCGAATAATCGGGGTACATCGCCAGGCCCTGTTCGAGTGCCTCGATCGCGCGCGCCGGCTGCTGGAGTTCGTATAGACACAGTCCCATCTCGCAAGATATCTTCCCTTTCTGTACCGGATCGGTCTCCAGCATCAGGGCGCGCCGGTAATTTTTGATGGCGGCTTCGTAATTTCCGTCCACCGCGTCGTTCTGAGCGGCTTCGCAATACTCGGGGCCGGTGCTGGGGCCGCAGGAGACACAAAACCCGGCCACCGAGGCCAGCAGCACCGCCGCCATCAACTTTTGCCTGGTCGTATACCCTTTCATCATCAGTTCCTCGCCGTTTTTGCGCCGCTTCGTCGCATCCGAAACAGGGCCAGAAGCACCCCGATGGTTAAAAACGCCCCGGGAGGCAGTATCATGATCAGAGCCGGAGAATAACCGGCGATCACGCGGTACCCCCAGATGGAATTGCTTCCCGCCAGCTCGCGGACCAATCCGATCTGAAGCAGCGCCAGGGTAAAGCCGACCCCCATTCCCAAGCCATCGAGTATGGAAAGACCGACGGGATGACGGGAAGCGAAAGCCTCGGCTCTTCCCAGGATGATGCAATTAACCACGATCAAGGGAATATAGATGCCCAGGCTGCGGTTCAACTCGGGCAGATACGCCTCAAGGACCAGTTCGACCACCGTCACGAAGGTGGCGATAATTACGATAAAACAAGGTATCCGTACCCGGCGCGGAACCAGATTCCGAAGCAGCGAGACCAACAGATTGGAGAAAACCAGAACAAAGGTCGCCGAGACTCCCATCCCCAGGGCGTTCTTGACCGAAGTGGACACCGCCAGGGTGGGACAGAGCCCGAGCATAAGGATAAAAACCGGATTTCTCCGGAACAACCCCTTGGTCATTTCCTGAAAAGGCGTCATGGTTCGGGGCCGTCCATGCCCTGTTGGCGCAGAAAAGCTTCCAAGCTGTCCCGAACCGCCTTAACCACCGCTTTACTGGTGATCGTGGCCCCGGTCAAAGCTTGAATGTTTTCGGTCTCGGCGGCTTTGACCACCCTGAGCTGCTTGAGCTTTTTCCCCGCAAACTGCTCCTGGAACCACGGCCGGGCGGGCGCTTCGGCGGAGGGAGTCCCGGCCAGAACGCCCCAGAGCGAACGATCCTTACCGGTCACGACCGCCTGGTCGCCCAGTCCTGGGGTCTCGCTTTGACGGAGTATGTCGATGCCGGAAAGAGTTCCCCCGGGATCGATGCCCACCATGACTTCGATCGGCCCGCTGTAGCCGCGGGCGGAACCGATGAAAGCATACCCCGCCGGGTCGCCGTTTTCGAGGTAGCCGATATAATAATCGATGGAGCTCCCGGCGGAAAGATCGGAGAACGTTGCCGCCGACGGTAAGACCACCCGGAGAGAAGCAAGGCGTTCCTGGGTTTGCCGCTTTTTCACTTCTCCCGAGGTATGGCCGGCGACTTCAAACAAGACGACGGCCGCGGCTAGGCAGATCGCCCCCAGCACTACCCCCATTTTCATTATTCCGTCGGATTTCATCTGGTCCCGAAGGCCGGGGGCCGTAAGTAGTGATCTATCAATGGAGTAAACGCGTTCATAATCAATATCGAATAACAGACTCCTTCGGGAAAACCCCCGTATAGTCGGATCAGTGAAGTCAATGCTCCGCAGCCGCAGCCGAATAACAGTTTCCCCTTTCCCGTTAAAGGGCTGGTTACCATGTCGGTGGCCATGAAGAACGCCCCCAGAAACAAGCCCCCGCTGAGCATGTGTTCGAGAGGGGAAAGAGCTATCCTGCCCGCGGAGGAGGGAAGCAGCCAGGTGAGGAGCGCCACCATACCGATGAATGACACCGGGATCTCCCAGGTGATGTAGCCGAGCGCCAGGAGGAATACCCCGCCCGCCAAAAGGGCCAGGGCCGAGGTTTCTCCGATGCTCCCGCCGGTATTCCCCAGAAACAGGTCGAGGTCGGTGAGTCCGCCGGGGCCGCCCGGCATCCACTGGGCCACGGCGTTTTTGGCCGCGCCCAGCGGAGTGGCGTACGTCAAAGCGTCGACGCCGCCGGCGCCGAGAGGGGGAACCCATTGGGTCATGTTCGTCAGCCAGGAATGCATGACGAAGGTTCTTCCCGCCAGCGCCGGATTGAAAATATTGCATCCCAGGCCCCCGAACGCCTGTTTGGCCACGGCGATACCGAATGCGGAACCGACGGCCGGGAGCCAGAGAGGAACCGCGGGAGAAATGCAGAAAGCAAGAAGCAACCCGGTGAGGAAAGCGCTGCCGTCGGAGACCGTGACTCTCACCCCCCTCGCCTTCTGGATCACCGCCTCGGTCGCGACGGCGCTGGCAATGGCGATACATTCGATCAAGAGGGCCCGGAAACCGAAAACCAGTACGCTGCAGACCCACGCCGGGACCAGAGCCGCCGTAACCGACCACATGATTCCGGGGACCGAACGCCTTTCGGAGAGATGAGGCCCGGGGGCGACAACGAAGAGCGGGGCCGAGGCAACGGTTTTCATGTTTCTTTCCGGCCCCCGCGCGCGGCGGCTTTTCCCAACTGTATCAGTTGCACCAGTTCACGCTTGGCCGGACAGACAAACGCGCAGCAGCCGCATTCCAGGCAATTCTCGCCGCCCGCCTCTCGAAATTCATCGTACTTACCCTGTTGCGACAACCGCGCCAGATCGCAGGCGGCCAAACCCATCGGGCAGACCCGAACGCAGCTGCCGCAGCGGACGCAGGGATATTCGACCGGGGACGGTGGCGCCGGAAGTACGACCACACCCGATGTCCCCTTGATAACCGGCGCATCGAGCGACGCTTGCGGTATCCCCATCATCGGTCCCCCCGACAGAATCTGGAGGTTGTCCCCCCGGATCCCCCCGGCGGCGACGGTCAGCCAGGAAAACGGAGTCCCCACGCTGACCCGGAAATTTCCGGGTTCGACTACCCCCGGACCGGTGACCGTCACCACCCTGGAGATCAGAGGCTCTCCGAGTAAAACTGCATCGGCCACTGCCGCGCAGGTTTGGGCGTTTTGGACCACGCACCCGACATCGGCGGGCAACTTTCCCGAGGGGACTTCCCGGCCTAAAAGCGCTGCAATCAGTTGCTTTTCCGAACCTTGCGGATACTTGATTCGAAGCAGAACGGGGAATATTTCCGGAAACGGGGCCAGGAAAGGGCCGATTTTATCCAGAACGTCCTTCTTGTTCTCCTCCAGGGCGATAATGCCCTGGGCAGCGCCGGCGGCTTTCATGGACAAGCGCAGACCCTGGAGCGCCTTCTCAGGCGTTTCGAGGAGAATCCGGTGATCCACGGTTAAAAACGGCTCGCATTCGGCTCCGTTGAGAATTACGTACTCGATTCGGGCACTGTCGGGGGGGGTCAACTTGACGTGGGTCGGGAATCCCGCTCCGCCCATGCCCACGATGCCGGCATCCCGCACCCGGGCTCGAATCGTCTCCGGAGTCCACTCGTCTTCACGCGCCAGGGGAGGCAGCGGAGCCCTCCGTTCGTTTTCTTCTCCCGCGGTTTCGATCGCGATCGCCCGAGATCTTCCCCTGATCGGATGCGGGAACTCTCCGATCGCCGTGACGCATCCGGTCGCCGGAGCATGAAGTGGAACGGAACAGTAACCGACGGGTTCGGCGATGACCTGACCGCGCCGGACCTCAGTCCCCCTCTCCACCACCGGGCGCGGAACGGCGCCGGAATTCTGGGCCAGGGGAAGGATCAGAACCGGAGGCAACGGAAGAGCGCGGATGGGCTTATGCGCGGTCAGTTCTTTATATTCCGGCAGTCTGACCCCGCCCGAAAATGTTGCTGGGCGCCTCACAAAAAGCCCTCCGATACCCGCGCCGGATTTTTACCACATCACCTGGATTCCCTTGACCTCATAAACCGGATAAGGAGCGTCGGCTTCGATGCGTTCGCCCCAAACCCGCACCTGCCGCCGCGCATAACGGTCCAGCCGGATATCTCCGCCCGCCAGCCAGGCCGTGATCCCGCTGTCGGGAAGTTCTTCGATTAATTTATATCCGACTTCCCTCCCCGCCACGGAAATCGGACCGGCCAGAGGCTTGACGTACCCCGAGAGAAGTTCGACCCTCGGTTCCTCCCGGGGAACCGGCGCGACGGTCAGCGGTTCGAAGACACTCTCCGAACCCTCGGACGAACTCGAGGATGGTTCCGGTTCAGAACCGGCGGGAGAAGCGGTTTCGTCGATCGACACCACCACTTCCACCCTTTCCCCTTCGAACTTCGGCACGGCGTCGGGAACAAATTCCATGTAATCGGCGTGAACCCAAAGACGGGCCGAAGAAGGCATGGAGATGCGGACCCATCCGCTTTCCCGGCCGAGTTCTTCCACCGCATCCCCCCGGTTGAGAACGGCTATGCGGGCATAGGCGAGGCCGGGCCCGCTGCGAACGTTCACCCGGTCACCGCCGACGGCCCCGTCCCGGATGTACTCCCCGGAGACATACGCCGAAAGAGTCGCCGGAGGCACGATCTGCAGCCATTCCCCCTCCCTGGAGACCATACGCACTTCCTGGCCTTTCTCGAGTTGGCCGACCACTTCGGCGCGCAGAGAAGGCCCCGCGCGGAGATTCACGTCGCCGGCGACGGCACGTACCCCGCTCTCCCCCCCCCGGGCGGCGACCCCTGAAAGAACGACACCGAAAAATACGATGGTGGGACGAAGCATTACTCGACGAATTTAGTCTTGGGCAGTCCGAAAACCGATTCGTCTTCCTGCAGCTTGCCCTGGTCCGCGAGATGGCGGATACGTTCGTAGCGCTTTCTGACGTTACGCTTGGGCTTGACCTTGCCTTTTCCGCCGAAACTGGGATGCTGGGACATTGTCTTTCTCCTTATTTAGGATAACCGCCAGGAAAACCACCGGATCCGGCCGGCGGTCATAAGGTATTACTTATAATACTTCCCGCTCCCGGAACCAAGTATTAATCTTTCCCGAACGCCGTTTTCCCGCTTAGAATCGCATGAGCCGCCGCGGCGGGGGCGCTGCCCCGGTATTCCCTCGTCACAAGTTCCAGGGCCCGTTTCCCTTCCTCCGTTTTCCCGGCTTTCAGGGCGCTCAACCCCCAACAATACAGAGCTTCCGAACGTTCCCCGAAACGAGGAAACCGGGCCGACAGTGCCCGGAACCGGTCGGCGGCCTCAGAATATTTACCGGTTTTGCCCAAAATATACGCCCGCGTGAACAGAGCGTTGTCCAGCAGACCGCTGACATTATCGGGGTCGGCGGCCAGAATTACACCGGCCAGCTCCCAGGCGGGGCTCCAAGCCTCCTCCTCCAGATATCTGCCCGTCAGTATCCATGCCGCTTCCAGGTCCCCGGGATCGGTCGAAAGTCGCCGACGGAGCTCGGACGAGTTCATCCCCCCGTCCAACCCTTTCAGGAGCCGGTCGAGAAACTCCGGTTTGGAAAGTGTCCCCTCCCCGCGACTGAGGACACGGCCCCGACTGTCGAGACAGATCAGAGCCGGGACTTGCCGGACCCGGTAGCGTTCGAATTCGGCCGGGGCCCGGGAATAATCGAGCCAGACCGGCACCGTTCTTTGAAGAGCGTCGATTATTTTTTCATCTCCGAACATCTCGGCTTCGTACGAGGGGCACCCGCCTCCCCCCTGGCGAAAATACAAGACCAGGAGTTTTCCCCCCGCCGAGGCCCGGCGGCGGGCGCCCGAAGGATCGGTTCGCCAGCCGATCGATCCCTCCAACAGCCGCACGGACTCGGCGGCGGCTTCCCGGACCGGGTAAACTTCCCTGTCGGGATCGTAGTAGGGATCGGCGGCGGCGGATCTTCTCAGCTCCGGAAGCGCCCGCCGGTCCCGGCTGCGCCCCAGGGCATACGCGGCGGCCCATCGGACTTCCCAATCGGGATCTCCCATGAGCGGCTCGACGGCTTCGAAGCTGTCCATCTTCCCCATCATCCCCAGGCCCAGGGCCGACATGCGCCGCATCTCCGCGTTTTTTGAGGAGAGACCGCGGGTGAACAAGCTCTCGACCCGTTCCCCCCCGATGCGAGCCAAGGCGAAAGCGGACGAATGCCGAACCAGCATCGATTCGTCATCAAGCAGCGGAATCAGTTCGTCCACCGCCGCCGGGCCGCGTTCCGCCGCCGCCAGGCAGGCCGCCGAACGGTCGGCGGGAGTGGGAGAATCCAACCCGGAAGCGTGCGCCCCCCACAGGGCCGCCAGGGCAAGTATCGCTAAGTTCATATTCGCCAATTCTCCAGTTCCCCGTCGGGCATCGGCTTCGCCCGGATGCGGTTTTCAAGAACACCGGAGCCGTTTCCCCAGGCTATCTCCAGTTCCCCGCCGGGAGCCGGGACGCTGTAGCGGGCGCAGATCCGGGCGGCGGGGAGGATATCCCCCTCCCCGCCGGGACGGAGGAGCACCAGGGACCGGGGACGGTCGGCGCGCTGGAAGAAAAGGTCGGATGCCCTTCCCATGAGCCGCAACCGCTCGTTCTCCTCCCGGTCGCGACCGGAGACCGCCTTGGCTCCCGAGGGGAGCCGAAAATGCCTCCCGATCTTAAGCAGTTCGATATCGTCCCGTGCCCATCCTTCCCGGCCCTCCAGATCGCGCAAACGCGAACAGAAGCCGGCATCGGTCAGAAGACAACCGCCGGAGGGCGAGGCATACTCGGAAATTCCGTACCGGGAGGCCAACTCGATTTGTTGGCGTCGGGAACGTCCGGAAAGCGCCAGCAGTTTCTCGCGGTCCACCCATCCTTCCCGTTCGGGAACGGTGGGCGGTAAGAGTTTGGCGGAGAGGGGCCGGAGGAGGTATCCGCGCCGGCCGGCGGCCGCCACCGCATTCAGCATGTCTTTCCCCTGGGATTTCGGCCTCTGGGCCAGGACTTCACCCGTAAAAACAAACGCGGCTTCTGAGCTTTCCAGCCGTCGAAACGCTTCGGCGATCATTATCCGGTGGCAATCGGCGCAGGGATTCAGGTTTTTTCCCAGCCCGTACCGGGGATTTCTGATCGCCTCCAACAGCGGCTTGGTGATATCGACGGCGCACAGGGTGATGCCCAGTTCTTCCGCCGAACGACCCGCGCGCTCGTCGGAAAAGAACGGGCTGACGAAAACCAGACCGGCCACCTCGACCCCCTGCTCCTGGATGATCCGGACTGCCAGAACGCTGTCCAATCCCCCGGAAAGTAACCCCAACGCCCTCAACCGGTTTCTCCCCGGCCCGTTTTCAACCGTTCGATTCCAGTATCCGTTGCGCGACCTTTTTCCCGGAGAGAAGCATCCCCCCGAATATGGGGCCCATTCTCGGAGCTCCAAAGACGGCGTTGGCGGCCATGCCGCAGACGAAAAGCCCGGGAAAAACCTGCCGGCTGTTTTCCACCACCAGCTGTTCGGCGGCATCCATCCAGAGAGAGCCTTCTCCGACGGGTCTTCCCGTGGCAGTGCCCAGTTCCAATCCCTTTTCCCGCGCAATCCGGCATACTTCATGGGGATGGCCGGTGGCGTCGAGAGCCCAACGAGACGTGATGACCAGGGGGTCGACTTCGATACCGATGCCCCGCGCGGCCAAGGCGCCGACCGTTCCCCAATTGATCACAAATCCGCCGACCCGTTTGCCGCCGTCGGCTGTCGGGAATACGGCGACGTCTTCAACGGTAATCCCGTTGAATACCTCGACCCCGGCCTCCACCGCTCCCGTCACCAGGCGCGCAACGCATTCCACAGCCGACGCCGCCAAGAGCCCGTCCGCAGACCGGTAACGGATGCCGAACTCCCTCAGAACGCCCTCGGCTTCAGGTTGAACCACGCACGTGTTGAAAAACATACCTCCGCCCCACATCCCGCCCCCCAGCGATACTTTCCGGTCGAAAAGAGCCACTTTCAAACCGGCCCGGGCCAATTGCGCGCCCGCGACCAGACCAGCCGGACCTCCGCCGCAGATCGCGGCATCCACTTCCAGATGATCGGTCAATCTCTTGAAATAATCTTCGATTATCAATCGGGTGACGGCGACTTCCCGCAACATGGCATCCTCCTCCCGCATCGGGTTCTCGGGGGACGGTACCACACCTCCCCAACGGTGGCAAGCCGGCCCCGGGGCCAAACCCGTCAGGAAATGAACGCGGTTATCCCCGCACGATCGGAACCGGCGCCCCTTTCGAGAATCTTCGTCCTTCCCGAGGCCGCCGGTCCCCGCCTCAGGACTCGGGTCGAAAAGACGGGTCCATGGAATCGATTATCTGCAGGATCAAGCGGCCGGCATTGATCAGGTCGATTCGGCGCAGATATTCCGAATGGCTGTGAGGGCTCCCCATGCCCACGGAAAGGTTGAGGACGGTTATCCCTTTGCCGTTGAGTATGTTGGCGTCGCTGGCGCCGCAAGAGGTGTCGACATGGAAAGGAAGACCCAAAGCCTCGGAAGCGGCTTCGGCCAACTTGAACACCCTCGTATCCCGATGTATGTGAAAACCGGGATATTCGCGGGTCGATTCTATCTCGACCGTCCCGCCGTATTCCCGGGCGGCGGCGCGAAACGAATCGACCATGGCCCCGACCTGGTCGGCGAGCCGTTTCGGGTCGAGCGAGCGGGCTTCCCCCCAAACCTCTACTTCCCCGGGGACGATGTTGGTGGCGCTGCCTCCTTTGATGATCCCGATGTTGGCGGTGGTCTCGGGATCGATCCGTCCCAACGGAGTCCGGTCGATGGCCCGGGCGGCGATGGAGACGGCGCTGATCCCCTGCTCCGGCTCGATCCCGGCATGAGCCGGTTTCCCCTTGATCAGAAACCGAAGCTTTTGGCCGTACGGCGCTCGGTTTACCAGGGTGGTTATCTCGCCCCCGAGGTCGAGGACAAAACCGTCGCGGGCCTGGAGCCACGCCGGGCTCAGGGCCGAGACCCCCCGCAAGCCCGTTTCTTCCGAAACCGTAAACAAATACTCGAGCGCGGCGGGACTGCCCCCCGATTCGCTCAGAACCCTGGCGGCTTCAAGCATGACCGCGATTCCGGCGCGGTCGTCGGCCCCCAATATCCTCTCTCCTCTCGACCGGAAAACCCCCGCTTCTTCGTAAATCTCAATCCCCGCGGTCGATTGAACCGTGTCCAAGTGCGCTGAAAACAGCACCGGAGGGGTCACGGGACCGGGAATCCGGACGAGGATGTTGCCGCAATCGCCGTCCCGGTCGGCGCCGAGCTCCTCTTCCTCCGTCTCCAATCCCAACTCCTCGAACCGCGCCCGGAGAAAATCGGCCAACCGGCGTTCATGCCCGGAAACGGCGTCGATCAGCGCCAGTTCGACGAACGTGGAAACCAGCCTCTCCTCGTTCAAAGTCCGCATTGGGTTTTTACCTCCGATCGGAACCGCGGTTTCGAACCCGGGAAAGTTCTGGGTAGCATGCCGGTCCGGAAAAATCAAGACAATAGACTCGACCTCGTTCCCGGAAGCGAACGCGGGACCGGATATCAGAACGCCGGAGAGCCGCCGGGTTCCACCTCTCCCCCATCGGGGGGAAGCGGCGGGGTGGGAACGACTTCATCGAGTATCCCGGGATAGCGCCGAGCCAGGGTTTCCTCGATTTCGGCGAGCGCGGATTCGGCCTCGGCATGCCGTTCACGGGCATGAGCCAGTGCCTTACCGGTGATCTTCAATTTCTCCCGAGCGAGTCTGATTCTCAATTTGGCCCCGTCCCGGTGGACATTTTCAAGCATGGACTCCACCTGATCCCGCTCGGGACCGGGCTCCATTTCTTCCAGGCGTTCCTCGAGTTCGTGGGAGAGATGCCGGTTGGCCCTGATCTGACGCCCTAATTCCCTCAACTCCCGCTTAAAAGGAGCGGCGCGAAAACCCATTCCCGACGCCCAGGGCGGCCCGATGGGGCGACACCGCCCCGGGACCTCCTGGTCGGCCCGGGCGGCCTCGGCCCAGACTGTCGCCAGGCAAACCGTCATTCCCGCAACCATGGCCAGTTTATTCATTTTCAGCTCTCCGATATGCCGCCCGCGCCCGCGGTGCCATTGAAGAGTGCATCCAGATCGTCGATCTGGGCGCAAAGTTCGCCCACTTGAGCGAATTCATCCTCCATAACGACGGTCAATCCGTCCAGAACCATCACTTCTTCGGGAAGGTCTTCCGGGGCCGGGCTGCGGGAGATATAAATTATGCCTGCCGCCAAAGCCGCCGCCACCGGGACCGACCACCGCCAGAGCATGCGCACGGTACCGGCGGGAGCCGGCCGGCCGACCGGTCCCGCGCCCGCATGCCGAACGACGCGGGCGCGCAGGCGCCGCTTTTCTTCCTCCCCGAAAACCGGAGGGGACCAGATCGAGGTCAACTCCATCAAACGGCGAATCCGCTCGAATTCACGGCGGCACCGCGGACAGGCCCGCAGGTGGGCGCCGAGTTCTCCGCCGGGAAATTCACCCGGGGCATCGATCGGATATAAGGTCAGATTTTTCCGGAATTCCGCGCAGTTCATGTCTCCCCCGGTGCTCCGGCGTAAAAATCCCGTAAAAGGCGCCGTAGTTTCCGAACCGCATGAAACAAATTCGCTTTCACCGCGCCTTCGCTGCACCCTTGGATTTCGGCGATTTCACGAATCGTACACTCCTGGTAATGTCTTAATACGAACGCCTCTCGCTGACGGCGGGGGAGCCGGGAAACCGCGCTCCGGATGTGGCGGCCGATTTCTTCGTCTCCCAATGCCCCGCCGGGAGACGTATCCGTTCTCCGGTCGGCCGTTTCCGGCACTTCCTCCAGTCCGACCCGGCCTTCCCGCGCCAAACGACGTCCGCGATCACGGGTCAGGTTGACGACAACCCGATACAGCCATGTGAACAACGACGCTTTCGGCTCCCAGCGGGGAAGGACGCGGTACATCCTGATGAATGCTTCCTGGGTTATGTCCATAGCGTCGTCCCGGTTGCCCGTCAAATACCATGCCAGGGAAAGCGTCCGATCCTCAAAAAGCTTCATCAGCGCCTCGAAAGCGTCCTCCTCCCCGGCCCGGAAACGCCCGATCAATTCAGCTTCGGTTAATTCCATCCGACCATGACCGGCACCCCTTTCATGTATTTAACTCCGATCCGCGGGGGTGGTTTAAGAAAATTCCCGAAAACCGGCGGGGACAAACAGGTTCTCCCGCGCCGAAGTTTTCAGCCGTAGGCTGCGTTTGCCCCCGCCGAACGCTCTTTAGAAAGCCACTCCGGCCCTGATTCCGAGCATTCGGGTCGAATTTTCGGGCTCTTTATAGCCGCCGACCGTATCCGAATCCCCCACCTTCCAATAGCGGAAATAGATTTCGCCAAGAAGCGCGAGTTTATCGTTGATATCGCAACGGATACCGGGCGCGAATTCAAAGGCCCAGCCCGAGCACTGCGTGAAGGTCTTGGCGACCGGGGAACCGCTGTGGTTATAACCGTACAGCAGAATATCCCATTCCATCCGCAGACTCAGCTCCCACTTGTCATCCTCCGGAAGCCGATAGGTGGCGGTAGCGCCCCACGGCCAGTAGAGATAAAACTGCTGACGCTTATATCCGCCGCTGCCCAGGTCGTCCAGGCGGTTCACCAGGTACCAGAACCCCAAACCGCTGAAAGGGGTTACAAAAAAATCCTCGACTTCGAACTTGTATCCGAGCAGCGGCCGCACCTGAGATATCGAGTTCCCGACATCGTCCTTGACCGAGGTCGTATCCGTACCTCCGTCATAGGTTATATCCCCGCCGAGGAACGAAACATCCAGGACCGGCATCCACGGGTCGAATTTCAGGCAGCGGGCGGAAGCCCAAACTCCGAACTGGGCCCCGTCCAAACGCATGAGATGCGATTCGTGATAATTGTAGTCGGCCAGCTCCAAACCGGCGGCAATCTCGAAATCCCTGATCACCTCCGGCCTTCCCGCCGAGGGAACCGCCGAGGCCAATGCCGCCGCCCCCAAGCACGCGACGATCCTGTTCACGGCATCACCTCCTCTCCCGGAGTTCTCCGGGGTGAGAACCGGGATCGATCCCCGGACCGGGACGGTTGGCCAATCTCGATACCGCCGGACCTTTAATCTCGAGCCGGAGAACCTGGCGGTCGGTCGCCTTACTCACGGTGAATTCATGCCCGTCGAAACTTACGCGGTCGCCCGGAGAAGGGATCGTTCCCAATAAATCGATAACGAAGCCGGCGATGGTTTCCTCCTCGTTTTCCTCGGGGAGGTTCAGCCCGAGAATCTCATTGATCTCATCGATCCGCATCCTTCCGGAAACATCGGCGAGCCCGCCTCTCAAGCGGAATTCCGTATCCTCTTCGATATCGTACTCGTCGTGGATATCCCCGACGATTTCCTCTATGACGTTTTCCAGGGTTACCAACCCAGAAACCCCCCCATATTCATCGACGACGATGGCCATGTTGTGATTGTTGGTGCGCAGTTCCTCCAGAAGCTCTTCCAGGGGCTTGCTCTCGGGAACGATGAAAGGCTTCCGGATAATGCCGGCGATGGGTTCGTTCTCTTCTGCGGTTAATAGATCCGTGGCCTGGACCGTGCCTATTATCCGGTCGACCCGTTCACGGTAGATCGGTATCCGGGTATGTCCGGTTCGCTCGACGATTTTCCTGATGTCCCCTACGCGGGCTTCTTCCGGCGCCAGGGCGATATCGATCAGGGGAACCATGATATCGTCGACCTGCGTCTCGCCGAAATCGAAGACCCGAGATATCATCCTCCTCTCTTCCTCGGTCAACGCGCCTTGGCGCTGGCCCTCCTCCATCAGAAAATTGAGATCGTCGACCGATGCGAACAGTCTTCGTCTCTGGGCGCGGCCGCCTACCAGCGAAACCAGACCTCGAGACAACAAAGCCACCGCCTTGACGACCGGATAGAGGAGGATATAGAAGACCTGCAGAGGTCTTCCCAGGGCCAGGCTGACTTCCGTCGCGCGCGGTCTGACCAGGGATTTCGGAACGATCTCGGCGAAGATCAGGACCAACGGCAACATAACCCCGGTGGCCACGATCGGGAAGAAAGCCGGATCGAGTCGGTTCACGAGTATCTGGGCGCACAAGGAGGAGGCCACGGCCGCTCCGAGCACCAGAAAAAGATTTATCCCCACCAGCGTGGTGGAAAGAAATTTCTCGGGATGTTGTATCATATCCTGAACGCTTCTGGCTTTCCTATCCCCCGAATCGGCGAGGTGGCGAATCCGAAGGCGATTAACCGCGACCAAGGCCATTTCCGACGCCGCGAAAAATCCCTGCAGAACCAGGCAGACCAGGATGATCAGAAGTGAAACGGTTATACTCACTCCGACTCCTTCTCCGCGGCCAGGCCGATCCCTTTCTTCCGGATCATGACCTGGCCGACCCGGTTTCCTTTCATGCTTAATACTTCGAAATAGATTCCGTCTTCCTGGTAAACGGCTCCGGGACGGGGAATCTTTCCCAATTTTTCAAAAAGGAATCCCCCCAGGGTGACGCTTTCCTTGCTGTAAAGATCGAGCCCGAGTTCGTCGTTGATGAACTGCAGTTCGCACCGGCCCCGAATTCTGATACTGTCCCGATCCATGATTTCAAATTCGGGCAGAATTTCCCCCTTGTCCCTGATCTCCCCCACTATCTCCTCCACCAGATCGTCAAGGGTGATCAAGCCCGAAAACGCCCCGTATTCGTCGACGACCATGGCGATATGGATTTTGCGCTGGAGAAACTGTTTAAGGAGCCGGGAAGCCCGCATGGTTTCGGGGACGAAATAGGGTCGGCGCAGATAGCACCCCAGGTGGGAGATTTTCTCTCCTTTGGAGAGGGCGACGATGAGGTCTTTCGGGTAGAGCAAGCCGACGATATTGTCTTCCTTCTCGGAATAGATGGGCAGCCGCGAATACTCTTTAAGCCTGATCGCCTCGGCGATATCGTCGAAACCGGTCCCTAGTTCGAACGAGACAACCTCGTTGCGGGGAGTCATCAGCTGGCGGACCGTCTTCGACCCCAACTCGAAGATATCGTGGATCATCTCTTTCTCTTCCCCGTCCAAGGTCCCCTCGCGGCTGCCCATTTCGATGGCCGTGGCTAATTCTTCCTTGGTCAGCGGAGGGTCGAAGCCGTCCGCCCGGCGATGGACCGCCAGTACGATACGGTCGGTGAGCCACCTGATCACGGACCGGACGGGTCCCACCATGCGGTCCAGAAACAGAATGGCCGGGGCCACGCGCAAAGACATTTCCTCCGCCCGGTTGATCGCCATCGTCTTGGGAACCACTTCCCCGAGAATAAGAATCAGAAGAGCCATGATCACCGTGGAGAAGACCCAAGCCAGGGAAGCCATGCTCGGAGGAATGACGTCGGCGGCGAAACGTTCGGCCAGAGTCGAAGAAAATATATTGACCAACATGTTCCCCACCACGATCGAAACCAGGAGACGGTCGGGGTGGGATAGAAGTTTGGCGATGATCCCTCCCCGGGCGGGATGCCGGTGCCTCATCTTTTCCCGGGCGACCGGACTTAACGAAAACAGCGCCGTCTCGGCCCCCGAAAAAAGAGCGGAAAGAGCCAAAAGCACGGCGAGAAATCCGACTTCCAGGATAAGAATCGCCGTCATCCGACCGGGAGTCCGTTGTGATTTCTAGGTGCAACCGGCCCGGGGGATAATCCTCCGGGGCGCCGAACGCCGTTTTGAGCGCCGCGGTCCATTCTCAAAGCGAATCATCCGCGGCGGCGAGCGCCGGTACAACAAGGGAGAAAACCGATCCCGGTTCTGCGGGAGCGTGAGCCGTTCCGTCTTCTTTCGAACTATCTGGTCCGCTCATGTGCGTTGGCATATTGATGATCTTGAATGTACACCGGAAGGGCGGTCGGACGCAACCACTGTTCGATATTGGCGGGGGAATCGGGCATGCGATATACTCGTAAATCGGGTGAAAACAGCATGATCTCCTTTAAAAATTATTACCGCATCCTCAACGTCGGTCTGCACGCTTCCCCGGCGGATATCCGTCGGGCTTTCCGGCGGCTGGCGAAAAAATACCACCCCGACACTTCCGAATACGATCCCGACTCCGCCGCCAGCCACATGCGGGCTTTGCTGGAAGCTTATCGGATCCTCATGGATGAGGAGAAACGAAGGATCTACAACCTTCGCTTCAAAGGGCGGCTGGAACGGGAAGAAACCACTTTCGGAGAATTCCTACGCGGCCGGGGCGACGACCCTTACGCCCGGGCCCTGCTTGTTTTTTACAACCTCCTCTCCGGCAGGCGAAAAGAGGCTATCTCCATTTACGAGTACCAGAAAAAGGAATACGGGGAATCCGTCTTCCTCCGGGAACTGCTGGGCTTCGCCGATTACCTGGACTGCGTTTTCCTCCTGGGAGAAGCGTACGAGTTTTCCGGGCGGTTCGCCGAAGCGGCCCACTGCTACGAGGAGGCCTACCGCGAGGATCTCAAGTGGTCGTATTTCCGTCATTTCCGCCTTGAGGTCAAGCACCGGATCCGAACGATTTTCTGCCGCCATCTGGCCCGGGACGCCGATCCCGAAACCTCCATCCGCTACTATCGGGTCCTCCTGGAAGAGTATGCCTTTCCCCGGCACGACCGGGCGTTTTTTTGGAAAAAGATCGCCGAGCGGTACTGCGAAATGAACGAATACGAAATCGCGCGGGAGTGCCTCGCCGAAGCCGAAAGACTCAAACCCAGGTTGACGGGAACCAAAAAACTCCGTGTCCGCCTGGAAACTGTTCCTCCCGAAACCGAAAAAGACCCGGGGGAAAGCCCGTGGAAAAATTAGTCAGGGACCGTATCCCCGAAATCATCGCCGCCGACGGCGCTCCTCCCCTCCCCCTGCGCCGACTGGAAGCCGGGGAAAAACTGGAGAAACTGGAGGAGAAATTGCGCGAAGAAGTCGGGGAATATCTGGAAAGCCGCGCACCCGAAGAGTTGGCCGACATTCTCGAAGTAATCCGGGCCCTGGCGGAGGCCCTCGGTTTACCGCCGGAGGATTTGGAGAGGATCCGCCTACGCAAAGCCCGGGAGCGGGGAGCGTTCGAACTGGGAATCGCCATGGATTTCCCGGAATGAACTTCCCGGGAAGAGCTTCTAAAGATACCTGCCGATAATCAGGTCCAAGCGATGCCGTTGCGCGGGGGGGATGGCATCGGGCGCGGTGACGATGGAATTTTCCAGAGCCCGGGAACAGAGACAGTCTCGGACACCGGGGATTCTGGGAACCGCGGTTTTGATAATCTCCTTGGCCAGGGCGGTGTTCTGCGACAGGTTCCGGATCACCATTTCCAGAGTTACGTGTTCATGGTCGGGGTGCCAGCAATCGTAATCCGTTACCATGGCCAAGCTCTGATAACAGATCTCCGCTTCCCGGGCCAAACGGGCTTCGGCCAGATTGGTCATTCCGATGATATCCATCCCCCATTGCCGATAGACGTTCGATTCGGCTCGGGTCGAAAAGGCCGGACCTTCCATGTTGAGGTAGGTCCCTCCCTTGTGAACGACGGCTCCCAGCTCCGTGGCGACGGCGAACAGAAGTTCCAAGAGCACGGGACAACTGGGTTCGGCCATGGAAACGTGGGCGACGACCCCTTCCCCGAAAAAGGTGGAGCGCCGGTCGTTCATCATCCGGTCGAAATACTGATCGGGGAGTACCACGTTCTGGGGGGCGAAATCTTCGCGCAGGCTCCCCACCGCCGTGACCGAGATGATCCTCTCCACCCCCAGCTTTTTAAACCCCCAGATATTGGCGGCGTAATTGATCTCCGAGGGCAGCAACCGGTGGCCGTTACCGTGGCGGGGAAGAAAAACAACCCGGTTCCCCTCGATCTCCCCGGTGGTATACGCGTCCGACGGCTCCCCGAAAGGAGTATGAAGGACAACCTCTTTCCGCCCCCCCAGGCCTTCCATCTCGTATAAGCCGCTTCCCCCGATGATACCGATCGCGCTCATTGCACCCTCCTTCCCCGCCTATCGTAACCCGACCGTCTTCCCCCAAAGGGAAAAGGCGGAACCAATCTTTTCAATCACATTCTCCGGTATGGCCGAACCCCCCCGAACCCCGGTCGGTGGCCCCGAGGTCGGCCGAAACCAGCAGTTCCGCCCTTACCACTTCCTGGACGACCATCTGGGCCACTCTCATGCCCCTGGTGACCTCGATCGCCTCGCGGCCGAGATTGACCGCAATCACGCCGATTTCCCCGCGGTAGTCGGCGTCCACCGTTCCCGGAGAATTCACGATCCCCAGCCCCCGGGATAGGGCCAGCCCGCTGCGGGGCCGGATCTGAGCTTCATAGCCATGGGGAAGCTCTATATGTATCCCGGTCGGGATCAACCCGATCTCCCCCGGTTCCAGGGAGAAAGGACTATCGACGGCGGCGGTCAGATCCATCCCCGCCGCCCCGTCGCTCATGTAAGCAGGCAGCGGAATATCTTCGCACCCGGGTTTCCTCCGTATCTTCACCTCCACCGTCTTCAAAATCATGCCTCCCGGTCAACCCGGAGGCCAGGAGAGCCGCCGACCGCCGAGAAGATGACAATGGAGGTGAAACACCGCCTGACCCGCGTCGGGACCCGCGTTGATCACAAGCCGGTAGCCGCTTTGCCCCACTCCCTCTTTTTCGGCTAAACGGGCGCCGACCCGCAGAAGGCGCCCGAGCAACACCTCGGCGTCGGGCCCGGCGGCATCCACCCCGGATATATGAGCCCGGGGGATGATGAGGATATGAACGGGGGCTTGGGGGGAAATATCCCGGAAGGCGACCACATCGTCGTCTTCATAAACTTTTTCGGAGGGGATCTCGCCCCCGGCGATTTTACAGAATAAACAACCCATGGTTTCCCCTACCGCTTTTCGACGTCTTCGGTCGCTACCGGGCGGCCGAAAAGAACCCGATTGAGCTTGTCGGCCCCCATGGTTATCTCCTGGCCGCCGGCCAATTCCATCTTGAAGCGGGGAGGGTCGATATATCCGCTGACGATGTCTCCGTTTTTGAGCTGAACCACTTCTTTGATATCGTCCTGTTCGCGGTTGACCCTGATCTCGAATATCAAGCGGTAATCGATGGTTACTTTCCCGTAGGAAGTCAGGATATCGATCGTTTTACCGGCCAGCTTTCCGGAAACGATATCGCCGTCGAAGGTGACGAAACGATCGGTGTGCTCGACCGGGGGTATGATCGGGGAAATCGCGACCGTCTCCCGGCTGACGGGCTCACCGTTCTCGTCCAGGAAAACCACTCCCCGAACCAGGGTGGCATTGATCTCGAACGGCCCGTAGATCGAATAGCCCCTCAGGTTGTATTCGTCCTCAAAAAATTCATTAAAAAGATCCGAACGTCCGTCGCGGAAGTTTACCTGCGTGAGGTTGTCGTCGACCTTGACGGCCGAGGCGAGCTCGCCGAAGGGGAGATCGACCTTTTCCAGACTTCCCCGCCAGCGGGGATTAAAGGCCTCGCTGGAAAACTGGAATTTTTTCTCCCAGAGATGAAGATTGACGACATCGATCTCGTCGTTGTCGATCGTGTAGATCCGGGCGTTGTATACCTCCTTCTTGGGAGGGGCGGCGCAACCGACGACAAACACCGCGGTGACGATTAATAACCAAGCGTTTCTCATCCCGAACTCCCGGGGTAACGGATTGCCGATGTATCTGCCATGGGATACATACTACGAACCGGGTGATTTTAAGGTTCAGTCCCGAATTCGTAAATCAAGATCCTCTCCCGGGGCTCCCGAAAGACTTTTCCCAGGCGACCCCGAGCCAGAAACTCCTGAATGCGGGGATCCATCCAAAAACTGCTTTCCCGAACAACCACGAATCGGAGACGCGGTTCCCGCTTCAATCGCGCCAAGGTCTCGTCCACGTCCGCCAGACCGGCCCGAAAACGCATGTGGTTGGTATCCACCATATCCAGGGCCAAATCCCTGCCGGATAGGAGCGCCAGGAGGGGTGCGGTCGTGACGTGACCGAAGATCAGATCGCCGTCACGGGAATTCTTCCGGATATACTCCAGTTCCTCATCCAACGAATAGAACCTGGTCAATTTCTCATGGAAGACCGCTCCCCGGGAATGTTCGACCGATGTCAGCGCAATCAAGGCTACGACGGCGGCCGACGCCAAAAAACGGGGCGCCCTCGGGGCCAGACGGCCGAGCCAGCCGGCGACCGCAACCGCCCCGCCCCAGGCCAGAAACGGCAGAGGAAGCATGAAGTACTGGGTGAAGAGCGGATCGAGAAACAACAGAAACGCCATAAACGTCAACCCCGCCGCTATGGCTGCCGACACGGGCCGCGAGCGCGGAGCCCAAAAATAGAAAATGGGCAGCGCGAACGGAATGAGATTTCGCGACAGCACTTCCAGCGTGACGTCCAGGGGGCTGCCCGAACCGGGAGGCTTGAGGAAATGATAGCGGATGACGGGATCGAAGTAATCTTTCCCGAACACCGCGAGCAGACAAAGGGTCACCGCCGAAAAAATCCCGGCCGAACCGACCAGGAAAAGCAGTAGCCGTCTTCCGCCCTCTCCTTTCCGCCAGTCGCGGAAGTAGTAAAAAAGAGGGATCAGTCCCCAGGGGGCGGCATAAAAACCGGAAAGAGCCCCCAGGGCCAGCAGAGTTCCGGCAACCAGGGGGAGGCCGCGAACGAAGAAAAAGAAACTGATCATGAGCCAGCAGGCGGTGAGATTGAGACCGAACGGATGAGACGTGATCTTCAGGGCTTCATAGCCGAACAGCATGCCCCCCAGGAAAACCAGCGAACCGACTCTCCCCGCCCGCTCCCACGCCAGTTGGTGCAGGAAGGCGGCTCCGACCAATATCGGAATAAACGCGGTCGCCTTCATCGCCGCGATATTGAAACCGAATACGGCGTAAACCAGGGTCAAGAGCAGCAGTTGCAGGGGGGGGTGGGCGTAAAAGAAATCACGATAGGCGATCTTGCCGCCGACCATCAGCCGGGCCATATAGTAATACGCGTTTTCATCGCCGCTTCCGGTGTACTGAATACAAAAGGATTTGACGTAGAGATACAGAACCGCCGCTAAAACAAATATGCCCCATTTCTCCAGGTAAACGCGCGCCGGAATCCTCGATGCTCCTTGAGCCGGCCCGGCCCCGCTCGGAACCGAAAGGGTTGTCATCGGAAAATTCATGGGTTCTCGCCCCGCCGGAGGCGCAAAGAAAGCTTCCGGGAAAGGCATTTAGTCATACTGATGAAAAACATCCGCCGGCAAAGCCGCGTAGTCCAACCGGGCGTTCGCCCCCGCCGCGACCACCGTCCCCGCCCAGCCTTCTCCCAGGGGCGGTTCCCAAAATAGAAACTGTCCCCGTTCCCGCGCGGATGTTTGTCCCGGCAAACCGACTTCCGTACTTAAAACCCGATATACGCTTACCCCCCGGACCTTAGCATAAGCTTCCTTTCGGGTCCAGAGCCGGAAAAAAGACTCCCGTCGGGAAGCCTCGGTCGCAAAACCCGCGACCCACTTTTTTTCTCCGGATGACCACCAGCGTTCGATCAAGGCACGGTAATCGACGGACGGCCGGATCTCCTCGATATCGATTCCCACCGAAACGGCCGGAGAGACCGCGTACGCCACCATCCTCCCGGAATGGGAAAGATTGAAGAAGACCGGGTTTTCCCGAAGATAAGGCTTCCCCTCCTCGTTGTACGCAAAATTCAGATCGCCCGGAGAAACCCCCAGCTCCCGTCCCAACAACAGCCTCAGAAGGGCGCGGGAAACGATGAAATCGTCCCGCACCCGGCGGTGAGAACAGGAATCGGCGCGGCGGCGTTCGCCCGGGCCCAGAAGGCCCCGCAATCGTTCAAGATCCGACTCCAGCGAAGCCAGGTTTACGATTCGGACTTTGACGACGTTTCCCGTTCCCGGAGCGGCGCTCATGGCTGCAGTGTACCTTCTCTCCCGGGACCCCGTCCACTTCCTCCCCGCCTCCGGGTTATCCCGGATGAGTGCGCCCTACCGGGCGCACCGATAAAAAAGCCCCGCCGGGCAGCGGCCCGGCGGGGCTTGTTGGCGAGATCCTCCCGATCAGAAGCTCAGGAAAAGCTCGGCGCGCAATTCGAAAACGTCATCCGGGCTGTTGTCGTTTCCGACGACTTCATAGGCGTCGCCGGGTTTGAACCAGGCCCCGATCAACTGAGCGCTGACATCCTCGGTGTAGTCGTATTCGAGAATGGCGTCGAACTCCACCCCGAGATAATCGTCGTTCCCGTTGGTGAGCGCATCCACTCCGCCGTTGTCCATATCGGGATTACCCATGACCATCATGGCTTTTTCCATCTGGGCATAGTAATAGAAGCTCCCGATCAGGGTCATGCTTTCGGAGGGAAGAAAGCTGATCTGGGCGTTGAGAATGCCGATGTTGGACAGATAAGGGCTGTAGGCGTATCCGTAGTAGTTGTAATTGAAGAACGGATCGAAGAACTTGTATTTGTCGTCGTCGGCCTTGCCGCCGGACCCCATGGTATAGGAAAGGGCCAGAGCCGGTTCCCAGGCCACGTCGAAGACATACACCATCCCGGCATCGAGGCCGTAAGCGGCATAGTCCTGCTGATCGGAGAGAGGGTCGGCCTGATAGGTACCCAGTTCGTAGACGAACTCGGCCCAGACATCGAAGGCCTCCAGGGGAGACGCGTCGAACCTGGCGCCGATGGCGATGGGGGCGTTCTTGTCGGTACCGTAATCTTCGTCGTAAGCGTCACGGATCCCGAACACATAACCTTCCACGGTCCAGAGATCGGCCACATACGTCAAATTCATTCCGAAGAGGTCTTCATCGTCGCCGGCATCCGCCACGCCCGGGATCCAATCTGATTCGACCAGGCGCGAATAGACCAGGTCGATCGTCCACGGAGCGAAATCGAAGATCAAGCGGGCAGCGTCAAACTTATAGTACCATTCACGGCTGCTGATCAGGAACCCGTTGCCGTAATTGAGGTACTGCCTGCCGGCCTTGAATGAAACCGGGCTGTAGAACATTTCTCCGAGCTGGATATAGGCCTCGGCCAGGTTGACGTCCCAATCGTTTTTGAACTTGGTGCCGCCGAAAGCCAGATCCTGTCCCCAGTACCCGTTGGCTTCCACCGTGGCGACCGCCCAAACGTTTTCGGTCAGATCGGCTTCGGACGAGATCCGGCTGAGCTGCCGGAAGTAGAAATCATCGTGATCGTCCTCGCTGTCGACCGAATTCAAGTTCTTGGTATAGTAACTCCGAATCCTGATGTCGCCTCCCAACCTGACGTTCTGGACTTCCGCCCAAAGAGCGGTCGTCATCGAGAACGCTACGGCCAGAGCCAACGCCGCAACCAGATACTTGCGCATGACACAACCTCCTTGTGGTGCCGTTTCAGTATCCCCCATTAACAGTGGTGAACTTTAACAAGGTGAAAGCCGCTCCGTCAAGCCGGAATCAACCGCCGTCCGAAACTGCCGGCGCCAAAGCGCAGTATCTGTCCTGCGCGAACCGGGCGTAGACGCTGCGCGGGTAGGTCGCCACCAGTTGCCGGTAAGCGTTCAACCCTTCCGTATTTCTTCCGGCGTGGATCAGGCAACGGGCCGAATTATAGAGAGCCTCGGGGAACAGGGATGAATTCGGATATTTTGCCGGGAGTTCCCGATAAGCCAGGGCGGCTTCTTCCCAGCGCTGTTGTCCTTCCAGGGAATATCCTTTGCCCATCTGGGCCATGTCCGCGAGAGGATGGGCGCCGTACCTGTTGAGGAAGGTCTGGTAGTTCTGCAGGGCGGCCGCATACTCTTCCTGGCCATAGACGAGATCGGCCAAGCGCAGCAGCGCGAGGGGAGCTTCCGGGGAACTCTGATATCTCCGGGCGATCTCGGCCAGTTGAGCCGGCGTCTCGGCTTGGGCCAGTGCTTCCCGGGCAGTCGCCTTCTGCCGGTTTCCCTGGTAGACGAACACTCCCACGAGAACGGTCGCTACGGCGACGCAGACGACTCCGATCAAATAGAGCAGGGAGTGCCTCTGGATATGCATGGATACGAGGGTTACGGTATCCACCAACCCGTCGTGCCGCAGTTCTTTCTGATCGATCTTATGGCTCATTTCACCGTTTCCTTGTACCGTTCATTTATATCAAGCCGGCCGCCGAAGGCAAGATTATTGAACCATGATCCCCGGTTTTTCCGAGGGCGGCAGCACTTCGAAAACCACGTATCCCGTGTCCTCTTCTTCGTCCCTGACGCTGTATCTGGGCACGAACCGTTTCAAGCTCCCGGGATCGTACAGCATCCGGAAAAGGAGCGTCTCCCTCAAGGCGGGCAGGGTCTTGATCCCGAGTTGCTGGGGCTGATAGACGATGTCGGGGGAAAAGCGATATTGATATTCCCCGGTTTTCTTGTTCACGGCCAACAACTTGAAATACTTCGACGAGATCACCACATAGCGGATATCGTGGCGGAGGAATTCGTCGGCGGCGGGCGCTTCCGGGGACCAATAATAGCGGGGGAGGGAGAAATCGATGTTTTCGGGAGAAAGGATCGACGGCAAGCCGGAAACCGCCTCCGCCATATATCCGTCGCTCCATGGGACGAAAATCTTTCCCGAACGAGCCAGGTTACGGTTCATCCAATGGTAGAGATCGTATTCGCCCTGAGTGCTTTTCGGGGTTTGGTTCATGGAAGGGATCACGGTGGCGAAGAGCCAACAGACCAGAACTACTCCCCAGTAACGCGGGCGCCCGGTCTCCTCCCGCCGGTCCCAGGTCAAAACCGCGATCAACCCCCCGAAAAAGACCGGCGCGACGAACTTCAGATAATCGTAGATTCCCGTTATCCCCAGCCAGAGCAGCAGCACTACCAGAACAGGGACCGCGATCGAGGCGAATATCCGGGCGCGCTTACCCCTGCCCTCGCGAACCGCCCTAACCCGGGAGCGGTTGCCCCACGCTTCCCAAAGAAGCAACAGGACGGGAACGATCAGGCAGATTTGTATCGTCCAGTATCGTTTCATCCACTCCATGGTCGCCAGCGCGTTCTGGGAATGGAGCTGGGTATAATCCTCTTTGGCGAAAAAGGCGACGGCGCCCAGAACCCCGCCGAGCGTCAACCAGGCCAGATTGCCGGCGAACACATGCCAACCCACGGGGTTCCTGTCCTTGTCGGACCATTGCAGGGCCAGACAGATGAAAACGGCGGCGGCGGGAAAGAAAACGGCGTATTCGGTGGAATACATCCCCCCGAACTGACCGATGATGAAACCCATCCAGGCCGCCAGGATCCACTGGTAACCGACCTTCCAGTGGGTAAAAGCCAGAACCCCCATGGCTACGAATCCGAAAGTCAGGGGCCGGGTCCCCCGGTCGGCGGCCAGAGAAGCCAGAAATCCCGACAGGAGCAGCACCCAGGACATGGCGTCTCTTTTTCTGAATGCCACCCAGAGGCCGACCGGGAGGAAAAACAGCAGAAAATTGAAGCGCAGCCAATAGTCGCCCAGAGAACTGCCGAGCAGGTCGCCGCTGCCGGCGCGGATTTGGGCGCCGACATCGATCCCGCGTTCCTGTAGGGCTATCTCAAAGGTTTTTTCCTTAAGCTGCGGCAGAATACTGGTATGAAGCGGCAGGGCCACGGTAAATACGATGAGGAGAAACGCGGCCATCTGGATCAAGGCAAGACCGCCGCCACGGCGCTGGTGGCGGAGAGCAAGCACGAACGCCGCCGCCCCGAAGACAACGGCCAGAAGCACCTGCGCCCACCAGCCCGTGATAGTAGAACCGAATAGCCCGTACTCTTCCGCGCCGGCCAGCCAACCGAAGACCGCCGCGGCCAGGAAACAGACGCCGGGAGCCGCCCAGGCGATCCCACGCTCGGTTCCCCGGCGCATGAATTCCCAGGCGCCGAATATCGCCAACGTCACCGCCAGCGAAACCGTCAACGCTTTCCAGGAGAATTGCCCGAAGAGGAATCGGCCGGACGCGGACACGATCGCCGCCGTTCCCGCGGCCGCCACAAGCGGGAGGAGATAGCGTGAGGGCTTGTTCCCCTCTAAAAAGACCCGGCAGGCTTCCCAGAAAAGGAACAGCACGGCGGCACCCACACCCACCAGAATCGTGGGGCCCACCTGCCTGCCCAGGAACATGGAGATCAGGGCAATGGCGGCTCCCGCCGCCTTCCACCATATTCCGGGGCGGCGGCAGGCCAGCAATACCCCGTACAGGGTCAGAACCAGCCAGGAATAGGCAAAAACATCGTGGGTCACCGTTCCCGCGCTGTTGAACATGGGCAGGACCGCGGAAGCGTAAACCAGCCCCGCCAGAAATCCGGCGCGGCGGCCGTGGAGTTCGCCGATGAACAGGCAGAACACGGCGGAGTTGAGAGCGGAACAGACGGAGGAAAGCAAATAAACGGAATAGAGGAGCGGAAGCCCCGACAGGAAACGGCCCAGAAAATCAAGGGCCCACCAGGTAGGGTCCCAGCCGGAATACAGCGGGAAAGTCCCCTGGGCGACACCGTAATAAAACCACAATTCGATTCCGCTGACGGTCTGCCATCCGTAGCGGATAAAGAGGACCAGGGTAACTATGAGGCGCTCCGAGAGCCCGAAGAGAAAAACCCAGACCATCAGCCGCCAAAGTGGTTTTTTCTCGATTTCCTGCCAGAAAGCGCTTCCCATGAACTGAGCCTGCGGGTTAGACTAAACAACAGTAAAGTGCGAGCGATGCTACCAGAGGAGGCCGGTCCCCTCAAGCAGAAAACTTTCACCGCCAACCTTGGAGGAGAAGGGAGTTATGAAAATATTTCCGTATAAATTTCCGGCTGCGGTCATAGCTGTCCTGGCCCTGGCCTTCCTGTGCGCGCAGATAAGTTCCGCCGAGACCGTCAGTGTCCGGTGCTGGAAGTGCGGCGGGACGTTCGAAACCGATTCCTCCCAGAAAATCGTCACCTGCCCGTACTGCGGTGCGAAATGCGTGGTTCCCCAGCCTCCGGCCGCGTCGGGAGATGAAGGCATGGCGGGGGAAGATGACTCGGGGGGCGGAGACCAGGCCTCCGAATCGGAAGAAGCCCAAGCCATCACCTGGCAGGAGGCCATGAGCCGCAAGGGCCATTTCGTGGTGGTCGAAGCCAAGATCGTCAGCGTCTACGACCCCGACCGGATGGGTAAAAAAGGTCCGGTCAAGCTCAATGTCGACCGCAATTGGCGGGACTCGCTGACCTTTGTCCTCTTTAACCGCGACGGCAAGTTCGGCAACCCGGGCCGTTTTCTCAACCAAGTGGTCCGGGTGAGGGGCATGGTCGGCGATTATAAAGGCGCCGTCCAGATCAAAGTGGAAAGTCCCGGCGACATCGAGATCGTGACCCCCGATTCCGAAGGCCCCTCCGAGGAGAGCACGGGAACCGAAGCCGACGTGGTGGCTGCCGGAGACGAATCGATTTCCGCCGACTCCGAGGAATCGGCGGCGGAAGCCCCCGAAGTCGAATCGGTCGAGGAAGCTCCGGCCGAAGAGACCTCGTCGTCGGCCATCACCTGGCAGGAAGCGGTCAAGAAAATCGGCCAGCAGGTCACCGTCGAGGCCACCATCGTCAGCGTTTACGATCCGGCGGCGCGGGGAAAGGGCGGCCCGGTGAAGTTGAACACCGACCGGAATTGGAAAGAAAGCCTCACCATCGTCTTTTATGCGAAAAGCCGTTCGGGGATGGACCAGGGTTTCGGTAACCCCGGTCGGTTCCTGAATAAAAAGGTGCGGGTGACGGGGGAGGTTTCGGAGCATCAGGGGGCCCCGCAGATCATGCTCAGAAACCCGAGCCAGATCGAGGTTATCCAGTAAGGGGCCCCGCCGAATTTTCTCCCGGGGAAGCCGGGGCGGCAAACTGAGTGACAAGTGCGCCGCGCGAGCGGCGCAAGGGGACGGTTTCCCTCAGCTTCTCCAATGAAGCGGGGAGAGGGCGGTTTTTGTCCGGATCGACGCCCCGTCCGGCCCCGACCAGTTTTTCCGCCAATTCATACAGGATGGGGTTACTCTCCCTATGCCGGGAGAGTACCGGATCGCGGGCGACCGACTCGCGCAGGGACAGATCGGCCGGGAATCGTTTCCGGAAATCGTCTCCCTGAAGAAACTCGTCTCCGAGCACTTGCGCCGTGTCCCGAACCGCCTGCGCCGGCGACAGCAGGCGCGGAACACCCCAATAAACGCGGGGGGAACCGGTCTCTTCCGGTTCCGGGAGACGGGGACCGGGGGAGAGGTCGACTTCACACGAAAACGCGAGGTCGACGGCGCGGGCGTACCATTCATCCGGAAAACCGAGCGAACGCATCCGCTCCTCGCTTTTCAACGAGTAGTCCCGAGCTTGTAATTCGAAGGTCGACGGCTTGCCGAACCTGGTTTTGATCAAGACGTCATGGGCCCGCCAATCCCCGTCCAGGCGGTAATGACAGTCGTTGGTGACCACGGCCCCGCAGCCGAACGACCGGTTCAATTCCGCCATCATCCGGTTGGCCTTTCCCTCGTCCGCGATGCCGTGGTCTTGAAATTCCAGGTAGAATTCCCTTCCGAATATATCCAGGTAGCGCTTCAGTTCCCGCCTTCCCGCTTCCAGCCCTCCCCGGAGACAGGCCTGGGGGAGAGAGCCCCAGAAACAAGCGCTGAGGGCGGAAAGGCCCGCGCCGTACCTCTCCAGCAATTTCCAATCGACCAATCCCCGGATTTCGCGGTAATTGTTCTCCAGCCACGACGCGTTGTTGAGCCTGATCAGATTCCCGAATCCCTCCTGAGTCCGAGCGAGAAGTATGAGATGGAACCGCTCCGAACTCCCTTCCTCCAGGGAACGCCGCGCGTCTTCCACAAAGTAGCATTCACACCCTATAACCGGGTGCAGGCCTCTCCGGCGACAGGCCCGCCAGAACTCGTAAGCGCAACCGATATCTCCGTGATCGGTTATCGCCACCGCCCGGTGGCCCGCGGATGCAAGGAAATCCAGATCTCCGGAAAAATCGAGAAGGCCGTCGTTCCAGGAACCGATGAAGTGACAGTGGAGGTGGGCGAACATCCGGCTCGATTCGGTCAGCTCAGCATGACTTCCCGAGTGGTCTTGAAATGAATCTTGGCGACTTTGACCAAGCTTTCCAATCCGTTTTTCTTGACCATCTTCTTGGCCGCCGGGATGACGTTCTTCTTCCCGTTGCCCTTGGGAAAATCGATCCCGAACTCTTCGGAGAGCCTGCCCAGCCTCAAAATAAATTCCGCGCGCGCCAGGATCGAGCCGGCGGCAACGGAGATATCCTCTTCGCCGCGGAACCGTTGGGCAACCTCGATGTTCCGGCCTTTTTTCATCAGCGCGCTCAATACCAAGTCCTTGTGACCGAACTGGTCGAGCACCGCCTGGCGGCAGGGGACTTTGCCTAGAATATTTTCGATCACCCGCGCGTGGCCCCAGGCCAAAATTTTATTGAGATTGCCCATGGTCGGGTAGAGCTGGTTATATCGTTCCGGGCCGATGGCCACCACCGAATTGATGCATTCCCGGCGGATGAGCTTGCGCAGTTCCATGACCCTGCGATCGGAAATTTTTTTGCTGTCCTTGACCCCGGCTTCGCGCAGTTTTTTTTCCAAAGCCGGAGTGATGTAGACTCCCGCCACCACCAGCGGCCCGAAGTAGTCCCCCTTGCCGCTTTCGTCAACCCCGATTCTCTCCTCTCCCTCCTCTCCGAGAACTTCCTCATAGCCCAGCCGGATCTCCTTCAGTACTTCCGGCTCCAAAACGAACTCGATGAAATCCCGGGTTCCCTTGCCTTGGATCAACACCTTGCCCGTGCGGTAGGCGGCGATGGAGACGGTATCGCCCGCGGCCTGAAAAAATCCGTATTGGAGCGGCTTGAAGACGAAGTTGCGCGCTTCCAATATCCCCTTGAGGGAGGAAAGCTGCTCGGTATCGAGCGCGCAGGAATACGATGTTAGTACTTTCCCGCTCATAAGCGCCAGAGATACATCAGGCGAGGCGTGGCCGCGGCCTCCAGGCGTTCCAGCAAGCGCACCGCGAGCGGCGCCGGGAAGGAAGCTCCCAACAGGCTCAGCACCCCGAAATGCGGCTGATATTCGACGACCGTGGACGATTCGATTCCCGCCAATTCTTCGGCCGCGGCGATCGCATCCTCGAGATACCCGATCTCGTCGACCAGGCCTGCCTGAAAAGCTTCTTCGGCGTCGAAAATCCTTCCGTCGGCGGCGGCGCGCACATCTTCTTCGGGGAGCCCCCGGTTCTGAACGATAACCTGGATGAAGCGTTCGTGCATTCCGTTCACCAGAGCCTGCAACTCTTCGTACTCGCCCGGCGTCAGCTGCCGGAAGGGCGAGAGCATATCCTTCTGCTCGCCGGCCTTGATGGTGACGTCTTCGACCCCTATTTTCCGCATCAGGCTTTCGACGTTGAACGACTGGATAATGACTCCGATGCTGCCGGTGATGGACGTGGGATGCGCATAAATCAGGTCGGCGGGGGCGGCGATATAATACCCCCCGGAAGCGGCGATATCACCCAGGAGCGCCACCACCGGTTTCCCGGACTTCTTGAAGTCCAGAAGCCGGTGATACATGACGTCGCTGGCGGTGATCCCCCCCCCCGGGCTGTCCACGGTCAGGATAACGGCCTTGACCGACTCATCCGCGGCGGCAGCGCGCAGGGCCGCCGAGAATTCGCTCACGACGTTGCGGGTCTTGAAACCGACGCTTTCGTCTTCGTCGCGGATGATCCCGCCCACCCGGATCAAGGCGATCTTGGCGGCTCCGGAGCCGCTGACCACTGCCTCGTTCAGACGGGGCCACGCCGAAACCGGTTTGTTCTCCTCATCCAACAACAGAGCCGCGGCGGCGAAAAAGCCCAGTCCCAACCCCAAGAGGAGCCAAGGCCAGATACGGCGTTTCCTGACCAGATAGACGATCTTGGAATCGGGCAGGACTATCTCGCGGTTGCTCATCACCCGGCGCTTCAGTAATCGCTTTTTACATCCTTGGCTCGAATGATTTTCAGACTGGCGCTGGCTCCCAACCGGCTGGCGCCGGCTTTCATCATGGTTTGAGCGTCGTCGAAATCCCGAACTCCGCCGGAAGCTTTGACTCCCAAGGCCGTTCCCACCACTTTCCTCATCAAGGCCACGTCGGCGGCGGTGGCTCCACCCGTTCCGAACCCGGTGGAGGTCTTGACGAAATCGGCCCCCGCCTGCTTGCTCAATTCGCACGCCTTGACTTTCTCTTCGTCGGTCAGATAGCAAGTCTCGATGATCACTTTGACCAGAATATTGGGGCGGCTGGCCCGAACCACCGCCTGGATATCCTTAAGCACCCAATCCGACCTGCCCGATTTCATGGCGCCGATGTTCATCACCATATCCACCTCCGCGGCGCCGTTTTCGATGGCGTTACGGGCCTCAAAAGCCTTGGTCCGGGACGTATTCGCCCCCAGAGGGAAACCGATCACGGTGCAGACCTTTACTTCGGACCTCCTCAGGAGCTTGGCACAGAGTTCTACCCAGGCGGGATTGATGCAGACCGACGCGAAACCGTATTCGGCGGCTTCCCGGCAGAGCTGCCGGATCTGCTCCTCGGTGGCGGTGGCCTTGAGCAGGGTGTGATCGATCATGGAGGCGATCTGTCGTTCGACCTCGCCGATGCCGGGGTGCGCGCTGATCCGGGCCAACCCGTTGGCGATCATGCGATCGACCACATCGCGGCGGTTGGTCACGCAAAGTCCGCAGTCGTTGCAGGGCTGACCGTTCAGAACCGCGCAGGAGCTGGCGGCCTCGGTTCGAACCGCTCCTTCCCGCCCGAGAAACGAGATGACTTCCTTGGTTACTTTTTCGACAAGCAGATTCTCATCCATGGGGAAAAACCGTCCTTTCAAAATAACCGCGTGCTTTCAGCGGGGACCGCGTTCCAGGGCCATGATCTTATTGACCCGAGGCCAATGGCGCCCACCCGCAAATGGGGTCGTCAGCCAAGCGGAGACCATTTCCTCGGCTAGGCTGGGATCGAGGATCTTCCCTCCCAATGTCAGGACATTGGCGTTATTATGCTCCCGGCTGCTGATGGCGGTATCCCGGTTCCAGCAGACGGCCGCCCGGACGCCGCGGATCTTGTTCGCGGCCATGCCCGAAGCCACCCCGAAACTGTCGATCATAATTCCCCGATCGCAGTCCCCGGAAGCCACCGATCGGGCGACCGCGCCCGCGTAATCGGGATAATCGCAGGCCCGGTCGTCATAAGTTCCCACGTCTTTGACGGTATAGCCTTTGCCTTCGAGAAAGGAGATCAAGGCTTGTTTAAGTTCCAAGCCTCCGTGGTCGGAACCTACGGCGATACGGCCGGCAAAGCCGTTGTTTTCCGTGGCATTCGTCATCTCCGCCTCGTTGGAGCTGCCGGGATGAGGAGGGCGCGGATTCCGGGAAACCAGGTCCGCCAAGTTCTCTAATCTTCCCATCCGTGCAAACTCTCAATGGCCGTTTTTGTTATTTTCTCCGGAATCCCGTCCTTCGTCAATACCATAATGACTCCGGAGAAACCCTGAGCGGAATCCCCATTCGGGTAGAAGTTTCAACCCGTTAGGGAAAAACCCGGAAACGCCCCCCTCTTTAAACCTCCCGTTCCGGATAGTAGGAACTCCCCCCCCAGTGCAGCTTCTTCTTCAGAACCCGGTAATAGGTGTTGCCGGCGAGCGTGAGCAGAATCAGGGGCCGGCGGTGGCGGCGGATTTCCACCAGGTCCCCTTTTTCCAAAACGGCCTCCACCTGGCCGTCGATGGTCAGCGATGTCCCCGCCGGGGCGGTCAGCAAACGGGTTTTAAAAACGGACCGGTGAGATACGACCAAGGGACGGTTGGTCAGCGTATGCGGGCAGATCGGGTTTATCAGGAAAGCGGGGACATCGGGCCCGAGGACGGGGCCGCCCGCCGACAGGGAATACGCGGTCGACCCGGTGGGGGTGGCGACGATCAGCCCGTCGGCCAGATAGGAGGTCAGGTACTCTCCGTCGAGAAAAGCTTCCATTCTGATGACCCGGGCGCGCCCCCCCTTCCCGATCACGGCGTCGTTGACGGCGACCGACCGGAACAACTCCCGCCCTCCCCGGGAGCAACGGCAATCCAGCGTGGCCAGAGAGTTTCTGACCAACGTCCCGCGCTTCATTTCCCGGACCATTTCGGGGACATGCTCCAGGGGAATGCCGGTCAGAAACCCCAGGCCGCCGAGATTGACGCCCAGCAAGGGGATGTTCCCTCCACCCAAACCCCGGAAAGTGCTGATCAGGGTCCCGTCTCCTCCCAAAACAATCAAAACTTCCGGCCCGGGACCGAACGAAGGCGTCCAGCGCTGTTTTTCTTCACCCAGCAGCCCGGCCAGTTTCTCTTCCACAAAAACGGCGAATCCGGCGCGGCGCAGGCGACGGCAGAGGTCCCCGGCCGCGTCCAGGGCGTTTTCTTTGGCCAAATTGGCGGTTATCCCGACCGTCTTCATCCCCTATCCCGATCTTCCCCGGCCACGACCACCCGGATAAAAAATTCCCGGTTGCCGGCGGGACCCGTGAGTCTCGATTCCTTCACCCCCGCAATCTTGTGGCCGAGTCCGGTTATGAACCGGATTATATCATCGATTACTTCCCGGTGCACTTCCGGGTCCCGGACCACTCCCCCCTTCCCCACCCGGCAGGGAGGGGCTTCGAACTGGGGCTTGATCAAAGCCAGTATCTCGCCGCCCCCCTTGACCGCCGGGATCAGAGCGGGAAGAATTTTCTTCAAGGATATAAACGATAGGTCGGCGACGGCCAGGTCCACCTGCTCGCCCACATCTTCCGGTCTCAAGTACCGGACGTTGAATTTCTCCCGAAGCTCCACCCGGGGGTCCGTCCGTAAGGTCCAGGCCAATTGACCGCGACCTACGTCGAAGGCGAACACTTTCGCGGCGCCGCTCTGAAGAAGGCAGTCGGTGAACCCCCCGGTGGAAGCCCCCGCGTCAATGGCGGTCTTTCCCTTTACCTCGATTCCGAAATCCGACAAGGCCCCCGACAACTTGTCTCCTCCACGGCCGACGTAGCGGGGACGGGCGAGAACCTCGATCGAGCAGTCCCGGGGAAACGGTTTGCCCGGTTTGTCCGCGGGGCGGCCGTCCACCTTGATCCAACCGGCCCGCACCGCCCGCGCCGCCTGTTCGCGGCTGGGAAACAGCCCACCTTCGGTCAAGAGCGTATCCAGCCGTTTTTTCACCGTTTCTCCCGGTCTCCGGTTGCGGCGAACCCCGTTTTTCAGGGCAGGCGCGCGGATACTTTCTCGGCTACGGCTTCCGGGGTCAGCCCGCACAACTCCCGGAGCAGGGGAACGGGACCGTGTTCGATAAACCGGTCCGCGATCCCTATCCGGATCACGGAATCCGTGCTCCGGCCGGCATCTTCCAGTTCCTCCATCACCGCGGCCCCGAAACCTCCGGCCAGCACATGCTCTTCCAACGTAACGATGCGCTGTTCCGCCGAGACCTGGCGAAGCAGGAGCTCCCGATCCAGCGGTTTTATGAAACGGGGGTTTACTACTCCGAAATCCAGCCCCTTTTTCCCCAGAATTTCGGCCGCCGCCAGGGCTACCCCGATCATCTCGCCCCCCAGGGCCCAGAACCAACCGTTCGTCCCTTCCTTGACTATCTCGGCGCGGGTGTCGGGGAGGGGAACGGGGCGCTCCGGAACCGCGGTCAGTTCGCTGGCGCCGCGCGGGTACCGGACTACGGCCGGACGACCGAGCGCTAAGGCGGTGGCGAGCATGGAGCACAATTCCTTCCCGTCCCGGGGCTGCATGATGGTCAGCCCCGGGATATGGCGAAGGTAGGAGATATCGAAAACACCGTGATGAGTCGGACCGTCGGCGCCGACCAGGCCGGCGCGATCGATGGCGAACACCACCGGAAGTTCCTGGAGGCAGACGTCGTGAACCACCTGGTCATACGCCCTCTGCAGAAACGTCGAATACAGGGCCACTACCGGCTTCAAGCCGCCCGCGGCCATTCCGGCCGCAAAGGTGACGGCATGGCCCTCGGCGATGCCCACATCGTAAAAACGGGAAGGGAAGCGGCGGCCGAAGTCGCAGAGTCCGGTCCCGAGGGGCATGGCGGCGCTGACCGCAACCAGCTTGGGTTCGGTCGCACCCAAGCGGATCAGGGTCTGCCCGAAGACATCGGAATAGGAAAGAAGGTCCGAACTTTTCCGCGAGCGGCCGGTGGCGATATCGAAGGCTCCCAACCCGTGGAACCACTCCGGATTTTTCTCGGCGGGCGGATACCCCTTGCCTTTTCTGGTCACTACGTGCAAAAGCACGGGATCGGACAAACCGCGCACTTTCTCCAGTATTTCGACCAAGGTAGTTAGATCATGGCCGTTGACGGGGCCGACATAACGGTAGCCGAACTCTTCGAATATCTGCCCGGGGGTGATGAGCCCTTTTAAGGCCTCTTCCAGCCGGTGCGAAGCGTTGACCACCCGGGAGCCGACGCCGGGAATCCGTCGCATGACTTCTTCCATTTCGTGTTTCAAGCGGTTGTAGGTCGGAGCGGTGATCAGCTGATTCAGATATTCGGAGAGAGCCCCCACGCTGGGGGCGATCGCCATTTCGTTGGCGTTCAGCACCACCAGGGTGTTGCGGGCGGCGGCGCCGCCCTGATTGAGCGCTTCCAGGGCCAAACCGCCGGTCAGGGCGCCGTCGCCGATGACGGCTATGATCTTCTCCCGACCGCCGCTTTGATCCCGGGCGGCCGCCAAACCCAGGGCGGCGGAAAGCGAGGTGCTGGCGTGCCCCACTCCGAAAGAATCGTACGGACTCTCTTTAATCTTGGGAAATCCGCTGATGCCTCCCAACGTACGAATGGAATCGAACTCCCGCTCCCTTCCCGTTAAAAGTTTATGCGCGTAAGCCTGGTGCCCGACGTCCCAGATAACCTTGTCCCGAGGCAGATCGAAGACGCGATACAGAGCGAGGGTAAGCTCGACTACGCCCAGGCTGGCGGCCAGATGTCCCCCGTTCTCGGAGACTACCCTGATGATTCTTTCCCGGACTTCCGCGGCCAGCGTCTCCAAGTCGCGGCGGGAGAGTTTCTTAAGATCGGCGGGTTCGCGGATCTCCGGCAACAGCTTCTTCACCGGTCTTCTTCCCCCTCCGTATCTTGGAGTTTAAACTCCTCCGGTTTCAGGATGCCGTCGGCGGCGCGGCGTAGGATTTCGATTTTCTGCTCGGCGGAGGCGAGTTTTTTCATACATAAACCGGCGAGTTCGACGCCTTTCTCGTAAAGCTTCATCGCTTCTTCGAGCGAAATTTCCTCGTTTTCCAACCGTCCCACGATCGCTTCCAACCGAGCCAACCCTTCATCGAACTTGAACTTTTCCATTGTTCTCGAATCTCCCCTTGCGGCCACCATCTTATCCGCGATCGGCTTCGATTCCGACCATAAAAACCCGAACCGGGGGAAGGAGGAACCGCTACGTTCCCGCCGTTTCCGAATCGAGCTCGTTTCCCGAAACTCCGGTAACGACGGAAACGAATTCTCCCGCGCCCACCCGGGTTCTGACCTCCTCTCCGGGGCTCAAGGTCCCCGCCGTTCGTACGACGGTCCCATCGGCGGCGAAGACGACGGCATACCCCCGGCCGAGCACGGCCAGGGGGCTCAATGCTTCCAGGCGTAGATACACGTCCCCCAGGCGGGAACGTCGCGAGCCGACGGCCAGGTCCGTTACCCGATCGAGCCGCTGCGCGGACTCCGCCGCCCTTCGGCGACGGAACGCAAGCAAGCGGGATGGATCTCGAAAAACGGCTGCTCGGGAAACGGCTTCCAATTTCCAACGGCGCCCGCTCAATAGATTCCCCGTAACCCGCTCCAGCCGCGCGGCCAAATCGTCGGTTCGCTGCGCCCCCTCGGCCGCCAGCCGGGAGGGACGGCGCATTGCCCAACCACCTAAAACGGCGGCGACCGCGGAACGGGAACGGCCGAGGGAATGCGCCAGGGCACGGTCGAGCCGGTTCAGCGATTCGGCGATCCGGCCGGCCAAGAGCCCGGGCTCGCGGGTAATCAGTTCGGCGGCTGCCGACGGGGTGGGCGCCCGGACATCGGCCACGAAATCGGCGACGGTCCAATCGATTTCATGACCGACCGCCGAAACGACCGGAATGGCGGATCGAAAGATCGCCCGGGCCACCCTTTCTTCGTTGAAGGCCCACAGATCCTCGATGCTGCCGCCGCCGCGGCCGACGATCAGGACGTCCACCCCCCCCCGCAGATTGAACTCCTCGATGGCGCGGGCAATATCTTCCGCCGCCCCTTCCCCCTGAACCCGCACCGGATTGATCACCACCCGCAACCCCCTGAACCTCCTTCCCAGCACCTGGAGGATATCTTTAATGGCGGCCCCGGTCGGCGACGTGATCACCCCCACTGCGGAGGGGAAAGGGGGCAATGGGCGTTTATGATCTTCGCGGAAAAGTCCTTCTTTCTCCAATCTGCGCTTCAACTGTTCCAGCGCCAACTGGAGTTCTCCGCCGCCTCGGGGACTCATCTTCACGGCCTGTATCTGATATTGCCCCCTGGGGCCATAGACGGTCAGACGGCCCTGAACGACGACCTTGAGCCCGTCTTCGGGAACAAATCTTAAAAGCGCCAGAGCGCTCCTGAACATAACCGCGGCCAATTGGGCCCTTTCATCCTTAATCGTAAAATAAGCGTGGCCCGAGGCCGGCAGTCTGAAGTTGGAGATTTCTCCCTCCACGGAAAGCATGGCGAAACTCGATTCCAACAGACGTTTGACCGAGGCGGTCACCTCGCTCACGGTCAACGGCCGGGAGTTCGCGACGGCCTGACTCGAAAAGGAAGAAACCCTCACCGAATTTCGTTCCCTCCGTAGTTGACGGCGGAGATATCGAGCGCATGCCCGCTTTCCCGATCCAATTCCAGAAGCACCCCCTGAAGCCCCGGATCTGCCGCCGCTACCGGGAAACGCACGGGGCGCCCCGTGAGAAAAGCGGTTATGACCGCCCTGGGTTCGCGGCCCAAAATCGAATCCAGGCTCCCGCACATGCCGATATCCGAAATAAACGCCGTTTTCCCCGCCAGAATCCGGGCGTCGGCGGTGGGCACGTGAGTATGCGTGCCCACCACCGCGGAAACCCGGCCGTCGAAGTGCCGGGCCAGGGCGGCTTTCTCGCTGGTGGCTTCGGCATGAAAATCGACCACGATCAGCCGGGTACGCCGGGAAAGCACGTTCACTTCCCCCTCCAAATGGCGGAAGGGACAATCCATCGGGGCCATAAAAACCCTCCCCAGCAGTGAAACCACGGCGATTTCTCCCCCGCCGGGCAACGGGGAGACCCGGCTGCCCCGGCCGGGCGCCCCCGGAGGAAAATTGAGCGGGCGCAGTACCTTGGGGTTGCCGTTCAGAAGCTCCACGGCTTCTTCCCGGCGCCAGATATGGTCCCCCGAGGTGAGTACGTCGGCTCCCGCGCGCAGCAGCTCCTCGGCGGTGTCGACCGTCAGTCCGGAGCCGCCGGCGGCGTTTTCGGCGTTGACGATGCAGAATTCCACCCCCCGCTCCTCCCGGATTCGCGGGTAAAGCTCCGCAAAGGCCGCGCGGCCGGGGCCGCCGACCACGTCGCCGACAACCAGAACCCTGACTGTTTTCTCCTCGGCCATCATGTCGAGACGGTTGGTGCCGCGGCCACAATCCTCTTTCCGCGGGCCGGAACCGCTTGTACCGTCAACGGGCGTATTCCACCGCCCTTGTCTCCCGGATCACCGTGACCCGCACCTGGCCGGGATAATCGAGTTCTTCCTCGATCTTCTTGCTCACATTCCGGGCCAGCTGCAAAATCTCGCGGTCATCGACCTTGTCCGGTTCCACCATCACCCGGACTTCCCGGCCTGCCTGAATCGCGTAAGATTTCCGGACCCCATGAAAGGAAACAGCCAACCGTTCCAATTTTTGAAGCCGCTTGATATAGGCTTCCATCGATTCGGTCCGAGCACCGGGACGGGCGGCGCTGAGGGCGTCGCCGGCCTGGGCCAGCACGTCGAACACCGTCTCCGGTTCGACCTCGCCGTGGTGCGAAGCTATGGCGTGCACCACCAAGTCGGGGAGGCCGTATTTCTTGGCCAGGTTGGCGCCGATCTCCGCGTGCGGGCCTTCGATTTCATGGTCGACGGCCTTCCCGATGTCATGAAGCAAACCGACTTTTTTCGCGGTTTGAACGTCCAAGCCCAATTCGGCCGCCATGATCCCCATCAGGTAAGCCACTTCCCGGCTATGGTCGAGAACGTTCTGCCCGTAACTGGTCCGGTACTTCAGCCGGCCCAGCAACTTGATTAATTCCGGTTTCAGGCCGTGAACCCCGACGTCGAACGCCGTCTGTTCTCCGGCTTCCTTGATCGCGGTTTCCACTTCTTCCCGGGCTTTTTTGACCAATTCCTCCACCCGGGGGGGGTGTATCCTCCCGTCGGCCACCAACCGTTCCAGGGCGACCCGGGCGATTTCGCGGCGAACGGGGTCGAAAGCGGAAAGGACCACTACCTCCGGAGTATCGTCGACCACCACATCGACGCCGGTTGCGGTCTGAAACGCCCTGATATTCCTACCCTCCCTTCCGATGATGCGCCCCTTCATATCGTCGGAAGGAAGCGCGACGGTGGAAACCACCGCTTCCGAAACGTGGTCGGCCGCATAACGCTGGATGGCGATGGAGATGATCTTGCGGGCTTCCTTTTCGGCCTTGTCCCGGGCCTCGTTCTCGATCTGCCTGATCATCAGGGCGGCGTCCCGCTCCGCCTCTTCTTTCAAAGAAGAGAGCAAAAGGGTCTTGGCTTCTTCCTGACTCAAACCCGAGATGCGCTGCAACCGGATCCTCTGTTTCTCGATAATGTCCCGAAGATCGTTCTCCTTGGTCTTGAGTTCCTCTTCCCGCTCTCCCAGCGCCTTTTCCCGGGATTTGATCCCCTCCTCCTTCTGGTCGATGAGCGCGACCTTCCTTTCCAGGTTTTCTTCCCGGCTGTTGATCCTCTGTTCCAGCTTCTTCAATTCCCGGGTGCGTTCCCGGCTCTCTTTCTCGAAAGCGGTGCGGGCTTTGAACATCTCTTCCCGGGCTTGAATCGAAGCTTCTTTTTTCATGGCCCGGGCCTCGGTATCCGCTTCCGACAGGATGCGCTCGGCTTCCCGGGCGGCAGAATCTACTTTTTTCTTGTTCCAGAGAGCCGCGACCAGCAAACCGAGCAAAACACCGGCCGCCAGAGCGGCGCCGGAAATCACCAATGCGATGCCGTTCATGATCCCTTCTCCGTAGTGAGTGGTTCTTCCTGATAAACCATGGGTAACCGGGGAGGACGAATCCTGACGACCCGGTTTTCGGTAATGAGTACGTCGATCGGCTGATCGTGGCCGGAGACGGGAAGCCGGTCCACGATCTGGCACTGAAAAGCCAGGGCCACGCGGAATATCCGCGGCCAGTGCCCGAGGAATTCGTCATAATAGCCGCCACCGCGGCCGAGCCGCGCCCCGCGGCCGTCGAACCCGACGCCCGGGACCACCGCCAGGTCCACTTCCTCCGCCGGCACTTCGACGCAGCTGCCGGGCGGAGGCTGGGGGCACCCCCGGCAACGGTCGTCCAATTCCCGGGCCGGATCCGAAATCAAAACCGGCCGCAGAAGCCGCCCGGAAAGATCGATCGCGGGAACCGCCACTCGTTTGCCGAGTTTCAGGGCGGTGAGCATGACAGACTCGGTTTTAACCTCGGAGCCCGTCGCCGAATAGATGAAGACGGTGCGGCTTGTCCCGAATTCGGGGAGGCCCAGGAGCTTGGAAGCGATCCGCTTGCTTTTTACCGCGTTCTCCTCCGGGGAAAGAGAGCAACGGCGCGCAAGCAGGTCGCGGCGGAGTTCAGCTTTCATGTTTTTTCCCCCGGTCTTCCAGCCGTTTCAGGATGACGCCTTCGTAGCCCCTGCCGGCGGGCCGGTAATACTTTTTTTTGACCGTGGTGTAGTCTTGGGAGACCCAACCGCCGGGGTGGTCGTGCGGATAAAGGTATCCTTGGCCCCGATCGAGTCGGGCCGCGCCCGCATAATGGGAATCCCTGAGGTGAGCGGGGACTTCCTGAACATTCCCCGATCTGACGTCCTGCGCGGCTTCTTCCAGGGCCTGGTACGAAGCGTTGCTTTTGGGCGCGGAAGCGAGATAGGTGACCGCCTGGGCCAGATTGATCCGGGCTTCGGGCATCCCGACCGTCTCGACCGCCTGAGCGGCGCCGACGGCGATGGTCAAGGCGGCGGGATCGGCGTTGCCGATGTCCTCGGAGGCGGCGATTACCAGGCGCCGGGCGATAAACCTGGGTTCGTCCCCGGCTTCGAGCATGCGGGCAAGCCAATAAACCGCCGCGTCCGGGTCGCTGCCGCGGATACTCTTGATCAGCGCCGATATGGTGTCGTAATGATCGTCCCCGTCCCGGTCGTAGGGCGCCGTTTTTTTCTGCAGCGCCTCCATCATGACCTCGGGAGTGATCGCCAACGGGTCGCCGGGACGTCGGGGAGTGGTGAGAAAAGCCACTTCCAGCGCCCGCAACGCCCGGCGCCCGTCGCCTTCGCAATGGGCGGCGAGGTACTCAAGCGCCTCCGGGGCCACGGCCAGGGATTCGGAACCGAGACCGCGTTTCCGGTCGGTCAATGCCCGTTCCAGAATCAGGAGAATGGATTCGCATGGGAGCTTCTTGAATTCGAACAGATGGGTGCGCGAGAGCAAGGCCGGGGCCAGCGCGAAAAACGGGTTATACGTGGTCAGACCGACGAAACCGATCGCCCCTTCTTCCACATGAGGCAACAGCACCTCCTGCTGGGCTCGGTTGAAACGATGGAATTCGTCGATGAAAAAAAGCGTGCGCTGACCCGAATTACTGAGGCGGTGGCGGGCCAGGACGATGACTTCTTTCACCTGCCGGACATTGGAATCGACCGCGCTGAGAGTGACGGGGTGGTACGCGGTGGCCCCGGCGATATATTTCATGAGGCTGGTCTTGCCCGAGCCGGGAGGTCCGTAGAAAATCGCCGCTTCCAGGCAATCGGCCTCGATCAACCGCCGCAGCAATTTGCCGGGGCCGAGGATATGGTCCTGTCCGACGAAGTCGTCCAGGGACGAGGGGCGCAGCCGGTCCGCCAGCGGCCGGGCGGCCTCCTCTTCTCCCTCGGGGGAGGCGAAAAAGTCCATAATGCCACCTTACCCGTTGCTCGGCTGCAGCGGGGCGGCGGCGTAGACAAGACGGACGGGAATCCTCCCGTAACCCGCTTCAAGCGGGCCGTACCGGCATAATCAGGGCACACTGCCGGAAAGAGTTTTCCCCACCTTTTTCATTCTCCAGAATTTAAACCGGAAAACTGACAGGCATCGACAGCCTGTTGCGCATTCATCATGTCCTGGCCGCGCTATCAACCCGCACCAGCCAAATCTATGTTCAACGACCCGGTATTCCGGGCACTCGGTTCCATCACCGCAATCTGCCGCGAGTCTCCCCGAGCAGCTCCGTTATAAGAGGGTCGTGGAGACTCGAAACCATTTTGTCGTCAAGTGTACCATCCGGGGAGCGATAGATCAAGTGAATGGCCAGGCTTTTCTTATCGGCAGGGACCTGGTCCCCCGTGTAGATATCAAAAAGCGTATACGATTCCAGGGCCGGGGGACGGAGCTTGTCCAGAATCTCCGCAACCTTCCCGTAGGGAAGTTCCCGGTCCACGAGCAAAGCTATATCTCTTTCCACGGCGGGATATTCGGGTAAACGGCTGTATTTTCTCTCCGTATGCGCGGCGCCCAAGAGCCGATCCAGGTCGAGTTCGGCCAGGAAGACGGGGCCTTCCAGGCCGGAGGCCGCAACCACCGGATCGGAAACCGCCCCCACGACGCCCGCCGGAAAGTCGCCGAGCCACAGAGCCGCGGCTTGACCGGGCTGGAAGATCGGGTCCTCGACCGGAAGGTAACGGGCCGCGGCTATCTTCAGATGGGCGCAGAGGTCTTCCACCAGACCCTTGATCGAAAAAAAGTCGGGACGGCTCGAGTCGCCGGACCAGTGGGAGAGAGCTTTTCCAGGGGCCAGGACCGCGGCCAGGCGGCACTTTTCCAGGGGTTTGCCCCCGTCCTTCGCTTCCTGAAAGACGGCGCCGGTCTCGAAACAGCGGATATCCGCCGCTTTCCTTCGTTGGTTCAATCCCGTCACCTCCAAGAGCCCGGGTATCAAGGTCGTGCGCAAAAGGTTCTGCTCTTTGTTGACCGGATTGAGGATCGCGGGTGCCTCCCGCAAGGGGTGCCCGGGAGGGAGCCCCAGATTTTCCAGGTTCCGCGCGCCGAGAAAGCTGTAGGTAATGACTTCATCCAGCCCCCGGCCGCAGAAGAATTCCCGAATTCGGGAAAGGATTCCCTCCTTGCGGGAGGGGATGGCGTTGCCGAGGGGGCAGCAGGGTAGAATCTCAGGGACCCGGTTGTAGCCGTAGAGGCGGGCCACTTCTTCGAAAAGATCCGCTTCCCGCTCCAGATCGGGACGCCAGGTCGGGATCGAGAAAACGATCCCGGCTTGATCCGCGCCGCGCTTTTCCAACCCGATCGACGATAAGAACCCCGCTATATCTTCCGGGCCGAGGGGAACCCCCAGAAAAGCGGCGGCGCGGGCCGGATCGATCCTCACCTCCCGCCGGGGAAAACCCTCCGGATGAGTGTCGATCATGCCCGAACTGGCTTGGCCCCCCGCCGTTTCCAGGATCAGACCGGTCAAGCGCTCCAGGGCGCGGGGGGCCAGGTTGGGGTCGACGATCCTCTCGAAACGCCGCGATGATTCGGTGGCGAGCCCCACCCGGCGCGAAGTGCGGCGAATCTGGCGGGATTCGAAATATGCGCTCTCCAGAAACAGATCGACTGTCTTCTCGGAAACCTCGCTGTCCTTTCCGCCCATGATCCCGGCCAGCGCTACCGGTCTTTCGGCGTCGGCGATCACCAGCATATCCGCGTCCACCTGCCGCTCGCTTCCGTCGATGGATACGATCGTTTCTCCGGGGCGGCCGCGGCGCACGACGATGCGCCCCCCCCGTAAAAGCGCGAAATCAAACGCATGCAGGGGTTGCCCGACCGCCAGCATGACGTAGTTGGTGGCATCGACGACATTGTTGATGGCACGGATGCCGCATGCTTCCAGGCGCTTTCTCAACCAATCCGGGGAAGGCGAAATTTTTACTCCTTTGATCAGGCGCGCGCAATACCGGGGACATAACTCCTCGTCTTCGACCAGGACATCGGTCAGTTCTTCCGTAGCGGGCCCGGCGCATTCGGGAGGCGCGAACCCATCGTTCACCGGAGAACCGTGCCGAGCCCCCACTTCCCGAGCCAGACCCAAGACCCCGAAAAGATCGGGGCGGTTCGGGGTAACATCAACATCGAGAACCCAATCCGGAAGTTTCAGGTAGGTCTCGAACGGAGTTCCCGGCGCCGCCGCGCCGGAAAGCTCCCAGATCCCTTCATGGTCATCGCCCAGGCCCAATTCCCGCTCGGAGCAGATCATACCGCTGGAAACACGTCCCCGGAAGGGGCGGGTTCCCACTTCCATCCCGTCCGGAAGCACTGTCCCCGGCAAAGCCACGGGCACGTCGATCCCCTCGCGAACGTTTCCGGCCCCGCAAGCGATCTCCAGGGGCTCTTTTGCGCCGACGTCGACGGCGCACCAGGTTATCTTTTTCAACTTCGGATCGCGTTCGCAACCGCGGACCCGGCCCACCACCACGCCCGCCGGCACCTCGAGGCGCTCCACATTTTCGACTTCGGCGGCCTGCAAAGTGATTTCTTCCGCCAGGGAACGCGGATCGACGTCCACGGAGGTGAATTCCCGAATCCAGTGAATCGTGGCTTTCATCAGTCCTTTAGAATTGATCCAGAAATCTGAGGTCGTTTTCGTAGAACAAGCGGATGTCGTCGATGCCGTACCGGAGCATGGCGCAACGGTCTATCCCCAACCCGAAGGCGAAACCCCGCCATAAATCGGGGTCGTACCCCACGGCCCTGAAGACATGGGGATCGACCATGCCGGCCCCCAGGATCTCAAGCCAGCCCTTGCGCGAACAGAGCGAACATCCCCGGCCCCCGCAAACTATACAAGAGATATCTCCGTCGGCCGAGGGCTCGGTAAAGGGGAAGAAACTGGGCCTGAATCTGAGCTTGGTATCGGGACCGAAAAACCGGCGCACGAACTCGCTCAGGACCGCTTTGAGGTGGGCGAAGGAGATATCGGTATCGACCATCAGGCCCTCGAGCTGGTGAAACATGGGAGAATGGGAGGCATCGACGGAATCGGCGCGGAAGGTCCGTCCCGCGCAGATCATCCGCAGCGGGGGTTTTCCCCTCTCCATGGTGCGGATCTGGACCGGGGAGGTATGGGTCCTGAGGAGAAAACCGCGGTCGAGATACAGCGTATCCTGCATATCGCGGGCGGGATGGTCGGAGGGGATATTGAGCGCGTCGAAATTATACCACTCGGTCTCCACTTCCGGCCCCGTTTCCAGAACGAAGCCCATCCCCTCGAAGATCGAAATCATCTCCCGGGCCGTCCGAGTGAGGGGATGAATGTGTCCCCGGGGGTAACGATGACCCGGGAGGGTGACATCGACCCTGTCCCGGCGCACCCGTTCGCGAAAACCGGCTTCGGCCAGTCGTAGCCGGCATTGTTCGCATTCGGATGCCAGGGTGCCCTTGATCCGGTTGGCCAAGGCCCCCATCTCCGGACGTTGCTCGGGAGGGAGCTTGCCCACCGACTTCATGCAGGAAGTGATCCGCCCCTTCCGCCCCAGATACTGGATCTGAAACTCTTCCAGGGCGGCCTCATCCTCCACCCGGCTCAAGTCATCGAGAGCTTGAGCGCAAATCTGTTCGAGTTCGTCTTTCATGTTCCGGAGCCGGGCCCGGCCCGGCCGGGACCCGGAAGGCCGAAAGTATCAGGCGGAGACGGACTCTTTCACTTCCGCGATCAGGCGGGAAAATACCTGCGGGTGACGGACCGCCAAGTCGGCTAAAATCCGTCGATCGAGCCGGATATTCGTCTTGTTGAGGCCGTCGATGAACGCCGAGTACGACATGCCCTCGGCATTCGCGGCGGCGCGGATCCTGGTGATCCAGAGGCGGCGGAAATCCCGCTTGCGCTGTTTGCGGTCCCGGTACGAATAAGCCCAAGCCCGCATCACCGTTTCCCGGGCGCTGCGGTAGAGCTTGCTCCTGCCCCCCCGATACCCTTTGGCCTGGTCGAAAAGCCGCTGCTTGCGTCTTTTTCTCGCGGGCGCGTTGGTTGCTCTTGGCATGGTGATCCCTCTTCTTTAAGCGTAAGGAAGCTGTTTCAAAACTTTCTTGGTCTCCGGCGCGGAAAGAATCTCGGCGCTGCGGAGCCGCCGTTTGCGCTTCCGGGATTTACCGGTCAAAAGATGGCTCTTGCCGCTGCGACGGTTCTTGACCTTACCCGATTTAGTCACTTTGAAGCGCTTCTGCACTCCCTTGTTGGTTTTCAGCTTGGGCATCTTCCACCCCCTCTTTCTTGGCTTTCTTGCTTGTCTTCCCCGCCGGGCTGGGGTTGATCAGACATGTCACCCGGCGCCCCATCTTCCTGTAATCGGTTTCCAAAGTGCCATGTTCTTTCAGATCTTCGATCAGCCGAGCCAGGGTCTGATAGCCCAGCTCCTGGTGGGCCATCTCCCTACCCCGGAACATCAGGGTCAGCCGGAGCTTGAACCCTTTCTGCAGGAACCCCACGGCCTTGCGCAGCTTGACCCCGTAGTCGTTGTCGTCGATCCGGGGACGGATCTTGATCTCCTTCATGCGGTCGGTATGCTGCTTCTTCTTGGCGTCCCGCTCGCGTTTGCTGATCTCGTATTTGAACTTCCCGTAGTCCATGATCCGGCATACCGGCGGAGTCGATTGAGGAGCAACGCAAACCAAATCACGGTGCTGCTCCTTGGCCAAGTTCAGCGCGTCCTCCAGGGGAATGATTCCCACCTGGGCGCCGTCTTCGGCAATCGTCCGGACCTCGCTGGCGCGGATCTCCTCGTTTACAAAGACCGATTTGGGAATGATGGCACCTCCGGTTTTTCCGGTTGTTACGATTTTTCGCGAATAGCCTGGGTAATCAAATCCGGGACTTCATCCAGAGCGAAACTACCCAATTCGCCTTCGTTCCGTTTTCTGACCGACACTTCTCCCGTTTCGGCTTCGCGCGCCCCCACGATCAGCATATAGGGAGCCCGAATTTCCCGGGCGGCGCGTATTTTCCATCCGAGTTTCTCGTTCCGGTCGTCCAGCTCCGCCCGGATACCTTCACCCTCCAGACGGCTCAGGACTTCCCGGGCATATTCCCGGCATTTGCGCGAGACCGGGATCACCACCGCCTGCACCGGCGCCAGCCAGCAGGGCAGCGCTCCTCCGTAATGCTCGAGCAGGATCCCGAGAAAACGTTCTATGGAACCGAACGCCGCCCGGTGAATCATAACCGGGCGGTGTTTCTTGCCGTCCGGGCCAATATACTCCAGATCAAAGCGTTCCGGCATGGAAAAATCGAGCTGGATGGTTCCGCACTGGTAGCTGCGTTTGAGGCAGTCCCGGATGTGAAAATCGATCTTGGGGCCGTAAAAAGCCCCCTCCCCTTCCCGAACCTCGTAATCGATGGACATCGATTCCAGAGCTTCGGTCAGGCTGCGGGTGGCGAGATCCCAATCCTTATCGCTGCCGATCGAAGATTCGGGACGGGTCGATACTTCGATCTGATACTCTTCGAATCCGACCGCGCGATACAGCTCGAGAATGAGGTCGACGGTCGCCCGGATTTCGTCCCTGATCTGCTCTGGAAGGCAGTAGATATGAGCGTCATCGATGATAAAGCTTTGAACCCGGAACAGTCCGTGGAGTACGCCGGTCAACTCCCGGCGATGAACTCTTCCCAATTCGGCGATCCGCAAGGGGAATTCCCGATAGGAGTGCTGGTTTTCCTTGTAGAACAGTATCCCCCCGGGACAATTCATGGGTTTGACCGCGTAGTTTTCGTCTCCGACCGGACAGAAATACATATGGTCCTGATAGTGATCCCAATGACCGCTGCGGTGCCATAACTCGTCTTTGAGGATCAGCGGGGTCATGATCTCGCGGTAACCGCGGGAGCGGTGCAGCGAGCGCCAGAAACTCAGGAGAGCTTCATAGAGAGCCACGCCCCGGGGGTGAAAAAAGACCATCCCCGGAGCCTCCTCGTGAAAGCTGAAGAGGTCCATCTCCTTTCCCACCCGGCGGTGGTCGCGCTCGCGAGCCTCTTCCAGATTATGCAGGTATTCGGCGAGTTCTTCTTCCGCGGGAAAGGAAGTCCCGTAAATCCTCTGGAGCATAGGGCGTTGCTCGTCCCCTTTCCAGTAAGCCCCCGCCACGCTCAGCAGCTTGAAGGCCTTGATCTCGCCGGTCGAGCCCACGTGGGGCCCCCGGCAAAGGTCGAAAAACTCGCCGTCACGATAGATGGTGATATCTTCGCCCCGGAGGTTATCGAGAAGTTCCAGCTTGTAGACCTCCCCGGCGTCGGTGAAAATCCGCCGCGCCTCCTCCCACCCGACGCTTTCCCGCTCGAAAGGGTGGTTCTCGGCGGCGATTTTTTTCATCTCGTCTTCAATCCGTTCCAGAGACTCGGGATTGATGGTATCGTCGAGATCGAAGTCGTAGTAGAAGCCGTCCTCGATGCTGGGTCCGATCCCCAGCTTTGCCTGCGGATAAAGCCTTTTCACCGCCTGCGCCATAACGTGCGCGCTGCTATGGCGATAGGCATCCAGATAATCCTGTTTCGAGCTCATGACCGTTAAAAAAGCCGAAAACCCACCGCCGATCGGGAGAATTCCCATCTCGCGATCGCCCCGGGTTCCGGCTTCGCTCCCGCAGTTGTTGTCTCTCCAGTCCCTCGGATGTCGAACCGTCCTGAAAGGGCGTGAAACCCTTGGGCGATACTGGACTCGAACCAGTGACCTCTACGATGTCAACGTAGCGCTCTAACCAGACTGAGCTAATCGCCCCGAAGCTAGGTATGTATATATGCCTCCACCCCCGGGATGCAATAAAAATTTAACCGGCGCCAAGGAGGCGCCGAGGGTGGCGCGGACGGCCGACAATGAACCGGAATCGATCAATTTTCGCGTTCGAACCCTGACCGTACGGCGGCGAGAACGGCTCCGATCAACACCAGCACCGCGATCCAGACAAGTGCGCTCATCTCATTCTCCCCGGTCTTCCCGGTAGAAACAACCCTGTCGATTGTCGCTCAGACGCCGCTTCGGGGGCAGTAAAAAATACTCCGGGGAGGGGCGCGAAACTCCCTTTTGCTCTTCCCGGGACGGGTACACACCGGAAACGACCAGGAGCGCGGCTCCGGCTCGGGTTTCGAACCGGCCCCGGAAAACCCGGCGGGCGCCGGGCACGACCAGGTGCCCGCAACGGGCGTAAACATCGGGGAACATAACCCCCTCCACCAATTCCCGTTCCGAATCGAGAGTGACGAACAGCATCATCCGGTCGCCGGCGGACGACACCCGGCGCCTGGCCGCCACCCGCGCGACCAGGCGGACGTCCCCGCCGGGAAGCGGGATGCGGTCGGGCGCCCGGGCGACCGGCGACCCGGGGGAAGGGAAACCGGGAGGACCGCCGGGGAAAACGGGGGGCCGATCTTCGGGAGAGTAACGACGCGAACCGGCCGTTCCGGAATACGCGGCGTACTTCCACCCCAGTTCCGCCCTTCCGACACCGAGGCCGTCCAAGGCGCCGGCGGACAGCAACCTCCGGGTTTCGGCTACTCCCGGTCTGACCCGTCCGATGAAATCTTCCCACGACGAGAATCCGCCCCGCGGGCGCGCAACCACTATCCGGCGGATCGCCTCCGGACCGAGGCCGGACACCTCCATCAACCCCAAACGAATTCCGGCGCCCTCGGATATGGAGACGCCTTCGCTGTGGTTGACATCGGGAGACAGAACCTCCAACCCCAAACGGCGCGCTTCTTCGATGTACTCCGAGGAAGGATAAAATCCCCCCCGTCTCGAAATAACCGCGGCCAGGAACGATGCCGGGTAGTGAGCCTTCAGCCATGCGGTTTGGAAGGAGAGGACGGAAAAGGCGGCGCTGTGGGCCTTGCAGAACGAATAGGCCGCGAAACTGCGGATCTGACCCCAAAGAGCGTCGATCTCTCTCTCCGGGAAACCGGTGGTCCGGCAACCGGACCGGAAACGTTTTTCCAGGACCCCCATGTTCTCCTTCCCGTTCATGGCCCTCCGGAACAGGTCGGCATCCCCCATACTCATTCCCGCCGCCGCGCTCACCACTCTCATCACCTGTTCCTGGTAGATCATCACTCCCTTGGTTTCGGCAAGGATGGGCGCAAGAAGCGGGTGAAGGCGGGGGACCGGCTCCTCCCCCCGGCTGCGGGCGATGTAGCGATCGGCCAGGCCGGAACTGTTGACTCCCGGACGGATGATGGAACTGGCCGCCACCAGGGTTTCGAAATCGCGGCAGCCCAACCGCCGCAGCAGCAAGCGCATGACCGGGGACTCTATGTAGAAACAACCCAGCGTTCGACCGGTCGCTATCAGGCGCCCGGTCGCCTCGTCCTCCCGTGGTTTGACGGTTCCCCAATCCAGGGTGGTGCCGCGGGCCGCTTCCAGGCGGATCGTGTCCTCCACCACCGCCAAGGCGCGCTGCCCCAGGATGTCGACCTTGACCAGCCCCAGATCGCGAATCGAATACATGTCCGGCTGGGTCACCACCAGACCGCCGGAGGCGCGTTCCAATGCCACCATATCGGTCAGCGGGCGGGGAGAAACGACCACCCCGCCGGGGTGGACGGAAATATTCCTGGGTATCCCCTCCAGGGCGGCGGCGAGCGTCAATATCCGGCAGAACCCGGAATCCGCCCAGGGGAGATCGCGGCATTCGGGAATCTCCCGGCGCAACCGCTCCGGCTCCCGGTTGCTGAAGAAATAGGGCAGTTTCCGGGAAATCTCCCGGATCTTCTCCTCCCTCCACCCCAGAACCCGCGCGGCTTCACGGAAAGCGCCCCGACCGCGGAACCGCGACGTCGTGGAAATCAGCGCCGTCCGCTCTCTTCCATAACGGCGACGGATGAATTCGATCACTTCACGACGCCGGTGGGTGGGGAAATCGATATCTATGTCGGGGGGGTCCGGGCGATGTTCGTTCAAAAAACGCTCGAAATAGAGCCCGTGTTCGAGGGGGTTGACGGCGGTGATCCCCAACAGGTAACAGACCAGGCTGTTGGCGGCGCTTCCCCGGCCCACCCAGGGGATTGCCCGTTCCGCGGCGAAAACGACGATTTCCCGGGCCAGGAGGAAGTAGCCGGCAAACCCCATCCGCTCGATTACCCCCAACTCCCGCTCCAGGCGGACCCGGCCCGGTTCCGAGCCTCCCATCGTTCGGGAGAAGGCATCCCGGCAGGCGGCGCGGAGTACGCCGACGTCTCCCTCCGGGTACAACCGCGGCGGAGATCCGTCGAACCTGAAATCGCAGGCGGCGGCGAGGCGCCCCGACTCCGCCAGCGCCGCCCGGGCGAACCCGGCCCGTTCCAACTCTCCCCGGCGCGGCAGACACCCTCCGTCCGGACGGCGGGTAGGCGTCTTCTCCTTCCGGGTCCGGATCAGGGAAAGGAATCCGGCCACGGCGGCGGCGGCGGGGTCAGGAAACGCCACCCGCGGCATCGCTACCGCGACCGGTTCCCCCTTTCCCCGCTGCCGTGCGCGTACCGGATTCCAGGCGAGCCGTAGCCCCGGGATTGCCCGGGCAGAGGGGGGAAGAAGCGCCGGGTTATCGACCAGGATGAACAGGTTTCCCCGGCGCCCGGTTTCAAATACCCGGGCCGGGGAAAAACCGGGGTCCAGCCGGCGAGCCGTCGTCAGCCGGCACAGTTCGCTCCACCCCTCCCGGTTCCGGGCCAATAAAACGAGGTTGCCGGCAGGAGACGTCAACTCGACTCCCAGCAACGGCCGGATACCGGTCTCGCGGCACGCCCGGTCGAATTCCACCGCGCCGTACACGCCGTCGCGATCGGTCAGGGCCAACGCCGGATATCCCAGGCGGGAGGCGGTCCGCGCCAGAACCGCCGGAGACGCCGTTCCCCTTAAGAAACTGTAGTGACTGTAGCAGTGCAACGGCACAAACATTGCCCGCCGCCTCCGCCTTACTTCCGCCTCCAGAGCCGCGCCGCCCGTTTTCCGTACCTTCTCCGCAACCCGTCCAGGATCGGACCGAGGACCGCCAGTTTTTCTCCCCTGCTTCCCGGGGGAAAAAGGCTCCCGGTCGCTGCCGACTGTTCTCCAACCGGCAGCGGCAGTCGACGAACCACGGGTCGGAGGTCGCGGCCGCGAGCCTGTTCCATCATCATGTCCCCATGCTTCCCCCAGACCGAGCGTATCCAGAAGGGAGCGACCAGGTTCAGGTCCCCCACCCGCGCTATCCCCAACGCCCGAAGCTGCCGCACCATCCGGCCGTCCAACTCCGGCCAGTATTCGACCGGCAAGCCGGAAAGCGCTTCCTGCCGACCCTGGGAGAGAATCCAGAAGCAACCGCCGGTTCCCGCCAACCGCCCGGCCGCCCGAGCCAGGAACTTGTTCTCCCCCACCCCGATCTCCGGGCGAAACCCCTGGCGGCGCAAACACGCCCGAAGATGGTCGACCGCCTCCAGGGGGTGGCTCCAGAGACGCTCCTGGCCGGTAAAATCCAGATAAAATCTCCCCCCGGCGCAATATTCCACCAGGGGCGTGTAACGCTCGAGGATCCCGGCGAGCCGGAGGAGTACCGCCCAGTCTTTTTCGGCCTCCGGAACTCCGACGAACGCTACCGTCCGAACGCAACGACGCCTCGTCGACGCTGTTCCACCGTATTCCATGCCGTGGCCTCTCGTTCGTTTTTCGCCGCCGCTATGCTTTCCCCGAGGGCTCGGGGGAGAGAAGCAGAGAGTATAGGGCATAGCATACCCCTCCTCCGTCCCCCTTCATGATCTTCATGTCCTTCATGGTCCTTTCCCAATGCTTCCCCAATCAGAGTCAATCAGAGGAATCAGGTGCGATAAGGGTTCAGGGTTCGGGGTTCGGGGTTCAGGGTTCAGGGTTCAGGAGGAAAGCATAGAGCATAGGGCATGGCGTGTCCCTCGACCTCACCCTCTTCCGTCCCCCTTCATGATCTTCATGTCCTTCATGGTCCTTTCCCGCTTCCTTCCCCATCAGAGTCAATCAGAGTAATCAGGTGCAAAAACCTCCAGGGACCGCGGCGGAGGGCATAGCGTAAAACCCAACCTCCTTGGCCCCCGAACCCTGGGCCTCCTTCCCCCTACAGTACCTACATGCCTGCATGGTGAAATCGACGGTTGAGGGGTTCAGTAGCGGCGCATCACCCCCACCACCTTCCCCACTATCTCCATCCCCCCCTCTTCCTCCTTTTTGAAGAACATGCTTTCAAATCCGCTGTTCTGAGGGCGAAGCTCGATCCCTCCCTTCTGCCGGTACAGGCGTTTTACGGTCACTTCGTCGCCGATCCGGGCCACCACGATCTCCCCGGACTCGGCCTGGACCTGGGGTCGGACCAGAACGTAATCGCCGTCCCGAATCTGCGCGCCGAGCATGCTTTCCCCCCTGACCCGGAGCAGAAAATTGCTCTCCCCCCTGAGCAACCGCCGGTCGAGGTACCATTCATCCTCGGTGTTTTCGACCGCCAGGACCGGTGTCCCGGCGGCGACCTCCCCGATTACCGGAACCCTTTCCGTCTCCGGAGCCGGGCCGGCCCCGGGGAGGTCGACTTCGCCTTCACGAAGGACCTCCAGCCTGCGGGCGCCGCGGCGGCGGCGGATATAGCCCTTCCTCCCCAACGCCGCCAGGTGATCCTGGACGGTACCGATGGCGCTCCACCCGAAGCGCAAGCGGATCTCTTCCAAGGTGGGAGGCGGCTCGCCGGATTCCCGGCGGCCGATAATAAACTGCAGCACCTGGGCTTGGCGCGCGGTCAATTCCCGTTTCATCGCTCCCCCTTCCATCCTGGCCGATACTACCATATATTTTTATGGTATCAAGCGAAAAACGAACCTCTCCCCGAAAAAGAGAAGCCGGGGGCCGGTCAGCGGGATTGCTCGTTCCAGGCTTTTCCGACCGCTTCCGCGATCGCGGCGACGACCAGGCGGGAACCGGCGTCGCCCAGATGACAACAGTCGTCGACATAGTAAGGGGCGGAATCGCCGGCGAAGATCATGCTCAGGTCGTGGAAACCGACCCCGCCTTCCTTGAGTTTTTCCCCTTCTTCGACCAACTGGGGATAGCCCTGTTCCACCACCGACCGGTAGGGATGGTTTTCCCTGAAAGCCGTCCTTTTTTCATCGATCCCCATCGGCTTCGACCCCGGAACGTACTGGTTGGGCTGCAGGAAGTGCAGGTACACGATCCCGTTCGACTCGCAGATATCCCGCATCAGCCGCGAGCACCGCCCCCAGAACTCCGCCAAGCGCCGATAGGGGGCCTCTTCGAAATCCGGAGGGAGCGGCGGCCCCGAAAGCAGATAGGGGACGGAACCGGAGGAGAGATCCTCCGCGGTGCGCAACCGTTCCCGGACCCGGTCACGGCGGATCCGGCAGCGGCCGTCCCAGAACGCCCAAACGATATTGCCGACGGCGCTGCGGCTTAGGGGGAACCGGCTGAAACATTCCGCCAGGGAACGCCGGCGGGCCTCGATCAAGGCCAGCTCGCCCATCAATTTAAGGTCGGCGGCGGCGGGAATCGAGTTCACGCGCCGATCCCATCCGCGGGGATAAAACGGGGAAACCCCCCGGAGCATGTTGTCGGTAACGGGGAGGACCAGTTCGTTGAACCCGTCGATGTTGATAACGACGTCGAACCGCTCCCCCCAGGCCAGAAGATAGACCAGAGCCATGAGCTGCTGAGGTTGTTTGTAGCCTCCCAAGGCCACGCGCCGGATTTCGCAGGGGCGGCCGCGAAAGGCGGGGATTTCCTCCAGGAGAGCGGCCAGTTCCCCGCCGGCGCGGGAAACGATTCCCATGGCGAAAGACCCCCCGAAAATACCGACTACGATCGGGTCGCCGTTCGCGGGCGGAGCCGCCGGCTCCAGCGGTTTCCAAAACCCCAGGGCGTCGATGCCGGGGGAAGAGCGCGGGTCCAGAACGTAACCGAGGTACGGGTGGAGAACCTGCCGCCGCTGAAGGGGCGCCGCTTCCGGGGAAACGGCTTCTTCCGCTCCGCTATCGACCGTCAACTCCCGGCGAAGCTCCCGGCATTCCCGGACCGAGAATCCGCCGCCGAAACGCGGCGCCACCAGGGCGACCGACGCTTCGACCGCCAGCCATATCAGAGCCAGAAGCGCCGCCGCGAAGCCGAGTCGTTTCAACCGGCTCCCCCAGGCCACGGATCATCTCCGCCCGCCGGCCGCCTTGACCCGGTCGACAAAGCGCCTGACTCTCGATAACGATACCGGAGCGTCCGACACCCCTCCTTTTTTCAAGGCGGTGCCGACGATGAAACCGTCGGCGTAAGGGAGATAGCGGTCCAGGTTGCCGGGGTTCACTCCGCTGCCCAGCAGCAGAGGCCGATCCGGCACCGCTTCCCGAACAACGCGCAGCTCTTCAAGCGAAACCGCTTCGCCGGTGCCCGACCCCGAGACGATCAGGGCATCGGCCAGGCCCCGGTAAGCCACGTCCTTGGCCGCCTGGGCCAGGGGATATTCCCCCAGGGGGGCGGAATGCTTGACCATGACGTCGGCCCAGACCGCGATCCCCCCGCCGAGGAAGGCGCGTTTGCGCATGATTTCGCACGCCCTGCCCTCGATCACTCCCTGGTCCGTAACGGCCGCGCCCGAAAGAATATTGATTCTGACGGCGGCGGCCCCGACCACGGCCGCCACCCCCAAAGCGGCAAGCCCGTCGTTCCTGAGGACATTAACGCCGATCGGCAGCGGAACCGCGCGACGGACCGCCGACGCGGCCACGGCCATCGCCGCCACGGTTTCAGACGGGACCCGGTCGGGGAAAAAGGGGACATCGCCGAAATTCTCCACCATGACGGCGTCCACTCCGCCTTCCGCGAGGAGAACCGCGTCCCTGACCGCCCGGCGCAGAATCGCGTCGAACGTTCCCCCGAAACGGGGGCTCCCGGGGAGCGGGGGAAGATGGACCATGCCGATGATCGCCGTGTTTTTTCCGGATATGATTGTATCGGACATACGATTCCTCCCGCCGTCAGCAACCGGCCGCGATCAGCGTCCTGATCTTTTCCAGTAATTCATCGGGCCGGCAGGTAGAAACTTCGCCCCCGCGGCGAGGCTTGACTTCCAGCAGCCCCGTCTTCAGAAACTTACGACCGACGGTGACCCGAAGAGGAATCCCGATCAGGTCGGCATCGTTGAATTTTACCCCGGCGGCCGCGTCCCGATCGTCGAGGAGCGCTTCCACCCCCCCCGCTTCCAATAAATCGTGCGCTTCCGCCGCTACCCGATCCAACCCTTCGTCGCCGCCGCCGAGCAGAACGATGTGGACCTGGTAAGGAGCGATCGAAACCGGCCAAACGATCCCCGATTCGTCGCTGCACTGTTCGACCACGGCCGCCACGGTCCGGCTTACCCCGATTCCGAAACATCCCATCACGCAAGGGCGATCGTCCCCGTTTTCGTCCTTGTAAAGCGCGCCCATCGCCCGGCTGTATTTGGTACCCAGTTTGAATACGTGCCCCACTTCTATCCCCCGCCGCAGCTGCAGCGGCCGGCCGCAGCGAGGACAAGCATCACCGGCGCCGACGAGAGCCAAATCGTAGTACTCGCCGACCTGGCAGTCCCGGTCGATGTTGACGTTTTTAAGGTGACGGTCGGCCCGGTTGGCGCCGGTGATCCCCGAAACAACGGTGTTGAGTGTGCGGTCGGCGATAATGCGGATCCCCTTCAAACCGACCGGGCCGGCAAAGCCGATGGGCGCTCCCGTCGCCGCCCGAACCGCCTCGTCGCCGGCGAGTTCGACCGCTCCACCCAGAATTTTGGCCAATTTGATCTCGTTGACCTCCCTATCCCCCCTGATCAATACCGCCACCGGTTCTTCCCCCTTCAGATAGATCAGGGTCTTGATGAATCGATCGGGAGTCGTCGCGAAAAACGCGCACAACTCCTCGACCGTCCTTTGCCGGGGGGTATCCACTTCCTCCAGCGCCTCGGCGGTGCGTTCCGCCCCGATTTCCGGAGGGGTCATTTCGGCTTGTTCGGCATTGGCCGCGTAGCCGCAGGCGTCGCAACAGACGATGCCGTCTTCGCCGGATGCGGCGGGAACCATGAATTCGTGGGAACGCTGTCCCCCCATGACTCCGGTATCGGCCTCGACCGCCATGGCGGAGAGGCCGCAGCGGGCGAAAATGGTCCGGTAGGCTTCGTACATAGCCTCATAGCTTCTGTCGGCGGCGGCCCCGTCGACGTCGAAGCTGTAGGCGTCCTTCATGATGAACTCCCGGGAACGCATCACTCCGAAACGCGGGCGGATTTCATCTCTGAATTTGGTATTTATCTGATAGATGTTTTTCGGAAGCTGCCGGTAGGAATTGATCTCGTGCGCCACCAAGTCGGTCACAACCTCCTCATGGGTGGGGCCCAAGACCAATTCCCTTCCCGAATGAGATCGGGCCAGAAGCATGATCTCCTCCATGGTCTCCCAGCGGCCGCTGGCCTCCCAGAGCGCTCGGGGCTGAAGGATCGGCATCAATATCTCGATCGCGCCGGCCCGGTCCATCTCTTCGCGCACGATTTCCTCTACTTTTTTCAGGACTCGGAAGCCCAGGGGCAACCAGGTATAGAGGCCGGAAGCCAGTTTCTTGATCAACCCCGCTCTCAACATCAGGCGGTGCGAAGGAATTTCGGCTTCCTGGGGGTCGTCCCGCAGAGTAGGGATCAGCGTTCGGCTCCATTTCATTTTCCGTATCTCCGGCAGAATCGGGTTCGAGACAACGACGGGAAGGTACGGTAACACCAGGCGGTGCCGAGAGCAAGTCCGTAACCGGAGCGCCGGACGAGCCCGTCCCTAGCCGTTCCCGGCCTCCGCCATGCTCTTTTTGAGTTCCCGGTACCGCTCGAGATAATATTCGCCGGTTTCGGCATCGTCCCGATCGCGGGAATAGAGAAGATAAAGCCGGAAAAGCGGGGACGGATCGTCGGCGAATTCTCGGTGCCAGATGAGGTATATATTGCGCGCCTCGTCCAATCGTCCTTCCCGGCGGAACCGATTCCCCAGACGACGATATATCCCGGGAGCCTGATCCGGATCGCGGCCGGCCAGATCCAACTGATAACTGACCAACCGGTCGCGATATTCGCGCATTTTTTCGGGAAGGGCCGCTTTTTCGGCCAACCGCAGCGTTTGGGAGAGACCGGGGCCGGTGATGGTTCCGGTGGCGTCGAACTCCTCCCGGGCGTAAAGGGCGCGGGCGTACAGGTCCCGGGCCGCTTCGACGTTGCCCGTCTCCGTTTTCAAATCGCCCAGGCTCTCCAGAAGCCGGGCACGGTCGGCGCCGGCGGACGCCTCGATAGCCTCTTCGTAAGCCTTCGCGGCTTCGTCATAACGTTTTTGATCCCAGAGAAGCTCGGCGATACGGCGGGACAGACCTTCGCCTCCCGGCAGGGACGCCAGTTGCCGGTAGGTGTCCAGTTCACGCGCTTCGTCTCCCAGGCGCCCGGCCAAGCGGGCCATTCTCGTCCGGAACTCCACCTCCTCGGGGGGGACGACGCCCTCCAGTTCCGACAACACCTCTTCCGCCGCCTCTTTTCTCCCGATTCGGGCCAGCAGTTCCGCCTTTTTCAATTCGATCCCGGCTTGAGCGGGAACATCCGCTTCCGCGGCCAGCCCGTATTCGCGCAGAGCCTGATCGAAGTCGCCGGAATCGGCATACACCGAGGCCAACCGGCAGCGCAGCAGAGATTCCCGCTCCGGCTCCGCCTTAATCTCTTCCCGGTAATAACGGACCAGGGCGGTCCGTCCTTCGACAGCTTGGCGTTCGTCACCCGCCTTTTCGGCGGTTCGAATTATCTTCCTCAGGTAATACTCCTTCTCGTCCGGGTGCCGTCGATAGAGATAACGGTATTCCTGCAGGAGCAGGTCGTATTCCCCTTCCTTTTCCCAGTCCCGAAGCCGGCGCTGCACAGGGTCCAGTCGCGCTTCCTCCTGGGCCCGGCGCGCCAATTCCCGTTCGTGGGAAGCTTTTATCGGCAACCCCAGCTTCTGGTAAAGTTGGGCCATCTTGCGGTGATAATATGGGGCTTTATCGGGATTGACGGCCAACCCGTACCGGTATTCCGCCAGAGCCTTGGCGTACTCCCCCCCCTTCTCGTAAATGCGGGCCAACCGGTCCACCGTATTGTCGGACCGGGACTGCCCGTGCGCGACTTCGATCCGGGCCTGTTGGATTCCCTGGCGGACCTGAGAACGGTCGAGAAAGGAAAATGGAGTAGCCTCGGGAGTGGGGGGCGGGGTCTCCCCCGTTAGCCGGGCGGGGAGACAAACCGCCGTTAAAACCGCCGCCGCGACCGCGCGGGCCGGTCCTGTCCTAGTCTTCCGTCTGGATCTGGAAATTGATCTTCCCATCTTTCAACACCGCCCGCACCGAGCTGCCGTCGGGGATCCTCCCCTTCAAGATCTCTTCGGCCAGAGGATCTTCGATGAAACGCTCCAGCGCGCGCCGGATAGGGCGCGCGCCGAAACGCCAGTCATAACCCGAAGAGAGTATGTGCTCCTTGGCCGGCGCGGTTATGCCCAGCTTGATGTTCCGCTCCTCCAAGAGACCCGTTATCTCCGCCAGCTCCAGATCGATGATCTTCATCAGCTCCTTTTTCCCCAAGCGATGAAAAACGACAATACCGTCGACCCGGTTGAGGAATTCGGGTTTCAGAAGATGCCGGACTTCGTCCATGATCTTGTTCTTCATTCCCTCGTAATCGTGGTCGTCGGCGCGCGATCCGAAACCGACCATGGCTTCACGTTTGAGGTCCTGGGCGCCGGCGTTGGAAGTCATGATCACCACGGTATTGCGGAAATCGACCACGCGCCCCCAACTGTCGGTCATCTTTCCTTCCTCCAGGATCTGCAGAAGCATCCCCATGACGTCCGGGTGGGCCTTTTCCATCTCGTCGAAAAGGACCACGGAGTAAGGACGCCGACGAACCTGCTCCGTGAGCTGCCCGCCTTCCTCGTAGCCCACGTATCCGGGGGGCGATCCGGTCATCCGGGAGGCGGCGAACTTCTCCATGTATTCGGACATGTCGATTTGGATCAGGGCCTCGGCGTTCCCGAACATGAATTCGGCCAGGGCCCGGGCCAGGAGGGTCTTCCCCACCCCCGTCGGCCCCAGAAAAATGAAGGAACCGATCGGTCGGCGCGGATTTTTCAGGCGGGCGCGAGAGCGGCGCAGGGCACGGGAAACGGCGGCAAGGGCTTCATCCTGTCCGACGACGCGCTTGTGAAGTTCTTCCTCCATCCGCAACAGTTTTTCGCTCTCCCCTTCCTCCATGCGGGCGACGGGAATGCCCGTCCATTTGGAAAGGACCGAAGCGATGCCTTCTTCGTCCACCGTGACCCGGGATCGGCTGTGTTTCTCCTGCCACTTTTTCAGATCGTCCGCCAATTTCTGCTGGGCATGCTTCTCCTGATCTCTGAGCCGTGCGGCTTTTTCGAAGTCCTGCTCCCGGACCGCGCCTTCTTTCTTCTCCTGCAGTTTCTCGATCTTCTTTTCCTGGTTCCTGATCGAGGCGGGCCGCGTTATCACCTCGATCCGCGCCCGGGCGGCGGCTTCGTCGATCAGATCGATGGCTTTGTCCGGAAGAAATCTTCCCGAGAGGTAGCGGTCGGAAAGCCGGGCGGCGGCGGCGAGAGCCCGGTCGGTGATGGCGGCGTTATGGTGTTCTTCGTATTTGGGTCGCAGCCCTTTGAGGATGTCCACGGTTTCCTCGACCGTGCTGGGCCTGACCTTGATGGACTGGAACCGCCTTTCCAGGGCCGAGTCCTTCTCGATATATTTGCGGTACTCGTTGAGTGTGGTGGCGCCTATGCACTGCAGTTCGCCCCGGGAAAGAGGCGGTTTGAGAATATTCGAGGTATCCAGGGTCCCCTCGGCGCTGCCCGCTCCCACGATGGTGTGCAGTTCGTCGAGAAAAAGAATGACGTCGCCCGAACGCCGGATCTCGTCGAGAATCGCCTTGATCCGTTCCTCGAACTGGCCTCGGTATTTCGTTCCCGCCACCATCAGCGTCAGATCGAGGGTGATGACGCGTTTGTCCCGTAAAATTTCGGGGACATCGCCGGTGACGATCTTCTGAGCCAGGCCCTCGACAATGGCCGTTTTCCCCACTCCGGCCTCTCCGATCAAAACCGGATTGTTTTTGGTGCGGCGGCACAACACCTGCGTCAGACGCTCTATTTCAGACTCTCTCCCGATCACGGGGTCGAGCTTCCCGGCACGGGCCAGAAGGGTGAGATCGCGGCCGAACGCTTTGAGCGCGGGCGTCTTGGGGGGTTTCTTCTCTTCCTGGGACGGGGCGGCCTCTCCCGAGGGGGCTTGGCCGTATTCGTCCCTGAGCTTCGCCATTACCCGCTCCCGGGTTTCGGTCAGATCGACGCCGAGGTTGCGCAACACCAGGGCGGCCACGCCCTCGCCTTCCCGAATCAAACCCAGAAGAATATGCTCGGTGCCGATGTAGGTATGTTTCAGGGAGGCGGCTTCCTTGAAGGCCAGGTCGATGACCTGGCGGGCATGCACCGTGAACGGGACTTCGCCGGCGACTTTCGTCTCCGGGCCGCTGCCCACCGCTTTCTCCACCTCTATTCTCAAGGTCTCGAAATCGATCTCCATCTCCCTGAGAACGTCGACCGCCACCCCTTGACCGAGGCGCACCAACCCCAAAAGCAGATGTTCGGTCCCGATGTAATCGTGGTTGAAACGATCCGCTTCTTTCCGAGCCAGGATGATCACCTGACGCGCACGAGGAGTAAATCTATCGAACATGGTTCTTCCTTTCTTCCCATCCGCCGGCAACGGCGGCCACGCCGCGCCGATGGAGCTTTTCCGCGGTCATTATAGTACGGAGGAGAAGAATGTGTATATCGCTTCGTCCCGGCGGAACGGCTGCCGAAGCCGGGGTTATTCGCCCCGGATCCGGGAGCGGACCAGGGAGGCGCGGTATGAATCGCGCGCCGGAGGCTCGAGGTCGCGGCCGGCGAGCGCCTGCAGATGCGCGGGCTGTGTAACGATGAAGAGGTCGTTGACCGTTTCCGTCGGCAATTCCGGAAGCATCCCCAATTCCCTCCCCAGCCGGAGCCCCGAAAGCAGGTTGAGCGATTCCTCGGAATTCAATAGCCGGGCATGGCTGAGCACCCCCAGGGAACGGAACACCCGGTCCTCCAGGAACAACCGGTTTTCCCCCAGCATCTTCTGCCGAACCGCGCGCTCGTGGGCGATGATCTTGCCCACGATCCTCTCCAGGTCGGAGATGATCCTCTCTTCCGAACACCCCAGGGTCGATTGGTTGGAAAACTGAAACAGATGCCCCACCGCACCGCTTCCCTCGCCGTACATGCCCCTGACCGTGATCCCCAGTTTATCCGCCGCCCGCAAAACCCGGCTCAATTCGTCGCTCATGGTCAGCCCCGGAAGGTGGAGCATGACGGAAGCCCTCATCCCGGTACCGACATTGCTGGGACAGGCGGTCAAGTAACCCAGATCCGGGGAAAACTCGAAATCGAGGCAGGCGGAAAGTTCGCCTTCGACCAAGTCGATCACTTTCCAGCAGTTCCCCAGGTCGAATCCGGGGAGAAGCACCTGTATCCGGAGATGATCCTCTTCATTGACGATGACGCTGACCAATTCCTTTTCCCCGATCACCACCCCTCCCTGGTAACGCGAAGAGAGGGCGGGACTGATCAGACGCCTCTCCACCAGCAACTGGCGCTCCTGTTTCGTAATCTCTTCCATGCGGATGACGACGGTGTTGCCCAGGGCCGGACAGCTTTTGACGGCTTCGACGACCCGCGCGAAAACCTGCCGGCGCGCCTCGTCGGAGGCGCGTTGGGGAAATCTTTCTCCGCGAAGGTTGCGGGCGAGGCGCAGGCGGCTGGAGAAGGCGATGTCGTTATCCGGGCCTGAGCCGGAAAGCCATCCCGCCCGGCCGCGAAACAGGTGGGCGAGGCTCATCCGGTATCCCCGGCGCCGGTGGAATCTCTTTCGAGAAGATCTCGGATCCGGGAGGCCTCCTCATAATCTTCGCGAGCGACCGCGGCGTCGAGGGCCTGCCGGAGCCGATGCCGTTCGCGACGTCCGGCATCGGGGACCTTGCCGGCGTGACGGGGCCCTTTATGAATAAAGGCCAGCAGTTCCCGGAGCGGCCGGCCCAAATCCCGGTAACAGTTCGGGCACCCCAGACGGCCCACCTCCCGGAACTCCTTGAAGGAAAGGCCGCAGACCGAACAGACTTCGCCCGTCTCTTCCGAACCCCGCTGCTTGGATATATCCTCGGGAAGGTTCTTCAGGGCCTCCACTACCGGCGTCGCCACTCCCTTATGCTGGGCGCAGGCCGGACAGAGATGAACCTTGACGATCTGGTTGCCCTCGATCTCGGTCAGATGGACCGTGGCTTCGTTCTTCTTGCAGTTAGCGCACAGCATCTCGGCTCGTCAGAGGCCGGCCAATGTCCGGAATTCCTTGATCAGTTTCCGGGTGATCTTGCCGGGTTTGCCGTCGCTCACCGGGCGCCCGTCGATTTTGATGACCGGTATCACTTCGGCGGCGGTGCCGGTCAAAAAGCATTCGTCCGCGACGAAAAGGTCGTGACGGGTCAACGTGGTTTCCTTGACCTTGTATCCCAGGCGCCGCGCTATCTCGATGACGACGTTGCGGGTTACGCCCTCCAGTATGCCCATGGACGAAGCCGGAGTGAGGACTTCCCCGTTTTTAACGATGAATATGTTGTCGCCGGTGCATTCCGCCACCATGCCGTAGGAGTTCAGCATGATCGCTTCTTCGCAGCCGGCATTGAGACCCTCGATTTTGGCCAGGATGTTGTTGAGGTAATTGAGCGATTTGACCCGGGGGCTCAAAGACTCGGAAAGATTGCGCCGGGTGGCGACGGTGACTATCTCCAAACCCTTTTCATAGAGGTCCTCGGGGTACAGCGAAATCAGATCGTTGATGATGATGACTTGGGGAGTTCCGCACGTAAACGGGTTGAGGCCGAGATTCCCGACTCCCCGGGTGATGATCACCCGGATATAGGCGTTGGCCAGTTGATTGACCTTAAGCGTGGCCCGGATATCCTTCTCCATCTGTTCCAACGGGATCGGCACGCGCAGATGGATGGCTTTGGCCGATTCATAGAGCCTTTCGACGTGTTCCCGGAGTTTGAAAATTTTCCCGTTGTAGGCGCGGATGCCTTCAAACACTCCGTCGCCGTACAGCAGTCCGTGGTCGTAGACCGAGATTTTGGCGTCTTCTTTTTCGAAGTAGTCTCCATTGATATAAATCTTCATACCCGTATCCTCCTGCGGTCCATATTTATAGTATAGCTCCTCGAAAGGGGATTATGACATCGAGAAAAGCGGGGAGCTACTTTAAACCGCGGGCCGGAATGGCCAATCTGTTACGGGCGGACAGGCGGTTGTGGTATTGTAGTATCCATCGATATACGTCATACGTCCGACATCCCCGGAGGTGGCACCGCCATGGCCGATATCCTGCTGATCGACGACGATCCCCACATCGCCGACGTGGTCGAGTACGCCATGCGCGAACATGGGTTCACGGTCAGGATCGCCGGCGATGGAGACCGGGGCTTGCGGGAATTCACAACCCTGAGACCCCAACTGGTGCTTCTCGATCTCAAGCTCCCCGGAACCTGGGGCATGGATCTGGTCGGCCGTTTTCGGGAACTTGATCCCGGGATCCCGATCATCATCCTGACCTCGCTCGGCGACGAGGTCGACCGCGTCCTGGGGTTGGAGATGGGAGCGGACGATTACGTAACCAAACCCTTCAGCCCCCGGGAACTGGCCGCGCGGGCGCGGGCGGTCCTGAGAAGAAGCCGGAACCATTCCCGTCTCTCCCGCCGGATACTGGTGGGAGACCTCGAGATCGATTCGGAAACTCTCGTCGCACGGTGCCGGGGCGAGGAAGTCCCCCTTTCCAGCCTGGAATTCCGGCTGTTGGAGACCCTGGCCCGGTTCCCGGCGCGGGTCTTCTCGCGAGAACGCCTGATCGAAAAGATATATCAGGATCCGGTCGCTATTTCGGACCGTTGCGTCGACACCTCGGTCAGGCGGATCAGGACCAAGTTTCGAGCCGCCGGCTCGGAGGCCGACCCGATCGAAACCGTTTACGGAGAAGGATACCGCCTCAACCGACGGCTCGAACTCAATTCCCCGGCCGGCGGCGGAGGAGGATCCGATGAAATCAGCCGTAAAACCGGGTGAGCTGCTTTTTCCGGCTCCGGGGGTGAGCGGTTGAAGAGCAATGCCCTGTTCAGCATCCGCTGGAAATTGATCGTTGCCTTTCTGGTCGTGGTTATCATTCCCATACTTCTGCTCCGGCGGCACGCGCTCGATTTTTTCGACCGTTTCACCCGGGGAGCGCTGGAACAGGAAATGGTCGCCTACGCCCTCATTATCGGAGAACAGTACCGATCCATGGTCTTGGAAGCCCCCCCGGAAACGCGCGCCGAAATGGAGGCGCGGTTTCAGAGGATTCTTTCCCGGTGCGGGCCCGATATCCTCAGCCGGTTGCGGATCATCGACCGGGAGGGAACCGTCCGCTTCGACTCCCATGACGATTCCACCATCGGCAAGGATTTTTCCGCCCGGCCGGAGGTCGCCCGGGCGCTCGAGGGCAAATACGGATCGAGCTGCTCTTTGACCGACGACCGGCAGTTCATGTACTACTACATAGCCCATCCCCTCCTCGACCGGGAGGGGAACGTGCTGGCGGTGGCGATGGTGTCCCGCCACACCAATCCGATCATCCAGGCCATCGACCGGATGAAAACGGATCAGAGCCGCGCTCTTTACGCGGCGGCGGCCGCGGCCGTCGCCGTGGCGGTCCTGCTCTCCTTCACCATCACCCGGCGCCTGAGAACCCTGACCCGGGCGGCGGGAAAAACCGCCGGCACGGGCACGGGAGCGATTCCTCGCATCAAGGGGAAAGACGAGATCGGGGCCCTGGCCAGGTCCCTGGAAACCATGACCAAGGAATTGGACCGCCGCAACCTCTATAACCGCGATTTCGTCTCCGAAACCCTGCACGAACTGAAGACGCCGCTGACTTCCATCATCGGGGCGGTGGAACTTCTGGAAGGGCGGGCGGGGGAAGAATCGGATAGCCGGAGGCGGTTTCTCTCCAATATCCGCCATGACGCGGAACGTATGCATCGGCTGGTGGGGGAACTGTCCCGACTGACGCTGCTTGACACCGAATCGATGGAGTCGGCCAGGGAAACCGTCAATTACCCCGATTTCCTGCTGGGAGTCCTGGGAAGAGCGGAAGAAGCGTTCGAACGTCCCCGGGCACGTATCGAGGTGGATATCACCGCCGAGGAATGCCCGGTCGATATCGTCCCGGGCCGCATGGAGCAGGTGATCCTCAATCTTCTCGAAAACGCTTTCCGTTACACCCCCCCCGAAGGGACGGTCACGGTTTCGGTCTCGAAAAACGGCCGCGAATGGGTGGTTACCGAAGTCGCCGACACCGGCTCGGGAATTGCCGCGGCCAATCTGGAACGGGTCTTCGACCGTTTCTTCACCACCGTCCCCCGGGACCGCGAGCGCGGCTTCGGCAGCGGGCTGGGCCTGGCCATCGCCAGACGCATCATCGAAAAGCACGCCGGAACGATCGAGGTCGAAAGCGCACCCGGAAAAGGAAGCGTATTCCGTTTCCGGCTGCCCCTCGCCCCCGCGAAATCACGGACCTGAATTGGCCGCCGCCCGGCGGGGCAGACACGATTCGCCATATTTCCGCCATATTTGCGCCATCTTCCCCCTCCATCATGGAGAAAAATCAACCCGTGAGCAGGGAGGCGGAAATGAATCCGAATACATCGAGACCGACCGGAAACCGCTGGTTTTTTCTGGCTGCGTTTTTCGCGATCGGGATTCTGGCCGTCAACGGTTGGCGTGTCTTTTCCGGAGGCGGAGAATGGGCGGTCCGGGCAACGTTCATTCCCGGAAACGGCGCCGAAGTCGGGGGGAGGGAAAAAATCTATTGGCGCTTCGACAAACCGCTGTTTTTCGAAGCCGAAACTCCTTTCGCCCTTCCGACCTGGGACGAAGTCCCTGGAACCTTCTCCTGGACCGCTCCCGGACTTCTCGTTTTCTCGCCCCTCCAGGATTGGCCGGTCGGCCGGAACTTCCGCATCGCTTTCCCCCGCGATTTTCCACCCGGCTGCAATCTGAAAGGACCGGGAAGCTGGCAATTCTCGAGCGCGCCGACGGAGTTGGAGGAAGCGGGGCAAGTCGAAGTCGATTCCCGGGACCGGGCCACTCTCCTGCTCGGGTTCAACAGCCCCGTCGATCCGCGCGATCTTCCCGACTGCCTGACGGTTGTTTCCGGAAGCGAAACCGCTCTGGAGTGGCGCGCTCTGGACAGAGCGCCCGGCACCAAAATCCGCATCATCACCGGAAGTATCCCTCCCGGCGGCGAGGAGTTGGAACTGCGTTTTCGTCCTCCGGCGCTTCCGGGAGAAACGGATGAGAAACCCGTCTCCGTCCGACGTCTCTCCATCGAACACCTCATGGTTCTGCGGGAGGTCGAGCCATCGGTAGAAAACGGAAAAATCGTGTTCGAGGCGAATTTTTCCCAGATCCCTTCCCTCTCCCAGGCGTCCGACTACCTCACGGTCGAACCTCCGCTGCCGGTGACGGTGGGAAAATCAAAGTACTGCTGGAGAGACAACGTTCTGGCTCTCCGGGGAGATTTCGAACCCGGGCGCCTCTACACCATCCGTTTTCGAGAAGGCCTGCCCGCCGCCAGCGGAAGACGGCTCGAAGCGGATCAGTCGCGGAGGGTGCGCGCCCCCGATCTCCCCCCCTCGATTCGTTTCCTGGACCCGGGTTCGATCCTGGCGGCGGCGGGCACCCGCCTGGTGGGGCTGGAAGCGATCAATATCCCTTCGTTTCGGGCCCGGTTGAAGCGCATCTACCCGAACAATCTGGTCCAGTTCATGATGCGGGAAAAGCGGAACTACTCGGGGTGGTGGGGCGACCCCGAAAACGAAATCTGCGCGCCGGCCGTCGACCGGGAATACCGGGCGGGGGGAGAACGAAACCAACCGCTTCGGATCGATCTCGACCTGGGAAACCTGGCGGGGGACGAGGCCCGGGGCGTTTTCGTCTGCGAACTCTCTTCCTCCGAAGAACGGGCCGGGACCGACCAACGCCTGGTCATGATCACCGATATCGGCCTCTCCGCCAGGCTCTACGGGGGAGAAGTGCTGGTTTGGGTAAATTCCGTCCTCGATGCCCGGCCCATGGCCGGAGCCCGCGTAACGGTTCTGAGCACGGCCAACCGAGCCCTGGGGACGGGCACCACCGACGACCGCGGCACCGCCCTGGTCACGCTCGATCCCGCGGCCGGGGATCGGCCGTTCCTCCTTCTCGCCGAAACCGACCGGGACCTGGCCTGCCTGGTGCTCGAAGATCCCGTCTCCTGCGCCGAGAAGGCCAACGGCCAACGGCCGTGGCCGGGGGGAAAACCGGAATCCTTCCTCGAAACCGATCGGGGCGTCTACCGGGGGGGAGAGACCGTCCGCTGGTATGCGGTGGTACGGACCGACGGGACGGAGCTGCCCCCTTCGTTTCCGGTCCAGGTGAAACTCGCCGACCCGGACGGACGGGAGATGGATGCCGCGGTCCGTATCACCGGGGACCTGGGAACCGCCGAAGGCGGCATCCTCCTTCCCGCCGCCGCCCCTTCGGGCGGATACCGCCTTTCCCTGCACATTCCCGGAGAAAAAGAGGCGCTGGGGGAAACCCGCATCTTGGTGGCCGATTTCGTCCCCCCCCGGCTGGAAGCGTCGGTGGAGGCCGGAAAAAACCCGGTCGGGCCCGGGGAAACCGCGACCTTCACCGTCGCGGCCCGCTACCTTTACGGCGCACCCGCCGCGGGGAACAGGGTTCGAACCCGCTTCAGCTACCGGGAGACGCCCCTGGAAATCCCCGGACGGGAGGACTGGCGGTTCGGGGATCGGGAACTCTCCTTCACCCCTCCTCCCGCGTGGGAGGGGGAAGACCGCTTGAACCCGGAAGGGGAAGCGGCTTTCCCGTTCGACGTGCCCGCCGATCTGCGGCCGGGAGAAGGCCTGGCGGCGGACTGTGAAGCCACCGTCATGGAAGAAGGCGGCCGCGGCCTGACCGTCGGCGAAACGATAACCATCCGTGCCTATCCCCGCTATGTCGGCATCCGAGGGCTCGCGGAGAACGAGTCGCTGGACGCCGGCGCGGACCTGGACTTGGAGGTCGCCCTCTTCTCCCCCGGGGGAGAACTCCTGGGGGAAAGCGCCCGGGTACGGGCGACCCTGGAAGAAATCGTCTGGGAATCGCTCCTTAAAAAAGACGACGACGGACGATACCGCTACGTCAGCGAACGCCGGCTGCGGACGGCGGGCGATTACGAGATAAACCTGGGGGGGGGGATCAGTTCGTTTCCCGTGCGGCTGCCGGGATGGGGTCGGTACCTGCTGAGGATTCAAGACCCCGCGGGGGGCGCGCCGGTTTCGGTCCGCTTCCACGGTATCGGGAAAAACCGGGAGTTCCTGGACTCTTCGCTGGAGGAACCGGAACGAGTCGACCTTTCTTTTGACCGAGCGGATTTCTCCCCCGGCGAAACTCCCGAACTCTGCATCCGCGCTCCTTTTCCCGGAAAGGCGCTGGTGACCGTGGAGGCCGACCGGCTGCTCTACCGGAACGTGCTGATCCTGGAAGAAAACTGCGCGGCCGTCCCCCTCCCCGTACCCGCCGACGTTCCGCCGGGGTCGCGCTGTTTCGTCTCCGTCCTCCGGCCCCTGGCCGACCGCGAAACGCCGGGGCCCAGGCGGGCATGCGGCTCCCTGGAACTCCCCCTGAAGATGGAGGCGCACCATGCCCGCATCGAGATCGAAGCCCCCGCCCAAGCCGAACCCGGCGAGGAGCTCTGCGTGAAAATCAGGCTCACGGACGAAAACGGACTGCCGGCGACGGGCGAAGTCCTGATCACGGCCGTCGACCGGGGAATACTCGACCTGACCGAATTCGGCCTGCCCGATCCCTATATATTTTTCTACGAGCCTCATCGGGAAAGCGCCGAACTGTTCGACGTCTACAATCGGCTTCTCCCGGAACGGTCGCCGGGCGTGACCGCGATCCCGGACCCCGGGGGGGGAGACTGCGGCCTCGCGGGACGGCTCAACCCGGTCCCGGCGGTCCGGTTCAAACCGTTCGCCGTCAGTTCCGGAGCGCTTTCCACGGACGCCCAAGGCCGCATCTCCTACGGGTTTCCGCTCGGGGATTTTTCCGGCGCCCTCCGGATCGCGGTTACGGCCGTGACCGGAACCTGCCTGGGCGCCGCCGAAACCGGGGTCGAGGTCCGAGCGCCGCTGGCACTCGAATTTTCACTGCCGCGTTTCCTTGCCCCCGGAGACGAATGCGAACTCGCTCTCCGGGCCCACAACCTTTCCGGGAACGCGGGTATGGCCCGAATCGAACTCCAGACCGAAAGCCCCCTGCTTCTGGCGGAAACGGAGGGCGCGATCTCCCGGCCGATGCAAGACGGTGAAACGGCGTCCTGGCGGATCCGGTTGCGGGCCGCCGGAACGGCCGGAACCGGCCGGTTGCTCATCAACTCGGGAATCGGGGACCATCGGCGGACGGACGAGGTCGAAATCGCGGTCAGGCCGCCGGTACCGGCCGTCTCCGAAACCCGCACCGTTGTTCTGGAGGAAGGCGAAAAGACCAGGATCTCTCCCCCTGACGGATTTCTCCCGGGCACCGGAACTCTTCGCCTGCAGTGTTCGGTCGGCCCCGGCGTCAATCTGGAAGGAGGCCTGGAATACCTTTTCCGCTACCCCTACGGGTGCGTGGAACAAACGGCTTCCTGCACGTTCCCCCTGCTGTATCTTCCCCGGATGCCGTGGGGAGATGCCTGGAAAGGCGAAGCCCGGGAACTGGTGGAAGCCGGACTCAAACGGCTCTACGTGATGCAATTGCCGGACGGGAGTTTCTCCTATTGGCCGGGAGACGACCGCCCCTGCGAATGGGCCACTCCCTATGTGACCAGACTTCTGATCGAAGCCGGGAAGGCCGGCTATCAGGTCCCGCCGGAACGCCTGGAAGCCGCGCTGCAAGCCGTCTCCCGGACACTGTCTCCCCGAAGCGGAAAGAACGGGGAGGAGGCGCGCAAGGCCGCGGCCTGCCTGGTCATGGCGATGGCGGGAAAAAGCGATCTGGGGTGGACGCGCCGGCTCCTGGAAGAAGAAGAGACCCTGCCCCTGTCCGCCCGGGTCGAATTGGGAGGGGCCTTGGCCGCCCGGGGGGAACGAGGGGACGCTCTCGGGGTCCTCGAACGGGCGGCGCCCCTGATAGGCGGGGGGCGCGACCCGCGGGGGGACAATCCGCTTGCTTCCAGGATCGGGACTCTGGGTCATTTGATAGTTTTTCTGGTCGAATGCGACCCCCGCAATCCCCGGCTGCCGGACCTGGTCGAGCTGCTGGTCCGGGAAGGCGAGGCCGGGCACTGGAGAAACACCCCCGACAACGCCGCCGCGGTCGAGGCGCTGGTTAAATGGTCGAGCGTACGCGAGGGTTCCGGGCGCCCGGCCCTGGTGAGGATCGAAACCGCCGCCGGAGCGTCGGAGCGGCCGCTCGATGACGAAACCTCCTGGCAGTGGTCCTGGGAGGCCGGCGCAGCGCTGTCGGAAGTCGCCGTAACCAACCGGGGCCCGGGGTTAGTCCGGGTCCGGGACGTCCGGGAAGGAGCGCCTCTGATGGATCGGCTGGAGCGGCGCGATTCCGGTATATCCCTGCGTCGGACCTGGCTGACCCCGGAAGGAGAAACGGTCACGGACGGACGTTTCCGGCAGGGAGATTTCCTGGTGGCGGCGCTCAGGCTCGATTCGGGGACGGAACCCCTGAAAAACCTGGTGATCGAAGACCTCCTCCCGGCGGGGTTCGAGGTCGAGAATACGGCTTTGGCCGGAACCAGGTCTCTCGACGCCGCCCGGTTCGCCTCCACCCTCCCCGTCACCCGGGTGGAGGAACGCGACGACCGCGTCATCGTCTTCACCGGAAACACCGTGGGCGTCCAAACCCACTACTACGGCCTGCGGGCCGTTTCGGTCGGCGATTACACCGTGCCCCCGTCTCGGGCCGAGGGGATGTACGAACCGGAAATCTGCAGCGTCAGCGGCGGCGGCCGAGTCCGTGTCCTTCCCGCCGATAAGGCCCGCCCGCGGTGAAAACAAGGATGCGGCGGCGGCTCCGGGTGCTGGGAATCGGAATCGGGACCGCGGCGGCGGCGGCGGCGGTGATCGGGGCGGCGGTCCGGTTCGTCCCCCCTCCCCGGGGACTGCTGGGGCCCTATCCGGCCGCGGTCGTGATCAGAGACGGGGATGGGGGCATCATCCGCATCCGGACAGGCCCCGGAGATGTCGTTTGCCTGCCGGTGTCCATCGAGGAGATCGGCCCGTGGCTCGCCCCCGCTTTCGTGGCGGGCGAAGATAGGCGTTTTTTTTCCCACCCCGGAATCGATCCGGCGGCGGTGGGGCGGGCGGCTGCCACCAATCTCCGACGGATGCGGATTGTCTCCGGGGCTTCGACCATCACCACCCTGGTGGTAAAACTGGCCACGGAACGGCGGGGCCGCGGCCTGGGGGCCAAACTCAGCGAGGGGTTCCGGGCGCTGCAGATCGAGCGGATAATGTCCAAATCCGACATCCTCGAACAGTACCTCAACCGGGCGCCTTTCGGCGGCAACCTGATCGGGGTCGGCGCCGCTTCGCTGCGTTATTTCGGCCGGACTCCCGCCCATCTCTCCCTCCCCGAAGCCGCTCTTCTGGCGGCCCTCCCCCGCCTGCCCGAGCGGCTGCGCCCCGATCGCCATCCCCGCGAAGCCCGGCGGGCCCGCGACAAGATCCTGGACCGCATGGCGGCGCTGGGAATGATTTCCCCCGAAGAGTCGGCACGGGCGAAAAAAGAGCCGGTCCCGGAAAAACTCCGGGCTTATCCTTTTCAAGCCCCTCATTTCTGCGACTTGGTTCTGGCTAATATCGGCGCGGCTCGGGAAGCGGACTCCACTCTCGATCCCCGTCTGCAGGCGTTGGCCGAAACCGTGACCGACTCTTTCTTCCCGGAAGCGCGCCGACGGGGAGCCGAGTCCATGGCCGTGGTCATCCTCCATGTGCCCTCGGGAGAAATCCGAGCGCTGGTGGGCTCGCCCGATTGGACGGAACCGAGATGGGGGCAGGTCAACTGCGCGGCGGCGCGGCGGTCGCCGGGTTCGACCCTCAAACCTTTCATCTACTGCCTGGCTTTCGAACGGGGAATCTGCTCCCCGGACACCCTCCTTGAAGACTCGCCCATGGACCACGGCCGTTACCGGCCGGAAAATTACGATCGGACGTTTCAGGGAGCGGTCGGCGCCGCCGATGCCCTGCGGCGGTCCCTCAATCTTCCCGCCGTCCGGCTCCTGGAGACGATCGGCCCCAAGACAACGGCGCAGAAACTGAGCCGGGCCGGGATTTCCTCCTTGCGGGGCAACGCCGACGCCGGCCTTTCCCTGGCGGTAGGCTCCTGCGGGGCGTCGCTGCTGGAACTGGCCGAGGCCTGTTCGGTTCTCGCCCGGGATGGTCTGCACCTCCCGCGGAGGACCATCAAAGGGGGCGAAGACGCTCTCGGCGAACGACTGTTCGGCTCCGAGGCGGTCTTTCTGGTCAACGACATCCTCAGCGAAGGGTCCCGGACCCGGGCCCTCCTGCCCGCAACCGCGCCGGAACATATCCCCCGGTTCGCCTGGAAAACGGGAACGTCGAACGGTCACCGGGACGCCTGGACGCTGGCCTGGAACCCCGAATACGTAGTGGGGGTCTGGGCCGGCGATCCCGCGGGAGGCGACAATCCCGATCTGGCCGGCATCGATATCGCTCCCGTGGCCGCGACGATATTCGTCCGCCTCTACCCGGGAGGATCCGGACCCTGGTACCGGCGTCCCGAAAACTGCGTCGCCGTATCGGTCTGTCCCGTCACGGGGCTTCTCCCGGGGCCGGATTGCCCCGGGCGCAAACTCTCCCTGATCATCCGCGGCGTTTCGCCCCTGCGGCGGTGCCGGGGAGAACATTACCGCCCGAGCGCCGAGCGGACGGAGCCGGGCCCGCGGATCAGCGAACCGGCAGAGGGAGACGTTCTGCGCCTAGTCGAGGGTATCCCCGGGAGCGCGGATTCCGTTCCGCTCCGGGCAACCGGGGGGGAAGGCGAAAAACTCTATTGGTTCGTGGACGGGACACCGCTGGGAACGACCGCGCCGGAGGAGCCGTTACGCTGGAGGCCCGTGCCCGGGCGCCATCGCATTTCCTGCTCGGATTCCCGGGGATACGCCGACCGCGTCAGCGTCACCGTCGAAAGTCCGGCGGGCTGAACCGCCAGCGGGGTCTATTTTTCCACCGCCGCTATATCCCCGGCGCGGCTCCGGGAAAGGTCCAGGTTCCGATAATCGGGATCGTCCGACGGCAGCAGGACGCAGAGACTGTCGCAGAAAGCCGAGGAGACCGTCCCTTTCCCGCTCCTGAAATCGAGAATGTGGCCGCCCACGCTTCCGTCCGATGAAATGAAATGCAGGTGGTAGCCGGAAACGTTGACCCCCTTCAAGAACCCGGGCAGGCGAAACCCCACGATCCGACCGGGAATGTCGCTGTGATCGAACACGGATTGATGGGGAGTCACTTCCGCCAAGGGGGGATACGGCTTGTCCTGGCGGGGGACACTCCGCACCTTCATACTTTCGAACCGCCCGCTCACGGTCACGGCGAGGGGAAGGTTCCGCTCCGGCTCCCGCTCGTCGAGCCACTTCCGGAAACCGGCGAAATCGAGCCCTGAGGGCAGGGAGATCTCGGAAACGGGGGAGAAGAAGCAGACCGCGGCGAACGGAACGGTGACGGAAGGGGCGGGACGGACCACCGTCCCGTCCGAACGGGCCTGATAGACAACCCCGTCGGCAACGATCATCTCCCCGTCCAGATGGTCCAGTGTTCCCAACCCCATATCCCCATAATCGAGCAATTGCGCGCAGGTGATTTTCCCGCCGTAGTCCCCGGCTAATAGCGCGTCCAGCACCGAAACCTGCGTAACCGCGTTGACGTTGTGCCCGGTTCCGCAGCCGAACGTCGACAGGATCGCGGCCAGCAACAGCGCCGTGGGCCATCTGCGTTTCATCTCCATCTCTTTCCTCCCGCGTATGCTTGATCCGCCTCTAAGAAGTAACCACAGATTTCACGGATTAGGAAAAGAATTCAGAATACAGTATTCAGTAGTCAGTAGCCCTCCGCCTCGGCCCCCAAAAGATTTTTGCACCTGATTACTCTGATTAACTCTGATTGGGGAAGAATTGGGAAAGGACCATGAAGGACATGAAGCTCATGAAGGGGGACGGAAGAGGGTGAGGTCTGGGGCACGCCATGCCCTATGCTCTATGCTTTCCTCCTGAACCCTTATCGCACCTGATTACTCTGATTAACTCTGATTGGGGAAGAATTGGGAAAGGACCATGAAGGACATGAAGCTCATGAAGGGGGACGGAAGAGGGTGAGGTCGAGGGACACGCCATGCCCTATGCTCTATGCTTTCCTCCTGAACCCCGAACCCTGAACCCTTATCGCACCTGATTACTCTGCTTAACTCTGATTGGGGAAGAATTGGGAAAGGACCATGAAGGACATGAAGTCCATGAAGGGGAGAGGGTTAGCCACAAAAGGCACAAGAGGCACAGAGGATTTTGAATTGGGGGGCAAGGTAGGGTGCTACTGAATACTGAATTCTGACTCCTGAATTCTTCCCCGAAGGACATGAAGTGGGAGGGAAGAACCGCGAGAGCGCTGGTTCCTTTTTGTCATAAAAGTTGTCACACAACTTTTGTGACATTTTTTTCTACAGGCAGGGGAAGCAAAGAGCAGGACGACGTTCGCTTTGATTTCCCGTCATTGCGAACGGAGCGAAGCAATCTCCACATATTTGAACTGCTCCGGAGATTGCTTCGTCGCTGAAGCTCCTCGATACCTGAACTCCGAACTCTTATAGCTCCCACTGTCCATCCGGGGACAACTTCATCCCGCCCTCAACCCGAAAACTCTCTGTGTAAATCTGTGGACTCCCTCCCTTCCCGAACCCCGAACCCTCTTGTCTTATCCCCGGTTAGAAGCGACCGAAAGCCAACCGGAACGCGAAGCTCTCCAACCTCAACCCGCCGGTCCAACACCGCTTGATCTCGAACGGATCGCCTCCGGGCCGGTTGATCCCCCCCACCGTCGTGCAAGCGTAAGCATACCCGGCTCGTTTCACCAACTCCCGGGTCGCGGGGGTGAAATCGCCCGGTTCCCCGTTGGGGTAACAGAATCCCGCCGGCGGGGAACCCAGGATATCGTTCAAACACTCCCGGGAATCCGACACTTCTCTCCAGACCCTTTCCGGGGAAAGCGAACCCACCAGAGCGTGAGAGACGGTATGGCTCCCGAATTCCACCCCCCGGCGGCCGAGATCCGTGATGGCGGAACGATCGAGAATCCTCATGGGGTTGGGAGCCGAAACCCCCAATCGGCCGCGGATGGCGGCCACGAGCGCGTCCGCCCGCAACGGAGCCCTCTTTTTGATTCTCTCCTTTACCCGCTGCATGACGGCTACGGCTTCGGCCGGGGTATCCCAACGCAGGGCCATGTTTTCGCCGGCGATTTCGATCTCCGACTCCGCCGCGGCGACGTTCGAAAACAAATACCCCAATTCATCGGGCCAGGGGACCCGATCGGTGTCGATGAATCCGGTGGGAACGAACACGGTGACGGGAATCCCGTATCCGGCGAGAAGGGGCCAGACTTGGGATTGGAAATCGGAAAAAGCGTCGTCGAAGGTCAAAGCCAAAGCCCGCGCCGGAAGCGCCCCGCCTCCCGAACAAAGAGACGCCAGTTCCGACAGCGGCATGATCCGGTACGCCCGGCGCAGATATTCGATCTGACGCTCGAATTCATCCCGGGCCAGCGAGGGCAGAAACGGAGAAGCCTCGGGGAGAACGTGATGGTAGGTGAGCACCCGGAATCCGGGTTTGAACGTGTCGAACGCCCCCCATAGCCTCGTGATCCCCGTTCGAAAAGCGATTGCCGCGCCCAGCCGTTTCATGACCGTATTATTGAACCATTGCCGCTAATTGTGAAACTGTTTCCCGCCACTTCCCCCCCTTCGGCAATCGGCTCTATTTGCTTGCTCCGGGAAAGTACCTCAAGTAGTTTAGAGTCCGTATGAAAAAACCGCCGATAGTTGTTCTTTGCGGAGGTAAGGGCGTACGTATTCGCGATTATTCCGGAGATATTCCCAAACCCCTGATCCCTTTGGGAAACAAGTCGATCCTGGAACTGTCCTTGGAACAGTATTATGCGCAGGGTTTCCGCGATTACCTCTTCTGCGTCGGATACCGCGGGGAGATGATCCGGGAAAAGTTCCAGTCCTGGAGAGGGGCCCGTTGTCGGTTCGACAACGCCGGCGAAGACGCCAGCATGCTCAAGCGTATTCATGCCGTGCGCAACCAACTGACCGATGATTTTATCGTCGTTTATGGAGACACCGTCAATAAAGTGGATCTGAACGAGCTTTGCCGGGCCCATCGGCGAAGCGACAAACTGATGACCATGGTCGTTTCCCGGTTGCGGATTCCCTTCGGACTGATCGAGAAACAAGGGGATACGATCTCCCGTTTCCGGGAGAAACCCGAGTTCGACTACTACATCGGGACCCTGGCGGTCGACGCGGAAATCTTCAATTTCGTGAGCGAGGATATGCTGAGATCCCCCGACTCCAAGGGGCTCCTGGAACTCTTCCATCGGCTGATCGAGCGGGGCGAGGTCGGCACCTATTCGTTCGAGGGGCTTCAGATCACGTTCAATACGCCCCTGGAGCACACCACCGCCGAGCAGCAGTTGACGCATTATTATACATATATCGAAGGAGAGACCACCTGATGAAAGGCACATCTATTCTGGTCACCGGCGGAACCGGCTTCATCGGCTCTCACCTGGTACGAAGATTATACGCCGCGGGAGCTCGGGTGGCGGTCATCACCAAGTACAACAGCATCTTCGAAAATGTCCGCTTGGCCGGGATCTGGGATAAACTTACGGTGATCGAAGCCGATATCAGGAACCTCGATTCCTGCCTGCCCCTGCGCCGGAAGAAATTCGACGTCATCTTCCACCTGGCCGCCTATAACCACGTCGGCGACAGTTTTACGCACGTCGGCGAATCGTTCGACGTCAATGCCCGGGGCACGGCCAACCTTCTCGATTCCTGCCGTGGGTTTCAGCGGTTTGTCTATATATCTTCTTCCGAGGTTTACGGGCTTCAGCCCGGGATACCGTTCCGGGAAACGGCCTCCCCTCTTCCCATTTCCCCTTACTCCATCGGCAAGTACGGGGGCGAACTCTACTGCCGCATGCGCCGACACGCCCACGGCCTTCCCATTGCCGTCGTGCGTCCCTTCAACGCTTTCGGCCCCTACCAGAGCGCCAAAGCCGTCATCCCCGAATTGATCATCCGCTGCCTGAAAGGCAAACCCATCAGGACCACCGAAGGCTTGCAGACCCGGGAATTCAACTACGTCGAGAACCTGGTGGACGGGATAATCGCCGCCGGCGCCGAACCCCGGGCGGTGGGAGAAGTCGTCAACCTCGGATCGGGCCGCGATATCGCCATCCGCGATCTCGTCAAACGTATCCACTCGCTGAGCGGCTCGTCTTCTGCCCTCGAAATCGGCGCCCTGCCCCACCGCCCCACGGAGATCTGGAAAATGGCCGCGGCCAACCGCAAGGCCGCCTCAATCCTGAACTGGAAGCCGAAAGTATCGTTTGAAGAAGGATTGAAGATAACCATCGAATGGTATCGCGAATATCTCGAAGTTTTCGAGAATCCGGCGTCGAAACTGATTCGCCTGGGAGATTACTCCCGCTTCGGTTCGGTCTGACGAAGGTCGCAGCGAAATGACTCGCGTCTTGGTAACCGGCCATTCTGGTTTTATCGGGAACCGCTTGCTCGAAACCCTGCCGCCGGAGGGGATCGAAATCATGACTCTCCCGGAAACCCTCGATCTCTCCCTGGGGCCACCGCGTCTCCCCGAAGCCGGCATCGACGGAGTCGTTCACCTGGCGGCGTTGACTCCGCATACCGGCCGACCGAAAACTGAAATACTGGATTCCAATATCCGGATAACCCTCAATCTGCTCGCGGCCCTGGAGGGGAATGCGCCCCGCATCTTCGTCTATCTGAACACCAACGTATACGGCATTCCCGCCTATCTGCCGGTCGACGAGGAGCACCCCGTGCAACCGGCTTCCCTCTACCACGCTTCCAAATACATCGGGGAAAAACTGATCAAGGATTTCGGACGGCGCCGGCGGTGCCGGACCGTTTCCCTGAGGCTGTTCAATCCCTACGGGCCGGGGCAGAAAAAACCGTTTTTAATTCCCTCCATCATCGCTTCCCTCCGGGAAAACCGGCCCATCGAGCTGAAGGAACCGCAATCGAAACGCGATTATATATTCATCGACGACGTCTGTTCCGCTATCGCGCGGGCCCTTTTTTCGGATACGGCGGCGGGCGCGGTTTACAACATCGCCTCGGGCGTTTCTTCTTCCAACCTCGATATCGCCCGGCGGTTGAGGGATGTCGGCGGGATCGACGTTCCCATATCCGAGATGCCTGGAGGCGGCGGCGCTTACGAAGTCAGGGCCGACATCGGAAAAGCGGAAAGGGAACTCCGCTGGCTCCCCCGAATCGACCTGGGCGAAGGCCTGCGGAAAACATGGGAGAAAGAAACGCATGCCCGCTGAGCTTTCGCTTTCCGTGGCGGTCCCTCTCTTCAACGAACAGGAAAACGTCGAGGAGTTCGCCGGCAAACTTGTCCGTGTCCTGACCGAGTCCGTTCCCGACCATGAAATCATTCTGGTCGACAACGGTTCTTCCGATAACACCAACCGGTTGATCGATATCTGTACCTCCCGGTTCCCGACGATCAGAAAGGTGGCCGTCCCAGTTAACCGGGGCTATGGTTGGGGAATTATCACCGGCCTCCGGGCGGCCCGGGGGGAGATTATCGGATGGATCGACGGAGATAACGAAGTTCCTCCGGAAACCGTGGTCGGCGCCTACCGTTTCCTGCAAGAAGCCGAACTCGATCTTTGCTGCGGCCAGGTTCTCACCGCCGATCGTTCCTGTCGGCGAAAGGCGGTTTCGGCAATGTTTCTTTTGCTTTTCAACCTGCTTTACCTGAGCCGGTATCGGTCAATCAACGGGAAACCGAAACTCTTCCGCTCTCGTTTCTTACGACCGCTCGGTCTTTCCTCGCACGACTGGTTCATCGACGCCGAATTGATGATCAAGGCCAAAAGATTGAACCTGAAAACGGGATTTTTCCCCTTTCAACTCAATATCAGAAAAGGCGGAGAATCCAATGTGAATTGGCGTACGATCCGAGAGTTCGTCTCCAACCTGGTGATCGCCCGAATAAAAAAACCATGATAGCGGAGCAGCGGCCAGGATGTGTTATCTGCGGCGACTCGATGGGCCGACCTTTCTATCCGGGTCTGCTGAAATGTTCTTCCTGCGGACATATCTATGCCGATCTAAGCCTGCAACCTTCCGACTATCATTCGCTCTACCAGCGCGGTTATTTTTTCGGCGACGAATATCATGACTACCTCTCCGATAAGCGGGTCATTCAAAAAAATTTCAAGCTGCGCCTGAAAGTCTTGACCCGCTTTCTTGAGCGGGATAGACATCGCTCGCTCCTGGAAATAGGCTGCGCCTACGGTTTCTTTCTGGAGTTGGCCCAACAACGATTCGAACGGGTCGCGGGCATCGATATCTGCGAAGACGGGACCCGATACGCCCGCGAAACACTTGGGCTCGACGCCGTCGGCGGGGATTTCCTTTCCCTCGATTTCTCGGAAAACCGCTACGAGGTGGTCTGCCTATGGGACACGATCGAACATCTTCCCCGGCCCGACCTGATCATCGATAAGATCGCGACCGCGACCGAACCGGGGGCGCTCCTGGCGCTGACCACAGGCGACATCGGCAGTCTCAACGCCCGGCTGAGCAAACAGCGTTGGAGGTTGATCTATCCGCCGACGCATATTCATTATTTCACCTCGGCGACCGTCGGAAGATTGTTGAGAGAGCGGGGGTTCGAGATTATTTTCGATCGTACCTGCGGTTGCTACCGCAGCATCGATTTCGTTTTGCATATGCTTGCCCGAGAAAAGCGCCTTCCATCCATTCTGCCGCGAGTCCTGCATCGGTTGGGCTGGGATCGATGGGCGTTTTATCTAAACTTATTCGATATCCGCTACTACATCGCCAGGCGGCTCGACCCGAGCCGTCGAACCGGCGACACGGCTTAGCGAGAAGGACGGTTCGCCGACGATTCGAAACCGGTCGGAGTTTTCAGCAGAAACCGTTTCCACTCAGCTCGGCTTCGGATAAGTCCGGATCAAGCCCCGAATCAAATCGAATTTATGCCCTAAAACCAGCGCCGGCATCAGATCGCACTGGGAATAACAGGCACAACGGCCCTGGGCGATAAAACGGCGCATCTTCCTCATGGTCGGGCCGTACCAGATTTCATCCAGCGATTGAACGGTCAGATCCCCCATCGGCCGCAACAACGTGGGGCAGTTATAAACCTTCCCGTCGAAATGGACCAAAATGGATATGGACGAGGAAAAGCAACGGCTGGCCGGAACTTTTTCCCCTTTGATAAAAGTCCGGTCCATATAGCCGATCAGCTCGGTATGGAAAATGATCTCCGCCTGACGGTAGAGCCGGTGCATGAACGTGCCATGTTGAAGAGGCGTCGTTTGCTGGGAGGCCGTAATCCGGCGCAGGGAATCGATTATTTCCCGGGTTTCGCCGGGGGTGAAGATGTAACTCTTGTCCCCCAGATTATCGGTAAAGCCGAACTCGCTGGCGGGCTTGGTCGTAAACTCGACGCCCATCTCCCGAGCCAGTTCGTAAACGGGGAGGAGCTGGTCGTAATTATCCCGCATGATGGTGAATTTGGCCGTGGGTTTGAGCCGGGGATATGCCCGGCTTAATTCGACCAGCCCCTGCAGGGTGGCGACGGCCCGCTTGAAGGTACCCGGAACGCCGCGGACGCGGTCGTGAACTTCCTCAAGGCCGTCCAGGGAAATATCGACGACCAAGGTGAATTTAAACCGCTTGGCCAGATTCCCGATACATTCCAGGGTCTTGTCGGTCAAGGTGCCGTTCGAGGAAAACAATACCGTCTCGTAGCGCGGTCCGCCGGCCAGATCGATCAGCCGCTCGATATCGGTTAAAAACGGTTCGCCGCCGGTGATGTCCAGAACGCGGAGCCCCCGGGACAGCGGAGAACGGTTCAGGTTGACCAGGGCCTGCTCGGGGAGATCTATTTTCGGTTGTTGTTTCCAGATATTGCACATCTGGCACTTCATGTTGCAGCGGTTGGTGGTGGTGACATGAAGGATAACCGGCCTAAGCAGGCGGTCGTTCTTGAGGCGCATCCCCAGGTCGGTCAAAACGATATCCTTGAGCAATCCGATCATCGCTTCCGCCCCGTTCCCCCGTAACCGAGTTCTTGAAGAACCGGGATCAAACGTTCGACAGCCAGTTGATTGGCGCGGGCATTCCAGTGGTTGTCCCCGTCGAAATACAACGTTTCCCCTTTCCGGGCATGGTCTATGAATTCCGGTCCCAATTCGATCACATCGAACCCGACATCTCGGAGACGGACGGCCAAGGCCGCGGATTCCTCTTCCCGGCGAATCAGTTCCATGTCCCTGATCAGATAATGCCCCGAGCAACTTTCGATCAATTCCTTGGAGGGGATCAAGATCACTACGAAGCTCTCCGCGCCCACCAGTTCCGCCGATTCTCTCATCCGGCCGATGATCGCCGCCGTTAAAGTGACATTGTATTCCGAATCCGGCGCCGGCTCAACCGCGCCGACGGCTTCAAGAATATCCCGCACCGGCCCTACTCTTTTCAACCGCTCCGCCACCAGGCGATAGAGCCGGGAATGCCGCCCTAAAAATCCTTTTATACCTACTCCCGCTTCCTTGGCCCCGTTTTCTCCGCCGGCGATCGTTTCCCCAACCGGAGACGGCGAAGTCGGCACCGGAATTCCCCGGAGTTCGAGGCGCCCATCCTCGAACACAAAATGAGGTTTCGGTTTGCCGTAGTTGGCCGACAGCGCGTTATGCCAGATATCGGTGTCGTGCACCAGAAGCACGACACCGTCGGGAGCGACGGCGGGCGCGGCCCGCTCCAGGATCAGGCACTGCTGATCGGTGCTGGTCCCCACCAATCCCAAGTTAAAAACCTCGATCCCGGGAAAGGCCGCCGCCGTCAGATTCGATAAACGTTCTTCATCGCGCAAACCATAGCCCCAGGCGAACGAATCTCCGAGAAAGGCCACCCGGCGGACTCCCGCTTCCTTGACCGGGTCGTGCTCGCGGTCGCGATACCCCCGCGAATTGATCTTCACCCTCCAAACCGCTTCATCGGGACCGCGGTAGGTTCCGGAAACCCCGGGGACATTGCGCCAACCGATATCGGGATCGTACCCCGTGAGCGAGTCGGCCGAATCGGAATCGGGAAAAAAACGGGCGGGTTCCGACCCAGCGACGGCGCCCAGGTCCGAGGCTTCGGGGGAAACCACCCGCAAGACCACTTCGAGAATCAGGATCGACGCCCCCAGGCTGAAGAGAAAAAGCAGCAGATTGAGCGGGAGGCGCTTACGCATCCTTGGAGACAACGTGGCGGCGTTCCCACCGGGTTATCCCCTTGAAGCGCAACTGAAAAAGAAATATCCAGTTGGTGAAGCCGTCGTGCCAAAGGTTGAGAGCGCTCATTCCCACCCGGTCGAAATATAAAATCGGCAGCTCCAGCGATTTGACATCGTCGCGAATGAAAGCCCGAAGCTTGATCTCCTCGGAAAACCCCATTCCATCGCTGATCGGCTCGATGCGGGAAAAAACCGATTTTTTAAAAACCCACATCCCCGATTGGGAATCCATGATCTTGCGGAAAAACAGGATCTTGGTGGTCGCGGTCAAAACTACGTTCCCGATCAGGCGGAGCAAACCGTTGAAATTCCGCCAGCGGTCGGGCATCCTCCGGCAGGTTATGAAGTCGAACCCGCCGTCGATCAGGGTCTTGACCAGTCGGGAGATGCTTTCCACCGGATAGGTGCAATCGCCGTCCATGGTCACGATAATATCCCCCGCCGCCGCCGTGATCCCAGCCCGATGGGCGGCCCCGTAGCCGGGAATCGTTTCCCTGACCACCCTGGCTCCGAGGTCCGCGGCGATTTCGGCTGTTCGGTCGGTGCAGTTATTGTCGACGATGACTATCTCGTCGACGATGGGAACGTCGTTGAGCAGGGGAATCAGTTGGGAAACTCCCTCCTCCTCGTTATGACAGGGAATGACCATGGATATTTTTTGTTCTTTGTACATCCGAAGACTCCTTGCGGTACGTTGTATCGATGAGGGAAAGACGTTAGCACCGCCCGGGAAATAATACAAATGCAAATACTTGACACTGCCTGGCGACCGCTCCGGGCGCGGGCGCGCACGTCTAGCGGGTAACCGGGATATCTCCGGGTTGGCCGTAGTTCATCTCGGTCAGCCCCCGCAGCCGCCAGCGGGCGTCGGGCTGGTTGAAAACAGCGGGGAGAACGGCTTCGCCGCCTCCCTGATAAAGGCCCGGAACCGGTACGGCCCCGCTGCCGCCCCAATAAAACCGGGTGAGGCCTCGTATGATCCAGGGCCCCCCGGGGCGGAAGACCCCTCCCAGACAACCATTCTCCCCGTAGATCCCGGGGATGGGCACATCCCCCGTCTTCCCGAAATAAAAACGCGTCCCATTCGACGTCTGCCAGAGCCCCGAAGCCGGTCTAAAAATACAGGGAACGATGCCGATGGTTTCTTTCCAGGACAGGGGATAATCCCAGGAGCGGCCCAGATAAACCCGGGTCGTTGCCCTGACGAACCACGTCCCCCGGGGATGGCGGAAAACTCCGAGATCGTCCGTGCCGTCGCCGTCGTAATCTCCCGGAACCGGTAGATCCATAAAATTGCCGTAATAACAACGGGTGAGATTTCGGACGATCCAAACTCCGCTCCATTCCTTATAAAGAGCGAATTCGGCGGTGCCGTTCCCGTCATAATCGCCGGGGAGCGGCAGATCGAAATTCCCGCCGAAATAGACGCGGGTGAGCATCCTGACCGCCCACATCCCCGTGGAAGGACGGAAAACGGCAACCTCGCTGAAGCCGTCCCCGTCGAAATCGCTGTTCGAGCCTCCCAACGGCCGGGGGAGACGGCACAGCGAGACTTCCATGCCGGCGACGTCCGTCCAGTCGAAATAGTCGGTCTGGGAATACCAGGGGTAATACCCCGCTTTCCTGGCCTCGACCCGCAGAGACTGGGAAGGAAAATGGGTGCAACCCCTCAAATCGAACATTCCCTCGCCATCGGTTACGTCCGGGGCGGTGCGGCGGTCCGGGAAGACCAGCCTGACCCAAGCGGACGAAAGTTTTTCCCCATCTTCGCCGTAAACCGTTCCAGCGACATGGAAGCAATTGATGATGGTGGGGGTCGGACTGGCGGACGGGGTAATGGAGGGGGTGGGAGAAGGGGAAATCGAGGGAGTTACACCGACTGACGGCGTCGGTGAAGAGCTTGCCGCCGTACTCGGCGTCGCGCTGGGTGTCGGGCTCGGCGTGGGGGACGGGCTCGGCGTGGCGCTGGGCGTCGGGCTCGGGGTCGGACTGGGGGTCGGACTTGGCGTCGCACTTGGCGTCGCACTTGGTGTCGGGCTCGGGGTCGGACTGGGGGTCGGACTGGGGGTCGGACTGGGCGTCGCACTTGGTGTCGGGCTCGGGGTCGGACTGGGGGTCGGACTGGGCGTTGGCGTAGGGGTAGGCGTCTTCGAAGGGCTGGGAGAACATATCGGCGAGGGAGTAGGAGAACTTCCTTCTCTCGGACTCGGAGTACAGGTGGGCGGGGGGGTGGGGGCGGTCCGGTTAAGCTTAACCAAATAAATATCGCTGCTGCCCGCTATTCCGGCCTGATATGGTCTATATGTCGGAAAATCCAGAGAACCGGTGTAACCGGTCGCCACCACGCCGACACCACCATCAGCGGCAAGTGCATAACCGATATCGGTGCCGCTTCCGCCCAGATAGGTCGAATACAGCAGGGATGTTCCGTTGACGGAGAAACCGGTAACAAAAGCATCATAGGAATAAAACCCACCGGCGTGGTGCCCTTGCCAAGGGTTCTTGGTAGGGAAATCGAAAGAATAGGTATAACCGGTTACATAAGCGCAACCCGAGGAATCAATATCCACACCGATTCCCGAATCACGATCTCCTCCCCCCAAGTATGTCGAATATTCCAACCACCCGGTGGAATCGAACTTGCTGAGAAAGGCGTCGAAATTGGTTAAATAACCTTTGCCGGCCTGATAGGGGTGCCGCGTGGGAAAATCCAAAGACCACGTCAATCCGGTGACAAATGCTTCGCCGGCGGACGATACCGCGAGGTCATACGCCTGATCGACCGGATCGGCCCAGGGAGGATATCCTACCTGCCCCCCCAAATAAGTTGAATAAACGAGCGAAGCTCCGTTTGAATAAAAAACAGTAACAAATGCGTCGCTATCTATTCCGTTGGTGGCAGACTGATAAGCTTCTTTTGTCGGAAAATCTTCAGAGTCGGTAGTCCCGGCCAGATAAACCCAGTTGGCCGAATTCAGCTTCACACTACAGGCGCTGTCATTGTTGCTTCCCCCTAAATAAGAAGAAAAAAGGAGGGCAGTACCGGAAGAATCGAATTCCGTCAAAAAAGCGTCTTGACTTCCTCCCCCATAAGTTCCCTGAAAAGGCGCCTCCGTCGGGAAATCGGTAGATTGAGTGTAGCCGGTTATATAAACCCCTCCGCCTGAATCCACCGTTATCCCCTTCCCTTTATCGCTGCCGGATCCGCCCAAGAACGTCGAGTAGGATACGTCGGACCCGTCCGCGAAGAACTTAACCACCACCGCGTCATCGCTTCCTGCCAAATAAGACTGAATCGAGTTCAGGGTCGGAAAATTATAGGAATTGGAACTTCCTGACACGTAGATATTTCTGTCTGCATCGAGTGCTATAGCGTAGCCGTAATCATTGGATATTCCACCAATATATCCGGAGATAAGCAGGCTAGAACCGTCCGACGAAAAAACGGATAAACAAATATCGGTATTGCCGGCAATATGGTTTTGATAACAATCGATTGTGGGGTAATCGCCGGACTGAGTCTCTCCGACAATATAACTATTCCCGTCGGTATCGAGGGTAACGGCATACGCTTTCTCTCCGGAGGAACCGCCGAAGTATGTCGAGTATCCGGGAATAGCGGCCGTCACTCGTGAAATCAAAACCGCCGTTTGGACCAGTACTACTACTCCGGTGGGGATAACCAGATTCATGGCATGGTCCCTACATAGCCGAGACCCATCACGCAACCATGGCTGTCAGAATCTTCGCAATACATCCCAACCGGCTTTCATATAGCGCTTGAGATCGTCCGTGGATCTGATCCTTCCCAAAGATCGGAGGAGATAACGAGGGCGATAGTAAAATTTGCGGTAGGCTTCCCGGATATATTTCTCAAGGCTTTTACCGTCGAAACCTTCCTGATAAGACGAATGACGAGCATCCAGAGCAGTCCAATCGTCTCCGAGTTTCTCTCTCATCCGGCCGAAAAGTTCGCTGCCGGGATAGGGCGTGTTGATGTTGAAGGAAGCGAAACTGGCGGGCAGTTCCAAAGCCAGTTTGATGGTAAGCCGGACGCTTTCCTCGTCCTCCCCCGGATTCCCGAACATGAAAAACGCCGCCGGGTCGATCCCCGCCTCCTTGCTCCAGCGAAATGCATTCCGTACCTGGGCCACGGTGATGTTCTTTCCCAGGTTTTTCAGGATGCGTTCGTCTCCCGACTCGACGCCGAATTGGATCTGATAGCAGCCCGCTTTTTTCATCCAGCCCAACGTTTCGGGATCGACCGTATCCACCCGGGAAAGGCAGATCCAACGGATCCCCAATCGTCGATCGATGATTCCCCGGCAGATATCCACCACCCGGCGGCGATCGACCGTGAAGGTATCGTCCCAGAAACCGATGTCCTTGAGGCCGAACTTTCCTACCATCAGCGTCAATTCGTCGAGAACGTTATCCACCCCCCGCGGACGCCAGGAATGGCCGTAATACCCGCGGGTGGCACAATAAATGCACTGGAAGGGGCAGCCACGCGACGTCAAAATCAAAGCGAAAGGAGACGATTTGGCGAAGGGGGCGCTGTAGCGTTCGTTGGCGAAAAGTTCCCGGGCGGGAAACGGGACCGAATCCATATCCTGAATCAAATCCCGCGGAGCGGTCTCCACCAATTTACCGTTTTCAAGCCAGGCCAACCCGGGGATATCTCGAAGCGACCCTCCTCGCACCAGGGCGGCGGCCAGGTCCGCGGCGGTACGTTCCGGTTCGCCGCGAACGACGAAATCCATCCCCACCGCCTCCAGGCTTTCCCCGGAGAGAGCGGTGACGTGGGGCCCGACGGCAACGGTTTTAACACCCGGAACCGCGGCCCGTATCCTCAGCAGCCATCCCCGGATAAACTTCACCGATGGGGTCCCCAAAACGAAAAAAAGCAATTGAGGAGCCTTGGCCTCGATCCGTTTTATCGATTCTTCCTCCCTCAAGCCCTCCACCATGCAATCCAGCACCTCGACCTCCGCCGGGCTCCATTCCTTCAAGGCAGCGGCGAGATACATCAGCCCGATCGGGGGAAGAACATAATGCGATTTGAGAATAATCCCGGCGCAGCGGGAAAGTACCGCGTCGGTCTGCACCGACAGTTGCTTTTCCCCGACCGGAGGAACAACCAACAAAACTTTCATCGCATTAATCCAATTTCTTTTGTGTTTCGGATTGTGAAAAACCTGGTAAGAGGATATCGCCGAGACGATATACGCGTATCTCCGGCCCCGGGAGCCGCGGATGGCGATTATCGCCCCTGAATATGATCAGCGGCTTTCCTTCAGAAAAAATCCGATCGTAAAAACCGGCGTGAACCGGATAAAGAGACCGCCCTTTGGGGGACTCAATCCATTGGTACACTTCATGGCTCAATACGATATATTCAACCCCAAGACGATATAATTGTTCCAGATCATAATTAGCGGGTATCAGTTTTAATCCGTCTACCTCGCCCAGACGGACGATTCGATACTTCGGCCCTCGGTCGACTCGAAGCCGGGCTTGATGGATCTCGATCATCTGACCGGCCGGGTGGTGGATGGTGTGTAACTCTCCCCGCTCATAGCCCTCGATTTTGTCTTTGATGATCTCATCGCTTTCGACCAAAACTACCGTGGAATTATTATCCCATTCCAATGCGATTCCGGTTCCTTCCGGAATATGACGTTCTATCCATTGTTTGGCCAAAGTCCTGGTATCGACCCGGTCGAGCATGATGTCATGGAGAACAATGTTATATGCCGGGACGGAGCATATCGCCAATAGTCCGCCGACGAGGACTATGCGCGGCACCCTATTTCTGGATTGACAATACAGTTCCTGGAAAGCTCCGCCCGTCAGAACGATCAAACCGGGGAATACCGGTATCAGATAACGGGCGTTGGCCACCCCCCAGGAACTGATCATCAGGAAATACAGAATCGGATAGCTGGCGATCACGATTTCTTGTTTCCGGTGTCTGAGCACCGCCCAGACAAACCCGGCGACGAGAAGAAATCCAACGGGATCGAGCCGCACGGGGCGGTAGTAGACTCCATTAAATAAAAATTCGGGGAAATATGCCATCCATTGCGATTCACCGGCCGTGCTATAAACCCCGATTTGCATATGCGTGGAAATGCCTATGAAGTCCTTAAGAAATTTCGAAAAATCCAAGACAATATACGGAGATGTCAGGAGGAAGGCTCCAAGCATCATGCCACCGCATACCAGCAGTTTCGCGGAAAAGAATCTGGCGACCCAATTTCCCTTCTGCGAAGGGGTCAGGAAATGGGCAAGGATAATCGGGACCGCCAGGGTCGCAGCGTTGTATTTCGCTCCCGCACCCAATCCGGCCAGAAGCCCGGCCCACGCATAATATTTCAGATCGCCCTTGCCTAGTATCCCCATGATCTGGAAATACGTCCAGACCACAAACAGGGTCAAAAGAATATCGGTGCAGATAAAATGGCTGCTGCGTACGTGCAGAAAGGAAATTCCCAGAAGAAGCGCCGCGACCAGGCCGGCGACGCGACCGTAAGCACGGCGCCCCCAACGGTAGATCAGATAAACCGTAACCGCGCCTAAAAAAGCGGATGTTCCCCGGCCGATAAGGTAAAATGCGCTCGGATCGGAGAAAAAAAGCGATTGGAAATCTCCCACTCCGGAAAAAATTCCGAACAATCGGCCGAGGGCGTAAAAACCGGCGTATTGAGCAAAGAGAAGGTACATGGCCAAGGAGGGGTAGTTGAAATAATGGGGGTTGAGGTCGCCCAATCCGAACGCTAAGGCGTGATGGACCAACCGCTCCTCGTCGGGGTGGTAAATGGCGGGAAGACCGAAATCCACTCCCCAGATTCGAGCAAAAAAAGCGAGCAGGAGAATGCCTCCTAGGGCGACGACGGCCCCGGGATGAGCGAATTTCCGGGCGGGGGATGTCATAAACGAAAGTTTTCTCCTGTAAGAGACGGTTTGGCCGGTGATCGATAAGGATAGTACTATCTCAAAAATCCCTTTACAGCGCAATTTTTTCAATTCGGATGCCCTCTATCAGACAATATGACTCCCCTAACGTCTTCTCCGACCTGGGAGGAATCTGGAACAAGCTGGTAGTCGACTCGCCTCTTCCCAGCATCTTTCTAACCAGGGAATGGCTCACGACCTGGTGGCGCATATTCGGGGAAAGCCATCGCCTTTCGATTCTGGTGTTTCGCGAAGGTTCCGACATCGTCGGAATCGCCCCTCTCTACATCCGCCGACGCGCTATCTCCCCGCTATTGAATATCCGGGAAGTTCTCCCGGTCGGGGCCGGGGCGACGGTCCGCTCCGAAGATATGGATATCATTGCCGCGAAAAATTCCTATTCTTCCTGCGTCGAATCGACTCTGGCTTTTTGGGAAGGCAGGAACGATTGGCATTCGATGATTCTCACCGACGCCCGCCGGCGGCTTCTTTTTTCGCTGCTGTCTTCCTCCACCAGTCTGCCTATCCAGGTGTTGAGCGAGTCGCTCTGCTACCGGATCAACGTCCCCGCTTCGTTCGATGATTATCTCGACGGACTCGACCGGAAGAAGCGGCGTGCCCTGCTTTATCGCCGGCGGCGGCTCGAACGGGAATTCACGGTCGAATACCACCGCCTCGAAACTCCGGACGAAGTGCCTTCATGGCTGAAGATTTTCGAGTCCCTGCATACCTGGCGCTGGCGGCAAAAAGGGCAACCGGGAAAGTTCGCCAACCCGGGCTACCGGGAATTTCACCAGGAGATTTCCCGGCGGTTTTTCGAGAAGAAATGGCTTTTCGCCCGCGATCTCAAACTGAACGGAAAGACCGTGGCCGCGGCGTACTGCTTCCTCTTCAACAACACTCTTTATTTCTATCAGACGGGATTCGATCCCCGCCTGGGGCAATACGAGGTAATGAAGGCGCTGATCGCCATGATCATCGAAGAATGCATCGGAAAGAGAATCGCCACGTTCGACTTTCTGGCGGCCGCCGAAGACTATAAGCGACGGTTTTCCAACGAGTTCAGGAAGATAACCTCCGTCAGGATCATCAATCGCCGGCCGGCCGGCCGGCTTTACGGCCGAGCCCAGTCGTTGAGGGAGATCTGGGCATAACCACAGTGAAGACGGCGGCGCACGATAAGAAAAATTTCTGCTTCCCCTCCTTACTCGAAAAAAACGACGGGAAGGAAGGCGGGAGGCGGCCGCGGGATTTTCTCGAATGCTATCGGCGTTTCCGTCTTTTGGGCGACGAAGCGTTCTCCCCGCCCGACCCGGCGGAAAGAATCGCCTTGTTGAGCGATTTTCCCATGGAACCGCTGGCGGCATGCCTGGCCGTCCTGGCCCGGGAAAGAATGTTGGAAGCGGCTGTCTATCCGGGCGGACACGCCAACTTAGGCGGCGAAATTCTGGCCCCCGAAAGCCCGCTGCACGAATTCCGGCCGACCGTAGCCATTTTCACGGCAGGGAACGCCTTCCTCAGCGTCGGACCCGGAGCCGACCCGGATCCTGACGCTTTAGCCGGGTGTCTTCTCGACGTAATCGATTTCTTTCGCGAGCGATTCCCCGCGTGCCGGATCGTGATGACCGATCTCCCCCCCGATTCTTCACAGATTTCCCCTTCCCCACTCAACGGCGTTATCAGAAAGTGGCATGGGGAACGCCGGGATATCAAGCTGCTGGACCTGCCTCGAATGATTTCGGAATTCGGAGCCAAGCAAGCTTTCGACCGCAGACTCGAGAGCATTTCCGGGATTCCGTTTTCCCATGATTTTCTCGCCCATCTGGCCGGCGAATGCCTGGAATCCGTCCTGGAGGTGGCCGGCCCCAGGCGTAAAGCCGTCATCCTCGACGCCGACAACACGCTCTGGGACGGCATTGCCGGGGAGGAAACCTTCGACCCCGGCAAGAGCCCCCTGAAGGAAACATTCATGGGGATCCAAAACCGGGCGCGGACCTGGGCGGAGCGGGGGATTCTCCTGGCCCTGGCCAGCCGAAACAACTTCGAAGATACGCGGGTGGCGCTGGCCGCAGGCGCAAGCGGTCCTCTCCGACTCGACGACTTTGCCGCCGTCAAAGTCGGCTGGGAGGAGAAGCCCGTGATGATCGCCGAGCTGGCCGCCGAACTCGGGCTGGGGCTGGAATCGTTTGTGTTCATCGACGACGATCCCAGGCAACGGGACCTGGTCCGCAACGCCCTCCCCCGGGTTCTGGTGCCTTCGTTGCCCGCGGACCCCCGCGACCGGCCCGCTTTTCTCGGCGCCTTGCTGTGTTTCCCCGAGAAAACCACCGAAGAGGACCTCCGCCGAAACGAGCGCTATCGCTTTCGCACGCGGGCCGAGGAACTGAAAAAAAAATCGAAAACCCTGGAGGAATTTCTCCTCGATCTTCGCACGGAGGCCCGGGTGGGTCCGGTCGTCCCCGAGGAAATCGAGCGGGCGGTTCAGTTGTTCCAGCGCGCGAATCAGTTCAATCTGACCACGATTCGCTATACCCGGGAAGACCTGGAAAAAACTTTTCACGACCCCCGTTCTCTCCTTCTCCGATTGTCCCTTCGGGATCGTTTCGGAGAACTCGGATTGACCGGCTTGGCCCTGCTTCGGTTCTCTCCCGAAGACGGCGGCGCCGTCGTCGAAGCCCTGGTTTTGAGCTGCCGCGTCATCGGCCGGGGCGCCGAAGACTATCTGCTTGGGGAAATCTCACGACTGTGCCTGGACCGCGGTTATTCACGACTGCGGGGAATCTTCCGACCCACCTCCAGAAATGCCCCTGCGGCTCGATTGTATCCCCGGCTCGGGTTCGCGCTCGTGAGCGAGACCGAATCCGAAATCGTCTATGAACTGGAACTGCGGGAGCCGCTTGCCAAACCCGCGACGATACACGATGGATAACCAGGCCGTACTGCGCCGGATTTTTCGGGAGCTTCTCCATGTCTCCGAAAAGGACTTCGGCGACAACCTCTCCCCTTCATCGGTCCCGGCCTGGGATTCGATATCGCATCTGGCCCTCTACCACGCCCTGGAACAGGAATTCGGGGTAACATTCTCGATCGGGGAAATCCTTTCCATGGATTCGGTTTCCGCTATCAAATGTTTTCTTCGGAATAAGGGCGTGGAATTTCCGGAGGCACCCGAGTGAAACTCTCCGTCCTCCGGCGGAAACAACGCTCTTTCCGGAACCTGCTCAGGCGAAGAGATACTCAAGGCCTGAGGGAATCGCTCTCTCTGAATCTTTCTCGTTGGGGGATGCGGCGAGTCGATTACCTGCTTCTGCGTTGCCGGGCGCCGGGAGAGGAGATTCCGGCCGAGCTGCCGGAAGTCGAACTCTCCTCCCTCACTCCGGAAGATATCCCCGCTTGCGCCGGGATCGAGGGAAAAAGTCCCGACGTTTTCCGGCGCAGGCTGGAATCGGGAGATGCCGGCATCGGCATCCGGCTCAGAGGAAGCCTGGTCGGATACGCCTGGCTCAACCGCCGCGAGGCGATCATCCCGGAAATGAATGTGAGCATGCCGCTGGAGGAAAACGCCGTTTATCTCTACAACGGAGTGATCCGCGAAGATCTGAGGCTGCGCGGTCTCTATGGATTTTTTCTTCTCCATCTTCTCCGCGACGAAACCGCGCGGGGGATTTCGGTATACGCGGCGGTCGATCCCCGCAACCGTAAATCCCTGGGGACTCACCTGGGGGCCGGGTTCGAACCGGTCGGACGCTTGCGGCAAACGCGGATAGGTTCGAAAATCGTTTTCGGACCCACCTGGCCGACATAAGAAGTCCACAGATTTCACAGATTGAAAAATTGAAAGATTTTGCACCTGATTACTCTGATTAACTCTGATTGGGGAAGCATTGGGAAAGGACCATGAAGGACATGAAGATCATGAAGGGGGACGGAAGAGGGTGAGGTCGAGGGGCACGCCATGCCCTATGCTCTATGCTTTCCTCCTGAAC
>Ga0116162_10000030_pt1 | contig 141407 bp, 131 predicted proteins | sample AD_UKC105_MetaG_FD_89875 | JGI IMG/M metagenome (GOLD analysis project Ga0116162, IMG submission 89875) | Active sludge microbial communities of municipal wastewater-treating anaerobic digesters from Hong Kong - AD_UKC105_MetaG | ecosystem: Engineered > Bioreactor > Anaerobic > Digestate...
CGGCTACTGCGACGACTTTCCGCTGGAGCAGCACATGAGGGACATGCGCATCCATCCCATCCATGAGGGAACCACCGGCATCCAGGGAATGGACCTGCTCGGCCGCAAGGTGACCATGAAAAAGGGCAGGGCTCTCATGATCTATTCAGAGGAAGTTGAGAAAGCCATAAACAAAGCTTCGTCAGTGGAAAGGCTCAAGCAGAGATCGGTTGAGCTCAAAGAGGCCCTGGACCTGCTCAAGGGCGTGACCATGCACCTGATGGGCATAGCCATGAAAGGCAATATCGACCACTTTCTTTCAGACGCAACGCTGTACCTGGAATTTTTCGGCCATGTGACCGTTGCGTGGCAGTGGATACTCCAGGGCATTACCGCGGCCGGGGCCCTGGCGAAAAACCCGTCCGCCCCAGACAGAGACTACTATGAAGGCAAGCTGCTTGCCGCAGATTTCTTCTTTGAATATGAGTTGCCGAAAACGCTCGGCCTGGCAAAACGCCTGAAAAGCGGCAACACCGTCACCCTTGACGTTAAGCAGGACAACTTTTAATCCATGATAATCGACTGCCATTTCCACCTGGAAGAACGCCTTCTCTCCATCCCTGACCTGCTCAGGAAGATGGACGAGAACGGCATCGACCGCGTGGCGCTTATCGGGGCACTGAATGATCCGTTTCCCGAACCGGTAACGGCCGGCGTTAAGATATCCCAGTTTCTTCTGAAGAGGAAGGCCCTCAGGTGGATGGGAAGACGGCTGACCGCCAGTTTCAACGCTGACGGGAACATCCATCTTCCCACCGGGCAGACGATCGTCATCTACCCCGAGCCGGACAACGGCCCGGTGTTTGACGCGGTCGACGCGAACCCGGGAAGGTTCCTCGGATGGATATTCGTGAACCCGAGGGGAAAGAAGGACCAGAAGAAGCAGATGCTGCGATGGATCGATCATCCCAGTTGCGTCGGGATAAAGGCGCATTCGTTCTGGCACCGCTATGACCCGGTTGAGCTCGCGCCCCTGGCGGAAATCGCCGCGCAGAAAGGCAAACCGCTCATGGTACACCTAGGGTTCAACGGGAACGGCGAATTTCTTCCGCTCCTGAACGAGGTGCCGGGCCTGAAGCTCATCCTCGCGCACGCGGGCTTCCCTGAATTCGCCGACACGTGGAAAACGATCAGGGGGATGAAAAACGTATACGTGGACCTGTCCCAGACGTCCTACCTAAGCAGGCGGACCATCAGGGAAACGGTTGATTTTATGGGCCCGGAGCGGTGTCTTTTCGGCACTGACGGCCCGTTCGGGTTTCACGGCAGGGACGGCCTTTTCGACATGTCCGTCATAAAAACCTGGATTGAAACCTTATTCAGGGACAGCGGTGTGCGGCGGAGGATACTGGGCGAGAACTTCGCAGAAATTGCCGGCATATGGTAAAATATGCCACTGAGACACCGAGGTCACAGAGAAGAAAAGGGTAAAGATATCTGAATATAGAGATATAAGAAAAAGATAATAATATAAGGGAACCTCTATAAATTACATTTTGGATGTTCCCTTGAGGGCACAACCATTGGATAAATCAGGTTTTATCATTTTTCAGTTAATGAAAAAACCTGATTTTTAGAGGTGCCCATAACAAGACAAGAAGGACAAAAAAATGATGTCATTTAAAACAAGCAACATCCGTCTAAAATTCTTTATCTCCGTGTACTCCGTGTCTCCGTGGCATCCTGTTCTTTTTGTAAATAATGCAGGGCATTTAAAAAAATGATAATAAAATAATTATTAACCAGTGGAGGTTGTTTCATGAACGTTAATGACATAAAAAAAGTGCTGATTCTCGGAGGAGGCCATATGGGCCAGCAGATCGGTTTCCAGTGCGCCCTTTCAGGGTTCGATGTTGTCGTGTATGACATCTCTGAGGAGGTCCTTCAGGGAACCATTAAAAACATGACCAAGCTGGCAAGCAGCTTCGCGGAACAGAAAAGGATAACGAAGGAAGAAGCGGACAAACTGCTCGCGCGGATAACAACGACAACCAGCGATACCGAAGCCGCGAAGGACGCTGATATTATCAGCGAATCAGTGCCTGAAAATCCTGAAATCAAAGGAAAGATATTCAGCCGCTTTAACGAGCTGTGCGCCGAAAGGACGGTCTTTACCACGAACACGTCCTCCCTGATGCCGTCAATGTTCGCTGACGCCACGGGCAGGCCCGAAAAATTATGCGCCCTTCATTTCCATGACGTGCGCTCGACCAACATTGTCGACGTGATGCCGCACCCCCGAACATCGCCCGAGACCACACAGCTCGTGGCCGAATTCGCGCGAAAGATCGGCCAGGTCCCCATTGTGATGCACAAGGAAAACATCGGATTCGTGTTTAACGCCATGCTCATGACCTGGTTTGAATCCGCCCTGTCCCTTGCCGCCAATGACGTTGCCTCGGTCGAGGACATTGACCGCTCCTGGATGGGAGTGCTCCGCGCGCCGCTCGGGCCGTTCGCGGTCATGGACCAGGTGGGGCTGAAAACCGTGTACTCGATCACGGACTACTGGGCAAAAATAACAAAGAAGTCCCAGTCCATCAAGAACGCCGAATTCCTGAGAAAATACGTCGAGGCAGGCAAGCTCGGAGCGAAAGCAAAAAGCGGATTTTACACCTACCCGAACCCGGCGTTCTTTCAGCCCGGCTTTGTCAGCGGCCTGGACACTAAAAAAAGCTGATCGGGAAAAACGGAGGCAACTGTGAGCAATGAACTGAAGCATCTCTTTTCACCCATCACCATAAACGGGATGGAAGTGAAAAACCGCGCGGTCATGCCGGCCATGGCGACCGGTTACGGCAACCCGGACAGCACCATGAGCGACCGGCTGATCGCCTACCTGGCGCGGCGAGCAAAAGGAGGCACGGGCCTGATCATCACCGAGGTATGCGCCGTTGACCCCAGGGGAAGGGGCTTCGGGTCCGAGATCGGCGCCTGGGACGACTCATTCATCCCCGGCCTTAAAAAACTGGCTGACGCCGTGCACCGGGAAGGGTCCAGGATCGCGCTCCAGCTCCACCACGCCGGACGGGAGACCTTCGAGGGAGTGGTCGGCGCGAAGCCCGAAGCGCCCTCAGCGATACCCAGCGCGGTGCTCAACCAGCCCTGCGAGGAAATGTCCAAGGAGCGCATCGGGCAGGTCATCAGCGCCTACGCTTCGGCGGCGGCGCGGGCAAAGGCCGCCGGTCTTGACGCGGTGGAGGTCCACGGCGCGCACGGGTATCTTCTGTGCCAGTTTCTCTCTCCCTTTTCCAACGCGCGCACGGACGAATACGGCGGGTCTGACGAGAACAGGGCGCGCATGCTCCTGGAAACGATCCAGGCAGTGAGAAAATCGGTCGGCCCGGATTTCCCGGTGATCGTGCGCATATCCGGCGACGAGGCCATAAGGAACGGCTTTGATCTGTCTTTCGCGACCTGGCTCGCTCCCGGGCTGGTCCAGGCGGGGGCGGACGCGATCCACGTTTCAGTGGGCGTGTATTCGACGCCGGGGAACCTGAGCATCGCCTCAATGGACACCGAGGAGGGGTTCAACCTCTTCAGGGCCCGGACGATCAAAGAAACGGTCAAAGTGCCCATAATCGGCGTGGGGCGGATCCATGACCCGCGCCTGGCAGAAGAGGCCCTGGAAAGAGGCGACGCGGACCTGATCAGCTTCGGCAGGCAGCACCTTACCGATCCCGATTTTCTGCTCAAAGCCAGGGAGGGCCGCTTCGACGATATCAGAAAATGCATCGCCTGCAACCAGGGGTGCATTGAACGGCTGATGTTTGAATTCAAGTCAACGACCTGCGTGTTTAACCCCGACTGCGGCAATGAATATAAAGGCGAAGTTGAAAAAACCGATAACCCGAAAAAAGTCTGGATCATCGGCGCGGGACCCGCGGGTGTTTCCGCCGCCATGTACGCGGCAATGAGGGGGCACCGGGTCGAAGTCTTTGAAAGCGAAAGCGACCCCGGCGGACAGCTCCTGTCGGCAAGCAGGCCTCCCCACAAGGAAGGCCTGAAGGCATGGTTTAGCTGGGCGTTGAGGCAGATCAATTCAAGAGGGATCAAGGTCACGCTGAACACCACGGTGACGACTGATATGATCGCGCAGGCAAGGCCCGATTATGTTGTGCTCGCAGCAGGCGCCCGGCCGCTTGTTCCGGTCATTCCGGGAATTACCGGGCCTTCGGTCGTTGAAGCGCGCGACGTGCTCCTGGGAAAAGCCGAAGTATCGGCCCCGGTGGTGATCCTGGGCGCGGGTTACGTGGGCATGGAAACCGCCGATTACCTGAGCGCGAAAGGTATGGCATCGGTCATTATCGAGATGAAACAGTTTCCGCCGGTGAACGCGTTCACCGCGCACGGATACTGGCTCAACCGCCGCATAAAAAAGGCCGGCGGCAGGATCGAGCTGAATTCAACCGTGCTCAGCATAGAGCCGGGCAGGGTCACGTACCGCAAAGCCGACCAGCAGGAACAGGCCGAGCCCGCGGGAACCGTCATTCTCGCGCTGGGAGCACGGGCGAACAACGACCTCGAAAAATATTTAAACAGCAATAACATTCCGCACACGGTTGTCGGGGACGCCAAAACACCCCGCCGTTTTCTTGAAGCGATACATGAAGGCGCGCGTGCGGGAAGAAATATCTGATCCAATGGAGGACTATCATGGTAGATTTCAAACTTGACGGAAAAATAGCTTTAATATCAGGCGCGAGCAGGGGCATCGGCGAATCCATAGCGATCACTCTTGCTCAGTACGGCGCGCATACGATCCTGGTGAGCAGAAAGCTCGACGCCCTTGAAGAAGTCGGCAAAAAGATCCGCGACAAGGGAGGCAAGGCGGACTCCATCGCGTGCCATATGGGCGAAGTAAGCCAGATCGAAGCGCTGTTCAAGCAGATCAAGGAAAAATTCGGGAAGCTTGACATCCTGGTCAACAACGCCGCGACGAACCCCTACTTCGGGGATATGATCAACGCGGACGAAGGCGCCTGGGACAAGACGTTCGAAGTGAACCTCAAAGGCCCGTTTTTCATGATAAAGCACGCGGCAGCGCTCATGGCCGAGTCCGGCGGCGGATCGATCGTCAACGTGTCGTCCGTGAACGGGATCAGGCCCGCGCTGATGCAGGGGATCTATTCAGTGACCAAGGCAGGACTTATAACCATGACCCGGGCCTTTGCCAAGGAGCTGGCAAGCAAGAACATCCGCGTGAACGCGCTTCTCCCGGGCCTTACCGACACCAAGTTTTCCAAGGCCCTGATGGACAACAAGGCGATCTACGATTACGCGGTCAAGCAGATCCCGATGGGACGCCACGCTGACCCTGACGAAATGTCCGGCGCGGTCCTGTACCTGGTTTCCGACGCCTCGTCATACACAACCGGAAGCATTATCGTTGTGGACGGCGGCGGGCTCGCTTAAGAATTAATTGTGGCTTGATTTTTTAGACGAGCTGATCCCAAGTGGGAGTGTAATTATTTTTCAGCGGAGAGGATGCGAAAAAAGAAACGTAATCCTGGCTGCGGATCATCATTCAAACAACGCGAGGTGATTTTATGAGTTATCAGACACTTATTTATGAAGACAAAGGCAACGGCATCGGGGTATTGACGCTGAACCGTCCCGAGGCGTATAATTCAGTCAGCTACACCATGATGGAAGAGCTTGAGTCGTTCTGGAAAGAGCGGCTTTACGATCTGGAGACCAGGGTGATCGTGCTCAAGGGCGCCGGGGAAAAAGGCTTCTGCGCCGGCCTGGACATCAAGGAAGCCGCGGAAGGTTCGCTCAAAATGAACGCCGAGCAGTTTTACCGGTTTCAGGCCAAGCTCGGCAGGCTGAACCTGCATATGCGCCGCTGCCCGCAGCCCATAATCTGCGCGTGCCACGGAGCGGCCGCTGGCCTTGGATTCAGCTTTGTGCTCGCGTCCGATATCAGGGTCATCAGCAAGGACGCCCGCTTCTGCGCGGCCTATATCAACATCGGCCTGGGCGGCGCGGACATGTCGTGCAGCTACTTCCTGCCGCGGGTGATCGGCGCGGGAAGGGCATATGAAATCATGTACACCGGAAAATTCATCTCATCTGACGACGCCTGGAACCTGGGCATGGTGAGCAAAGTGGTCGAACGCGACCAGCTCGAAGCCGCAGCCATGGAATACGCGCAGATACTGATGACCAAGAACCCGCCCGCGCTCAGGCTTACCAAAGAGGCCATCAACATGAACCTCGACGCGTGCGGGCTTGAACAGGCGCTCAATATCGAGGACAGAAACCAGACCCTGCTCGCGATGGGAGCGCGTCTCCAGTTTAAAAAAGCGGATTAGAATCTTTCAGTCATGCGGCGCAGGCCCTTGGCCTGCGCCGCATAATAAAAACAACCATGAAAACTAAAGCATCATCCACACCGAACCTGGCGGTCTATGCGGGCAAAAAGGCCCTTGCGCTTCTGCGAGATGAGGGGTTCAACCCCGGCCGCATAAAAGTCGTGGCCGGCGCGGCCGGAGGGCCGAAATGGCTCGTGCTCCACGGCCTGGACAAGGTCCTCTTCCCGCTCTTTAAAAAGCGCAAAGAGCCGCTTTATCTCGTGGGCTCATCGATCGGGACCTGGCGCTTCCTCGCCGCGGTTTTTGCCGGACACTCCCGTGACCGGTTCAGGGAAGCCTACATAGAACAGCGCTACAGCGGCAAACCCACGCCCGAAGAGGTGACCGTGGAAAGCCGCAAAATCCTTGACCAGCTCATCGGGAAAAACCCGCCTGAAAAAGCCCTTGCCCATCCCTTCTACCGGTTGAGCATCCTCGCGGTCAGAAGCAGGCACCTGATCGGTAGCGAAATAAAACAGGTCCAGACCCTGGGGCTCGCGGGCGCGGTGTTCGCGAACCTGGCGAACAGGAAGCTCCTGCGCTATTTTTTCGAGCGCACGCTTTTCTTTGACGCGCGGGACATCCCCCCGTTTTACGCCATGAAAAATTTCCCGACCGCAAGGGTAACGCTCACCGGAGGGAACCTTGCTGACGCGGTGCTCGCCTCGGGCTCCATCCCCCTAGTCATGTCCGGCATCAACAATATCGAAGGCGCGAGGCCGGGCGTGTACCGTGACGGCGGCATGATCGATTATCATCTTGATATCGACTATCTCGGGAAGGATGACGACGGCATTGCCCTGTACCCCCACTACACCGACACGATCGTGCCCGGGTGGCTTGACAAGACCCTTAAATGGCGCGTGCCTTCTTCGCCGGCCATGGACAGGCTGGTGCTCGTGTGCCCGTCACGCGAGTTTGTCACCGCCCTTCCCTACAGCAAAATTCCCGACCGCGACGACTTCCATCTCTTTGCCGGGGACGACAAAGGCCGCATCGGGTACTGGCGCGAGGTTGTCGCGCTGAGCGAGCGGCTCGGTGGGGAGTTCATTGAAGCGGTAGATTCGGGAAGGATCGGCGCAATCGCGAAGCCCCTTCCCTGGGAGTAACGAAAGCCGGGCGTTCACTTTTCAGTCCCTTGTACTCAAGTGACACAAGGTCCACTCTTTAAATAATTCTTTACCTATTGTTGTGGATTTGCCGAACATTCCAGTGTAAGATAAAATATACTTGCACAATTACGAATTAATGTTAAGAATGAATCCATTAAGGAGTATTCAGGAGGGCATTATGAGCAGCAAGAAAAAAACAACAAAAGGAAAAGCTCCTGCGAAAAAGACCGCTGTTAAAGTTAAATCAGCTCCCTCGAAAAAAGTACAAAAGAAAGTTCAGAAGCCGGTAAAAAAATCTGTTGCGAGCCCAAAGCCTGCATCACCAAAAAAGGCGCAAAAGCCCGCAAAAAAACCGGCAGCTCGAATAAAGGCGGCGCCAGCGAAAAAAACGCCAAAGCCCGTAAAAAAAACCGTCAAGCCCGCCAGACCGGCGCCGGCACCTGAAATTCCCACAACCCCTCCTCCGGGTTTATATGAAAGGCCCGCGCCCGAAGCAACACCGGCCAGGGAAAAAAGCCATTCCTGGATCGGGGTGCTGATTCTGCTGATCGCCATCGTGGCGATAGTCGCCTATCTGTTTTACCCCGGCCTGAAAGATAAAAAATTCTGGAAAACCACGGAAACGGTCACTGAAGTCACTCAGCCGGCACCGGAAACACCCGCCCCGGCTGAAAAACCGGCAGAACCGGTTATCAGCGCAGTCGAAGACGAAGCCTGCATCTATGTGGTCCAGCCGAAAGATTCCCTGGTCATCATTGCCGCGAAAAAGCTGGGAGATTATTCCCGCTGGAAGGAAATATACCGGGACAATAAGGATCAAATTAAAGACCCGTATATAATTTATGCTGGACAGAAGCTGAAGGTGGGATGTAAATAACCGGATTATACATTCTTGTCTCTGATTCGGATCGGGCTATCCAGAGCGGATAGCCCTGCACCAACATTTTATGATACCAGTAAAAATCAAAGGATCCCTGCTTTCGCTGCTGCTCTTTATGTGTCTGGCTTCATGCGATGATTCCTCAGGAAACACCAGCAAATTTTCCGTGGTGAATTCACCCACTGCCTCCACCAGCCGTCTTGACATCCTGTACGGTAGAGACTTCAAAGGGGAAATCAGCTACATCATCAGCAGGACAGACCTGGATATTGCCTATTTTGACGACTTCAACGCAAGCAGCGAGACCAAAACAACAGCATCAGTCTCTGCCGACGGCCTGAAGTTTAATGATTATATTCCGCTGTCATACCTCGCAAGCAGCACGCGCTACCATGTCTATGTCCTGAGCGTGCATGACCGCGCGGTCGAATCATTTGCCGTGACCACGAAAGCCCCTGCCGCCGGGCTACAGGAAACCGGGACCATTACCGGGTACAATGACAGCTCAATTTCATACACCATCAGTTTCCCTTCCGGTTATGACACGGCTTCCTCAAAGACCTGGCCGTTTGTTCTGTCAGTCAAAGCGCCGGATTTTACCGCCAGTGACCCCAATTTCCCGTGTATCACCTTCGATACTGATATGCGCTACAGCTCATGGGAACAGTCACTCTATGATGTCGAAGCGATTAAGACTAAAGTGAACTCCATTATCGAAGACACTGCCTATAAGATTAACCGGAAAAGAATTTACGCATACGGCTTCAGCGCGGGAGGGTGCGCGGTCATGATGATCGCGAACGATGACGGCAGCGACCAATATAACTTCAGGGCGATTGTCGCCAACGGGATCAGCGGATGGATCGGCAACAGCGAATATTCCGGGAACCTCGGCAAAACGGACATCTGGCTGTTTTACGGTGAAAACGACACCTACGGCACGGATGAAGCGTTCGAAAACATGCCCCACACCGGCGGCGACCACCGGTTAACGAAGATTCCCGGCGTGGGCCATGACAGCAGCCCGACATGGGCAAGCCCCTACACCTTCTTGTGGCTGTTAAGCAAATAGAACTGTTTGTGAATATTCACTTCTCTTGGGGGGATGATCATTCATCCGCTTACTCAACGCATTCCGCGGTCAATTCCTGGAACTGTGCGGTAAAACTGTAGCCCATAAAGGTTATGGCCGCGGTGGTGTCTCCGGTTTTTTCGAAGGTAAACGATCTGGATGTTCCGTGTTCGATTACATTAAGGTTATAGCCGTCGTAAGAATACGTTATCACATTGTCACAGACAATGTACACCTGAGACGACCCGTCCAGCGAAAGGTCGAACCCGCCGCCGGCCCCGTCAAAATAATACCCTTCACCGGTGCCCATGGCGCTGACCCACCACGAGCCGTTCAGCAGATATTCCTTTCCGCCAGTAATCTCAGAGCCTGAATCATCCGTACAGGATGATGCGGCCATTATCGTGATTGTCAGAATGAATACCATAATTCTTACGGTATTTTTCATGATATTAAAAAACATTCGCAACCCTCAATCGGCTGACAGGCCACCAACCGTATCACCTGAATAGAACAGGTAATTTCCAGTAATTTACTATTCGAACCAGCTACGGGAAAGTGCAAGGATTTTTTATAATTTAACTATAACAGTCAGCATGCACACATGGATGAAAAGGCCCTTCCTCAAAAAAAGAATTGCGTTTTCAAACAGATAGCCTGATAGTACTGTCATGAATAGTAAACCACGCCATACAGCCCGGATTATTCTGCCGCTCCTTTCTTTCCTCTTCATAGGCTCATTTTTATATGTGCCCGCTTTTTCATCCGGGGATGACATTGACTCCGTGTGCCTCGCGCGCTGTTCCGGGTTCACTGACCAGGCCTACTCCCAGTGCATCCAGACCTGCGTGAGGACCATGAAAAAACACCAGCCCAGGGAAGAAAAAAAGGTCTCCCAGAGAATGAGCGAATGCGAGGAGATCTGCTCCGTGTATGAAAAAGTCGAACGGGTGAGATGCCTGCGCCTGTGCATGGACAGGAACAAGGGGAAATGAGTGATAATGATATACAACCCACAGAACTGCCAGAATAACAATTCATAATCACACCACATCCAGCTGGCCTCCATGCTCATCCACGATAGTTGGGCCTTTATCGAACAGTCAAATTTTATTAAAAAAACAGGATTCTTCAAAAAATCGAACGGCAGCGGGCCGAACTCCTGAAGATTCACGGGATTACGCAATCGCTGCTGATACAATATAACAATGAATGGATTCTACTATAAAAATTATAGAGTTTAAATAATATAAAAAATATCAATAAAGTGCTTGTCTTTTATAAATAAAATTTATAGTAGTCATCTTTTATATCAACAAACGTTATTAATTCAAAAATAATTAAATACAAAACTTAATAGATTGAAACGTTGATGGAGGTATAACTCTTTCAGTTAACCTATGTTTTGTTTTTTCATATTTACTTTAAAATTTACCATAAGCTGTCTGATAATTAGTTTCTATACTTTAACTAAATTTAGCAGGATTCTCCTTTTTGTATACAAGCTCAAAGGCTTTTTCAACATATCAAATTTTATAAATCTCTGGAGGCCCCATGAAAATACAAACTATATTATTGCACTCCATTTTTTCTTTTATGATTATCATTTTTTTTGGATGTCGTGAATCATCAAATTCACATGATAATGTGCTTGTTACCGGCGTATCGGTGAATACATGTACACCGGTTGTTGTTGGAAGCACAGGTCAGGTTACAGCGTCAATAATACCAGCCAATGCAACAAATCAAAACGTATCATGGTCAAGTGATAATGAAGACATCGCGTCATTAAGTTCGACTGGAATTGTGACAGGTGTTTCTATCGGGAACACAATTATTACTGTGACAACGGAAGACGGGTGCTTTACCGACACATGTATTCTGACTGTAGCGCCCGTGGCAGTTACAGGTGTAACCCTTAACATGGAATCAACGATCATTCCTGTTGGAAAAAATAAACAGCTTACAGCAACGGTATTTCCTGCAAACGCAACCAATCAGACGATATACTGGGAAAGCAATGATGAATCAGTTGCCTCTGTTTCGAGCGACGGAATCGTGCTAGCTCATAAGATAGGGACTGCCTCTATAAACGTTACCACCAATGATGGCTCATTCCTAGCCACGTGTATTGTTACAGTTCCTGAACCTCAATTTAAATATATTGCCGCTGGACCGGCTGGATTAAAAATATTTGACGTAACGGATCCCGAGAACCCAGAACTTGCAGGTAATTGTGATACATATAATTATGCTTATGACGTTGAGGTTTCAGAAAATATTGCTTATATTGCTGATACTGACAGCCTGGTGACTATCGATATTAGCATCCCTTCAAATCCATCAATTATCGGGTCGGTTACTACAGGTGGCTACAGTCGCGGTATATGTATTCACGGCGACTATGCTTACATGACTGATAATTCCACTTCATTAATTATTGTAAATATAAGTGATCCGAAAAACCCTTCTTTAACTACCATTTACGAAACAACAACAGAAACAGGGGCAAAGATATATGGCGGCCTTGATCTCACCATTAATGGCAATAATATTTACATGCTTACAAGGAGCTGTGGCGTGGTTATTATTGATATAAGTAATCCGGAAAACCCGGGACTAACTAATATCCTGGATGATTTAGATGGTGAAGGTATATATATAAAAGAGAACTATGCCTATATCGCTGATTATAATAAAAAACTCCTGGTCGTTGATATCAGTCTACCGTCAAGCGCTTTTCTCGCAGCGACCTATACAACAGGCAACACGGCAGGCAGCGTGACAGTAAGAGACAATCTTGCCTATGTGGGAACCAACACCGCACTGGAGATTGTCGATATTAGCGATCCCTTATCTCCAACCTTACTTGATAGAGTTTATACAACAAGTAGTGTCTGGGAAGTGACCGTGAACGGGAACTATGCTTACGCACTTTCATACGGATCCTTTGATATTATCGACATAAGCATACCTTCGGATTGCAACCGGGTTGGGAGATATAAAGTTCCTTTATCCCCTGAAGCCGTAGATGTAAAAGATAATATCGCGTTTCTTGTATGGGGAGGATACCTGACTATTCTCGAAATCAGTGACATTACAAATCCGGATGTTATTCGCTCATTATATAAAGTAGGAAGCTCTTCATTTGATATCTGTGTAAACGGTAATTATGCATACGTGGCAACCGGCTCTTCGGGGTTAGCTATCGTTGATATTAGCGATACGGCAAATCCAACACTTATACAAAGCATAGATACCGGCCACAGCACACAAGAAGTCTTGGTGAGAGATAATTATATCTATGCTATTGATAGTTATGATGGGCTTCTGATATATGATATCAGTGATCCTGAAAATCCTGTCCGTACAGGAAGGTACAAACATGAACAATACGGATCGACAAGCGCAATATGTCTTGATGGTGATTACGCCTATGTGACTGATCAGGATGATGGGGTAATGATTATTGACATCAGTGATCCCTCGAATCCGGACATGGTTGCAATAGTGAACACAACTGGTTATGCTTCCGATATAAGCCTGTATGATAACCATGTCTATGTAGCCGATGATTCGCAGGGCGTTATTGTTTTTAATATCAGCGATCCATTAAATCCAACTAAAGTAGGCAGTTATAAACTTACCTTTACTACAGGAAGTTATGCCACAGGAATACAGACAAAGGATAATTATGCTTTCGTAGCGTATGGAAGCCAGCAATTTATTATCCTAGACATTTCTGATCCGACAAATCCTGTTCAGGTTGTAAAATATATTGTAGACAGCCAGGCCGATAATGTCAGCATTCGGGGGAATTATGCTTGGGTGAAACAATGTAACAGCGGGCTTGTAATTCTTGATATAAGTGATCCGCTGAATCCCGTTGCTGTTTTTGACCATGGCAGATACAATGGTATGAAATAATATTTTTATGCCCGGTTTCCATCATCGGAACCCGGGCATAAATCCATTTTAAATTTATCCTTAAAAATCGCCCAGGTGTCCACTGATGACTATTCATAAAAAACATCATTCCCCGTGTATGAAAAAGTCGAACGGGTGAGATGCCTGCGCCTGTGCATGGACAGGAACAAAGGGAAGTAGAAGCCCGAATCCACTCGTGCAGACCAGCGTCAGAAAAAGAAATTTCCGGGAATCATATATTACATATCAGGCGCATGAATGACCACCTCGCAGCAGTCATCACCCCTGTTGAGGTTTTTCCGGTGCTCGACCTGAATGTTCCTGTCCTTTCCGAACAGTCCGCGGAACAGCTCCCGGTAGGTGTGAACCGTCACAATCCCGCAGTCGGCAATTCCCGCTTTTGCGATCATCTTCTGTGTCTCGCAATCGGTGACCCGCACGATTATCCGTGAACCGTCAAGAATCACCTCCCTGCCGGTTATCTTCAATACCTCGCTCAGAAGTTTTATGGCGTCGATATAGCTCCCTGGCCATACCGGTTCCGGAATATGTTCCTGCCTGACGCGTTTTCCGAACCGATAGGCAAAACCGGTCCACGCCGCAACATCCGCTTCCCATGCCGCTTCTATACCGAATTTTTGCGCGACACCGATAAACCACGCGCCGTCAAGGCGGGTGAACGAGTACTGCGCCAGTTCAAAAAGCTGGTCCCTGGTAAGATCCATGATATGGTTCTCCTGAAAAAGTAATAATAGATCTTAGGTTAAAAACATGGCCTATATTTTCAATACTTTTATAGTCTTCATAAACCGGCCACAATATGGTGTGAATACTGAAACATTCAATCCATGATAAACATCCCGACCGGTCGGGACTTCGCAGGAAACCCGATGCTGCCTTCGGCAGCACGGCTTACATCCTCGACGCATGCATCGAGATATTACACCTTGTAACAAAAAATCATAACTGAAAAACGGACACGTGTTATAATATAGTCTTATGTTGAAAGACCCCTATTCTTTTTACCTGTTCAAAAAATTTATTGGTATATATTAAATATTTTAGTTGCATTAGAAGGCCCGGTATCCATTTTAAGCTGTAAACCTAAAGGGTTACATATACTAACCCCTGTTTGAGGATAATGTCATGGACGCGATAAACAGGTTTTTTTTATCAAAATATGAATTTGAAAACTTTACGATCAGGAACAAGGCCAGGGCGCTGCTCTATTTCAATTTTTTAATGCTGTTTCTGCTGGCATGCCTGATTGTAAGTTATTCAATAATCAATCCGAAAGAAATCATCACCGTGAGCGGCGGCGCGGGAAGTATTATCGTATTTGTCGTGCTGAGCATTTTCATGCTGTCAAAAGGCAAACTTGATCTGTCGGTCATGATTTATCTCGTACCCACCATTCTCGTGGTCATCGCCGCCCGGTTTGGAAAACTGGCGATCGCCCCCTACATGGGGTTTACCTCGTTTCTTTACTATAATTTTTACATCATTGTTTTTGTCGCGGTCTTCGGCAAAAAAACGTCCGTTCCCGCAACAACACTCATATTCATCATCTTCAACATTATTTACTATGTCCTGGTTAAAGACCAGCTCAACCCCGAAAGCCTCAGGATATCAAGCGCGGGCGTTGCCAACAGCACCGCCGCTCTGCTCGTGACCGGCGTTGTCTCCTATATCAATATCGTGCTCACGAACCTCTCCAACAACAAGCACAAGGAGGAAGCTGAAACGACCAGGAGCCAGTACGAGTTCATCGCGCGGGTTTTTGACTCAATTAAAAGCGTTGCCTCAAACCTTCAGCTCTCGGTCGGGACATTCAGGGCGACTGCCGGCAATCTGACGGACAGTGCCCAGAACCAGGCCTCACGGATCGAAGAATCATCCGCGTCAATGGTTGAGATCGCAGCAGCAATAGACAAGGTTTCTTCGGACGCGGCAGTCCAGACCGAATCACTGAATGAGATTCAACAGTCAATTGAAGCGCTCGATACCCTCATTTCCCGGGTTGCTCACAAGGCGGATGAAATTAAAAACGGGTCAAAAAAAGCCATCACACAGGGAGAGGAAGCGGTGGCTATTTTCGAACAGGTGCAGGAAGGCATACAGAGAATATACAGCAGCGCTGAAAAGATCAGGGAGATGGTAAACCTGATCACGGAAATCGCGGACCGCACCAACCTGCTGTCCCTGAACGCCTCGATTGAATCAGCAAGGGCGGGCGAGGCGGGCAAGGGCTTTGCCGTGGTCGCTGAGGAGATATCAAAACTCGCAGACAACAGCACCGCCTCGGCAAAGGAGATATCGGTCCTGATCAATGAAACGACGGAAAGCATCAAGAACGGCTACGGCATGTTCAACGAACTGTACTCACACATCCGTGACATGAACATAACCCTGGAATCTTCAAGCAGGCTGAGCGCCGAACTCGACACCACGGCGAAGCAGCAGACCGTGCTGAGCAACGGCGTGAAGGAAAGCATTCACAGTATCAATTCGCTGTCTCAGAGCATATCTCTGGCCATGAAGGAGCAGTCGGAGTCGACCCAGGAAATTTCAAAGTCTTTTGACGTGATCAATGAAATAACCCAGGCGAACGCCGCAACTTCCGAAGAGGTTTCCGGAGCTACCGAAAGCCTCGTCGAAAACGCCGAGCAGCTTCTGGACATCATGCACACAAAAAATGAAAAGTAACGCCGCTCACGCGTTCAGCGCGGTGTCAAAGCCGTCACGCACCGCGTCATGAATCCTTCCCGGCTCGCGGGCGTCACCGACTATATGAACAGTGCCGAATTCGTTCCTGAGATCATCGTACATGCTCCGGTCGCTCCGAACCCCCACCGCGAGCACCACCCGGTCAACCGGGACCTCCCGCGGCGCAAAGGTCGCGGTGTCCTTGAGCAAGATACGGTCGCTGCCGATCGAAACGAGCCGGTGCCCGGTGATGAATTCAGGTGAATACCCCTTGAGCCGCGACAGGACATCGTCCCGGTTCTGGTCATAGGCACCGGGGCCGATCTCATTCAGCATCTCGACCATGATCACCGTATTGCCGTCCTCGGCGATTTTTTCGGCTGTTTCAAGGCCTGTCATGCCTGAGCCGATCACCGCGACCTTTTTCTTTTTCAGTTTCACCCTGCCGCTGAGCACATCCGCGTAGGTGCACACGTTTTTTTGGTCAACACCGTCTATGGGCGGCACCAGTGCCTCTCCCCCGGTGGCGACAATGATCACGCGGGGATCAAGCTTTCTGAGTTCATTTACCGTGGCGGCCCGGTTAAAGACGAACCGCGCGCCCGCCTTTCTGGCCCTGAGCTCGAGATCGGTAAAGCACCAGTTTATTTTTTCCTTCTTGGGAGGCTTGTTCGCCAGCTGGAGCTGCCCGCCGACACGGGCGTTTTTTTCATACACCACGGTGTTGAACCCGCGCAGGGCGAGGACTTCTGCAGCGGCAAGCCCGGCGGGACCGGCGCCGATAACGGCCGCCGTCCGCCCCCTGCCGTTCCTCGTTATGACCGATAATTCCTTTTCACGCCCGAGGCGCGGATTGACCGAACACTCCAGGGGCAGGCCCAGGGGGGCGTTCGCGTTTAACGACTCAAAGCACCGCAGGCATGATATGCACCGCGTGATCTCTTTTACCTTTCCCTCTTTCGCTTTGCGCGCCCAGGCCGGGTCGGCCACGAGCTGGCGGCCCAGGGCGACAAAATCCTGGAAGCCGGCGGCGAGCTGCTTCTCGGCCTGTTCGGGCGAGCGGATGAGGTTCGCGGCGATTACCGGGACCGAGACTTTTTTCTTGACCGAGCGGGCCAGGTCCTTTCTCCAGCCCGGCTCAAACGACATGGGCTCAAGCCAGTAGTTCAAGGTCTCGTAACTCGCCGAGGAAACATCAATGGCGTCAACTCCGGCGCGCTCGAGGGCCCGGGCGATTGCAACGCCTTCGTCACGCTCAATGCCGCAGTCGCTCTCCCCGATGCAGCGGTAAAACTCATCGACCGAGAGCCTGACCGCTATGGGGAAGTCCTTCCCGCAGGCATCGCGCGCACCCTGTATTATTTCGAGCAGAAACCGCATGCGGTTTTCCAGCGGGCCGCCGTATTCATCCGTGCGCTTGTTTGTCCTGGTGCTCAGGAACTGCTGGATCAGGTACCCGTGCGCTGCGTGGAACTCGACCCCGTCCGCCCCGGCCTTCTTCACCCGTTCAGCCGCCTTCACAAAATCACGCACAAGGCCCCTGATCTCTCTCTTTGACAGGGCCCTGGTCTTCTGCCGGCACCGGTTGCAGGGAATCGGCGAGGGGGCCACGACCGCGGGCGCCCATATTTTCTCGTACAGCCATTTTGTTGCGGGGACGATTTTCGGGAAGACCTTCCAGAATCCCGGCCACACCCTTCCGGTCAAATCGAGAAGCGGCCAGAACAGGACCATGAGTGAAAGGTTCTGCCTGCCCGGGTGGTGGAGCTGGCAAAAAACTTTTGTTCCGTACCGGTGAAGGCGCCCGGCCATTTCGGTAAACGGCTTAATATGGCGGTCGGATGACATCGACAGCTGGCGCGGAAGGGTGGCCCCGTGCAGCTCATTCACGCGCGTTATGCCCGTAATGATCAGGCCCACGCCGTTTTTCGCCCGCTCCTCATAATAAGCGGTAAGCTGTTCCGAGGGCGTTCCGTCAAAATTCGCCATGCCCACTTCCAGCGGGGGCAATACAATGCGGTTTTTTATTTCAACCGGGCCGATTTTGGCTTTTGTGAAGAGGTATTTATAAATCATAGCGGCCTCCCTGTTCCTTATAATGGTTTACGCTGTCATGAACACGACAGGTCACCTTCCAACCCCGAATGCAGATAATTCGTAAATCCAGCCTGAATGAAAAAACAATCAGAAAGCTATCAATACGGGTATACACCGGGTTGCACAAAAAAGCAACACTATATCATTATAAGATTAATTTATTGACAAATAATAATTTATGTTTAATTATCTGACACTAATTTATATGCTACCGATTCCAGGCATAATTCAAAAACAGGTTAACCATATGAAAAACAGGGCACGAGTTTTTATCTATTCCATAATCGCACTGTTCGTTTTCGCTGCAGGGGGATGCGACAGCGACTCAAAAGACAGCAAGGACGCATCCCCTCCGGTTTTTCCCTCATGGATTGACGCTACGGACGCCGCCTTCAAAGAGAGGGTCACGGTCTCATGGGAAGAGATCAGCAACGCCGATTACTATGTCATTATCAGGTCCGAGAGCGGCCGCTTCGGAGATTATAAAATTGTGGACTACCAGATTCCCGCATCATCCTATTATGATGAGGATGTTGCCCCCGGCAAAACATATTATTACCGCGTCAAAGCGATTAACTCCGCGGGCGAGAGCGTTTACGGGCCAAGCGACGACGGGACCACGATGAAAGACACCGATACCGAAACCGTCACCCGCCCTTCATGGGTAAGCGCGACCAAGGCGACCGACCCGAACTACATATCAATCGCCTGGGAAGACACCGGCGCTGATTACTATAATATTTATCGTAAAGAAAATAATGACGGCGTCTATGTTCTGATTCAGGAACAAGTTTACGCGACAACATACACCGATTATGATGTCGAAACAGGCGTGCATTATCTGTATAAAATCGAAGCCGTGGTTGACGAAACAGGAAGTGAATTCTCGCAATACGCCGAAGGCTATGCCGATGTTCCCTCTGATCTCAGCCCGGCGGAGTTCTATGAAATTCTCAAACCCATTGTTGAGCAGGTATGGCTGGTGATCGACCAGAATGATTTTCTTTTCCCCATGACCATTGACGGCGCCTATGGCGGAAGCATCTACGCCGAGATGAAGGGCGTGTACAACGATGACGACGAGTTTACCGGGTCAACCGTGACCCTGCAATTCTCCGACTACAACCAGGAAGGCCATATCGCCAACGGGACCCTCACCCTCGACCTCGACACCATTCTCCAGGGAACCGAGACCGGGACCCTCACCATTACCGGCGCGCATGTGGCAGAAGTCGAATTCCATATAACCATCGGGCCCCGGCCTGACGGGCACTCCTCCGAGCAGGGCGGCTACTATATCATTTCCTCCGGCGGGACCACCGAGACCGTTGAGTGGCGCGAGCCTGACACGGTCATCGTGCTGTACCCGCCTGAAAATGTCCAGGCCTCGGACGGTGAATATTTCGGTTACGTGCAAATCCAGTGGGACGCCTCCAGCCGCGCCGTGAATTACAAGGTATACCGCTCAGACTACGCGTACGGCACCTATACCCTCATCGCAGAAAGCATCGCGGTGACCAATTATAATGACTACGACGTTGAGGCAGGCAAAGACTACTATTACAAAATCGTCGCCTGTTACGGGGATATCGAAAGCGAAGCCAGCACCTGGAACAAGGGATACGCCGGATCAGTCGCTGCGGACCTCCCGGCACCCACGGGAGTCACCGCGAGTGACGGCACCTATGCATCATGGATCGAGGTCTCCTGGATCGCGGTGAGCGGCGCTGATTACTACCGGGTCTACCGCTCGTCAAGCAGTATCGGGTCATATGCCCTGGTCAGCGGTGACATTACCGGCCTTTCATTCGATGATTATTCGGTGAGCGACAGTGTCCAGTACTATTACCGGGTCAGGGCCTATAACAGCTCCTCAGTCGAAAGCGAGTACAGCACTTACGATTCAGGCTACGCGGGAGCCGTGGTTGGAATGCCTGATGCGCCGGAAAACGTTTCCGCAACGGACAGGGAATCCAATGACACTGAAAAAGTCGTCATCACCTGGGACGCGGTCGGCGATGCCGAATATTACCTCGTTTACCGGTCAACAAGCGCTGACGGCAGCTATGCCCTGATATCAGGGTACCTGCCAGGGACTTCATACCAGGACACGACCATGGACCTTGACACCGTGTATTACTACCGGGTGACCGCGGTCAACGATGTCGGAGAAAGCTCGTTCAGCGACGCTGATGCCGGCAGCAGGCAGATCACGGTATACGAGTTTTACTACTATATTTTCAGACCGGCATCAAAATACGCCAAGGACAGAATTTATGACCGGTTCCCCGAACCGAACATCGGCGATGACGCGACCTTTTACGGGGACTGCAGCGGCACCATGCACTTCGTCGTCACCCTGGGAGGATGGGTCCTGTTTAGCGGTTTCTGGGGCAAAACAACCATTACCTATACCAACCTTAACGACGGTGACCTGAACAAGGCGACCACCGGCACCGACGAGGGGGGCATCACCCTTGACGGCGTGATCAGCGGCAAGGTATGGAGCGGAAGCGGAGACGGCGAGCAGACCGGGACCCTTGAAGTGACCGGGTCGCACACCGGCACCTGCGTATACCACCTTACCATAGAAGACAAGATCACCAGCGGAGGTTATACGACCGTGACCTATAACGGCGAGACTGAAGATATCGACTACGTAAATACCGACGACGAATGATCAAACCGCGGCCGTGAACAAATCAGCCGTTCACGGCCGCAAAACATACCCGCAAAAAAGATTTGACCGTCCCGCATTTCCCGTGCATTATTGAAACCCGCCTTAACCCGGTTTTAAACAGGAGATTATCATGAAAATGACGCGCGCAGGAAGTTCAATTTTTTATTTCGGCTTCTGGGTCCTCCTCTGCGGAGTGTCCCTGATGTTTTTTCCGGCATTTTGCCTCAATATCGCGGGCATGTACCTGGATGACGTGACCGTCCCCCGGCTCTTCGGCATGGTGCTGATCTATCTCGCGATCTATTATTTTCTCGCGGGCAGGCACCCGGACTTCTGGCCTTTTTACCGCATAACCGTTTTCACCCGGTCGTCCGCCCTGGTGATCGTCATCATTTTCACGCTGCTCGGTATTGTCAGGCCGGTCGTTATCGCGTTCGTGTCGGTTGACGCCCTCGGCGCGCTGTGGACCCTGGTTTCGCTCAAGCAGGACATGAAACAGGGGCTCTGCGTTCCCGGCAACGGCGGTAAAGCATGAAAGAGTCGGCAAAGCTTTTTACCCCGGCTAAAATCGGGTCCATGACCGTGAAAAACAGGGTGGTCATGGCACCCATGGCTACCGACTTCGCGGACGGGGACGGCTCGGTATCCGATAAACTCAGGGCATACTACGAGGCCCGCGCGCGCGGGGGCGTGGGTCTGATCACCCTTGAAGTGTGCAGCATCGATTCCCTGTTCCCGTATGTGCCGCGCACGCTGGGACTATGGGACGATTCGCTGGTACCGGGGCTGAAAACCCTGACCGACGCTGTACACGGGAACGGCGCGAAAATCATCCCCCAGCTTGCGCACCCTGGCCCCGAATCGCTGAGCACCATATTCTCAGGCACCGAGACCGTTGGCCCGTCAGCCGGCATACGCAACGGCATAACCCGGATGAAGTGCAGGGAACTCACTATCGATGAAATAAAAGAAATACTACAAAAATTCGGGGATGCGGCCCTGCGCGCCAGGCAGGCCGGCTTCGACGGCGTTGAGTTCCACGCGGCGCACGCGTACATGCTTGCCGGCTCCTTCCTTTCGGCCTTGAAGAACCGCAGGTCGGACGAATACGGCGGCACGGTCGAGGGCCGGCTGCGCTTCTGCCGCGAGGCGATCGAAAGCATCAAGCGTGCTGCGGGAAACGACTTCCCCGTAATAATGAGAATATCCGCGGACGAGCTCGTCCCGGGAGGAAGGACCGTGCGAGAGACCCAGTACATTCTTCCGCGGCTGGTTGCCTCCGGCGTGGACGCCTTTCACGTATCAGCCGGCGTTTATCCTGACACCTCATGGAGGGTCATCCCCCCTGCGGGAACACCCCTGGGAATAAACACGTCACTGTCCCGCATGATCAAAGAGGCGACCGACGTTCCGGTCATGGTCGTGGGAAGGATCACTTCCCCGGGGCTTGCCGAAGACATACTGCAGCGCGAAGAGGCAGACCTCGTCGTGCTGGGCAGGGCACTGCTTGCCGACCCTGAATTCGTCAACAAGGCACGCGAAGGGCGGGATGATGATATCGCGCCCTGTATCGGGTGCGGCCTTGGCTGCGTGACCAACAGGGAGCTGGGCGGAGACATGACCTGCCTGGTCAATCCAGCCGTGGGCAGGGAAGAGGAGCGGCCGGAACCCGCCGCAAAGAAAAAAAGGATCATGGTCGTGGGCGCGGGCCCCGCGGGGCTCGAGTTCTCACGCGCAGCTGCCCGAAGGGGCCATGAGGTGACCCTCTACGAAAAGGACGACAGGCCGGGCGGGCAGCTCAATCTTGCCGCGGTTGTGCGGAGCAAACGGGAGATTCTGGGCCTGATTCGCCACCAGGTACGGCAGGCCGAAAAGGCCGGTGTGGGCCCGTTGACCGGCGTTGAAGTGACCGCGGCCATGATACAGGAACAGAAACCCGACGCGGTCGTCATCGCAACCGGCGCGCGCACCTGCACACCGGGAATCTGCGGTTTTGAAAACTGCGGCATCCTCTGCTCGCGCGAAGTGCTCGCGGGCGGTGTTGATATCGACAGCGGCAAGGTGCTCATCATCGGCGGCGGCATGGTGGGATGTGAAGTCGCCGAGTTCCTGGCTTCGCCCGGCGACAGCGTTTCGGAAACCAGGACCGAGGTTGCCATCATCGAAATGAACGAAGGCATCGGCCTGGACATGTTCAGCGAAGCCCGCTATTTCATGATCAATTCCCTCCGTGAAAAAGGGGTGCGCCTGTATACCGGGTCCACGGTGACGGAGCTGTTCGATGACGGGGCAGCGATCGAACGCGGCGGAAAGAAGATAGAACTGCGTGGGTTCGACTACCTGGTCAACGCGACCGGGGCACAACCGGCCAACGAACTGGCATCATCCCTTGAAAGCTACAGCGGTGAAGTATATACCATTGGGGACGCCCGGGAGCCCCGGCAGGCACTGCATGCCATTGCCGAGGCCTGGGATCTGGGAAATAAAATTTAACAAAGGAAACAGCTATGTCAAAATTTTTATCTGATGAATGGTTTGAAACAGTTGATAAACTCACCAGGGAATCGGGTGAACTCAATATTCCCAAATCGATGCAGGCCGTTGTGGTCAATTTAAACATCGAAACAGCGCAGGGCATCGTGCCCCTGTGCATGAACGGCGGCGTGATGCAAAAAGGGCATGCGGAAAAAGCGGACGTGACCATGTCAATGCCTGAGGAGTATGCTCACGGCCTGCTGGTCAAAGGTGACTGGTCGGTGGGCATGAAGGGCTATGTCGCCAGAAAGATAAAGCTCAACGGCAACATGAGAAAACTCATCCCCCTTCAACTGTACAAGCCCAGCAAAGAACTCGATGAACTGAGGAAAAAAATCGATTCAGCCACTGATTAGGCCGTGATTTAACGGCATTTAGCGATACATCAGCGCCACATCAGGCGCTGATAGCTGATTCATACCCTTTTTTACTGCTAAAATACTAATAATTAGACTAAACCTATAATCCGCCTGAAAAATCTCATTAATTATTTTTTGCTATTTATAGCACTTTTCATCCGTAGATAAGTATTAATAGACGTATCAAAAATCGAATTATTATTTTGCGGGTGTTAAAACAAAATTTGGAATATTGACGAATTTTCGGTTTTGGGATATACTGAAATCGAATTTCGGGCATATACCTGACAAATAATAACACCACAGAGAGGAGAGTTACATGAAAAAAATCAAGCTATTCATTCTAATTGTGGCCCTGTCTATGGCTGCTCAGTACTGTGACAGCGGATCGTCCGGAGCAGCAGGGCTCGGCGGTCCTGAAGTAACGCCTGAGGAAATAGTTGAAGAAACCACAGATCTCACAACAGCAGAATCATCAGATGTTCTTGCCGCTGTTCAGAGTGAACTTGAAAAAAATGCCTCCAGCTATTCAGGCAATGAAGACGCCGAAGACGAGGCTGAAGAACAGGCGGGTGAAGATACTTCAGAAAACCTTGGTGAAGCGGTAGCTGAAGAAGAAGGAGACGTTGTCGAAGAAACAACTACCGAAACCACACAGGAAACAGCTGCGGCTGAAGAGCAGCAGACCGAAGAGCAGGCTGCAGAAGAAACAACTTCAGAATCACAGGAAGCCACTACTGAAACCCAGCAAACAGAGGAACAGGCTGCGGAGGAAACAGCTTCCGAATCACAGCAAACTGCTGAAGCGACAACTGAAGAACAGGCTGAAGAAGATGCCGGGGAAATCACCGGCGGAATGACCGTTGAACTTGATACAACTGTCGGGCGATGGTATAAAGTTGAGGAGAAAGCCCTGGATTCAGCAACATCAAAGAAATATAAAAAGAATAAAGACCAGATTAAAGAATACAGAAAGAAAATCAAAGCGTTAAAAGCCGACCTTAAAGAAGCTGAAAAAGAAGAAGCGGCAAACGGCAAGGGAAAAGGGAAGGCGCTTGGAAAATCAAAATCTGACCAGCTCAACGCTGAGATCGATGAATACCTCGCGCTTATTAAAAAAGCCAGAGAAGAAAGCGGCTATGGTCAAACACAGAAAGGTATTTACACCTACTGGGCCAATGAAAACCTCAGACTTTCTGTAAAGAACGTTTCAACTGCCGGCTGGTACACTCTTCGCATCGTTGCCAAAAACTACGGAACTCTTCCTGCGTGGTACAAACAGTTCAACGTAACGATAGAAAATGAAACTGACGACGCTGAAGTCGGCGGTATTTCGATACCGGCTTCTGACACCGTTTACTACAGGGGCGCCGAAGATGTCTATCTTGATACCGGAGACACCGACCTCAATCTCCTCTGGACAAACGACGCCTATAAGGAAAATTCCTATGACGCCAACATTCAGATCAAACGGGTAACCCTGAAGTGGTCAAAAAAATCGAATAAAAGCTTAAAGCGCCTTGTCCGCAACGCACATGAGTATACCTCAGCTGACGGAAGGTTCTTCTGGGACAACAATTCAGCGTGGACCTACTGGCAGGACCAGACCCTGGGATTCAGCTTCCCTGAGCTGGAAGCCGGAAAATATGAAATAACGGTCATGGGTAAAAATTACGGCGAAATGCCGCTGCCCTCTGATTATGAATATTTCACTGTTACGGTCGATGCAGACGGGACCAGCGCTGAAGCACAGGTGCCCGCTGCTATCAAAGGCTGGAGAAAAGGATCGGTCGTTCTTGACATCACCGGCGGAACCGATATTTTCCTGACCTGGCTGAATGACAGCTATAAAGAAAATGATTATGACGCAAACTTTCAGTTCAAAAAACTGATGCTCAAGCGCGTCGGTGAATCTGACCGTTCAGCTCTTGCCGCGTATCTGCTTGGAACCAAAAGCGGAAACAGGGTCCTGATGACCGGAATACTTCTTGCTCTGGTGGGCCTTATCGCGATGATTTCAATCTGGAACAGAGGAAGGGCGAAAAAACAGGCTTAAGCATAAAAGTCAGCGTGAAAACGAAAAGGCCGGATTATTTATCCGGCCTTTTTTCGTCTTTACTTATTTCATGTTCATTTGTTTCATTCATTGTATTGAACTTCTCATAGAGGTGGTCAATCATATCCTCAATGCTAATTGAACTGGCATCCTCATTGCTCATCATCGCCTCCTGCTTCTGGATGACGAGGTTCATGAGTTCCAGAGCCATATCATCATCCATGTTTTTTACAACCGCGGCAATTTTTTTCATGTCCACATGCGAATTCATGCCAACCCGGGCAGGATTGTAGCCGAGGCCGATGAGAAGCAGCATCATCGACGCATGAAAATAGCGCTGGCTGTTCATCTTTTCCTTTTCGAGGCTGTTTATCTGGTCAACCAGAATCTTCTCTGACATTTTGATCCTTTCGACCAGCGCCTGAACCAGGGTCTTGGTAAACTGCGCATTGTTCGCGATCAGGGCGTCCATGTTTTCCCTGTCCGCGACCGCGACAATGCATTCGGTGGCGCATATTGCAGTGGCAGCCCGGGGCGTGCCGGCGACAATCGACATCTCTCCGAAAATATTTCCCGCATCAATCGTATCCATGGTTATGATGCCGCCGGTATCCTTGTTCTTGTAAAAAATAACCCTTCCCTTTTTAAGAAGATAAAATTCGGTCCCCCGGTCTCCTTCCCTGAAAATGATCGTTCCGGAGGGAAGAATGCGCTCTTCCTGCATCGTTGAGATAGGGCGCATAAACAGCCTTCTCGTGGTTTCCGAACCGGGAAGCCTGAGAAAAAAATACAGGCCCTTGCTCAGTCGAAAAAAGAAGTACCTTACCATGAAGCGATAAAAAATCAGCGGAGTGCGGTCAAACCTGACAATGGTCCCGGTTGCCTGCTGTTTGCTGGTGTGATTTTCCCAGATCACTTCCCCGTTGATTTCTTCTGAGGAAAAACTGGGACACTCAAATCTGAGCTTGACCCTGGTTCCAAGACCGAGCTTTTCAGAAGTTCTGAGAAAGCAGTTTGATGGTGAAATAGCGTAGGTGACCAGCATTTCCTGAAATTCACCTTCAAGGTACAGCTCAACATCAGAAATTATGGGAATCCTGATCATGCTTTTCTGGAAAAAGTTCGGGTTTATCGCCCCGACCAGGATAATGATAAGACTGAGAGAAACGGGAAAAATACCGAGCAGGATGATCTGGTCCTCGATCTTCATCGCCATATTGAGCAGTTTCATGATATTAGATCTGTAGGAAAGGCTGTAAATCGCGATGACCATGAGAAATATTACCAGTAAAAAACGGATAATTCCGGGTCTCCAGAGAAAAAGATGCACCCTTTGCACACTGGGGGTTCCCATTGACTGCAGTATCCACCGCTCGTACCGCGGCTGGCGGTCCATGGTCAGCCAGTCTTCGAAGCGCATGTTCATCGCATGAAGCACGCTGAAAGGCTGGTATGTTTGAGACCGGGAAAGCATGAATTCCAGAATAATGACCATTATAATCATGATCGGTGCTGCAATATAGGATTTATATCCTCCTGAAATTAGCAGTGAATCAAAGGTTCCGTGAAGGAGATAGGCAATGAAAAAACCCTTTGCCAGATAACCGGTGCGCGACGAGAATGATTGACTCATCTTTCTCATACTGAGATAATAGCCGATCATTCCGCACGTTGTTAAATGCAGAGGCACAGAAAATATAATCCGTATAATAATAATCGAGAAACCGAACTGCCCGGCATAAAAAAGGTTTTCCACAAGCGAAAACCCGATACCATACATCATGGCGGAAAGCGTGCCTTCCATCACGCTGAATCGGGGGTAATATCTGAGAATGAATAGAATAATCAAGAAGGCTCCGGTCTTCTCAATCAGGGCCGCTTTGACAAAACCTGTTAAAAAATGACTTCTGAAGGCGAAGTCATTAAAAAGGTAGTTCGATGCAAGAACAAGAAGCAAGGCGTATGCGATTCCTGAAAGAAACGCCTGGGCATGTTTGCTGTATACCGGCTTGTAGGTAAAATAGCGAAAATAGATAAGATAAAAAGCAGGAACAGGGATTAACGCTGATAGAAAATTTTCCCAGGGCATTGATTATTCCTGAATTATAATTTTATTAAGGGTAACGTATCGACAATTTTAATCTTCAATGAGTGTTTTAACTGAGCTGAGCTGCATCACCATTGCGATTTTATCGGGAATATTTATCAACTTAATCTTTTTCCCTCTGCCTTTTAAAACTTTTGATATGGTCAGCAGAACACCGAGCCCGGATGAATCAAGATATTCAACTTTTGAAAAGTCAATGGCTATATTTTTATCTGAAGAAGCGGCGATTTCGAGAAGCATCTCTTTGAGCGATTTCATGGTCGTCATCTCGATATTACCATTAATGTTTATCACTGTATAATCGCCTTTATCAGCTGAAGTGACATTCATCATTACCCTCCGGAAAACATTAGTCTATATGATAAGCAGTTGTTCTTATGTTTATTAATTCATCCCTCTGTGTTTTTTGATTATTATACAGCATATTATATCTGTCTACAACATTAAAAACAGTAGGGGTAAAATAATCCTTTTTAATGTTAAAAATGATCCGGTTATTTTAATCATTCCTTGAAGCTTAATACTTGACATATGGGAATCAGTCATAGTAGGATAATCGCCTGTTAAAAAAACAGGAACGGAACATACCATGAGCTGCCTGTTCTGCAATATAATCGAAGGGAAACATCCCGCAACTATAGTCTATGAAAATGACAGAGTCATCGCTTTCGAGGACATTAATCCCAAAGCCCCGGTTCATATTCTCGTCATACATAAAAATCATATTTCGTGCATTGAAGACCTGAATGAAAACAACAGTTCCATCATGTCCGATCTCTTTCTCGGAGTAAAGGAAGTCGCCGCCATTCTGGGAATAAACAAAAGGGGATACCGAGTAATAATCAACAATGGCGTCGCGGGCGGACAGATCATCTGGCATCTGCACATTCATGTCCTCGGCGGCAGGGAAAAAATGGGCAGAATGGTATCGGAATCATGAGAGCGGCTTCATCAAACTTTCATGCCGGTTCCCGGCATAGAGGATAACACATGATTCAGAATGAACTAAACGTTATTGCCGAAAATCCTTCCTTTCGCCTTCATGCTGTCGAAGGCTACATAAGCAACATCTTTCTGGTGGAATACAAGGATGCGATCCTTCTCCTCGACAGCGGTTCAATCAATGACGCAGGCAAGATCAGGCACTACTGCGAAAAAATATGTAAAAGATCCATGTCTGACATAAAATTGTGCGCGGTATCCCATATGCATCCCGACCACGCGGGCGGGGCGGTTTATCTGCGCTCGGAATTCGGCATCCCGGTTGCGGCCTTTCATTCGATCGATGTATGGTATAGCGGCGTCACGGGCTTTATCCAGTACATGCTTGACTGCAGAATGGAACAGTTCGTCAGCAAGGCAATCGGCAAAAAAAAGGAGCCCGTCCTCTTCGGAAGAAAAATCAATCCGGATTATCTTCTTCACGATAATGACCTGCTCCCGCTTTTCAATGACTGGAAGGTGGTCCATATCCCGGGCCACACCCTTCACGACATTGCGCTGTATCATGAAAAGGAAAAAATCGTTCATACCGGCGACGCGGTTCTGGTGGTAAAAAATAAATTCAGCATACCGATCCCGGTGTTTTTTAAGGGGACGATGAAACGCTCATATAATAAGCTTTCAACTCTGGACATTACAATGATTCTTCCCGGACACGGCGACAGTATCACGCCCGGCAATTCAAACGGGCTGTTCAATCACATGACATCCCTTGTTGATGAGCCCATGAGCAGTATGAGCAGGCTGGCCCATACGGTTTCACTCTTCACGCCTGCAGTATGGAAAGGCATCTTGAAAAATATGCTTAAAAATGTATGTGCCCATGACCGTGCGGTGAAGAGCCCGTGAATTGATGTTCTTAAGAGGTTATTTCATCCAGTAAACGACAAACGGAGAGGTATTCCCGGTGACAAACAACAGCGATTTGATCAAAAAAATCCTTGTTTTTCAAAAAAATGAAATAACCGAACACATTATATATACCCGCCTTGCCACAAAAGTCAAAGACAAACACAACAGCGCGCTGCTTAAACGCATCGGGGATGACGAACTGCGCCACTATCACCTGATAAAAAAATACAGCGGACAGGACGTGCGCCCATCCCGCTGGAAAATAATGAAATTCTTCTGGATCTCGCGTATATTCGGCCTGACCTTCGGCATCAAGCTCATGGAAAAAGGCGAAGACAGCGCCCAGATGTCATATTCTGAATTTATCGGCCAGGTTGAAGAAATCAACGATATTATCAAGGACGAAAACGGCCATGAACAGGAACTGATCGGCCTCATTGAAGAAGAACGCTTGAAATACATGGGCTCGGTTGTCCTGGGGCTCAATGACGCGCTGGTGGAGCTCACCGGGGCGCTGGCGGGCCTTTCTTTCGCGCTGCAGAACACGCGCCTCATCGCGCTTGCAGGACTGATCACCGGCATCGCCGCTGCCCTTTCCATGGCCGCGTCAGAATACCTCTCAACAAAATCGGAGGAAGGAGAAAACGCTTTAACAGCATCAATCTACACCGGAATCGCCTATATAGGTACCGTTGCCATACTCATAACGCCGTACCTTATTCTCGAAAATTATATGATCTGCCTCGCAGCGACCATGATCAACGCAGTGCTCATCATCGCGTTATTTAATTACTACATCTCTGTTGCACGCGACCTCTCTTTTAAAAAAAGATTCTTTGAGATGGCGGGGATCAGCCTGGGTGTCGCGGCCCTGTCTTTCGGCATCGGGTTCGGTATACGTACACTACTCGGAATTGACGTATAACGCATAACACAAATTTTTCTTGCTTTTTTTCTGCACCGAATAACAATAGCAAAATTTTCAGATATCCATTAACGAGGATCCCAATGAAAAGCATTGTCCTTGCGTTATACCGCCCGCTGTTTGTACTGTTTGTCGGTATTAATACCACAATACTCGGAACCACGATTATCCTGATTTCTTTCATCGATCCACGGGGTAACATGGTCCACTATCTTGGAAAATTATGGTCGCGGCTTAATCTCATTTTTACCGGTGCGAGAATCCGGATTCACGGACTTGAAAACATGCAGAAAAACAAATCATACGTGGTAATGTCGAATCATCAGAGCCACTATGATGTCTGGGCGCTGATAGGATATCTTCCTCTCCAGCTCAGGTGGGTGATAAAAAAGGAACTGAGAAAAGTACCGGTTTTCGGCCTCGGGTGCGAACGCATGGGACACATCTACATCGACCGGAAAAACCCGGAAAAATCACGCGAAGAACTTCAGGTTATCCGTGATAAATTCAGCGCAGGAGCATCCGTTGTATTTTTTCCCGAAGGTTCTCGAAGCACTGACGGGAACCTGAAGCCGTTTAAAAAAGGGGGCTTTGTCATGGCCCTTCAGGGCCAGGTTCCAATTCTGCCGGTCACGGTCGTGGGAAGCAGGTCCATCCTGCCCAAGGGGAGCAAGAAGATCACGCCTGGAACAATAGAGATATATATACATCCGGCAATAGAAACAGACACCTTTTCCTATGAAACAAAGGAGCAGCTCATGGAACTGGTGCGGCAGGCAATTCAATCGAAAATTGCCTGAAAGCGGTTTTCGGCATGATGTCAGCGGCTGATATTATTCACGATAATCACCCGTGGCAAACAGACTTATGGGCACCTCTAAAAATCAGGTTTTTTAACCCCCTCTTTTATTCTCCCCCTGGTAGGGGGAGTTAGTGGGGGTTATAAAACCTGATTTATCCAATGGTTGTGCCCACAAGGGAACATCCGAAATGTAATTTATCGAGGTTCCCTTATTTGTATAAGGCATCAATTTCACTTTGAAATGTTTTTATCACCACTTTACGCTTGACCTTCAGGGTAGGGGTCATCTCACCGTTCTCTTCCAGAAGTTTTCGGTTTACAATGTGATATTTCTTGATCTGCTCGTATTCCTCAAGCTCTCTGTTCGCCTCCTGGATGTCCCTGTCAATGAGCTCTTTTACTGCCGGGTTCGCGATAAAATCATCCCCCACTTTAATGCACACGGGCACTGGCCCTTCCTGTGTATACTCAAGCAAAGAACGGTCATATGAAATGCCGTTTTCATTCAGACTCTTGATCAAAGCGTCAAAGTCAGGGACGACCAGCGCTGAAACGAATTTCCGGTCATCAGCGATCGGGACCACAATATCAATGTAGCGGCTCAGGGAAAAGAGGCTTTCGATACGGGCCGAGGGGATGTTCTTGCCCGTGTCCAGGACCATGATGCCTTTGATGCGATCAATGATCTTGAGATATCCGTCAGCCACTTCCTGCACGACATCACCGGTCTTGAAATATCCGTCCCCGGTGAACGCCTCGGCGGTGTCTTCCGGTTTGTTCCAGTAACCGACGAAAAGATTGTCGCCCCTCACCTGCCACTCGCCGTTTTCGGCAATACGGCCGATCACGCCGGTGGAGACCGGCCCCACGGTTCCGGGCATGATTTTACCCGGCCTGTTCAGGGTTATCGTGTTCCAGGTCTCGGTAAGGCCATAGCCTTCAAGTATGGTAAAACCCATGGCCATAAACGCCTTGCACAGGTCGGCAGGAAGGCTTCCCGCAGCTGAAAACGCGCAACGGATTCTGCCCCCAAAACGGTCGCGGACCTTTTTGAAGACCAGCCTGTCAAACAGCCGATATTTGAACCCGAGCCAGAAGCTCACGCCTTTGCTCAGGTCGGTAAACTCATCCATCTCGATAAAGCCCTTTTCATCCGCCCGTGCCTCAACCACCCTGATCCCGGTTTTCATCGCGGCGTTGAATATCGCCCTGGTGATAAAACTTTTCGATGACATCTCCTTCATCGCCATGTAAACCCGCTCATATATCCGCGGCACTGACATGAAGATGTGCGGCCTGAACAGCTGCAGGTCCCGAACGAGGTCTTTCGGCGTGGAGTATGCGATAGTAACAGCGGCCATCATGGCCGCGCCGTGGCCGCATTCACGCTCATACGTGTGCGAGAGGGGAAGAAATGATAGAAGGACGTCCCCCTCACGATAATTGGGCGCGTCTCTGAAGTCCCTGCATATTGCCGCATTAAAGCTCATATGCGTGTGAACCGCGCCTTTGGGAGTGCCGGTCGTACCGGAAGTGTACACGATGGTCATGTTATCGGTGAGCTCAACCGACCGCCAGCGGTTGTCAAAGGCAAACCGCTCCGCGGCGAGCAGAGCGATTCCGCGCCTTCTGAGCTCCCCGAAACATAAAACATTCCCGTCAGAGGTTTCAAAATCGTCCTTCATGACAATGACTTTCTGCAGATTCGGCATCCTGTGCCACGCGTTAAGGACCTTGGCAAGGTTCGCCTCGTCCTGCAGGTACATGATCTTAGCGCCTGAATCATTGATGATATAGCTCATCTCGTTTTCAGAAAGGGTCGGGTAAACGCATACCGTGATCCCCCCGGCGCACATGATCGAATAATCCGCCCATACCCATTCCGGGCAGGTATGGCACATCAAAGCGCCCCGGTCGCCCTTCTGAAAGCCCAGATCCATGAGGCCGCATGAAAGCTCCTTCATGATCCGCCACCCCTCGGCGTACGTGATCGTCTTTGTGGAGTCGGGCCCGGTTTTCCATACCTGAAACGGCCAGTGCCCGAAACGGACCGCGTTCCGGTTCATCATTGCCGGTGCGGTAAACTGATCTATGTACCACTTGTCATGCGCTTCTCCCATGGGGTGCCTCCATCATGTATTGTTGTTATGTGAACCGATCGAGCCATTCAGTAAAACAAAAAACATCACTGCATCATTTTCACGACCATTTCAAGCGTCGCCCTTGTCTGGGGATTAAAAATACAGTTGAGGCCCTGCTGCCAGTTTTCGGTTTCAAGATAATGCTTCATCTGGTCATACAGGGGCTTTCTGACCGTGTATTTCAGCATTGTAAATGCCCTGCCCGGGTTATCGATCCAGTTAACCACGACCTGCTTGGCGCGGGCCATGAGCTGGTCTTCTTCAGCAAGTTCATCAACGATTCCGAGCCTGAGGGCGTTTTCAGGGTCATGGCGGCCCGCGTCATAGATAACTTCGCGGAAATTGCTGTCGCTTCCAAGGCCGTAGCGCATCAGCCCGGACTGGACCACGGTAAGGGCCAGGCCGATCTTGTTTTCGGTCATGCCCAGCTGGATCTTGGGATGGTTTTTCAGGATGCGGTAATCGGCCGCCATGGAAACAATAAGGCCGCCGGCCATGGCAGCGCCGTTGATCGCGGCGACAACCGGCTTCGCGCACATGAACAGGTCCAGAAAAACATCCTCTGAAACATTAAAGAAGTCCACTGCCTCGTTGAGGTCCTTGAAACCGAGAAACGTGGGAAGGTCAAATCCCGAGCAGTAAGTCCTCCCGGTCCCGGTAAGGATGATCCCCTTGATAGCATCATCCTCATTAGCCTGTTTCACGATCTCTTTGAGCTGTGCCAGGGTCTGGACCGTTATTGAATTGAATTTACCGTTTTCAAAGGCAGCGATGATAATGCCGTCCTCAATTTTTTTATTGATCATATTCTCACTCCTGTTTTGTTTTTTAGTATGTATTTTTTATCTCTGCCTGTATTATGCCGTAAGATATTTTTCAAAAGTGCTCATGTCTTCACCCGGATGAAATCCGGGCATGACACGATATCAGTCATGCCCGATGGCCCGGCAACGATATCATCCCTGACCGCAAACGATAATAATCCCCTGATTAGATTAAATGATGCTGAGAACATCTGCTGCTTCTCACCCCCTTTACAGTCCTGTAAAAATGAATGCATAATTCCCGGGCAAGAAAGTATTTTCTGGTGGCTTCGATAAGTATATCACGAAAAACTGAAAATGAGATCAATTAATTGTCATTTTTTTCAACCGGCCATGCCGCCGGTTCACTACAATCTCTTTTACAAATATTAATTGTCAATTATTAATTATTCGTAGCGCAGGGCCTCAACAGGCTTCAGGCGTGAGGCCTGAACAGCGGGCCAGAGCCCGAAAAAGACCCCGACCAGCACCGAGAAGACCGTGGACATGACAACTGAAAGAAGCGTGACGCTTACCGGCCACTGGGCCAGCGAGCCGAGGATGAAAGAAAGGACGCTTCCGGAAGCGATACCGAACATCCCCCCTGTTGACGTGAGCAGTACCGATTCTATGAGAAACTGAAGCAGGATGTCTTTTTTGCGCGCCCCGATCGCCTTTCTCAGCCCTATTTCCCTTGTCCGCTCCTTTACCGTGACCAGCATGATGTTCATGATGCCGATCCCGCCCACGATAAGCGAAATGACCGAAACAATGCCCAGAAGCATGCCGATCGTATTGGACGTCTGGGACACCGCTTCCCTGATTTCAGTCATGTCCATGATCGAAAACGAGTCCTCATCATCGGGCTTGAGCCGGTGCCGCTGCTTGACCGTGGTCGAGATCGTCTCCTTTGCCCGGTCGATCAAATCGCGCGACCTGACCTGCGCGTCGATTGAATCGATGTAGGTCTTGCCCATCAGGCGGTACATCGCGGTCGTTACCGGCACCAGGATGGTATCGTCCCGGTCAAACGGGCCCGAAGAGCCCAGTTCGGGAAGCACCGCGGCCACGGTGAAATTGACGCGGTTGATCTTAATGATCTTGCCCACGGGATTGGTGTCATTGAACAGCTCCTTCATCACCGTGATGCCCAGGACCGCGGTCCTTTTGCGCATGCGTGTGTCTTTGTCGGTAAAAAAACTCCCGGCAATGGGTGTTAATGAACGGATGTCCGCGTAAGACGGGCTGACTCCCTGGACCTTTGTGTTCCAGTTTTTGTTGCCGTACACGGCCTGCGCGCGGTCCGAAACAACCGCTGACGCACCCTGTATCTCGGGCAGGGCAGCGATCTGCTCTGCATCGTCAAGAGTGAAACGGGTCACTGACCCGGACTCAAGGGCAACCCCGTGAGTTCTCCTTGAACCGGGCCGTATTGACAAAAGGTTCGAACCCAGGGAGCTCAGCCGCTCTTCAATTGAGTCCTGGGCCCCCTTCCCGATCGCCATCATGGTTATGACCGACATGACGCCGATAAGGATGCCGAGAATGGACAAAAAAGACCTGAGCTTGTGGGAAACCAGGGAGGTCACGGCCTGGCGCAGATAGCTTGCGATTTCCTTTATGCTCAGCGAACTGTATGAAAACGAAAGTTCAGCGTCACTATTCGCTGCGGCCGCTTTTTTTCTGCCGGTGCGTTTATCCTCGATTATTTTCCCGTCACGCATGGTGATGATCCGGCCAGCCTGGCGGGCGATGTCGCTTTCATGGGTCACCATGATAATCGTGGTGCCGGTATCGTTGAGGTCTTTAAGGATGCCGAGTATTTCCTTTTCATTTTTCGTATCAAGGTTTCCGGTCGGCTCATCGGCGAACAGAATCAACGGGTTGTTGATCATCGACCGGGCGATTGCGACGCGCTGCTGCTCCCCTCCGGAAAGTTCAGCCGGGCTGTGCTTCAGCCGGTGGAGAAGCCCGACCATGTCGAGCTGTTCTCCCGAGCGGTTTTTATCGTTATTGGAAGCGCGTGAATAAAGCAGGGGAAGTTCGGTATTCTCGAGAACGCTCATTCTCGGCAAAAGATGGAACTGCTGGAAAACAAAGCCGGCAACGCGGTTGCGAAGCTGGGACAGCTCGTCATCCGAAAAAGAGGCTGTCTCTATTCCCGCAAGTTTGTACGAACCGGAATCGGGCCGGTCAAGAAACCCGAGGATGTTCAGCAGCGTCGATTTCCCCGATCCTGAATGGCCCATGATCGCGACGAACTCGCCAGCCTCAACCGTCAGGGAAAGCTCGTCAACCGCCTTTACCAGGTCGCTTCCCATGGGGTAGATGCGCGAAATGCCGTTCAGCTCGATCAGGGACGCCATTACTTTCTTCCCCTTCTTTTCGGCAGAAAGGGGCTGTCAAGGCTCTTGCTCTCCGGAATCGTCAAGGTGCTGCCGGTCATGCATACCTGGTCTTTTTCAGTCAGGCCTGAAACGATCTCCACGTTTGAATCATCGGACAGCCCGGTCACGATTCGCTTTGATGTTTTTCTGCCGGTTTTTTCGTCGACAACGACTACGGAAGACCCGGCATCGGACTGTTTCACCGCGGAAAGAGGAAGGGTGAGGATGTTTTTCTTTTCGATCTGAACAATGCTCAGGTCAGCGGTCATGCCCGACCTGAATACTTCAGGGACACGGTCGGGGATGATGTCAACTTCATACGTGGTTACGTTGTTGACCGTGGTCGATTCATATGAAATATGGCTCACGGTTCCCGATTCAGACACTTCGGGATAGGCATCAAGTGTTATTCTCGCCCTCTGACCGTTTCTGATTTTACCGATATCAGTTTCATCAACCGTGGCCTTGACAATGAGCCTGTCTGAAACAACCAGTATCGCGGTAGTGGAAGAGACCGACTGTCCCGGCTCGATGTCCCTCACAATGACGGTCCCGGAGATCGGCGAAAGGATCGGTATCTCCCTGTAGGTTTCCTCCCAGTATTTTACGGATTCTTTTCCCTGGGCCCTGGCAGCATCAATGAGGGCAGCGCGTTCCTCCGAACTCATCCAGGCCAGGATCTGCCCGGCGCGGACCGGCTGCCCCTCCCTGACCAGGATCCTTTCCACCCTGCCGCTGATGGTAGGAAGAATTTCAAGCCGGTTGCGCGGCTCAACGGTTCCCGTACAGGAAACCGCGGACGAGATGGTGCCCCTCGCGGGCCTGATCACGGTACATGTATCGCCTGTGCTATTTTCGCTGTCACCGCAGTGAACCAACAGCAGCGAAACCAGAATTACTGCCACCAGAAATACTGAAAAAAATATTTTATTGTTGATCATACGAAAAATCGCCCCCTTTTGCCTGCACCCATTCAGCCTCGGCGTTGAGGCCTGCCAGGACTTTGTTCAGGTAGTCTTTCTGGGCCTCAACAAGATTGTCCTCGATAATGGTCCAGTTATCAAAAGTGGCCTGGCCAATGGAATACTGCGCTTCAGTGATCTTCGACCGTTCGGTTGCGGCTTCAAGATACTGCTTCGAGACCTTGATCCGGTCAATGGACTGGCGCAGGGAATGCCACTTCTCTTCAAGAGTATAGAGCATGTCGAGCCGTTCACTTTTTAATTCCTCTTCAGCCTGGCGGGCCAGGGAATCGGCTTTGCGCGCATTGTTGTAATTCGTGCCGCCATCGGAAATCGGAACGCTCATCTGCAGACCGACATCCCACTCGCTTTTTGCTTTTGTTCTGGAGGAATCGCTTTTACCCGCGTTGAAATAACCGTACACCGAAGGGAAAAAAGCGAGCTTTAATGATTTTGCCGAAAGGATGGCGGCCTTTTTCTGTTCCTGCATCTTGACTAAAAGCGGGGCATTGCGCGCGATGTTTTCGAAATCAGGAATGTCTTCGCTTGTCTCGGTCAGCACGAGTTCCCCTTCGGCAGAAATGCCCCGGGAATCGTCAATGCCAATCGCGGTAGCCAGCTTTCTCCGCGCCAGGCTGATCTCCCGTCTGGATTCAGCAAGATCCGCTTCGGCCTGAGAAAGGTTCGCCCGGGCCGTAAGCAGCGCGCCCCGGTGCTCCCTGCCTGCCTGGTATCTCAGCGTGACGAGCTCACAGTTTTCCTTTCTCCGTTTCACGATTTTCTCTGACATGGCAAGGGTTTCATGCGCGGAGAGCAGCCTGACATATGCCTGCCTGAGGGTAAGCCTGAGGTCCGATTCAACGACCATGTATTCATAAATCGCGGCGTCGGTCGAGGCCTTCGCGGATTTAACGTCATACACCGATTTAAGGCCGTCAAAAATCAGCTGCTTGCCGTCAACCGAATAGTTCATGCTTTTGCTTTCTGTTCCCGATGACGATCCCTGGCCTCCTGAAAGAGATGCGCTTGCCTGGGGAAGCAGCGGGCTTACCGCATTGCCCGTGTCGGCTTTTTTCTGTATGATGGATTCCTTCGCAGATTTGAGCAGCGGACTTTTCTGCTTAGCGAGAATAACGCATTCCTTCCATGTCAACGCCGCAGCCGGTGTTGTGAGGAAACCGGACAGGACAATAAAAGTGAATATAGGTAAATACAAATTTCTATAGTTCATATCATGTTTTTAATAAATATAATTTTAAATATCACTAATTAAGACCCGGAAAAAAATCAACTGGTTTCATTATTTTATTTCAACGATCAAATAATTTGCTTCATCATTATAACACGCAGAGTGTATTACAGCGATAAAACAGCGCAAGATAAATTTATCTTGATTAAAATTCCTGAATTATGAATCCTGTGTTAATCAGCATTCATCCGATCGTAGTATCATTTACTTTCATGAGGTATCAATGAAACAGGCAAAGATAGGAATTATCGGCGGCACCGGTCTGTATGAAATGGACGGCGTGACCGTTCTTGATGAAGTCTCGCGTGAGACCCCCTGGGGGATGCCATCCGACACCATAACCATCGCAGAAATTGAAGGAAGGGCCGTCGCCTTTCTCGCCCGCCACGGACGCGGCCACCGCTTCCTTCCTCATGAAGTAAACAGCCGCGCCAACATCGCCGCACTGAAAATGATCGGCGTAGAGGAAATTATCTCCATCTCGGCATCTGGCAGCCTGAAAGAGGAAATCCGCCCGCTCGATTTTGTCCTGCCCGACCAGGTCATTGACCGCACCAGGGCGCGGCTCTCAACCTTTTTCGGCAGCGGAGTCGCCGCCCATATCGGGTTCGCCGAGCCATTCTGCCCGCGGCTGCACGGCCTGATAATCCCCGCTGCCGAAAAGACGGGAATCACCCTGCACAAAAACCAGACCCTGCTGTGCATGGAGGGGCCAGCTTTTTCCACCAAAGCCGAAAGCAACCTGTACCGCTCATGGGGATGCGGCGTGATCAACATGAGCACCCTTCCCGAAGCAAAACTCGCGCGCGAGGCCGAGATCTGTTATGCGGTAATCTGCATGAGCACCGATTACGACTGCTGGCATGACGAAGAGGAAGACGTCACCATTGACATGGTTATCCAGAACCTGAAAACCAACTCGGAACACGCGCGCAATCTTCTGAAAAACCTGATAAAAAGCATGGACGGAGAACGCACCTGCGCGTGCAGGGAAGCGGCAAAATACGCGGTGATCACGGCCCCGGAAAAAAGAGACCCAGAGCAGGCGCGCAGGCTAAAAAGCATCCTGCCTGAATATTTTTAGAGGTGCTCATAAATATATTTTTTAAGAACGCTGCGCGCCGCGTCTGACATCTCGGTAAACTTGAGGGTGTAGTAAATAATATTCCCTTCTTCGACCGTTTTGTTCGCGATAATTCTGGTGACTATCTTAAACTGAAATTCCATGATCTCGAACGAAAGGGCGTAATCAGTATCATAATCCAGCCTCGTCCCTGTTCGAATGACCGCTTCGTAATCGTTTATTTTAAAAAGGGTCCCCGTAACATTCTCAACTTCCTCAACCGGATCAGGTTCTATTTTCACTATGCTCATCGGCAGTATTGTTTCTATATAAGGATGCCTGAATTCCTGGTCCCTGATAAACGATTCTGGAAGAACAATCGTAAGAATATTTTTATCAAGGCTTATGGTTTTGGAGTTGAACACATACTCGGCGTCACCGATACGCCAGATGTACACGGTGATGGGCTGCTCGCCCCGAAGGGAGTGGAGCTCTTTTATCGAACGGAACAGCTTGAGTGTCAGAGAGTCAGGCACTTTGGTGAGGATCTTGCCAAGGTATACGGTACCGTCTTCAGTGGTGAAATAAAGCAGCTGGGTGTTTTCAATCTGCGATATGCTTTCAAGCGGCTTTTTATACCGTCCGGGATTATATACTTTCTCATAGGTGATTGTTATGTCCTTGCAGATTGACGCCAGGGCATCGAGGTTTTCAGTTTTACTTTTTAGAAACTGGAGAAACTTGCCAGTGGCAGCTTCAAAAAGGGCCGACTGTTCCAGCAGCTCGTTGGGGTTTGACAGTTTCAGGGTCCGCACCATGTTGTTGATCAGTTTTATCTGGAAATTGGACAGGCCCAGGCGCTTCATTTTAAAAAGAAACAGTGATTCGTCATGGATCTTTTTATTCTTCAAGTACTGGTAATATTTTAACAGGCCCAGGAAAGCGCCGATGAAAAGCAGAAACGCGGCTATAACCGCAATCTGAGGGTATGACGCCTTGATCCACTTCACGCCGAAAACGGTTATAATTTCCATGAACTCCCCCTCTCTGCTTCCCGGATTAACTGCCCGAATCAAATGTAGCCCGTTTACCGCTTCCAGTCAACGAAAATGCGCTTATGCATATTTGCCTTGACTGCGGCGCATATAAGCGGTACTAACGATTCATGGTAATCGATTTTCACACCCATCTTTTCGCCCCGGATGTTATTTCGCACCGGGACGCGTACTTAAGCGACCGGCATTTCGCGCTGCTCAATACGGACCCCGCATCACGCCTGGCCGGCCACACCGAAGCCCTTGCGGCCTGTGCTGAAGACGGCATTGACTTCATGGTCGCCATGGGGTTCGCCTGGCACTCCGCGTCCTTCTGCCAGCGCCAGAACCGCTATTTCGCTGAACTCCCCGGGCTCACCGGTGGAAAAATCATCCCCTTCGGGTCAGTGCCGCTGGACGACAAAAAAAATATCGCCGGCTGGGTGCGTGAAATCAGGGCCGCGGGCCTTGCAGGGATCGGGGAGGTTGCCTTTTATGCTGAAGGCATGACGAATGAAAATACCGATTTTCTCTACGCGCTCTTTGACCGGGCGCGGGCAACATCCCTTCCCCTTTGTCTTCATGTGAATGAACCGGTGGGGCATGAATACCCGGGGAAATACGAACCGTCCCTTGCCAGACTGTATGCGATACTCGCGCAGTACCGGGACGTCACGGTCATTCTGTCGCACTGGGGCGGCGGGCTCTTCGCCTATGAGCTCATGCCCGAAGTCCGGGAGACCCTGGACCGCTGCTATTATGACACGGCAGCCACTCCCTATCTGTACCGGAACACGGTGTACACCGTTGCGCTGGAAATTATCGGCGGAGAAAAGATCCTTTTCGGAAGCGACTATCCATTGATTCGGCCAAAAAGATATATCACCACGATCGCGGAATCGGTGAGTGATGAAAAAACGCGGAAGAGAATCCTGGGGGGCAACGCCGCCAGGATTCTCGGTATTTCATAGACGCTACATGCTTTCTTTCTGGTCTTGAAGACGGACTTCGCCACGCTGCTCCTGGAGCTTGGGGTCCTTTTCGACCATTGCGGCAAACTCTTTATACTGCTCAAGAGAATAGCCGTATTTCTTAACGATTTCCTCCACCTGCGCGTCTTCCATGGTGGGAGTTATCTGAAGATCGATTTTAACAAAATCTTCCATCGTCATTTCTTTTTTCTTGCAGCATGAAACCGTCATGAATGAAACCAGCGCGAGTACCAGAAATATTCGTAAAAAACGCATGATGCCTCCCTAATTGTTCTGAGTATTGTAATAATTTGTATATCACCATGGGCTTTATGTCAAGGATTAAATGCGCTCTGCCGTGTCTGCTTTTTTAATGAGATAGCAGTTCCAGCCATCACGCCGCTCATGATCGACAATTTCAAGGGCGGACGATTTGATCAGCGCAACGACCTCATCGTGCCACTGGTTGCTGATCCCGCTGAGGATCAGGGTCCCGCGTTCCTTCATTAAAGCGATGAGGTGCGAGATATTGCTATTGACGATATGAGTGAGCAGGTTGGCGATTACCAGGTCATAGGTCTTGTCCGGTCTGAAACCGGCGATGTCGCTCGTGAAAAACGCTATGTCCGGGCAGTTGTTGAGCCGGGCATTATACCCGGCATTGATTACCGCCGCTTCTTCGATATCAAGAGCGTCAATTGCTCTGACCCCCATTTCAGCGGCAAGGATGGACAATACTCCGGTCCCGGTTCCCACGTCGACAATCTGCAGATTGTGCAAATCCTGTTCACTGAACGGTGAAAGATATTCTTCCAGTTTGATAAGGCAGAGGGACGTGGTGGGATGTCTTCCGTCCCCGAACGCGTCCCGTGGATCAAGGCGGATCACCCACCGGTACTGGCCAGGCGGCCTGGTGTCGGCCGTGACCGGGATGATATAGATCGTTTCGTTCACCGGGAACCCCATGTACTCCTCGAGCCAGCGGTTTTTCCAGACCTCTTCCGCGATCTTGTGGACCACATACTGGTCCTCGGAAAAGAACTGTTTCATGTCGCTCACATCCTCAAAAAGGGCCATAAGGGTAACCTCTTTCTCGTCTGATTTACAGCTGGATACGCTTCCGGCGCCCAGGCTGAAAAGCCTTTCGGTGAACGCATCTTCATCATCCTCACGAATAACAAATGAAACCTGATACATGAAATCTCCTGAACTGATGATGCTGCTGCCGGATCACAACTGCGCGCGGCAGGCTCCCGGTTTCACGAAAAAGGACGACTGTATAATTCTGATACCGGTATGCAACCAATGCCGCAGTAAGTCAAAAAAAATTTTACTGAAGAGTCGGACGATAACAATTTTGAAGTTCCTGCAATGAATGAGCGGTAAAACCAGGCCGGGAAATTATTGAAGCGGCCTGTTCCGCGCCGTTTTCCCCGATCAGGCAGCGCGAAAAAACAGCGGCGTTTTCCCTGTGTATCGTGTTCGAGCACAGCTCCCTGAACACCGCGGCCATGCTGTCCACCGTGGCCATTCCCGGAACAACCGGTTCAGGCCCGAGTCCCAGGACATGGAGCCGCCGTCCCCAGTAAAACTGGTCGGCTATCTGCGGCATGATAAACTGCGGTACCCCGGCCGCAGCCGCATTATGGGTCGTGCCGCTTCCGCCGTGATGGGCCACTCCTGCCATCAGCGGAAAAAGGGACCCGTGAGGCACCTCTCCGGTGACGAATACATCGCGCGCGCTCATCCCCCTGCCGAGCCCCGCCCAGCCGCTTCCGATCACGGCCCTGCATCCGGCCTTTTTAACCGCGCCGATAACCATGCCGGCAAACTTTTCCGGTTCACTGACCGTGACGCTTCCAAAGCCGATATAAACCGGCTTCGAACCCGCATGAATGAAAGCCTTAAGATCTGCGGGAAGCGGTCCCCGGTCATGATAAAAGCAGTAGCCGCTGTAGGTATAGTCATATCCCCATGACGGGGAAGGCGGCCCCAGGAGCCGGTTAATCGCAAGGACGGTATGGCTCTTGCCGGCGAAATACGCGCCCATATCAGCTATTTCCTGAAGGCCAAGATTGCTGCGCATTGAGTTAAGCTGTTTCCCGAATAAAACTTTTACGGTTCCATTGAGCCCCTTCCATAATATCCTGTTTGCGATTTCAGGCAGTCTCTGAAACGGCTGCAGGGGAGGGGGCTGGTTCCCGGGAAGTATCGGGGCGTAGGCGACCCTGAAATGAGGAATTCCGTAGTATTCGGCAATTGAGGGCGCGACCATCTCCCCTGCGGTGGTAACCAGTATGTCTGCTCCTGATGCGGCAATAAAAAGCGGCGAGAACTGGCCCTCAAGAGAATCATTAAACCACTTGAGAGCCCGGTACGCGGCAAGCCAGCCACGGTCAAGGCCACGCATGACATCATGGCTCTGCTCCCGGTAAAATATCGTATTCTCTGTTATCTTCAGGGCCAGCGAGCGGGTAAAGTCGGGTACGCAGAGAATTATTTCATGGCCCTGCCGTTTCAGGGCCTCTGCGATTGCAAGTACGGGATAGACATCGCCTCTGGACCCTCTGCCTGATACAACGATTCTCATAAAGTCTCTTTGTTATATTCATGGCACCATTGATGCCTCTTTCAACTCAGGGATGGAACTTTCTGTGACAGCCGGAAATTGATGTTTATGCCTGAGATACCTGAAATACATGACCGGTATTCTCACCAAAAGAGTTCGGGGGCTGAATTTCATTGACGCGATCATCCAGCAGCCGTGGGTACACCAGCAGTTGGCCTTTTTCCCGCCGCCGACCGCGTCAATTTCACGCTTCATCTCAACAGAATTATACACCGAAGCAAAATTGCAGTCATGGTCCTGAATGAATCCAACAGGATCACGCAATTCGCATGACCTGAACGCGCCGTCGTGATCAACGACAAGGGTCGTTTTTCCCGCAGTGCAGTTCATCCCCCATGGACAGGGCTTATCAACGTTCTTTTCCTGCAGCCGGTACATGAAATGAATGGTACCGATAAAAAACATCCTGGCAATCCCCTTCAATAAAAAGGGAAACTTTCCGAAAAGCCGGTCAGCCATCAGTTCATACAGCGGAAGCACCTGATCGTGGACCCGTGCGATTTGTTCACGGCCAAGGCATTTGATTGACGGGTCACGGGGGTTGCCGCGTAGCGTTTCAAAAAAATGCGTGGCAAGATTAAACCTGTTAAACAAATACTGTCCCAGGTCAGCGGCCTCATTCATCACGTCAGGAGTGATCACCGTGGCGACATTGATGTACAGCCGTTTATTGTCACCATAAAGCTTTTCAATTTTTTCCATGGTGCAGATGACTTTCTGAAAACTTCCCGGTATGCCCCGAACCTGATCATGGGTTTCTTCAAAACCGTCAATGGAAAAGTTCAGGTGGATGTCAAGATCCGGACAGCTCTTCAGCAGCCTCCTGACCGTCACGTCAATACTGTCCTTGAGTATACCGTTCGTGGGAAGGTTCACGGTCCTGATCCGGTTATTCACATAAAAAAGCTCAATTATTTCAGCCAGGTCTTTTCTCAGAAACGGCTCCCCGCCCGAGATCCACAGTTTGTCAAATTCAGGCGCGGTCAGCGAAAGCTTCTGTATCTCCTGGAACGTCAGATCTTTTCCTTCATTGATTTTTGAACTGTAAAAGCAGGTCCTGCACCGCGAATTGCACTGCGAGGTTACAAACAGAAAAAGCGATTCAAACGTTTTGCTTCTTACGGGCTTTTTAATAAAACCGGCTTCCCCTAAAAACATATCATCCCTGCCGCCCGGAAATTTGTCATTTAATAAAGAATGATTACCTGAATTAAGATCAGAATGATGTCCATTGGCGAATTCCATCGGTTGCCTCTTTAAATTTTCAGTTATGCTGATCCTTCGGAAACTAAAAAATACAGCAAGAAACCAGTTAATAATGCCGGAAACCATATTAACGTGCTATCATTAAAAATCAATTACAAATTGCTAAATTTACGGGATAATTCAATCAATTTGGAAACTATTATTTTTATATGGAAACCATTTTAATATTATGGAAACCAAAATGACATATTTTGGTATCTGCAAGCCATGTGACAAGAAAAGCAAAAATATAAACAATTTAATCTTGCTCGTGAAAGCAAATAATTCTATATTTGGTTTACTATGAAAAACAACACTATGAATAAAATACTGATCATCATTCCAATACAGAACCTCTCTGCCCTGATCAGGGACATCGTGACCCAGTTATCGCAGGTTGAGAATGCGGACATGCTGTTTATCGATGATGGCTCTGAGGATGACACTTTTGAGCAAATCGGGGAATTCAAACAGGCAAAATGCATTCGCCACGAACAGTTTCTGGGGTACGGGAGCTGTGTTCAAAGCGGTTTGAAGTATGCCTCAGACATGGAGTATTCATTTGCGCTGCTAATCGATCCGAAGTGCAAAAAGCCCGCTCAAAATATTGCCGCGATGATGGATAATCTTAATTACGGGTATGATATCGTGTCCTGCAGCAGAATACTGGAAAACTATGATTACCAGTCTGCCGATAGCGATGCAACCGAGATCATGACTGCTCTTTCAGAACGGCTGAAGGAGCTTACTGCCTATGATATCACTGATCCTCTTTCCGGCGTCAGAGCATTCAATATTAAATCAATAAGCACCATGGACCTGACTGATGAAACGCATGGCGTCTTTCTTCAGGTTTACATTCAGGGGGCGCATTTCGGCCTGGATATCATTGAAATACCGCTTCTTTCAGAATCACTCCCCTTTGGAAGCGAGCTCGCCTTATACGATGACTGCCTTGGCATGTTTCTTTCCTTAATGGAAACTGAAAGCTTTCTCTATAAAAAAGACTCGATCAACTAATCCCGGGCAGCGTTTTAAAAATTCATGGAGGGACAATTTTTCGTGATGATGACTGATGAAGCCCTGTGTCACGACAAAAGTATTCATTGAAGAAACATTCCGGATCAGAGAATATAAAAATACCGATTATTTCTTTTCTCGACATCAACAGATCGGTTAAAAATTCTGCTCATGTTTTCACTGGACAGCCCCTTGTCAAGAGGACCGCAATAGAAGCATGAGCCGTTATCAAGAATAAAAATATACTTAAAAAGAGACGTTATTTCTTCAATATGATGCGTTACGTGTATAACGGCAATTCCTCTTTTGCTGATCAGTGAATCAACCGTTTCCAGCAGATCTTCCCGTGAAGCAAGGTCAAGCCCCATACACGGCTCATCAAGAATTAAAATTTCCGGATCATTGATAAGGGCCCTGAGCATCAATACTTTCTGTTTTTCTCCGTCTGAGAGAACGCGAAACGGAAGGTACGCTTTTGTATCCATGGATATTTCATCCAGTAACAGCGCCGCTTTTTGTGTCAAAGAAGCATCAACAAAATCATAAAGCCCCGTTGAAGCGAAAAAACCGCTTACTACCACGTCGATGACATTTTCATTTCTCGGCATCATCTCCTTAATGAGACTGTTTACAATGCCTATTCTTTTTCTGATTTCCCGGATATCGCATCCGATTGACATGCTGTCAAACCGGTGTATGCTCCCCGCGCTTGGCGAAGTATATCCTGTTACTATTTCCAGAAGCTTTGTTTTTCCTGATCCGTTCCTTCCGAACAGAACCCATGCTTCCTTAGCGGCAATATTCCAGGAAATATCGCGAAGAACCATGGAACGGGTTCCCGGAAAATATAGAGAAATGTCCTTGAGCGAAATCATAATTAATTACCTTACCAGTACAAAAAATGAAAAAATAATCCCCGATAACACTCTTCACCTATTATCGCTATCAATACAAGAAAAAAAGACATGAAAAATAGATTGCTTTTCCCGAATACCCTGCTTTGATGATCAACAGATATTATGCGATCAAGGAAAATTTCTATGTTTATAAATCCATCCCTGATTTTAAAGGTAATCCTGATTGGTGGAATTGCATTCCCTGCTGCAGCGGGCGAACTTCACATGGCCGCTAAAAACGGCGACATCAGCAAGATAAAATTACTTCTCAGCGAAGGTGTCAGTCCTGATGAACGCAATGCCATTGGCAAAACAGCCCTTGAAATAGCGAACCAGAACAAGCAGAAAGAAACTGCCGAGTTTCTGTCATCGATAACTCAAAAGACATACCCCAGCGGAAGCCGCTATGTGGGCCAATGTCAACTCCGTCTTGAGCATGGATGGGGGGTCTATTTTGCCTCGACAAAAAGCAAATATACCGGCTATTTCAAAGAGGGCAAATTCCACGGCTTTGGAATGTGGCACTACGCGGACGGGACCAGATATATAGGAGAGTTCCGGGACGGTTCTTTCCATGAAGAAGATAAAAAGGCGCGGGTCTCCTTTGATGTTGCCGTACAAAAAGGCTCGGTTGACGCCGTCATTAAACTCCTGTCTCTGGGCGAGGATGTCAATGGTTCAAACAAAGCCGGGCAGCGGCCTCTTCACTTTGCCGCCTTTGAAGGAAACATAGAAATCATGAATATTCTCATTGCCGGCGGGGCCATTATTGAAATTGAGGATGAAAATAATCAGCGGCCTCTTCATTATGCATCCTACATGGGGCACGATGCTGCTGTTGAACTTCTACTTGAGCGCGGAGCCGATATCAATTGTAAAAACAAGTACGGGCTCACGCCGCTCCACTATGCCGTTTATCAGAATTCGATTAACGTTGCAAAAATTCTTCTGGCGCACGGGGCAAGTGTATACAAGAGGGATAACTATGGAATGACTCCTATAAAACATGCGATAAAACTTGAACATAAGAGAATGTTAAAACTTTTACAGGAATTTAAATATTAAAAAAACCTCAGTAAATTACATTCAATGTTCCCTTAATATTCTTTTCTTTTTTTTCTGCGGTCATTATTGTTTCTTCTTTCAGCCTTGCGTTTTTCGTTCATTACCTTTTGTTTTTCCTGAAAATATTCCATATCTTCAAACGCTTTCTCAACACGAGACTCATAGGAAAAAATCCTTCTGTCATGAACCCGCCGCTCTCCTTTTCTCCTGTCCTTTTTACCTTTCGAAAATGAGCGTGTCAATGAATAGCGAATTACGAGCAGGGAAAGAAGAACGATTACAATTGATAATATAAGAATGTAATAATGCATTGATCAGTTTATCACATATAAAATTTATTAAGGGAACCTCTATAAATTACATTTTGGATGTTCCCTTGAGGGCACAACCATTGGATAAATCAGGTTTTATCATTTTTCAGTTAATAAAAAAACCTGATTTTTAGAGGTGCCCTTAATATAATAATGATAATTCATCCCAATGTCAACGCGTTGAAGACATTAGAAATTTATAACCGATTTTCAACACTGAAATCATTTAAAACTAATATCTTCTTTAATCATTCTGTTGAGTTTCCTCCAGAATTCACTCTCTCCGGTATTGCCTTTTAAATGATCAGCTATCATCTGTCTCAGGTTTGGAGAAAAGCTGTTCCAGTATTTTTTTTGCCACCCAACTGGATAATCTTTTAATTCACTTTCAGAAATTTTTCCCTTACTGTAATCAAGAAAATGCCGTACCATGGTTATCAGCAGTTCCGGGGGAGGGGCAACGGTGACTCTTTTATCAGGAACCAGTTCATTGACAATGGATTCGATTTCTCTATCGGTGAAATCCGGCTTATATTGTTTCGCAAGAGTCGCGACAACATTGCGCGCGGTCTTTTTCACGATATCATCAGTTATTGTTAGTTGCGCATTGATTTCGGCGGCGGTTGTTACTGCAATATTGTTTATATTACTGCTTTTCTTTTTCTTTTTTTCCATAAGAGTCATAAACTCTTCGATTTCTTCCTGCGTGGCAGTATTTAAAAATTTTCTTATTATATCTGAAATATTTTCATTCATAATCAAGCCTTAAAAATAAAATACATTTATTGAGGGACTTGTAAAGAGAAATTCCATGATAAAAATATGCTTTACTTCAATTCAGGTTGTTTTATATTAATTCAAATAATCACTTCTGCTGATTTTTAATCAGCAGAATATTATAGTAATGAAAAAAATAATTAAAACAAGCAGCCATAAGGATTATCTGCACATTGAATTTCTTTTTAATGAATTCAATCTGGCGATCTCACCATTAATTCTTCGAATGGTAACGAAATATTTAAAGAAGTATGATTATCCTAATGTGATTTTCAATTTGAGGAATATAGAGTATATTGACTCAATCGGAATTGGTTTTTTTATTACAATACGGAATGTTTTCAACGAACATAATAAAAGAATGTTCCTTGTTTCGGATAACGAGAGAATCATTCAGGTTTTCGATAATATTAATATGAACAGGTTCTGCGAACTCTATCGCAATGTTGAAGATGCTGCGAAATCCCTTGATTTACCCCCTGAATAGCTCTTTACGATTAAATCATGCCCCTGTGTGATACTGATTACAGGTCAATATGAAACTGATCTTCCCTGGCAATATAATTCATCAAGACTTCTCTATTGATATATCCCAACGATAAAAGAATCATTCCTAAAAGACCGCCATTCTCGTCCTGCTTTTCCAGTGCTTTATTCAGCTGTTTTTTTGTTATAATTTTGTCTTCAATGAGTAATTCAGCAAGGACCTTCATATAAATTCCATCCAGATGGGTTTTTTTTAATATAAAGAATAAAACATCAATTGTCAATAATTATAATAAAATTATAACTATGTTATATTTTTATTCTGGTAAAAAAAAAGCTGCTTTGATAATACATCAAAACAGCTATATCTATACCTGTTACCAGCAGGAAATAAATGTATTTTTATATGTCTTTTTTGGCATAATAAAGTCAAGTAATTAATACATTATTTGTGGAGAATTTATAGAATATTAATATTTTTTAATTTTCTGAATTGCAGTACAATAATTTTCATCAGGAACATAAATAAATTTGGCGCAAACCGGTATAGCTGGTACAGCAATCGCGCATGAAAAGGAAAAACAATAAATTTTTTTCCAGTTGCTATACCCTTTACAACTTTGCGAGCAGCTTGTTCAGGTGTCAGTAAATATGAAGGAAGCTTTCCGGTATACTCTTCTCTATCAACATTTATAACGATAATATCCCGGTAAAAATTCGTTTTAATAACACCGGGGCATACCAGGCTGACCTTGATCCCGTGTATTGCAGCTTCAGCCTGTAACGACTTCGTCAATCCGACAACCCCAAATTTTGAAGCGGTATAGGGAATATTGACCGGGAAAGGAGCGAAACCCGCCATTGAAGCGATATTTACAATGTGCCCAAAGCCCTGTTTAAGCATCAATCCATAGGCTATGGAGGTTCCATTGATCACGCCAATCAAATTGACATCGATTACTTTTCTCCATTGATCAATGGAAATATCCTGCATTTCGGCTGATATACCAATACCGGCATTGTTTATATAATAATCAAGCCTTCCCCAGCGACTGATTGTTTTATTGATTACATCATTTACTGCTTCATAACTGGTTACATTTAATTCATGCGAAAATGCATCATAGCCTTTATCGGTTATCAGCGCAGCTGTTTTATCGGCGCCAATTTTATCAATATCAACAACTCCGACTCTGCATCCATAATGGGCAAGAATTATTGATAAACATCGCCCCATGCCTGAAGCAGCTCCTGTTATAATTGCAACTTTACCCTCAAACTGCCTTTGGTAATTCTTTTGAAAGAGAAACATTTTATAGATCCGGAATAAATTTTTTAACCATTTCAAGATAAGGGGCGGGAAAAGATGAAATAAGGATGTTTGACAGGACCGTCGCTACTTTATCTCCATCCTCCCTGACGAGGCTCGCCTGAGCGTGTATAACACTTCCGCCTTCGCGTTCGATTTCGGCACTGGCAACAAGAAGATCACCCTTCCGCGCCTGTCCCAAAAAATTTACATGCAGATCGATGGAAAGAGCTGTAGTGTCATATCCGAGAGAAGCGCAGATGATTCCGATGCAGTCATCAAGCATGGTAGCCTGAATTCCTCCATGAAGAAATCCATTTGGATTGGTCATTTCTTCGCGTATTAAATATTCAATTGAAACTCTTCCGCGTTCTATTGAAAGAAGACGCCCATCCAGCCAGGCAGTAACACATTGAACGGGAAAACTGCCCAGCCTTTTCCCTTCGAACAGTTTCATAAGAGAAACCATTTTCTCAGATATATCCTGAAGAGGGCCTTTTCTTTTATTTTCCATGATCCATAACATCCGTGCGAAATTCTCAATTATAAAAACAGTAAAATTACTGTTATCCGTTCATATGAAGTAGATTATTTCGAATCAGCATAAAAATATAATTTAAAAGCTTCAGAAATCTCAGTAATTACCGATGAAATGTCAACATTATATCCAAGTTCTTTTTCCAGCGTTGTTACTTTCAGATCTCTCATCCCGCATGGATTAATAAGATTAAATCCATCAAGTGTATTGCAAACGTTAATCGCAATCCCATGCAAACTGGTACCGTTTCTCAGGTCAAAACCTATTGAGCCGAGCTTCCGGTCCTGAATCCAGATACCCGGATTCCCGGGATCATATGAAACTTCAATACTCCATTTTTGCTTAATGACGTCAATAATTATACTCATGAGGGAAGAAACAAAAATACCAGACGTTTTAGACTTTACCGGAAAAACTATGTAGATAACCAGTTGCCCCTTTTCGTGAACCGTTACATCTCCTCCCCTGGTTGTATTGCGAATCTGGTAACCTCGCTTTTCAAGCTCCTCCTGTGGATAAAGTATATTTTCGGGATTTGATCGTTTTCCCAGAGTAATTACCGGCGGGTCATGTTCCAGAAAAAAAACTGAACCGCTATCCTTCATGTTAAGAACACGGTTGTATGCCTGTTGCTGGAACATAAAAGCTGTATCATAATCAACTGAACCGAGGGTATAGATGTTAAAGTCGGGTTTTTTCAAGAATCACTTTTTCGAATTTCGATATAATAATGCGTCAATAATCAATCGTGAAAACATGCGGGCAATTCTTTTTCTGTGGCGTAAAACATCCTCTTCGCTTTTGCTTGGATGATTTCTGAATGTTGCTACCATTCCAACAAGGGCCGAAAAAAAGGCATGCGAATAAAGCCGGATATCTTCTTTAACATTCAATTTTTGAAAAATAATATCAAATTCTTCAAGGAGTTTTCTTTCAAGAGCAATGAGCTTTTCAAATACCCGAGAATCAACCGGGCCATCAAGAAAAAAATGCATCATCATTCTGAAATACTGATCATTTCGGGTGAAATAGTCAGTAAAATCATCCGCCACCTGTTCAAGTGAGCCATCTGTTGAATTTTTAACAATCTTGCTTAACTTTTCAAAAATATCAATTGTTCCACGAACAAATGCCTCTATAAATAATGACTGCTGATCAGGGAAATAACGATAAATTGAAGCTGGCGAAATACCCGCGTTTTTCGCAATATCCCTCATGTTAACTTTATTGAACGGTTTTGAGATAAACTCTTTTTCAGCAGCGTCAATAATGATATTTCTGCGAATATCTTTTTCCTGTTCACGCAATTTTGAAAATGTATTGTTTTCTGACATCATTTTCCTTTCTTGATTGCAAGTGTAAACGTAGTGAATCAATTTTATCTGGATAAGTCAACTAATAATCTGAGATGAATTATGTATCCTTCTCAATATGACCTGTCGAATATTTTTAACCGGGCAGGTCAGAAACATTGCCTGGCGATTCTACACAAAAAATTTTTGATGCTTTAAAATCAACTGAGTCTGCAATATCTCGATGAACCATGGTAAAAATTATCTGATTACCCTGCGTGAGTACATCAAGCATGTTTTTTCTTCTCTTTTTATCCAGTTCCGAAAAAATATCATCAACGAGGAGAACAGCTTTTAATCCCGTAGTTTTTTCTATACATTCGCTTTCTGATATTTTCAGGCAAATTGCAGCAAGACGGCGTTGTCCCTGAGAAGCATAGTTTACAAATGAAACCTTATTTCTATTTCTGATAATGAAATCATCCCGCTGGGGGCCTATTCCTGTAGACCCCAGAATAATATCCCGGTTTCTACACTGGTTGAGCTGCTTGATAATCTGATCATGATCAGTATTTACTATGGTTGATGAGTAAAATATTTCTGGAGCGTCATTTTCCCCTGAAAGTTCATTATATGCCTGAATAAATAATTCATTAAGATTTTTAAAAAACAATTCACGGGTGTTTATTATATTTGCAGCTTTAACAGAAAACATTTTATCCCAGACTTCCAGCTCTCGAATATCAGAACTTTTATGCTCTTTGAGGATTTTTAAATATCGGTTTCTGGATACCAGAATCTTTCTGAATTCGCTGAGATCATGGAGATATTGATTGTCATTCTTTGAAATAACACTGTCAGTAAACCGTCTTCTTAAATCAGGTGCTCCATTGATAATATTAATATCAGAAGGAGCAAAAACGACAGTCTGGAATCGTCCGTAATAATCGGTGATGGTTTTAATTTCAGCTCCGTCAATTTTTATCCTTTTCCGTAATTTACCGGCCTGAAAACCGCACCCAACTTCAAAAAGAGAATCCTCAGAATTATTGACCTGTGATGAACAAAAATAATATTCCTTTCCCCACTGGATTATTTCGTTATCAAGAATATTTCTGAATGAACGCAGTGTCGATGTCAGTGATATTGCTTCAAGGATATTTGTTTTACCGGAACCATTATCGCCGACAATGAAATTTACAAGAGGAGAGAATTCAAGATCAAGATCACTGTAATTTCTGAAACTTTTTAAAACTAATCTTTTTAAATACATTGTTAGCAGAATTTGCGATCATCACCTGATTGTTACGAATGACCTATTCATTAGCAGACTTAATTTGAATCGGCATAATTACCGATACAAAATTTTCATCATCTTCCGGTATTAACGATACTGGACTCATCTGTCCGGTAATGCCACATTTAAGAGACGGTGAATCGAATTCCCTGAGTGAATCTATTAAAAACTGGGCATTTATCCCCAGAGTAAATGATTCAGCTGTTTTTGTTTCAATTTCAATTTCTTCTTCTGCCTGTCCCAGTTCGGGAGTATTAGCTTCAATATGAAGTTTGTTTGCGCTGAAATTCATAATTATTCTGTTCGCCGGTTCACGAGAAAAAATCATCACCCGCCTTACTGATTCGAGAAGTCTTTTTGTTTCTATGACTGCTTCAAGTGAATATTCTTTTGGAATGACCTGGCGATAATTGGGAAAATTGCCGTCAACAACACGGGAAATGATTTCTGTTTTCCCAATTTTAAAGAAACACTGATTTTTATTAACTGCAAACCTGCATGTTCCTGTATTTTCCAGCAGTCTGTATATTTCGTGGACCGTTTTAAGCGGTATAATTATGCCTTCTCCCAGGTCAATGGAATTATCAATTGGCCGTGATATGAGTGAAAGCCTTCGTGAATCTGTTGCAACCGCGGTTAGATGCCCACTTGAATTTACGGTGAAAAACATACCGTTAAACACCGGTTTGATTGTATCGGTTGACGCGGCGTAAATAGTTTTTTTGATCATTTCTTTAAATACGCCCTGATCCAGTTCTATGGAATTTTCATCAACAATTTCCGGAATCTCAGGATATTCATCAGCTGAAGTTCCTACAAGAGAGTAATGGCCTTTGATTTCTTTAGCTTTTGATTTAATATCAATCAGCATTTTGTCATTAATTTTTAATACCAGCTCATCATTAGGTAATTCTTTTAAAAGTATTGAGAACTTTTTGCCGTTAGCGGTAAAAGAACCAGCTTTATCAGAAACGGCATCTATTCTTGTCCTGACTGCAATTTCATTGTCCATGGAAATAATTTCAATTTCATCGCTTATCACATTGAAAAGGCAGTTCGAGAGAATTGTATTAATGTTTTTTGATGATATTATTGAGTCAGCGATATTTATGGATTTTAACAGGGTCTCCTTATCAACAGTAATCAGCATTCGATATCTCCTTTTATTATTAATAATTTAAAAATATTTTATATATAGTGATAGTAGTAGTAGCTCAATTTATGTTAATAATTCAATAACTTTTGAATTGTTCAGGATTTATTTATTTATTAAATTGTTAATAATTTTAAAAAAAACAAAGAGACATAAAAAATATTATCAGTGTATGCTTCGCTGTTAACCATTACTGAAATTTTTATTAAATTGCTAACAGGATATTATGTCTCTATTAACAATTTGTTAACAAAGAAAAGGTGACTAATTTTTCATTTCAGTAATCATATCCTCAATTTGTTCCCTAAAAAGAGGATCTTTTACCATGTCTTCTTCAATTTTATTTATTGCGTTAACAACCGTTGAATGATCTCTGTCACCGAATTCTTTACCAATTTCAGTGGTTGTTATTCCGGGAATCAGCCTTCGTGACAGATACATTGCCATGAAGCGGGGCTGGACAATTTTACTGTGCCTGCTTTTTGAAATGATATCATCAACCGGTACATCATATTTCTCGCTGATGCGCGACATTATATCAGTTATATTTATTTTTTTATCACTGTCATCATCAAAGAGCTCTTTAAGGTGTAATTTTGCATGATTGATTGTAATGGGTTCATTGAACTGGTTTGAAACCAGCTTGATCCTGACCAGAGCAGACTCAAGCGCCCGTATGCTGGATTTAATTCTTCGCGCAATGTAATTCAAGACCTCGTCAGGGATGTCTATGTTTTCTCTTTCGGCTTTGTTTCTCAGAATGGCTTCTCGCGTTTCCAGGTTCGGAGGCTGAATATCCGTGATCATTCCCCATTCAAACCGGCTTCTGAGCCGGTCTTCAAGAGTTGACAGCTGCTTTGGCGGCCGGTCGCTGGATATTACTATTTGTTTTTTATTTTCATAGAGATAATTAAAGGTGTGAAAAAATTCATTTTGAGTTTCTTCTTTTTTTTCAATGAACTGTATGTCATCGATCAGCAATATATCAACGCCGCGGTACTTAATTTTAAAACTCTGTGTTGTATTGGTTCTGATTGATGATATAAAATCGTTTATGAATTGTTCACTGGTTACATAGAGTACTTTCAAATAGGGCTTTTCATTCAGTATCCTGTGCCCGATCGCCTGCATGAGATGTGTTTTACCTAAACCGGTCCCTCCATAAATGAAAAAGGGGTTTATTTGCGTTGCAGGCGCCTGTGAAATTGAGTTTGCTGCTGCGTGAGCCAGTTCATTATTAGGCCCGACAACAAAGTTCTGGAACGTATAATTAGGATTCAGCTGGGAAATATTGCTGATTCCTGAAAGGTCAGAATTCTGCTGAATATCTTTGTTATTATGGTTTGCTGCGTAATGTTCTTTTTCATTTTCAGCATTAAATCCGTTTGAGGTAATAAATTCAAAGGAAAAATCCTTTCCGGTTAATGCTTTTATCTGCGATAGAAGCTGTGATGAATACTGTTCGCTGATGTGGCGGCGTGCAACATCATCTGAAACTTTAATGGTGATAGTATTCCCATTGATATACAGGGGCTCAGTATCTTTTAGCCACATATCAAAAGACTGTTTGTTGATATTTGATTGTATAAGATCAAGAACACTATTCCAGAGTTCTTTTGGCATAATAAACCTCAACAAATTATCCACAAATGTGGATAACTTTGTGTATAAATATACTTTTGTTCAGTATTTTTTATTGTATAAATAAAAAATTTTTTTCTTAATTAAATCATGACATAATTTCAGGTTTGATCATTTTTATGATAAATCATATTCATAAATACAACCCTTTAATGTTTACCAAAGTTGAATCAAAAGAAATTTTAGTGACATAATATATGTATACAGCGAAAAAATAAGGTGTATTTCACTGCATTGACATATTGTTTCACCCTGATGAATTTGAATGATTATCTTCAGTTGCTGAAGAACGTATTACTGATTCTTTGAATACGCGAAAGTATTGTTTAAACAGGATTTACTTCGTTCTTATTTGTGTGTTAATTAATCAGATTATTTTTTGCAACCAATTAATTCATGAAAAATTTGATTAATTTCAAAAAATAGATAATCTGGGATAAGTACTGGATATCATGTGGATAAACCGTCAAGCAGTGTTGATAATTGCTGATTTTTGTTGATAATCAACGAATTTCTGTTAATAAGAAAAAATTTTAAGCATTATAGATTAATCTGAATTTCTGATTAATCTATAATTTTGTAAAAATTGCTCATCAGCGTTTATGGGAAACAATAACAATCTTTCATGCCTGTAACAAGTTTTCTTTACATAAAGTATAAATGAATGCTATAATGATGTTATAATCAGCTATAATTATATCGCTTAACACGTATGAGTTGGTAGCATTTAATTTATAAGATAGAAGGCATATGGTCCCTGCTGTTGTCATGAAGGAAGCATATGTTTTCTATTGAGGAAATTGAACGAACCTACGAAAAAGTACATGATCTGCTGATCACGCGCCATATCATAAAAACGTATTCAATCAACAAGTCAGACATCCGCGATGTAGCACTTAACGCTCTTGACCTCTCCGGGAAATTAAAAATCCTTGAACTCGGCTGCGGTTACGGTTTTTTTATTGAAAAGCTTGCCGGAAGGATTCATCCGGATGCGGTTATTATTGGAATCGACCTGGTTGAAAAAAACAGGGAGCCTTTTCTTAATTCAGTTGCAGCTTCAGGATATAAAGGCGAATTTATCCGGGGAAACGCATCATTGATCAACTCAATGACCAATATTTCATTTGATCTGATTATCGCAAGTTACTCATTATATTTTTTTCCCGACCTGGTCGATGACATTTCCCGTCTGCTGAGTGATGATGGAATTTTTATTGTACTCACGCACAGTAAAAATTCGCTGCAGGAAGCCTTGAATTTTTTACCGCAGTGTATTCAGGCAATCGGATTTGACCTGCCCCATGAATTGATGATTAACCGGCTTTTTTCATCATTTTCTTCAGAAAATGGAAGAAAAAAACTCGGTAATCATTTTAATATGATCGAGAAAATAAATTATAACAACACTCTGGTTTTTGGAATTGAAAACATTGATGACTGTATTTATTATCTGGTCAAAAAGAGAAACCTCATATACAAAGAAATACTGGATATTGATCATGAGGTTGTTGTCAAACTTGAATCGTTACTGGCACAGAGAATATATTCCCATGTTGCCACCCATGGGAATATATCGCTGAATAAAGATGATGCGGTTTTCAGGTGCATGATGCCAAAGCATTGAGGTGAAATGAAAAAGCGGGTCTATTGTTCCTATTGCGGCAACCGGGTGATCGTTAAAGAGATTGACGGAAAAAAAAGGGATTATTGCGCCGACTGCGGTACGGTCTTTTATGAAAACCCGCTTCCCGTGGCCTGCGCCATTGTGGCAAACGAAAAACGGGAAGTGCTTCTGGTAAAAAGGGCTCGTGACCCCTACAGGGACATGTGGTGCCTGCCCATAGGTTTTGCTGAATCCGGGGAAAACATCCAGCATGCCGCGCTGCGTGAACTGAAAGAAGAGGCCGGCATAGACGGGACAATTATCCGCCTTATTGATGTTGATACTGTTGAAAACTATTTTTACGGTTCTCTTGCCATTGTCACCTATGAAGTAAAACCAGCTGGACTCAATATCGCGCCCGGTGACGATGCCTCTGATGCCGGGTTTTTTAATCTTGAAAGCCTTCCCCCCCTGGCATGGAAATCGAATGAAAAGGCGATTGAAATCTTCATCGACCTGCACCGTGACCACTGGTCAATGGTCGATTCGTTCAGCAGGCTTTTTCCTGAATCGCAGACACATAATTCACTTTCAACGCTGAGCGACCAGCGGCGTTTTCTTTCGGATATTTTAATCCAGATCATCCATAAACATATTGACTCCATTTCCGAAAAATGGCAGAGTGATCTTATAAAGGGGTTGCCTGACCTTGTTCCCCATCTTGATTTTCTGTTAAGTTTACATCGAAATTCTCTTAAAGGAATACAGTTCTGGCTGAAAAGAGGGGTCGATACCCTTGGGGTTGAAGAGTTTATTGAAGCCGGGTTCGTTATAAAGTCAAAAAATATACCTCTTCCCGGAGTTCTCAGCGCGATGGCTCTGAGCAGGAAGGCTTTGTGGGTCTATATCATGTCTCAGGGAATAATATCATCCCCTCTGGAAATCTATACCGCGCTTGAAATTAATAACCGGATTATTTTTTTCTACGATAAAATTAATTATTATCTTACCACAGGTTATTTCGCGTGAACATTCTCTTCAGGGGCGGCAGCATTGCTGCGGGAAAGGGCGTTGACAGGTCATATGTCGATATTCTTCAGGGGGATGATGCGTTGTCCGGGCATGTTTTAACGAACATATCACGGCCGGGGGAAACATCGTTTAACTGCGTCTGGAGTTTTCATGAAGATATCGGGCCTTACAGGCCGGATGTTCTGGTGCTGCATTTCGGCATCGATGATGCCTATTTTCCGGTTTACCGCTCTGAATTCAAGGAGAACCTGGTTCAGACCGTGCGCCTGGCCAGGAGCCTGTTTGATCCCCATATCATGATCATGACGTCGCATCCTTTTGATGACCCCTATGATATGGACGCGGTGAATATCTATTACCGGACCATACGCGAGGTAGCGGTTGACCTTGAATGCGAACTGGTCGCGGTGCATACGTGGTGGCAGGGTTACCTCATGGAAAAGGGCCTGCGGACCGCGGATTTTGTTTTACCCGATACCCGGCTGCCCAATGAAAAGGGCCATGAATTGTTTGCCGCCTGTTTATCCGGCAGGCTGGCACGGTTCCAGAAAATAAACCAAATATTACAATAAAGCAAGAGGCTCAATTATGTCTGTTTTAATCAAGGATATACAGCGGAACAGCAGTGAAATCATCCGCATTGAAGTTTCAGAATTCAAGGGCAAGGAGTTGATCAATATCCGCATCTGGTACCAGGCCGTGGACGGAAAGTCCGGGGACGTGGTATACAAGCCGACCCAGAAGGGCGTTGCCCTGAATATAGCTGAGTTTGAGCAGCTCAAGGACGGTATTGAAAAGCTTGGCCAGTACATTCGTGACCGGCACAGCGGCAGCGTCCCTGACCAGCCTATAAGCGAGCATGTCATGAATGATGATGAAGTTGTTGAAGAAACTGACGATGATGACCCGGCTGAGAAATAATTAGCACTGCAGGTCGAGAAGGATGACTCCTTCGTCGTAGAGTTTCAATATCTCTTTCACGCAGATGCTCTTTGCCCTGGATATCTGGATTTCATCGTGAAGGATGTTCGGATTGACAATGCCTTTGAGAACGTCTTCAATCAGGTAACGGGCCCCTTCAGGAAGATTGATGATAAGGTGCTCCCTGTTTTTTTTCCTGACACCCTTCAGGGCCGTGGAAAGGTTAAACCACCCGGCTGCGAGAAGCAGGTACGTGTAATCAGAGGGGCGGATAAACCGCGCAAGCAGATAATCAAGGCTTTCCGGCCCGGGTTTGATCTCCTCGAATTTAAGGCTCCTGTATGTCTGGATCATGCGCAGCTGCGCTTCAATCATGCGTGAATAATCGGTCTTTTTTATCAGTGTTTCAATGCCTTGAATTTTGTGTTCAGAAGCGTGGCCCGATATGATTTTCATCACCATGTCCCGGTTACTGCTCACGGCCTGTGCAACGGTCGCTTCGCTGCACAGGGCGATTGTCTTGTAGAGCAGGTTGTTTTCAGCCATTTCCGTGATCCACTCAATGAAATTTTTCTCCATGAGCAGTTCCATGCCGGCGATGCTGCGGATTATCTCTTCCATGCGGTTCAGGAATGACGAATAGCTGAAGTCCTGGCCTTCCTTCATCATCCGGTAAATGCTCTCTTCAATCGAGTAAATACCGCCCCTGAGGTCCCGTTTGTTGATTTTGTAGCGGTCCATCTCGAGTTTAAAATTCAGTACATCATTGATGATATTCTGAGAAAGGGCCTTCTTTATTTTCAGCGACAGTTCTGGGAACGCCGTTATCGTGAGAACGATCTGGTACACCGAAAGCAGGTTCTGGCTTTGCAACCTGTTTATGAGGATCGCCAGTTCTTTTTCGTTTAATCCCAGGATGATGCCGGAAAGGGAGGGGATCAGCCATTCGGTGTGTTTAAAATATGAGATAATTGATTCTTCCGGAGACAGGGATGGCGATTCATTTTTGATATTGGGGAACAGGTAGAGCAGCAGTCCGCGGGGGATCAGAATATACAGCATGGAAGAATGCGAATCTTTCTTTATGGCCAGATCAATACTGTAATAATTTTCGGATTCAGGAATGATATTTTTTTTAGGAAAGTACTGCGCCCAGATCTCTTTGTGAAAAATGATCAGAAGAATACTGGTCAGATAGTTCAGGTTTTTTTTCAGGTATTCTGAAAGAAACAGTTTTTCTTTATTTTTAATCCCTTCATGAAAAATGCAGAGTGAATAGTCATGAAGGTGAGATTTGATCCTTATAACGTGATCTATGACGGGCGGTATGGCTGTTTTTTCAAGAATTGGCGATACCGCTACAGTAGCGTTATCAAAGGTCTCTTTCAGAAAAGCTTCCATTTCCCGAAACAGGCAGTTGATAACAATTCTGGATGCAAGGTTGAGTACCATGATCAGAATTCAATATTTAAAAATGCCAGGTCGTCGTTTCTTTCCGATACCAGAGAAAACTTGTCAATTGTCTCATAGAGGCTGGTACAGAAATCATCTCCTTTGAGGTTGTTATTCTGTCTTATGAATGAGGCGATCCGTTTTTCGCCGAATTCTTCTTTTTGGCTGTTTTTTATTTCACTGAGCCCGTCAGTGTATATCAATACCCGGTCTCCGGGCTGTACATTCATGCTTTTTTCCTGATAGTCCGATTCGTCGGTTATGCCGATAAAAAAGCCTTTGGTGTCGAGCGCAATAATTTTATCGGAATCTGCCCGGAAGTACAAGGCACGGGTGTGCCCGGCATTCGAGTAATAAATCTTTTTATCGGTGTTGTTGTAAACAATATAGAAACAGGTAATGTACTGGCCGTCAAGCAGGACGCTTTTCATTTTTGTGTTAACGGTTTGCAGGAATTCTGCCGGTTTTTCGAAACGCGAGGAATATATGCTGAAAATCATTTTTGACATGGCCATTACCAGGGCCGCGGGAATCCCGTGTCCGGTAACGTCCGCAATGAGAAATCCGCTTAAATCATCACTGATATTGTAGCAGTCGAAATAGTCCCCTCCGATGTCCTCTATCGGGAGGTACAGACCGCTCACCCGGGGATATTTGATATTGCTGAAATTTTTGGGGATGATGAACTGCTGTACCTTCTTTGCCGCTTCAAGTTCCCACTGTATCTGTTTGTTCTTTTCGTATAATTCCATGTGGACGTTCTTGAGTCTGAGCAGTGAAAAAACGCGGGCTATGAGCTCTTTGTTGTTCAGGGGCTTCAGAAGAAAATCATCCGCCCCTATGGTGAGCCCCTTGATTTTCGAGTTGAGGTCATCCGAGCCGGTCATCAGGACCACGGGAACGAAGGAATCTCCGATATAATCCCTGAATTTGGCCAGAAAACCGAACCCGTCAAGGTTGGGCATGACATAATCAACCAGAATAAGGTCGTAGTTCTTTTTTTTAAGCGCGTCAAGGCCTTCAATGCCGTCAGACGCCTCGTCAACGCGCATGTTCAATTCGCCCAGTGTTTTTTTTATTATGGCACGGTTGAGTTTACTGTCGTCGATGGCGAGAATATGCCACTCTTTGTTGATTATGTCAAAATTCATGTAAACTGAACTATGAAGCAGTCTTAAAATCGTATTACTATAATATTTAGTGCCATAAATTTCAATCATTAAATTATTTCTCATTAAAAACGATATGCATTATTGCTTGAAATTTTTACGGTTCCCTATCCGTGATTGATGGAAAATGAAAATACTGTTTATTCAGCTGCCTCTGCTCGATCACACCCAGGGCTACCTTCTGGGCAATATCGATTATGCCCCGGCTTCCCTGGCCGCTTTCATTACAAAGAACTGTCCGGATGCAGAAATCGCCCTTCTACCGCGGGTGCTTTCTCTTTTCGGTTCAGACCGGCATATTGTTCGCTATATTGTCAATTCCAGGCCTGATGTCGTCGCCTTTACCGCCTACCTGTGGAATATCGAACGGTCTTTGAACATCGCGGGCATGGTCAAAAAAGACCTCGGCTCATGCTCTGTTTTTTTCGGCGGCCCTGAAATAGCCCCCGGTTCATGGGCGTTGAGCGAATTTCATCCTGAAGTCGATTGCTTCGTTTCAGGAGAAGGGGAGTGGTTTTTTGCCATGCTGTTATCCGGTGCTGACTGGAAAAATCTGGCGGTGGATATGTCGGGAAACCGGGTCCTTTTTCAGCCGCAGAACGCCTTGATCCCGGTGCAGGACATCGTTGAACCCTTTCAGGCCCGGTATCTCAATCCCATGCCCGACGGTTCCATTTTTATGGAAATGACGCGGGGATGTCCCTACCGGTGCAGTTACTGCTACTATTCAAAAAACTGCCCGGGCCTGCGCGAACTTCCCTTCGAGGTGCTGACCGGGGCGCTGGCCGCAAGAAACGATCTCGCCGAGATATACATCCTTTCTCCCACGTTTGACCGCACGCCCGATTTCAGGCGCAAGCTCGCCGAGCTTGCCCGGATCAACCGCGGGGTTTCCCTGCATACGGAAATGAGGGCCGACCGGGTCGATGCCGAAACGGCCCGGCTGATTTATGACGCGGGATTTCACAGCCTGGAAGTCGGGCTGCAGAGCCTGAACAAAGCCGTGCTTGAAAAGGTGAGAAGGGGAAGCGACCCCGAACGGGAGCTTCAAGGCATGCTGCATTTAAAGCGTGCCGGCATTGATCTGAAAATCGGCATTATTCCGGGCCTTCCCGGTGATACGCCTGAATCGTTTACTGGTACCATAGACAGGCTCGTCGATGCCGGGCTGGGGGAACACATAGAACTGTATCCGCTCATGGTCCTTCCGGGAACATCTCTTCGCGATACTGCGCTCAATGATAATATAGATTATCTGCCAAAGCCGCCGTATTATTATGTTCAGGGGTGGGGTTTTGACTTTACGTCTCTTAGGGAAATCATCTGGTACACCGAAGCCCGCACCGGTTTTTCACATGCGCAGCGCCGCCTGCCTGATTTCACTCAACAGGCCGGGGGGATGTTGACCGGCGCCCTGGAAATTGACGGTGACATCGTTTCAAACTGGGATGCCGCCCGCTGGTCTGATTTAGTTGAAACGTCGGTGTTTACGATTTTTATCAGGCTTACCGATGTGCGCCGGGCCCGTGACGGGTTTCGTCGCCTCAGGCGGCTCTTCGGCAGGAGCGAACTTTTTAATATTGTTGTTTTTTGTGAGAACCTGCTGCCTGATTCTGAACTGGATGATCTGCTCGAATTCACTGAAACCGATATTTTTTATCAGCGCCTTCATTTTTTTGACCAGAAGAAGGATGGCTGCCCCCTGCGTTTCTACCAGGTCTTTAACCGCGTTTCGTACTTTAAAAAGGCTCTGGCCTGTTATACCACGATTGAGCCGGTAATCAGGCTCAGTGAAGAGAATTTTTCCGGGTTGATAAAGGCAGCAATACGGGAATGCAATATTTTAATTCCTTCGGGTTTTTATCATAAAGCAGAGAAATACCTCATAAAATATTATTCAGAACTGACCGAGCTGGTGGCTTTTGAAAACGAGGATGAACAGAAACTGTTTTATGAAAAAATCGGCTTTGTTCATGTGTCGTTTCCATTTTCTTTTGCGAAAAAGAAACCTTCGTAAAGGCCTAACCATTACTTAAACAGAGGGCCGGCCGTAAAGTTTATGCCGAGATCTTTTATGATCTGGTATTCTTCTTCCTGAATGATTCCTTTAACCCCGGTTTCCACCCCGATTTGATCAAGAAATATTTTAAGCCCGCTGATAATTTTTATTCTGTCCTTAAAATGATAGATGTTTCTGGTGATGTTTTCTGAAAAGACCAGCAGGCTGAAATTAAACCGCGAGAGAAGATTGAGAATTTCTTTTCCGATATAGCAGTTATCCAGGCCAACTGATATCGTATCGGGCAGTTCGTTAAAGAAGTGGTCGTATTCGTTAAAAACAACATGCCTGAGATGATATTCATTGATCATAACCAGCAGTTTCTGATCGGGAATTACTTCATGAAGCGTATCGATGAATTCCTGAAATTTTATTCCCTGAAGGCATGGCAGGATCATCGGTATGGCTGATTCAATGCTGAAATGGGGCAGTATGGCCGTTAAGAATTTTTTTAATTTTTCCCTGTTGTTGATTATCTGGGAGGTCAGGGTTTCAAAGATGCAGTTATTGTCAAAGGGTTCGGTAAAGGAAAAGAAACTGAATGCCTGTTTCAAACTCTTTGTATGATAAAAATTATTTTTTTTGACGTTTTTATACAGGTCACGAATGTTTTCCTGTTTAAACAGCAATTCCAATGATTTAATGTCATCTTTCTCGCTGAAAGGCCTGGTGCATTTTCTGATTTCAGCGATTTCATCAATTATTTTTCTTGTGTTGGAGGAATCAAGCGCGAGAACACCGGATGACCAGGAAAGGTTAAAATTATACCGTATCAGGTCATTATTGATTTTTGAACAGATTTCTTTACAGATAGCATTGAATTTGTTTCGGTTAAACGAAAAGTCAACCGCACTGGGAAACATCACGATAAACTCATAGGTGTAAATGTCCGAAAGGCCCACATACGTATCGGATGGAAAAATCAGTTCACACGATTTAATGATCAGCAGTTTAACGCTTTCAAGGTCATAGGTAATGTTTTTAAGCCCGGAAAATTCTTCAATGTCGTAATGAACATCCAGGGAAAGAATCAGAACCCCGATACTTTTAATTTCAAAATCCAGGTCAGATACGATCTCCAGGAGCTGGGGAAGGAAGGGCAGTCCCGTGATCGCGTCATTGGAATGAATATCGGTAAAAAGCCCCTGCTTGGTGCGCATGTATTCCCAGAACTGGTCATTGTGTCCCATGATCGGGCTGAACGTGTAAATGCGGTTTCGCCCGTCTTTTTTAGCCGCGTACAGCGCCTGGTCTGCCCGTGAGAGGAGTTCCGAAATGGTCCGCGCCATGCCGGGATATTCAGCTATCCCTGAGCTGAACGTGACGCGGAATATTTTTTTACTTTTTTTGAATTCAATATGTGAAAAGCTGACCAGCAGTTCTTTCATTTTTTTCCGGGCGTCCTCGATCTGTGTATCCGGGAAAAGGATGACGAATTCCTCCCCGCCGAAACGGGCCGGGAAAAAGGTTTCACTGGTATTTTCCTGAAGAAGGTCCGCCAGTTTCATTAAAACAACGTCGCCTGTCTGGTGGCCATAAAGGTCATTGACCTGCTTGAAAAAATCTATGTCGAGTATGCCGAGTGAAATAGTATTATCGTGGTCCCGATCAATTTCATCGTTAAATTTTTTTATGAATTCCCGCCTGTTGTAAAGCCTGGTCAGTTCATCCGTAATCGTGAGGAGGTAGAATTCTTTAAATTTTTTTAATGATGATTTTACCAGGGCCTTGAGCTCGTCTCCGTGAAAGGGATACGCGATTGAGCCGTCCGCTCCTGACTCAAATGCCTGTATTCTGAGCTTGCTGTGGTTTGATGCCGTGAGAATGATAAAGGGGATGAGTTTCGTTTTGATGCTTTTTCTGATGATTTTCAGCAAATCGATGCTGGTGCTTTCTGATTCATTTGTTTCCGCAATAATAAGGTCAGGAACGCGAAATGCCATGAAATGCATGGCCTCGGTGACGTCTTTTGACCAGTGGCACGAATAGGCTCTCTTCAGTAACTGGTGTATTGAATTGTATATCCCGTTGTCCTGGGTGACAATAAGGATGGTGTCTTTTTTTATTGCAGAGGTCATGCTCCGCTCAGCCGGTTGATCTGGTTGTTTAAATCATGCAGAGCCTGCACCGCCGCTGCCGCATAATTAACATCCGTATTCTTTTTGTAAGCATAATTAAGCGCGCTGGATGAATTGATCCGGTGGATCATTATGTCAGGAGATTTTTTTAATTCATCCACAACGCTTTGTAAATCTCCTCCCTGGCTGCCCACTCCCGGTATCAGGAGAGGTATTTCTTTTCCCGAATTATTAAAAAGCGAGGACACTTCTGCCAGCTGTTCCGGATAGGTGGCCCCGACAACTGATCCTATCCCCGGGCTGTACCACTGTATAATTTTTTCCGCGGTGTGCATGAATAACGGTTTTTCCCCTGCAACTATATCCTGAATATCTCCGGATGATTTGTTTGATGTTTTCGTCAAAATATAAAATCCGCCATCAGGTTTTCTTTTCATAAAGGGTGAAATTGAATCATAGCCCATATAGGGTGAAAGGGTTACCGCATCAGCTTTGAAAAAATCAAAAGCTTCAATCGCATATGCTTCTGCTGTTTTGCCGATGTCACCCCGTTTCACATCAAGAATAACCGGAATGCCTTCACGGCTGTATATGGAGATTATCGACATAAGGGCCTCAATTCCTTGAAGGCCGTACTGGGCATAAAACGCATAATTGGGTTTAACCGCGCCGGGATATATTTTTTTTTGGATGATTTCATTCAGTATATCCAGATAGAATTTTTCAATGATCCCACCCGGCTTTCCCTGCAGGGGGATGTCTTCAATAACAGGGTCAAGGCCCATGCACACAATGCTGTTGAATTTTTTTGCCGCTGTCTTTAATGTTTCAATATAGTTCATTGGAGTCCTTCAATAAGTGTATTGTAAATATCATAGTTGTCCCGGTCAAAAAGGACAAAGTAAACATCCGCGCTGTAATCGTTTTCTTTCATGAACTGAAGAATTGTTGCAACGGCGACTTCAGCCGCTTCTTTTCTGGGATAACCGTATACGCCGGTTGATATCGCGGGAAACGCTATTGATTGTAATCCGTTCTCTCTGGCAAGCTTCATGCTGTTTTTATATGAATTGCCGAGGATGTCTTTTTCGCCGCTTTTACCGTTTTTATACACGGGCCCCGGTGTATGGATAACATAGCGCGCTTTGAGCTTATGCCCTTTCGTAATGCGCGCTTCACCGTGTTTGCATCCCCCCAGTTTTCTGCATTCTTCCAGAAGCCCTGGTCCGGCTGCACGGTGAATTGCGCCATCAACGCCGCCGCCTCCGAGCAGGCCTGGATTCGCCGCGTTCACAATTGCGTCACAGTCAATCTGTGTTATGTCCCCCTGCTTGACGTGGAGAAATTTTTTATAGTTCATTTTTTCCCCCTCTGGTTTAATTGGCCGGATATTGATTAAATGATAGATGCAAAATATTTACGGAATATTATTAATTATACTACTTTAGCAGCGTCAAACAATAATTAAAGTTTATAAGCCATGATTATTATCATGGTGCCTTTTTCATGATTTAAGGATCATCCTGCAAAAATTTCGCGCGGCTTCCATGTCATTTTCATCAGGATGGCCGGTCATTTTTTCTACCATCTGCTCCCACTCGCCTTCTGAAATATTGCGTGATTTTCTGATAAAGTCATGAAGCTCCGGGGTTAAAAATCCCTGGCAGTCAAAAGAACCTGAATAAACGATATTTTTCTCTGAACAGAGTTTTTGAACGCTGGCAAGGGAGTTCTGGAAATCTTCTTTTTTGTACGCCGGCGAAGCATGAGTGATAAAGGCAGCGATTCTGGGAGGGAACGGCTCCGGTAGATCGGTGAGCCATTTTTTTACCTGAGCTGAAATATCCCCTGCGTGGCAGGGCGACCCGATAAAGATCACCCGGTAGTTGTGCAGATTCATGCCGGATGCTTCTTCGATGCGGCAGATATCCGCTTCGCCGGATTTTTTTGATTCTTCATAAATGGCCCGCGCGATTTTTTCGGTGTTGCCTGTCATGCTGTGATAGAGGATAAGGATTTTCATGAGTCTACTCCTTTAATAAATCATCGTATTGACGAGATTATCTGGTATATTTCCTTGCGCAAGAACGTATACGTTTCTGATGATGATTCAATTGATACGTTCAACAGATTATTCCCTTTTTTTGCGTATACCGTTATGGTTAAAAACCGTTTGGGTACCTCATTGAATTGATATTCATAGGCGAGGCTCACGATTTCGTTGATCCTGAATGCTGTTTTGAGTTCTTCCTGGATGTCCTTCCTGAAGGTGATAATTCTATATCCTTTTATCTCCATGGAGGTGATGCTTTCAGACTGTTCATCAAGGGCATGCTGGGCCAGGTCCGTTCCCCGGGATGTTTTTTCACTTGTTATGATACAGGCGGGGATGATTTTTATGTCTGTTCGATCAATAATCGGTTTGCGTTTGTATATGGAATACGTGGCGGTGCTTGTTTTTCCCTGGTCGGTGAGGCGCCATTGCTCGGGAACGTGCAGAATCCATGAGGGGCCGGTAGAGACAACCTGATTATGTCTGCATGATATGAGAATGAGAAAGATCGCGCTAAAAACCGGGAACAACCGCGGTGTGTTACAGCTACTAGTCATTAAAGTTTCCTGTTATCCGTTTGTTCCTTGATAACCGTTATCCCGGTTATAATTTTATCGCCGATGCTGTTTTCAAAATATTTTACCCGTGTTGTTTTGTTTATTAATTTTCGCAGGGATCTGATATAGTCATGTATTTTTTTCTGCATGTTTTCTGTCGTATTTCCGGATGAATAGAAGTCTTTAATGAAAATTATTTTTTCGTATTTTTCATCCATGGCAAAAATCATGACCCGCCCGAGATCATCCCGTGACACGTTTTTGATTATAACCTGGGTTTTTAATTCTTTTCCTGATCTCATTTGAGAAAGATTTTGACAGCTGTAACCGACAAGACAGGCAACGATAACAATAAGGCTGGCGAATGCTTTCATGAGACATAATTACCATATGAGGCCCGGGGTTGTAAAGTTCTTTTTATGGCTGGCACGGGGAACGGATTTATATTAATATTGACTCTATACGGAGTTTTTGTCATTAATGCACACATCGGCACTTTAAATATAACGTCTGTTATATTATAGAAGCGAGCAGGAAATGATTAGGAATTTTGACATAATTGTCGTCGGCGGCGGGCATGCAGGGGTTGAAGCTTCCCTTGTTGCATCTCGCATGGGATGTTCAACGCTGCTTTTAACGGGAAACCTGGACACCATAGCCCAGATGAGCTGCAACCCGGCTATCGGCGGCCTCGCAAAAGGCCATCTGGTCAGGGAACTCGACGCCCTTGGCGGCGAGATGGGCAAAACAATTGACCTGACCGGCATTCATTTCAAGATGCTCAACCGAAGTAAAGGGCCTGCGGTGTGGTCTCCCCGCGCGCAGGCGGACAAAAAGGACTACCAGTTCAGGATGAAATACATTCTGGAATGCCAGAAGAACCTCACCATTATACAGGACATCGTTGAAGAACTGCTCGCTGAAGATGACCGTATCTATGGCGTTAAAACCATTCGGGGGCAGGAGCACCATGGCTGTTCAGTCATTCTTTGCACCGGGACTTTTTTAAAAGGGCTGATCCATATCGGCGAGTACAAAGAGAGGTGCGGAAGGCTCGGTGATTTTTCTTCTGAGGGTCTGTCCGATTCGTTGCGGAAACTTGGCTTTCCGGTGCTGAGACTGAAAACCGGAACGCCTCCGAGGATAAATGCGGAGTCAATTGATTTTTCCCGCTGTGAAGAGCAGGTGCCGGATGACGAACCTGTTCCTTTTTCTTTTTCAAATGATAAAATTTTACGGGACCAGGTTTCCTGCTGGATCACGTATACCGGCGAAAAAACCCACGATATTATTCGAAAGAATCTGTACCGGTCTCCTCTTTACGCAGGCCAGATTCAGGGGGTAGGGGCGCGCTACTGTCCTTCAATTGAAGACAAGGTGGTCAGGTTTTCAGACAAATCCCGGCATCAGCTTTTTCTTGAACCCGAAGGATACAACACCCGTGAATATTATCTCAACGGTTTTTCAAGCTCGCTCCCTGAAGACGTTCAGCTCGAGATGATAAAAACAATTCCCGGTCTTGAGGATGTCATCGTAATGAGGCCGGCCTATGCAGTTGAATATGATTTTGTCCCTCCAACGGAAATTAAACCATCACTTGAAACAAAGCGCTACCGGGGGCTTTATCACGCCGGCCAGATAAACGGAACTTCGGGATATGAAGAGGCGGCAGTGCAGGGATTTATGGCTGCATTAAACGCATGCCGTTCTTTACAGGATAAAGAACCTCTGGTTCTGAAGCGGTCCGAGGCCTATATCGGCGTGCTTATAGACGATCTTGTCACAAAGGGGACTCTCGAGCCATACCGAATGTTTACTTCGCGGGCCGAACACCGGCTTCTTCTTCGTCAGGACAATGCGGATAAGCGCCTTATGTCATATGGCCGGGATAACGGTCTTGTTACACCGGACACCTATCAGAAGATGCGCGACAAATATGAACTGATTAAGAAAACAACTGACTCATTGCGGTCCATGACATTGACAGTTGATGATGATGCGTTTTCCAGGCTTTCTCAGTCTGATAAAACGTTTAATATACGAGGAAAAGTCAGCGTGGAGAAAGTATTAAAAAGGCCCGGCATCCATATCGAGCAGATATCGGATTTATGTAATTTCAAAATTGACAGTAAAATAAGTCCCGTCGTTGAAATGGAAATAAAATATGAAGGATACATTAAAAGAGACGCTGATAGAATATTAAAAATGGAAAAAATGGAAGAGAGAATCATACCTGAATCACTGGATTACGATAATATTAAAGGACTTAAAAACGAAGCGCGTCATAAATTAAAGCAGATCATGCCCCGTACAATCGGGCAGGCCTTAAGAATTTCCGGCGTTGACCCGTCAGATATATCTCTTGTTGTCGTTTATCTTGAATCAATGCAGAGGGGAAGGGGTGTTCCACGTGGAACAAAATAAAACGCTGTCTGAAGCCGCGTCAACTCATGATTTAAAGCTCGATCCCGGTCAGGTTGCAACACTAAACGCTTTTGCTTACGCTATTGAAGCCGCTGCCGGGAAGTTTAATCTTACCGGACACCATGGAATTGAAGCAATAATTACAAATTTAATTATATCCAGCATTTTGCCTCTGAAAACGCTCAATGTTCCACGTGGAACAAAATTTTGTGATTTAGGGACCGGGGCCGGTGTTCCCGGTGTCCCGCTGGGAGTATATAGAAATGATCTGCGAGGCGTTCTTGTTGATTCATCAAGGAAAAAGATCGAGTTTGTTCAGGATTTTTGCAAAAAAGCGGATGTAAAGAATATTACGGCCCTGCAGGCGCGTGTTGAAGACATGGGAAAAGATGATGCTTTCAGGGAATCGTGTGACTTTGTTCTTTCTCGGGCCATGTCGAAGGTATTTGCCGCGATTGAGCTGGCCGCTCCGCTTGTAAAAGTCGGCGGATTTATATATATATATTCAAATCAGGAAAGGAAATCGTTACACCCAGAGATACGGTCTCATGCGAATGAGCTGGGCCTGGCTGCGGCTGATGAGGCGGATTATCATGTCCTGGGGATAGAAGAGAATGGCCTTTTGTTTTTAAAAAAAAGAGGGACGGGCATAAAATACCCGCGTAAATATGCGGCAATCATTCGTGAGGCGAACAGGATCCATGAATAAATATGGAATAATTATTATTTTGTTTTTTTCTCTTGGTGCATATGCGCAAAATGCAATAACAAACCCGTCTGAAATTATTAATAACAATACCAGGGTAATTGTTCCGGGGATTGGCGCTGAAGGGGTTCTTCTTGGAGATAAGGAAGGCGACGTAATAAGAAAATATAAGGACTCAGACATAAGTATTATACGAACCGAAAAAAAGGATTTTTTTTCTGATGTATTGAGAATCAATGCTCCGTGCCCGGTTTATTTTAATAAAATTATTAAGATTGCCAATGCCAATATCGCCTGTTTCCTGTACAATGGTTCGGTTTGTGCGATAACCGGCTCAAATAATGACAGTGTTGTATTAAATAATATTTCTATTATTAATGGTGTTGATTATTTTATTTACTCCTTTGGCAACAGGGGCATAATAAAATTTCAATCAGGGAAAAATCAGCTGCTTCTCTATGCGGAAAAAGGGATTTGCATCGCTGATGACGATAATGATAACGACATAGATTTATACGCAGTTTTCAAATGTAATGCTACTCAAGGTGTTCGCTGATATAATAGGCCAGCTTGTCTTTTATGCCATATTCGTGGAATATTATGTCTTCTATGTTGCTTCGAACGGTATTGTTTGTTCCCGCTCCTGTGTGAAGTAGTTCTTCAGTAAATTTTTTCAGCTTTTTCTGGTTATCAGCGCTGATTATTTTAATCGGCAGCTGCTCCAGGTTGCCTCTGAGGACTTTAATGGTGAAAAAATTCTTTTCGTAATAATATTGAATAACCGCTGAATTCAGTATGGAAAGGGTGGATTCGATGTTTAACAGGTCATATCCCGGTATAAATCCATTAACATTGTTTAAGGTATAATGGCCATCCGTGTCAAGAGCAAAGGTAAGCCTTTTCCCGATAAACCGGTACAGAATTTTATTGGGGGTGGTATACAATCCCCGGGGCGCTACCTGCTGCAGTGATTCGCGGTTAAAGTTAAAATAATGGCTGCTGAATGAAAGCGTGTACGGATGAACATCCCTGCCGATTATTATTTTATCGGGAAACAGCTCGTTTTGTTCTCTGCTGATGTGCAGCGCATTGTTGCCGGTTACGATACCCAGAAAAAATTTCGCTTTGCCCTTGAGATAAAAACAGTTTTTCTCCTCAATCGCGGAAATGATGTTCGCTGCTTTCCGTGAATAATTAATATTGAATATTGCGTCAGGATGAAAATGGTAACTGGATTGGGGCACCACTGTCGCAATGTCTCTCGTGTCAGGCGCGGAATGGATTTCCGTGATGTTACTCTTTCTCTTTGCAGCAGATTTTTCTTCCTGTACAATGATTGAAACTGCCGGAGCGAAAACTCCCTTGAATCTTTCGCCCCACAGCGCGATGTTGCGGATGAGACTGTTTTCAAGAAGATATTCACGTGAGTTTTTATGTGCTTTGATGTTGAGATATGCCTGAGGGACCAGAAACGAAATTATTCCTCCTGAAGCAATAAAATCGAATGATCTTTCGATAAAGAGAGTAAAGGTGTTTATTCCTGACCTGGCCGCGAAATAATTTTTATGATAGTATCTTTTTATTTCATTGCTCATTTTGCTTCCCCAGGGAGGGTTGCCGGTAATGAGATCGAAAGGCTCATGGTCATTGAAGCATGAGCACAGGTTTAAATCATCCCTCCTTAAAAAATCAACACGGTGAATATTAATTTCATCGCAGCAGCACCCGGATATTTTTGACAGGTTATACCGCGCGATCGATACTGCTACCGGGTCTATGTCCAGCCCGAATATTGATTCTTTGATCAAAGATTTTATTTTTTGTTTACGGGCACTGTCACTGTATTGATCGCGACACAAATTTCTAACAGCGGAAATAAGAAACTGTCCCGAACCGCACGCCGGATCAAGGATTCTGATCTGGTCTTTTTGAAGATCGTGAAGAGAGCGGTTTATTATAAATGATACGATAGTGTTGTCGGTAAAAAACTGCCCCTTGTTTTTTTTGTGTTCCTTGGTCTGCAGGTTTTGATAAATATACCCGAGCAGATCGCCTTCATTGAGGATATCCCAGGTGGCCATTATTTTTTTTAAATCCAGAATTGCGGAAGTGAGTTCTTCATTTTCGTGGCAACGGCTTTGGGAACTGTTAGCTGTCAGATCGCTTAGTATTTGAGGAATGAATAATTTTGAATTTTCTGAAGTGACATAATCATTTATCAGGGATATTCGCGCATCAATATATTTTTTATGTTTGCTGATATAGCTGTTTGCAGAAGAAATAAACGAATTCATCTCATTATCATTCCCGTTCTATTGATGAATATCGATCGGTCCAACAGATAATGTTTAGTAAAAACAGATGGTAAAAATTTATTGTTGATAAAAAATCAGCTTCAGTGCCTGATTAATATCAACTACAGAGGTGGGCTTATGAATATTAACGTTGCGGTTATCACGGTAAGCGACCGTTCTTCACAGGGGGAAAGGGAAGATCTTTCCGGGCCTGAAATAAAAAAATGGGCTGAATCAAAGGGTTTCGTTGTAAGCCGGGAGATAATTGTTCCCGATGAGTTTGATGAAATAAAAAATGTCCTGGTGCGATGTTCGGATGATGAGATTGATCTGATTCTAACAACCGGCGGTACCGGTTTCGCTCCAAGGGACGTCACTCCTGAAGCGACACGGTCGGTGCTTGATCGCGAGGCACCGGGTTTTGCTGAAGCGATGAGGATGGAATCGTTGAAGATAACGCCTCACGCGATGCTGTCCCGTGCTGTTTCCGGCATACGAAAAAAAAGCCTTATCATAAATATGCCCGGGAGCCCGAAGGCAGTGCGGGAAAATCTTGGATTCATTGAAAAGGCCATCCCGCATGCAATTGAACTCATGAACAGCAAGGTTACTGACTGTGGTTCAACGGCATGAGTTTTATTTTTTGTTGAGCGGGATCAGCAGATCTTTTATGGGTAGTCTTCGGTGATGATCGTGATAATAGCAATCCAGTGAATCATCAGTAATCTTTAATGCGATTCCATCCAGAAAATCGGGCATGCCGATATCCTCATGGCGCAGATTAAAAATTGCTTCCCGCAGTATTAAAATGTTCCAGTCGTGGGTGACGTTTATTGTTGATGATGTGTTCTCTGACAGCTGCTTGAGGAGTATCTGCATCTGAGTGAAGAATGCCTCGCGAAGAGGCATTATGAGTTCATCTGAAACTTCTCCATCAAACCATGATCGTAAAAAAGTATCATGACCGGATTTTTTGATGATGCCCGCAATAGTGCTCCATCCTCCTACTATGTAAGGCGCAGCAAGATCGAAAATATCACCGGCATTTTCTGCGGCTTTGTTTGTCTCATTAATGCCCCTGCATATGTTCACTGCGGTATCCCGGCAGCGCGGTACGGGACTGTAATAGATACGCACCGGCGCGAGCTTAGATATGCGTTTTCCCAGTTCAATTGACTGGTTGATTCCATTATCAGTCAGCATTGCCTCAAAGGGACTGTTCATGTCTCTGATCGGATCTCTTTCGGCATGCCTGATGATAATTGCCACCGGGCTGGAATCGGGAATAAATTCACTGATATGAGCCATGAGGCCATAAAAGCAATGAACCACCAACCGGTCAAGGCTATTTCTCCGTTCGCTTTATGGCGGCTATTCGATTCATAAAGTAATTTCTTGCAAAAATAATAATGATATATAGTATGGGTACTTTCGCGGTACAAGCGTGGAATTAGTTAATGATTGAGTGTATCATGGAGGAATCCTATGACCAGGGATGCCATCACCGAAAAAATCCTGGCCTTTCTTGATGAAGAATTTGAAATTGAAAATCCAGGTCTTGATGATAACTTGCGGGAACAGCATGAATTTGACAGTATTGATGCAATAGTTCTCCTGGAATATATCGAAGAACTGATTGAATCGCCGCTGACTCAGGAAGAGAAAAAAAGCGCCATGGATATTAAAAGCATAAGCCAGATTGTTGATTACATTGAGGGTCTGCTCAAAACCAGGTCCTGAGGGAATAGCCAGGGAGGATTAATGGAACGCAGGGTTGTCATTACCGCTGAATCAGCTATTACACCCGTCGGACATGGGAAAAAGGGGATTCTGGAGAATCTTCTCGGAGGCAGGTCAGGGGTCCGCCCGCTCAGAGAGGATAAATTTCTTGCCGCATACATCCATTCAAAGGTTTTCGGCACCGTTGATTACGAGGTCGACTATGACTTTCCCCGGAAGTTCAAAAAGACCCTGGCCCCGGTTTCCTTTTACGCCTGCCAGGTCGCGAAAGAGGTAATCGACGCGTCTGGTCTTGACCAGGACTTCATTTCATCCGGCCGCATGGGGGTCGCTTTCGGGTCGATTCACGGGAGCCCTTCTGTTCAGAGAACCATATATGAAACTTTTTTAAGCTCTTCCGAAGGATCATACAAGTCGATAAACGCTTCTGATTATTTGAAATCAATGGTCCACACAACAGCTGTTAATATTACAAGGATGTTCGGGATTACCGGCAGGGTGATATCATCCTGCACCGCCTGCACCACGGGAAGCCAGTCAATCGGATACGGTTATGAGGCCATTAAATACGGCAAGCAGGACGTGATGCTCTGCGGGGCCGCGGATGAATATGACACTACTACGGTGGCTGTTTTTGACAACCTTCTCGCCTGTTCTACCGCCTTTAACGATTCACCGGAAAAAACCCCGCGTCCCTTTGATGTTAAAAGGGACGGCCTTGTGGTCGGCGAAGGGGCCGCGGCCCTGCTTCTCGAGGATTACGAGTTCGCCAGAAAAAGAGGGGCGACAATCCTTGGCGAAGTGATCGGCTTTACCTGCAACAACAACGGCGGCGACATGATCCTACCCAGCGAGAAAGGCGTTGAGCAGTCGATAAAGATGGGGCTTGATGATTCAGGACTGAACCCTGATGATGTTGATTTCATCAGTGCTCATGCAACAGGGACGAAAATGGGCGATATTGTTGAGGCACGGGCGATACACACCTGTTATGGCCCGCGGCCTATGGTTTCCGGCCTTAAAAGCTACATGGGGCACACCATGAGCGCGTGCGGGGCAATTGAAACCATTATCTCGCTTTACATGATAAACGAAGGGCTTATCATCCCCACCCTGAACCTTGAAGAAGTGGATGAGCGGTGCGGCATGATCAATCATGTGACTGAAGTCCGCGAGGGGAAACCGTCTGTTGTTTCAATTCAGAATTTTGCTTTCGGCGGTGTCAATACCTGTATCTACATAAAAAGGTTCGAATAGGCAGCCATGAAGTATTTACTCTATCCATTGCGATTTTTCATGGATATCGTTATCAATTTATTTTTCTGGCTGTATTTTACACTGGGTTTCTGCGTGTTCCTGTTCCCCGTTTATTTTATCGGATTCCTGGTCATGCGTAATCCGGAAACGCTATTTCAGCGATTGAATCATTATTTTTACCGGCTTTTTTTCTCTTTGAGCAGAATATTCATCCCCGGGCTTTCAATAACCATCCCTGATGAAGTTAAAAACATCAGGTCCTCGGTTATCATCTGTAATCATATTTCCTATATTGATCCGATTCTTTTAATTTCTCTTTACCCCTTGCAGAAGACCATTGTCAAACGCAGTATTTATACCAGGCCGGTTTTCGGGTGGTTTCTGAAAAATTCCGGGTATATTGCCTATGCCGCTGACGATTCCAATTCTCTGGCCATGATTGACCTCATCCAGGACCTCAGGAATTACCTTTACAGGGGAGGCAATTTATTTGTTTTCCCTGAAGGGACTAGGATGACGGGCGGTGAAATCGGCAAGTTTCACAAGGGAGCGTTCAGCCTTGCGCGCAGATGTGATGCCCCGATAGTGCTTCTTCAGATTACCAACACTGACAGGCTCATGAAACCGGGAAATCTCTGGTACAGCACCTGTTTTAAAAATCCGGTATCGATACGCTTTCTCAAAGTCATCAAACCTGAGTATGCCTCAGACAGCTTTTCGCTGAAGTCTCTCATCGCTGAAGCACGGGCATCCTACCTTTCTGCCAGGCCGTGACCTGAACGGGTTTTTCGTGACCGGCAATTCAGTAAAAAGAAGTTCACATAAGTTCAGTGTTCACCGATAATTATAACTGAATACACATCACAGAAGCTCCAGCACAGACCAGGGGAGACATGGGACGCATCCGAGTAATCATTAATACTATAATTTTTTTCTGCACAATCATCAGCATGCCGCTGAGTGCCGGCCCCTTTCTGAGTATCAAGAGCATTGATTCGCAGACTTCATTCCCGCAAATAAAGATGCAGTTATGTATAAAGGGCGATGGTTCCCTTGACCTTTCAGGCGTGACCGACGAACATCTCACCGTGTACGAGGACGGCTACAGGGGAAACTGGCTGAAAGTAAAGCATATTGCCGGGACGGATGATATCCTTTACCTGGTTTTTTCGGTTGATTCGAGTAAAAGTATCAGCAGGGAGTTTTTAAAGAGCATCAAGGCCAATGCCCGCGAAATTATCAGCGGTTCAGGGGCGCGAGACAAAATCGCCATCTATCATTTTGATGATGATGTCAAACTGCTCACCGGTTTCACTGAAAAAAAACAGAACCTTATCAGCCATATTGAGCGGATAGAGCGCCACGGCACCAGGACCATGCTTTTTAATTCACTATATGATTCCCTTGAATTGCTCAACGAGGTGTCCTCTGACCGGAAAAAGATCATAGTCTTCACTGATGGGAAGGATGAAGGAAGCAGTATCAGGGATGAAGATGTCATTAGCCTTGCCAGGAAGGAAGGTGTCCCGATTTATTTCATCAGCCTGAAATCGTCTCAATACAAAGAAAAGATGGCGCGAATAGCAAAGCTCACCGGCGGCAAACTGGTTTACAGTGACCGGAATGAAGATGTTGCCGGCATGTACCGTACAATACTCTCGGTGATTAAAAGCACGTATGAAATTGAATATCGCACCCAGAATAAACAGGACAACAAGACTCACCGCATCGAAGTTCGTCTGAGCTATGGTGAAATGCGCGACAGGGACTTTCAGGATGTTGTTTTTTATCGTGACAAATTTTGTATAGGGCCGGTGCAAAAGGATGCTCTGTTTATCATCCTTTCAGCAGTTTTCCTCCTAGTGCTGGCTGCGACAGTCCTGTATTTTATCAGCCGCGAAAAGAAGCTGCTCGCAGCAAAATATGAGTCTGAATACAAAATTGATAACATGCGCGAGCGTTTTCATAGGGTCATTGATGAGGAAGAAAAAACAAGGAAGGTTGAACACCCGACCATTCTTGCGGATGACTCTGAATACAGTTACGCTTCAGCCTGGCTCATTGAAAAAGACGGGCCGGATTCAGGCAAAAAATTTCCTCTTTACTGGGATGAAATAACTCTGGGCAGAAGCAGGGAGAACAGCATTGTAATTCCGGATGAATCGGTTTCCCATAATCACTGCAAGATCAAAACAATACACAATACCTATTACCTCTTTGACCTGGTTTCAGATAATGGGACATATCTCAACGGGAAAAAACTTCTCAGGCCGAGAATCCTTAACGACTGGGATGAGATAAAAATCGGGAGAACCAGGTTTATATTCAGAGGGTCAAAGAGAAGCTCCGGCTGACAGCTGGAGCTCTTTCTTCTCATATCGCCTTTTAATTATTTCTTGTATATATTAAACATAATACCAGATTCTGGTATCAGGAATGAATCAGCAATATGAATCAGTTTATTTTCTGGTTTCGGCTAATCTCGTTGTTCTCATCATTCCGGGGTGAATTTATTATTAAGAGAAATGTTGTGGACATTTAAGAACTATACTTTCATCTGGCAGAATCAGGTAAATACTGTCAATGCTGTAATACTGAAGCGGTGAGATAGGAGTCTGAGAAGAGTGCCTATTTTCGTTTTTAAATATAGTGTTGCAGGTAATGATAAAAATAATATTATAATCAGGGATTTTATGTTATGATTGAACTGGATTTTAAGAAAGGGGACGGCCTTGTCCCGGTAATTGCGCAGGATTATAAAACTGGCGAAGTTCTTATGATGGCTTATATGAACAGCGAATCATGGGCTCTCACTCTGGAAACAGGTATTGTGCATTACTGGAGCAGATCCAGGAGTAAATTGTGGAAAAAAGGTGAATCTTCGGGAAACGTTCAGGAAGTAAAAGAAATCAGAGTTGACTGTGATGATGATTGTGTATTAATTAAGGTGAACCAGATTGGCGAAGCCGCGTGCCATACTGGTTTCAGGAGCTGTTTTTACCGCAGGGTGAGCGGTGATACGCTTGAAATTGACGGGGTAAAGATTTTTGATCCTGAAGAGGTATACGGCAAGAAATAACCGTAACCTATTATGGGCCGGACAGCACATTGCAATAAACGTTAACCACGATGAATAAGATTGATATACAGATAAAGCCGCAGGCACGGATTCTCATTGTTGATGATGAGCCGTTGATCCGGAAAATTCTTTCTAAATATCTGGGTGAAAAAAATTATTATATAGAAACGGCTGATGACGGTCAGAATGCTATGCAGAAACTGGATCATGACCGCTTTGATCTGGTGCTGACCGATCTGCGCATGCCCAACATGGGGGGACGGGAACTGCTTCAGACCATGTCGGACAGGTTTCCTGATATCCCTAAAATTGTTCTGACCGGCTACGGTACCAACGAAGATATCATCCTTGCCCTGAAAACGGGGGCCTATGATTTTTTAACAAAGCCGATTACTGATTTCACCATCCTGGAACACTCAATCGAGAGGGCCATTGAACGTAAAAGGCTGAGCGATGAAAAGAACCGCTACATCGAGCAGCTCAAGCAGATTAACGAAATCATATCCATGCTTAACCGCGGTAAAAGCACTGAAGATATCTTTAACACGCTCAATATTATTTTAAGAAAAGTCATTCCTTTTAACCGGCTGACACTGGCAACCATCCAGAAGGGAGAAGAAGTTATCACGACAAAACTTGTCGCTTCAGACCGGAAGATAATTCTCGGAACCGATTCTGCGATAAGCCTCAGGGAGTCTTCATTAAAAACGGTTTCTGACAGTAAACAGGTCCTCAATATAAGCAATTTGAAAGAGTATTATGATATACATCCTTCTTCCCGGAGCTCAAAGCTCTTAATGGAAGAGGGGATGATGTCTTCTCTCGTGCTTCCCCTGATTGTCAATGACCTGACACGGGGCTTTTTAATATTCGGTTCTGAGGAAGCGGACGCTTTCAACGATGAACACATCACCTTTCTCGAGTCCATCGTCGGTCAGATATCCCTGAGCATTCAGCGGGGCGAACTTCTGTATGAGATCGAACAGCACACGAAAAATCTTGAGGACCTGGTTGACCGCAGGACCCAGGAGCTTTTGAAGACCCAGAAGACGACCATATTCGCCCTGTCCCGCCTTGCTGAAACACGGGACACTGAAACCGGCAACCATCTTGAACGGATGAGGAACTACAGTGTCCTTCTTGCCCAGATACTGAAGTATGAAGGAAAATACGATGAAATAACGAACCGGTATCTCCGGGACCTGTATGACTCATCGATTCTTCATGATATCGGCAAGGTCGGCATCCCTGACATGATACTCCTTAAAGACAGCTTCCTGAATGAAACGGAAATGGAAGTCATGAAGAGCCATACGATTATCGGGTATGACGCCCTTAAGTCGGCATCCAAAGATCTTGGCGATGATTCATTTTTGAAAATGGCGATGGATGTTACGCGCTCTCATCATGAGCAATGGGACGGCAACGGCTACCCTGACGGGTTGAAGGGCAAGGACATTCCCCTGGCTGCGCGCATTGTTGCTATCGCGGATGTTTATGACGCGCTCACCTCCAGGAGGCCGTATAAAGACGCTTATTCGCATGAAGAATCGGTCAAGATCATGATGAATGAGAGATACCGCTTTGATCCTGATATTTTTGATGCTTTTATCAATAATGCCATTGAATTTAATAAAATAAAAAACAGGTTTAACAGCGACTGACCCGGAGTCGGTTTGTGTATTCATCATACAAAGCAGAACAGGTATATTCCTTTCATCATTAACATGAGGCAGTGAGACTGGCAGGTTAACCATGCGGGGACAGAACATCAACATTCGATTTGGCGGCCCTATTACACCCGTAGTAAAAAATCTTCTGATCATCAACGGGGTCATCTTTTTAATCCAGCAGTTTGCCCAGCTTTTTATGCCGGGCTTTCTGGAAAGCGTTTTCGGCCTCAGCCATGAGGGACTGGTCTACCAGTTCAGGGTGTGGCAGGTCTTCACCTACATGTTTTTTCACGGCGGTTTTTTTCATATCATTTTTAATCTTATCGCGTTGTGGATGTTCGCGGGTGAGCTGGAAATGCTCTGGGGAAGCAGGCTTTTTTTGCGTTATTATCTTATTTCCGGTCTTGGGGCGGGAATTTTTATCGCGTGCATGAACGCTCTCGTGTTTCAGCGCTATGGAGCTTCACCGGTCACTATCGGCGCATCGGGCGCGATTTACGGTATTTTGCTGGCATACGGCGTGACCTGGCCCAACAGGGAGGTGCTGCTCTATTTTCTTTTTCCCATAAAGATGAAGTATCTCGTGCTGGTGTTCGGGCTCATTGAATTTTTTGGTTCACTGTCAACGGTCCAGGGTGCAGGCGGAAACATAAGCCACATCGGGCATCTTGGCGGGCTTGTTACCGGCATCGTTTTTCTTATGTACAAACGCCGCCAGTCATTTACCGGGACCCCGGAAATTGTTAAAAATAATGCATTTATGCGGTTTTTTAAAAGCTTCAGGATCAAGCGCAAACAGAGAACAATTGATGATCGCATTAAAGCAAAGAAGATCATTGATGAACTTCTTGAAAAAATTGCCCGTGAGGGAATAAGTTCCCTGAGCAGTGAGGAGAAGAAAAAACTTGAATGGGCCCGAAAACACTATTACCCTCAGGGAAACGATACGCTTCATTAATACAACAAATCCCTCCAGAACAGACATGCGTTGAAATACATCCCGGAATATACCGAATAAGGCTCCCGCTGCCGGGAAAAAAGCCGGGTCCGGTAAACACGTATCTGTTTATCGATGACCCGATAACCCTGATTGATACCGGAGTGGTTCAGACCGCAGGTTTCCTGAGACAGGCGATGGCGACGATCGGCATTGAATTCAGGGATATCAGGCAGGTGGTCGTAACACACGGCCATATTGATCACTATGGGGCCGCCAGCATCATTAAAAAGGAATCCGGCGCGCTGATATACGCCTCTGAAGCGGACAGAATCAGCATTGAAACCGGGAATGATGTTTCGGCTCGAACCTTCCTTCGATTTTTAAAACTTTCTTCGGTCCCGGTAAAATTCTGGTTTTCCCTGTGGATGCTGGGACTGTATTTCAGAATCATGGCCCACACCTGCCGCGTTGACGTTCTCTTGCATGAAGGGGATGACGTTACACTTGGAAAATACCGGGCGCGGGTGACTGAAACTCCTGGCCATTCAAAAGGATCAGTGTGCCTGTGGCTGCAGAATGAAAAATTTGTTTTTTCTGGGGACCACATCCTGAGCCATATCACACCCAATGCCTTTGTGATGCTGGATGATACATTAAAGATTCCGGTTCGAAAAAGCCAGAGGGAATATTATGATTCACTCGCGAAAATCGAGCGGATGAATCCTGCCGTCGTTTTCCCCGCGCACGGGGAGAGCATTTATGATCTGCCGGGAATAGCGAAACAGTACCGGAAAAGCTTTAAACAGAGGCAGGACCTGATTGTTCAGATAGTCACCTCTGGAAGGAATGATATTTATTCCATAGCCCGCAGGCTTTTCCCCGTGATAGATAGAAAAAACCTTATTCTTGAAACATTTCTGATGATATCCGAAGTTTTTTCACATCTTCAGGTCCTTGAAGAAGAACATAAGGTCACGCTCGAAATACTGTCCGGACGGATTATCGTTTCTCCTGCTCCATGAAACATGGTTCCCTGGCTCTTCAGTTAAATTATGTCTCTAAATTATTATTGACTTTTAGTAAAATTTTTGATAAGTGATGCCATGGTAATTAATCTCATTAATACATGGCAATCACTTGACGTTTTCGGGGGAAGAATTACAATTGATTATTTACCGGGTACAACCGGGCTGTTGTATGATATAAGGGAACCTCGATAAATTACATTTTAGAAGTTCCCTTGTGGGTACAATCATTGGATAAACCAGGTTCTATAACCCCCACTAAACCCCCCCTACCAGGGGGAGAACAAAAGAGGGGGTTGAAAAAACCTGATTTTTAGAGATGCCCATAATAGGTAAATGATTGCGGGAAGTAATGAGCGATAACTGAGGAGTTTTTGTTGTTTTACTGCCCGGCATGCCATTTCCGCAACAAATCTATTCAATCTATTGTAAAGACACAGAAAGTTATGAAATTCCGGAGAGGGATTAAACGGGTGGGGGGTACACAGACTTTAAGTGATATCTTCCCAGAGGTAGTTAAAGAGTACAAACTGGAACAGGCTTTCACTATTGAGTCCCTTGCCTTAAAGTGGAATGAGATAGTCGGTGAGATAATAGGGACTCACAGCATGCCGGACCGGTTATTCAAAGGGATTCTGTTTATTTCTGTTGACCATCCGGTTTACAGTAATGAAATAATGCTCATGAAAAATCTTATCATTCGTAATATTGAAGAGAAGTTCTGCAGGGGAGTGGTTAAGTCCATCAAGACTGAAGTAAAGAATCTCAATTGGTAGAAAGCAGGTTATAGAGAGATCAACCCCTATAACACCGGTATTTCTTCGTTAAACAATCGTTTGGAACGTTGTAAACATGTATATCCACATTGGAGACAGAGAAGTAATTTCTGATAAAAGGTGTATTGGTATATTTAATGTAGCCACGCTTGCCCTTTCTGAAGATAATCACTGGCTCACCACCAATCTGCAGGATGGCGTGAAAACACTGGCCCTGCTTGACGACGGGAATGGCGTCAGCAGCAAGGTCAGCCCTTTTACGGTTATCAAAAGAACATCCTTCGATAGCGATAAAGACGTGATTTGGAGAAAACATAATGACTAAAAACTATGACGCGGACAAGATTCAGGTACTGGAAGGACTGGAAGCGGTACGAAAACGGCCTGCCATGTACATAGGATCAACCGATACAAACGGGCTTCATCATCTTGTTTATGAGGTTGTCGATAACTCTATTGATGAAGCACTCGCCGGATTCTGCGATACCATTACCGTGACAATCCATAAAGACGACTCAGTTGAGGTCCTTGACAACGGTCGCGGCATTCCGGTCGACCCTCATTCGACGTATAAGGTTTCTGCCTTGGAAGTGGTTCTGACCAAACTGCATGCCGGAGGCAAGTTCGACAACGAGGCCTACAAGGTTTCGGGCGGACTTCACGGCGTGGGAGTCAGTGTGGTAAACGCGCTCTCAAAAAAACTTGCGATCACGGTGTACCGCGATGGAAAGGAATACAAGCAGAGTTATGTTCGGGGTGTCCCTGATGCCAGGGTAAAACAGGGCGGCAATTCCCAGAAAACGGGCACAAGAGTGCAGTTCTGGCCGGATGATAAAATATTCGAAACAACGGAATATAATTTTGACACCCTTTCAAAAAGGCTGCGCGAACTCGCCTTTTTGAACGCGGGAATCAAGATAACCCTCAGGGACGAACGGAAAAACGGCAAGGAGCATTTGTTCCAGTTCAAAGGGGGGATCGTTTCATTTGTTCAGCACCTCAACGAGACCAAAACTCCCATAATTAAAAAGCCCATTTATTTTCATTCCCTGAAGGAAAAGGTGGATGTGGAAATCGCGATTCAATACATCGACACCTATACCGAGACTGTTTTTACCTATGCCAATAACATTAATACCAAAGAGGGGGGCACCCACTTAATCGGGTTTAAGTCCGCATTGACCAGGGTGCTCAACGATTTTTTAAAACGGGAAAAGCTCGATAAAAAGATGGCCCAGCTTTCCGGCGATGACGTGCGCGAAGGCCTTGTCGCGATTATCAATGTCAAGATCCCGAACCCGCAGTTTGAAGGGCAGACAAAAATGAAACTGGGCAATAATGAAGTGAAGGGCCTGGTCGAGTCTGCGACCTATGAACAGCTGAGTTATTATTTCGAAGAGAACCCGGCTGACGCGAAAAAAATCATAGAGAAGTGCATCCAGAGCGCGCGCGCGCGCATAGCGGCAAAAAAAGCCCGTGACCTCACCCGGCGAAAAAACGCCCTTGAAAATGACACTCTGCCCGGAAAGCTTGCCGATTGTTCTGAACGCGATCCGTCAAAGTGCGAGCTTTTTATCGTTGAGGGTGATTCTGCCGGAGGCTCTGCAAAGCAGGGACGTGACAGGAATTTCCAGGCGATTCTGCCGCTCAGAGGCAAGATCCTGAATGTGGAAAAATCTAGACTGGACAAAATCCTTTCCAACGAGGAAATAAAGACCATCATCACCGCCATTGGTACCGGAATCGGCGCCGAAGAGTTTGACCTTGCGCGCACCCGGTACCACAAGATCATTATCATGACTGACGCTGATGTTGACGGTTCCCACATCAGGACCCTGCTGCTCACGTTTTTTTTCAGGTACATGCCGGAAATTATTGACAACGGTTTCCTGTACATTGCGCAGCCGCCGCTGTACAGCATCAAGTCAGGCAAGGATCTGCAGTATGCCTATACTGACGAAGAGCGGGACGGGCTGGTGAAAAAAATCGAAAAGGGCAAAGCGCTGATTCAGCGGTACAAAGGCCTTGGCGAGATGAATCCGGACCAGCTCTGGGACACGACCATGGACCCGGAAAAAAGGACCATTCTGCAGGTCAGCATTGATGACGATGTCGAAGCGGAAGAGGTTTTTTCAGTGCTCATGGGGGATGCGGTTGAGCCCCGGCGAAAATTCATCGAAGAGAACGCGAAGAATGTTCAAAACCTTGATTTATAACCTGAGTTTTCGTTGCGCATGATGAAATGCATGCTTGGGAAAACATTTTAATATCCGGAGAAAACAGTGACTAAGAAAAAGGACGAAGGCAATATAGAAAAGAAAGAGGGTGCCGAGCGCGTAATCAGTGTTGAAATTGAAGACCAGATGCGCGGGGCCTATCTCGACTACGCGATGAGCGTCATCGTGGGCCGTGCTCTCCCCGACATCCGCGACGGGCTGAAGCCGGTGCACCGCAGAATACTTCACGCCATGAATGAACGCGCCTGGAGGAGCGACCGCCCGTATGTGAAGTCCGCCAAGATCGTGGGCGAGGTCATCGGTAACTTCCATCCCCATGGAGATGCCGCGGTGTATGACACCATGGTGCGCATGGCGCAGGACTTTTCGATGAGGATCCCCATTATCGACGGTCAGGGAAACTTCGGGTCCGTTGACGGCGACCCTCCGGCCGCATACCGATACACGGAAGCGCGCCTGAACAAGCTCGCTGAAGAGCTGCTCCGCGACATAGACAAGGAAACCGTTGATTTTAACCCGAACTTCGACGAGACCCGCAAGGAGCCGTCCGTGCTTCCCGCCGCGTTTCCCAACTTGCTGGTCAACGGCTCTGAAGGGATCGCCGTGGGCATGGCGACCAAAATCCCTCCCCATAATCTCGGTGAAGTAATCGACGCCACGGTCGCGCTCATTGACAAGCCGGATATCACGGTAAGGCAGCTGATGAAATTTATCAAAGGCCCTGACTTCCCTACCGGGGCCAGCATTATGGGCTCTGAGGGGATAATCAAGGCATACACGACCGGAAGGGGAAGCATCAAGATCCGGGGCAAATATGAAATCGAGGAAGGCAAAAAGGGAAGGGAGGTCATTATTGTTACGGAAATTCCCTACCAGGTGAACAAGGCGAACATGATCACGCGCATAGCCGAGCTCGTCAATGAAAAGGTGATCGATGACATCGCCGAGCTGCGCGATGAATCTGACCGGAACGGGATGCGGATCGTTATCGGCCTTAAAAAAGACGCCAACACGAGCGTGGTCATCAACCAGCTGTTCAAGCACACCCCGCTGCAGAGCTCGTTCGGCATTATTTTACTCGCGCTGGTCGACGGCGTACCCAGGATACTGGACCTGAAATCGGTACTCAGCCAGTATGTGCTTCACCGCAAGACCGTTATCCGCCGAAGGACGGAATACGAACTGCGCAAGGCCGAAGAGCGGGCCCATATACTCGAAGGACTGAAAATTGCCCTGGACAATATCGATGAAGTGATAAGCATCATCCGTTCGTCAAAAGACCCTGACGAGGCCGGGAAACGCCTTATCAAGCGGTTTAAGCTTTCCGAGATCCAGGCCAAGGCGATCCTTGACATGCGCCTTCAGCGGCTGACCAGCCTTGAGGTCAAAAAGATCGTCGAGGAACTGCAGGCCCTGCTCAAGCTCATCGGGGAGCTTAAAGCGATCCTCAAGAGTGAAGTGAAGATCCTTAACATCGTCAAAAAGGAACTCGAAGAAACGAAAGCGAAATTCGCTGACCCGCGCAAAACCGAGATCGTGGCCGGTGGCGAGACCTCGACGGACTTCGACATTGAAGACCTCATAGCCGAAGAGGACATGGTCGTTTCGGTCACCAATGACGGGTTCATCCGGCGGATGCCGGTCGACACCTTTAAAAAGCAGCGGCGCGGCGGCAAGGGCGTTATCGGCATGACGAACAAGCGCGAGGACTTCATCAAGCTCATGTCCATAGCCTCGACGCATGACACGATCTTTCTCTTTTCGAATAAAGGAAAAATTTTCGCGTTCAAGACCTATGAGATTGCGCTCGCGTCGAAAACAAGCAGGGGAAAATCCCTCAAGGGCCTGATCAACCTCTCGTCAGGAGAGGAGATCACGGCAATGTGCGGCATCGAGAATTTCGAGGACGACAAATACCTGTGCATGGCCACGAAAAAAGGCATCTTGAAAAAAATCGACGTCAACGAATTCGCCAACGCCAAAAAGGGCGGCATAATCGCCATTAACCTGAAAAAGGAAGACGAGCTTGTTGAAGTTAAAATCGTGAACAAGGGGGATGATGTCGTGGTCGCTTCACAGAAAGGGCTGCTGCTGCGCACGAACCTCATGAAAATGAGGTCCATGGGCCGGACCGCCGCAGGCATCATCGGCATGCGCCTTGACAAGAATGACTGCATCATCGGCCTTGACGTGGTGAAGTCGAATTCATCGCTCTTTGTCATATCGGAAAAAGGTTTCGGCAAGAGGGTGAACTACAGCAACTTTTCGAGCAAGGGCCGCGGCGGCAAAGGCATGGCATATCTTAAAATCACTGATAAAATAGGTTTGTCGGTCGGGGTGCGTTCGGTCCTTCCCGAGGATGAGATCATTATCTCATCAAAGAGCGGGATGACGATCAGGGTCGTGGCAAAGGACGTTTCGGTGCAGGGAAGAAGCGCTTCAGGGGTGAAACTCCTCGATATTGATGAAGGCGACAGCGTGACCGAATTTGCCGTTATAACCGAAGAGAAGTAAATAAGGGAAAGGAGACATGAGAAAGCTACAGAATATTCTGGTGACCGGCGGCGCGGGTTTTATCGGGTCGAATTTTATCAGGCACCTCTTTGCCAGGGACGATTTCAGCGGCAGGGTGATCAACCTCGACAAGCTCACCTACGCGGGAAATCTCGAAAACCTTACCGATATCAATGATACGCACGGCGATAAACGGTATTTTTTTGTCCGCGGCGACATCTGCGACAATGACTGCGTTGCAGGCGTTTTCGGCGATTACGACATCGATACCGTGGTCCATTTCGCTGCCGAGTCCCATGTTGACCGCTCAATCCACGGCCCGGCTGAGTTCATTCAGACGAATTTCGTGGGCACCTTCACCCTGCTTGAGGCGGCACGGACCCTCTGGCAGGGAAAGGACGGCGTTCATTTTCATCACATCAGCACTGACGAGGTTTACGGGTCGCTGGGCGACACCGGCTATTTTTTTGAGGACACCCCCTATGATCCCCGGAGCCCGTATTCGGCATCAAAAGCATCATCCGACCACCTGGTCAACGCGTATTTCCATACCTACGGCATGCCCGTGACCATTTCAAACTGCTCGAACAATTACGGGCCGTTCCAGTTTCCCGAAAAACTGATACCGCTGATGATCAACAACATCAGGGAGGAGAAGCCGCTGCCCGTGTACGGTGACGGTAAAAATATCAGGGACTGGCTCCACGTGGACGACCACAACAGCGCGGTGTGGACCATTCTGAAAAAAGGGAAGACCGCTGAAACCTACAATATCGGCGGCGAGAATGAGTGGGAGAACATAAAACTGGTGAACGCGCTGTGCGAAAAAATGGCCGGCTTCCTCGGAAAAGAAAAAGACTATTACAAGAAATTGATCACCTATGTGAAAGACCGGGCCGGCCATGACCGCCGCTATGCCATCAACTGTGACAGGATCAAGAGCGAACTGGGATGGAAACAGTCCTATGATTTTGACCGCGGCCTGGACATGACCATATCGTGGTACCTTGACAATTCAGGGTGGATTGAGAACGTCAAGTCAGGCGAGTACCAGAAGTGGCTTGATAAGAATTATTCAGCGCGATAGGCGCTGACGGTTCCTGCCGGTGACATATTTGATCACCGCGAACAGAACAATGCCGAAGATATTGGCGAGCATGTCATACAGGGAGAAAGACCGGTATGGCAGGGTGAACTGGACCAGCTCGATCATCATCCCGAACCCGACAAGGGAAAGGGCGATTGCCATAAACGGTTTTTCAAACGCGCGATCCCCCAGAAAAGACAGGATAAAAAAAGCGATCGCGTGATTGACCTTGTCGCTCGTGCCCTTTGCAAGCCTTATCCCCTGAGGTGTTACCGCAAGAAACATGATAGCCGCAAGTGCGATCCAGAAAGCCGCCTGATACAGTCTTTTTTTCATTTTCTGAATACCGGTATGGAATTTTCGAAATCTCCACAGCAGACTACCGGCGCGCGGTCCGGTCAAGTATCTTTTCATAATGTACGAGGATGTTTTATGGTTCCCGGCTCTTCTGCTGAAAAGCCTGCCGGAGTACCTGATAGTTCCCTGAAGCGTTCCAGTAGGTGAACCCCGCGCATCCGCTGTCGCGGGCGCCGTTGTACTGGTTCAGTATATAGCCCGTGCCCCAGGTCGGCGAGAACAGTTTAAAGGCCTGCAGATAGGGCCTGATCACCGCGCGAGGGGCTATGGCGCGCGCCCTCATCCCCCCGTCGTGAATTATGCGGTATGAGCGGTCTTCGCGTTTCCCGGCCATGTAAAAGCGGTTCCCGAAATGCGACGGGTAAACCATGGGGCAGATGAAATCCACGAAGCGCGCGAATTCCTCCATGTCCTGGCCGATCGAGTTGCCGAAGCGGTACCACGAGTTGAACCCGTAGATGTCGGTTGACAGGGGGATGGATATTTCCCGCCGGGCCCTGTACAGGAAATCGGCCAGGATTTCTGATTTATACGTGCCGGGAAGTTTTTGCGCGGGAAACCGGCACAGGTGCACCGGGCCGTCCGAAGGGAACCTGATATAGTCAAACTGGATTTCGTCAAAGCCGAGCTCTTCGAGCTCTTTCGCCAGCGAGATATTGTATTCATGCACAAAAAGGGAAAAGGGGTCGACCCAGAATTCTCCTTTTGTCCCTTTCCACGGCAGGCCGGTGGCGCTGTTGTTAATGGCGTAGCGGTTTTGCAGTCCCCGGTATAGTTCGCGGTCTTTGAACACCACGACCCGCGCGATGGCGTAGATTCCCCGGGATTTAAGCCGGGCAAGGATCTTTTTAACGGGCAGGGGATTTTTGACAGCGCCGATCCGGTGTGCGGTCGCGTTCTCCGTGGGAAAGTAGAGCGATCCGAAATCGTCCTTCATGTCAATGACTATGGCGTTGAATCTGCAGGCCTCAATACTGTCAAGCAGCCCGGACAGGTTCTTGCGGGTGACCTGAACATTCGCGTAAATAGCCTTCTTTTCGTCAGTTAATGGTTTTTGCGTTTTTTTTGTATCGTGATAATCAATAAAGATGATTGACGGATGAGTTTCCGCGGAGGCCGCGATAATGCCTGTTATTTTTTCTTTATCTATCGCGGAAAAATCGAGCCGGATGTTTTCTTTGCGGAAGGATGAAGCGGCGGAGTACAGCCCGGCGCCGATCGATGCCGTAATTTTTTCCCCGTTCACAGAAATCGCCGTTACAGCGGTGAACATTCCTGCCTCAACGGGACGGTAAACCTGCACCCATGACGCGCTGTTTTTCAACTCATAAATTCCTTTCCCGGACGCGAACCCCGCGTACAGGGAAGCCGCCTTCTCCGTGATATCCAGGGACGCGACCTCATCATAAAATTTCAGCGCGGCCGAATAGGGCTCGCCGGGAAGGCCCGTGTTCAATTGCGAGAATGAATTTCCCCGGGAGAGATAAATGCCGCTGAAAGAGGTCCCGGCCACAACGGTCTTTTTTAGCACGGCAAGCGCGGTGACGTAGTTCCTGTCGCCCAGGCCGGCACGGGAAAGGCGCTGCCACGAGGAGCCGCGGTCGAATGATTCGTAGATCTCGTGCTTGGTCGCGCAGACCAGGTGCCGGGGGTCGCTTCTGTCCATGGCAAAGGCCGAGATTTTGCGGTACTTCTGCGGCCTTGAGTAAATTGACCGTGTTTTAAACAGCGGCGAGGAGACATCCTCCCATATGTTCTTTTCGTGATCAAAGCGGAATATTCCCTGCGAAGCGGTAGTCATGAATACAAAGCGGCTTTCGGAAGGGTTACTATGCAGAGCAAGGGGTTCTGGCTTATCAGCAGGAGGCAGGGGCAGTGCCGCAAAATCTGAGCCGGTCGGGGAATAATACACCCTGCCGGTGTTCAGCAGCACATGCGTGACCCGGTACCCGGATCGTGAAGCGAGAGAATGTTCGTTTGAAGCGGTCAGGCAAAAGAAAAGCAGGCAGAGTAAAACATGACGGAACAGAAACGTTATCGTGTTCTTAATCAACGGCACAGGAGTCCTGATCCGATTCGAGCGGAGAACATCGCTTCATTGAGGATGATATAGGAATATCCCTGTTCAGTGAGGAACAGCTGCCGGTTATGCGCGAACCGCTCTTCAACGGTATTTGAGCTGATAATGGTATAGAAATAGGCGCGGTTCTCGTTTTTTTTGGGACGCAGTATCCGTCCGAGACGCTGGGCCTCTTCCTGCCGTGACCCGAACGTTCCCGATATCTGTATCGCCACGTTCGCGTCCGGAAGGTCGATCGAAAAATTGGCGACCTTTGACACGACCAGTATTTTTATTTCATCGTGCTTGAATTTCTTATAGAGCTCTTCGCGTTCGGAAACCGGGGTTGAGCCCGTGATCAGCGGAAGCCGGAACTGGTCTGCAAGCTCCTTGAGCTGCGATATATACTGCCCGATGATCAGGATGTTCGCCCCTTCGTGGCTGTCCATGATGTGCTTCACGATGTTGAGTTTGAGGGGGTTTTCGGAGGCGATGCGGAACTTGTCGCGGTCTTTGGCGACCGAATAGGGCAGCCTGAGGTCATCGGGTAGTTCGATGCGCACCTCGGTGCACAGCGCTTCTGCGATCCATTTTGATTTTTCCAGGATCTTCCAGGGCATGTCGAATTTTTTGGGCCCGATAAGGCTGAACACGTCGGTTTCCATGCCGTCCTCCCTGATAAGGGTCGCGGTGAGGCCCAGGCGGCGCTTTGACTGGATCTCCGAGGTCATCCTGAACACGGGCGCGGGCAGGAGATGTACTTCGTCGTATATGATCAGGCCCCAGTTCTTTTTGTTGAAAATGTCAAAGTGGATGAAGGGCCCGTTCTTGTTTTTTCGGTAGGTGAGGATATTATAGGTCGCGATCGTTATGGGCCTGACTTCTTTTTTTTCACCGGAAAATTCGCCGATCATGTCATCGGTAACCGTGGTTTTGTCCAGCAGCTCTTCTTTCCACTGACGGAGGGCGATGGTGTTGGTAACCAGTATCAGGGTCTCTGTTTTAAGCATTGACATGATCGCGATGCCCACGATTGTTTTTCCCGCGCCGCAGGGCAGGACCACGATCCCGCTGCCGCCCTCTGAGCCTCCGCCCCGGTAAAAGGCGTTTACCGCGCTCTGCTGGTAATCGCGCACGACAAAGGGCAGGTTGCCGGCGATTGTCTCCTGAAGGTCGATGGCGCAGGGGTCGCCCTCTTCGTACCCGGCCAGGTCTTCGACGGGAAAGCCCATTTTAATCAGGGTCTGCTTTATGTGGCCCCGGTATAGTTTTTTTATGAGCACGGTCCTGTCGTCTACGGGGGCTTCGATATAGGTCTGCATTTTTTTGTTGTTCAGTATTTCTTTGAGAAGGATGCTGTCTTCCGAAAACAGGTAGATGTCGCCTTCTCTCGCGATCAGTTTCAGCAGGCCGTAGCGCTGCATCTGTTCCTTTATGGTTGTCAGCACTATTTCGGGGATGTCGTAGCGCGAGTACTGCTTCAGGTTATCGATTATATTCTTGTATGAATGCCCGGACGCGGCCGCGTTCCACAGCGAAAGCGGCGATATCCGGTACGTGTGGATATGTTCCGGGCTTTTCTCGAGTTCGGCAAAAGGTGAAATTGAGTCGCGTGCGTCTTCAAACCGGGGATTGTCTACTTCAAGAAGGATGGTATTGTCGCTTTGAACTATTACTGGTTTTGTCATTGGCCCTACCGGGAAATATTTTACTCCATGTGAAATCAACGGTAATATGAGAACACGGGAATTTTGTCAAGAACTAAATTGCGGGGCTCCGAGGGGGTAGCAGTATAATTTTGAGGGTAACGTAGTTTTGTCATTCCGGTTTTGCATCTTCCGATGCTTGCAAATACCGGAATCTCATGCGATAAATTCATGAATATTTTCCATGTCATCCCGGTATTACCTTCGGTAAACCGGGATGACAACAAAATGTGTTATGAAACGGGTGCCCCTAAAAATAATTTGCTACAGGGGTTGGCTGAATTATTTTATTTATGGGCAATGAGCGTTACGAAATTGGTATCGAGACGACTTTTAAACAGGCCCAGAGCATGGTTCGATTTTTTTCAGTCTGTGAAAACAAGCTGCGTGTCTAGAACATACTCAAGTTCTGTACCGTCAGGATCATCTATGCTGCTACCAAAGGAAACGCCATTATATGCCGGAACTGCGCTGTGAATTACCACCTCAATTGCCTCTGTAGCAATAACTCCACGTTTTAATTCAATTATCAGATTGTCTGTCCCGTTATAATTAAAGGGCTGTGACAGGGTGAAGGTGAAATACTCGTCAGCCGGGCCTGCCGGAACGGTAACCGTTGCCTGGTCAATCACGGTCTGGGCTGAACCAGTATAGTTATCAGCGAAGATTGTTGAAAGGGTATCGACCGTTGTATGCGCCATAATAAATGTCATGTCTGTACATGTCGATTCTGTGGTCATCTCTGTGCCGCGCTTGAACCTGATTGCCGTGATGGTCCCTGCTGTGCCGATATCATCAGCGAGGTAGAGCATCATGTAACGGTTCGACGGAGTGCCGCCGATATTATGGCGAATAACTGTATCTCCGGTGTGTTCGATCGTTACAACAACTGACTTGCTTTCGTCATTGCTGTCATCATCACATGCGGTAAAAGGAAAAGATGCCGCCAGAATCAACACTGCCAGTAAATAAAAAATGCGGTTCATGGGAAACTCCTTTGAGATAATGATTAATTATATTCAGAAATACCACAAGCACGGTTCTGTCAATGAATTTACAGGGTTTTATAACAGGTTTTATGCGAGTGAAGCGTTACAGAGGTCCCGGTTAATGCGGGTTATACCGTAATGAGCTCGTAATCCGGGCTGCCGAACCCGATTTCTTTTGCGTAAGAAATCTGTATCCGGTAGGGGATGTTATAGGCCATGTCCGAGAGCTTCTTGCCTGCGGATTTTTCAAAGAGGTCGATGGAAGCGGCGTCCACGGCAACCGGGTCTCTGGAAACCAGCACGCCGATATCCGGTATCAGCTCTGAATAGCCGGGCATGCAGTCGCAGTCTTTCGATATTCGGGTAAGGAAGTTTATGTACAGGGCCTTGCCTTTTTTGGTCTCGGCCACGCCCATGGCGTGCTCAACGACTTTTTTCTGGAGGTCTTCGTACGAGGCGCCCCAGTTATAGGCAACGGCGTCAAAGCGGCACATGGCAAGGCACTGGCCGCACCCGATGCACAGGGCCTTGTTGATGACCGCGCTCTTCTCTTCCATGGTGATCGCCTCGGCCGGGCACCATTTGACGCACACGCCGCACCTGGTGCATTTCGATTTTTTTATGGAAGGTTTGGTCGTGGAATGCTGCATCATCTTTCCCCTGCGGCTTGAACATCCCATGCCCAGGTTTTTCAGCGCCGCCCCGAACCCGGTGCCGATGTGCCCGGTGAAGTGCGAAACCGTGATAAGTGCCTGGGCCTTGACAATGAGGGAGGCTATGTTCACGCTCCGGTACAGTTTCCCTGGTATCGGGACTTCGATTTCTTCATCCCCGAAAAGGCCGTCTGCCATGAGGATGGGCAGGCCCGTGTTTTCATAGGTGAAGCCCTGACGGAACGCGTGCTCGAGATGAATGACCCCGTTTGACCGGTTGCCCTTGTACAGCGTTGATGTCTCGGTGAGAAAGGGCTGGGATTTTATTTTTTTAAGAAGGCGGCCCAGCATTTTAAAGTAGAGCGGCCGCACATAGCCCAGTTCTTTTACTTCGCCGAAATGGGTCTTGACCGCGACCATGTCACGCTCCTCGATTAGGTCGAGGTGCCCATACGCGGTCAGGTGCTCTTCAAGTTTTTTGCAGAGAGAAAGGTCGTCTTTATCCGATTTGATAAAATAGACTTTTTCTGCCACGGCAACCCCTCGTATGTGGAGATGATGGGAGTCGAACCCACGGCCTCCAGAGTGCGATTCTGGCGCTCTCCCAACTGAGCTACATCCCCAAGGATAATGGAACATAGTAGGGAGGGAACGCTTTTGTTTTCAACTAAAAAATTAATGTCAGTCAAAGATTGGAGGCGGTAGCAGTAGAATTTTAGGGGTATTATTGAACATGTCTCTGTCATCCCGGTTTGACGCTGTCCCTGAGCGGTGCCGAAGGGAAGTCAATACCGGGATCTCATAGTAATTATTCATGAATTTTCAGTATGAGATTCGAGCACTTCGATCGGTATGACAAATAACTTGATTTAATAGTATATTGCTACCTTTAGGGGCAATTCCGGTACTGATGCTGAAAAGAAACCGGGCCGCGGTTTAGTAATTGACGGTTGTTCCGGATGCGGCATTAATGCAAAAACGAGGCGTGAATTCATGAATAGTATCCGCACCGCAATCATAGCTGTTATCGCCGGTCTTGTCTTCGCGGGAGGGAGAATCCCTGCGCATGCTTTTCTCGGCGAGGATTATTTCAGGGTCAAAAACGGGCCGGTATTTGCCGGAAAAAACGTGTTCAGTTTTCTGGGCTATAAATACACCGCGCGCAACCAGGGGAGCGATTCCTGGGACTACTGGGAAATCCGGCCCGGGCTGGGGTACGCGTTCGCGGAATGGATATATCTCGGGCTTGACTGCGTGATCGGGAAATACGGGCCCGAGTTTCTTGCTGATTCGAAAAAAGACCGGTATGCGGGAGATTCTTCGATATTGCTGGATTCGGTTGAGTTCGATGTCATCCTCGCCATGACTGACAGCGGCAAGGTCCCGGTTCAGATGGGAATCGATTTTTTTTACCGCTGCCCCACTGACCGGGCGCAGGATGTTCTGCTCAGGGACCATTCGGGCGGCTTTACGTTCATTCTGGCCGAGGCCTACGGCAAGGGGCACAATTCCACGGTCAACCTGTCGTACTGGCGCGCGGGGGAAAAGGACTTCTTTCAGTGGGCAGTGGGAAGCGCGTTTCAGCTCGCTCAGAGCGGGCAGGCCATTTTTAAACTGGGGGTAGAGATTTTCGGGGATTTCTCAGGGCATTCGGCAATTATTCCCGGAATATCAACCGTCATCAGTGATTCCTTTTCGATAAAAGCCGGGGTGCTTGTGGGGTTCAGCCAGTACACCGGTGAACACCGGCATGACGGCTTAAAAGAGGATGACCTCAGCTTTGAGCTGGCCATCGTAAAAAAATGGTAGCTTCTATTTTAAAAAGAGTTTTTCGAATTCCTCGCCGGGCATGGGCCGGTGAAAGAAATATCCCTGGAAGGCGTTACACCCCTTTGATACGAGGAAATTGACCTGCTCCCCGGTTTCAACTCCCTCGGCAATGACATTGAAACCCAGGTTGTATGCCAGGTCTATAATGGCAGTGGTTATGCTCACCGACGACGCTTCATGGGGAAGATCATCAATAAACGATTTGTCTATTTTCAGCGTATCGATCGGGTAGAGCTTGAGCTTGCTTAAAGAAGAATATCCGGTGCCGAAATCATCAATTGATATTGATATGCCCATTGAATGAAGATCATTGAGTCTCATGATTGATTCCTTTTCGTTTTCCATGATCCCGCTTTCAGTAATTTCAAGTTCAAGGTATCGGGCTTCAAGCCTGCTGATGTCAAGTGCGGTACGGATTTTATATATCAGTTCTGCTGAACGGAATTGATACGGCGAGAGATTTACCGAGACTTTAAGGGGCATGAATCCCCTGTGCTGCCAGGTCTTGTTCTGGATGCACGCCTTCTGTAAAATAATATCGCCGATCTCGGCAATCAGCCCTGAGCGTTCAGCTATGGGGATGAATTCTGCCGGTGATACAAAACCAAGGCGCGGGGAGTTCCACCTGATAAGCGTTTCCATCCCCAGAAGCGTGCCAGTGCTGTCGACCTTTGGCTGGTAATAAGCGATGAATTCATCGTTGTCGATGGCGCGGCGAAGCTCTTCTTCTATTTCGAAGTATTTCAACACCTGGTCGTGCATTTTCTGGTCATACATAATATAGGAGTTTTTCCCGCTTTCTTTGGCCATGAACATGGCTGATTCGCTGTTTTTTATTAATAGCTCTCCGCTGTCGCCGTCATGCGGGTAAAGCGCTATTCCCATGCTGGCGGTAAGCTTAATTATCGTGTTATTGATGATAAACGGTTCATTCAGGACTTCCCTGATTTTTTTTACGATGTCCATCACATCGTCCGTGCTCCCGATATCTGAAAGGAGCACCATAAAATGATCGCCGCTGATCCGGGCGATGAGATCGTCCTTCCTGAACGTATTGTTGAATATATTACCGATCTCGATGAGTATTTTATCGCCGATTTTAGTGCCATGCATATCATTGATTTTTTTAAAATTGTCAAGACCGATAGAGATGACAGAGAAAACCTGCGATCGGCGGTGGGCCCTTACTATTTCGATCGCCAGCCTGTTGATGAACATCTCCTTGTTCGGGAGCCTGGTGAGCTGATCGTAGAACATGAGATTATGCAGCTGCTCCTCAGCTTTCTTGCGCCGGGTAATATCTATGAAATAGCAATCTATCTGGTCTTCAGATTCATACAGCTTCATGGAAAGAATGATCCAGAACGGAGACCCGTCTTTTCGCTTTATCTGAAGTTCGTTACTGTAAATTTCTTTTTCGGAAAGCAGCTGCCGTGACATTTCAACTTTCTGTTCATCGCTGAAATAATAACCGCTGATAATATCGCGCCCGATCACTTCTTCGGGATCGGAATAACCCAGCATTTTGCAGGCGTATTCATTAATAGTGATCGTGCTGCTGTCCGATCTTCTGAACGAGAACATCCCGATAAGAGCGTTGTTGTACAGGGTGCGGTATTTTTTTTCACTGTTCAGCAGCGAATCCAGGATCTGTTTCTGTTCGGTTATATCAACATGGGTCCCGACAATGCGAAGAGGGGTCCGGTCAGGGCTTCGGTCAACAACCGTTCCTTTCCCGGCTATCCATTTCAGCTCGCCGTTTTTGGTGACGGACCTGAATTCAATTGAAAAAGAGTCAGCGTCGTCATCAAGCTGGGAATTTATGCTTTCTATCACAGGATCACGGTCATCGGGATGAATAAGATTGAGCCATGTTTCATAGTTCTGGGGAAGTTCATAGGGGTTGTATCCCAGCATTGTATAGAAGCGTGAACTGAAAAATGTCTGGCCAGACTGCGGAAACCAGTCCCATATTCCGTCGCTTGTCGTTTCGAGAGCGATGGTGAGCAGTTCTTCCTTTTTTTTCAGCGTGTCTCTTATCTGCTTGATGTCCGTAATATCATGCAAGGAAACAATGGCATTTGACGTATCCGTAATCATTGATATCCGGGCGGAAACCGACTTTATGTTCCGGTCTCTGTCAATGAAATCGAATTCATACAGCGGCGACGGTTGATCCTTGCTTTTTAGTGAAGCGCGGTGGTGCCGTATTTTTTCAAGATCAGGGTCAGAGATGAAGCGGCTGAAAGGGAGCTTGCCCTCTGCGTCGCTTTTTGAATATCCTGACAGCCGTTCTGCCTCGGAATTCATCATGGAAACGATCAGATTCTTATCGAGCAGAAAAGTCGCTGTCCCGGTATTTTCAAATACCGAGCGGTAGCGGTTTTCTTCAAGAATCAGGTTTTCCTGCATCGCCTGTTTTTCCGCGATTTCATGCTGAAGCGATGTGTTTGCCGTAATAAGCCTCGCGTGTTCATCCGCGAGATGTTTTCGGGCTTCGTTTTCTTTATGAATCAGTTTTTTCAGGCTGTTGATAAGCAGAGAGATCGATAGGGATGTGATTGCATTGATGACCAGGAAATTAAGTGTATTGATCAACCAGGTATTATAAGCACACGGAATGTCTATGAGTTTGTGGTGTATAGAAAACCCTATCAGAAGCAGGGTTGTTAAATTGATGAAAAATGAAATGACCGTGATCTTTACTGAAAAAAGAAGAGACGATACTATCGGAAAGATAAAAAGCCATATCATTCCTGTCTGATAATGCCTGCTGAAAAGAATTAAGACCAGGCCCACACAATAGAAAATGAATGCGGTTAATAGGGCTTTGATCCTGAAGCTGATCACATGGGAAAAAAAATTCAGGCAGATCCAGATATATCCTGTAATATAGATTCCCACTACATAAATCTGGCTTTCATAATAAGCCAGATATACCGTGGGAATAAAAGCTATCAGCCCAATGACAACCGCTGAAAATATGGTATAATTAAAGATGTATTCACGCCAGAACTGAAAGTCCTGTTCGTCAGATTCTATATGCGATTTGATATAGGCATCAATTCTGTAAATAATATTTTTATTGTTACGTTCCATCACCTGGAATAAAATCCCTTCTTGAAGGGATAGAGGTTGCTCATGGCATTATCTTTATGAAATGTACCGCTGTACCAGATTATCTCGAGAAACCATAGAATAGCTCCCCTTGCGGCAGATAATGCTATATATATTTTATGGGTTTGTTTGATAATGTCAAGGTCAGATTTTTTTTCAGGTATGCGGATTTCTTGCTATTGGCTAAGCACTTTAATGGTCTGGTTTTCCTTGATTCCAAACGTAATAGTGTCGGCATGATTTTTTAAAAGGATGTCAACTTTCTTGCCTTTGATTAATGAGCCGGTATCAACGGCATGATACTGCTTTCCTGAAACAATCACAAGAGAACCCAGCGGGATCACGGAAGGATCAACCGCGATTATATTTATGCCCTGATCTAAATAATAGTTCATGTCTTTGCCGGTTGCCGTTAACCCCGCCCATTTGCCGTTACAGCATTTACCCGGACAGTAAGCGGTTATGGTAAAACCGGCGAGTTCCTTGTATTCCTTATGGAAGAACAGGAGATCTCGTTCTGTTGCTTTACTAAAGGCAATGGCAATATTTTCATCATAAGCCAGAAAAGCAACCAGTACTGAAATGAAAAAGCTTAAAGCGATAAATGAACGCATTTGAGAATACCTGTTTCCCATTTTTTTTTATGGGCATAATATGACAAGTACTTTATTTATTGGTATTGATGAAGATGGTATTGTTGCGATTTTATGAGATGTTTCGGGCCCTGTGTTCCAGGGCCCGTTGGTGTTTAATTTTTACTTATTTTTGCCTTGATGGCTTCTTCTTTAAAGTTTTTCGCAAACGTGAATTTAGGGACTTTTGTTGCTTTTTTTGCAGGAATGGTTATTTCCTGACCGGTAAGAGGGTTCCTTCCTTTACGGGCCTTGGTAGCGGGTTTGACTCGTATATGGATCTTCCCGAATTTGCCAATGGGCACTCTTTCCCCTTTCATTACTCCGGCATGAATTACATCAAAAAGGTCTTCAATGATTTCTTTTGCCTGTTTTTTGGGCAGCTGGTGTTTTTCAGCAATATGCTGCGCCATTGCTGTAGAAGTAATTTTACCGTTTAATTTTGTTTTATTGTTTTTCGTGGCCATAGAAACTCCTTATAGAAAATTGTTCTTTCTGTCGCATAATTTAAGGACATGTCAATTAATTTTTTTCAGGTCAGTTTAAAACTTTCGTTTATTGGATGACCATGAGTTTTAATTTTAGAGTATTAATGGTTGTTAATAATGTGTTTTAGCGTATAATGGAACTGATACGATAGATAAGGAGGCAACTATGACACCGGCATCACAACAGGCATTAATTAATTTACGAGACCTTTCTACGCTGCAGTGGTATGTGATCCCCCTTCTCGCTCTGACGTTTTATATTTACACCGTGGAAATTAAAAAGGCCCGGAGGTCAGGAGACTGGAACGCGATTTTCGCGGGGCTCACCGTGTTTGGCATGGATTTTATAAACGAGACATGGAACGGCTGGCTCTTTCATCTTTCAGGATATGCGGGGTGCTGGACTACTCCCGGGCCCACCGCCTTGAGAACAATGATAGGCTGGAACATCGAAATCATGTTCATGTTTGCCATTCTGGGAATAATTTACTATAACTCGCTGTCTGATAATAAGGATGACAAAATTTTCGGCATTCCCAACAGGTGGTTCTGGCTGGTCTGGTATACCGCGTTTTGCGTTTTTATTGAAGTAGCGCTTAATATCGGCGGGCACCTGGTCTGGGACTGGCGGTTCTGGAACCGGTCGTTTGAAGGAATATGGCTGATTTTTTTCTTTGGCTATTTTCATTTTTTTCTCGCGGCATATCTGGTCATCGGAATGAAGACCGTCAAAAACAAGATCATTACGGTTGGCGTTATTTATGCTATTGCGATTGTGGCGAACATAATCGGGCTGGGCATAATGGGCTGGAATTATTGAGAAAACAGGCCGCGATGCAAAATATTTTTTGCATCGCGGCAGGAATATCATATTGTTTTCGCCAATCTCTTTTCAACTGCTGTGGCTTCTTTTATAATTCTGTCAATGACCTGCTTGACCGTGGGGGTGTCGTGTATGATCCCGGTGATCTGGCCGAGCGGAAGGATCCCTTTCACGTTGTCTCCGTTCATGGTCCCGACTTCAAATGCCTTGAATCCGATAGCCATGCGTGCCATTTTAATTGAGTTTTTTGGCCCTGAAAGCATGATATATGCTGCAAGTTTGAGCCAGGGAAGCCCCAGCAGGGTGGTGATCTGCTTCGACCTGATAAGGGCGCTCAGAGGGTTGAGCTTTTTTTTCATCAGCTTGCGCGAACCGGGAGTTGTCATCATCCTGGCCGGAAGGCCGTCGAATTTATCGGTATATATGGTGTCATAGGGGCTTTTTTCTATGCTCATTTTTTTCTGTATCTCGTGGACCGGGCTTTCAACCGTGTTCATGAAACGGGTCCCCATTGATATGCCTTCAGCGCCGAGAGCGAGTGCCGCCATGAGCCCCCGTCCGTCCGCGAAGCCGCCCGCGGCGATTACGGGAATATCAACGCTTTCGGCAATGTGAGGAACAAGGGCCAGGGACGTGACATCCCCCCCGTGGCCTGCTGCTTCATGGCCGGTGACGATAAGCGCGTCAGCACCGTCTTTCTGGGCCGCGAGCGCGTGTTTGAGCGTGGTAACGGTCGCGACCACTTTACCCCCGTACGCGTGGACCGCCTTGCAGATCCAGTCGCCTTTGCCCAGGGCGTAATTGACTACCGGAACTTTTTCTTCAATGATCACGTTCGCGTTTTTTTCAGAACCCGGAAAGTAAAGGGTCACGTTGGCCGCGAACGGCTTTTTGGTGAGCTGCCGCGTTCTTTTGATATAGTCCCGGGTCTGCTCGGGCTTTAAAACTCCAGTGGCAAGAATGCCGAGGCCCCCGGCTTCGGCGACGGGCGCCACCAGTTCGGGGGTGCTGATCCAGCTCATTCCCGAAAGAATGATCGGATGCTTGATGCCAAAGAGAGTGGTGATTCTTGTTTTCATGGTTTTCTCCTTATTGTTTTGGTTCGGAGCGGCTGATGCCGCCCTATGCCTGTCGGATGAATTGATAGGGTGATTCAGTGTTCTTTCTATACCTGCGCTTTATTGTCAAATCATTAATGAAAACCGGATCAATTCATTAAGATCTATTTAACGAGGTCCGCAAAAGACGTATGCTCCAGTTTTTCGGCAATATAGTCACGTATGTCTTTGAAAACCGCGATAAGAGCGGGGCTCTGTTCAATGGGTGAATTGTCATAAAAGTATACGCTCACCGATTCGACCGGGGCCAGGGGCCCGTCCATGAGGCGGATGATTTCAGCAAGGAAGATTTTGTCCGCGGGTCTGGCGAGCTGGTATCCGCCGTCAGGGCCCCGCCTGCTTTTCACGAAGCCGGCATTTTTAAGGGAGAGAAGAATCTGCTCAAGAAATTTTTTGGGGATCCCTTTCCTCCTGGCTATTTCTTCGATTTTAATGATTTCCTGTTTTGTATGCTCGGCCAGGTCAATAAGGGCGAGGCAGGCGTATTCACTTTTTAATGACAGCTTCATACTTGACGGTGTTGTAGTTATATTTAATCTTTTACTGCGCGATCATTGAGATTTTTATTTACTATTGACAATTCAATGATAGTATATCGATTTTATTAATGTCAATAACATAAAAAAAGTGATTTACATTTATCTTCATCTGTTGTGAATATTTAACGCTAAACAACATGGTTGGATTAAAGATTTACAGGATCTAAAGATACCGCACTATTGCTAAGGATTGGATTTATTTCAGTGTCCCCTCATAATAACAGTTATTTAAAAAATGAAATTCCGGCCAGAGTTATCACCGCAGCAGCAATGGGTTTCACGGCATTTTTTTTTATCGGGAACCTGTTTTTTGCCCTGGTGATATCATGCGCGGAAATAGTATTTGGTTTTGCCGCCTCGTTTCTGGTGCGGTCGGTTTTGCAGAACAGGGCCGGGAAACGCAACCGGGGAAACGATTCTTTTGTTCTGTGGTTTACCGGCCTTTCCGGCGCCGGCAAGAGCACCCTGGCCAACAAGTTATACGGGTATCTGACCGCTAGGGGGTTTGCCGTCGAACGCCTTGACGGCGATACGGTGCGGTCGATTTTCCCCAACACCGGGTTCACGCGCGATGAAAGGGACAATCATGTTAAACGGGTCGGGTACATCGCGTCAATGCTTGAAAAGAACGGCGTGATTGTTCTGTCATCCTTTATCTCCCCATACCGCGAGTCCCGGCTCGCGGTCAGAAACATGTGCCGCAACTTTGTTGAAATTTATATCGCCACCTCGCTTGACGAGTGCAGAAAAAGGGACGTCAAAGGCCTGTATGAGAAAGTCGGCAGGGGCGAGATAAAAAATTTTACCGGAATCGACGACCCCTATGAGGAGCCTTTAAATCCGGAAATTGTTGTTGAGACCGACGGGAAGCCCCTGCAGGAATCGTTTGATCACCTGATCAGGGAAATTCAGCGGGTCACGGGAATACACATTACAGGATAACGATATGGACCACCTGGACAGACTTGAAAATATCGGCATACATATTTTACGCGAGGCGTATGCGAGCTTTAAAAACCTGTGCATGCTCTGGTCAATCGGCAAGGACTCCACGGTCCTGCTGTGGCTGGCGCGCAAGGCTTTTTTCGGGCACGTGCCTTTTCCGCTCGTGCACATTGACACCAATTTCAAGATACCCGAGATGATCACCTATCGGGACCGGCTCGCGGTTGACTGGAAGCTGACCATGGTTGTCGGCGAAAACAGGACAGCGCTTCAAAACAGGGAGACCTTCCCGGACGGGAACGTTGACCGGCTCACCTGCTGTAAGAAGCTCAAAACCGAGGCCCTGGTGAACACGCTGAACGGTTCCTGGAAGCGCTACCGGCTGAACCACAACACGGGCTCCTACGAGGTCGACAAGAACACCGAGCCCTATACCGGCGTGATCGTGGGGGCACGGGCGGATGAGGAAGGATCCCGGTCAAAGGAGCGTTATTTTTCGCCAAGGGACAACCGCAGCGAATGGGACATCGGCGACCAGCCTCCTGAATTCTGGAACCAGTTCAAAACCGATTTCGCGCCCGGCACGCATGTGCGCGTCCACCCGCTTCTGGACTGGACCGAGCTGAACATTTGGGAATACATTGAGCGGGAAAACATCCCCACGGTGTCGCTGTACTATGATCACGGGGACGGCAAGCGCTACCGCTCTCTGGGCTGTGGCCCCTGTACCAACCCGATTGATTCCACATCGAAGAACGTGCGCGACATCATCAATGAGCTGAAGAGCGGCAGGCTGAAGAACATTGCCGAGCGTTCCGGGCGCGCCCAGGACAAGGATGACGGCGGCGGGCTCGAGACCCTTCGCAGGGAGGGGTACATGTAATGGATATCGTAATCGTAGGGCACGTTGACCACGGCAAGAGCACGGTGATTGGACGCCTTCTGGCCGACACCGGCTCGCTTCCTGAAGGCAAACTGGAGCAGGTAAGGGAAAACTGCGAGCGCAACTCAAAGCCCTTTGAATACGCCTTTCTCATTGACGCGCTCAAAGACGAGCAGTCGCAGGGGATCACCATTGATTCTGCGCGGGTGTTTTTCAAGTCCTCCAAAAGGGACTATATCATCATAGACGCCCCGGGGCACATCGAATTTTTAAAGAACATGGTTTCGGGAGCCGCGCGGGCCGAGGCCGCGCTTCTGGTCATCGATGCAGAGGAAGGCGTGCGGGAAAACTCGAAACGGCACGGGTACATGCTTTCCATGCTGGGCGTAAAACAGATCGCGGTTATCGTGAACAAGATGGACCTGGTAGGGTATGACGAAAAGACCTATAACACCATTGTTTCGCAATACACCAAATTTTTAAAAGAGATCGATATTGTGCCGCGCCTGTTTGTTCCGGTAAGCGGGATCAACGGTGACAACATAACCAGCGGCATCAACGCAATGAAATGGTATTCGGGCAAAAGCGTTCTGGACGCGCTCGACGACTTCACTGTTGAAAAGGACGACGCGAACAAGCCCTTCCGCATGCCGGTCCAGGACGTGTACAAGTTCACCCGTTTCGGCGACAGCAGGCGCATTGTCGCGGGCACGATCCAGACCGGGTCGTTTTCGGTAGGCGATGAAATAATGTTTTATCCTTCGGGAAAGAAGAGCAGGGTCAAGTCAATTGAGGGATTTAACATGGATGAACTGCAAGGCCAGTCCGCTCCCTATCCGGTCGGGTTCACCCTTGAGGAGCAGATATACATCACCCGCGGGGAGATCGCGGTTAAGGCCCGGGAAAAGAGTCCCGGTGTTTCCTCCCGCATCAGGGTCAGCCTGTTCTGGCTGGGCAAGAGCCCCATGGTAAAACAGAAATCGTATTTTCTCAAACTCGGCTCAACCAGGGTTCAGGTGCGGCTCGAGCAGATACACCGCGTTATCGACGCCTCTGATTTGAGTTACAACAACAAAAAAGAATCGGTTGACCGGCATGACGTGGCTGAATGCACGCTCAAGTGCAGCAAGGCCCTCGCGTTTGACCCGGTCGAAGACAATACCTTCACCAGCAGGTTTGTCATTGTCGATGAATATGAAATATCCGGCGGCGGGATCATCCAGCAGAAGCTTGATGACAGCCAGGCATGGGTCAGGGACAAGGTCTATGTCAGGGATTATAAATGGGAAAAAAGCCTGATCCCCGCTGAGAGGAGGGCCGAGCGGTACACGCAGAAATCGTCGCTTATTCTCATCTCTGGCAGGAAGAACAAAGGGAAAAAGAGCATCGCCCGCTCGCTTGAAAAGAAACTGTTTGATGACGGGCGCGTTGTTTATTTTCTGGGCATCGGGAACATCCTGTACGGCATTGACGCTGACATCAAAGGCGAGAAAGGGAAGGATGAACGAAGCGAGCACATCCGGCGTCTTGCCGAGGTCGCTCATATCATGATGGAGGCAGGGGTCATTCTCATTGTGACCGCTGTTGAGCTCATGCAGTCAGATCTTGAAATAATAAAAACCATCGTCCATCCTGACAGGATCGTAACGGTCTGGGTCGGTGATGACTCGGCTTCTGATATGAACTGCAACATCTACCTTGATGCTATAGATACAGACGAACGCCTTGATGAATCCGCTGCCATAATCAAGGAGTATCTCCAGAAGACCGGCGTTGTTTTCAGCCCGTGGTGATGATAAAATCCCCCTGTAGGGTGCAGTCGCGACTGCACCCTACAGGGGGCTGATACGACTGCACCCTACAGGGGATTTGGTTCATAAAAGATAGAAATCAATACTGAAAAATGAATGATAAAGAACATCCTTCTCTCGAGTTGTATCTTGTACAGGCTCTCAAAGCGGCTTTTCTCGCTGGAAAAGAAATACGAGCACTATATACCACTGCTGCCGATTTCAATGTTGAATTAAAATCGGACAGTTCTCCGCTTACCATCGCTGACCGGCGGTCGCATGAAGTCATTGAAAAAATATTACTGAGCGATGTATCCGGCTCCCCGCTCCCTATCCTCAGCGAGGAGGGGAAAAACATCCCCTGTGATGAAAGAAAACAATGGGACCGGTTCTGGCTGGTCGACCCTCTTGACGGCACCAAGGAATTCATAAAAAGAAACGGCGAGTTCACGGTCAATATCGCGCTGATCCAGGGGAACGAGCCCGTCCTCGGCGTGGTCTATGTTCCGGTGAGCGGGGTATTTTATTTTGGCGGTAAAGACATCGGGGCCTGTAAACTGCACGTTAAAGAAGTCGGGGGGAAGGATGACGAAGAGGGCCCCGGGAGCGTGTCAGCGGAATTTTTTCTCGGTGAGCTGGAGAACAATTCCCTGAAAGAGATTTTACGGGTTTCAGCACCACTTCCCCAGCGAAAAACAGACAGCGATTATGTGGTGATCGCGAGCAGGTCGCACATGAACCGGGAAACCGAGGAATACATCACGGCATTGAAAAAACAATATCAACACGTAAGGATGATTTCCGCGGGCAGCTCCCTGAAGCTGTGCCTGGTCGCCGAAGGGCGCGCTGACTGCTATCCGCGCCTTGGCCCGACCATGGAGTGGGACACGGCCGCTGCTCATGCTGTGGCAAACGGCGCGGGCAAGAGAGTAATTATATTTGACACGGATGTCGAACTGCAGTATAACAAGGAAAATCTTTTAAACCCGTGGTTTGTGGTGAAGTGATCAGTGAGCATTAAAAACGGATCAGAATTCGAAAATGACCGCTATCTGTCCCGTATCAGGGAAATAGTGTATCATTTTTTTGACAGAGATACCGGGATCGTGCTTTTCGGATCACGCGCTACCGGGAATGGATCTCTATATTCGGATTATGATATAGCCATTATTTCCGGTTCACAAGACCGGACCAAAAAGATTTCACTGGTCAAAGAGAAGCTTGAAAACAGCACAATTCCTTATAAAGTGGATGTTCTGGACTATTACAGCACGAGCGGCCTCCTCAGGGAGGAAATTGACAGGGGCATTAAATGGAACGCCTGAAAACAAGTGTGGAGTTATTTGAAAAGGCCCTGGTATCTCTTGAGGAAATATCAAATGAGCGTTTTACAGTAATTATCAGGGACGCGACGATTCAGCGTTTTGAATACACCTTTGAAGCAATGTGGAAATGCCTAAAAATATATTTACGCGCAGTTGAAGGAATCGAATGTAATTCCCCGAAAGGATGTTTCAGGGAATATCAGTCTGTATTAAACAGTGATGTTGCAGATACGGAAATTCTTTTGGAAATGACTGATATGAGGAATCTCACGTCACACACATACATTGAACAGGTTGCTCAGGACATATATCAACGCATACTTTCATCATACATTGCCGTAATGAGACGGGTATTGCTGAGAATTCAAAAGACAGACACAATCAGTTAACAATGCAAGGTTATATATGAATCCCCTTAAATTAATAAAAGAAGCACTGAATTTTTTCAGGCATATTTATCAGAACAAGTACCTGCTCTATGAACTGACAAAACGCGATTTCAGGCAGAAATACGCGGCGAACATAATGGGCCTTGCCTGGGCGATTCTTGACCCTCTTGCCATGATGCTGATATTCTGGCTGATCTTCGGCCTCGGATTCAGGGGCGGGAGGAAAATGGATGTTCCGTTTGTCACGTATCTGATTTCCGGATTATCGGCATATATGTATTTTCAGGGGACCCTTTCGCAGGCAACGGGTTCGATAAAGTCATATTCATTTTTACTGAAAAAGGTCAACTTCAGGGTGAGCATTCTTCCGCTGGTTAAAATATTATCTGAACTGTTTCTTCATCTTATCGTTATAATGATTGCTGTTGTGATCATACTCTTTAACGGCATATTGCCAACCGTGTACTGGATCCAGATTTTTTATTATATTTTTTGTACCAGCGTGCTTCTGCTCGGCCTTTCCTGGTTCACCTCGTCGGTCAATCTTTTTTTTCCGGATATATCAAACATAGTTAACATCGTGCTCAGGTTCTTTTTTTATCTTACCCCGGTATTCTGGGACCCGTCAATTTTTCCAAAAAAATACCTGATGATACTTGCGCTGAATCCGATGTACTACATCGTTCTGGGGTATCGCGACAGCCTGCTGTATGGCCGCCCCTTCTGGCATCAATGGCAGATGACACTATATTTCTGGTGTTTCACCCTTATCGCCCTGATTGTGGGCATAGTTGTTTTCAGCAGGCTTAAACCGCACTTTGCCGATGTAGCATAAATACGCTCATTACAGGTTCAGCTTCTTGAACGTAATGATGTTGTAGAAGTTTTCATTCTGGAAATCGCCGTAATAATCCCTGTTGTCAAAGAGATTGTCGATGATGTCGCTTATTGAATACAGGGGCTGGAATCCCAGATAGGTCCTGGCCTTGTCAAAGGTCACTTTATAATTGCGGAAATCCCTGATGTTTTTGATGTCAAGGCTGATCTTCTCGCCGGTCTTTTTTTCCACTTCATGTTTTACCAGGTCTCCCACCTGCCCAACAGTATAGTTCCCCGAGGTGACATTGAACACGCCGCTGATGCTTTCGTTCGCCTGCACCGCGCGGATAAAAGCGCTCGCGGCGTCGCGGATGTCATAAACCGGGCGCCATATTGAAGGGTTGTTGATCGTGATTTTTTTGTCACAGAGCGCGCTTTTAAACATGGTGTTCACGATAAGGTCAAACCTCATGCGCGGGCTGTACCCGGAAATGGTCCCCTGCCGCAGCGCGATCACGGAAAAGCTCTCATCATGCATCTGGAGCACGCCGCGCTCTCCCTGGAGCTTCGATATGCCGTAGGGATAACTGCTGTTCACCGGGCATTCTTCGTCATAGAGCTTGTCAACCGTGTATCCGTAAACCGAACATGACGATGCATAGATGTACCGTTTGACCCCGGCGTTTTTCGCCTTGTACGCCAGGTATGAGGGCAGGGCCCCGTTGTCGACGAAGTTTTTCGCTGGATTAAATTCGGCCATGGGATCATTGGACAGGCCCGCGAGAAAAATTACTTGATTGAATCCGGCGAGGTCTTCTTCCGTGCATTGAAACAGGTCCTTTTGTATGACCGGCACGCTGGCTGGAAGATGGTTCCCGAACCAGAGAAGGTCAACGACCGTTACATCATATCCATGTTCAATGAGCGACGGGACCAGGACAGACCCGATATACCCCGCGCCGCCGGCTACAAGAATTTTCATTGCCATCCTCCAGTAATCTTTCCGTTATTTGTTTTTCACCAGGGCTGTAAAACGGCCGCAGTCCAGAGAAGTGTCCGCCGGGACCGTAAAGTTGAGTTCGTGAATTGAAAGCTCCTTGATTTCCTTTGCCGGGTCAAGGCTTTTTGCGTATTCGAACACGGTCTTGCGCGGCCCGCCCACGTGCACGGTGCCGGTCGCGCCGGTCTCAAGCAGTGAGGCGATCATCCCAGCGGTTGTTGAAGCGCTTTCCCTGCTGGTCCACTGGTCGGTGAACGCCTTTTCGTAGGGGAACACGTTCGGGCCGAAGGTCGTGCGGATGATCAGGGAGTTGTCGTACATCCGCACCGCGCATTCCCCGCCGAGTTTCGACCACGCGTACTTGTTGACCGGGAACACTTCGTCATCCTCCCGGTAGTTTCCTTTGTCTCCCCTGAACACGTAATCGGTCGAGATATAGACCAGTTTGAGGTTGTGTTTCATGCACAGCCTGACTACGTTTGCCGTGCCGATAATGTTGACATCCACCGCTTTCAGCGGTTCCTGTTCTATTTTCGGGGGGGATGTGAACGCGGCAGCGTGGATGATCATCGAATATGCGCCGTTCTGCACCCAGGCATCCATCTGCGCGAAATCGGTCACATTGAACTGCGAGGAAGCCGGATAATTGATATCGGGAAGTATTTTCCTGAATTCTGAGCCAAGAAGGCCGCTGCCGCCGGTAAAGATGATGCGTTTCTGGTCAAGCATGGGACCCGTCCTTTAACATTTGCCGTAAATGAAATTGTCCGACCGCTCGTCCGCGAGCCACGACTCGAGGGTGAAGCCGTCTCTGTCTTTGTCGGTGATAAGGGATGTCGTTTTCACGATAGAATCGTATTCTTTTTTCAGTGACGGGTCGCACAGGGCCCAGTCAATATCTGCCGAGAGCGGGGAGATGCCCGCTTCGCATCCGGGGCTGTATTCGCCGGTGCAGAAGTATTCGATCTGGCTTTCGGTCTTGTAATAATTGCCGTGAGCGAATCCGGGCGGCACCCATATCCACTCGTTATAGTCGCGGCCGGGGTCATCGGGCATATCGTACAGGATCGCTTTGCCGAATGTCGGGGATCCCCTGCGGATGTCGAGCACGATGTCGACCATGTGGCCCCTGATCGTGCGCACGAGTTTTCCCATAAAGGGGTTACACTGGTAATGCAGCCCGCGCACCGTATTGGCCTTTGAGTAGCTTTCGTTAACCTGAAGAAATTCAAGGCCCTTCATAAAGGGCAGTTTCGCGGGGTTGAAAAAATCGCTCTTTCTGAACGATTCGGTGAAGTATCCCCGGTGGTCCCCAAAGCGGCCGTAGCGGATTACTTTTACGTCCGGGATTGCAAGTTCGGTTACTGAAATGATTTTCATGATTTACTCCCTGATCCGGGTTTTAGTTGCGCGGTTATGGTTTTATTGGAGGCGGGGGATTTGTACAAGTATTTTTTTGTGGTTCGGAGACTGATAGCGTAAAAGAGTTGACGGTTTATGAGAATTATTAAAAAGCATCCCAGTCACCGGTTTGGATTTTCCAATTGCATGACATAAGATTTTTATATATGGAATTATTTCCTATAACACATCCCATAAATACTTGCCTTTTTGGTAATATTCTGTGCCAGACCGGGAAATATCCATTAGATAATTGCTGCATAAAAGGTATTTGATTATCAAGCAATACGGCATGTTTTAAATTTTGTTTCTTTGCCCACCATGTTATTTGATGTAATAAATCAGATTCATATTTGTTGTTTTCGCTAAATAACTCCATAATTAAACAAATAGTATTTGATAAAACATTAGCTTTTCGGACAACAGAAAAGCCTTTTAATGAATTATTCTTTATTAATGCAAAAATAGTGTATGTATGGTTTTTATTGTCGCAATAACGCCAGTTTAAATAACTAGAATTTTTTTCTAAAAGAATTAAATTTTTTTGTTTATATTGAGAAAAGAAATCATCAAACCTTATATCAAAAGTCTTAATTTCTATTATTTGATCATTATGTTTTTTCCTAAATATTAAATAAGGATTAATCCAGGTAGTTATTATTGAATTTTCTATCCACCCAATTTTTTTAAATCCGCTTATTGAATTGTTATTAGGGAAACCAAAGAATATTTCATTTTCATTAATGCTTTCCTTTAAAGCGTGAATACATTTTTGGAAAAAACCTCTTCCTCTATATCGTGGAAGAGTCGCTGTATCGCATGATTGCCAACCTTTAAGATTGTATTTATTTCCTGAAATATTATATGGAATCATTGCATTTGCTGCAACAATTGCTTCTTTATCCTTGATTATTGCAATTTTTGCATTTCCAGAAGGTGGGTGATATTTCCATGTATAATAATTATTATTAATAAATTCATTATTCACATTTCTACTTGTAAGCAATTCACTATATGACTTACGCTGGAGACTTGTATATTCATCTAAGTCAAGCGAATCAGGGGAGATGATATCAATTGTAATCATGGATAGTCCTTTCTTAGATTCATCAATTCATTAAATTCTCGATCTCTGTGTTCACTTAATGGAAAACGGGCAAAAGACTTGTTTAAAGCCCATCTTTCACTTTCACTCTGAAGTGCCCTGCCCACATGAAAAAGTACTTCCAACTTTTTAATATTATTCTTTTGCGAAACATTTATTCCGGCTTTGGCAGCTTTTAAGGTCATGTTCCCAGTATATAGAATTCCAATCATAGCCTCAGGCTGTTGTATTGTATCAAATGTCATATTCGTTTTAACAATTATTGATAACAGATTGAGCAATAAATGCTTTATTAAATTGATATTCCATGATGGGGATAGTAAGTCAAAAAGTGATTTTATATGAAAAATTTCTCTAGTTATTCTGATTTCCGGGATGTTATACAGCTTCGAAAGTTTTATAACAATTGGAAAAATAAATGGCAACATGTGAATATGGGTGTGTGAATCAAGCGCGTTTATTTTTCTCGGTGAGCAAATTTCTTGAATTTTTTCAATTTGTGCCTTCCATTCCTTTTCTATTTGCTCTAATAGTATGGTTTTTTTTTGTTTCGAGTATAAAAACCATTTTATAAGCAGACCAATAAAAGAACAATTAAGATATCCGTCAGGAGTTGTGATCAGTGATAATTCTTTATAGTTCAAGGAAGATAAACCTTCGGATAAATTAAGATGAACCGCGATTCGCGCCTGTTTTGTTTCATTCTCTTTTAGATATAGTGACATGATTTCAAGACCGTCTCCATTAGCTAGTATACTGAAACTGTTGATTAAATTTTGGTCCCATGCTTTCAGAAGGTTTCGAGTTACATTAGGGGTCATGCCCATGTCATCACTGTGAAAAATTATTTCCATTATCAATGATCCAAATTAATTAATTTTATTAAATATAGATTTATTAAGCATTCTTTTTACTAGTCGGAAAGAAAAGAATTGAAATATTTATTACACATGAATAAATTACCAATTAAGATACTTTATTGATTTATAATTTTAAACATGTAAAGAGATTTTATGAAATGGTCCAGAGATTTTACTAATAAAATTAATTGGTTTTTTGATAATATACTACCTCCTATACTTCGTGATAACCGATATTTCATGAAAATATTTTTTCTAATTACTGGAGGAACGCACTGGCGCAGGTTCATGGATTTTAAGGAGAGAGCTCCATTATTATCTTTGGATGAGTTTAAAAAATATTACATTTTTGTTGAAGACAGAAACATAAAGAGGCCAACTGATATTAATAAAAAATCGATTCGAATGATAATGAAATTAATTCAGGGAAAAACAGTGCTTGACGTTGGGTGCGGCAGAGGATTCTTAGCGAAGAAAATAGCAGAAGAATTGCAGTGTAATGTTACCGGTATGGATATGTTGATATTACCTGGTCTAGAAAATGCCGGCAACATGATATTTATTGAAGGAAGTCTTGAAGAAAATTCTTTTAAAAATAAAAGCTTTGATACGGTAATATGTGCTCATACTCTTGAGCATGTTTTAAATATTCAGGATGCAGTACATGAATTAAGAAGATTGTGTAAAAAGCGGCTTATTCTGGTTGTTCCCAAGCAACGGGAATATAAGTATACATTTGATTTGCATTTGCATTTTTTCCCATATCCGTATAGTCTTCACTTATTAATGAACAATATGGAAGGGAAGTGTATTGAGATTGATAATGATTTATTATATTATGAAGATTTATAAACTGAATTTATACAAGAAATATTAAGTTGATTACTTAATATTTAAAATAAATAGTCCAAGAATCACAAAGAATGCGCCTATTAAAACATGTAATGAAAGTGATTCGTTAAACATATAATATCCCGAGATTATTAAGCCGACCGGAATTAATGATGACATCAAGGCAGCCCAGATCAAGTCGTATTTTCTCAAAACAAAAAACCATAACGCAAGAGAGCAAACCTGAAACATCATTCCAGCAATTACTTTGATATTAAAGAAGGTATGAAATATAAAGCTTAAATTATTTTGGATTCCGTTGTTAGAAAGTGATATTTGCTTATATATAGTTTGGGCAGAAATGTTTAAAACTATCACCAACGCGGTGATAAAAAATTTTGATCTGAATACTGATAATGCAATTTCCATTAATCAGGTTACTCCTTTTTTTTCAATTTATTAACATAATAAAATATTGAGATTAATGATAAGACCACCAGTGCAATGCATGATATCCATTTACCAATTTTATATGGGAGAGGGTCGTAATAGCATCGAATGGAGTTATTTCCTGCTTCAAGATATACTGCCCTGACAAGATAGTTTGCTCTAAAAATTTTTTTTTCAGTTCCGTTTACTATAGCTTTCCATCCTGGAAAAAAAGTATCAGTTAATATGAGAAATCCTGCATTTTGGTTTTTAACTGAAATTTGAACTTCATTTGATTTATACATATCTATTTTTACAACGGGATTTCTTGACTTTATTTTACTTATTGCAACTTTGGGGTTTTCTTCAAGGATAACATTATCTTTAGCATTAAAAGAAGGACTTACAAGTGTTTGGAGTATTTTATCCTCATCTGTTATTAATGTATATTGGTTTACAAAATATGCTCGCGGTAATGCGTTTTTGTTTTCATATATTTTAAATTCAGGGGTTTGCTTAAGAAGAGGAAACTTCATTTCATTTTTTTTATTAATTATAAAATTAAAATTTTTATTAACAATAATATATTTTGTACTTAAAAAATTAATAAGATGTATGTTTTTAGAATCGGCGTTAAAGGAAATATAACCTGTATAGGGTATAAGTGAATACGATATTCCAGAGGGGGAATTTTTTTCAATTCCATTGATTTTTGCAAAAAAATTTCCATATCTCTTTAAAGAAAATGGCTCATGATCATGAATGCAAAAAAGCCCGTATATCATTGAATTTTTTTCAAATATTTTGTTGTTTGTGTATTTAGCAGTTCGAAAATCACGTAAAAAACATGAGCGGTATAATTCATTTTTTTGAATTACATCTGATAATATTTTAAAAGTTTTCAAGTCATTATTTATTGATGGATGGATAAAGTTAATCTCTGTTCCAAGAAGTAACCCTTTAATAATAAGAACAACCAGCGTGCCTATGAACAAAGCCCTTTTTATTAGTAAGTTATTTACAAACATGATAATCCAGAGTAAAAGAAGAAAAATACTTGTTAAAATTACAGTATTAATATTTGCAGATATAGCAGAAATGATAGATATACTGATAAGACATATTATTGATATTGTTGCATATAATTTAAAATCCAATGGTTTTTTTTCTTTTTGAAAAAAAATGGTCAACAGAAAATCGCATCCAAATCCTACAAGAACAGGAATTGATAATCCAAAAAGATACATAAAATGTGGAGGGTATCGAAACCAGTTCCCAGTAGGAAGTTTATAATAATACTTATAAAGGGGCACAGATGAACTCATGGTTAGCATAACTGCTAATATTGAGAGGATAAGAAAAAAGATGGTTACATTTATTTTTTTTATGTGAAAAAGAGATATTAATGCTAGCAGGAAAGGTATTATGCCAATATAGCCATTAAATGGAATTTTATAAGACTGTGGTTGTGATATTTTGTCAAATAATTCATGGAACATTGGAGGTGGATAGATATGAACAGCATTCCAGGAGAGCCCTTTCATAGATCGGCCTGCCATATGGGATAATTCATATGTGGGGAATAGCTGAGCAGCGCTGATTGATAAACATACTAATGAACCGGCTAGGAGAAGAGAAATAATAGATGCTATATGTATTGGGTTTCTTTCCTGATAATAAATAATCAGCATCTGATATATCACAAATAGAGATGTTCCATAGAGGGTATAAACAAAATATTGCATATAACCGCTAAGGAATTGCACGGCCACTACAACTCCGAGTGATATGGCCCATTTTAATTTTTTTTCAGATACTGTTTTATGTGCAAATAAAAAGACCAATGGTGCCCAGGCAACTGCACCTTGCACATTGGATTGGTATATGGATGCCAGTACTGTTCCAGAAAGCATGTATGTAATTCCGGAGCAAAATGCTCCGAAAATTGACATACGCAATGATAGGGTGAAAAGAAACATGAATATTCCCGCCAAGGCGACATGCATAACAAATGAAACAGCCATTGCGATATTAGCTGGAAAAATGAGATAAACAAAATGCAACGGGTAAAATACACCACTGGCCTGTGTCGCAAGATGAGGAGTGCCGCAATGCTGGTAGGGGTTCCAAACAGGAACATTTCCCGATCTTAGTTCTCGTGATGTATATTCATGTGCCGGATAAAAGTAAGTGTATAAATCCCAGTTGAAGAAGTTTATTGATTGATTTTTTTTCATATTTGGAACATTGTCCAGCCAGAAAAAAATTGCTAAACCAGTAAAAAGAATAAAACATAATAAAATTATTTTTTTTTCCAAATGCATTATTTTTAAGTATTTTTTTATTTTTTTGAAAATCGAGTTATGCAATCAACAAGGTATATCGGACGTTTTTTATTTTCGGAAAAAATAAAACCGATATATTGACCGATTATACCAATAAGAAAAAATTGTACACCGAAAAGAAAAGTAGTCGCTACAACTATTGTTGTGTAGCCAGAAATGACTTCATTCATTAGTTTCATGATTATTGAATATACGCCAAGTATGACACTCACGATACCGAATATCACTCCGATTACAATACCAAGATGTAAAGGGACTTGAGAAAATGAAGCCATTGTTGCTAATGAGAACATAACAAGTTTAAAAAAGGAATACTTGCTTTTTCCCCCGGCTCTTGAGGGGGCGATATATTCTATGCTCGTGGCGCGAAATCCGATTATCTGGATAAAACCTCGTAAAAAACGGATCCTTTCCCTGAATTCATTTTTTAATATATCCGCCACTCTGCGTGAGACAAGAAAAAAATCAGAAGCATTAATCTGGAAATTAACAGGTGATATTTTGTTTATTATTCGGTAAAAGAGTTTCGATGCTATTTTGTTTAAAAGATTCGATCCCTGATTGTCGGTTCGTATCATGGTAATAATTTCGAACCCATCAATAAACTTATCAAACATTGACTTAATAACAGCAGGGGGATGCTGAAGGTCCGCATCCATGCATATAACTGCGTCTCCCTTGCTATAGTCGATTCCAGCAATCATTGCCGCTTCATGACCATAGTTACGAGAGAGGTGCAATATTGAAACATTTGGATTTTTTTGAGTAAATGATTCTAATATTGACTTGCTTTGATCTGTGCTCCCGTCATTTACAAAAATTAATTCATAGTGACACTTAATCTTTTTTACCTTTTTCAGTATCTCCTGCCAGAATAATTCAAGCACAGATTCTTCATTATAGACAGAGATTACTATTGAGATAGTTGGTCGTTTCTTCATTATTTTGGTAGTTTAAGGATTAAAATATTTCATGTAATGCACTATTATATAAATTTTTTGTCAAATTATTTCTTTTAAGGCTTGATTTTTTTATTTTATTAATTGATATATTTTACTCTGTTGTTTCCCTATCATTAACTTTTATAAAAGGGTTAATTTTGTTGATTATGAATATTTATTTAGGGACATGATGAATGTTTTTAAAAAGTTTTGTTATTTATTTATTTTTTTAGTTATTCTTTTTTTTAATTATTCAGTAAAAGTTAACTTTCGCTGGATTCTGCTTCTTGCCGCGAGTATTGTTTTTTATATTTTCATGGCAGAGACCTGGATTTTTGTACTTGTTTTTATTACTTGTGTGACTTATGCGGGAGCTCTTTTAATTGATTCGAGCAATAATGCAAGGGGAAAATACTGGTTACTATTTTTTATAATAATCATTTTAGGTGCTTTTTTTTATTATAAATATTTCGGTTTTATTATTGATTTATTAAATATATCTATTTCTGGCATTTTTGTTAAGACTTCGTCTGTTTCGTTATTTCTTCCACTGGGAATATCTTTTTTTACCTTCAGGGCGCTGTCATACATCCGCACCGCGCATTCCCCGCCGAGTTTCGACCATGCGTACCTGTTGACCGGGAACACCTCGTCATTCTCCCGATAGTTGCCCTTGTCTCCCCTGAACACGTAATCGGTCGAAATATAAACCAGTTTCAGGTTGTGCTTAATGCACAGCCTGACTACGTTTGCCGTGCCGATAATGTTCACTTCAACCGCCTTGAGCGGGTCCTGGTCGATTTTCGGGGGGGATGTGAAGGCAGCAGCGTGGATGATCATTGAGTAGTCGCCTCTCTGCGCATACGCGTCCATTTGCGCGTAGTCCGTGAGGTTGAATTCGCCAGAGGTGGGATAGGCCATGTCAGGCATGATCTTCTTAAAGGCCGTTCCCAGAAGGCCGCTGCCGCCGGTAAAGATTGTTTTTTTCTGATCAATCATGGGGATGTTTCCTCAGCATTTGCCATAGATGAAATTGTTCGAGCGCTCATCCGCCAGCCACGACTCGAGGGTGAAGCTGTCTCTGTCTTTGTCGGTGATGAGGGATGTCGTTTTCACGATCGAATCGTATTCCTTTTTCAGCGACGGGTCGCACAGGGCCCAGTCAATGTCGGCCGAGAGCGGGGAGATGCCCGCTTCGCATCCGGGGCTGTACTCGCCGGTGCAGAAGTATTCGATCTGGCTTTCGGTTTTATAGTAATTGCCGTGAGCGAATCCGGGCGGCACCCATATCCACTCGTTATGGCCGCTGCCCGGATCGTCGGGCATGTCGTAAAGGATCGCTTTCCCGAAGGTCGGTGAACCCTTGCGGATGTCGAGCACGATGTCGACTATGTGGCCCCGAATCGTGCGCACGAGTATTCCCATAAAGGGGTTCCACTGGTAGTGCAGCCCGCGTACGGTATTGGCCTATGAGTAGCTTTCGTTCACCTGGAGAAATTCAAGGCCGCTCATGAAGGGCAGGTTCGCGGGGTTGAAAAAATCGTTCTTTCTGAACGATTCGGTGGAGTATCCCCTGTGGTCCCCAAAGCGGCCGTAGCGGATTACTTTTACGTCCGGGATCGCAAGTTCGGTTACTGAAATGATTTTCATGGTGTACTCCATGTATTTAATCTTGATGAGGTGTTTATGATGTTTAGAGAAGCATGGCATTTATACAAGCTTTTTTTTAATTGGGTATTGTATAAAATATTTGACACTGTGCTTAATAAGGAACACTGTTAGTAAACTTGAACTCTTAATCATTAATTTTTTTATCAGTTATTTTGAGGATGCTATCTCCTGCTTTTTTGAAGTAATTATTCATCCCCGGTTTAATAAGGACAAACTGAATGCTTTTTAATGCTCTTGTCATCCTTGCTGTATTTCTGCTTCTTGTTTTCATTTGCTATCTGCTTCCGCAGGAGTTCAGATGGGTGAGTGTTCTGATTGCTTCTGTCATTTTTTATATATTTCTGGCAGAGCAGTGGATCATTCTTCTTTTAGCTATATGTATGATGGCTTATCTCGGAGGCATTGTCATCGATACCTCCCATGATAAAATGAAAAAAAGAATTTTAATGCTGTTTTTAAGCATTATGGCAATTTCAGCACTGGTATATTATAAATACTCTGATTTTATTGTTGATTCAGTTGTTTATTTGTTACCCGGCTGGCAGATCACTGGTCCATCACGTATGTTACTGCTGCCTCTTGGCATATCTTTTTTTTCTTTTAGAGTGCTGTCCTATCTTTTTGACATTTATTATGGCAGATTGCGACATGAAACAAACCCATTAATGGTAATACTCTATGTCATGTTTTTCCCGGAAATTATAGCCGGCCCTATTGACAGGCCTGGCACTCTGCTTCCCCAGTTAAAAAAGCCTGCTGAATTTGATTATGAAAAAGTAACCAGAGGTTTAAAGCTGATCGCATGGGGTGTTTTTTTAAAGGTCGTTGTTGCGGACAGACTGGGAGTCTATGTGGATACTGCTTTTTCATCCCCGGAGAATTTTAAAGGGCTTACTCTTGTATTCGCTTCTCTTTTCTTTACCTTTCAGATATATTATGATTTTGCGGGCTATTCCCTTATGGCAATCGGCGCGGGAAAGGCCCTTGGTCTTAATCTCATGACAAATTTTAATATGCCTTACTATTCAAAATCAATAATAGAATTTTGGAGGAGATGGCATATTTCGCTGTCAACATGGTTCAGGGACTATGTGTATATCCCCCTGGGGGGCAACCGCGTTTCACAGCCCCGGCACGCTTTTAACATCATGGCCACTTTTCTTCTGAGCGGCCTGTGGCATGGAGCAAACTGGACCTTTGTCCTGTGGGGCGGTATTCATGGAGTCTATTATTTGTTCGGTTCACTGACTGAGCAGATCAGGAGCAGAGCAGCCATAGCAACCGGTCTGGACAGGCATGAGAGGCTCCACTCCTTTGTCAAGATCTGTGTTACTTTTATACTGGTTTCGGTTGCCTGGGTTTTTTTCAGAGCAAATAATATAAAGGATGCTATATATATTGTAACACATTTTTTCACTGGCCTATCGGAACTATTTGATCCGGGAAAATTTGAAAGTATACTATTTATTGGAGGTGATATTAATTTTATTGTGAACACCTCATTGCTTGTTCCTTTGATTGTTTTTGTTGAATTAGTCATGAGATTTTATGAAAAAAAAGATCTAATAAAAAAAGTATCTGACCTTCCATATATATTACGGTGGTCATTTTATTCAGGTTTTATAATTTTTATTCTTGTTATTGGAAGGTATTCGCAGGGTGGGCAAGCATTCATCTATGGGAGATTTTAGCCAGAATCATGGAAAGATTGATAAAAAAAATATTATTCCTTACTTGTATAATTTTTGGTCTTATCATTATTATTATGATTATTCCAGGTGATGAATCTGGTTATATTTTTTCAGATATTGAAAAAATAGAACGCCTTCATAACTTGCCTTCACCAAAAATTATTCTGGTGGGCGGGTCAAATATTGCTATGGGTGTTGACAGTGAAATACTTGAGAAAAAAATGAAAATACCTGTGGTTAATATGGGTCTCCATGCTGGTCTTGGTATTCGTTTTCTTTTTGAAAGAGTCAGAACAAATATTAAACAAGGTGATATTGTAATAATTAGCCCGGAATATGAAAATTTTTTTAATGATTTTTATAATGGCTTTGGACCGATTATTGGAGGAACTATCGCTGCTTTACCTCGCCATGTACAGTATATTAGTAATAATAAGCAGGTTTATTTATTGATCTCAAATATGAATTTTATATTAAATGCAAGAGTATTCAATTTAGCACTTTTTTTAATAAAGAGAATTACCAATAATAATGTTTTTTTATCATATGAAGCAGTTTATTCGCGCAATTCTATTAATAAATGGGGTGATGTTGTATCACATCTAAAAAAAAATAGCCCTTCCCTTGTTTTAAAGGATATACCAGATTTTTCAGTAAGAATAAACAATTATGAAATATATAACTACCTTAATGAAATCAATGATTACATAACAAGCAAAGGAGGTTTCCTGTATTTTTCATTCCCCTCCTTTGCTGAAACTGTCTTTAAAAAGAATAAAAAAAGTATAGAAGCAATATTTGATTGTTTTCGGGATAAAGTAAAAATTAATCATTATGATTCACCAGATATGTTTATATATAAGGATCAGTTGTTTTTTGATAATTATTACCATTTGAATCGTAAAGGTAGGAATAAACGAACAAAAATGCTGTTAAAAAATCTTCAGACAATAGTAAAAAAATAGTATGACTAATTATAATCCGACTATTTTTATTATTTTAAAAAAAAAGTATCGATCTATTAATATTAAATTGTTATTGTTGTATAATTTATCAGGAAGGGATGCTATTTTTTTAAAAAATATTATCCTTACATTAACATTTCAGATTTTTGCTTCTTTTTCAACAATATTTATTACTCCTCTGGCTTTGGGTTTTATTAATGCTGAACGATTTGGGCTGTGGCTGGTAATCAGCTCAATATTTTCCTGGATATCATTATTAAATCTTGGTCTTGGAAGTGGATTAAGGAATAAACTGGCTGTATATCTATCAAAAAAAGATTATAAATTATCACAAGAATTAGTCAGTACAACATATTTTTTTGTAAGCATTATTGCATTTTTTGTTATATGTTTTTTTATTATTGCTCATAATGTAATTAACTGGTCTCAATTATTCAATGCAGATTGTAGTTTGAAAGATGATCTTGATGTATCAATTGTTATTTGTGCAACTTCCTTTACAATCAGGTTTATAGTAAATATAATATTAAGCATAATTGAAGCTGACCAAAAAGTCGGTCTAACAAAAGTATTTCCATGTATTACCAACGTAATAATTGTCATTACTCTTGCCTTAGTAAAATATTATTCTCAACCTTCATTAACAATTCTTTGTTTAATAATGGTTATACCTGAAGTTGCTGTTTATATTATTGCTAATTTGATATTATTTCGCACTAAATATGCAATAATCGCTCCGTCGATTTCTGGTATTAAATTTCGTCATGCTATAGATTTAATGGGTATTGGATTAAAATTTTTCATAATACAAATTGCAATGATTATATTATTTTCAACAGATAATATCATCATTACACGATTGTTTAACCCATCAATTGTAACTCCGTATAATGTTGCAATGCAATATATGGGTTATGCATCAACTATTTTTTATTTACTGCTAAGCCCTTCTCTCTCGGCATTTGCAGAGGCCCATGCGCATAAAGATAATGTATGGATTATAAAAACATTAAAACGTCAAATAAAGTTATGGGTCGGGCTTAGTTTGATACTTTTCATAATGACAGTCGTTTCAAACGAAATATACGACTTTTGGATTGGACCTGAAATTGAAATCCCAATTACTTTGACAATGTTAATGGCTTTATTTACTTCTTTGCATAGCTGGAATAGCATATTTGGTAATTACAATACCGGGATTGGTAAAATAAACATGATAATGGTGATTTGTCTGGTTATTATTGTTATAAACATCCCTTTATCAATTTATTTTGCAACAGATTTAGGTCTTGAATCAAGGGGCGTTATTTTTGCTTCGATAGTATGTATTTTGCTTGGTTCAATCTTTGCTCCAATTCAATCATATTTATTGATTACAGGGAAGGCCCGAGGTCTTTGGAACAGTTAATGACTTTACAATACTATTTTTAATTAATAATTATTATAATCAAAATAGGAAAAAAATATGAGAAAAAAAACCTATATTGTTGAATCATATCCTGATAATCAGCACTATTTGATTACAAAAGAAACAATCAATAATTATTTTATTAATTTCAATACAAATAAAAAAAAGAAATGTGCTGTTTTTACTATGATTCAGAATGAACCAGTTTTTTTACCCATCTGGCTTAAGTATTATACAAAGTATTTTTCTGAAGATGACTTATTTATATTAGATCATAGAAGCAATGACAACTGTATTGTTGAATCAGCAGTAAAATATAATTTTAACGTTATACGCCTTGAATATCCTTTCAGCTTTGATCATGTGTGGTTTAAATTCACCGCTGAAATGATGCAGGCAACATTACTTCAACATTATGAATGCGTTATATTTACCGATGTTGATGAAATACTTCTTCCGGATCCTAATATATATAAGGGATTAGATGACTATATTTTTCGGTTAAAAAATGATTATGTTAAATGTAAGGCTTACGAATTAATTCATTTTGTTGATAAAGAAAAAGCTTTTGATAGCACTAAATCGATTCTGCAACAAAGACAATACTGGTATCGGTTCAGATTTTTCGATAAATCATTAGTGACTAAAAAACCATTAATCTGGACCCTCGGTTTTCATAGTGTCGTAAATTACAAACCTAGAAGGGATAAAAATTTGTATTTAATTCATCTTCATAAATTGGATTATTCCATGTGCTGGCAACGTACCCATGAAAGGGCTCAAAGACGCTGGAATAGTGAAGATATCGATAACAAACGTGGATGGCAAAATAGAATTACAGAAGAAAAGAAATTTTACAAATTTTTTTATAATTTTCCGATTTTAGCAACTCTCAGATCAAGGAAGATCCCGGATAGAATTGTTAAGAAGAATTTTTTTTAATTATAAGTTTAATTAATTCCTGAATTCAATATATATTAAAATTTTAATATTTTAACATAATTCTCTAATTTATATATTTATTTGTAACTTTTATTGAGGTTTTTTATGATTTCTATTATCTGTCTGTATAATAATGAAATTGATTATAAAAATATTTTTTTAAAAGGTCTTGTAAAACAAAAATCAAAATATGAATTAATTCCTATTGATAATACAAGAAACTTATATAAATCTCCATCTGAAGCGTATAATATTTTCAGTAAACAGACTAAAGGTAATTTTATTTTATTCACTAACCAGTTTCTTTACTTTGGTTATGAATACTGGTTGAAAGATGTAGAACGAATGCTTAACGCTTTACCAGATTTAGGAATTGCAGGTATTTTAGGAGTCAGTAATACAGGGAAAAAATGGAAAGATCGGATTAGAACAGCCAGGGGGGTATATGATGAAAAGCCATTTTCTGAGATAATCCCTATTGAGAATCCAGAGGAGGTGAGTACTCTTGATGATTGCCTTCTAATTGTACCTAAAAAAGTCTTTACTGAAAATCAATTTGATGCTCGTACATTCGATGGTCTTTTTTTTTATGGAGCTGATTTATGTTTATCCCTTATTAATAAAGGGTTAAAAGCTTATTGCTTGCCAGTTTATACAATAAATAATGATTATTTGTCAAATCATCTTATATGGGAAGCACGACAGATTAATATTTCAAAAAAAGCAATATATAGAAAATATAAGATCAATAAACGTATCATCAATACTCATTTCGGCGTTATTTCTAATTTACATCTAATAAGTTCAACAGTGATAACATTTATTTACAATTTATCATTGTATATGCATTTATTTATCACGAATGTTATCTGGCATTTGATTATTCCAGAAGGTAAAAGCGTGTTAAATATCGGGTGTGGATATCATTTTCCTGTTGATTCAAAAAGAATTAAATTTTCTGTTGGAATTGAAATCTATGAACCTTCCTTGTATAAAAGTAAAAGTCAGAATGTTCACACACATTATATCATTGGTGATGCAAGAGCAATTAGTTTTAAACCAAATTCGTTTGATATTGTAACATCAATAGAAGTTCTCGAGCATTTAACAAGGGATGAGGGAAATATTTTACTAAAAAGCATGGAGACATGGGCGAAAGAACTGGTAATAATAACAACACCAAATGGATATTTGGATCAGGATGAATATGACTTAAATCCTTATCAGATTCATAAATCCGGATGGAATGTCAAAGATTTTAAAAAGCTTGGATATAAGGTTAGAGGTCTCCAAGGATTGAAAATACTCAAAGGGGAAAGAGGTATGGTTAAATACAATCCGTTTTTTTTCTGGACTGTTATAGCGAATATCAGCGGCTTATTAACATATTTTTTCCCAAAACATGATCATCGTTTACTTGCTGTTAAAAAAATAGAAAAATAATATCAGGATAAACATGATTTCTGTAGTTTGCGTTTTTAATAATGAAAGAGTATACAAGGAAGTCCTTTTAAAAAGTCTCAGACAACAGACTGTTCCCTATGAACTCATTATTGTAGATAATCGAAGAGGATTGTTTACTTCTGCAGCAAAAGCATTGAATCATGCTGGAAAGCAGGCAACGGGTGATTACATTATGTTTGTTCACCAGGATATGATGCTTGGCTATAATCGGTGGCTTGAGGATGCTGAATTAATATTAAAGATGCTGCCAGATTGTGGTATTGCCGGTGTTGCTGGTATAAGTGAAGAATCAGTCCGATGGCAAGATCGCCTTAAACACTCGTTAAACCTTTTTGAAGAATCTGAATATGGAACAATTGGATGTGTAAACAAGCCTGTAGAAGTACAAACTCTTGATGAATGTTTGTTAATAATTCCAACGAAAGTATTTAATATTATTAAATTTGATGACACTACGTTTGATGGCTGGGATAGCTATGGAGCAGATTTCTGTTTAACTTCCCGCAATAATGGTTATAAAATTTATGTTATTCCCTGCAAATGCAGTCACTGTTGTGTGCGAGGAAAGGTCGAGACATGGGAATTAAAAGAATTTTTTCGCTTTCAAAAGAAATTATACAATAAACATAAAAAACAATATCCTGTTATCTATACTTATCTTGGAACTTTAACTTCTTTTAATTTATTTTTACTAAACATACTGATTTTATTTAAGCCCTTATATATTAAGGTCTTTCCACGATTTAAGGAAATGTTAGTAAAGCATATCAGGGGTAATAATTCTATTCTTGATTTAGGCTGTGGACATTTTTCTTTATTATCTGCTATTAATCATGATTTTAGCGTTGGTGTTGATATTAATTATAAAATTTTGCAGGAGACTAAAAATTTATTTATTCATTCACAATATATTCTTAGCGACTTGAGGGAAATTCAATTTAAATCTGATTCTTTTGATGTGGTTTTACTAATTGATGTTCTTGATAAGTTATTAAAAGATGATGGGGAAAAATTAATTTTAAGAATAGAAAAATGGGCACGAAAAAAAATAATTTTTACAGTCCAGAATGGTCTTATTGAACGTAATACGCCATTTATAAATCATTATAATAAACAACAGTCCGTATGGGAAATAAAAGAATTTCATAAAATGGGCTTTATTGTGAGAGGAATTGGTGGCTGGAAAGGCCGACAAAAAACAATAAAATACTCCCCAGAGATTGAATATAATTTTTTCAAAGAACGTTTAAATAATATAACTAGACCATTTGTTTATTTTTTTCCTTCTTTTGCCAGGGAATTATTAGTTATAAAAAAATTATAAGCTATGAAATACAGCCATACTACTAATATAACAATTCTTTTTAATGAATCAAGTTCTTCAAAATTCCTTATCATATTTTGATAGTTATTATAATTTTAAAGTGAATTAGAAAATGTATAATTAAAGAACCTATTGATTACTAATGGAATAATAAAATTTTATTCCATATTTTTAATAAAATCGGGAATTTTTTGTTCCTTTAATCCTTTTTTCCTGAATATTGCAGTTGAACCAGCATCCCATGATATTTTAAAATAATCGATTTTTAAATCAGGCGCTTTATTAATTATTTCAGTCACAAATTCAACCATCCCTGAGTAATATTTTTTTCTTAAGTAACCTATACTCCAATCTTCAATTATATATAGTCCCTCAGGGGATAAGTAATTAAAAAGAATATCAAAACATTTTTTTGTTTCCTTGGTATAATGAGAAGCATCATCAAGTATGATGTCAAATGGACCGAATTCTTCAGCAATATTTGTTAAACCTTCTGAATCATTTTGATTGCATGTTTTTACGGTGACGCGATTGGGAAAGTTTATGCGGGGTAGGACAATGTCAATCCCAGTAATTCTGGTCCCGGGATGTTTGAAATAATCTGACCAGAAGAGTAGAGAACCACCATTCTCAACACCAATTTCTAATATTTTAATTTTTTTATATTTTATCATTTTAAATTCTTTTTTATATATATCGATTAAGCCCGATTTAAATTTTCCACTTTGATCAAAGTATTTATAAAGAAATTTTGTTTTAATCCGTGCGATAGTGTTTTTTATCATTTAAATTATTCTCCTGTATTAATGATTATTTTTAATTGATACGATAGAAGAAGTAACATCTACAATAGTAATTCAAAAATTTATGATAATTAAAAAGTAGTATGAATTAAATAATACATAATAAGTTATATGGTTATAAATATATTTTTTTGCTAATAAAGCATAAATTATCGATGCAAAGCATATTAGCATTCATTTTTTTAAATTTTTTATTAATATGAAACCCTTGATTAAGTTCATTTCGGGCTCGAGTATTTTCAGTTTCTTTTTTTTTTGTTATTTTAAAACCAGAGTTTTCGATTATTTGTTCATAATTACTCTTTCTTAATCTATTATGATAAGTATAGCGATTACACAGGCTGTTCCATTCTATATTATCAAATTTTAAAAAGTTAATTGACGTAATACTGTCATCAAAATAGCTGAAATGATCTGTCAGATCAATGGAATGCAGAAAATGACCTTGCTCATTAACTATTCTATAGGATTCTTTCAGTATTTTATAGATATCATCAGGTTGGATATGTTCTAGTGTGTCTATAGAATAATAAAGATTAAAAGCATTATTTGGAAAATGTGTACATCTTGCATCAATAGGCGATAGTAATTTTATATTTAAAGCCTCCATAAGCGGTCCAGGTTTATGGCTATATTTTTTTAATAATGCTATTTTATTATGGTCTACTGCACTGAAAAAAGAATTGTTTATACCTTCATTTTCAATTTTATCGATAATAGTGATTGCGGTTTTTTTAAGAAGTGAAGGTATATAATACCTGTTTATATCAATGGAGGTGACACTTTTCGCGCCGTAAAGGGAAAACATCACCGGCGCCAAAGGCACCCAGCCTGTTCCCAGTTCGAGAACAGCGGTATCTGTAACGATGACTCCATTGTTGAGGGCGAATACAATTATCTCATTTATTTCATCGATTTTGTTTCTGATAAAATCAGGGTCGTTGAACTGGCCGAAATGTTTTTGCATTAACTGGTACATATAGTTACCGGCCCTGTTTTTTGCCAGTATTGATAGTATACTGTTGCGTATGCGCCAGCGCTCCATATATTGCCTTCTGTTGTTTTATCTGAGTATAAGGTCTTGGGAAATGCTCTTCATGCCATAAGAAAACCTGAAATAGTTGCCATTGATAATTTCAGGAATCATAGTAAAGGCTTTAAATCCCTTTGTTTTAGAAATATTATTCCTGAATTTTGCATGAGTAAGTCGATCTTTGACTTTTGATAGTATATAGTTGCTTATATGATAATCACCTGATTTACTCAAAAAAAATAGTCTTTCCAACAACAATTGATACAAAGACTCAAGATTTTCAAATGTGTTGTCTTTGGCTTGTTTTTTTGCAATGTAGAATTGTTCTTTCAATGACCGCTTATTAATTCCAACTGATTGATTGTCATTATGCACACGGTAATATAAAAGAGGGTCGTCAATTATATTAACATCGGCAATTGCAGCTGCTATCAAAGCAATCCAGACATCATGAATGCTATGTATGTGAGGAATTGGAAGTATAGCGTCAAGTAAAGAAGATTTAAATGCCATGGACATTCCCGCTGCAACTGAATGTTTCAGGTATACATCAAAAGCCTTCCCGCTTTTTACCTTCTGTTGTTCCCGTTTGGAGAACCAGAAACTTTCCCAGAGCTTATTACCTGTATCCTTTAAATTTTCATTAACAATATAAGCATTGCAATGGACAAGGGCTGCTTTGCTATTGTTTTCCAGTGAGCTTGCCAATTTTAAGATTTTATCTTTATGCCATACATCATCATGGTCAGATAAAAAAATAATATCCCCAGAACATCCCTGTATGGCTCGTTCAAAGTTTTTAGTCATCCCCAATCTATTTTTATTATTTAAAATTTTAATTTTAAAGGGTGATGACTCTGCGAAGTTTTTTACAATACTGATAGTGTCATCAGTTGAAGCATCATCAGAAACAACAAGTTCATCGGGCTTTCTAACCTGATTTTTATAACTTTCAAGTTGATTTCTGATATAATTTCCGCCGTTATAAACTGCAAGTGCGATGGATATCATATAATTTTATTTTACCTCATAACTATTTTGATCATAGGATAGGAATGATTTTGAATAATAAAGCTTATAGAAAAATAGAATTACTTTTTTTGGAAAAGCCAGTAAAACTATTTCAAAGATAAGGACTATATATGAACGAAAACAACCTCTGGCAAGGTATTGCATTTTTAGTTTAATTGTATTACGTAAAGTCTCTTTACAATGATTATTTTTTATTGATGTTGACGAAATACGATATAGGAGTAGAAAGTTGGCAATGTTTTTGAATTCGCCTAACTGCGACAACCTGAACCACAGATCATAATCTTCAACCCAGCGAAGTCTGGTAGAGTAGAACAGATTATTTTCAATGATGGTTTTTCTTCTCATCATCACTGTCGGGTGTGCAAAGCAGCTCGCGCGGTGAATATTTTTTTTTATGTTTTTATTGCTGTGATAATATTCTCTGGTGCCGATGCGGTGGCCTTTCTCGTCGATCAGAATGATGTCAGTACCGCAGGCAACACATGACGGATTTTCTTTCATGTGGTTCACTTGTCGTTCTAGGCGTTCGGGCAGAGATATGTCATCAGCATCCATGCGGGCGATAAATTGACCCCGGGCCAGGTCAATTCCTCTGTTCAGCGATGCGGCAACTCCCAGGTTTTTTTCGTTTTTAATATAGCGTATGCGAGGGTCATCTTTGATATATTCGTGAATTATCGAGGCTGACCGGTCAGAGGAACAATCATCAATTATAATGAACTCAAAATCAGTAAAAGTCTGATTAAGTATACTTTCAATTGCCTTTTTTAAGAAATGTTCGGCATTATAACAGGGCATTATAATTGAGACAAGTGGTTCAGAATTTATAATCATTTTTATTAGTTAGGGCTTTCAGCCAGTAAAAAGTAATTGATGTAATTATTGATACAGTCTATTCAGGTTAAGAAAATATCAATTATTATATTTTTATGTAACAGTCAATTACTATATGAAAAAACTTGCCATTATTCCTGCTTACAATGAAGAAAGGATCATCGTGTCTGTTATTGATGAGATCAAGGGTTTTGATGAATCAATTGATATTCTGATCATTAATGATGCTTCAACAGACAGGACGGGACAGGTCGCTGCCGCGTGCGGCAGGGCGATCGTAATCAATCTCCCCTGTAATCTTGGCATCGGCGGAGCTGTCCAGACCGGTTTTAAATATGCTGCCCGGTATGGGTATGACATTGCATTTCAATATGACGGCGATGGTCAGCATATTGCTTCTGAAATATCAAAGCTGGTCAGGCCACTTGAACTGCATGAGGCTGAAGTGGTTATCGGATCACGGTTTTGCACAAGCCACAATGGATTCAAGTCTACACTGGTTCGACGTATAGGGATCAAGATTTTTAAAATAGTAAATTCTTTGCTGGTAAGGCAGTGGATTTGTGATAACACCTCTGGATTTAGGGCCTACAATAAACGGGCAATTCAATTTCTGTCCAGTAATTATCCCGGTGATTACCCTGAGCCGGAAGCGGTGATTTTACTCGGAAGAAACGGCTTTAGAATGGTGGAAGTTTTTACTGAAATGCGTGAACGCCCGGAAGGCTATTCATCAATCACCGCCTTTAAGGCCGTTTATTATATGATCAAGGTCCTGCTGGCTATTTTTATGTGTGCTTTAAGACCGAAAATCGTGAAGGAGTAGTTACTATGCCTGGATTTATTCAAAGTGATCGTGTGCAGTGGATAGGCATAATTTTCAGCCTCCTTTATATTGTAATAATCCTTGTGCTGATTCATCGAAAAAAAATTAAAGAAGAATACTCCCTTCTCTGGCTTTTTTCAGGATTGGTTTTTCTGATTATATCAATCTGGGTGAAGGCTTTGCATTATTTTTCATTTTTAATCGGAATTGCTTATCCTCCAGCCGCGCTTTTTTTAATAATGCTTATTGCTGTGATTCTTATACTCATCCACTATTCAATGGTGGTATCGAAAATGTCCGACCAGATTAAGACCCTTGTTCAGGAACAGGGCCTCCTTAAAATGGAGGTTGACCGCCTCAGGGCTGAAAAAAACCGGGCCGGGAATCAGCAAAAAACGGTGAATAAAGGGAAGCGGCCTGCTGCCGGATGAAAAGACTGTATTCTTCACAATTTTTCAGGCTTATACTTATTTTACCTGTAGCGTTGGGCTGGGCTTATGCGTTAACAGTCAACACGGATGTTTTTATTCTTTTTATTACCCTGTTGTTTTTTTTAATTCCCGGATTTTTATTTCTGAAAAAGCTTAAGATCATAGCAGGCCATGTATCTTTTGAGCACATCGGCTTGGCTTTCGGACTTTCTTTTGGGCTGCTCTCATTGATCGGCGTGCCTTTTTTGCTGGTAAATGGGAATTTCAATTATTTTTATTATTTTGTTTTAAGTGCGTTTGTTTTTTTTATCGTCTGCGCAGTATTTACACTATGGCGGGAACAGGGCGATTCAATATGTACACCCGTTGACCAGAATAACAATGTAACTCACAATGATAGTTTAGCTAATGAACCGAGGTCTGATAAATATATATGGGCCATAATTTTTTGTCTTGTTGTTGCCTGCGATTTTTTTTTAGTGGCCTTTTTCTTCAGAGGCCAGGTGTTTGATTTAATGGAAAAGGTTTTACTGTTTAGTTTTATTACGGTAAATCTGATAATTGCTGTATGGTATTATTTAGGTACAAAGAAAGGAAAAGATTCTCACCTTTATATTTTAAATGAGACTTTTAATCTTCATATTTTTTTTTGGATTATCCTTATAGCTGGTATTTCATTTTATTCATATTCAGCTCTGTGCAACCCTTATCTTGATGCTGACGATTGCACTTATGTCAGCACTGCCCTGAAGTTAAAATCATCACCGCAGATGAACCTTTATGAACCCTCCCTGGGACTCAACTTGAAGCAGATCTTAATTTTTATTTTTATTATGTGGGAAGTGTTCAACGCATTTATAAGCAAGCTTACTTCAATCCCGCCGGTTGTATTGATGCAATACCTGCTTTATCCGTTTTTGTATATTATCAGTTTTTCAGCGTTATATTATTTTTTTCTTAAACTTTTTGAAAGTAAAACCAGCGCGCTTATCGCCTGTATTCTGTTTATGCTGATCAGCCTCAAGTCAAATGATTATCATACTTCCGTTTCAAATTTTTTTACGATGAGACTGCATCAGCCGAAATCGATTGTAAATTTTATTTTTACTCCCCTGGCACTTGGATCTTTAATTGCTTACATCAGGGAAAAACGGAATCAGAATTTAATTCTTTTTTTTCTCTTTTTATTTGTCACTGTTTCAGTCCATCCTTTTGGTTTTTATCAGGTGTTTATTCCGGCAACTTTTATTTATATAAGTAGTATTAAAAAAATGCTTACACCAGATAAAATAAAAGTTGTGGTCCTGTCATTACTTGGCCTGGGTGCGGTTATAATATTAGTACTGATGGTTTTTTCGGACGTTTTTGCGTTTTTAAAGTGGAATGTCAGTTTGAAGTCATTTAACCGAAGGTTTATGTTTTTTCCAAAAAGTCCGGCTAAAATTTTATTTCTTGTTTTTCTGCCTCTTGTTGCTTTATTCTCAAGAAATAAAATAATAAAATACTATTTTTTGGGGACCACTTTGGTTCTGGGCATTTTTTTTGTATTTAAACCAACCTACTTTTTATTAAACAGCCTGTCCGGATCTATTACCTGGCGTTTTGTAGAGTTCATAGTACCTTTTCAGATAGTCCTTATATGGATCCTTATTGAAGGCATAAAAAAATTTAATTTTGTTATACAGGGGAAATGTAAACATCAGGCATGGTCAAAGATAAGCGGTTTAATTTCAGTAATTGTTTTTATTTGTCTTATCTCGGCATTTTTACTGGGCAATTCCTCAAAGGCTTATCCTGAAAGTTTAAGCAGGATATCTAGTTATTCCCGAATTCAGGAATCAGAACGCGCTGTAATTGAGTACATCCAGAATATTGTACAACAAAAGAAAAAAAAAGTCTGTGTTCTGCTCCCGGATCCAATTGCATGGATGGCTCCCATGTTTATCGATGGTATTATTACTCCGGTTACACGATCTTCAATTACACAAGCTGCATATTTATATAACAACCGTTGGGCTGAAGGCCTTAGTATAATTAAATATCATAAAGCCTATTATAGCGGAAAAATCACTGAAGAGAAATGGAAAAAGTTCACTGAAATGTTTGAATTTGATCTAATTGTAAATTATAAAAAAAATAATTTTATTAAAAACAAGGGCATTGTTTTTAATAAAGATTTTATAGTTGTTTATAGAAACAATGACTATATGATATATATGAAAAAATGACTTTCTTAAAAATTATCGATTATGGGTACCCGTAAGGGAACATCAAAAATGTAATTTATAGAGCTTCCCTTATTTAAATTACTGGCTTCAAAACCATTCACTGTAAATTCTTGACATTGAGTGTTTTTTATACTATCAATGATTTGATTTATTGTATAATAAATATTTAATTTAATTTTTGGTAAAAATATATGAGTGAAAGCGTTATTCAACTTCAAGAAATAAATAAAAAGTATAATTTATATACAAAAAGGCTTGATCGTCTTAAAGAATCTTTAGATCCCCGTAAAAAAATATACCATAAAGATTTTTATGCTTTAAAGAATATTAATTTACAGGTGAATAAAGGTGAAATTATTGGTATAGTCGGTAAAAATGGATCAGGAAAATCGACTTTGCTAAAGGTTATCTCGGGTGTTTTAACACCGACTATGGGTTCTGTTAAGGTCAAAGGTAATGTGGTTGCTCTTCTTGAATTGGGTTCAGGATTTAATCCTGAGTTTACAGGTATTGAAAATATATATTTTTATAGTGCTCTTCTTGGTTATAAAAGGGAAGAAATTGATTCAATTGTTAATGATATTGTTGAGTTTTCAGAGCTGGAAAATTTTATTTATCAACCAATAAAAACTTATTCAAGCGGGATGAAGGCCAGACTGGCTTTTTCAGTTTCAGTTAATATAGACCCGGATATTCTTATTCTTGATGAGGTTCTTTCTGTTGGCGATGAACTTTTTCGAAGGAAATGTTTCGCACGAATGGAAGAATTTTTTTCTGTTGGCAAGACCATACTTTATGTTAGCCACATTACTTCATCTATCAATGAACTTTGTACAAGAGCTGTTATGCTTGATAGAGGCGAGCTTATTTGTGACGGTCCAGCAAAATTGGTAACTTCATTATACCAGAAGTATCTTTATTCTTCAAAAGATAAAATTGATGACATGCGTAAAGAGATTATTTCTCTTAATTCAAATATTATGTATAAAAAATCAATAGAAGAAGAAATAAAAGAATTCAGTAAAAAAAACATTAACGAAGTTGAACATCATAATTTTGATTTTCCTGGGGGGAAAAAAATCTCACACAACCCCCGTTCTTTTTATATTCCAAACCTAAAACCTAAAAGCACGGTAGAATATAAAAATTATAATGTTGAAATTTTTAACATAAAACTAGTAACGCCGGAAAATGAAGACGTCAACATGCTTCTGCTTAACAAGAAGTATGTTTATTCATATATGGTAAAATTTAATTGTGATGCTCAGGACGTTTCATTTGGCATGTTATTTAAAACAGAAAAAGGATCACATCTGGGTGGCGGTGTCGCGCCTGGTGTGAATACCTATATTCCTTCTGTCACGAAAGGGTTAGTCTTTCGAATAGAATGGAACTTTTTATGTAATTTTTTACAGGGTATCTACTATGTTAACACGGGGGTAAGAGGTCGCATCAATGGTGAAATTGTATACCTTAATCGGATTGTTGACAGCCTTGTATTTAAAGTACAGCATGAATACAGTGATATATATACCGGACAATTATATTTTTATCAGGAGCCCGTTATCATCCCCCTTATAGAACAAGAGGTGCCCGTTAAATGAAACAAAAATGCCTGATGATCCTGGGGATGCACCGCAGCGGCACTTCCGCTATTGCAGGCGTATTTGATTCGCTTGGAGTATCCATGGGAAAAACACTTATGGAGTCTAATGATAACAATCCAAAAGGATATTATGAAAATTTACTGGTTCAGATTTTAAATGAAAGTAAATTATTGCCACACCTGCATTTAACATGGGACAGCACTTTCCCTCTGATCACAGGATGGGAAAATGATCATGAACTTCATGATTTTTATAGGGAAGCTGAAAAGATCATTCAAAACGAATATGGTGAAAATGAACTTTTTGGAATAAAAGACCCACGTATATGCAGGTTATTTCCATTCTGGGCCAAGGTTCTTGATCACTTGGAAATAGAAACATATGTTATTATCCCGATAAGAAATCCTCTTGAAGTTGCGGCTTCCTTGAAAAAAAGAAATAATTATTCAATGGAAAAATCTATTCTTCTCTGGGTGATCCATTTGCTTGAGGCAGAAAATAATACCAGGCAATATAAAAGAATTTTTGTTTCTTACAGCAATTTTATCAATAATACTGAAAAGGTAATTAGATCTATAGATAATTATTTAGGTCTAGAGTTAACAGAAAGTTATATATCAAAGAAAAATGAAATAGAGAATTTTATTAATGAAGAATTAAAGCATTATCATATAGAGAACACCCGAATTCAAAAAATACCTGAATATATTAATTCAATTATTTCGATTACTAATTATATATCCAACGATTATACTTATGAAAAAGATAGGGAAAAAAGAAAAACTTTTACAAAAGAGGGTGATAAATTCAGGGAGGCACTAAATTTTTTTCTTAATGATGATATTAAGAATCAAATTCGTGAAGACAATAATAATAAAAATAAAATAATTATTGAATTACGGGAAAGGATTAACAAACTGTATGAAAGGATAAAGAAAAAAGATAATACAATAGAAAAAATGCAACAGCAATTGTTATATAAGAATAATCAATTAGAAAACATAAAGCAACAATTGAATAGTAATAGTTTATCATTAATAGGAAAATTGAAAAAGCAATTTAAATTTTAAAGTAGTGGCAGATAGTTAATTATATATTTTGCTCGAGACTGTCAGATATTGGGGCTGTTGCCAAATACTATAGTTCAACAGTTACCCGACTAATTTTATCAATCAATTTAAACATATGTATGTATCCGGATACACGGATATGTTGCAATGTTCGCAACGATAATACGTTCGATCGATTTCAATCAATCCGCATAAACTCAATATTTTTCTGGGTCGGAGCCCTTTATTGAAAAGAGGTTTCCCGCA
>Ga0116162_10000039_pt1 | contig 119155 bp, 95 predicted proteins | sample AD_UKC105_MetaG_FD_89875 | JGI IMG/M metagenome (GOLD analysis project Ga0116162, IMG submission 89875) | Active sludge microbial communities of municipal wastewater-treating anaerobic digesters from Hong Kong - AD_UKC105_MetaG | ecosystem: Engineered > Bioreactor > Anaerobic > Digestate...
AATCAGCCAGGGCGGCGTCGGCGAGGCCGTGGGCACCGCCGTCGCCGTCGGCGTCGACGTCGGGGTCGGCGTCGCCGAAGGCGTCGGCGTCGGCGTCTTGTACCCGAACGGCGTGGGGGAGGGCCGGTCGAACTTCCAGACCCGGTAGGAAGAGGTCACCGCCCAGACGGTCGAAGGAGCGCGGGCGTCGAGGCCGTAACAGGTGCTGTCGGCCCCTTGGACCCGGGCCCAGCGGGTCCCGTCGTAGTAGTAGATGCCGGCGTCTTCACCCCCGAAGCCGGCCCAGACGTTGTGGGCGTCGTGGGCCGAAATCAGGGCCTGGATCGTCGTCTCGCCCACGTCCTCGGAGAGTTCCCACTCCCCGCTCTCGCCGCGGTGGAGGATAAGCCCTCCGTCTCCCGCCGCCCAGACGTCGGTCTGGGTGTTGGCGCAGACGTCGCGGAGGTAGCGGCCGGACTCCTCGTAGGCGACGATGGTGTCCAGGGTCCAGGTGCCGGCGTTGGAGTAATAGATCCGCGAGCTTTGGGTGGTCCAACGGGCGACCGCCCAGACGTTGTCGACGTCGACTCCGGAGATGCTGACGACGTAATAGCTGCCCAGGTTGGTTTCCCTGGTCCAGGTAGAGCCGCCGTCGGTGGAGCGCAGGATTATCCCCGTGGAGCCGCAGGCCCAGATGTTGGCGGAGTCGGCGGCGTAGGCATCGTAGATGTAGGACACTCCGAAAGTCTGCGTCTGGAGGTTCCAGTCGCCGCCGTCCCAGCCGTAGACCCTTCCCTGCGCGGACGGGGAGCGGGTTTCGCCGCACACCCAGGCGTGGTCGGCGTCGAGCGCGAAAACTCCCCGGAACTGCCCGGTTTCGGCGGTAAAGGCCGAGGTGGAGAGGCTCCAGGAAGCCCCGTCGAAATGATAGATATTGCCGACGCTGGACGAATAGGAATACGTCGAGGGGACCCAGACGTCGTCATCGCCCCCGGCCGAAATCACGCTGATCACGTCTGCGGCGATCTGAGTGGAGAGAGTCCAGTCCTGGACCACGTAGAAGGGCGAAGGGGTGGGGGAGGGAACCGGCGATGGAGTGGCGGAGGGGACGGTGTAGGAATAGATGCGGCAACGCTCAGTACCCGCCCAGACGGTCCGCCCGGCAATAGCGAGGTCTTCGGGGTTATACGATCCACCCAACCTCGTCTGCCGGGACCAGGATAAACCGTCGAAAAAGTAGATGCCGCCGACGTTGTCATTGGGCCCCGCCCAGACAGCGTTCCCGTTCATGCCCGCGACCGGCCCCGAGTTGACGGTCTCGGCCTCGGTGACGCGGGTGGAAACGCTCCAGGAAGCCCCGTCGTAGTAAAAGATGTAGCCCAGGTCGGTAACCGCCCAGACGTCGGTTTCGGAAATGGCGTCGAGGCCGCGCAGGTAACGGCTGGAGCCGAGGGCGATGTCGGTCTGGACCGTCCAGCCGGTTCCGTCCCCCAGGAGAATCTCGCAGGGATTGCTGGCGCCGCCGGCCCAGATGCGGGTGGAATCCAGCGCAGCCACAGCCGTCCAGAATTGGTTGCTGCCGGTATCGGTGCTGACGCTCCAGGTGGCGCCGCCGTCGGTGGTGTGGAGGATGACGCCGGTCCCCCCCACCCAGACTTCCTCGGTGTCGACGGCCGAGACGGATTCCAACTGGGAATAGTTGACGCTGCTGACGACCTCGGTCTGGAGTTCCCAGGAAAAGCCGTCGTAGTGGAAGATCATCCCGTGCCGCACCGGACCGCCCTCAAAAGTTTCACCCACCGCCCAGACATCGTCCGCGGCGGCGGCGCAGAGCGCCTTGAAGTCTCCGGTCTGCGCGCCGAACAGCGCGGTCTGCAGCGTCCAATCGGCGCCGTCGAAAAAGTAGATTCTCCCGAACGGTGGATACACAGTGTCTTCGACTGTCGCCCAGAAATGGGTTGCATCGAGGGGAGCAATATGAGCCGGGCCCAAAGAATATGCCAAGTCCGTCACCATCACCCACTCCGCCGCGCCCGCCGTTCCCGCCGTCAGCACGAACCCCAGCGCACCCAGAAAACTCAAGAAACGTTTCATTCCCGGACACCTCCCGTATATACGTCGATCTCGAACTTCGTCGTTGTTATAATCTGCCCGACTATCCCCGTCGGGTCAAGTCGACAACCGGGGCTAGTCGTCAAGCTTTTAAATCCCGGAATAGTTGTTTTCCGCCTCGTCCAGGAGAGGAAGGGATCGGTCTTTCTCGGAGAGGACGGGCCGCTCGACCGGCCACTCGATGCCGAGGACGGGGTCGTTCCAGGCGATCCCCCGATCGAGCTCGGGGGCGTAGTCGGCCGTGACCTTATAAAAAACCAGAGCGGTTTCGGAAAGAACGCAGAACCCGTGGGCGAAACCCGGGGGCAGATAGAGCAGACGGCCGTTCTCCTCGGAGAGGACAACCCCCCGCCAGCGGCCGTACGTCGGGGAGCCCGGCCGGATGTCGACGCCGACGTCGAAGATTTCGCCGGAGAGCGCCATTACCAGCTTCCCCTGGGCCCGGGGCGCGAGCTGATAGTGAAGACCGCGCAGCACTCCCCGGCGCGAGAAGGAACAGTTGTCCTGGACGAAGTCCGCGGGCAGTCCTGCCTCGGAGAAGGCCCGGCGCTCGAAGGTCTCCCGGAAGTATCCGCGCCGGTCTCCGAAGGTCCGGGGTTCCACCAGAACCAGGCCCGGCAGTTCCAGCGGGTGAAAGGCGAAAGGCATCCTCATCCTCCCGGGGCGGGCGCGGGAGCGGCGCGGCGTCGGGCACGGCGGATGAGGATGACCGCGCCTGCCCCGGCGGCCAGCAGCAGCACGACCAAGGCGACGGGGTTGTGGAAAATCTTGGCGACGATGACCACCAGGAAGGAAAGGACCAGGGAGACCAGCAGCAGGACCAGGCTGAGTACCCCCCGGGTCAGCCCGCCCAGGAAGGGGAGGACGTCGAGGATGGCGGAGATGGGCGCCACCACCATGCAGAGCCCGATCCACATGCAGAGGAAGCCGACCGCGCGCAGGATCCAGGTGGTGACCCGGTACTCGGTGGTGAGTTGGGAGAGGGCCTGGACCCGATCTCCGGCCAGGGCCCGGAAGAACCGTTCTTCGCCGTTCCGGTACCAGGGACCGATCCCCGTGCCCCGGACCGCCCCGAAGGCGGTGACGCCGGTGCCGGAGGGGAGGGCGAGAAAGCTGACGCGCAGGTCTCCCACCCGGGGCGCGCTCCCGGAGCCGGTTCCAAGGTAGACGTATCGGCCGTCGAAACGGGGGCCCTGCCCGGAAAGCGCGGGGGAGGGGGAAGGAACGGCCGCCGGCGACGGCGAAACCGGGGGCGTCGCCGACTCTTCCGAGACGGTCCAGGCCACCGCGGCGGTTTCGGGACGGGGAACAAGGAGCTCGTCACCGAGGGAGAGGGAAGACCCGCCGGGGAGAACGATCTCGCCGGGAACGATGTCGTAGGCTCCGATCTTGGCCGAGGGGGCGAGAAAAGAACGGGATTCGACCGCGGGCGCGGGGTTGAAGTGCCCTTCCGGATGCTTGAAATCGGAGGAATCGGCCGGGTTCTCGGTCCATTCCCTGGAGTAGGTGTAGGTGGTGGTGGTCTCGCTGCCGCCGCCGATCTTCTTTTCGGTCCGACTTTGGCTTTCCTCTTTCCAGGCGTACATCTCCACCACCCGCTGCAGGGAAACATACGGCCCGGGGCGGAGAAATTCGGGGTCGCCGGTCAGGGCCTCGGTAGTGAGGGGCCCGCTGATGGAGATAAACGTTCCTTCGCCGGCGGAGGGAGGAGACCCGGCATCGGTGGGGACGCTCTCCCGGGCGACGCTTCCCCAGTTGGTCCTTCCCTCGCTGATCCAGAGGACGACGAAAGAGGCGAGAAAGAGCAGCACCCCGAACGCCATCCCCTTGAATGAGGCGACGATGTTGCTCCCGTAACCGGTGCGCGTGACCTCGGTGAACTGATCGGCCATGGTTTTGACCCTCCCGGTCCGAATTCGGTTGTGACCCTTACATGCCTGAATTATAGTCTAGCGAATGCACGATCGCCCGACAAGAAAATCGGAAAAACAGCCGGAAACTGCCGCCGGAATCGGCGAATTCGGCCTGATCGATCTGTTCTCCACGATCGTTCCTCCCGGCGAGGGAACGGTCGCGGGCATCGGCGACGACGCCGCCGTGCTGACCCGGGAGGGAGGCGAAGCCGGCTACCTTCTCCTGGCCACCGACTGCGTCTGCGAGGGCGTGCATTTCCTGCGGGAACAGGGGGCGGAACGGATCGGCCGCAAGGCCCTGGCCGTCAATCTTTCCGATATCGCCGCCATGGGCGGAGTCCCGCGCTGGGCCGCGGTGGGGTTGGGGATTCCCCCGGACCTGCCCGTGGAATTCGCGGTCGGGCTGTACCGGGGAATGAGCGCCCTGGCCCGGACGCACGGGGTGGGGATCGTCGGGGGGGACACCTACTCCTCGCGCGAGGGCGTCTGCCTGGGAGTCACGGTCCTGGGCGAAGTGGAACCCGATCACCTGGCCCGGCGCTCCGGGGCCGCTCCCGGTCAGGCTATCTGCGTGACCGGGACCTTGGGGAACGCCGCCGCGGGGAAGCACCTCGATTTCACCCCGCGCCTGCTCGAAGCCCGGTTCCTTACCGGCGCATTCCCGGTGGGAGCCATGATCGATATCAGCGACGGGCTGGGCGCCGACCTGGAAAAACTCTGCCGGGCGTCGGGTACGGGGGCGGCGGTCCGGTTGGAGTCCCTGCCGGTGGAGGGGGGCGACGGGACCGACGAGGCAGCGGCCGCGGCGGCAGCCGGCAGCGGGGAGGAGTTCGAGCTTCTTTTTTCCCTGCCGCCCGAACGGGTGCCGGAGCTGCTGGAGGTTTTCCCCCGCCGGACGGGGTGCCCCGTGACCGTCGTCGGGGAGATCCTGCCGGAAGAGGACGGCCTTTGTTTCACGTTTCAGGGGAGGCCCCGGAGCCGGACTCCGCGGGGGTACGATCATTTCCGGCGGGGGGAGCCGCGATGAGAACCGAAATCACCGCCGGCCCGGAAGAGACGGCCCGGCTGGGGGAGGATCTGGCCCGGAGGCTGGGCCCGGGGAGCGTCGTGGCCCTGACCGGAGAGCTGGGCGCCGGGAAGACCTGCCTCGCCTCCGGAATCGCCCGCGGGCTGGGGGTCCGGGAACGTTACCTCCCATCGCCGACCTTCGTTCTCGCCCGCGAATATGCCGGACGTCTGCCCCTGTACCACCTGGATTTTTACCGCCTGGGGAAGGGGGCGGATTTCCGGGGGCTGGGGCTGGACGAATATCTTTTCGGGGAAGGGGTGACGGTGATCGAATGGGCCGATCGGGCCCCGGAACTGATCCCCCCGGGCGCGGTCGCCGTGGAACTGGAGTATCTGGACGGATGCCGGCGGCGGATAAAGATTCATGAAAGCCCTCGGGATTGAGACTTCTCACGGGACCGGGCGCCTGGCCCTAGTCGGCGGGGGACAACCGCCGCGGGAAGGCGAGGGCCTTCCCGGGAACCGGCATTCGGCTTCTCTTGTCCGCCTGCTCGAGGAACTCCTGAATCGGGCCGGGTGGAGAAAGGAAGACGTGGGCCTGATCGGGGTGGGAACGGGTCCGGGTTCGTTTACCGGTCTGCGGGTCGGCCTCGCCCTGGCCGGAGGGTTGGCCCGGGGGCTGGGCATACCGCTCTACGGCGTCGGAAGTTTCCCCGCCGCCGCCGCCGGGTTCGGCGAGGCCGAAGAGATTTCGGTCGTTTCCGACGCCCGCCGGGGCAGGCTCTATGCCGCCCGCTTCCGAAGGGAAGCAGCGTGGGTGGAAACCGTGCGCGGCCCTGAAATCGTATCCGCCGGGGAGATCGGGGACTACGTCCGCGGTTCCCTGGCGATCAGCCCGGACGCGGAACGGTTGCGGCGGGAGCTGCCCGGTTTCGCTCCGCGGCCCTGCCGCCCCTCTCCCCTGGCCGTGGCCGGGCGTGCCCTGGCCCTGGCCGAAGCCGGGATTCTCCCGGCGCCGGGGACCGCGCTCCCCGTCTACCTCGAAACCGGGGCCTATCGGAGAAAAACCGGATGAGGACGCTCCCGGCCAACCTGTTCAAGACCTGGGCGGAGATCGACCTGGGCGCGATCGCAGGTAACATCCGCGCCGTCAGGGAACGCTGCGGGGCCGGGGTGAAAATCCTGGTGGGCGTGAAGGCGGACGCGTACGGACACGGGGTTTTCCCGGTCGCGCGGACCGCGATCAAGGCCGGGGCGGAATGGCTGGGAGTCTCCCACGTCAAGGAGGCACTGGAGTTGCGCGGCTATTTCCCGGAAGTCCCCATTCTCATCCTCAGTTCCGGGATGGCCGGCCACACCGAGTTCATCATCCGCAACCGCCTCACCCCCGTGGTCTGTTCCCTGGAGATCGCCCGGGACCTGGCCGCGGCCGCCAAGGAAACGGGCACCATCGCCCGGGCCCACGTCATGGTCGACACCGGGATGGGCCGGATCGGGGTATGGCACGAAACCGCCCCCGAATTCATCCGCCAGTTCGCCGGCATCGACGGGGTGGTCATCGAGGGAATCTGCTCGCATTTCGCCTGCGCCGACGAAGAAGATACCGCCTTCACCCGGGAACAGTACGCCCGGTTCCGCCGGGTCCTGGAAAAAGTCGAGGCCGCGGGAATCAGGGCCCCGCTTCGCCATATCGCCAACAGCGGGGCCCTCCTCAGTATCCCCGAAGCCGACCTCGACCTGGTCAGGCCGGGGCTGATGGTGTACGGGATCCCGCCCGCTCCCCACCTGACCCGGTCGATCGACCTCAAGCCCGCGCTCACCCTCAAGACCCAGGTGGCGTTTCTGAAGACCGTCCAGCCCGGCCGCACCATCAGTTACGGGCGCAGTTACGTGGCCGGCAAGGAAACCCGGATCGCCACCCTCCCCATCGGCTACGCCGACGGCTTCAGCCGGGCCCATTCCAACCGGGGCCAGGTCCTGATCCGCGGGGAACGGGCCCCGATCGTGGGCAACGTGACCATGGACCAGCTCATGGTCGACGTCGGGCACATCCCCGGCGCCGCCGTCGGCGACGAGGCCGTACTCATCGGGCGGCAGGGGGAGGAGGAGATCACCGCCACCGAGTGCGCGGAACGGATCGGCACGATCTCCTACGAGGTCCTCTCCCAGCTGGGGAAACGGGTTTCCCGGGTCTATCTCGACGGGGAAGAAGCAAAGAGCAGAGGGCAGAGGGCATAGAGGAAGAGCCCACCGCAGGACCACTCTAGGGTTCAGGGTTCGGGGTTCGGGGTTCAGGAGGGATGCCCCCACCTCAGCCCCTGGAGATTCAGGAGTCCTTTCCGACCCCGTATTTCCCTTCCTTCATGAACTTCATGGTAAAAACCACAGATTTCGCAGACTAAAGATCAAGATTACGCAGATTGGGAAAAGGGAGAGCGCTTCTCTTGTCTCTGCCAAGGAATTTTCATCCCGTCTTCAATCCTCTGAAATTCTCTGCGCCCTGTGGTAAGAAGCAAAGTATAAAGGCATAGAGCAGAGCATTTTCTCCCTATCTGTGAAACCTACCTGCCGCAGGCAGGTTCGTGGACTGTTTCTGGGGCCGAGGTGGTGGGTTCTGACCTGAACCCCGAACCCTGAACCCTTTCTGCACCTGATTACTCTGATTAACTCTGAAAGAAGAAGAATTCAGGAGTCAGAATTCAGTATTCAGTAGCCCCCGACCTAACCCCCTGAAGATTTCTGCACCTGTGAGAAGCATAGGGCATGGAGCATAGAGGACAGCATCTTCAGTCCGTCTTCAATCCTCTAAAATCCTCTTGGGCTTCTTGTGCCTCTTGTGGCTAACCCTCTCCCCTTCATGAACTTCATGTCCTTCATGGTAGAATTCCATTTCTGAACCCTGAACCCTTTCTGCACCTGATTGCTCTGATTAACTCTGATTGAGTGGAAATTTTCGAATAGCGCTATCGAAGCACATCCCTCCTGAGGTCTGAGGGCTGGCTAGGAGTCTTATCCTATGCTCCATGCCCTATGCTCTATGCTTCCTCCCCCGAATCCTCTTCCGCCGGAGGCGGCGTCAGACGGAGCTGCCGGAAAGCTTGCGCTGAAGCCGGTCGAGGAAGGTCCGGTGGTGTTTCCCCGTCAGGTTGAGGTGGTGGTAGACCTGGAGCTTGGCCCAGTCCTCGATGAAGAGCCAGACCAGGCAGTAGCCCCAGACGTAGCCCACGTACAGCCAGGGGATCTTGGCCACGAAGATCCCGAACCCGACGATCAGGGCGGCGAGGGCCTGAGTGCCCAGAATCGCCCCCAGAAGGATCGGGGCGGGATAGGGCTTGGAGAAGAAGGGCTGCCGGGTTCGGGCCACGAAAAGCGTCAGATGCCCCGCCACCGCCAGCTTGAGATAGATCAGGGATTGGAGGACGGGGCCCGACAGTCCGAATATCTTCATGGCGATCAGCAGCAGCCCGAAGGTTTCGGCGACCCCGATCAGTCCGAGCGTGGAAGAGAGGGTGAGGACGCGTCGGAGGTTCCAGCGCACCGGCTTGGGATCGAGCCAGGTGTTGTCGTAGGCGATGAACATGATGGGCAGGTCGTTCAGCACCGCCAGGAGAATGATCAGAACCGCATTCAGGGGATAGAAGTTGAAGGCGATCATCGTCAGGGTGACGAAGAACAGGATCCGGATGGTCTCCGTGATCCGGTAGATGGTGTAGCTGTTCATGCGCTCGAAGATGCGCCGCGACTCCTCGATCGCGCGCACGATCACGGAAAGCCCCGGCAGGGTCAAGACCAGGGCGGCGGCCGACCGGGCGGCGTTGGTGGCGCCGGAAACCGCGATGCCCACTTCGGCCTGCTTCAGCGCCGGAGCGTCGTTGACCCCGTCGCCGGTCATGGCCACGATATGGCCCCGCTTCTGCAGCGACTTCACGATTCCGTATTTGTGCTCGGGGTAGACCTGGGCGAAGCCGTTGGCCTGCTCGATGGCATCGACGGTTTTCGCCCCCAGGTTCTCGACGTCCTCGTCCTCGCTGAAGGTCTTGTCCGCCGCCAGGATCCTGGTTCCCAGGCCCAGCTTGCCGCCGATCTCCCGGGCGATGGCGAGGTTGTCCCCCGTCACCATCTTGACGTCCAGTCCCTGTTCCTCCGCCCGGCTGATCACCTCGGCGGAATCCTCCCGGGGAGGGTCGGAGAGAGGGAGAATCCCCAAGAGGGTCCAGGCGCCGTCGTCTCCTTCGGCGCGGGCGACGCCGAGGGTGCGGTACCCTTTGGCGGCGAATTCGTCGACGATCCGGCGCACCTCCTTCTCCGTCTCCGGGTCCGGCCGGCTCAGCCCGAGGATCACCTGGGGCGCCCCCTTGGTGACGCGGAAGGTCTTCCCGTCCTTTTCGATTTTGGCCTCGGTGCGCTTGTGGACGGGGTCGAAGGGGACGAAGTCCGCCTGCCGGTAACCGCCGAGCGCGTTCCGATCCGCCAGGCCCTTGATCACGGCCTGGTCGATGGGGTCGGGGTTTTCGATCTCGGAGGCCAGGGCGGCGGCCAGCACCACCGCCTGTTCGGCCGTTCCCCCCACGGTCTGGATTTCGCCCAGGGTAAGTTTGTTCTGGGTCAAGGTCCCGGTCTTATCGCTGCAGAGGGTATCCACCCCGGCGATCTCCTCGATCGACTGCAGCCGGGAGACGATGGCTTTGTCCTTGGACAGGGTGAGCGCCCCCAGGGCCATGGTCACGGAGATGACCGCGGGGAGCGCCACCGGGATCGAGGCCACCACCAGAATGAGGACGAACTGGAAAACCGTGATCAGGTGGTCGCCCCGGGCCAGCTGGAAGATGACCAGCAGCGCGGCCAGGCCCAGGCTGATGTAGATAAGGAAATCCGCGATATGCAGCACCGCCTTCTGCAGGTGGGAGACGGCGCCGGCTTTCTCCACCAGGCGGCCGATGCGGCCGAAGCGGGTGTTCATGCCGGTCCCGATGACGAACGCGGTCATCTCCCCCTGGCGGGCGACCGACCCGGAGAAGACCGGCGCGCCGCTCTGCTTGTTCACCGGGAGCGATTCGCCGGTCAGGGCCGACTCGTCGACGCTCAGGTATTTGCCTTCGTCCAGCTTGGCGTCGGCGGGGATGATATCCCCCTGGACGATGCGGACGTAATCGCCGGGGACCAGTTCCCGCGCCGGGACCTCTTTCCAGGCTCCGCCCCGGCGGACCTGGGCCTTGAGCGCCAGTGCGTTCTTGAGTGCGTCGAGGGCGTTGTCGGCCTTGCGTTCCTGCCAGAACCCGATGACGGCGTTGAAGACCAGGAGAAAGACGATGATGTAGAGCTCTTCCCAGTGCCGGACCACGGCCGAAAGGATCGCCGCCACCTCGATCATCCAGGGGATCGGGCCCCAGAAGAAGGAGAAAAACTTGAGCCAGACGCTCTGGTGTTTTTCCTCCATCTCGTTGTAGCCGTACACGGCGACGCGGGCCTGGGCCTCGGCGTCGGTCAGCCCCTCCTCGGAGGTTTTCAGCTCCCGCCGCAGGTCGTCCAGCGCCATCTCCTCCAATTCCCGGTCCTTTTTCCTGATTTCTTTTTTATTCTCGGTCATGGCTGTTCCCTCGCTGGAGCGGTATCGCTCCCGCGTGTCAAAAGATCCTGTTTCGATTCATTCACCCGTATGCGTTCATGATAATTTCATTCCGGCCAAACGCCAACCCTTAAGGTGGGGTAGGGAGGAGAGAGGGTTCAGGGTTCAGGGTTCAGGGTTCGGGTAGGGATTAACCACAGGGGACACAGAGGGGGGAAAGAGAGGGTTCAGGGTTCAGAAATGGAATTTTACCATGAAGGACATGAAGGACATGAAGTTCATGAAGGTAGGAAAATAAGGGGCCGTGGTGAGGAAGTTTCTTGCTGAATTCTGAATTCTGTATTCTGAATTCTTCCCCCAACCAGAGTAATCAGGTGCAAAAATTCCCTATTCTGGTGGTATCAGTCGCGACCTCAAGTTGATCGGGTCGCCACCACGATTCGATTGGAGCAGATCCTGTCATCCATTCTTTAACCAACGGCGGTGACAGCCGCAGCCCCGTTGAGGCGACGCGCGAAGCATCGATAGTGTGGAGCAACCTTGTTGTGCCCTCAGCTTGTCTTTTCCACGAGGCGTCCGTTGATGTACTTGTGCAGGACGCTGGAGATAAGGGTTTGATACGGCAGGCCCTCGTGCACCGCCGCCTTTCGGAAGTGCACCAAGTCGCGTTCGGTCATCCGGATGTTCACCCGCTTGTCCTTCCGCAAGGTGGCACGAGCGGCCTCGCGGTAGCGAACCGCCTCCTTCTTGAAATCCGGTATCTGCTTCCATTCCCCGCGTTCGACGGACTCAAGAATGTCTTTTTCTTCCTTTGTCAGTTTCATGATGCAGCACCTCCAAGATACAGCTTCGTCATCTTTCGACTGGGAACGATCGTCTTCATGAAGATGACCTCGTCATCTTCAACAAACGGCACGACGCAGACATACCCCTCGACATTGACGATGAAGATCCTCTGGCCGGGGTACTGCTTCTGGTTGGGATGCTCGATCGTATCGAGCAACCCGCCATGCGTCAGGTGATAGACGATGTCTTCGAACGTGACGCCACGTTCCTGCTTCAGCCATTCGTTCTTCTCATCATCCCAGTCAAACAGTGGCATGATGCGTATATATCACGTTGTGTGCACTATGGCAACAGGAGTTTCAATCTTCTCCGGCACAACGGGACTGCGGCTGAACCTTGTTAGGCCTTCTTCTCTCGACGTTTCGTATTCCAGAATTCTCGAGGTGAAACGATCTTCATGCCCTTGATCTGCGATAGGCCAAGTATTTCTTTATCGCCTGTTACGAATAACTCGGCGCCGCCGTGATACGCCGAGCTGAGAATAACGACGTCATCGCGATCCTTTATGGAAACGTCAAGCACCTCAGACGCATCCCATTCGATCACGTCCGGGCTAAAAAAATCCGTTATGTCTTTCGACAAGGAGGCTGGGACCTTAAATTTCTTCGTCAATACGCGCCGAAGCTCGATCAGGAGGGGTTCGGATACGACGATCGTGTGTGACGCGATAACCTGACGCAGGATATCAGCGCAAAGTCCACGAGTTGCTAACGCACTTGCCAGGACGTTGGTATCGAGAAATATCCTCACGACACGTCAGCGAAGACATCATCATCGGTCAAATAGCCTTGTGCTTCGGCATAAGGCATGATGCGTCGCCGAAGCGAATTCAATTGGTTCAAGCGCAGTTGTCTGCGCAACGCTTCGCGCGCGACCTCGCTCCGGGATTTGTGTGCCCTACGGCTGGCTTCGTCGAGCAACTCTTGCAGGTCGTCATCAAGGCGAATCGATATCATGGCCGTTTTCATGTTATACAATGTATGACGTTCGAGCGGCTTTGTCAACGGGAAATTATTGGCCGAACCCACCGAGCTCAGCGAGGGCGCGAAGCGCCATTCGCCGAAACGCCCTGGTCGGCCGGTTTCAGACTGTAGCGTTTACCGTCCCTGACACTCTTGAAAACAGCCTCGTCTCTGGTGTAACCGCCACTTCGCGAAATGTCGCAAAAATCTACCGGGTACCGGCCTTCCTCAAATGAGCGTTCCACTTCGCCCGCGCGGACAAATACCAGCAAACAATACCCTTCTGAGTCCGCGTGGCGAAATGCTACGGAGCGGCCCACTTCCTTTCGAACCCGGGCTTCCGGGGTGTACGGTGCGAAAACATAAAAATGCTCCCACGGAAAATCCGTATAATCCGAGAGTTTGATAACCTTCCGGCTTTCGGCATCTGCCACGAACCGTTGCCGCTGAAAACCAGAGTCGCTATGACCGCTACAGCCACTGAGGAGGACAATAATGGAAACGACGATCACTCTCATACGGCTAACATAAAAAATCATCTGCTCAACCCAACCTCTTCGAGGTTCCGGATGCGCGAAGAAAGGGCAGGGTGGGTCAGCGGGATTGCCTTACCAGGAGTTTTTATTAATTTTTCCGCAAGGCGTTTTCGGCCGGCTTGAGCGGCTGTTTGGATTTTATTTTGCTTCATAATCTCTTAATGTCTTTTTCGCCCAGTGGAGCAACCTTGTTGTGCCCTTCGTCAGTCATCAAATTCAAGCCTGCTCACCTTTCCTTCGGGATCAAACCCGATCCGCCAAATGATCGGGTAACCATCTGGATTTCCGAAATGGCCCACGTCATACCTCATGCTGTCCGCCATGTTGTCCTGTGGAGATCCGAGGAAGGCGATGATCTCGGATTTAGTCATGCTGCGAATGTGCCCTCCGATGACGTCGCGGTCATGATTGGACAGAGAGGCGAGAAGTTCTCCGCGTTGTTCTGGTTTCGATCGCGCCCATTCCTCATGAAAATGTGTCACGACCTGGTCCCCAGCACTACGGCATGCAGGACTGCTTGCGGTCAGCAGTGCGGCGAGGCCAATCAAAAAGGGCCGTATTTTCATCTTCTTTCTATGCTATGCACAACGGGGTGGCGACAACCGCAGCCCCGCGTCTCCGGCGCGGCCGAGCGCTTGCGCTCTCCCTCAACTCGACCGTCCGCGGTCAAGTTGTAGGTAAGCAGCGCTTTGTTCGGGTCTTGGTCATTTCAATCGCCATGCAGCTCGAGTGCAGCTTTCAGTGCCTCGTCCAGCATGAGCATCTTCTCTCGATGAAGCGTGCTGACGAAGTCAGTGAGCATGGATTTCGGAATACTGACAAGCTCGTCGCAATGGATGCCGCAGTCGTGCTTCATCCCTTCGTCCGGACCGATCAGTACCTGTGTTGTTAATCCCTCGTATGCTGTGTAGACGGGGGCACAGATGACCGTTGCGAACCGCGAGTCGATCAGCACTTGTCTGCTGACGACGGCAAACACCCGGAATTTCCGGGGGTCGCGGGATGAGGGGCGCTTGACTCGATAGAGTTCGCCGCGCCTCACGGGGATACCTGGTAGGCCAGTACGTCTTCTGCCTCGGCGTTGAGCTCATCGGCGTGCTGGTTGATGATTTCCAGGTCGCGGCGTTCCGCTTCGGTTCTGGCGAGATCGGCGAGGAACGCGCGCGCAGCACGTTCGAGGAATTCCGATCTGCTCCGAAATTCCGCGTGGTGACGATCGATGAGACCGAGCACCTCGCCCGACAGTGTGATGGATGTCTTGACTTTCATACTACTAGGGTACTACCCGCCCTGCTGGTGTCAATGTCGATCTTGTGGCCCGAACACCCGCGTATCAACCGCGGCCGGGGCTGGCGCGAGCGCTGCCGCCGAAGACATCTGCAGCGCGAGTGACAGCGCCGTATCGTCGGCTGCATATGCTAGTTAGGGCTCACGCGGCTGCGATGCCTCGGGTTGCTCTCGTGATCCCTTGTGTATCTGCACCTGGGGAACGACGTGCACCCCCAAAACTTGCCGTAGCGTCCATCGCGGACCGTGAGGAGACTCCCGCATAGCGGGCACTTAGGCGAACGCGATCTCGCGCGAGTCTGATTGCGCCTGCTCCCTTTGCGAACTCCCACACGGCGGCGCTTGCCGTTCATCAGCTCCCAGTCCACGCTTGCACTCATGATGTTCTGCTTCGGGGTCCACTCTTCGCACAACTGCGGCCCTGTTTCTTCAGTCAGCTTCTGAGGAAGCATCTTCTGAAGACCACACTCACTGCAGGTTACCGAGACCTTGTTCGAGTAGTAGTCCACGGAGAGGCCAAGTAACTCAGAGCCACAGTCGGGACAACAGACACCGTGGAAGCGCAGTATCTCAAGTAGCTCCTGCTGGGTGACCAAACCAAGCCTCCGCACGTGAGCCCGCACTGGCACTCCGGCCCGGAGATGGGCGCACACGACTGTGAAGTACCTAGTGGTGATCTCGGCCCAGACTCTCTCATGACCGACATCAGGCTGAAGCCCGTGATGGAAAGCACAGAGGGCAACCAGATTCTCAGGTCTGTGGGAACCGCCTTTCGCCAGAGGGACTCGATGATGTACGTGAATCTCAGTTCGGCTTGGACAGCCGGTTATCTGACAGCGTTCGTCTCGTGCCAGGACAATCCGTCGCACGTACTGCCAGTAGGGTGGATAGCCTGGCCAGTAGTCGAAGATGTCCTGCAATCTCCTGTCGCGATCTGTAAGCTCAGCCTGCGGATCATGGAAGTCCCTCAGTTCCGACTCGGATGGAGGAGGATTCTTGGCAAGCCACTGCTCCTTGGCCTTTACAGCCTCGCCCTTACGGCGTGCAATCTCCCCATTCAGCGAGGAGGTCGATACTGCCAGTACGATTCCGGAGATCAGGGCCAAGGGCAGACCCACGATCGGCGCACCGAAGCTCGTGATGACACCCAGCACGATGACAATCCAACACCAGACCCGTGTCGTCACGACTCTCGCGCGAAGGCCAGCAGTAGAATAGGTCGCAGCGAGCTCCTTCGCTAGGTCGCCTGCAGCCCGTTTCCACGCCTCGGCGGCGATGAGATGCTCCTCGTAGAGCCTTTGGTACTTCTCTGGATATCGCGTGCGCTGCAGTTCCACGAAGCAAGTTCCACACACCCACTTGCCGTGGTTGAGTCTCACAGCATTGTCTGGCGACGCAGGTCTGTCGCATAAGATGCAGTTCTCGGGGACTGCGCCGCTGGAATCAGCGCCGGTATCACAGACTCGGTTAGCTTCGATGAGCGTTCGGACATCGACGTGCCTGATGTATTCAAGGTACGGGTATCTGTCCCGCCAATCGGTCTGCATGGTCCTCTCTGAAACCTCAACTCAGCGTGAGTCCTAACGCTTAAATCACCAGCAAGACGCGAAGCGGATTGTCTGGTGCATTATTTTGTTCGGCCTCTTTCTGTGTTTTTCTGGAGCAGATGTGATGGTTATCCGGTATTGTCGTATTTATTCGTCTGGACCATTTGAGCCAGTTTGTAATGTACTCCCCAGCTATTGCTGTGTGATTCAAGGAACCTCCTTCTCCCAAATCTGTCAGATCACTTTCAGCTGTTGAGTGGCTTCTCGCTATTCGAGCCATTGAGTAACACCATTTACTAATTCTGCCACATTCCAGCCTCGAACTTTCAAGGTAACTAGACTCTCGGAGAATACCCGACTGTCACCAAATGCAGACCGCTGGATGGCCAGACAGACAAGGTGGCTCGGCCGAGTTATCGCCACGTAGGTCTGGAGCAGCCGCTTGCTGTCCTGGACATTGATGTCGTCGCCGTTCGATCGCTGTCCGAGGAGCCACGGCAGTATTCGCTTCGACGAGTGCCCGTTCCAGTAGGTGTTGAGCAGCATCGTTGCCAGATGAGTCTGTCCCTTTACCGAGTGAATCGAGCCAAGCATGATGTCGACATACCGCTCGCCATCCTCAACCCGATACATATTCGGGTCAACATCCTTCGAGGATGAAGAACCACCAGGCGACAGCGAAGGATCTACCTGTTCCCAGGAAAGGAAGTTTGTAGCCTTGTCGGGTGTGGTGTCCCCCTCGCACAGAGCGCTAGCAACGGCGAGAAACCGTGCTTGGTGCTTCTGCCAAGCCTCAGATGATAACGAAGCCCCCTCGATCAGGAACGCACGGATCAATCCTCGATAGGAAGCGATCGCGTCAGTTTCTGTAGCTAGCGCTTCAACAACCGCACGATGGCTCCGTGGTCTTCGTCTGAGGCTAGCCACGTTGCCAATGAGACTGGCGAGTCGCGTTAAGCCAGATGCTATCTTCTCGACACCTGGGGCAAGGTCTTGGCTGGCTCGCGCTGTAGCCTGTGCAATCCGGATGTATTGGATGAGGTGCTTGGGATGCAGCTCTTTCCGTGATATCTCAGCGGAATACCCTTCCCAGTAATGCGGTACCGTCTTTGGAAAGTGTTTGTGGTCGCAGCCAATATCTGGTGCATCTTTATGAACCGCGCCAACTGCAGCGACCGTCCCTTCTGCCAGCGAGTCGTCATTGAATGTATTCAGAACGTGTTTCCCATAGGCATCGAGAACGCCTTTGGTGCTGTCATCAGGGAAAATGAAGACAGCGTGCGGACATGTCGCGGGTGCTCCCGTGATAACACGAGGTCCCACACCGTGGAGCCCATCCGCGCTAACAGCCATGAGGGCAAATGGTGAGGCCAGGAATGCGATATCCGCCCCAAAACGAAAACTGTTGGGGATACTAAGGCAGCGATCATGATCAGGAAACGGATCTTCTGTGCTTTGTTGAGCATTGAAATCGTCGAAGATAGCCTGGTTTGGATCGCCGACCCGTTGGACCACTATGTCTGTCGACGTGCGTGGGAAAACCTCGTTGATCATGGAGCACTGGAGCTCGAAGGTGTCTTGCATCTCGTCGATGATGACGAGTGGGAAGCGCTGCCTGAGCCAGGAGGCTACTTCGGGGACATCCTCCAGCAGGGCCCGAGCCCAGACAAACATCTCGTCATAGCAGAAGTACCCGACACCAGCAGCCGTCTCTATGGCAAGAGTAGCAAGCTTGTAGCTGTTGGATGCAGCCTTTGCAGGGAACGATCGGCCACCGAGGTCGAAGTTCAAGTCACGATTACATATGCGCAGACTATCAAAGCCACTTCCTTTCTTTTCCAGGTAGTTCTGTATTGTCCAGTACTCTCGACCGATGACACTGCGCCGATACGCTGTCGTCACGTCATTGTCAACGGTTGGAGACGGATACCCATTGGAGTTTAGCCAAGGTAGGGCCAAGAAACGGTTCACGAATCCATGTATCGTGTCAATGAAGTGGGGATAGTCAAACAGGCGCTGCCCGATGATCGTGCCCCCCAGCCGCCGCTGGATCTCCTCACGTGCAGCGTTAGTGTGGGAGAGTACGCAGATGCCCCTGGTACGATACGGCCACTTCCGCACCAACATTGCCAACTTCGCAACAACCAAGGTTGTTTTGCCGCTGCCCGGACAAGCTGATACGTCAAGCGTCGAGAGTGCTTTCAAGAAGTCCACGCGAGGTGCATCGAAATTCCGCAATCCCATCGTTGCGCAGATCCACTCGATGTCGCTGTCCAGCAATTCTGGTAGGAGCAATTCAGCCATTGCTCTCCTCCGTGGAAGGCGGAGAAGGTGCGGGAACCGGCGCTTCGCGGCAAACGTAATTAATCGACTCAACTATATAGCTCGGGATTTTTACGCCAAATGCGCCTGCATCGAAGTCAGCCTCGCCAGCCGCCTCTATAAGCATCTGTGCGAGGTACTGCGCAGCGACGGCCTTTGAGGCCGATCCAGAGTAGAACAACTTGTAAACTCCGCTGCAAAGCACTTCACGATCTCCGTTGGCCGCCGCCTCTATCTCCCGAAACGCCACTCGAGCATCCGCCTTCACGTCTTCACGGGTCTTTTCATCGGCGTTGATGGGATCGTCATTCTTGGCGAGGGAAGCAGCAATGAATACCTCTTCGGCAAGACCGGAGAAAGCGATGTCGTATTCCAACGTCCAGTGGTCTGCGACGAATGTCCTCACGGATTGCCCGTCTCCTGAACGCAGACGTGCGCGCCATTCCTCCAATTCTTGTTCCTGTGTCTTCTCCTCGCTGCCAAAGTCACGGAGCGCTTTCCATCGGCGCTTGGAGCTTTCCCATTTTTCGTCTTCGTCACCGGTAACCAGGCCTAGGATGTCCGGTGCGCAGTTGGGCATCACATCCATGTCCGCTACGCAGGCAACAGGGACCGACACCACCTGGCCAGACTCATCAGACCGCTGGAAAATCCGGCTGAATCGTCTGAGCCCTTTTCCACCAACATCGACAATCGAGACGCCATGCTCAGTAAGGTCTTTTCCGATTAGCCGAGCGAGGACAGGTATGAGGATCGCCTCAGCGATTCCTTCGACGATCATGACCCCATGAGCAAAGAACAGGTTTGCCTTGGTGACATCCAAGAAGCGCTCAAGGAAGCGATAGTCGCCCTGCTCGAGATGTGTCTGACCCGGAGCAAGAGAGAAAGCACGGCATCCTTCCAGGAGAGCAAGGTTCTGCAAGGGTATCTTTGATGCCAGATTCGGGCTGTGCGTCGACAGAAGGACTTGGACAGATCTTGATGCTCCGTTTACGTCACCAATGGCTGCTTTCGTCAGGAACTCCATTAGTCGAAGCTGCCGTTGGGGGTGAAGGTGCGCCTCCGGCTCTTCGATAAGTAGCAACGGCAAGCCCGTTGGTTCGCGGCCCAGGAGCAACAGCTCGCACGCCATGTAGAGCAGGTTGTTTGAACCGAGGCCATAGTGGCCTCGGGCTGCTTCAGTGATCTCTTCGAAGAGACCGAGCTCCAGGCGTTCAAGAATCTGGCGGAGGCGAAGCTCTTCGCTTCCACCCTCGCTGATGTTGATCTTGCCTCGAAGCCTATCTCCTATAAGAAACATTGAGGACAGGTACTGCGTATTGATCGCCGTTTCGGCTCCACTGACGCCACCGTGTCTCTGCACGTTGTAGCGGAAGTAGTCGGAAAGGCCCAACAAGCTCAGACGTTTCACAGCGTCGTCGTCGGGCGGGAGAATGTCGGTGTCAAGCGGGTCGCCTTCGCGAATCTCGGGAACGTTGGCCAGGATCTGTGATAGCCGGGAGCCTCGGCCCGGCGACAGCTCCCGTTCGGCATCGCGCAACGGACGCAGGTAAGCTGTTGATAACATCTCGCGAACCGATTGTTCGAACGAGGGTCCGGCACCATCTACCCCACTGTGGACCGATACATCGAGCCACCTACGATCGCCAGGCGTAGCGCTGAGTCTCCTGGCTGTCCAAGTGACGAATATGGCTACGTCCTCACCCGCGTAAGACAGGTACTCTACGAAAGCAGCCTTCTCGACGTCATCGAGCCCGCTGAGCTTACAGCAGATGGAAATCTCGTCCGATTGGCTACCAGCACCATCGATGTGGAAATCCTCTGGCTGAACTCGGATGTATGTCTGGTCGCGCGTCAGGAGCGCATATCTGATCGCATCGATGACGGCGGACTTGCCGCTGTCGTTGCGACCCACCAAGGCTGTAACGCCATTCTTGAGTTCGATATCGAGTGCTGCATCTCCTTCTCCAAAGAGTCGGAAATTCTGCACATTCAGATGAGATAGGTACATGTCACACTCCACAAAGGATTTCAGCGATCCGCATCACAGGTAACCACGCCGTGCAAATGGGCGACAGCCTCCGAACTCGAATTGAGCCCCGAGACTCGTCATCATAAAACAACTTTCCATGGGCCAATATAATCGGCCGAACGCTGGCGAAGCAGCTCGCCGTTGAGCCGACGCAAAGCGTCGGCTCAACGCTTACGCTCAGGGGCGTCGGCGCGATAGCGCCGACGTCCCTTGGAGCGTATTGTTATGCCTATTTTGAACGTATTTCTTCGCCAATCAGTCTTTGTTGCTTTGAGCTTTGAATATAGTCGATTAACTCAAGCTGACGGGATTCTGGATTTAAATAGATCAACTGTTGCCAGTGTTTTGGGATTTGCTTACGCGCCTCCAACAAACCAGAGAGGAAATCTTTACCTTGACTTGAATGATGATTAAGCATCAAAGCCTCAAACATTTCGATTGCTGCATCAAATTCCTCTTGGTTAGCTCCTTTCAAAAAAAGTAAAGTAATTTTGTGTCCATCAACGCTTTGCGCTGTCACCGAAAAAGAACGAGAGAAAATTGATTCTTTAATTTTACCTCCATGAACCACAACAAATCTTTCTATTTCCGGGTTGGCGCCAAACATCTTCTGCCATAGTTTACTCGTCGCACTCTTAAGCATCACATAATGGTCTTCTGCCATTTTCTTTAGAATGGTTTCGAAGTAAGGCTTGGCGATAAACAGAATGATTCCGGTAGGTATTAGCCAGTCCAGAGCCATGAAGGGGCCTTCCGATTCACGGCGAACTATTTTAGCTTCGACATCCATTTCTGACAGGTCATCTACAAAAGAATGGAATATCTCTTCCGGCGCTTCCTGATCTATAAGCAAAGATATAGAGGTTCGTTTTTCCATTGCAATTACCGAGCAATTGAGGGCATAATTTATAATTCTACACAATCTACAATTGCCTGTACCCGATGGCAAAAGTTTACCGGCGAGAGGGGAAAACGTCAATATTTTGCTGTTTTTTTCCTTTTTCAAGGTGAGTAAGCTTGCTCCAAAATTAACGGTTGGTTGATATACCACTTAAAATACCCTGGTTATATTTAGTGATTTCTCCCTTTCCCTATCTGCGTAATCTTAGTTTTACCCTGAAGAACATGAAGTTCATGGAGAAGAGAAAATATGGGGTCGGAAGGGGCTGCTGAATTCGGAACGGGGCAATCAGCCGCGGCGGAAGACATCTTCGCTATCGGCTGCATTGGCATGTTAGGCACCTCCAGTGTTGTCTACGTTTACTCTGACTTTTTTTTTCAGCCTGAAACCAATCCGCCTAGTTATCACCGAACGGACGACCTCCCAGAGCTGATAGGCTTCCTTGCGTATTCGATCGCTGAATCTCCATAGCGCAGCTGGCGTATGTCTGCGAATCTGAACTCGTCCGAGCGTGGCCGCGACAGCCGTGGCGTACCAACATGAATCACCCGGTTGGGATTGAGCTATCCAGGGCATGTGCTCGCACACGCTGGGATGGCTATTGCGAAGCGGGAGGCGGCAGGCGTCATAGTAAGGACAACTTGAGTGGCACTGTCCAGAAGGTGAGAATGAACCAGTGTTATCGAGATGTGCGCACACGAAGTCCTGCTGCGCCTGCAATGACCGGGTATAGATGCTAGGCGCGTTGCCGAGGGCATCCGGACCAGACGGATCGAAAGAGACGATGATGTCTCGCGGGAATACCCCGGAAACAGGGACTCGCTCCTGTAACACGTCACAAGACGGAAAGTCGCGTTGAAGCGCCTTAACTGAGGTGTGGTTCGCGGTTGGAAAGACAGAGCGGACGTCAAAGAGTGGATCAGTCAGTCTGCGAACGAGTGCGCGACGGATTGTAGATCCCACGTGTATAAGCGCTCCCTCCAGTAACCCCCGGCCTTGGTGTATCTGCTCAAGACTGGGGAGATCATGGTCCAGGATTGTGGAGATGATACGAGTGACGGACGGTTGATGTACTCGTTGGACAGTTCCAAGGGCCGAATCATAGTCTTTTCCTACCTGCACCTCCGCGTGAAATCTGCGGGCAAGCTCGATAAGGGCCGGTCCGGGATGAGTGGTGAGCAGGGCAAGTGTTCCAAGTGCCGCTGTGATGAACGCCGGCGGCGGATAGCCAAAGATATATTGTAGAGTTCTTTCAGCTACCCGATAGGGGAAGACGGGCGGAGGATCGAATGATGCGGTGGCAATCGTCTGGCGCACTTGCTCCTCGGCCAAAAACGCGACTGACTCCTCAATGGAGCGGGCGCCCAGATGTAGCCGCTCCGGAGCTCTGCTCCCGTTGGGCCAGGTGCACTCTACGTCAAGAGTCACGATGGGATTAGGAACTTTTTGAGTCGCATATGCGCGCGTGGTATGTAAGAGACTAATCCCGACTACTTGAAAGTCGACGTCCCAATCTCTCCCGATGGCGTCGGTTGGGGCGTCCTCACCATCAAGGTCATTGTGAAGGTCGAGCAGAGTTCTGATGTTGGTGCGCTCCTGTGGAGTGAGGGCACCCGCTCCCACGCTTGTTCCGTCGGCGTTGCGAAGAAGCGTCTTCGAGAATGGCGGCAAGAGGTGCTGCGTGAACGCGAACGATTTGAATCCGGACACAGTGGTGACGTTTTGAAGGTAGTGCCAGTATTCGTGAAAGAAGATATGGAACAAGCGCGGGTCTGCTACTGGGTTGTCGTCCGGACCGGTGATGAAGGGAGTATCCGCATCGAGTGTCAGCAAGAAATGGTTGGGCATGTAAGCGCCAGCGGCGGTCTGGAGATGTCTTTCGATGAGAGTTCGGAGCGACATGTAGCCCTCGGTGTCTTATCGATTCCTGCTGGAAGTTGTGTCATATGTGCCTAACATTTAGTTCACCTGCTTTGCTGTGACGAAACGAAGTGTAGGCTTGGCGTAAAAATTGCGTATGCAGTTTTTATGACAAAAGCAATGTCAGGTGGAACTTGTTGTTATGCCCCTTATTTTACTTTTTCATACATTTTAGAATAATACATGAAAGGCTCTTTCCAAGATTCATAAAATCTAAGAAGGACGGCTAAAGAAGGCAATCCATTTTTTGTTAAATTTTTTGATGAAGTAGGCATTGGTTTCCCTGATTTTATGAAATCGATTATTAGTTGGTCAACTTCCTGTTTTGTAAATTTACCTTTCTTAGTATTTAAAATATTAATATCATATCGAGTACAAAACTTTTCAAAATATTCAAATCTTTTTAATATAGTACTTTCACTATACGGAAATGATTTAAAGAAAATAGACCTGCTTTTTATAATTCTATCTTTACCTTTGAAGTATTTATCTACGGCACATGAAATATCTTCAATAGTAACGAATTCATTTCTTGAAGTTATTTCAGCTCCAATGATTTTTTGATATTCGGCTAAAGACTTAAATAAACGAGATATAACATTAGAAGTCGGTAAGTCATTCTTTGAGCATAAATCCTTTTGCGTTATTTTTCCATTTTTTTGGATAAATATTTCTCCAGCGTTTATTGCAAGTTCTTTAGTCCAATTAATCCTAGTTCTTTTCAATCCAAAAAATTCTTTAACCTCTGAAAAACTTTTTAACTCAGGATAATGTACCAAAACACAAGGTAATGATGGTAAACGATTCTGTTTGGTCAAATCCTTCTGAAAGAAATTTCCTTGTTCTGATATATATTTTTCTAATGCAGATCGAATCGAATCTCTATCCCATTTAGGCAAACCTACTTCCAACCCAAATTTTTCTTTTAATTCAGTTAAACCACCATAAAATTTAAGAACATACGAAAAAGAAGGAAGATGATTTCTGTCTCTAAAAAAATCTACTTTTTTTAGAGTACCTCTTTGTGAAATAAATATTTTAATGATTTTATCAAAATCTTCTTTTGTTAATTCTTTTTCATTTAACGCAGCATCTTTTTCAACTAAATCATCTATATTATTTATTGGTTCACCTTGAAGAAATTTTTTAGCTTTTCCCTCTAAAATAAAATCATGGACTTCCTTGTCATTCTTTTTTAAATTACATTCTGCACAGAGAATTTGGCAATTCGATAATACAGATTTTCCACCTTTTGAATAAGGAACGATATGATCAAAATGGCAATTTATTTTAGTCGTAATTTCTTTTTTGCATATTTCGCATCTTAATTGTCCGTTATTCTTCTCTAGATTTTCTACAATTACTTTATACTGTATTGCATCTGAAAAAATTCTGTCATTCATATTTTATCCCATCTTTCTCAATCTGCGTAATCTCAGTTCCTCCCTTTCCCTTAATCTGTGAAATCTGTGGACTCCCAGAGGTGCCGAGGTCGGGGGCTACTGAATTCTGAATACTGTATTCTGAATTCTTCCCCCAACCAGAGCAATCAGGTGCAAAAATCCCCAGGGGCCGAGGTCGGGGGCTACTGACTACTGAAATCTGTATTCTGAATTCTTCCCCCGAACCCCGAACCCTGAACCCTAGAGTGGTCCTGCTGTGGGCTCTTCCTCTATGCCCCATGCCCTCTGCTCCATGCTCCTCTCCTGAACCCTGCATACTTTCCTCAATCAGAGTTAATCAGAGTCATCAGGTGCAACATCTCCAGGGGCCGAGGTCGGGGGCATCCCTCCTGAACCCCGAACCCTGAACCCTAGCGTGGTCCTGCGGTGGGCTCTGTCTTTCTCTATGCCCTATGCTCTCTGCTCCATGCTCTCCCCGCCCCTCACCACCCCTCGTAGATGTAGCGCTCGTAATGCTTGATCAGGGTTTCTTTCTCGGAGAGCAGGTACTTGACCACGTCTCCGATGGAGATGATCCCGACAACCTTGTTGTCCGCAACCACGGGGAGGTGCCGGATCCTTTTTTCGGTCATGAGGTGCATGCAGGCTTCCACGGTCTGTTCCGGGGTGACGGTGATGGGGTGGGGCGTCATGATGTCCTTGATCATGTATTCCCCGGCGGCGCGGTTCTCCAGAACCAGCTTGCGGATGAAGTCACGTTCGGAAACGATCCCCACCAGGTCGGCGTCCTCCACGACCAAGATGGTCCCGATCCCCTTGGCGGCCATCAGTTTCATGGCGTCGAGGGCCAGGGTTTCGGGAGAGGCGGAAAAAACCTGATCCCCCTTCGCTTCCAGGAGCTTGCTGATACTGATGCTCATCGCCACCTCCTCGCGGTTGGCACCGGTTTCGAAATGAAAGTACGTGTATTTACCGCCCGCCGGCGCTCGGCTCTCGATCCTTCATACCCGGCTGCGCTCCCGGTAGCGGGTGTGCAGCAGCCGGTGGGAGATCTCTCCCAGCGGGCGCCCCAGGTACTCCTCGTAGATTTCGACGATTTCGGGGTTCTGGTGCGACATCCTTAATTCTTTGCCTTCGTCTTCCTGGAAAATCGCGGCCATGCGGGCCGCCCGGACCCGATCGGTGGTAATCCGGGGTTGGCCGCCGCCGCCGATACACCCCCCCGGACAGGCCATGACCTCCACGAAATGATAGCCGCCCCGGCCGGCGAGAACCGCTTCCGCCAGCCGCCGGGCGTTGCCCAGGCCGTGGGCGACCGCGACCTTGAGCTCGACCCCCTCCAGAAAAGACCACTCCGGCAGGCAGCCGGAAAGGGGGACGACCGCTTCCTTGACCCCCTCCAGCCCCTCGACGGCGTCGACGTGGAGGTTGCGCCCGGGAAGCGACCGGCCGGTCACCAGGGCGTAGGCGGTCCGCAAAGCCGCCTCCATCACTCCGCCGGTGTTGGCGAAGATATCGGCCGCCCCGGAGGAAAGCCCCAGCGGAGAGTCGGCGGCGCTTTCGGGGAGGGAGGCGAAGTCGATCCCGGCCTGGTTCATCATCCTGCCCAACTCGCGGGTGGTGAGGACGTAATCCACGTCCTGGAACCCGGACCCGCGCATCTCGGGACGGCGGCACTCGAATTTCTTGGCGGTGCAGGGCATCACCGAAACCACCGTGATCTTGTCGGGGTCGATGCCCGCCCGGCCGGCGTAGTAGGTCTTGGCCACCGCTCCCAGCATCTGCTGCGGGCTCTTGCAGGAAGAGAGGTTGGGGAGCAGTTCCGGGAAGGAATATTCCGCGAACTTGATCCAGCCCGGGCAGCAGCTGGTGAACTGGGGGAGGGGGGCGGCCTCGCCGTCGCGCAGGGCCCGGCTCAGGCGCTCCAGAAATTCGCTCCCCTCCTCCATGATGGTCAGGTCGGCCGAAAAATTGGTGTCGAAGACCGCGTCGAACCCCAGCCGCCGCAGGCCGGTGACCATCTTGCCGGTGACGCGGGTTCCCGGGGGATACCCGAAACACTCGCCCAGGGCGGCGCGGATGGCCGGGGCGGTCTGGACGACCACGAACCGGTCGGGGTCGTCCAGCGCTTCCCATACGGGGGCGATCTCCTCCTTGCCGGTTATCGCCCCCACCGGGCAGACCGCCGCGCACTGTCCGCACTGGACGCAGGCGACTTCGTCCAGGTCGGACCGGAAGGCGGGCCCGATGACGGTCGAAAACCCCCGTCCCTGGGGAAAGAGCGCCCCCACGGTCTGCACTTCGTTGCAGACGGTGACGCAGCGCCGACAGGAGATGCATTTGCCCGAATCCCTTACCAGCGCCGCGGTCGAGGAATCCATGAAACGGGGGCGGCGTTCGCCGAGGTAGCGCACTTCCCGGATCCCCAGGGTCCGGGCCAGCGATTCCAGCTCGCAATTCCCGCTGCGTTCGCAGGTGCGGCAGTCGCCCTCGTGTTCCGACAGAAGCAGCTCCACCACGGTCCGGCGGGCGTCGCGCACCCGCTGGTTGTTGGTGCGGACGACCATCCCGTCGGCCGCGGGCATTACGCAGGAAGCCATCAGGTCCCGGTGCCCCTCGATCTCGACCAGGCAGACCCGGCAGGCCCCGATGCCCTGGACCTTTTCCAGGTAACAGAGGGTCGGAATTTTGATCCCTGCGGCCCGGGCCGCTTCCAAGACCGAGGTCCCTTCGGGAACCTCGACCGGAATCGAATCGATCTCCAATTTCAGCATATCCGCAACTCCGCCCGGATCGGGCGCCCGATCGGGATGCCGTCGTTCACCGGTTTTTCCTCATGTCATGCCTTGTAATCGCAGCGCAGGCAGCGCTTGGCCTGCCTGACCGCGGTTTGTTCGTCCCAGGGCAGCTCGACTTCGTCGAAATTATTCCTCCGTCTCTCGATCGAGATCAGGGGCAGATTTTCCCGGGGATCGGAGGTCGGGTCCTGGTCGGGATAGACCGGGACCGGAACCTCCCTGTCGTCCCGCCAGAAAGCGTGGTCCTCCCCGGTCAGGGCGCGGTCGATGGCCGCCGCGGCGCGTTCGCCCGAAGCCACCGCTTCGATGACCGACGAAGGCCCGCTGACCGCGTCGCCGCCGGCGAAAAGCCAGGGGACCGACGTCCTCCCCGAACTCGGCTCCACGGCCAGGTACCCGCGTTCGTCCCGGTCCGGGGAGACGCTCCCCAGCACCTCGGGGGGCGACGGGTTCTGGCCGATGGCGGCGATGACCTGGTCGCAGGGGATGACGAAATCTTCGGCATCTCCGGCCTCGGGTCGGCGGCGCCCCGAGGGATCGAAATCCCCCAGCCGCATGCGCCGGCATTTGAGACCCGTCACGCTCCCGCCGTCGCCGACGATTTCGACGGGGGCGGTGAGCATCCTCAGCACGATTCCCTCGTGTTCGGCTTCTTCGATCTCCTCGGCATAGGCGGGCATTTCCTCGCGGGTCCGCCGGTAGACGATGGTGACGCTCTCGGCGCCCAACCGGAGAGCGGTCCGGGCGGCGTCGACGGCGGCGTTGCCGCCGCCGCAGACGACGACGTTCCGCCCGACCGGGACCGATCCCCGGATATTGTACTCGCGCAGAAAGCCCAGGGCCTCGGTGACGCCCCGGTTCTCCTCGCCGGGAATGTTCAGCCGTTTGCCTTCGGGGGCGCCCAGGGCTATGAAGACGGCCTCGGCTCCCTCCCGCCGGAGCCCCTCCAGGGTGACGTGCCGCCCCAGCTCGACTCCGGTTTCGATGCGCACGCCGATCCGCTCCAGCATCCGGATCTCGCGGGCGAGGATTTCCCGGGGAAGGCGGTAGGCGGGGATGGCCTGGACCATCATGCCCCCGGGGCGGAACTGGGCTTCCAGAACGCGGGGGCGGTACCCCAGGCGCGCCAGGAAATAAGCGCAGCTGAGCCCGGCCGGCCCCGCCCCGACCACCACCACCCGGCGGGCGGCGTTGGCGTCGCTGCTGCGGACCTCGGGGACCTGGACGGTGACTTCCTGGTCGACCATGAACCGTTTGACGGACCGGATGGAGACGGCCCCGTCGAGCGTCGCCCGACGGCAATGGTCCTCGCAGGTGTGGAAACAAACCCGGGCGCAGGCGGCGGCGAAGGGGTTACGCTCCCGGTGCAGGCGCAGGGCTTCGGCGTAGCGTTTTTCTCCGGTCAGCGCCACGAAACCGGGAACGTCCACCGAAGCGGGGCAGGCGCTCTGGCAAGGCGCCCGGACCAGGGAAGGGCAGACGCCCGCCGGACAGCGGCGATACCGGATATGGTCCACGTACTCGTCCCGAAAGTGGCGGAGGGTGGAAAGCACCGGGTTGGCGGCGGTCTTCCCCAGCCCACAGAGGGCGGTTTTCTTGATCTCGTTCCCCAGCTCGACCAGGCGCTCGATGTCTTCCTCCTCCCCGTTGCCGGCGCAGATCCGTTCCAGGATTTCGAGCAACCGCTTGGTCCCGACCCGGCAGGGCGTGCATTTCCCGCACGATTCCTCCTGCACGAATTCCAGGAAGTAGCGGGCGACGTCGACCATGCAGGTTTCGTCGTCCATCACGATCAAGCCGCCCGAGCCCATGATCGCGCCCAGCTCGGTGAGGGATTCGTAGTCCAGGGAGACGCCCAGGTGCCGCCGGGGGATGCAGCCCCCCGACGGCCCCCCGATCTGGGCCGCCTTGAACGGCCTTCCCCCGGGGACGCCTCCGCCGATGTCGTAAATCAATTCCCCCAGTTGAATCCCGATCGGGACCTCCACCAGCCCGGCGGTCTTGACGGCGCCGGCCAGGGCGAAGACCTTGGTGCCCTTGCTCTTTCCCGCCCCCAGGGAAGCGTACCAGGCCGCCCCCTTGAGGACGATGGGGGGGATATTGGCGAAGGTCTCGACGTTGTTGAGCAGGGTGGGGAGGCCCCAGAGCCCTTGGTTGGCCGGAAACGGCGGACGGGGCCGAGGCTCCCCCCGGTTCCCTTCGATCGACGTCATCAAGGCTGTTTCCTCGCCGCAGACGAAGGCCCCCGAGCCGCGGCGGATTTCGATATCGAAATCGAAGCCCGACCCGAGGATGTCCCTGCCCAAGAGCCCCCGTTCCCGGGCCTGCCGGATCGCTCCCCCCAAGCGCTCGATGGCCAGGGGATACTCGGCCCGGCAGTAGACGTAGCCGTTGGAAGCCCCGATGGCGTGAGCGGCCACGGCCATGCCTTCGATCACGCTGTGAGGATCGCCTTCGAGGACGCTCCGGTCCATGAAGGCCCCGGGGTCGCCCTCGTCGGCGTTGCAGACGACGTTCTTGGGGCTCCCCTTCGCCCCCCGGGTCAGACGCCACTTCATCCCGGTGGGGAAACCTCCCCCGCCGCGGCCCCTCAGCCCCGATTCGAGAACGGTGTCGATGACCGCGTCGGGCGCATTCTCTTCCAGCACCCGGGCCAGGGCTTCGTAGCCGTCCAAGGCTATGTAGTCGTCGATCTCGGTGGGGTCGACGACCCCGCAGTTGCGCAGAACGATTTTCTTCTGCTTGCCGAAATAGTCGTCCCGGGATTTTCCGCCGGGCCGACCTTCCCCGGAGTCGCGGGGCAGGAGCCGCCGGACGGGACGGCCGTTCAGCAGATGCTCGCGCACGATTTCGGCCGCGTCATCGGCACCCAGGCCGCGGTAAAAAACCCCGCCGGGCATCACCCGGGCCACGGGGCCTTCGGCGCAGGGCCCCATGCACCCGGTGCGCACCACACGGTAGCGGCCGTCGAGACCGGTTTCCTTCAGCGTCGTTTCGAAGGCCCGGCAGACGTCCTCCGCTCCCGAGGCCAGGCACCCCCCCCCGGTACAGACCAGGACCTGACCGCCCTCGCCGTCGTCTTCGGCCCCGCCCAGGCGCGGGAGCAGGGCGGGGCGCAGGCGCTCGCGCAGGTCCGCCAGTTGCCCGCGGTCGGCAATGCGCCCGCTCATTCCTTCCCCTCCGCCTGGCGGCGATAGGAAGCGATCAGCTCGCGGACCTTGCTTTCCTTCACCCGTTGATGAATGTCGTCGTTGACCGTGATGACCGGCGCCAGGCCGCACGCGCCGAAACACCGCGCCACTTCCAGGGAAAAGAGCCGGTCCTCGGTGGTGCCCCCCACTTCGATCCCCAATTCCTTGCTCAGGGCCGCCAGAACCCGTTTTCCCCCCCGCACGTAACAGGCGGTCCCCAGGCAGACCCTGATCAGGAACCTGCCCCGGGGGCGGGTGGAGAAGAACGAATAAAAACTGACCACGCCCGCGACTTCCGAATAGGGCTTGTCCATCCCCAGACTGATCCGCTTCAAGACCGCTTCGGGCAGGTAACCGAACATCCCCTGGGCGATCTGGAGAACCGGGATCAGGCCCCCGGGCCGTTCCCGATAGTCGCGGACCAGCTCGTCCAGGCGGGAGAGCAGGGCCGGATCGGTTTCGGACGGGGCGCAGGCGCAGCCCACTTTCGTCTCAGCCATAAACGGATGCTCCTTTCCGGCTTCGGTTCGGCCCGTTCGCCTCTTCACGGCCGCGGGGCGGCGCAAAAATGATACCGGTACCGGCGAGCCGACGCCAGGAATTTCCATGGCCCGCGCCCTCGCAGGCGGGGAATTTTGTCTGGACAGTCGCCCGGGCCTGCGGTAATTGTATGCGGTTACACCGGAAGGGGAAAAACCATGGCTGCCGCCGGAAAAAAGACAGGCCTGAGATCGGACGCGGTCAAGCGCGGGCTGGAACGGGCGCCCCACCGCGCCCTGATGTACGCGACCGGGGTCGATCCGTCGGATTTGAAGAAACCCTTCGTCGGGCTGGTTTCCTCCTTTACCGACCTCATCCCCGGGCACGTCGCCATGCGGCCCCTGGAACGAGCGATCGAAAACGGCGTCTACGCGGCCGGCGGCCGGCCTTTTCTCTTCTCGGTTCCGGGCATCTGCGACGGTATCGCCATGGGCCACCCGGGCATGTACTGTTCGCTTCCCTCCCGGGAACTGATCGCGGACATGATCGAAATGGTTACCCTGGGCCACGCCCTCGACGGGCTGGTCCTGCTCACCAACTGCGATAAGATCACTCCGGGGATGATCATGGCCGCCGCGAGGCTGAACATACCGGCCATCGTCGTCACCGCCGGCCCGATGCTGGCCGGGCACCTGGGCGACGAACGCCTTTCCATGGTCCGCGCCACCTTCGAGGCCATCGGCCGGGCCCAGGCCGGAAAGATGACCGAAAAAGAAGTCGCCGCTTATGAAATCCAGGCCTGTCCCGGCGCGGGCTCGTGCCAGGGGATGTATACCGCCAACACCATGGCTTGCGTCACCGAGGCCATGGGCATGAGCCTCCCCGGGTGCGCCACCGCTCCCGCCGTGGGCGCGGCCAAGCAGCGGATCGCGTATCTGAGCGGCCAGAAAATCGTCGAACTGATAGCCAAGGATATCCGGCCCCGCTCCATCATGACCCGTACGGCCCTGGAGAACGGGATCGCGGTCGACATGGCCCTGGGGGGATCCACCAACACGGTTTTGCACATCACCGCCATCGCCCACGAGCTGGGGATCGAGCTGCCCCTGGAAACCTTCGACCGGATCAGCCGGCGCACGCCGCATATCGCCGATATGCGTCCGGGCGGCGAATGGATGATGGAAGATCTCGACCGCGCGGGCGGCATCGCCGCGGTCATGAAAACCCTGGGCCGCCGGATCCGGAACAACCCCACCGTCTCCGGCCTGGCCACCGCCGCCATCGCTTCCCGCGCCCGGGTCGTCGATCCCGAGATCATCCGGCCGGCCGGGCGGGAACACCGGAAAGAGGGGGGTATCGCCGTCCTCCGGGGCAACCTCGCCCCCGACGGAGCGGTCATCAAGCAGAGCGCGGTCGCGCCCGAAGCCATGACCATCACCGGAAAAGCGGTCGTTTTCGATTCCGAGGAAGCCGGGATGAAAGCCTTGATGAAAGGGGCGATCAAGCCCGGGTCGGTCGTCGTCATCCGCTACGAAGGTCCCCGGGGCGGCCCGGGAATGCGGGAGATGCTTTCCCTCACCTCCGCCATCGTCGGCATGGGGATGGGAACTTCGGTCGGGCTGATCACCGACGGGCGCTTCTCGGGGGGGACCAAGGGCCCCTGCGTCGGCCATGTCTCTCCCGAAGCGGCGGCCGGAGGGCCGATCGCCCTGGTCCGCAACGGCGACCTGATCACTCTGGATATTCCCAACCGAGCCCTTACCGTCCATCTGACCCGGAAAGAACTCGCCAAAAGGAGATCTCTGTGGCGGGCGCCGGCCAAAAAACTGGCCGGGTTTCTTGCCCGTTACGCAGGCCTTGTGAGTTCGGCCGATCGCGGGGCGGTTTTGGGACGATCCTGACCTTTTCCCGCCGCCGCACCGCCCGTCACGGGCGTTCCCCGGGATTGACTCGGATCGCAATCATGTACGGTTTGAAAGCGCAAGCGAAGGAGCTCGAATAATGAAAGGGGCGAAACTCCTGGTTGACTGCCTGGAAAAAGAAGGCGTCGAGGTTATCTTCGGTTACCCCGGAGGAGCCGTTATCGACATCTTCGACGAACTGTGGAAAAGCAAGAAGATCAAGTTCATCCTCACCCGCCACGAGCAGGGAGCGGCGCACGCCGCCGACGGCTATGCCCGCTCCACCGGTAAACCCGGTGTCTGCATAGCCACCTCCGGCCCGGGCGCCACCAACCTGGTCACCGGCATCGCGACCGCCTACATGGACTCGATCCCGATGGTCGCCTTCACCGGCCAGGTCTCTTCGAACATGATCGGCAACGACGCTTTTCAGGAAGCCGACATCGTCGGGATCACCAGGCCGATCACCAAGCACAATTACCTGGTCACCAACGTCCACGATCTTCCGGGGATCATCAAGGAAGCGTTTTTCCTGGCCTCCTCCGGGCGCCCGGGGCCGATCTTGGTCGATCTGCCCAAAGACATCCAGAAGGCCGAGACCAAGAACCGCTATCCCAAGACCATCGAGGTCCGCGGCTACAAGCCGGTCTACGAAGGGCATCCTCGGCAGATCAAGAAGCTGGCCGAAGCCATCGCCCGCGCCTCCCGGCCGATCATCTACGCCGGGGGCGGAGTCATCGCTTCCGGGGCATCGGAAGAGTTGCGGACCCTGGTCAAAAAAACCGGGATCCCCGTCACCACCACCCTGATGGCGATGGGGGTTTTCCCGGCCGACGACCCGCTCTCCCTGGGGATGCTGGGCATGCACGGGACCAAGTACGCCAACTACGCCATTCTCGAGGCCGATCTTCTGATCGCCATCGGAGCCAGATTCGACGACCGGATCACCGGGAAACTCGACGAGTTCGCGACCGAAGCCGAAGTCGCTCATATCGATATCGATCCGACGTCGGTCAGCAAGAACATCAAGGTCGATATCCCCGTCGTCGGGGACGCCAAATCGGTTTTAAAGGAGCTGAACAAGATCGTCCGCCGTCCCTCGATAGGGCCCTGGCAGCAGCAGATCGCGGCCTGGAAAAAGGAATTTCCGCTCAGCTACCAGCAGGACGGGCGTCTCCGCCCTCAGTACATCATCGAGCAGATCGATAAGCTGACCGGGGGCGAAGCCATCATCTCCACCGAGGTCGGCCAGAACCAGATGTGGGCGGCACAGTTCTACGGCTACCTTCATCCCCGGACGTTCCTCTCCTCCGGAGGCCTGGGGACCATGGGTTACGGTTTCCCCGCGGCCATCGGAGCCCAGCTGGGGAATCCGGATAAGCTGGTCTTCGACATCGCCGGGGACGGGAGCATCCAGATGAACATCCAGGAACTGGCCACCGCCGTCCACAACTGCCTCCCCATCAAGATCATCATCCTCAATAACGGGTATCTGGGGATGGTCCGGCAGTGGCAGGAGCTGTTCTACGAAAAGCGTTACTGCGGTACCGTCCTCGACGGCAACCCCGATTTCGTCAAGCTGGCGGAAGCCTTCGGGGCCGTCGGGATGCGGGTCACGGAGAAAAAAGACGTCGTCGGAGCCCTGAAGAAGGCGATCAAAACTCCGGGCCCGGTCATGATCGATTTTCGGATCGAACCCGAAGAAAACGTTTTCCCCATGGTTCCGGCCGGAGCCAGCCTTCGGCAGATGATCAACGGAATGGCCTGAACCGGGCGCGGCCCAGGAGCATAACGACATGAAAGAAAGTAAATCCACCAGGCATATCATCTCGGTCATGGTCGAGAACAAGTTCGGCGTCCTGGCCCGGGTTGCGGGCCTCTTCAGCGGGAGGGGGTTCAATATCGCCAGTCTCGCCGTCGGGGAAACCGGGGACGCCTCCGTTTCCCAAATGACCATCGTCGTCGACGACCTGGGAAATCCCCAGATCATGGAACAGGTCGAAAAGCAGCTCAACAAACTGGTCGACGTCATCAAAATCAAGGACATGACGAGCGAGGATTGCGTCGGGAGGGAGCTGGTTCTGGTCAGGGTCAAGACCACGGCCGCCACGCGCGCCGAAATTTTGGAGATCGGCGGAGTTTTCAAAGCCCGGATCCCCGATATATCGCGGGACTCGGTCGTTTTCGAGCTGACCGGAAGCGAGGGTAAGGTCGGGGCTTTTCTCAACCTCATGTCCGCCTACGGCGTCCGCGAGCTGGTCCGGACCGGGCAGATCGCCATCGCCCGATAACGCTTGCCCCGGGGGGGCCGATCGGAGATACTTAATAGTTTTTGGAACCGAAAATCGGAGGAAGCGAAGATGACCCAGGTCCTGTACGACAGCGACGCCCGGATGGAGGTCCTGACCGGGAAAAAAGTGGCCGTGATCGGCTACGGAAGCCAAGGCCACGCCCAAGCCCTGAACCTGCGCGACAGCGGAGTGGAGGTCATCGTCTCGGAACTTCCCGGCACTCCCAACCACGACCTGGCCGTCGAACACGGATTTCAACCCATCCCCGCGGCCCGGGCCGCCGAGGAAGCCGATCTCATCCATATCCTTCTCCCCGACGAGGTCCAATCCCGGGTGTACCGGGAGAGCATCGCGCCCGCGCTGAAAAAAGGGAAGGCGATATCCTTCTCCCACGGCTTCAATATCCACTTCAGCCAGATCGTGCCGCCCCGCGACGTCGACGTCTACATGGTCGCCCCCAAAGGCCCGGGCCACCTGGTCCGGGAGACCTTCGAAAGCGGCAGCGGGGTCCCCTGCCTGATCGCCGTCTACCAGGACGCCAGCGGGAAGGCCCGGGAGTTGGCTCTGGCACACGCCTGCGGGATCGGCGGGGGGAGGGCGGGGATACTGGAAACGACCTTCGCCGAAGAAACCGAAACGGACCTGTTCGGAGAGCAGGTGGTGTTGTGCGGGGGATTGACGGAGCTGGTCCGGGCCGGCTTCGAAACCCTGGTCGACGCCGGATACCAGCCCGAAATCGCCTACTTCGAATGCCTGCACGAATTGAAGCTCATCACCGATCTCATGAACAAGGCCGGCATCGCGGGCATGCGCTACTCCATCAGCAACACCGCCGAGTACGGGGACCTGACCCGGGGACCGCGGATCATAACCGCCGAGACCCGCAAGGAGATGGAGCGGATCCTGGGTGAAATCCGCAACGGCGACTTCGCCCGGGAATGGATTCTGGAGAATCAGGCCGGCTGTCCGGCCTTCAAGGCCATGGCCCGGCGTCAGGCGGCTCATCTGATCGAAGAGGTGGGAGCCAAGCTCAGGAGCATGATGAGTTGGCTGAAATAGAACCCATCATCGCGGAGCGTTTGCCCCGCTCCGACCAGAAAAACATCCTGGTCGTCGAAGACGAGGACCTGTTGCGGCAGGTCCTGCGTCGCTATCTGGGCCTGTTGGGTTACCGGGCCCGATCGGCTTCGACCGCCGCCGAGGCCCTGGGCCTGGCGGCGGAGTCCCTCCCCGATGCCGCCCTGATCGACTGCCATCTCCCCGACGGCACCGGCCTGGAACTCTTCCGTCGCTTGACCGACCGGCACGGCCAGTTGCCCGCCATTCTCATGTCGGCTTACGACCTGTCCCGCGCCGAAGCCCGCGAGGCGCTGGAGACGGGGGTGACGGGCTTCATCCGCAAACCCTTCGGATACCCGGAGCTGCGGCGCACCCTCAAAATCCTCTTCCGCAAGGGAAAAGGACGGATGGGCCTGCGCAAACCCGGGTTCTACACCAAGACCGGGGGCGTCAACACCAGCCCCCGGTACCTTTCGCGGACGGTGTTCCGGAAGATATTCCGCAACGGGCTGGACATGGGCGGTCACGTCCATTTTCACGTGCGGGGGCACGAGGACCACCTGATCCTGCTCTGCGGCCGGCACGCCATGGGAAAAGTGATCGTGAAATCGCCCAAATGCGGAAAAGGAGAATGCATCCGCTGGGACCGATCTTCCTTCGCCGACTGCAACCCCGAAAGCGCCATCAGGGATTTCAGCGACGCCATCGAGCTGGTCAGGGTGGACGCGGCCGACTACGAGATGTCCTGGCCGACCCTGGCCGATTTTCTCTGCTGGCTCGAACTTACCTACTGAACCCGGGGGGGAAAAGCCTGGCGCCGCCCGCCTTCCGCGGACGATAATGTCTTATACGGGGATCGGCGTCCGCGATAAGGAGAAGCGACATGACAGCTCGAAGCCAGAACAACCGGGTCATTATTTTCGATACCACCCTGCGCGACGGCGAACAGTCGCCGGGAGCGAGCCTGACCATCCGGGAGAAGCTCAGGATCGCCCGGCAACTGGTCAAGCTGGGGGTGGACGTGATCGAGGCCGGGTTCCCGATCGCCTCGGAAGGCGATTTCGAAGCCGTGAAATCGGTGGCCGGGGAGATCAAGGGCACGACCGTGGCCGCTCTGGCCCGGTCCCTGAAAAAAGACATCGACCGCGCCGCCCAGGCGCTGGAGAAGGCGGAAAACCCCAGGATCCATGTTTTCCTGGCCACGTCCAAAATCCACCGCGAGTTCAAGCTGCGTAAAGCCAAAGACGAGATCATCCGCCAGGGGGCGGCGGCGGTCAAGATGGCCCGCGCCTATTGCTCCGACGTCGAGTTTTCCCCGGAAGACGCTTCCCGAACGGAACCGGAATTTCTGGCTCAGGTCGTCGAAGCCGTCATCGGCGCCGGGGCCGGCACCGTCAATATCCCCGACACCGTGGGGTATTCCACCCCCTCGGAGTTCGGGGACCTGATCGCGTATCTCTACGGAAAAGTGGCCGGCATCGAACGGGCCGTGATCAGCGTCCACTGCCACAACGACCTGGGGCTGGGCGTGGCCAATTCCCTGGCCGCCCTGGAAAACGGCGCCCGGCAGGTCGAATGCACCATCAACGGCCTGGGCGAGCGCGCGGGAAACGCTTCCCTGGAGGAATTGGTCATGGCCCTCAAGGTACGGCGGGACATCTGGGGGCTGACCACCGGCATCCGTTCCCGGCAGATATACAAGACCAGCCGGCTGGTGAGCCATCTCACCGGCCTGGCGGTCCAGCGCAACAAGGCCGTCGTCGGCGAAAACGCGTTCGCTCACGAGTCGGGGATTCATCAGGACGGCGTGTTGAAGGAACGTTCCACCTACGAGATCATGTCCCCCGAAGACGTCGGGGTGCCGACCAGCACCCTGGTGCTGGGCAAACATTCGGGGCGGCACGCCTTTCGCGATCGGATGAAAGCCCTGGGCTACCGCATGAGCGAAGACGAGCTGGAGAACGCCTTCACTTCCTTCAAGGCGTTGGCCGATAAGAAGAAAAACGTCTACGACGAGGACCTGGAGGCGTTGATCGACGATATTCTCACCACCGGCCCGCGCATTTTCGCCCTGGAATATCTGAACGTCACCAGCGGCAACCGGACGGTACCCACCGCCACCGTGCGCCTGAAGAAGGGCGCGGAGACGTTTCAGGACGCGGCCTGCGGCGACGGGCCGGTCGACGCGGCCTGCCGGGCCATCGACCGGATCACCGGGATCAAGGGGGAGATGAGCGACTACGAGCTGCGGGCCCTGAGCCAGGGGAAAGACGCCGTGGGCGAGGTATCGATGATCGTGCGCAGCGGGCGGGAGACCGTATCCGGACGGGCCTCGAGCACCGACGTGATCGAAGCCAGCGTCCGCGCCTACCTCAACGCCGTCAACAAGCTGGCCGCCTCCCGGAAGAAAGCGGCCCCGAAGCGGCGGGGCCCGCGCCGGAGCGCTTAAGCATGGCGATCGTAATCGCCCTGATCGTGCTCCTGGCGGGGTTGGCGGCGGGGAGCTTCCTCAACGTCTGCATCCACCGGATTCCGGCCGGCGAATCCGTGGTCGCTCCCCGCTCCCACTGCCCGGCCTGCTCGGCGACGATCGCCTGGTTCGACAACATTCCCATGCTCAGCTACCTGATTCTCAAGGGGAGGTGCCGATCCTGCGGGGAGCCGATTCCGCTCCGATATCCCCTGGTCGAGGTGGCGACCGCGGGGCTCTTCGCCTGGAGCTATCTCTATCTGCTCTTTCACGGCGTTCCCCTGAGGTACCTCCCGCTCGTGCTCCCGTTCTACTGGTGGTTCGCCGCTTCGCTTTTGGCCCTCAGCGTCATCGACATCGGGCACCAGATCATTCCCGACCGCATCACCCTGCCCCTGGGCCTGGTCGGCTTGGGCTTCGTCCTTTTCCTGGCCTGGCTGGGGAGCGAGCCCTTGCCCGACGTCATCCTCCGGTCCCTGTTGGGGGCGGCGGCCGGGGGTGGAGTCCTCTGGCTGCTGGGGACCCTGGGCAAGGCGTTGCTCAGGAAAGAAGCCATGGGGATGGGGGATGTCAAGCTGATGGCGGCGGCCGGGATCTGGCTGGGCTGGGAGATGGCGCTTTTCTCCATCTTCCTGGGGGCCGTGGCCGCCGCCGTCGCCGGCCTGGTCCTGATCGCCCTCGGGCGCCGGGGCCGACAGGACCGGCTTCCCTTCGGTCCCTTTCTTTCCATCGGATGCTGGCTCGGCCTTCTCTACGGTTGGCGCCTGGTCCGTTGGTACCTCTCGCTGTACGGTTTCTAAGTCCGAACGCGCCGCCGGCCGAGGCCGGCGGCGGCGGCGGCGGTGGGGGTGAATATGGCGGACAAACCTCGACGCGGAATCGTCTTCGGAATCGCCGCGGCGGGTTTCATCCCCACCGCGGTTCAGGTCATGCTCCTGCGGGACCTGACGGCTTTGGCCTCCGGCAACGAACTGGCCCTGGGACTGGCCCTGGGTTCCTGGCTGGCCTGGGGAGCCGCCGGCAGCCTGCTGGCCTCCCGATTCCGCCCGACCCCGGCCGGGCTGGCGCGGTTTCTTCTTCTGGGCGCGGCGCTCGCTCCCGGGACCATGATCGCGGTCAGAAGCGCGCCCCTGCTCCTGGGGCTGGTTCCCGGGGAAGTCATCGGATTCTCCGGTTTGCTTCCGCTCTACCTGTTGCTGCTCGGCCCCTTCTGCGTCTTCAACGGCGCCGTCTTCGCTCTGGCCTGCCGGGCATCGGGCGCCGGCCGGGACGCGGGATTATTCTACCTGGGCGAGGCCCTGGGCGCGGCGGCGGGCGCGGTTCTGGCCGCACTGCTTCTGGGAAAGGCCCTTACCCCTCTTCAACTCGCTTTTGGGGGGGCGGGGGGCTACTGTCTGGCCGCGGCGGTCGTCTCCGGATCGAAGCGTTTCCGGGCGGCCACGGCGGCGGCGGCCGTTATCCCGGCGGCAGTCGGAATCTCGGCCGGCGCCGAAATCGACCGCGCGCTGGTCGCGGCCCGTTGGGACGGCTACGGCCTGGTCTCCATCAGCGGATCCAACTACGGGGAACTGGTCGAAGTCGAGAAAGAGGGGCAGATATCCCTGTTCCTCAACGGGATCCTGGCCGCCGCCTGGCCCGACCGCCACGGGGCGGAAGCGGCGGTTTATCCGGCGCTGTTGGCCGTGGAAAAGCCTCGACGGGTTCTGCTGGCCGGGGGCGGCCCGGGAGAACTGCGGGAAATTCTGCGGTCCCCCCGGGTGCAAGAAGCGGTCTGGGTCGAACCCGATCCCGAGGCGGCGCGGGTTATGGCCGGCTTCCCCGGGACCGGGGCGATATTCGACGATCCGCGGGTGAGGATCGTCCATGAAGATCTCCGGGTTTACCTGGGGAGAGCCGGGGGCGCCTTCGATCTCGTCCTCCTGGCGCTTCCCGATCCGGTCAACGCCTCCGTCAACCGCTTCTATACCCTGGAATTCTACCGAGCCATCGTTCGCCGTTTGGCTCCCGGGGGGATCTGCGCGTTTTCCGTCACCTCCTCGGAAAACTACATCGGCCCCGAACAGGCCCGTTTCCTGGCCGCCCTGCAGCGGACGGCGGAGAAAGCCTTCGCCGGGGTGGAACTCGTTCCCGGGGATCCCTGCAACTTTATCTGCGCGCGGGGAAAACGCGCGCCCCTCGACTACAAGCTGCTGGCCGCCCGCGCGCGGGCGGAAGGGCTGCATCCCCTCGCCGTAGCGGAAGGAACGCTGGAGGACCGGCTGTCGCCGTTTCGGACCGCGGCCTTCGGGAACGCGCTCAACACCGCCGCCGGCGCGGCGGTCAACCGCGACCTGCGCCCGATCTGCTATTACTACAACGCCGTCCTCTGGAGCGGCTACTTCAAAGGCGGGGCCGCCACCTGGTGGAGCCGGATCCTCTCCGCCGCTTCGGCCATCGCCTGGTGGTGGTTTCTGCTCCCGGCCGCGGGAATCGGAGCCGTCGGCGCCGCCGGGCTGGGACGGAGCCGGCCCGCCGCCCGGGCCCTCGTAGCGTGGGGAGCCTGCACCGTCGGCTTCATCGGCATCCTGCTCCAGATCGTGCTGATGATCGGTTTTCAGGTCCGATACGGAACCCTTTACCGGGACCTGGGTTTTCTGGTGGCGGGGGGCATGTTCGGCCTGGGCGGGGGAGGGTGGCTGGGTTTGCGCCTGGACCGACCGACCGGCGATCCTTTCCGGCGTTTTCTTCTCGTCCTAGCGCCCGCCGGGCTGTTCACCTTGGCGTCGGCGGCCCTGCTGGTCGGATTCCCCGGCTTGACCCGCTGGCAGTTTTACCTCCTGGCCGCGGGCGCGGGGGCGGTGGGGGGGCTTCCCTTCCCGACCGCGGTCAGGGTCTTGACCTGGACCGGGACGGCACCGGGAGCGGCAGGGGGAACCGCTTATGGCGCGGATCTGGCCGGCGCCGCGGGCGGCGCCGCCCTGGTGAGCGTGGTCATGATCCCGCTGCTCGGCCTGCCCCTGACCTGCCTGAGCGGCGCCCTGGTGGTCTTGTCCGGCTGTCTGGCCGTCGCTTCGGTCCGGCGGCGGGGCTGATCAGCCTCCGGGGAGAGCGGGACTGGCGGGACCGTATTCGTATTCCTCGTCCTCCTGTTCCTCCACCTGAGGCTCCAGGGTGACATCGGGGCCCGGACCGTACGATTCGAACCAGGGCTGCATCGCCCGCATCCGCTCCAGGTTGCCGTCGGCGTCGTCGCGGTCGACTTCGTCTTCCACCAGCTCGGCCAGCGTCTTTTCCGGCCAAGCCCGGGGCACGAGCTTGACGGCGTCCACTCCGGAGCCGGGGGGGAAGGAAAGCCATATTTCCACCTCTCCTTCCCGCAGGGGAAGGTCCACCGCCCTGGTCCAGTCGTAGGCATCGGCGCGGGGAGGATATACCGGCCGCTGGTCGAGGATCGTTCCATCGGGGCCCTTGACCATGCATCCTATCGGCGCGGCCCCTCTCCCCAGCAGGTAGAGCGTATAGATATCGTCGTCTTCAATCTTAACCGCGCGCCCCCCCCACTCGGCGGCGGGGCCGGAAGCGGTCATCCTTATCCCATTGGTCTTCTTCCCGGGAGCGCCCTCGTCTCCTTCCCGGTAAGCCGGGGATTTCTCCAGCAACTGCTCGGCTTCGACGGTGATGCCGGGGAAATCCCCTATGTTGGCCAGGGTCTCGTCTTCCCGGCCGACTCCTCTTTCCTGAAAACCCAGGCGGAAGAGCAGATCCAGATAATCCTCGGCGGCGGCGGCGTGACGGATGATGCGGAACCCGTCCATGCCGGCGCCGGGAGGAAGCTCGAACTGAACGTGATGACGATCTCCCTCCATGAAAAAAGCTCCCACCGGGGTCCAGGAAAAATCGTCGGTGGAAAGCGCGGGAAAATAACTTTTATCGCGCCCGTAATCGAAACCGACGATCTGGCGCAGCCCCCCGAAAACCCGGGCCTCGAACCCGTAAAGCCCGGGACCGGGCAGGTCCACCTCGTATTCGAGCGCGGCCCCGCCGGCGCCGGCCGCAACCCAGCCGGTCCCGGAATAGGAACCGTGTTCGTCCCCGCTCTGAACCGTCCAGGACCCGGCGGCCTTCTGAAAGCGTTCGCACTCCCGGAGCAGGAAAAACCCGGGAGCGACGGGGAGTTGGTCGAGCAGATCGAGGGCCCGGATAACGCTTTCGGCCTTTTTCCCGTACCGCAGCGCCTGCTCCGGCTGGAACCCGGAACGGGGCGCGAGGCTGGGGACGGCGTCGGTGATCAGCTCGAAAGCGTCGAGCGCCCCCTCCGGGGGCACGGTGACGGTGATGTCGTGCGGGCCCGGAGAGAGCTCGAAATCGCCCACTTCGCGCCACTCGAGTTCTCCTTCCGAAGACGGCACCCGGACCCGGCTCTCGTCGATCATCCATTCCTGTTCCCCCCCCAGGGAACGGACCTGCAGAAGATAGGTCCGGCGGGCGGGCAGGACAAAACGGAAGGTGATCAACCCTCCGCCGGCGCCGGCCTGGAGATAAGCATCCCCGCTGGGGACGCCGTAGCGGAGCGTGACCTCCTTCTTCACGCCGGTGGAAAAATCGGCCTTTTCGGCTTCGAAACGCAGATAACCCGGTTGGGATATGATCTCGATGTAATTCTGAATGGTCCCCGGCGAATACAGGCGGGACTGGAGCCCCGTAAACCGGGCCAATTGCGTGACCCAGTCGGCTTCCGTGACGGTTTCGGCGCCGCGGACGGCGCCGGGCGGGCAAACCCACCCCGCCGCGATGAGCAGAAATACCAATACGCGGTTCATTCGAATCCTCCTCGCCCGGCGGAGGGCGTCGCGGTTGAGGAAAATAACCCTTGCCCCGCCCCGACGGTTTGTCCGGTCCCGGAGCAGCTCGCTTCGACCTCGCCCCTTAAGACCTCCACCTGCGACCTGCCGGAGGGACCGGCTTTCACTCTGAACTCGGCATTATGAGATAATACCTCCAAACCGGGAGCGATGACAACCATGGCGTCTCCCGTCCGGTTCTCCCCCGCGCCCGCGGAACAGACCACCCGGCCCCGGGCGACCCCGATCGCGGCGGCGGCCTTTTCCTCCGGGGAAAGGCACACGCACCGGCTGAGCTGTCGCACCGAGATCCGGTTGCCGGCGGGGTATTTCAATTCCAGGGACGATCCGAGCGGCGTCTCCACGACATCCCCGGCTTCCAACAGCAACCCTTCCCGGACCGGGACCCAGTTCCGCTGACCCCGGGGACGCACCCGCGGCGCACCCAGGCAGCGGAGCACGACCGGTTGCCCCCGGGGACGGAGAAGAGGCAGGGGGACCCAGAGAACGGTGCCGGGATTGAGGAGCGAGTTTTCTTCCTCGACCTCGTTCCAGGCTTCCGGACGGACCAGGGCTTCGGCGGCGAGGGTGTCCGGGGTGTCGCCCACCCGTACCAGGATACCCCGGGAGGGGAGATCCCCGCCGCTTCCCGAAAGCAAGGCCGCCGCCAGGAACAGCGAACGGATCATGGGCCGATCTCCGGAGAAACCACCAGCAAACGCGGCCCGCACGGAGGCCCTTCGAGCCCTTCGGCGGTGAGGGAGCTCACCCTCCAGAAAAAGGTTCCGGGCGGCAGTTCGCTGCCCACCCCATCCGTCCCCGCCGCCAAGCGGTCGTCGACGACCACCGCAAAGTCGCGGTCGGCGGAAATTTCCAGACGGTACCGCGCGGCCCCGGGAACCGCGCTCCAGGAGAAAGGACGGGACAACGGGTCGGGCGCGACCACGGCGCCGTTCATGGGGACGATCAGGCGGGCGGGCGGCGGGGGCAGGGGGGAGGGCGGCGCGGCGGCACGGGCCGAGAAGGCCAGCAGCGCGAACAGTCCGGCGGCAAGCGGTTTCATTCTTGGATTTTCCCGTCCTCCTCTAGGCGCAGTATACTTGCGGGCGGGGAGGGTTTTCATCATTTTTCCCGATCGCCGGGGCAGAAGAGCCGGAATGGAACCGGAGCATGTATTCTGCTATTATCGGAACATGATCTCACGGGAGCGGAAAAGCGAGACCGGCGCAAAAATACCGGCTCTCCTGGTCGTCGACATCCAGAACGATTTCGTCGAGGGGGGGGCCCTGGCGGTCCGGGGCGGCCGGGCGGTCGTGCCCGTCATCAACCGGCTTATGCCTCTCTTCCCCCTGGTGGTCGGTACCCGCGATTGGCACCCCCGCGACCACGGCAGCTTCCACACCCAACACCCCGGAGCTCAACCCTACCAACTCGGGGAACTGGGGGGACACCCCCAGGTGATGTGGCCGGTTCACTGCGTCCAGGGCAGCCCGGGAGCGGAACTGCTCGACTCCCTGGATTGGCGCCGCTTCCGCAAGCTGTTCTCCAAGGGGACGGACCCGACGGTGGACTCCTACTCCGCCTTCTACGACAACAACCACCGCAACCCCACCGGCCTGGGAGCCTTTCTGAAGGAACACGGCGTCTCGGACCTCTTCATCGCCGGGCTCGCTCTCGATTATTGCGTCCGCTTCTCCGCCGCGGACGCGCGCGAATTCGTGGACGCCGTTTACGTGATCGGAGACGCCACGGCCGCCGTTTCCGTCGAAACCGAGCGGGAAACGCTGGCTTTCCTGCGGGAAAAGGGCATTGCCGTCATCGACTCGCTCCGGGTGCCCTCGATTTTGAAGAAACGGGGATTCGACCGGGGAATCCCCCCGCTCCGGACGCGGCACGTGCGGACAACGGAAAAGGACGGATCATGAAAACGCTCTACGCGATTCTGGGCGCGGCCGTGGCTGCGGCTGCGGCCGCGGTGGCCGGGGCCGACGAGGTCGTGCTCGAAAACGGCGACCGCCTCACCGGCAGCGACTGCCGGATCCAGGGGGAAACCCTGACCATAACCACGCCGTGGGGAGGAAAGGTGTCCCTGGATACCGGCGGAGTCTCCAAGGTGCTTTTCGCCGAACCCGTTCCCGTCCTGTATGTGGACGGGGGGGAATTCGAAACCACGGAGCTGCTTGCCGCCGACTCTCCTTTCAGCCGTTTGAAATCGGCGAACCCGGCCCCGGTCAACCCCTGGTCCCTCTCGCTGGCCCTGGGATACGGTCTGGCCGACGGCAACTCCAACCAGAGCGATTTCAACGGCGCCCTGGACGCCGGCTACCTGGTCGAGGACATCAGCCGCTTCACCCTGGGGGCCCGCTACGCGTACGGGAACGAAAAAAAAGAGGGGGAGAGCCGCCGCGATACCACCGACAACGGGCAGGCATGGCTTCAGGCCGACGTCTTCATCTTCGATTTCAGCTACGCCTACGCCCGTTCCCAAGCCGGGTTCGACCGGATGAAGGACCTCACCCGCCGGCTGGAGAACGGGGTCGGGCTCGGCTACGATCTCCTGCAGAGCGAACACGGCTATGCGGGGGTGGAGGCGGGGGCGGGTTATATCGACAGCCGCTACGACGGATCTCCCGACCAGCACGGCGTACATCTGCGGCTGGCCCAGAACGGAAACTATGACTTGTCTTCCCTGCTTGCCGTCAACGAAACCGTCAGTTATCAGCCCAAGGTGAGCGAGTTCTCCCACTATCTTCTCGACGCCGAACTGGCCCTTAAATTCACGGTTGCGGGCAACCTTTATCTGGGACTGATCCTGAGCGACCGCTACGACAGTTCCCCTCCCGAGGACAAGAAAAACAACGATATCGGTATTTCCGCGGCTTTGGGGTACTCACTCTAACGGAAGAAGCCGCCGAGGGAACCCGCGGCGGCGACACCAGCGATGAGCTGCTCCGACCGGAAGAAACCGAACAAACGGCGGCACTGGGTTCTCAAGACGGTCCTGGGCCTGGCGGCGGCCGCCCTCGGGGCCAGGCTGCTGCTGTTTTTTTACGGAGCCGAAATCGTCTCCTGGACCGCGACCCGGTTTTTGGGACTGGACACCCGCGTGGAACGGCTGAGAATTTCCTTCAGCGGCGGGCGCCTGGAAGCCGCCCGGGCCCGCATGGCCCAACCTCGGGGTTTCGGAGAAGGACCGATGTTCGCCTTCGAGCGCCTGGAGCTCGGGTTCAGCCCGGGCTCTCTCCTGCGCGGCCGCCCGGCGGTGACGACGTGCACCCTCATCGGCCCGACGGCGGCGATGGTGACCGACGCCGCCGGGCGCCTCAATTTCTCCGAGGCTTTCCCCTCCGAAGACGACCCCGCCTCCGACTCGGATGCTGACGACGGCGGGGACGCCGGTCGTTTCCGCATGTCGGTGGGCGCACTGGACCTCCGCGGCGGAAGCTTCACTCACCGCATACTCCCGCCGGCCCAGGGCTCGGCCCGCGCGGCGGCCCCGATGCCGGCGGGGGCGGTTAAAACCGTCGATCTCCATGTCAGCGGCGCCCGGATCGATACCGCCTTCGAGGTCCCGGTCTTCGTCGACCGCGGCTCCCTGGCGCTGAGCGGAGGGACGCTTTCCCAGCCGGCCGATTTCGGGACCGGGCCCCTGTTCACCTTTCAGCGACTGGAGGCCGAATTCGGGCCGTTTTCCTTCGCCGACGGGATCGAGATCGAACGGTTGGCCGTGGGACAGCCGTCGGCGCTGCTGATCATGAGCCGGTCGGGGATTTTCAATATTTCCGCGGCTTTCGCCTCCGAAACCGGCGACGGGGGAGGAGACGGAGGGGAAGGAGGGCCCGCCCCGGCCGGGCCGCCCCCGATGGAGATACGAAGACTGACGGTAAGCGGGGGGAAGTTCGCCTACCGCGACTACCTCAGCGCTCGACCGGGAGAGAAGACCCGAAACGACGCCCCTTTCCTTGCTTTGGAAGGCTCGGACATCGAGATCGTCGCGTCGGCGGTCCGTCTCAGACCTTCCCCGGGGGCACCGGCCCTGCCGCCGGCGGAGCTCGAACTCAGGGCCGGGATCCGCCAGGGCCAGCTTCCCAAGGCTCTGCTGGGAATCATGCTCAAGGCCGGCCCCATCGACGGGGAGATACCCCTGATCTCCGGCGTTCTCCGCATCGTATCCCTGGAATTGGACACCTTGGGAGACCGGGTGCCCGCCGGAACCCGCAAGGCTCTAGGCGGAGACGTGGTCGACGCCGGGGTCGACCTGGGCCTGACCCCGCACCGGCTCGACTGCCTGGTCACGGTCGAGGCCGACGGATCGGGGGCGCCGCCGTTGACTTTGCGGATCGAGGGGAGCCCCCGGCACCCGAGCGTGGACACCTCCAGCGTGCTTTTCGGGATTCTCACCCGAACCGGAGGAGCGGTGGGCAACGTGTTCCTGGGAGTAGGGAAGGCGGGATATCAGATCGGGGCGACCACCATCAACACCGTGGGGACGGTCGGGGCCGGGGCTTTCAACATGATCTATTCCCTGGGGAAAGGCTTGGGGACGACCGTGGTCGGGGCCGCCACCGCGGACGGCGAAAAAATCGCCGCGGGGCTGACGGAAGCCACGGTGGGCACCGCGAGCGAAGCCTTTCATGCCGTCGCCGACGCCGGGGGCGAACTGGTTTCCGGAACGTTCAACGCCGCCGAGGCCGCCACCGATGCCGAAAGCGCCCAACGGTGGCGGGCTGCGCGGGATACGCGTTGGGAACAGGTCTGGAAAGACGCGGCCCGGACCCTGGCCAAGATTTCCTATCCTCCGCTCTCTTTCCGCGATGAGACCGTTCTCCCCGGCCGGGCCGATACCGCGGATTCCTCCGGGGCGGGAGACGGAGCGCTGCCGACGCCTACCCCGGTCAGCCGGCCAAGCGGCGGGCAAAGCGCGCCTTGACCGGCCGGGCCGCGGATGCGGATTTCCGCCGGGGGAACAGGGGGAGAGCAAAGAAGCCGATTCCCAGCAACGCCCCCCGTTTCAGAAATTGTCTACGGCTGATTTTTTCCATGAATCGACTTTCTCCTGTTTCGGCGGTCAGATCCGCGTTTTCACTCCCAAACTCCGGGGAGGGGAGCGCCGCAGGCGGAGCAGGTTCCGTTTCTGACGGTATTCTTGAGGACCCGGAAACCGTTTCGCACCACGGCTTCGGTTCCGCAGGAGGGGCAGACCGTCGCTTGTCCCTCGATGCCGGAAACGTTTCCGATGTAAACGTAGCGGAGCCCCTCGGCCAGGGCGATCCGGCGGGCCCGGATCAGCGTCTCCGCCGGAGTGGGCGGTAGATTGCTCAGCTTGTACATGGGATGAAACCGGGAAAAGTGCAGGGGGACGTCGGGGCCCAGGTTGGCGGCGATCCACCTGACCAGCCAGGTGATCCGGTCGTCGGAATCGTTCAGAGTCGGAACGATGAGGTTGGTTATTTCCAGCCAGACTCCCAGTTTCGCCATCACCTCCAGCGCCCGCTGGACCGGCGCCGCGGTGCCCGAGCAGTAAGCCCGGTAAAAAGCATCGTCTCCCTTGAGGTCTACGTTGGCGGCATCGATCAGGGGACAGATCCGCCGCAGAGGCTCTTCGTTGATATAGCCGGCGGTGACGAGAACGTTCTTGAGTCCGAGACGGCGGGCGGCCGCAGACGAATCGTAGGCGTATTCGTAAAAAACGACGGGGTCGTTGTAGGTATAGGCGATGGACCGGCAGCCGTTCTCTTTCGCGGCCGAGGCCACCCGCTCCGGAGGAAGGTCGGTGTTCCGGGTTTCCTCGGGTCCCCGCTGGGAAATTTCCCAGTTCTGACAAACCTTGCAGTGGAGGTTGCACCCCGCGGTGGCGATCGAAAAAATCGAGGTCCCGGGCAGAAAATGAAAGAGGGGTTTCTTCTCCACGGGGTCGAGGTGCACCGCGCAGGGGTTGCCATAGACCAGGCTCATCAATTCCCCGCCGATGTTCTCCCTCACCCGGCAATCCCCCCGCTGGCCCGGAGCCAGGCGGCAGGCGCGGGGACAGAGCAGACATTGCACGGAACCGGCGCTCATTCGCTCTTCTCCCAGAAACGGGCCGGATGGGGGATGATCCCGTGGGCGGCATAATCGGAAGGTTGATCTTCCTCCATCTGCGCGGCGGGGGAGGGGCCGGCGCCGGCGCCGCCCGGGGAAGAACCTCCTTTTCCGCAGCCTCCGCCCCCGAAAAGCAGAGCCAAGGCGGTCAGGGCCGCCGCGGACAGGACGACGTTACCCGCGTTTCGGTTCAATCCGCCATGTTCTCCTTATTTTCGGCATATCCGGCAGCAAGCAACCACCCATATATTTGACGAACGCGGCCCGGCGGGCGTTCATCCGCCCGTCACCGCCCCGGGACGCGAATCCTTCCGGGCGGAAGAATTCCCCTCAAACGGGTACGTCGAATCTCCCCGAAAAACCGTTCTCCGGCGACGCGATTATACCATGCCGCCCGGGCCGCGGCGCCGGCGCTCAAACAGACGGGGTACGAACGAAAAAAAGAAAGGGGCAAGACTGGCGCCGAAACGGGGGTTGATCTCCAGGAGCATGGGGCGCCCCGCGCGTTCCTTGTAGTTGAAGCAACACAGGCCCTGGAAGCCGATGGCGGCCAGCACCTCTCCGAAGAGAGCCAGGTGGGGGCACCGGCGGACCCGGGTATAAACGGGCCGGTCCTTGCCTTTGACCGGCAGCGGGGTCTCGAATCCATATTCGACGTCCAGAGCGCAGACCACGCTCCCATTCCTGAAGACGATATGGGTGGCGTATTCGCGATTCCCGGGCACCAGTTCCTGGCGGAAATAGTCGGTCCGGGCGAGAAGATCCGAAAATCTCTCTTCGTCCCCGGCGTTGCGGACGACGTGGGTGTTCTCCCCCCATCCGTCGACGTTTTTTTTCAGAATATAGGGAAAGGAGGAAACCGCCTCCAGCGCCGGCACGGACCCGGCGAAACCGGCCGCCGCGAGAAAGCGGTTCAGCCGGCTTTTATCCTCGCAGAGCCGGACCGCGTCCTGGGCCGGGATGGGCAGGGGGTTGGCGGCCACCGCGTCGCGCATGGAATTCAGGACCGCCAGGTCGGCGATAGTGAGGGGTACGACCAGATCGCAGTTCGATACCGCCGCGCGGGAAAGTTCCCCGAAAAAAACCTCGTGCCCCGTGAACCGGAACCCGGCCCGAAGCGGTTTCTCCCAATCCTTCTTCTCGGAGAAAAGAATACGCAGTCTGCGGGAGAAAGCGCGACGGGCGCGGATCAGTTCGCGGATACGGTAGACCCGGCCGGAGAGGGCCGCCCGCGCCAGCGAGGGGGCGCGACGCGGGTTCCGGCCCCGTCGGTTCATCGTCTTCCACCGCGGTCGTGCCGCTTCCGGAGCCAAGCCCGGCGCTGCGGCTCGGGGAACTTCTCGATCGCGGTGCGCAACATCGTCCGCGGCATTTCCCGATGGTGCGCTTCCAGGAACCCGAGTTCCGCCCGCGGATCCCGGTTCCCGATCTCCCGCAGCATCCAGCCCACGGCTTTGTGAATCAGATCCTCCCCGTCGTCCAGCAGGTTCCGGGCCAGGGCGAGCGTTTCGGAATAATCCCGGCGCTTGATGAAATGGAAGGTGGCCATGACCGCTATCCGGCGTTCCCAGAGGCCGGTCGAGGCCGCCAGCTTCGCCAGAGGGGCCCGGTCCCGGTCCCACAAATGGGCCCCGACGATATGTTCGGCGGAGCAGTCGACCAAATCCCAGTTGTTGACGAAGTCGGTCGATTTCAGATAGGCCCGATAGATTTCTCCCCGGGAAACCGCCGACTCGGCCGCGCGGTAGGCCGCGACCAGCATCACCAGAGCCAGATGCCGGATTTCGTGAAAGGGCGAAGACAGCAGCTTCAGGATTTCTCCCAGAGGCGCGCCGGCGCGGGCCCGGGCGCAGCGGCGGATGACGGGGACCCGGATGCCGAGGAAGACGTCACCCTCGCCGTACTCCCCCGGCCCGGTCTTGAAAAACCGCCGGGACCGCGCCGCCTGCTCGGGGTCGGCGAGAGCGCGGAGCTCGGCGGCGATTTCTTTCGCGCTCGCCGTCGGCGATCGCTTATTCACCCTTGACGATCTCCTCGATGGGCCCGTGGAGGTTCTTACGCACCCAGTCGTCCATTAAGGCGGCCATAGCCTTGCGCCCGGGCTCGGGGTTGAGGGATCGGTACTCGGGAGAATGAACGAGGCTATGCCAGGGGCTGCCGTCCTCGATCAACACCCGGTCGGTTTCGAGATCGTAGAGAGCGTGGTTCAATCCCCCTCGGACAAAAATCAGGTAGCGGTCTTTCACCAGTTTCAGGTGCGGGTCCCGACGGTGGTGGCCGGCTTCCGTCCAATTCCAGAAAAGGGTGCGCTGCGCCCACTCTTTTTCCTCGGGAGTGCCGGCGTTGACGAACCCCCGGGGAATGCGAAGGGTGGTGGGATCGACGTCCGAGTCGATTTTCAACACGTACCAGGTCTCGTCGTCGATTCCGACCCGGTCGGTGTAGAGGACAAACTGGCGCTTCCCGTCGGGAGCGACGATGTGCTCGAGGTACTGCGGGGGCTGGGAAGCCCGCTTGATGAAATCGGCCATCCTGAAAACCAGCAAGGACTCTCGGGCAGCGGTCAAACCGCCGACGGCCAACACCGCCCACATCGCAATGCGCACCCCCTGCCGGAGCCGGCACCAGAGGCTGCAGAAAAAGGCGTAGATGATGAGCGTCACAGCGAAGGGGCTCGCTCTCAGGAACATCCCTTCCAGCCCGAGAGGCCTTCCCAAGAGGCAATACATGATGTAAGGCGTTTTCGCTGTCCTCGCCCACCAGAAGACCAGGACGTAGCACAACGCGACCGCCAAGCCGGCCCACACGATCAATGTGGGTAGATAGATTTTCAGAAGGGTCCGATTCCCGGGCATGTCTTATTTCTTCCTCGATTCGATTTCGATCGGCTCGCCGGCGACCATGAACCGGCCGCGGCCGCGGTGGTGGAGGGTCCGGGGTTCTTTCACGGAGCGGTCGACCCGGGCCCCGACCACTTCGAGAATATAGAAGCAGTAATCCGCGGCCAGGCGCCGGTCGACCACCCGGCACTCCAGGCCGGCGAAGCATTCTTCGATGAGGGGAGCGCTCACCTTGTCGGCGGGGACGGGGGTGAGGCCGAACCGCGCGAACTTGTCGACCTTCGCTCCCGAGCAGTTTCCGCAGCCCACCACCGCGGCGGCCAGGGGCGCCTCGGGAATGTTGATAGAGCACTCCCCGCTGGCTTCCAGAAGGGAGTGGGAATGGTTGCGGTCGCTGAGGACGAAGCCGACCAACGGGGGTTCGAATTCGATCATGGTGTGCCAGGAGAGGGGCATGACGTCGGTCCTATCCCCGGCCGCGGTGGCCACCAGGACCACCGGCCCCGATTCCAGAAGCCCGTACACCCGGGAAAGGGGATACGGAGTGCGGCTCATCAACGTCACCTCCCTTGTCGTGCGCCCACGCTCAGGCAGGAAGCGCGGACCTCGGCTAAAAATCGTCCGGCCGCGTCGATCGGGACCTTGCCGACGGCGACGATGAAATAAGGATCCCCGGTGTCGTGCCGAAACCGGTATATCCAATAACGGGGCGGGTACATTGCCCGGGAAACGCCGTCCGGATAGGTCAGTTTCACTTCCAGGAGCCGGCCCCCCGGAGCCCGTTCGTCGGCGACGACCTCAACCGTGCCCTCTTGGCGGTCGAGCGCGGCCCGGCCCGTAGAAAGCTTTTTCCATCCGGTTTCGAGTCTCTCGATGTATCCGTCGATGTTGGCGGACACGGTTTCCGGACCGCACTCTCCCTCGCATAAGACCTGGATTTCGATCCGGGGGGGATCGCTGAAGTCGTCCGCGTCCGCCGGCTCAAAGACCGCGGTTCCGAAACCGGGATTCCGCTTCCAGCCCGCAGGCACCGTCGCCCGCAGGAGCACGGGTTCGCCTCCGGCCGGGTTGGGGCAAGCGATCTCGACTTCCTCCCCTCCCGCCGGCACCGGTTCTTCCCCCGCCCGTACGGAGAGGGCGGCGGCCAGCAGAACCGAACTCAGGCAACCGATGCCGCGCACGGTCTTCCCTCTTCCGGGGGCTACTCCGGCCGGGGCCGGACCACCCTGACGGCGGATACGGTCGTATCTTCCTCGTCGCCGTCGTCGTAGACGATATGGACCTCCCCGCCCCGGCGAAGACTGATTTTCCCGGGGTAATAGACCCCCTGGCCGCGCCAGTTCCCGAAAACCGTATCGCCCTCCTCGATATCGTCGAAGGTCAGCCGTTCGGCCGTGGTCCATTCCTCGTCGCCGTCGTCATAGACCACGTAATACCTGTCGGCTTCCGCCTTCCCGACCGTGGCCGGATACCAGTACTCGTCCTGGCTCCAATCCGCCAGCACCGAATCCCCGGGGTTCCACGGCCCGGACGGCGGCAGGACGGGAAGGGGACGCTGGAACGTCAGCGTTTCCGCCTGGAGCGCGCCGTCGGCCCCCGGGTAGCGCCCGGAGAGGGTCCCACCCGGCAGTATTTCGTACACCACCACGCCTCCGGGCCAGCTCGAAGCCAGAAAAGCGCCCGTTTTCATGCCGACGCCCCGGTGCACGGCTTTCCCGATGGTCCAGGTCAGCCCGTAGCTTTCCCCCTTTCTGCGGATGGCTACGGTCCCCTCGTAATTCTCCCCCTGAACCCGGTAAATTCCCTCCAGGGAGTCGGGGCTCCCCGAGGGCTCGTCCGCGCCTGCGGCCGAAACCGCCAGCGCGGCGCCCAGTAAAACCGGCGTCCATTTCTTCATCGCCCCTCCTTGCTGTTCCCGTGCCGCCCGAAGCTTACAGCGAACCCGGCGTGGAATCATCCATAATCGGAAAGGCCGGGGGACCATTCCGTCCGCGGTTCTTCCCGGCCCGGCTCCGTCGGCGCCCGCTCGGAGCGTTTTTCCGCGGGCGAGGGCCGCAGGTCCCGCCCGGCGGCGCCGGGCAGCCGGCGGTTGACCGACGCCGCCAGCTCCCGCAGCCGACGGACCTCGGCGGCGGTGAATACGCCCCCCAGGGAAGGAAAGACGGTGTTGTTCTGCAGAAGCGGTTCCTCGGGGGCGGCTCCGGCCGCTTGCAGTTCGCCGAAGGTACGGGTCCCGGGGATGGGCGAGAAGGCGGCGAGGATGGTTCTCAGCCCCAGGGAATGGACAAATCCGATATCCGCTTCCACCTCGGCCGGGGTCTGGCCCGGATAACCGAGCAGGGTATAGACCCCGATCCGGCCCGGCTCGAAACCGGCCGCCTGCAGCAGGCGCGCCGCCCGTTCCAGATCCGCGTTGGCGACCTTGCCCCCGGTCGCCATCTGGCGCCCGGGATCGACGGTCTCCAAGCCGATGCGAACGGTGGCGAAACCGGCGGCGCGCATCAGTTCCGCCGTTTCCGGATCGAGGAGACGGGCGTGCAGACCGTTGGGGGTATGGAACCGGCAACCCCCTCCCCGGCGGAGCACTTCCCGGAGAAACGGGCGCAGGGCGGTCCCGGCGCAGTGGAGGAGGGCGTTGTCGTAGAAAGCGAAGTCGGTGGTTCCCTGATCGCGTTCCCGGGCGACCGTATCGGCCGCCCGGACCGGGTCCTCTCCCGCTATATCCGGCTCCAGGAGCGGGCCCGCGCAGTAGGAACAGCGGAAGGGGCAACCGCGGGAGAGCTGGAGCGGTATTGCGGTTCGATCGCGGAGGAGACCGTAATCCGGAGGCGGGGGAGTCCCGGGAACGGGCGCGACGGGAAAACCCAGGCGACCCAGGGACCGGGCCAGGGAAGCGGGGCCGCGCCCGGCCTGGACCAGGTCGGGTCGGCAGACGGCGGCGGCGTGAGCGGGGAGAAGGCGGGCGTAAATCCCTCCCAGGACCACCGGTACGCCGGGAAAGACGTCCCGGGCCAGGGCCACCGCTTCCCGAACCGCCGGATACCAATACGTCATCCCCGATCCGATCAGGATAAGACGCGGGCGGCCGGCCGCGGCCAGCGTTTCCCGGGCCAGCGCCGGAGGAAACCCATACCGGAAATACCGCCGGCCGAATCCGGCCAGGACCGGGGGAGGGGGGATCTCCTCGCGGGGATACTTCCCGCAGCCGTAGGCGTCGAAGCGGGCGTAGCGGGAGGCGGAGAAAGCGCCCAGCTCCGGGTGAAAACGGTCGAGAAAATCGACCAGGACCGTCTCCCAGCCCCAGCGGCGGAGCTGGGCTCCGACTCGGAGCAGGCCCAGGGGCCGGGCCCAGAGGTCGTAGGCGGCGAAATCGAAGATACCGGGATTGAGGAGCAGGGCCTTGATCGCGGAACGCCTCCCCGACACGGACGGCGCCGGGCCGGCTCAGAACTCGAACGTCTCCCCGTACTCGGGAGCGGCGACCTCGGCTTTCATCCTCTCCCGTAGCGCGGAAGCGAAAGCCTGGGACGATTCCCGTTCGCCGTGGACGACGAAGACCCGGCGGGGAGTATTCCCGAAACCGTCCATCCAGCGTAACAGATCGTCCCGACCCGCATGGGCGGAAAAGCCGCTGATCTGCTCGATCCGGGCCTGGACCGGGTGGGACGCGCCGAAGATCCGGACCGACTCCGGACGGCCGAGAATGTAGCGGCCCAGGGTTCCCACCGCCTGGTAGCCGACGAAGAGAATCGTCGATTCCGCCCGGGATATGTTGTGCTGGAGATGATGCTTGATCCTCCCCCCGGTGCACATCCCCGAGCCGGCTATGATGATGGCGCTCCCCTTGATGTGGTTGATCGCCTTCGACTCGGCGGCGGTCCGGGTGAGGGTGAGCAGGGGAAAGTCGAAGAGAGCGCCGGGGGCCCGGCGCAGCGCCGCGGGGTTGAGATAATGGGGATACCGGTCGTAGATCTCGGTCACCTTGATCGCCATGGGGCTGTCGAGGAAGGTGATCAAATGGGGGATACGGTCGTTGCCCAGGAGAACGTCCATGGCGTAAAGAATCTCCTGGGCCCGCTCGATGGCGAAGGAGGGGATGACGATGTTCCCTCCCTTGGCCCTGGTGGATACCACGATCTCCACGAATTTATCCACCGCGTCGTTCGGCGTTTCGTGGTTGCGGTCGCCGTAGGTCGATTCCACCACTACGGCGTCGGCACGGGGGATGAGGGTCGGGTCCCTGAGCAGGACCTTTCCGAAGCGGCCGATGTCGCCGGAAAAGACGACCGTCTTCTCATCCCCTTCCTCTCTGATCCTGAGTTCGACCACGGCCGCCCCGAGGATATGCCCGGCGTCGTGAAAACGGCAGACGACCCCCTCCAGGACATCGACGTCGAGACCGTAAACGGAGGGAGAGAACAACGGGGAAACCGCTTCCGCATCCTCGGTGGTATAGAGAGGTTCGTAGGGATGGGGCGCGGTCTTGCCTTCCCGCTCGTGCCGACGCTGCTTGAAGGCGACGTCTTCTTCCTGGATCCGGGCCGAATCCATCAGCACCACCCGGGCTATTTCCTCGGTGGGTTCGGTGCAGAATATTTTCCCCTTGAACCCTTCCCGGACCAGGCGCGGGAGGTAGCCGCAGTGGTCGAGATGGGCGTGAGTCAGAACCACGGCATCGATCCGGGCGGGGGGGACGGGGAAGGGGAGCCAATCCCGGTCCAAAAGGTCCCTCTCCTGGTGGAGGCCGCAATCCACCAGTATCTTTTTCGAGCCGGTTTCCAGGAGAAACCTGGATCCGGTGACGTTTCCGGCAGCACCAAGAAAGCTTAATCGCATCGCCGTCTCCCGGGTTGATTTTTTCCCAGTATAGCCCCTCTCCCGGAAAGAATCAAATTCGGACCCCGGGTAGACGCGGGAAAAACATGGCAATCGCGGCGCCTATGCGAAAAAATACCGTCGGGCTACCCCGCTGTTACCGCAACGGGTTTATCGGGTGACATCTATCGGAGGAACATTTCTTTGCAAGCGGCCGTCCGGACAATCTCCCTGGGGTTGATCGTGCTGGCCCTGGCTCCGTTCCTCCGAGCCCAGCCCAGCCTGCCTCCCCCCCTGGACCGCGAGAACCTTCCCGAAACAATATATTCCCGGATGCGCTCACTTTACTCCATCGTCCCCCTGGAGCGGGGCCGGGCGGCGCTCGCGCTCGGGGACGCCGGCGGCGAAGCTCTGGCCGCCGTTCCCTATCTGAAAAGCATGCTCGACGACGACGCCCTGTTGACCATGCGTTCGGCCACCGGCGGGGCGGTGAGTACATCCCCCGGCAAAGAGGCGGCCCGGGCGCTGGCCAGAATATTGGCCCCCGGGGAAGCCTTGGCCGTTCTCCAACCCGCCGCCGCCTCCGCCACGGCGGCGATACGCGCCGCGGCCGCCCGCGGCCTGGCCGAAATGGGCGATTCCGTTTCATATCCGATCCTGAAACGGCTCCTGCTCGACGATCCGGACCCCGCGGTCCGCGCCAGCGCCCTCTCCGTCCTCGATCAAATCGATACCCCCCGTACCGCCGATCTGCTGGTGGGCGCACTGGACGACCCCTCTTCGGACGTGCGCAAGGCCGCGGCCTACATCGTTGCCGGGAAACGGCGCGACTGGCTGATGGAACCACTGGTCGGGGCCCTGAGCGCCCCCGGCGTTTTCGCCCGCAAGACCGCCCTGGAAGCGTTGGGGGGCCTGCCCGACGCGGAAAAGCGGCCGGAACTGGCGGCCATGCTCGATGACGAGGACCGGGGCATCCGGCTCGCCGCTCTTGCCATCCTGGGGCGCAACGACCGGTTCCCTGCGGGGCCGGTCCTGAACCTCCTGGCCGACCCGGATTGGCGTGTCCGGGAAGCCGCCTTCGCCCTGCTCGCGCCCCGGAACGACCCGGGAACAGCAGACCGTTTCCTGGAACTGCTGCGCGCGCGCGAAAGCTCCGGCCGCCGGTATGCCATTCTCTGGCTGGGACATCACCGGGTGGTGGCGGAGGAGGAGGTCGCCGCCTGCCTGAACGATTCCGACGCCGAAGTCCGGAAACTGGCGGTCGCCTACCTGGGGGAGCACGGCGGAGCCGGTTTCCTCTCCCGGGTCGGCGCCGGAGCCCGGGACCGCGACTGGGCGGTGCGTCAGGCCGTCGCCGAAGCGCTGGCCCGCAACCGCGGCCCCGGCGCGGTACCCGTGCTTATGAAACTGCTCTCGGACACCGATTGGCGGGTCAGGGAAACCGCGGCGGTTTCTCTGCAGAACTATCCGGGCCCGGAAACGGCGCAAGCCCTCTTGCGCCTTCTGAACGACGACGACCCCCGAACCGTCGTTCTGGCCGTGCGCGCCCTAGGCGGCTTGGGGGAGCCGCAAGCGGCGGCGGAGATCGCGCGCATCGCTTCCGATTCGAACCGCGCCGTCCGCGAAGAAGCGGCTTCCTCACTGGGAAGGCTGGGGGGAGCGACGGCGGCCCAAACCCTGATCCGGCTGCTCGGGGACGAAAGCCCGCGGGTCAAGGCGGCGGCGGCAAAGAGCCTGGGCCGGTGCGGCGACCGGGGGGCGGCCCTGGCTCTTCTGCGGCTGGCGCTGGAATCGAACCAGGAAGTCAGAACCTCGGCCCTGGATTCCCTGACCTCGCTCGACCCGGAATGGACCGAGGAAGAACACAAAGAAGCCGCGGACCTGATCTATAGCGCCCTCGCTTCCCCCGATTTCAGAATTTCGGATTACGCGCTCGGCCAGGCCGGGAAACTGGGCGATGCTCCCCTGGTGGAACGTTTGCTGCTCATGCTCGAAAGCGGGGACTGGCGGCGGCGCGGCAAGATCGTGGATGCCCTGGGCCGGTCCCGGGACGCCCGGGCGATCCCCGCTCTGATCAAGCTTCTGGGAGTAAGGGATCCCCTCCTGGGAGCGACGGTCCCGCAAGCAATTCTCTCCATCGGGGGCCCGGAAACCGCGCCCCTGCTTTTGGAAGCTCTTCCGGAAGCGGGCGAGAATAAAAAAATAGCGGTCGTCCGGCTCCTGGGAGAAATTCGAGACCCCGGTTCGGTCGCCGGCCTCATGAACGCTCTCGGCGATCCCCAGGCCCCGGTGCGCGCCGCCGCCGCCGCCGCCCTGGCCGAACTGCCCGATCCCCGTTCCATACCCCCTCTTCTGAAAGCGCTCCAGGACGACAGCGCTCCGGTGCGGGCGGCGGCCGCCGCCGCCCTGGGAAGAAGAAAAGACTGCTGGATCGCCGAGTCCCTCTATCGCCTGGGAGGCGATCCTTCGGTCGAAGTCCGGCGCACGGTCATCGACGCCCTGAGCAGGATGGGATGCCCCGACGCGGTCCCCGCCCTGACCAAGGCGCTCGACGACCCCGACCGGGAGGTCCGGGAAAAAGCCGTCGAGGCTTTGCGGACGCTCGACACTCCCGGGGCCGTCCGGAGCCTGGTCGAGGCGACGGCGGAACGCAACGATGCGACCGGGGACCTGGCGGGCGAAGCCCTGGGCGAAGCCGGCGCCATCGCCCCCCTCCTGGAGGGGCTCCGGAGTCCCGACCCCGAAACCCGGGCAATAACGGCTCAGCGCCTGGGAGAATTAAGAGCCATGGAGGCCTCCAATATGCTAATAATGTCCCTTGACGATCGGGAGCCCGCGGTCCGGACCGCCGCGGCGGGGGCGCTGGGGAAACTCGGAGGAGAGGGAGTGATAGAACCCCTGATCGACACCCTTGAAGATCTGGAACCGGCCGTCCGGGAAGCGGCGGCGCACTCGCTCCAGCTGCTGACCGGAAAAGACTTTGGTTATGACGCCAATGAATGGCGACGCTACTGGAAGAGGGCTCACTAGCGCCGGCCGCCGGCCCGGGGGCGGGGCCGGGGGCGGGTTCGAGGCCGAGTTTCACATCTCCCGCCGGGCGCGGGAGCGCTACGGATTCTCCGCTCTGCTGTACGCCTTGGACGGCAACGCCGTCATCTCCGATCAAGACGCCGTCCGGGAGATCGTGGCCGAGATCAACGCCCGGCGCCCGGGGGAAAACGCGGTCAGGGCGGGGGATGTCAACGCCATCGGCCTGATCGACGAGATCTGGCATTATATGGTCCGGTTCTACCGCCGCGCCAAACGCCCCGGGACCCTGGGCACTCTGGAAAAACACCTGGAACGGACCCTGGGCGCCGGCGCCCTCGACGGGCTGCGGCTCGCCTTCGTCGAAGAGTTCCCGGGGAGTTCTGTCGTTCGGGGGGGGGAATCCCCTCAAGCGTATTTGGCCGGGAAAACCGCCGGGCAGCTCAACCGGCGCCGGATTCTGGAAGAGATGCTGATGCTGGGCCTGGCCAACCGCAATCCGGCTTTTTCGGTAGTGGCCGAGTTCTTCGACGAATCCCCCCTGGAGAACCGGGAAGGCTATCGCCGGTTGATGGATGAATTCCGGGCCTTCTTCAGAACCCAACCCGGATTCGGCAGGGGGAACAAGGACCTGGTTTCTTTCCTGGTCGAACCCATCGTCGCCGCCCCTCATTCGCTTTCGGATCAACTCGAGTATATCTACCGCCACTGGGGCGAATACCTGAATGAAGAACTTCTCGGCCGCCTCCTGGTCGGCCGCGACATTATCCGTGAAGAGGAAAAGGAGCGGCGGGACGCGGGGGGAGGCCCGGGCGGCGCCGCGGAAACCGCCGGGGCCGGACTGCCGCTTCCCGGCGGCGGCGCGGCGCGCGGGTACCCCGAGGACTACGAGGCCTTCAGCCCGGACCTGGATTGGATGCCGCGCGTCGTCCTCATGGTGAAAAACATCCATGTCTGGCTCGACCAACTCTCCCGCAAGTACGGGCGCCGCCTGAGCCGACTCGACCACGTGCCGGACGAGGAACTCGATCTGCTCCGCGACCGCGGGTTCACCGCTCTTTGGCTGATCGGGATCTGGGAGAAGAGCCGCGTATCCCGAACGATCAAACAGACCTGCGGAAATCCCGACGCGGGGGCGTCGGCCTATTCCCTCTACGATTACGCGATCGCCGGCGCCCTGGGCGGCGAAGAAGCCCTCCGGAATCTGAAATCCCGGGCTATCCGACGCGGGGTGCGGATGGCCAGCGACATGGTCCCCAACCACACCGGAATCTACTCGCGGTGGGTGGTGGAACATCCGGATTGGTTCGTGCAGCTGCGGGTTCCCCCCTTTCCCGGATACGGCTTCAACGGGCCCAACCTTTCCGAAGACCCCCGGATCTCGGTTTATATCGAAGACGGCTATTGGACCCGCACCGACGCCGCCGTGGTCTTCAAGCGGGTCGACCGCCTGACGGGGGACGTCCGGTATCTGTACCACGGCAACGACGGCACCAATATGCCCTGGAACGACACCGCCCAGCTCGACTATCTCAAGCGCGAGGTCCGCGAAGCCGTCATCCGCACCATCATCCACGTCGCCCGGTCGTTCCCCATCATCCGGTTCGACGCCGCCATGGTCCTGACCAAGAAACACTTCCAGCGGCTCTGGTACCCGCCCCCGGGCTCGGGAGGGGACATTCCCTCCCGGGCGGGGAGGGGGCTATCGCCCGCGGAATTCAACCGCCGGTTTCCCAAGGAGTTCTGGAGGGAGGTGGTGGACCGGGTGGCGGCCGAGGTTCCGGACACCCTGCTGCTGGCGGAAGCTTTCTGGCTCCTGGAGGGTTACTTCGTCCGCACCCTGGGGATGCACCGGGTCTACAACAGCGCGTTCATGAACATGCTCAAAATGGAGAACAACTCCCAATACCGCACCCTCCTCAAGGATTTCCTGGAGTTCGAACCTCAGATTCTGAAGCGGTTCGTCAACTTCATGTCCAACCCCGACGAGGCCACCGCCGCCGAGGGCTTCGGGGACGGGGACAAATACTTCGGAGTCTGCTCCCTCATGGCCACGCTCCCCGGACTTCCCCTTTTCGGGCACGGCCAGATCGAAGGTTTCCGGGAGAAGTACGGGATGGAATTCCTCAGAGCCACCCAGGCCGAACCCGTCAACCGGGGTCTGGTCCAACGCCACGAGCGGGAGATCTTTCCTCTCCTGAAAAAACGTTACCTGTTCAGCGACGTCGCAAACTTCGTACTCTACGATTTCTTCCGGGAAACCGGCGCGGTCGACGAAAACGTTTTCGCCTATTCCAACCGCCACGGCGCGGAACGGGCGCTGGTCCTCTACCATAACCTCTACGCCGATACCGCGGGGTGGATCCGGGTTTCGGCCGCCCAGGCCGAAAAACGAGGCGGCCGCAAGACCGGGCTCAGGCAGTCGACCCTGGCCGAAGGCCTCTCCCTCAGAACCGGCGAGGAGGATTTCACGCTTTTCCGGGAACTGCGCAGCGGCCTGGAATATATCCGGTCCAGCCGGGAGCTGCAGGAAAAGGGTTTCTTTACCCGCCTCGGGCCCTACCAGGTCAAGGTATTCGCCGACTTCAGGGTCATCCGGGACGGCCCCGAACGGGCCTTGAGCGCCCTGGAACGGAACCTCAGGGGCCGGGGCGTGCCCAACCTCGACCATGAGATCCGCAAGCTTCATTTCGGACCCCTCCACGCCGCTTTCAGGTCCCTCTACAACCGCACAACCGTCGAGGAAATGCTCGCGGCGGCGAGGGAGAGCCGAACCCCCGACGAATACGGCCGCCGGGCGAAGGCGATCCTGGATCCGGTCCTGACCGCTCTCTTCGCGGCCGCCTCCGGCTACGGAGGGGGTATCGACGAAGAAGCGGTCGGAACCAGCCGAAGGGCGCTGGAGGCGATTTTCCTTCTCGAAGGGGACGAGAACCTCCCGGGCTGGACCAGCAGCCGCTACAGCCGCCCCGCCCTCCGGAAATTCCTGGAGCTCCGGCGGCTCCCCGGCGCACCCCCGCGCCCCCTGGGGTTGTTGATGCTCTGGTCCTGTCTGCGCGAAGTGATCGGGGGCGGGCGCCGCAATACCGTCGAAGTATCCCGCATGAAAAAATGGTACCTGGACGAACTGGTGATCGAGTTTCTCGAAGAACTCGGCGGCGACTGGTCCGCGGCCCGCGACGACCTCGACCTGCTCACGATCATGCTGGCCGAATTCACGGATCTGCGGAAGATCAAAACCAAAAACCACCTGTATCTTTTCGCCCAGGTTTTTCGGGACGACGTCGTCCGGCGCTACCTGCGCTTCAACTGGTACGCCGATACCCTCTGGTTCGACCGGGAAAGTCTTTCCCGGATGGTCTTTTGGCTTTTCGCCACCTCCGTCCTGGAAAAAGCGGCGGCGGGAGCCGCGGGTGAAGCTCCGCGGGTGAAGGGGCTGGTTCTTTACCGGGCCGCCGGGAGGCTGGAGACACTGGCCGAAGCCGCCGGGTTCAAGGTCAAGGAATTTATCCGGGAGATCGCCCGGGCCCGGGCGCCGCGGAGGCGCGCCGCCGCGGCTGCCCGAAAACGGAAACGGCGGTGAAGTTCCTGGCGGTATCGGGGGGGGACGCTCTCTCCCGCGAAGCGACGATCGTCGCGCTCGTCGGCGGTTTCAGCCGGAAAGGATGGCGGGTGGGAGTGGTCTCGCACCGGATTCTGGGGTCCGGGGACGAAGCCGGCGGGGCGCCTCGGAACTATGCGGCGGCGGGGGCGGTCCAGGTTCTGGCCAGCCGGGGACGGGAAATCGTCCCTCCCCAGAAGATCGCGGGCCTCACCCCGCTGCGCCGGGCGGCGGCCCGCTATTTCAACGCCGTCGACCTCCTCATCTCCGAAGGGTATCTCGACCCGGTCCCCCGGGTGGTCGTCCAGGACGCGCGGGGAAAATCCCCCCTGCTTTTCCGCAAAGACCCTTCGGTCGTGGCCGAAGTGGGGAAGGAGAGGGGAGGTGACGGGGGGCCGCCGGTATTCGAACCGGGGGAGCCGGAAGCCCTGGTCGAATTTCTTGCCAAGGTTCTGGCGGACGCAACCTGACTTATGGTAGAGTCCCTGCGGTCGGCCGCCGGCCCGGGCGAGGGTTCCGGGCCGCAATTTCAAGTCCCCGGCTGAAGCCGGGGGAAAGGAGGAACGCGATGAAGGTACCGCCTCCCTGCAAGGTATCCCAGGAAGAGATCGTCTTCCAGGCCTCGGAGATCGAAGCCCTGCTCCAGCCCCCGCCGATGCAGCTCAAACCTTTCGATCCCTGCTGGATCACGCTGAAAGGCAAGGACATGGTTATCCGCGAGGCCAAACCGGAGGAGATCGATCTGCTCTGCGATTATCTGCGCCAGATCCTCGACAGCCCCCAGTTCGCGGAAGGAAAGGATTATTACGACATCGTCAGCGCCCGGATCTACGCGGAGCTGCTGGGCGTCAAGCGCAAGCGCCTCAAGGATCCCTATACCTTCGTGGGCTGCGTCGACGGCGAACTGGTCGCGTTCTGCAACGGCCGGCTCTTCGACGAAGACATCAACATCTCCCTGCATACCATGGCCCTGGCCCGGGGGATGAGGGCGGGCGCGGTCATGTACTACGCCAAATGCGAATACTGCTTCGAGCAACTCGAACAGCAGGAGTTCTGGGCCACCTACGAGAGCATCAACGGGCTCAAGCGCTGGGGGCTGGGAATGTGCCAGCCTTCCTACCCGTGGCCGGATATGCAGCACGAACTGGGCGGCGCCAAAATCTTCTACATCACCCGCGAGTATTGGGATGCCCGGGTCAAGAACTACCTGGCCGACATGGTCGGAGCCGAGATCAAGCGCCCGGTCCCGGACGACTTGATGGAGAAAAACGACACCCTCAAGCTTCCCCAGGGAGTAAACATCTGACCCGGGGAAGGCGTTCCGGAGAGAAGTCGGGGGGCGCCCGCCCCGGCGGGCGCTCCCCGGTTTTTCGGGCAGTCGGCATGATCAGAAACGTCATTCTCCCGATCCTGGCGGCGATCACGTTCTGGCTGGGGGTCCAACCTGCTTACCCTGAATCCGAGACCGTTCTCGCCGGAGATTTTTTCTTCTCCCCCGGCTGCCGCGAATGCCGCGAAACCCGGGAGTTCGTGGCCGGACTCGCCGACAAATACGGCCTGACGCTCGATTTGACCGATCGCGACATCACTTCCCAGGAAGGCATGGAACTGCTCTGGGCCTGGGAGGACCGGACGGGCAAGACCAGCGACGATCCCACCGCCCTGGCGGTGGGAGGGCATTTCCTGGCGGGGGAAGACGATGTCCGGAACAACCTGGAGGATCTCATCCTTTCGGGCGAATTCCTGGACAAAGCTCCGCCGCCCGAACGGGAACGGACCGCGGAGGAGGAATTTTCCCTCTTTGCCCCCGGAACCGTGGCCGCCGCCGGTCTCATCGACGGAATCAACCCCTGCGCGTTTACGGTCATGGTCATGCTCATCTCCTTTCTGACCGTGACCGGGGGCACCCGCAGCGCGGTCCTCCGGGCGGGCCTCTCGTTCTCCCTGGGCGTCTTCCTCACCTACCTGCTCATCGGCGCCGGGCTTTTCGGAGTCGTCCTCCAGAGCGCCCGCTACCGCACCCTGGCCGACGTGATCTACCTCCTGGTCGGGGTCGGTTCGGTGGCGCTGGGCCTGATCACCCTGCGCGACGCGGCGGCGGTCTACCGGTCGCGGGAACTGAGCAAAGCGCGCCTGAGGCTTCCCGATCAGTTCCTGCGGCGGATTCAGCGCGTGCTATCCGGCAAACTCACCTCACCCCGGCTGATCGCCTCCGCCTTCGTCACCGGGTTTCTGGTTTCTCTGCTGGAGCTGGTCTGTACCGGGCAGGTCTACCTCCCCACCATCATCATGATCATGAAGAAACCGGCCCTGCGCGCCCATGCCTTCGCCTACCTCCTGCTCTACTGCCTGGCCTTCATCTTCCCCCTGGTGGCGGTGTTTTCGATCACGTATTGGGGGAGCGGCCGCATCCGGCTGGGCGAATGGAGCTCCCGGTGGGCCTGGTTGCTCAAACTTTTGACCGGCCTCCTGTTCCTGGCGCTGGGAGCGTTTCTGCTGGTCAATTTCTGACCGGTGCAGTATCCGCCGGGATCCGGCAATTATTTGCTTGCCGCCGGGGAGGGGACTTGAGGATACTGCACCATCGAAGCGCGGACCAAACCGCAGACGAAAGAAAAGGGGGGTCGAAATGAAACACGGCAACAGGCTGGCGTTCCGGCTGTTACTGCCCTCGATCCTGATCGGCGCCGCCGCGGCGCTGGTCTCGTGCAGCAGCAGCAGCGGGGGAGGGGATGAACCCGCCGCCGACATCTCCGGGAACTGGAGGGGGACCTACACCTCGGCCGAGGCGGGGGGGTTCATCTGGATGACCCTCAACCAGGACGGAAACCGAATTTCCGGAACCTTCGCCACCAGCGACGAGGGCGGGGGCACCATCGAAGGACGGGTGAACGGGGATTCGTTTACTTTCGATGTCGGACTCCCGGCTTTCTGCCCCGGCGACATCTCCGGCGACGGGGACGTGAACGGGGGCAGGATGACCCTGCATTTTTCGGGCTACGACTGCGAAACCACCTATACCAACGGCTACGCCGAGCTGAACCGCTATTAAGAAACCCGGCGCCGGGAGGTCCGGCCGAAGCGGTCCCTCCCTGCCCGGGAAGGAGTATCGATGCCCAAAATTCCGGAGAAAACCGCCAACGGCGCGCGCGGCGCGGGGAACCCCGTCGATCTGGCCGAACTGGTCGACCGGACCGGGGAAGAGATCGTTTTCCTGAAACGGCAACAGGAAGACCTCCAGAAGCAGAAGGCGGAGCTGGAGATATTGGAGAGAAAGCGCGGGGCCTTCGTCCGCGACCGCCGGGAACTTATCGCCGCATTGGAACAGGCGGCGGCGGTGCTGGACCGGGAGAGCGGCGAATTGAGAAAATCATGCTCCCTGGCCGAGTCCTATCGGGATGTGTTCCGTTCCCTTCTGGACGAACTTCAGTCGATAGAAGAGGAGCGCTGGCAGGCCGCCGAGGTCAAGGAGAACCTGGACCGGGCCCTGGCCGCGCTCACCCGCGCGCGGATCAAGTACGACGAAGGCCGAGGCAGGATCGCGGCGCTCAGCTGCGGTGAAGCGAAACGGGAGATCGTCATTCCCCCGGCCCCGGCGGGTCTCGAACTGCCGGGCCCCTGGGAACTTTTTTGGCGGGGGTTTTTCCTTTTTCTGCCCGCCGCCGTGCTGGCGGCGGCGGTTATCTTCATGGCCGGGAAGCTGCGGTAAAGGAGCCGCGGCTGCGCCTATCAAGCAAAGGAGCCGATATGGAAAACGAACGGATCGATTGGGAAGAGCAGGGATACGGGAGAACCGAACCCAGGGGCGCGGGGCCGCGCTTCGGCGCCCGGCTTCCGCAGTTCGGGCAGAGAGCGCAGCGCCTGGCCGTCTTCGTCGACGTCCAGAACCTCTTTTACTCGGCGCGCAACCTCTACGACTCCAAGATCAATTTCGACAAGCTCCGGGATTTCATCGTGTCCCGGAGGCGCCTGGTGCGCCTGGTCGCCTACATCGTGCAGAAGGAAGGGGTGGATCAGACGGCCTTTATCGACGCCCTCCGGCGCTTCGGCTACGAAACCAAGATCAAGATCCTGCGCGAGCGTCCCGACGGGACCGCCCGGGGCGATTGGGACATGGGCCTGGCGATCGACGCCGTCGCCGTGGCGCCCCGCGTCGACGCCGTCGCGCTGGTGACGGGGGACGGCGATTTCATTCCCCTGGTCGAATACCTCAAGAGCGGCGGGTGCCGGGTGGAGATCTTCTCCTTCGACCGCAGCACGGCCGGGGAGCTGAAAGCCGCTTCCGATCAGTATATCGCCATCGACCAGTCGCTGCTTATAAAGGATGCGAGAAAACCCGTGGTAGACTATGAGGCTCCAGGGGGCGGGGGGTATGAAAGGGAGGATGAGGATCTTCTTCCGGAGGATATGAGCTGATCCGCTTCCAGTACTCGGCGTGCCAGTCGCCGGCGTCGTCGAAATAGCCCGCCTCCCAGGCGAAACCGGGGCGTTCGGGCGCCCGCCAGTAACCCGGGACCCATTCCGCGGTTTCCCGGTGCCCCGGCACCCAGACCATCTCCCCGCCGTATCGGATCTCCGTTTCCATCGGTTCCCAGTAACCGGGAAGGTAGCGGCCGGCTTCGTCGAACCTCCCCTCGATCCAGGTATATCCTTCCCTACGCTCGGGGCGGTACCACGCTTCCAGGACGGCCCCCGAAGGCAGGGCGACTTCTTCCACCCGCACCATCTCCAGACGATCGCGCGCCGCCCGCGCCGGGTCGGCGGACTGGATCCGCGCCCAACCCGGAAGGGCCAGCAGGAAAAACCCCATTCCGTACACTACCCGCATTATCGATCTCCTCGTGACGATTCCATCTAAGCGCTGGCTTCACGCGGCCCAATTTTATAGCATCATCCGGCGCGGGAGCCAATAAAAAGGGGGCGCACATGGGCGATTTCAAGTTGGTCAGTTCCTTTCGTCCGCAAGGAGACCAACCCCAGGCCATCCGCCGGCTGGAGGAAGGGCTGCGGCGGGGCGAGCGGGACCAGGTCCTCCTGGGAGTGACCGGTTCCGGGAAGACCTTCACCATGGCCTGCGTGGCCGAGAAACTCAACCGCCCGACCCTGGTTCTGGCCCACAACAAGACCCTGGCCGCCCAGCTGTACGGCGAGTTTCGCGATCTCTTCCCGGAAAACGCCGTCGAATACTTCGTCAGCTATTACGATTACTACCAACCGGAAGCCTACCTGCCCGCAACCGACACCTACATCGAAAAAGATTCCTCCATCAACGAACAGATCGACCGGATGCGGCATTCCGCCACTCACTCCCTCTGGACCCGGCGCGACGTACTGATCGTCTCCAGCGTTTCCTGCATCTACGGCCTGGGCTCGCCGGCCGCCTACCGGGAAATGATGGTCGAAGTCGCGCGGGGCATGGAACTGCCCCGCGACGAACTGCTCCGCCGCCTGATCGACCTCTGGTACGAGCGCAACGACACCGACTTCCACCGGGGGATATTCCGGGTCCGGGGGGACACGGTCGAAATCTTCCCGGCCTACGAGGAGGACCGGGCGCTGCGGGTGGAGTTTTTCGGCGACGAAGTCGAAAAGCTCTCCTGGGTGGACCCGCTGACCGGGAAAACGCGGCGGACGGAGGAATCGGTCCGGATTTTTCCGGGAAGCCACTACGTCACTTCACGGCCCGACCTCGACCGGGCGGTCTCCGGCATCCGCCGGGAGCTGGAAGAGCGGCTGGAAACCCTCGGGAACGCCGGGCGGCTGCTGGAGGCTCAGCGCCTGGAGCAGCGCACCCGCTACGATTTGGAGATGATGGGGGAAATCGGGTATTGCGCCGGCATCGAAAACTATTCCCGGCATCTCGACGGCCGGCGACCGGGAGAGCCTCCGGCCACGCTCCTGGACTACTTCCCCGACGATTTTCTCCTCTTCGTCGACGAAAGCCATATCACCATCCCGCAAGTCCGGGGCATGTACCGCGGAGACCGGTCACGGAAAGAAACCCTCGTCCGGCACGGTTTCCGGCTCCCTTCCGCCCTCGATAACCGGCCGCTCACGTTCGATGAATTCCAAGCCAGAATCGGTCCGGCCGTCTACGTCTCCGCCACCCCCGCCGAGTACGAATTGAAGCGGGCGGGGAAGCGGGTGGTGGAGCAGATCATCCGGCCCACCGGATTGATCGATCCCCCCATAGAAATCCGGCCGGCCGAGGACCAGGTCGACGATCTGATCCTCGAAATCGGGGACCGGCGGAAAAGAGGAGAGCGGGTTCTGGTGACTACCTTGACCAAGCGGATGGCCGAAGACCTGGCCGACCACCTGGAGGAGCGCGGCATCAAGACCAAGTACCTCCATTCCGACATCGCCACCCTGGAAAGAACCGCTCTCATCAGGGACTTGCGCCTGGGGGTTTTCGAGGTTCTGGTCGGAGTCAATCTCCTCCGGGAAGGGCTGGATATCCCCGAGGTTTCACTGGTGGCGGTGCTGGACGCGGACCGGGAAGGTTTCCTCCGGTCGGAACGTTCCCTGATCCAGATCTGCGGTAGAGCCTCGCGGAACCTCAACGGCAAAGTCATCCTCTACGCCGCCTCCACCACCGATTCCATGGCCGGGGCCGTACGGGAGACCGCCCGCAGAAGAAAGCTGCAGAAAGCCTACAACCGGAAGCACGGGATCACCCCGGAAGGAATCCGCAAGGATATCGGAGACATTCTCGGAAGCGTCTACGAGGCGGACTATCCGGCCATCCCCTCGATCGCGGAGGATGACGAGCCGTTCGCCGCCCCCGGGGAACTTTCCGAACGGCTCGATCGCCTGGAACGGTCGATGCGGAAACTGGCCGCCGAATACCGGTTCGAGGAGGCGGCGAAGGTGCGCGACCGATGGTTGGAGTTGCGAAGGCTCCGCCTGGAACTGGGGGGAGAGGACCGTGAGGAACCGACTGAGGGATAAGGCCCGAAGTTTTCCCGCCCTCCCCGGGGTGTATCTGATGAAAAACGCCGAGGGCGCGATCCTCTATGTGGGGAAGGCCAAACGTCTGAGAACGCGGGTGCTCAGTTACTTCCGCCCCGGGGGGGACGGCCGCCCCCGGATACCGTTTCTGCTCTCCAAGACCTCCGAGATCGAGTACCTGGTCACGGACACGGAGCGGGAAGCCCTGTTTCTGGAGAACAACCTGATCAAGAAACACCGTCCCCCCTACAATATCTATTTCCGCGACGACAAGACCTACTACCATCTCCGAATCGATTTTTCCGAGGAATATCCCCGCCCGGCGCTGGTCCGGAATCCCCGGCGGGACGGGGCCCGTTACTTCGGGCCCTACTCCTCGGGCCGGTCGCTGAAAGCGACCCTGCGCTACCTGCGCAAACTCTATCCTTTCCGCACCTGCCGCGAGGGCGTCTTCCGCCACCGCTCCCGCCCCTGTCTTTTCCACCAGACCGGCCGTTGCCCCGCTCCCTGCGTCGGCCTCGTCCATCCCCGGGAATATCGGAACAATCTGGATTCCCTGATCAAGGTGTTGGAGGGAGGGGCCCCGGAAGTGGAGGCGGAACTGAAACGCGCCATCGCCGAATCCGCCGACCGCCTCGATTTCGAAAAAGCCGCCGAGTTCAGGGATCGGCTGGCGGCCTTGAGGGAACTGGGAGAAAAACGGCTCGTCAGCCGCGCGGGCGCCCCCGATCTCGATGCCTTTGCCTTCGCCGAAGGTCGCGGGGGCACGGCCTTCCATGTTCTCCGGACCAGGAACGGCCAGGTCGAGGAAGGAATCTCGGCCCTGTCGCGCGCCCGGCTCCCCGACCGGGAAGAGGGGCTGGAATCGTTCGTTTTGCAGTTCTACCGGCGGCGCGAGATCCCCGGGCTGATTCTGTTGCCGTTTCCCCTTTCGGGCGCGGCCGCCCTCGGCGAAGTCCTACGCGAGCGGGGAGGGGGGGGCGCGCCCCGCCTGCTCGTCCCCCGGCGCGGAGAAAACCGGAAGCTGGTCGGCCTGGCGGCCCGGAACGCCCGCCATGCCCTGCTCCGCGACGGGGGACGGACCCGGCTCGCCGGGACCCTGGAGGGCCTCCAGAACCGTCTGCGGCTGTCCAACTACCCGGCCCGTCTGGAATGTTTCGACATCTCTTCCCTGGGGGGGCGGGAAGCGGTGGGTTCGATGGCGGTTTTCAGGGACGGCGAAAAGTCCCCCGGCGACTACCGCCGCTTCCGGATCCGGGCCGAAGGCGCCGCGGACGATTGCGCCATGCTGGCCGAGATCCTGAGGCGTCGGCTCCGCGACCGGGGAGGGGAGGCCGGGATCCCCGACCTGATCGTCCTCGACGGCGGCAAGGGGCAGTTGGGCGCCGGGATGAAGGTGCTCGAGGAACTCGCCGTCGGCGGCCCCGACCTGATCGCCCTGGCCAAGGAACGGACCAGAGGAGGACTCAAGCTCCGGGACCGGGTGTACCTCCCGGGCCGCAAAAACGCGGCCGGGCTCCTCCCGGGCACGCCGGAGTTCAAGCTTCTGATCCGAGCCCGGGACGAGGCCCACCGCTTCGCCGTTTCCTATCACCGGGCACTGCGCCGGAAGCACGCCCTGGAATCCACACTGGAAGAGATCCCCGGCGTCGGACCCGTGCTCCGGAAGCGCATTCTCGAAAAGTACGGGACCGCGGACGCCGTCGCCGGCGCCGACCCGGAGGGACTGGACGCCCTCCCCGGAATCGGACCCGATCTGGCCCGCCGGATCGTCGCTACGGTCCGGGCCCGCAAGGAGCGGCGCGCGGGAAAAAGGTGAAAATTCTTTTCCGGGGGCGCGTCAATTTCTATAATCGCGGGACGGAGCCTAACCGCCGTCGGGAGGGGAGATGCGGATACTAGGAGCGTTGTCGCTGGCCGGAGCCGTTCTCCTGGCGCTGCCGATGTCGGCGCCGGCCGAAAAACGGGACGTGCGCATCGGCCTGGTGGCCGAAGGCCCTTACTATCTGGAAGAAGCGTGCTGGGAACGGTTTCGCGAGGAGCTGGCCGTGCTCGGCGGCGAAAACGTTTCCTTCTCCTTCCCGGCCGACCGTCAGTTGATCGGGAATTGGGAACCGGATTCGATCCGGGAATCGTGCCGACGGCTGCTGGAGGCGGAAGACGTCGATTTCGTCGTCGGGATGGGCCTGGTCCCCTCCGCCTATTTCTATTCCCAGACCGACCTGCCCAAGCCGGTGGTCCTTTTCGGAAGCATCGACGGCGATCTGCTCGGGTTCGAAGACGAGGAGGGCCGTTCGCCCGTGCCCAACCTCACCTTCCAGCTCCGGCGGGGCAAACTCGATTCCGAACTCGCCTGGATCAAAAAACTGGCCGGGGACCGCCCGGTAACGGTGCTGCTGGACCCGGAACTCCTGGAGGCGCTCCCGGATCTGGAGGAACGGGCGCACGCCGCCGAACTCAGGAACGGGTTGAAGTTGACGCCCGCTTTCTACGGCGACACCGTGGCCGCGACTTCGGGAAACCTGCCCCCGGATACCGGGCTGGTCTATCTGACTCCCTCGGCCCGGTTCAACACCCCCGACAAGATAAGCGCGCTCCTCGAGGAATTGAACCGCCGCCGGCTTCCCACCTTCGCCTTCGAAGGCACGCGCATCGTCGAACTGGGAGCGCTGGCGGCGCTCTTTCCCGAAAGCGTGGAAAAAGCGGCCCGGAACGCCGCCCTCAAGGTCTACGAGATCGCTCGGGGAGAGCCCCCCGCCGATCTCAGCGTCCTCTACCACGAAAAAGAAGAGTTCACCATCAACCTCGAAACCGCGCGCCGGATCGGCTACTACCCGGGCTTCGAACTCCTGATGCAGGCGACTCAAACCGGCTCTCCCGATCCCGAGGGGCCGCTCCTCACCGTCCCGGGAGCGGTGGGCGTAGCCCTGCGCGAGAACCTGAGGTATCAGATCGCCCGTAGAGAGCTGGAGGAAACCCGCGCAGAGTACCGGAAGGTCCTCTCCTCCCTCTTCCCCCATATCGAAGCCGCCGCCGCCTACCAGAGAGTCGATACCGACCGGGCCAAAGCTTCGGGAGGCTTCATCAACCGCTGGGAGACACGCGCCACCGTGGGCGCCGACCAGCTCATCTTCGATTACCCGACCTGGAAAGCGGTGGCGCTGGCCGCCCTGGCCGTAGAGTCGGCCGAAATCGGCGAAGAAGCGGCCCGCCTCGACACCGCCGCCGACGCCATCCTCGCCTATCTCGGCGTGCTTCAGGCCCAGGAACTGGAACGGATCCAGCGCGAGAACCTCGCCGGGACCCGTAACCACCTCGACACCGCCAAAGTCAGGCTGGAACAGGGCGTGGGAAACCGGGAAGACATCCTCCGCTGGGAGGCACAGTATAAGAACGTTCTCTCCGCGACGGTGGCCGCCCGCTTTTCGCTGCAGAAGGCCCGGCTGGCCCTCAACCAGGTTCTCAACCGCCCGCAGGAATCTCCCTTCCGACTCGATCCCCTCCGCGGGGCCGAACCCTGGGAGGGGACCCTCTTCGGCGACCGCCGCCTCGATTCCCTCTTTCAGAACTGGAGGGAAGCCGATCTGCTCCGGGAGTTCCTGGTCGAAGAGGGGAACCGCCGTTCGCCCGAGGTTCGCGCCGCCCGCCTGACGCTGAGCATGGCCGAAGCCGACCTGGAACGGGCCGGGACCCGGATCTGGACGCCCACGCTGTCGGCGCGCTTCGAGTATTCCCGCCTTTTCGACGAAGAAACCTGGGACCCGATCACCCAGTCATGGGGGAACGCGGGGGAGTATCCCGACGACGACGAGTGGTTTTTCGGGGCTTCGGTCAGCATCCCCGTCTGGATGGGGGGGAGCAACTGGGCGGAGCTGGGCCGGGCGCGCGCGGCGCGGCGCAAGGCCGAACAGGCCCTCTCCCTCCGGGAAGAGGCGACGGGGCTGGCCATCCGCTCGGCGTTCTTCGACCTGGCCGCCTCCCTTACCGCCTGGAACCTGGAGCGGGAACGGCGGGAGCTGGCCCGTCAAACCCTGGACCTGGTGGAGGACAAGTATCGACGGGGCGCTCTGCCCATCATCGATCTGCTCGACGCCCAGACCGAATACGTCTCTTCTCAATCGACGGAAGTGTCTTCCTTCTACGCCGCGGTTTCGGACCTGGTGCGGATGGAGCGCAGCATCGGCTTCATCCGGTACGCCGCCGAACCGGAGGAGGCGGAAGTCATCATCGGAGATCTGATCGCTTATCTGGAATCCCACCCCGGAACGGCCCCATGAGGAGCGCACGCCGAGAAAGGAGGCGATGGTGAGAGGAACAAACAGACTGATCGCCCGAAAGGGAAGCCGGCTCCTGGCCCTGGCCGCCGGCCTCAGCCTGGGGACGATGGGATGCGGGGAAAAGCAAGAACAGCCCCCGGAGATCGTCAGGCCGGTGAAATCGCTGGTGGTCGCCCCCGCGGCCGAAGGCGTGAAACGTTCCTTCAGCGGCGTGGCCCGTCCGGGGCGGGAAGCCACGCTGGCCTTCCGGGTGGGCGGGAAGATCCGGGAGATCCTGGTCGAAGCCGGGGACGAGGTCGGCGAGGGGACCGTCCTCGCCCGGCTTGACGACACCGACTACCGTCTCGACGTCCGCAATCTGGAACATAACCTGGAAAGCGCGGGGGCCGCCGCCCGCAACTCCGAGAACAGCTACCGGCGGGCCATGGGGCTCTACGAAAACAACAACATCAGCCGCGACACGCTCGATCAGGCCGAAGCTCAGCGCAATTCCGACCGGGCCCAGACGCAAGCCCTGGAAGCCCAGCTGGAGCAGGCCCGCAACCAGCTTTCCTACGCCGAACTCAGGGCCCCGTTCGCCGGTTCCGTATCCGGGAAGGAAGTGGAGGAGTACGAGACGGTCACCGCCGGTCAGCCGGTGCTGCGGATCCTCGATCCTCGCTCCATAAAGATCAGGCTGGGAGTCCCGGAAAGCCTGGCCGCCCGAATCGAGCCCGGGCGCCGGGCGGAAGTCGCCCTGGAAAGCTTTCCCGGGAAAACCTTCCGCGGCAGCGTCAGCGAAGTGGAAATCGCCCTCGACAACATGACGGGCACCTACCCGGTCACCGTGGTTCTCCTCGATCCCCCGGCCGGGGCGCGGCCGGGAATGGCGGCCGAGGTTTCCTTCTTCTTCGAGTTCCCGGAAGGGGAGGGAATCGTGGTCCCCACCTCGGCCGTTTTCTCCGACCTGGAAACCGGCGCCGATTACGTCTGGGTGGTGGAGGGCGGAAAAGTGAACAAGCGCAGGGTCGCGCTGGGGACGCTCTGCACCGAGGGAGTCGAAGTGACTTCCGGGCTCGAAGGAGGGGAACGGGTGGTAACCGCCGGGGTATCCCGGCTGGAGGAAGGACGGCGCGTGCGTCTCGGCGACGGGCTCGAACCCTGACCGGCCCCGACCGCACACGCCGGCAAGACGATGAACCTTACCGAATTCGCCCTGCAACGCAACCGCCTGACCGTGGTCGTGCTTTTTGTCCTCCTGATCGGGGGGGTGTCGGCCTATTTCTCCCTTCCCCAGTCGGAGGATCCGGATTTCGTCATACGAACGGCCCTGGTCGCGACCTACTTTCCCGGAGCGTCCCCGCAGCGGGTGGAGCAACTCGTCACCGACAAGATCGAACAGCAGATCCAGGAGATCCCCGAACTGGACAACGTATCGTCCCAGTCCCGGACGGGGGTTTCGCTGATCTTCGTCAACATCAAGGAAAAGTACGACGATATGCGCCCGATCTGGCGCAAGCTCCGGGACAAAGTGGACGACTCCCGCGCCTCCCTTCCCGAGGGGATCGACGGCCCCTACGTCAAAGACGATTTCGGCGACGTCTTCGGAATCATGGTCGCCCTGACCGGCGAGGGGTTCTCCCAGGCCGAGATCGACGAAACCGCCAAAAACATGCGCAAGGAGCTTCTCCAGATCAAAGACGTGGCTCGGGTCGAGATCGTGGGGGAACAGGACGAGAGAATCTTCGTCGAGTTTTCCAACGCCCGGCTGGCCGAACTGGGATTCAGCCCGCTCCAGCTGGCCGAGAGCCTCCAGACCGAAAACATCGTCCTCCCGGGGGGCTACGTCAACATCGGGCCGGACAAGATCGTGGTCGAACCGACCGGCAACTACGAGAACGTGGACGCTCTGCGCGATACCGTCATCCGCCTCGCCCACGGAGGGGGAGGGGACAGCCTCATCGCCCTCAAGGATATCGCTTCGGTGACCCGCGGCTACGTGGAACCGCCGGATACCATCGTTCATTTCAACGGGGTCCCGGCGGTGCTTCTGGCCGTGAACATGACCAAGGAAGGCAATATCGTCGATTTGGGGCGCCGGATCGACGAATTCCTGCGGCGGGCGGAGGCGGACCTTCCCGTGGGCATGGAATTCGGCTACGCCGCCTTCCAACCCCGATACGTGACCGAGGCCATCAACGATTTCATGATCAACCTCATCGAGGGGGTGGCGGCGGTGGTGCTGGTCATGCTGCTCTTCCTGGGCCTGCGCACCGGCCTGGTGGTCGGAACCCTGATCCCCATGACGATGGTGGTGACGTTCCTGCTCATGTCGGTCTTCGGGATCGGCCTTCAGCAGGTATCGATCGCCTCGCTGATCATCGCCTTGGGGATGCTGGTGGACAACGCCATCGTCATGAGCGAAGACATCATGGTCCGCATCCGGTCCGGCCAGGAGCGTTTTGCGGCCGCCGTAGCGTCCGGAAGGGAACTGGCGATCCCCCTTCTTACCTCCACGCTGACCACCGCCGCCGCCTTTCTGGCGATTTATCTGGCCGAATCCGCGGTGGGAGAGTACTGCGCCAGCCTCTTCGAAGTGGTGACCATGTCCCTGGTCTCCTCGTGGGTCCTGGCCCTGACCATGATCCCCCTCTTCTGCCTCTGGTTCCTGAAACCGGCGACGGCGGGTTCGGCCCGCGGTTTCGGGGAAGGGTTCTACCGGCGTTATCGGGGTTTCCTGCTCTGGCTCCTCACCCACCGGGCCGTAGCCGTAGCCGTTCTCCTGGCCGTGTTCGCGGGGAGCCTGCAGCTTTTCGGAGCGATTCCCCAGATATTCTTCCCCCCGTCGATCCGCCCCCAGTTCGTCGTCGATTTCTGGCTGCCGGAAGGAACCCACCTCGCGGAGACGTACCGGGAGATGCTCCCGGTCGAAGAATATTTGAGCGGGCGCAAGGAAGTGGAAAATTTCTCCATGTACGTGGGCGAATCGAGCCCCCGTTTCTACCTGGCCCTCAACCAGGAACAGAGCAACGAGAACTACGGTTTCTTCCTGGTCAACTGCGTCTCGACCGAGGGCATGGACGAGCTCATGGACGGAGTCTACCGGATGATGATCGAAACCATCCCCTCCGTCAATCCGGTGGTTAAAAAACTGGAAACCGGAGCGATGGTGGGAGCCCCGATCCAGATCAGAATCAGCGGAAACGACGTCAGCGACCGGGGGATCAGGACCCTCTATCGCCTGGCGGGAGAAGTCAAGAGCGCCTTGCGTGAAACTCCCGGCGCCGTCTCGGTGCGCGACAGCTGGGGTTCCGCCATTAAAAAGCTCTACGTCCGGATCGACCAGGCCCGGGCCCGGAGGGCGGGGCTGACCAGCCAGGATATCGCGGTCTCGCTCCAGGCCCAGCTGGCCGGTTACCGCGCCACCGAATACCGGGAAGCCGACCAGGTCATCCCGGTGGAACTGCGTTCGACCCGGGCCAACCGCACCGACCTGGGGAAGATCGAGGGGCTCAACGTTTATTCCCTGGCCGGAGGCCAGAGCATCCCCCTGCTTCAAATCGCCCTGCCCGAATTCCGTTCCGAAGTCTCCACCATCGAGAGGCGCGACCGCAAAAGAACCCTGACCGTCAAATGCGACGTTTCCGGCCGGACCGCCGCCGACGTGCTCAAAGAGGTCAGGCCCGCAATCGACGAGCTGGCCGCCGGCTGGCCCGCGGGCTACGACGTCGAGTACGGAGGAGAGTTCGAAGAGAACGAGAAAGCCTCGCAATCGATCTTCGCGCAGCTGCCGATCTCGTCTTTCATCATCCTCATGCTCCTGGTCTGGCAGTTCAACTCCTTCCGCAAGACCCTGATCATTTTCTGCACCATCCCCATGGGTCTGATCGGGGCCGTCCTCGGTCTCTTCCTGACCGGCAGCGAATTCGGGTTCATGTCCATGCTGGGGATGGTGAGCCTGGCCGGGATCGTGATCAACAACGCCATCGTACTCATCGACCGGATCAACCTCGAAATCGAAGCGGGGAGGGCTCCCCAGGACGCCATCGTCCTCTCCGGCCAGAAACGGCTGCGCCCCATTCTGCTCACCACCATCACCACGCTGGGAGGCCTCCTGCCGCTGGCGCTTCAGGGAGGGCCGCTCTGGGAATCGATGGCCTGGACCATCATCGGCGGCCTCCTTTTCGCCACCGTTCTCACCCTCGGTTTCGTGCCGATCCTCTACTCGGCGTTTTTCGGGATCCGATTCCGAAAGGGAGTGGAGTACGGAAGCGAGGATGGCCCCACCGAGGCGGCGTTTGAAGCCGGCGCCTGACCCGCGCTGCCGGGCCCTGCCGAAGGGGGGACTCGAACCCCCATGGAGTTACCCCCACATGGTCCTGAACCATGCGCGTCTGCCAATTCCGCCACTTCGGCTCAACCGGCGCAAAGACTACGAAAACGGGCGGGTGCTGTCAAGGCCCAATCGGGCGGCCGCGGCGCTCCTTGCGAAAATGCCGCTTGTTCCCGCCGCTTCCGCTTCGGTATGCTTATTAAAGAACAAGTCATCTCAGCCCGAACTCGGGCGGCAGCACAACCCCGGGAGGCGTGCCATGAAAACCCTGGTTTGCGCGTTCGCGCTCCTGACGGCGGCGGCGGCGGCGGCTCAACCGGTCGTCGATCCCGCGGCCCTGAGGAGCGACCCCTGGCCTTACCGAAACGCCACCATCACCGTGAAAGACATCTTCACCGCCCGCAAAACCCCGGTGCCGACGGCCATGGCCGAAGCGGGATATTCCGCCCGGGACTACCTTCATTTTACCGCCGGACGGTCGGGGATGCCCTGCTACGTGCGCAAGAGTTCCCCGGTGGCGGCCTTGCTCCCAAGCCTTCAGCCGGGGGATCAGGTCACCATAGTGGGGAGAGTGGTCCAGCCCAAGATCACGGTCAAGCGCAAAGGCTGGAACCAGGAAAGGATCAAGCTGGAGCGGTTCATCCTCGTCGTCACCAGCCTGGAGAAGGGCTGGGGGCCTCCGCCCTGAGCCCCGGAAGGACCGGGACGTGAAGGGACGAGTCCTGATCACCAACCGCAAGGCCCGTCGCGACTACCTGATCCTGGAAACGTCGGAGGCCGGCATCGTCCTTGAGGGCTCGGAGGTGAAATCCCTGCGCGCCGGGCGCGGGAGCCTGGCCGAAAGTTACGCCCGCGTCGAGAACGAGGAAGTGTTCCTGGAAGGGATGCATATCACCCCCTACGACCATGGGAGCGTCTTCAACCCCCCGGAACTGCGCCCGCGCAAACTCCTTCTGCATAAGCGGGAAATCAGGAAACTGATCGGCCAGACCGCGATCAAGGGACACACGCTGATCCCCCTTTCCCTCTATCTCAGCCGGGGCCGGGTCAAGGTGGAATTGGCTGTGGCCCGGGGGAAGAAAGCCTACGACAAGCGGGAGACGATCAGGGAACGGGAAGGGGCCCGGGAGATGGCGGCGGCCGTCAAACGGGCTCGGAACTGAAAAACCCGGCTTTCAGAAAATAAGGTATTTGGCCAGGAAAAGTCCGGCCACCGGATAGAGCGGCCAATGCACCTCCCGTCCCCGGCCGGCCAGGAGCTTGATCGCGGGGTAGGAGACGAACCCCCAGGCGATCCCGTCGGCGATGCTGTAGCAGAGGGGGATACCCACCATGACCAGAAAAGCGGGGAGCCCCTCGGTCAGGTCGTCCCATTGCACTTTGCGGACGTTGCGGATCATCATCGCCCCCACCACGATCAAGGCCGGAGCGGTGAGGGCGTGATCCTGGGTGACCATGCCCACCACCGGGCTGAAAAAAAGCGCGGCGAGAAAACAACCGGCCGTGACCACGCTGGTAAAACCCGTCCTCCCTCCGTAAGCCACCCCGGTAATGCTTTCGATGAAGGAGGTGACCGTGCTGGTTCCCATCGCCGCCCCCACCACGGTCCCGACCGCGTCCGAGACCAGGGCCCGGTCGGCGCGAGGCAGACGGTTATCCTTGATGAACCCGGCCTGTTCGCTGACGCCGATCAGGGTCCCCAGCGTATCGAACACGTCCATGAACAGGAAGATGACGATGAAGGACCACATGTGGGGGCTGAGGGCGTGAACGAGGTCGAACTTCAGAAAGGTGGGGGAGAGGGAAGGGGGAGGGGCGACCACGGCCCCGCTGAACCGGGTGCGGCCCAAAATCAGGGACAGGGCCAGGCCGGAGAGAATCCCCCAGAGGATGGCTCCCCGCACTCGGCGCGTCATCAGCGCCAGCGTGACCAGGAAAACGAAACCGAAGACCAGCATCTGCAGAGAGTGGAGGCGGGGGTTGAGACCGATCAGGGTTCCGGGGTCGGCGACCACGATCTTGGCGTTCTGCAGTCCGATGAATGCGATGAAGATTCCGATCCCCACGGCGATCCCGTTGCGGAGACTGGGGCTGACCGCCTCGATGACGACGCGGCGCACCCGGCAGAGCGAGAGGATGAGGAAGATGACGCCGGAGATGAACACCACCCCCAGAGCGACCTGCCAGGCCGTGGTTTCTCCGGCGCGGACCGCCGCCAGCGTGCCCGCCTCGGCCACCACGGTGAGAACGAAGAAAAAATTCTCCCCCATCCCCGGGGCCTGGGCGATCGGGTAGTTGGCCAGAACCCCCATGAGGAGGGTGGCCAGGGCCCCGGAAAGACAGGTGGCGGTCATGACCGCCCCGAAATCCAACCCCGAATCGAAGCCGAACATTTTCCCCGAAAGCACCGCCGGCTGCACGAAGATGATGTAGGCCAACGTGGTGAAGGTGGTGATGCCGGCCCCGATTTCGGTACGGAGATCGGTGCGGCGTTCTGCGAAACCGAAGTATGTCGAAAGGAAATGCCTGTTCATGGCCCGGCCGCCGGTCGCGGTTGTTTCCCCGAAGGCGGCTATGATAGCATACCGTTCGTCCATGTAAAGAGGGAGAGAACCATGAGCGCCCCCATCACCCTGGTTACCTGCGGGATCATCTGGAAGGGAAACCGTTTTCTGATCGCCCAGCGCAAGCCCGATTCGCGACTCGAACCCCTGAAGTGGGAATTCCCGGGAGGAAAGATCGAGTTCACCGAGGATCCGCCCACCGCCCTGCGCCGGGAGATCCGCGAAGAGCTCGGCTTCGAGATCGACGTCGGGGATATCTTCTGCGTCAGTTCCCACACCTACAGCCGGCCCGACGGGACGGCCAAGCATATCATGATGCTGGCCTACAACTGCGCCTATCGGCGCGGGGAACCCTCGGCGATCGACGTGCACGGGTTCCGTTGGGTCGAAACCCGGGAACTGGACGCCTACGACCTGGCGGCCGCCGACCTCGTCATCCGCGACCGGCTCCAGAGACGCCACGGTCTCCCTCCCTCCGATGCGCCGGCACCGGACGAAACCCCCGACCTCCATGACCGGGATACGACCGTGGCCGATCTGCGGAAGGTGGTTTCGCAATTCGTGGAAGAACGCGACTGGGGACAGTTTCATTCCCCCAAGAACCTGAGCATGTCCATCGCCATCGAAGCGGCCGAGCTCATGGAGCTTTTTCAGTGGAACACGGTCGAGGAATCCCGGTTGATCGGCCAGACCCCCGAACGCTACGAGGAAGTCTGCCGGGAAGTGGCGGACATAGCCGCCTACGTTCTCAGCCTGGCCAATTCCCTCGACATCGATCTCAGCCGGGCGGTCACCCGGAAGATGAGGCTGAACCGGCTGAAGTACCCCCGGGAAAAATTCTATGGGAAATTCTGAGGGGCCGACCGCGGCGGGCGCCGGCGGGGTCCGGCAATGAAGTCCTCGGGGGAAACCCGGATCCGGATCCTGGTGCGGGGGCGGGTCCAGGGGGTGTTTTTCCGGGCTTCCACCGTCGAGGTGGGAACCGGGTTGGGGCTGGCCGGCCGGGTCCGCAACCTCCCCGACGGCGGCGTGGAGGTTCTGGCCGAAGGCCCCCGCCCGGCCCTGGAAGAGCTCGCGGCCTGGGCCCGGCGGGGGCCGGCCGGCGCCCGCGTGGACTCGGTCGAAGTGGAGTGGGGCGCGGGTCCGGGCGGATACGCCGGGTTCGGCATCGCCGGGAGGTGGGATCGATGATCCGGACCCTGGCGGCGGCCCTGCTTTTTCTTCAGGCGGCCGGAACCGGCCCGGAGCCGGCCGGCGCCCCGGCCTGGAGGCAACAGGGGGGAGGGTCCGACCACGGCGGAGGGGAGGGGGGGGTTCCCACCGACCCGGTTCTGGCGTGGCGCTATTCGGGGCGCTACGCTTTTTTCACCCCTCCCTCGGTTCTCGGCGACCGGCTGGTGGTGGGGGACGAGCATGGACGGCTGACCTGTTTTTCGGCCGAAGACGGTCACCGGATCTGGGACCGGAAGTCCTCCGGGTACTACGCCGCGGCCCCGGTGGCGGCGGAGGGCCGGATCTACGCCGCCTGCTCCCGCCGCGAACAGTGGACGGAAACCGTTAAAAGCGGGGGGATGTTTTCCGGCGGCGCCGACCAGATCGTGTCCATGGTCGAGGAGCGGGGGACCATCGCCTGTTACGCCCTGGAGAACGGGCGCAAGCTGTGGAGCCGGCGGTTTCCCAAGGTCATCCACGCCACACCCGCCCTGGAAGGAGACCGCCTGGTCGCGGGCAGCGGCGATTTCAAGATCTACTGCCTGGAAGCTCAGCGGGGGAAACACCTGTGGGAAGTCAAAACGGAGGGACCGGTGGAAGCTTCCCCGGTCATCACCGCGGGGAGGGTCCTGGCCGGATCCAGCGACGCCAACCTTTACTGCCTCGACCTCGGCGACGGCTCCCTGCTCTGGCGTTTCAAGGCATCGGGCGCGATCCGGGTCGCCCCGGCGGCGGCGCGGGGCGGGGTTTTTTTCGGGACCGTGACGGGGACCATGTACTGCCTGACCGTTTCCGCGGGAACGAAGGTTTGGGAGAAGGACCTCAAAGCGCTCCTGGTTTCTCCGCCGATGATCGTTCACAACGATCTCGTCCTCGCCTGCAGCGACCACACCATCCGCTGTCTCCGGGGGGGGGACGGCGAAGAGAAATGGCGGCTCGAGACCCGGGGCATGGCCCGGAGCCTGGCCGCCGGCGCTGACGCGGGGTTGGCCGGCTGCGACGACGGAACCCTGGTCGCCTTCGGCCTGGAAGACGGCCGGGGGAGGTGGGAGCAGACGCTGGCCCGCAAGGAACCGCTCCTGGTCTCCATCGGGGGAGGGAAAATCTTTGCTTCTTCTCCCGACAAATCTATATATTGTCTGCGTCAGAACCGGGGCCGTTAGGGCGGCCCAAGCCTAAACCCGGAGAGGGAAATGAAAAGATTGGGTTCAGGGGCGTTGTTGCTGTTGTTGATGTCCGCGGTCGGAACGGTCCGGGCCGAACCGGCCGCCCCCGAAGACGGGTACCGGCTCCTGCGGGAAGCGACCGCCGCCGAAGCGGCGGGCCGCGCGGACCAGGCCGCGGCTCTGAACCGGCAGGCCCTGGACGTCTTCCGCGCCCTGGCCGGCGCCTCCGTCCCGGAAACGGACCCGGAACTGGATTCTTCCCGGCTGCGGATAGAAGAGGATCTCCCCTCGAAGCCCACCGACCTGGAACTGAAGCTGTTGCGCCAACAGGAGCTGATCCTCAACCAGCAGCAGCTGATCCTGCAGAAACTGGCTCAGGTCGCGGAGTCCAACGCCGCTTTCACCGAGGAGATCAAGGGGGTACGCGCGGACACCTCGGAGATACCCAATCTGTCCGACGAGATCGACGACATCCGTTCGAATTCGGAGACGATTCTCGACTTCGAGGGGCTCCTGGCCCGTATCGAGGACAACACCCAGGACATTCCCGAGATGCTCAACACCGTCGACGAGATCGACAACAACACCAGCGATATCGGCAATATCGACGACTCCCTCCAGGACATCCGGGACAACCGCGATCTGCTCGATCAGGTCATCAGCATCGTCGAGGACATCAAAAACGACACCGACCGCATCGGGGACGTGGAGTCGGCGGTGGAAGACGTCAAGGACGAGATCAGCTCCGGCGGCAATTAAGGAACCGGGCCGCCGGGGCCGGGCGTGGGCGGCGGCAGGGCCAGGAGCTGAGTTTTCAGTTTCGTCTCGCCGGGGTTGAGCCGCAGTCCGCGCCGCAAGGTGCTTCGGGCTTCGGCGAACAACCCCCGGCCGACATAGAGGCGGGCCAGGACCGCGAACCCGGTCGGATGCCGGGGCGCGCGGCGCAACGCTTCTTCGGCGGCCGCCAGCGCTTCGGGAAACCGACCCCGTTCCTGAAGCAACAGGGCCAGATTGCGCAGAGGCACCGCGTACTCGCGGTTGATCTCCCCCGCCTTCCGGTAGGCTTCGGCGGCTTCGGGAAACCGCGCTTCCCGCTCCAACGCAATGCCCAGGGCGTTATAGGCTTCGGGGACCCAGGGGTTGGCGGCGACGACCGAACGGATGATCGTCTCCGCCTCTTCGATCCGGCCCATGCGCAGGTAGGTTTCGGCCAGATTGAGGGAGGCGACGTGGTAGAGAGGGTCCGCGGAAAGACTTTGCTCGAAATGGCGGACGGCTTTCTTCAACGCCCCCCGGTTGCGATAAAACACGCCCAGGTTGTTGTGGGCCTCGCAGTGCCGGGGGTTGATGGTCAGGGCTTCCCGCAGGGCGCCGATCGCGGCCCGGTCGTCCCCCCGGACATGGTACGCGATGGCCAGGTTGTTGTAGGCCAGGGAAGCCCGGGGCGAATAGATGCTGGCGCGAAGCCAGAGATTGAATTCGCTTTTCCAGGCCCAGAGATAGTCGACGCTCCCCAAAGTCAACGCGACCAGCACGATTCCCAGGACCGTCCCGGCCCAACGCCGGCGCCGGCACGTCCCCCCGGAAAGAAGCGGAGCCAGGAAAAGGCCCGCCAGAATGCATCCGAAGACCGAGGGAAAATACAGCCGCTGTTCGGCCACGGTCCGCCCGGCCTGGGCCACCTTGCTCAAGGCCGGCAGCAGGCTGATCGTCAACCCGGCCCCCGCCCAGAAAATGCCGCGGCGGCGGCGGACCCGGCCCAGCGCCAGCAGGAAGGCGACCGCACCCAACAACGGCAGCAACCAGAGCCAGCCCCCCCAGTAAACCGGCAGCCTGAAGCTGTAGAGCGTCTTCAGGCGGACCGGAAAAATCAACAGCTGCAGATAGCGCGCCCAGAGCCGGACCATGTCCGGAGGGTAATCGACCAGATTTCCCGGCCGGGGCAGGCCCGCGGATTTAAGCATTACCGCCTTCCACGCCCCCGAGACCAGGGCGAGGCCCCAGAAGGGGAGACTGAGGCGCCAGGCGCGCTTCCAACCGGCGCGGAGAAGGACCGTGAACACGACCAGGGGGGGGAGGATCAGGGCCGTCTCCTTGGTCAGCAGCGCGGCGGCATAGATCAGCGAGAGACCGGCGATCCGCAACGCCCCGGGCGGTCGGGCGGAAAGCAGGCCGGCCAGCACCAGAGTCATGAACAGCGAGGGCAGCAGCTCGGAAATGTTGCGGGGGTTGACCACGGCTTCCACGTGGGCGGGATGAACGGCGTAGAGGGCGGCGGCGACCAGGGCGGCGACGGCGCTCCCCCCCACGCGGAAGGCGAGCAGAAACACGGCAACGGTGGCCAGAGCGTTGACGAGGATGTTGGCGCACCGGTAGGGAGCCGGATCGGCCCCCCCCCACCACGCGGGGACGCTGAGCGCAAGCATCTGGAGCGGGCGGTAGTCGTTGCGGGAGATCGGCACGCGCCAGCGCCAGAAGTCCGGTTGAAAGTAGAGCAGGGGAGATTCCGCTCCGCGCAGCAGGCTGTTGTCCCGGACCACCCGCACGTCGTCCCAGAGCAGCGGGTAGCGGAGGGCCGGAAGATAGATCGACCCGCCGGCCACCACGATCAGGGCGAGGGCGGCGGCGGCGGGGACGGAGAGTCGGGAGTGCTTAATCGTTTTCTCCGGTCAGATTTTATGTTGACCATGACGCTGGCCGGAAATACTATAGGGGCTGAATCTACCTGTCAATCATCCAAGAAGGAGGTTGCTCATGACCAGAGCCAGGAGCATTTCGCTGGCCTCGGGTGTATTCACGGCGGGTGTTCTCGTCTTCCTCTTGTTCGCCTTGGGCGGTTTCACTTCCCCGCTCCCCTCGACCTGGGAGATGAAGTATACCAACCTCAAGGACGACCTCCGGGCCCTGGCCGTCAACCCCCTCGATCCCCAGATACTCTACGTCGGCACGGATCAGGCCGTGCTCGGCAGCACCGACGGCGGCCAGACCTGGAACCAGCTCTACAGCTTCCGCGACGACAAGATCGATATCTCCGACGTGCTTTCGGATGAAGCCATCCAGGTTTTGACCGACATCGGAGCGGACGCCGCCCAGGCGTCCGCCCCCGCCGGCCAGGCGGAGGAAAGCGCTCCGAAGGAAGCCGAAAGAGCCCCGCGCGGCCGCGAAAGCGCTCCTTCCGGAACGGGAGGGTCGGGCACTAGCTCGACGGCCGAACTGGCCGGCCAGGTGGAGACGGCGCTGCAGAAAATGACGGAAACCCAGGACGCCCTCGCCCAGGCCGAGGACGCCTACATGGAATGGACCCCGGACGAGCTCACCATCTCCGAGGTGGACGGGATTCCCGAAGACGACAGCGGCTTCGTGGAACAGCCCATGTACGACGAACTGGCCAACTGGCTCTCCGAACGTTCCCTGAGCGTCCCCGACAACGGGGCCGAGCGCAAAGACACCCTGGTCGATTACCTCAAGACCCACGAGGCCGAAGGCGAAACCCTGTCCAAGGCGGTGGACTCGGCCAAGTCGCAATACACCAACGCCGAGGGGGAATACAACAACCTCAAGGCGCAGCTGGAACAGGCCGAGGCCGCCCAGGGGCAGGCCGAGGACCAGGAGGAGATGGCGGCGACGGAAGAATTCCAGTCCGAAGAGGCCGGCGCCTCCGCCCCGGAACCGGGAGCCCAGTCCACCCCCGCGATCGAAGGCGGGTATCTCACCGGGGTAACCGACCTGGCCGTCAACCCCGCCAATCCGGACCATGTCTTCGCCACCACCTTCGACGGGGTCTACCGGTCGCCGGACGGGGGACAGACCTGGGAATCGATCTACACCGGCGCCAACCCCCGCCAGGGATGCAGTCTCTGCATCACCATCGACCCCTCCAACCCCGACATCATCCTGCTGGGGACCCTGGTCGGGGTCGGAATATCCAAAGACGGAGGCGTCAGCTGGACCCGGGCGCTGGGCAGCCTCAGCAACGACGTCGTCACCGCCGTCGCCGTGCATCCCTTCGACTCCAGCGTCATCCTCGCCGGGACCCAGGGGGACGGCATCTTCAAGAGCACGGACGGGGGCGACAGCTGGGAAAAGGTCTTCAACAACCCCTCGTCCGGAGCCCAGAACATCGGGGCCGTCGCCTTCGCCCCCGCCAACCCCAACATCGTCTATGCCGGAACCCAGAACGGCATCTACGTCAGCCACGACGCCGGTTCCACCTGGGACACCGCCTCGGGCATGGGCCTGGGAAGCTACGGCGCCCGCGACCTGGCCATCGACCCCACCGATTCCAACACTGTCCTCATGGCCAGCTGGGACGGTGTCTTCGGCACCATGAATGGCGGCAGCCAATGGCGGCGCCTGACCTACGGGCTCAAGTACCGGGGGGCGGACCGCGTCCTCTTCGACCCGCTCGCCCCGGAAACGATCTGGATGCTGACCGACGACCATGTCTTCCGGGGAGAAAGCCCCGCCACGGTCGACGTCGAAGGCGACGGCAAAGCCTACCTTACCGGCAACTGCGAGTTCAGTTTCGGGGGCACCGAGCGCCACACCCTGACCATCCTCAACGTCGATCCGCAGGCCAAGACGGTCAAGATCGAACTGCGCTCCGAACCCCAGGACCTGACCCTCGAAGTGGGCGTGCCCACGGAGGTCGATCTGAACGGGGACGGGACCAAGGACGCTCTCATCACCCTGGAGAAGATCGACCAGGGCGAACCCAAGATCTCCATCTACAAGGTGCTGCGTATATCCGCCCGGGAAGAGTCCATCCAGCTGAAATCGGCCGAAGAGGTCAGGGGGCTCGAGGACCTGGAACCGTACTTCGCCGCCGAGCCCAGCTGCGTCGAGGTCCAGGATGCCGCCTCCCGCTGGGGAGAAGTTCACCCCGAGATGATCGAGGACTGGCGGGAAGGCGCCCGCTTCCGCGCGTTTCTCCCCGAGGTCCAGGTCCAGTACACCTACCGGGTGGATAACGATACGGCCACCGACAGCTATGATTCCTATTCCCGGGAATACGACTTCTACACCGCCTACGGCGGCAACTCCGAAGTCAGCAGCAGCCGGGGAGACGAGTACACGGAGGGTTTCTACCCCTCCACCAGCCTGGGATGGCCCGATACCTACGAATGGTTCGACTCCTACTCCACCTACGACGAGTCCTCGGCGTATCAGTCCTACCAGGATTACGAGGGCACCTCCTCCCGCGACGAGCACCGCACCCGCGACGGAGCCCGGGACCGCAACTCCAAGGCCTGGAAGTTCCAGCTCGACTGGTACCTGGGCGATTTCCTCTTCGAGAGGCAGCAACTCTACATCAGCCGGGAAGCCCGCGACCTGGTGGAACTGCGCCAGGACATCCTGGAGCAGGTGACCATGTACTACTTCGACCGCAAGGCCGCCCGGATCGACATGATCATGAACCCGCCGGCCGACTCCTACTCCAAGCTGGACATGCTCCTGCGCCTGCAGCAGCTCGACGCCAGCCTCGACGCCCTCACCGGGGGATTCTTCACGGCCACGATCAAGGAGAGACGTGCTCAGTACCCGGAACTCCCGGTCTATTGAGAAACAATTAACCCAATGCGGCATTTTCAAATAGCGAGAAGGAGGGTGCCATGACCCCAAGAAGCGCACTGCCGATCACGGCGGGAGTCGTGCTCTTGACGATCCTCTTGAGCCTCAGCATCAGCCAGGAGATCGTGACCCAGCCGCCTCCGGTGGAGACTCTGGACGACCTCAACGCCCTGTTCGCCGACGAGCCCACCTACAACGAGATCCAGGAAGCGGCCATGAGGTTCGCCGAGGTCCATCCGGACAAGATCGAAAGCTGGAGACAGGGGGCAAAATTCCGCGCCTTTCTTCCCCGGGTGAGCTACCGGTACAACGTCTACGACGATTGGACCGACGAAATCTCGACCGGTAGCGAGGACAGCATCTCCTTCGAGTACTCCTACGACTACGAGGTCATGAGCTCTTCCGAGCAGGGGACCAACGACGGCTACGGCCAGGCCGGCAGCAGCGGCTGGCCGGTCCCGGAATGGTCCATGACCCAGGAGTACACCAACCGCAGCGGCCAGGCGGCGTCGACCCGGGACGCCTACGGAGAGTCGGGAGGGACCCGCGACTACATCGGCACCTACGAGGAGGACGGCAACACCAAGGAGTGGGGGGTCATGCTGGAATGGGACCTGCGCGACTTCCTCTACAGCGAGGAGCAGACCCGGATCAGCAAGGAGGCGCGGGAACTGGTCGAGCTTCGCCAGGACGTGATGGAGGAAGTCAACACCTACTTCTTCGACCGGCGCCGGTCCCAGATCGATATGCTCTTTTCCCCTCCGACCGACACCGCCAGCCGGATCGACATGCAGCTGCAGATCGCCCGTCTGACCGCCAACATCGATGCCCTGACCGGTGGCTTTCTGAGCAAGCGCCTGGCGGAGACCAAAACCGCCGTGCAGTAATCCCGCGCGCCGCGGACAGGCCCGGGCGGAGTCATGGCCGCCGCGGGATGGGGACCGGAACGGCGGGTTCGGCGGAAACGGGAGGGGAGGCGAACGGGGGTGAACGGCTTCACCTCGAGTTTCTTTCTGGTCAATTTTCTCCTGCAGCTGCTGGGGTTCAGCTCGGGCCAGTACCTGGAACGCCGGGTGGACATGGACGTGGCGGTGTTCTGGCGCAATCAGGCCCTGGCCGCCCCCCGATGCTCCTATACCCGGATAGACTGCTATAACAAGGCGCTGGCGAGGGACTCCGGGTACCTGGCCGCCCGGTGCGAGCTGGCCGACGTTTACTACGAGCTGGGCATAACCTACGGGCACCGCGACCTTTTTCGGGCCGCGGCCGATTGCCTGGAGGCGGCCGCCGCCCTGGAGCCGGACGACCCGGAAATCCACCGCCGGTTGGGCCGCGTGTACTTTCTCCTGCGCGATTTCGACGGCAGCCGCCGCGAGTTGGAACGAACCCGGGCCCTTTCTCCGCAAGCGAACCCGGTCCCGGGACCATGAAGGGGAGGGGACCGGGACGAACGTTCCTCGTCCTGGTCATCGCGTTTACGGCCGCAGCGGCGTGGGCCAAGGTCAACATCAACACCGCCACCCAGGCCGAACTGGAAAGCCTTCCGGGGATCGGGAAGGTCAAGGCCGAACGCATCATCCAGTACCGGGAAAAGCACAGCGGTTTCCGGCGGCTGGAAGAACTGATGGACGTTTACGGCATCGGCCCCAAAACGTTCGAAGCACTCGAACCCCTCTGTTGCCTTTATGACGAAATCGGAACCGGGGCCCGGGCAGAGGCCGGGTCCCCGGGTTCCGGACAGGGCCCGCGCTCGACCGAACCCCTGCCGGGGAGCATGGAGGTTAAATGCTGGAAGTGCGGCAAGGTCTTCGAAGTGCCCAGAGCCGCCCGGGAAGGAACCTGCCCGTACTGTTCGGCCAAATTCAAGGTTTCCCGGTGAAACGAACCGTCGGCACTCTGGAGTACCGTACGAAAACCGGCGCCGGAGACCTGACTATTTTCGAAGTAAGGGAGGGGGAATCCGACCTGCGGGTGGCGGCGGAGCGCGATTATTCCCGGGAAGCGGCGGCGGCTCTGTCCCGGATCCGGAGAGGGCTCAAGGAGTTCACGGCCCGGGAGCCCCGGTTCGGATCCACCTTTCTCCCCTGGTTCCCGGCCGGAGCCGTCCCCGCCCCCTTGCGGCGCATGGCCGAGGCCGCGGCCCGGTTCAACCTGGGCCCCATGGCGGCGGTGGCGGGCGCCGTGGCCGAAGCGGTGGGACAAGCCCTGCCGGGAACGGAAGCGATCGTCGAAAACGGCGGCGACCTCTTCATCCGCTCCGCCCGCGGGCGTTTCGTGGAGATTCTTCCCGGCCCGGGCCACCCCCTGGCGGGGAAACTGACGTTGGCGGTGCCCCCGGCCCCCGGAGGAATCGGCATAGCCACTTCCTCGGGACGCTGGGGCCGCTCGATCAGCTTCGGGAACGCCGATTCGGTCACGGTGGTGGCCGACGACCCCATCTGGGCCGACGCCGGCGCCACGTCGCTGGCCAACCGCGTCGCCCGGGAAGATCGGGCCCGCAACCCCCGAACGGGCGACTACCTGCTGGAAGCGGGCGGGGTGCGCGGCTTCCTGATCGTCTGCGGCGGAACCGTTCACCTCCGGGGGCGGATTTCCCTGGCCTAGGGCCTAAATTTTGTTGCTCGGGAGCCCCTGGGAATGGTACTATAATTTGACGACTAAAAGCTCCATACCGCCACAGGGGGGTTAGATGACAACCTTGGTCAGGAAGCCTGTATTCATGCTGGTTTGCGCCTTCGCGATCTTTGCCGTATCCGCCCCGTTGCCGCGAGCGGAGGCGGCGGGGCCCACCCCGGAGGACCAGGCGCTTTTGGAAGAAATGCGCCAGGAGATCGCGGCGCAGGGCTACGGATTCACCGTGGACTGGGATCCTCACCTCAACTCCGACGCCTGGTTCACCCCGGACCGCTCGGCCAAGGACAGACTGCCCCGGGCCCTTCCTCCCCGTACCGCCGCTCCCTTGCCGACCGCCTTCAGCTGGGCGGACTACGACGCCCTGACCCCGGTCCGGGACCAGGGGTACGTCTGCGCCGGCGGCTGGGCCTTCGCCATGGGGGGGGTGGTCGAATCTCTCTTCAAGATGAGCTACGGCCTCGATCTGGATATCTCCGAACAGTGGATCATCGAGTGCAACACCCTGGGGTACGACTGCATCCCCAGCCACGACGCCTACTTCTGCTACCAGTTTCTCTGCGACCAGCCGGCCCTCGACGGCGAAGCCGGGATCGTCCCCGAATCCGAGTTTTTCTACGCCGACACCGACGTCCTTCCCTGTTCCACCAACTACCCTTACCTCAAGGTCGGCCGGCTGGACAGTTTTCTCCTGGTGGGAGACGACGGCGACCTCAGCGACCCCGAGCCCCGGGTCGAGGATATCAAGCGCGCCATCTACGAAACCGGCCCGGTCTCGGTCATGCTGGGCGCCGATATTTATTTCAGCGGCTATTCGGGGGGGATTTTCGACTACGACATCCGTGAACCGGAAGCGGTCCAGGCCGTGGTCCTGTACGGCTGGGACGATTCCCAGGGCGACCACGGGGTCTGGTTCCTCCGCAACAGCTTCGGAACCGGCTGGGGCGAGCCCATGAGCTACAGCACCGGAATCTCCCCCGGTCCCGACCGGGGCTACATGCGCATCGCCTACGGCGCCAGCCGGGTGGGGATCGACGCTCAATACGCCGAATTCCAGCCCTCGACCCAGCGGCGCTCCTACAGTGTGAGGCGGTTCGAGAACGATTTTACGGGAGGGGGCACCGCCCAAAACTGGAAAGCGGACGAGGCGCTCTGGCAGTACGCGCTGCCCTTCACCTTCCCCTTCTACCGGCGCCCCTACAACAATATCTGGGTGTCTTCCAACGGCTACATATCCTTCTCCGCCGGGACCTGTCTCTGGAACGCCGATATCGACACCCTGCGCTCCACCCGCATGATCGCTCCCTTCTGGATCGACCTTTCCACGGCCGACACGGGCCGGGACATCTACATCGACGAGCAGACCGACAACGTCACCATCCGCTGGAACGCCATCCAGCCCGGGCTTCCCACCATCGCCATCCAGGCCGAACTCATTCTCAACCGCGACGGCAGTTTCCAGATCAACTACGGCGACGGCAACATCTTCGCCGGTTTCTACCCGGTCGTCGGCTTCTCCGACGGCAACGGTATCGACTTTCAGCTTACCGACTGCAACGGGCGCTGGAACCTCCAGTCCGATTTCCCCGAAACCAACAATTACACCGGGGCTTTCTGCCCCGGGGTGCTCAAATCCCGCCGGGTGCTCTCCCGCACCTTTACCCCGATCAGCTCCGCCGCCGGAATCGTCGACGGCGACTACAGCGGCAACGGGAAATCCGATATCGCGGTGCTGCGGTCCTACCGGGGCAAGTGGAGCATCCGGGGATTTTCGAACGTATACTACGGCGCGGCCGGCGACCTCCCGGTCTCCGGCGACTACGACGGCGACGGCACCGCCGACATCGCCGTTTTCCGGCCCTCCACCGGCCTCTGGGCCGTCCGCGGCGTCACCGCCGCCTACTACGGAATTCTGGGCGACAAGGCCGTTCCCGCCGATTACAACGGGGACGGCAAAACCGACATCGCCGTTTTCCGGCCCGATACCGCCGCCTGGAGCGTCCGGAACCTCAGCCACTTCTACCACGGCAAACGCATGGACGTCCCTCTCCCGGGGGATTACAACGGCGACGGCAGAGCCGAAGCCGCCGTCTACCGGCCCTTGACCGGCGGCTGGATGATCCGGGGGATGGGTTCCCGGTGGCTGGGCACCTACGGGGACATTCCCGTCCCCGGAGATTACTCCGGGGACGGCAGCACCTACCCGGCGATCTTCCGGCCTTCCTCCGGGCTCTGGGTGATCCAGGGCCTTTCCCGGCTCTACTTCGGGGCTCCCGGAGATTCGCCGGTGCCGCTCGACTATTCGGGGGTGGACGCCCTGCGCTTGGGCATATTCCGTCCCTCCAGCGGCCTCTGGGTCGTCCGGCAAGTCACCCGCGCCTACTTCGGAGCCACCGGGGATACCCCCGTCACCAAATAATGAACGTACTGGTCACAAGCAACAAATACCTGCCGAGGTTGTCGATGAGAGTTTTTGTACGCACCGTTTTCAGCGCAGCCGCCGCCCTGGCGTTGTTTCTGCCCCCGGCGTTTTCCCAGGCCCAGTGGGGGTCGGGAGTGATCAAGGGGCGGGTGACCGACGCCGCCACCGGAGCGGGCATCGCCGGAGTGAGGATGCTGGCCATGTCTTCCGGGGGAGGCCGGGCCGGAGTTACCGACGCCGGCGGCTACTACACCCTGAGCAACCTCATCCCCGGACTCTACCGGCTTCAAGCCTACACCGACCTGGAGTTCCCCGGCATCGGCTACGCCACCCAATACTACTCGCAGAAGTACTACTTCGAGACCGCGGATCCGATCAAGGCCGAAAACGGGGTGGAGACGACCGGAGTGGATATGCAGCTGGACCGGGGGGCGGTCATCACCGGGCAACTGACCGACGCCCACACCGGGGAAGTGGTCGTCGGGCTCAAGATCGCCGCCTACACCCTGGGCGAGAAAGCCGCTTTCTGGAACAACTCCGACGAGAACGGCATCTTCGAACTCCAGCCCCTGCGTGACGGCTACTACCGGCTTCTGGCCTACACCCAGCCCTACAACTACACCAACCCCGAGGGGAAATGTTTCCAGCAGGAGTGGTACCTGCACAGCGAATTCGGGTCCGCGACCGTTTTTCAGGTCGCCAAGGGAGAAGTGCGGACCCTGAGCGGGCCCTGGGAACTGGATTACTGCAAGACCCCCACGCCCGAGCCCGAGCCCACTCCAACTCCGGAACCGCCCCCGCTGCAGATCTACCAGGTCTGGCCCGGCTACCCCTCCGACCCGGGCGACGGCATCGGCCAGGCCACCGTGGTCATCGCCCCCAACGACAAGGTCTGGCTCTTCGACTGCGGCGACCGCTACTGGGCCGGGGAGCTGGATAAGGACTGTCCCCGGGAAGTTCTCTACCTCCTCGATTCCCTCGGCTACAGTTCGATCGACTACGCCGTGGTCAGCCACTACGACGCCGACCACTGTTACGGATTCATCACCATCGCCAACGGCACCGGCGACCCCGGCGACCCGCCCCTGGTCCGGGACGGGGTGGGACAGATCCCGGTGGCGTACGACCGAGGCGGCACCACCGACGTCGACGGGGATCCCCTCTCGGTCTTCTACACCGCTGGGATCTCCCAGCGCAAGACCCCGGTCCTGGGGACCGACATTCCCCTGGGCAGCGGGGCGGTCCTGCGCTGGCTGGCTTTCGGGAACCCCAACTACGGGGCTCCGGGAGAGACCAACGAAGTCTACGTCCTCGACCACGCCCCCCTGACCACGGCCGACGGCAACATCGACGAAAACTCCAAGAGCATCGTCGTTTCCCTGCTCTACGGGGGCTTCGACTACTACATCGGCGGCGATTCGACCTGCAGCTCCCTCAGCTCCTTCGTGGGGGTGGAGGAGGCCGTAAGCGAAGTGTACCGGACCACGTTCAACCGCTCCTTCGACATCATCCTCCTCGACCACCACGGGTCCAGTTACCACACCCCCACCTACTTCCTCATGCGCACCCTCCCCGAGGCGGCCATGGTGGCCTGCTGGGACAACAATTACGGCCACCCCACCTGCGCCACGCTGGACCGGGTGGTGCAGTACACCGAAACCGGCCCCGGGCGCCAGTCGGTCTTCCAGGTCGACGAGGGGAGCAGCTCCTACCCCTGCAACGCCTACGCCCTCTCCGCCAACGCCCCCATCCGGATCTTCACCGACGGCTACTACTACTCGATCGAACCCCGTTCCGACCTGGCCCCGGCCTACTACACCACCGCCTCCCCGCTCCCGATCTCCCGGTATACCTCCCTGGACCCGATCACCGACACCGCCTGGGACAACCACCCGGTCGACGACATCGGCATCCCCACGCCCACTCCGGCACCCACCCCCCCGGTGGAGCGTTCGGTCGTCATCAACGAAGTCTGCTGGGCCGGGACCCAGGCCAGTTATTATGACGAGTGGATCGAGTTCTACAACCGTACCGACACCGCCGTCGACATCAGCTCCTGGTCGATCATCAGCCCCCGCTACTCCTTCAACTTCTCCGAAGCCGAGGGTTCTCTGGTGATTCCGGCCCACGGCTACTGGGTCTTCGCCGACAAGCAGATCTTCTCTTCGGGAGCGACGGTCAATATCACCGGGTCCATCGCCCTCTACAACGACAACCAGGGTCAGTTCCGGCTTTACAACCAGCCCGACGGCGCCGGGGTCCTGGTCGACGCCGTCAACCCCGACGGAGCCACCGTCTGGTGCGGAGGGTCCAGCGGGGGAGAGGCCGACCGCCGCAGCATGGAGCGCAGGAACTGGGGCCTGGACGGCGCCGTCTGCGCCAACTGGTGCACCTACGGGGGCGTACCCGTCGTCGAGGACAGCAGCGGGTACCCGGTCCTGGGCAGCCCGGGCTACGAAAACAGCTGTTTCTTCACCACCCCCTCGCCGTCGCCCTCTCCCATCGCCTCCCCGACCCCGACGACGACTCCGATCGGCTTCAAAACCCCCAGCCCCTCGACCACCCCCACTCCGCTGCCGCCGGTGGTCATCGTCAACGAGATCGCCTGGTCCGGCACCGCCGCCGGCGGGAGCTACGAGTGGATCGAGCTCTACAACGCCACCGGGAGCACGGTCGACCTCACCAACTGGTTCCTCGAAATCGGCGGCGTCAGCATCGACCTGACCGGGTCCATCGACCCCATGGGATACTACCTGCTGGAACGCTACCAGGCGGCCGTCAGCGACATCCCCGGCGACATGGTCTACGACTTCGGTTCCATCAGCAACCTGGGGGAGACGGTCGCCCTGCTCAACACCGGAATAACCGTGGACTTCATCGACTGCCTGAGCGGCTGGTTCGCCGGTTCGGCCAGCCCCGGGTATTACTCGATGGAAAGAATCTACCCCGGCTACTCCGGTTCCAACCCCTCAAACTGGCAGAACAACAACGGCGTCCAGACCAACGGCCACGACGCCGACGGGAACCCCCTCAACGCCACCGCCCGGGCCCAGAACAGCGCCTACCTGCCCACGCCTCCGCCGACGCCGAGAGTCATCACTCCCACCCCCACCATATCCCCCATCACGCCGACCCCGACCGTGACCCCGTTCGGCTACAAGACTCCCCCCCCGACGCCGCCGCCGCCGGCGGTCGTCATCAACGAAGTCGCCTGGGCCGGGACCGCGGCCTCCACCAGCGACGAGTGGATGGAGCTCTACAACAACACCGGCAGCGCCGTCAGCCTGGCCGGCTGGGTTCTGGCCTCCACCGACGGCAACCCCAACATCTCTCTCGCGGGGTCGATCGGTGCCCACTCCTACTACCTGATCGAGCGCACCGACGACAACGTCATCAGCGACATCCCCGGCGACCTGGTGGTCAGTTTCGGCACCGGCCTCTCCAACACCGGGGAGCACCTGCAGCTCAAGAACGGGGCGGCCGAAGTGGTGGACGAACTCGACTGTTCCGGGGGCTGGTGGGGCGGCGACAACACCACCAAGGCCACCATGGAACGGATCGATCCCGAGGAATACGGCAACCTCTCCTCCAACTGGAGCTCCTGGGCGGGACCGTCCTGGAACGGCCGAGACGCCAACAACAACCCGGTCAAGGGTACCGCCCGGGCCCAGAACAGCATCTACGCGCCCGGATCCGCGTTCCTGCGCCTGGACAACGGCGATTACAACGGCGACGGCATCGCCGATATCGCCGTCTTCCGTCCCTCCTCGGGGCTCTGGGTGATCCGGCTGTTGAGCAGCTTCCACTTCGGACGCCCCGGCGACCTGCCCGTCTCCGGGGATTACGACGGCGACGGGACTTCCGACGCCGCCGTGTACCGCCCCGAAAAAGGCCTCTGGCTCTCCGCCTCGGGTCTCAGGCTCTACCTGGGCCGCGGCGGTGACGTTCCCGTTCCCCGCGACTACAACGGCGACGGCATCACCGATCCCGCCGTCTTCCGTCCCGCATCGGCCCTCTGGGTCGTCGACGGACAGGAGCGCTTCTACTACGGCGCTCCCGGCGATCTGGCCGTTCCGGCGGACTACCTCGGAACCGGCGCCGTGCCCGCCGTCTTCCGGGAAGGTTCCGGACTCTGGGCCGTCCGGGGCGGTTTCAAGACCTGGCTGGGCCGAAGCGGAGATATTCCCGTCCCCGCCGATTACGACGGCGACGGGCGGGCCGACGTGGCCGTCTATCGTCCTTCCTCCGGGCTCTGGGCCGGAGAAGCGGGCCTTTCCTACTTCGGCGCTCCGGGCGACCTGCCGCTTCCCGCCGATTACAACGGCGACGGCACCGCTCAGTCCGCGGTCTACCGCCCGTCCAAATCGCTCTGGGCGATCGAGGAAGGCGAGGGAAAAACCGGAGCGATAATCTACTTCGGGACCGCGGAAGACATCCCGGCCACCCGGTAACGCTTCCGCCGTTCGGAGAAAGCGTCCGCCGCCGGCGGGCGCTTTCTCCGGGCGGCAACGGTGGGCGGATGGCAAAGACGATAGCCGAAATCAACGAGAAAATCCGTTCCGGAACGGCGGTGGTCCGCACCGCCGAGGAGATCATCGGGATCGTCGAGGAACGGGGCGCGGACGCCGCCGCCGCCGCCGTGGACGTGGTCACCACCGGCACCTTCGGGGCCATGTGCTCTTCGGGGGTCTTTCTCAACCTGGGCCATACGCGTCCCAAGATGAAGATCTCCCGGGCCTGGATCAACGACGTCGAGGCCTACAGCGGTATCGCCGCCGTGGACGTCTACCTGGGCGCGGCCCAGGTGGCCACGAACGATCCCTTGAACATGGTCTTCCCCGGAGAGTTCCGCTACGGGGGAGGGCATGTCATTCAGGATCTGGTGGCGGGTAAATCCGTGCGCCTGGCCGCCGAGGCCTACGGAACCGACTGCTACCCCCGGAAACACCTGGAAACCTCGATCTCTCTGGCCGAAATCAACGAAGCCACCCTGTTCAATCCGCGCAACTGTTATCAGAACTACAACGTCGCGGTCAACGCCGGCGCCGGGAGAACCATCTACACCTACCTGGGAGTGCTCAAACCCCACTGCGGAAACGCCAATTATTCCAGCGCCGGTCAGCTCAGCCCCCTGCTCAACGATCCTTTCCTGCGGACCATCGGGATCGGGACCAGGATTTTCCTGGGAGGCGGGGTGGGCTATATCGCCTGGCAGGGCACCCAGCACAACCCGGGGGCGCCCCGGGACGAGGGGGGGATTCCCACCGAAGGAGCCGCCACACTCTCCCTGATCGGGGACCTGAAGCAGATGAACCCCCGTTGGCTGGTGGGGCTGAGCCTGCTCGGATACGGCGTATCCCTGATGGTCGGCGTCGGCGTTCCCATTCCCCTTCTCGACGGAGAGGTCGCCCACCGGACGGCGGTGCGGGATCGGGATATCCTGGCCCCGATCGTGGATTATTCCTCCGACTACCCCGAACGCTCCCCCCGGATATTGGGCCGAGTCTCCTACGAAGAGCTGCGTTCGGGATCGATCGGAATCGAGGGGAAGCGAGTGCCGACCGTTCCTCTCTCCAGTTACGCCGGCGCCCGGGAGATAGCCTCCCTGCTCAAATCCTGGATCGAGAAGGGGACATTCTCCCTCACCGAGCCGGCGGCCCGGCTGCCGGGACCGGAATCGGCCGTAACCCTCAAACCCCTGGAAATCCGGAGGCGGGACATCTGAGCCCGGAAATTCATGCCCCGGCACAGAATCGTCGTTAAGTTTCCGCCTTTCAAAATCGATCAACCCATCATCTACCGCCTGGCCAAGGATTTCAGCCTGATCTTCAACATCCTCCAGGCGCGGGTCAACCCGGAACAGGAATCGATACTGGTACTGGAAATCACGGGGGAAAACGATCAATGCCAGGCGGGAATGGCCTACCTGGCCAAGGCGGGGCTGGAAGTCCAACCCCTCAGCAGCGACATCAACAAAAACGAAGACAAATGCACGCACTGCGGGGCTTGTCTCGCCGTCTGCCCGACCGGGGCCCTGGCGGTGGACCCGGAAACGTACAAGGTCGTTTTCGACAACACCCGCTGCATCGCTTGCGAAGCCTGCGTTCCGGCCTGCCCGGCCCGAGCCATGGAAATCCACTTTTAACGGCGCTGCCCGCGCCCACGACAAGGAGACCTCCGTGAACACCGGCGCCGATTACGTTCCGTCGCACCCGCACCGTTTCCGGGCGGCTCTGTTCGCGGCCGCCTTCTGCGCCCTGGCGGCCGCGGCGTCCGCGGGGAGCCAGACCAGGTGGATGCGGGAACATCCCGATGTTTCCTGGAATTACCTGCGGTCCTGGGAAGCTCGGCATCAGTGGCTGACTCCCCGCCGCGAGGGGAGACTGCTCTTCCAAAAAGAGCGGCCGGAAGAAGCCCGCCGGGCCCTGGAGGAAGCCGTGCGCCAGGGTGCGGAGGACGGAGAAACCCTCTACGAACTGGGCTACTGCCGCCGGGTGCTGGACGGCGTCGGCGAGGGGTCCCTGGAGTGTTTCAGTCGGGCGGCATCCTGGTTCGAAGTCAACGATCCGGCCCATCCCTATTTTTTCAACTCCCTCTACCTGGCCGGCGACACCTTGTCCGGCCAGGGGAACAACCGGGAAGCCCTGGCCCGGTTCGAAAAGGCGGCGGAGCTCGATCCCGGGAATGGGACCGTCCTTTTGAGGATCGCTCTCTGCCGGCGCCGGGCGGGAGATCCGGCCGGGGCGCTTCGGGCGCTGGAGAATATCGCTCCCGAAGACGAAGCGGCCGGCCCCGCCGCCGTCCTGGGCGCGGTCATGTCGATCGAGACCGGCCGACCGGAACTGGCCGAGCGGTTCCTCTCCCGGGTGCCGGCGGATGCGGAAACCCTTTACCTCCGGGGACGTCTGCTCCAGGACCGAGGCGACAGAACCGAGGCCCGGCGATGCTACGAACAGGCGCTGGAAGTCGACAACGGGTACCGTGAAGCCCTGATCTCTTCGGCCAACCTCGCCTACGCCGAAGGCGACCTCGCGCTGGCCCGCGACCGGTTCCGGAAACTTACGGAGATCGAACCGGAGACCCCCCGCTGGCATTTCAATCTCGGCGTCGTCTTCTCCGAGATGGGGAAGCCGGAGGAAGCGGCGGAGGAATGGGCCCGAGCCGGAGGATTCGATCCGGAGCAGAGGGAGGCGTCTCGCGACGCCGGTATCTTCGAAGAGGCGCGCCGTTTGCAGGAGACCGGTCAGGCCGAAGCCGCGGCCGAGCTGTACCGGCGCATCCTGGACGACGAGCCCTTTTTCATTGCCGCCCGCTATAATCTGGCCATTTCCCTGGCGGCGGCGGGCGATGCCGGGGCGGCCTTGCGCGAATACGAACGCCTGCTGCGCATCGACGAGGACTATGCGCCCGCCCACCTCAACTTCGCGATTCTGGCCGAAGCCAAGGGCATGAACCGCGACGCCGCCTATCATTTCCGGCGCTATCTCGCCCTGGAGCCGGAGAGCCCTCAGGCGGAACTGGTCAAGCGGCGCCTGCGGCAGCTTCGGGGATGGTGAGGTTTCTCCCCCGGCCGTTTCGAACGGCGGTTACTCGTACTCTTCGGGAACGGGAGCGTCCGCGGCGTATTCGGCGTCGCTCAACTCGCTGTCCCCCATGATATCCGCCCGAAGAGCGCAGGTTTCGAGGTGGTCGCAGGTTTTGCAGTAGCGGTTTTTCCGGGGGGGGAAGAATTCGCTCTCTTCGCTGGCCCCGGCCGCCTGGTAGCTCTTGATCTTGTCTTTGATCTCGCCGGCGGTGGCGTCGATCCCGGCCAGAACCTCGGGGAGGTTTTCCCGCCGGCGATGTGTCACTATCTCTTCGTCGTGAGCCAGCATCTGCAGGGCCAACCGGGAAATCTTCAGCCGGAAAAGCGACTCGCACGCCAGGAAATAAATCGTAAGCTGATCGTCTTCGTCGACCTGCCGCTGGGTCCGGCGGCTGGGCTCGGTCTTGTAATCGACGATCCCGTACGTGCCGTCCTCGAGAAGATCGATGCGGTCGATAAAGCCGGTCATAACCGCGTTTTCCCCTACCGGGAGTTCGAAATACTCCTCCACCCTGAAAGCGGGACGGTACTTATCCCCCTCGACGTAACGGGCGAAGTAACGTTTAAGCATCTCCACCCCCTGATCGTGATACCGCCTGGCTTCTTCGGGATCGGCGTAACCTTCCTGGTACGAAGAAAAAGAGCGCTCCCAGAGTTCCAGAAGCGCGGCCGCGGTGGTCTTGCCCCGGTATTCCGGGTTATAAAACCGTTCCAGGGCGTCATGGACCGCGGTCCCGTAGGAGAAGAAGGGGCGCGACCTGGTTCCGCAACCGTCCAGGTACACCTTTTTCCAGGCCCGGGGGCATCGCTGGTAGGAACTGAGCTTGGAGTAACTGAGCCGCAGACGTTCGGAAAACCGTTCCGGCGCATCCCCGCTCAGCGTCAGGGGAGTGACCGGCCAGGCCGGGCAGGCGGCGAGGTATTCGCAGGTGCTGCAGAGCGGGCCTTTCTCCGCCAGCGATTCCGGGTGTTCCAGGGGACTGTGCCGGCGCAGGGCCTTGTCCAGCAGGGTAGGGGGCCGAGTCATGCGGGCGATGCTGGTGACGGTTTGATCGATCAGGGCGTTGGCCGCCTTCAGATCGTCCGCGGTCGGGGTGACGCTTACCTTGCGGTTCGCTCTTAAAAAATAAAAACCGACTTTCGAAACGCGCCCATGGAGATGCTTGTCGGCGTTGGCCCCCTGGAAAAGAACCGCCGCTTGAAGATCGCGAGCCAGTTCGTCGGGTTCGAGAGTGTTCTTGCCGGTCTTGTAGTTGATGACTTCATACGTGCCGTCTTCGAGAAGATCGACCCGGTCGGCCCGGGACGAAACCGAGGCGGCGCGGGTCTGGAAAGACACGGTGACGTCGACATAACGAACCTTGGGAGGAGCGGCGGAGAAGTCCTGGTAGAACCTGCGCAGAATCTCCTGCGCCTGGGTCTTGAACTGATTTTCCTCGAGTTGGTCCCGATATCCTTCCGAAGCCCAGTTGCGATCGAGCAGTTGCATGAGATCGTCGAGGGAGGGGAGCTGGGATGTCCCGCGCTTGTGAAAATACTGGAGCGCTCCATGGAGGGATTTATAGAAGCTCAGCGCGGCTCCGGGCTTTTTGTCCCCTTCGACTTGATCGATATAGGCCAGCTTGTACTTGAGCGGGCAAGCTATGAACGTCTTGATCCTGCCCAGGGAAAGTTTAACCGTTTCCATACCGCCCTCCTTGTGCTGTCGCCGGAACAGTACGAGCGCCCCGGTTCGAGGTTTTACTCTAAACCGTTCGAATTGTGAGCGCAAGAAAAAGCGATCTGGGGGCGGGCGGGAAAAAAACCGCGTTCGGCCTCCCTTCTTTGCGTATAATAATAAGCCATGAAAGCAGGGGGGCCGATAGCGCTGCCGGGGATGGGGCCGAGAGCCAATCCGCCTCGGATGATAGTCCTTTCGTTCCTGGGGATAATCCTGGCGGGGACCATCGTACTCATTCTTCCCCTGTCGACGGTTCAGCCGGGGTGCATGAACCCGATCGACGCTCTGTTTACCGCCGCGTCCGCAACCTGCGTCACCGGTTTGATCGTGGTCGATACCGGGACCTTTTTCTCCCCCTTCGGGAAAGCGGTCATTCTGATCCTTATTCAGATCGGCGGATTGGGCCTGATGACCATGTCCACTTTTTTCCTGGTGCTACTGGGGAAACGACTGAGCCTCCGGGAACGCCTGGTCCTGGAGGATACCATGGGGAACGTCCGGATCCGGGGCCTGAAGGGGCTGTTGCGGATGGTGGTCATGACCACGCTGCTGCTGGAAACCGCGGGAGCGGCGATTCTGACCTGGCGTTTTCACCTTTTTCACGGCATGGAGTTGAAGGAAGCCCTCGTCAAAGGGGTATTCCACTCGGTTTCCGGGTTCTGCAACGCCGGCTTTTCCCTGTTTTCCGACAACCTCATGGCCTTCGGCGAGGACTGGTGGGTCACCGGAACCGTCAGCGGCCTGATCTTCCTCGGCGGGATCGGCTTTCTGGTTCTGTTCAACCTGATCAACATCCGTTTCTGGAAGAGGGACCGGACCCGGAGGGGCAGGCTGCGCCTTCATTCCCGTCTGGCACTGCTGATGAGCCTCTACCTCTTCCTGGGGATGTTCGTTCCTCTCCTGCTCGGAGAATGGGACAACACCCTGTCGGGGATGCCCGTCAGCGAGAAGTTCAGCCGCACGGTGCTGCAGGCGCTGACGCCTCGAACCGCAGGGTTCAACACGGTTCCGGTCGACGAACTCAGGCCCTTCAACCTGTGGATAACTCTTTTCATGATGTTCGTCGGAGCTTCTCCCGGGGGAACGGGCGGGGGGATCAAGACCGTGACGTTCGTCGTTCTGGCCGCCGCCGTTTACGCCCTGGTGGCCCAAAAGAAGGAAGTGGTCATCTTCAGGCGGACCATTCCCCAGAAAGTGGTGCTGGAATCCCTGGGGATAGCCGTTATCGGGGTCATGGTCATTTTTATCGGGTGCGCCGCCCTGCTGCTGACGGAATTTCCCAACCAGACGGTGGTCAGCTCCGCGGGGCACGCCACCGACCTGCTCTTCGAGACCGTTTCAGCCTTCGGAACCGTGGGGCTGTCGGTGGGGCTGACTCCGCATCTGACGGCATTGGGAAAATTGATCGTCGCTTCCATCATCTTTCTGGGACGGGTCGGGCCCCTGGCGGTCGTGCTCATGATCGGCCGGGTGGCGGCGACGCCGGGCGGCAAGATCAAATACCCCGAAGAAATGGTGGTCGTCGGATAACCTGTGCTATGATCCCTGAACCTAAAAAGCGGAAAACGAGGGAGTTTCGGACATGAGGCAATTCGTGGTCATCGGCGCCGGGAGGTTCGGACGGTCGGTGGCGACCACCCTGGCCGAAAACGGGTGTCAGGTTCTCTTGCTGGATTCCGACGAGAACCGGGTCCAACAGATGGCGGAAACGGTCACCCAGGCGATTCAACTGGATGTAACCGATGAAAAAGCCTTGCAGAGCCTCGATTTGGGGGAGATGGACGTGGGGGTGGTGGCCATCGGCAGCAAACTCGAAGCCAGCATTCTGGCGACCATGAAACTCAAGGAGATGGGGGTAAAAACGGTGGTCTCCAAAGCCGGTAGCATGCCCCACAAGAAAATACTGGCCCGGGTCGGGGCCGACATCATCGTCTTTCCGGAACGGGACATGGGCGTGCGCACGGCCAACCGCCTCCTCTCGCCCGACATCACCGACTATATAAATATCTCCTCCGGCTACAGCCTGGTCGAGATCAGGGTACCCGAACACCTGGTCGGGCAAACGCTGGCCGAAGCCAATATCCGGGCGCAATACGGCGTGGATGTGGTGGCGATCAAACGCCAGAAACCTCAAATCGAAAAAGACGGGCAGACCGGGCTCAGCGAAGAGATGGAAATAGCGCCGTCGGCCTCGGAAGTATTCGCCGAGGGCGACGTACTGGTCGTGATCGGCAAGGTCAAGGATATCGAAACCTTCAGGATGGTTTGAGCATGGGCGCAGAGGGAACCGGAGCCAGGAAGGAACGCAAGCTGCGTAAAGCGTTCGAAGCGAACCCCGCCGGGGCGGAAGCATGTCTGGATCTGGGGAAATACTACTTTCTCAAGGAAGAGTTCGCCCGCGCCGGAGAGGTATATCGCCAAGGACTGGAGCATAACCCCGACTCCGTCGGCATCCTTCTCAACCTGGCCGTCACCCGGGAAGCACAGGGACGCTGCGAGGACGCCAAGAAACTCTATCTCAAAGTCCTGGAAGTGGACGCCAACAATCAATCCGCCCAAGAACGGTTGGAGCGCCTGACGTCCTTCTAGTCCCGGATGGAAAGAACCTTCCGGCAAACGATGAGAGCGTTGATATGGGCAAGCCTGCTGCTGGCGGTTCCCGGCGAGCCGGCGGCCGCTTCCGGGCAAGCCGAACGGACGTGGTGGGCCCTGGCCGAAGAGGCCGCCGGAGCGGGGGATTACGGCCGGGCCTTGGAGTATATCTCCCGTCTGGAGGCCGTCGGCCGGCGCGACCCGGGCCTCGACCGGGCTAAAAACGATCTTCTCTGCGCCGAAGGACACCGCCTGCTCCGACGTAAGAATTACGATGGAGCCCGAAGCCTGTTTCTGGAGGCGCTCGACCGGGACCCGACGCTGGTCGGGGCCTGGAAGGGATTGGGCGTCTCCGCCTATTTCCGGCAGGAGATGACGGACTCCCTCCGGGCCTGGGAAAAGGTTCTGGCTCTGGCCCCCGGGGACCGGGACGCCGCGGAATGGTCGAAACGGGTGAGAAAGGAAAGCCGGCTGGAGGGGGATCTTGATTCTTCGCGGATGGGGAACTTCATCTTCCGCTACGAAACGGAAATGCCCGCGGATACGGTCGGCGATCTGGAAACCTTCCTGCATCAGGCTTACCGGGAAGTCGGTTACGACTTCAACTACTACCCCGATCGGCCCGTCGTGGTCATTCTCTATCCTCCCGATCGGTTCCGGCGCCTCCACGGCACGCCCGGATGGGTGGCGGGACTCTACGACGGCAAGATCCGTTTGCCCTCTCCCGGGGGGGAGGGGGAAGGGGAGGATTTCAAACGGATTCTATGGCATGAATATACTCACGTCGCGGTTCACGACCTCTCGGGGGGAAAAGCTCCGATCTGGCTCCAGGAAGGGCTGGCCCAATATGAGGAGAACAAAGTGATTCCGGTCGAGGGAGAGGCCGGCGCAACACCGGCCGACCCCATCCCCTGGGACCGCCTGGACGCGTCCTTTTCGTTCGCCGGCAGCGCCGCCACGGTCAGATCGGCTTACCGGCAGGCATGGTCCCTGGTTTCGTTTTTGATCGACGAATACGGTTTCTGGAGAATCAACTCCTTCCTGGAACGGCTGCAGAGCTCGAAAACCTGGAAAGAGGCGTTCGCCGATGAATTTCTGATCAGCGCCGAGGATTTTGAGGATGATTGGGAGCGTTCCCGTTAGCATCGCCGGAGCGGCTCTGTCCGTTTTTTTCCTGATCGGCTGCGGATCCGGCGAGACCGACCGCGACGGGGACCGCAGACTTCTGAGGCGCCTCACCTGCCAGCTGCGCTCCGATAAGATCGAAGAAGTGCGCGCCGCGACCCTGTCCGTCACCGAGGAGGGGATCGAGCCCCTGTTTCCGGTACTGTTCGACAACGCTTTTCACCGAGATCCCCGGATACGTTTCATCACCGTTTCCGCCGCCGCGGCGGCCGGAGATCGGGCCTTCGCTCCGGTGTTTCTCAATGCCCTCGCCGACTCCAACAGCCTGATCCGCACCCGGGCCCTCAAAGGATTGGCCGAATCCGAATATCTGGAAGCGGCGCTTCCGATCTCGGACTGTCTGAAAGACCCCAGCCGCCAGGTGCGCCTGGGCGCCACCGCCGCCCTGGGGCGCCTGAAGGCACTGGAAGGCATCCCGCCGCTTCTGGAGCGGTGGAGGGCGAGCGGGAATACCCTGGAAGAAGCCACCGCCTGGAAGTCGTTACGGGAGATCTCGGGGATCGATCTTCCCCGTGAAATTTCTCTCTGGACGCGCTGGTGGGAACCGGTACGGGAGCCCTAGCATGGAAGCCGCCCTGATCGTCAACCCCACTTCGGGCCGGATCCGCTATCCCGCCGACATCGAGAAAGTCGAACACTGCTTCCGAAGAGCGGGCGAAGACATTACGGTCTTGGAGACCGAAGGCCCTCTTCACGCCCGGGAACTGGCCGCGCGGGCGTCCGAGCGCGGGTTGAACCCCGTCATCTCCATGGGCGGCGACGGAACCCTCAACGAAGTCATCAACGGGATCGCCGGCGGAAAAACGGCTCTCGGCGTCATTCCCACGGGCATCAGCAACGTATTGGCCCTGGAACTGGGCATTCCTTCGGAAATCCGCGCCGCCGCCGACGTCATCGTCGCCGGGGAGACCAGAACCATCGACCTGGCGGAAATCAACGGCCGCTTCTTCTCGCTCATGGCCAGCATCGGCCTCGACGCCGAAGCCTGCAGAACCGTCAACCCCGTTCTCAAACGACGCCTGAAACGCTACGCTTTTCATCTTTCCGGGCTCCGGGCCCTGTTCTCGTTCCGCCCCGGTCTTTTCCGGATCGAAATCGACGGAGGGGAAGTTCTGACCGGCGCCTCGGCGATAATTTCCAACGCCCGCTTTTACGGCGGCCGGCATGTCGTTACTCCCGAAGCCCGTGTCGATGACGGTTTTCTCGATATCTGCGTCTTCTCCCGAAAGGGGGCCGCCGCTTCCCTGCGTTACTTTCTGGGCGTCCTCAGGAAGCGAGTCCATGAATACCCCGACGTCTCCGTCCGCCGGGCCACGTCGGTCCGGATCGCAGACCCCGGACTCCCCATCCAGATCGACGGCGATTTCATCGGATTCACCCCCGCCGAGATCCGCATCCATCCCCGGGCCCTGACGGTTTTTTGCCCGGGGGTGAATAAATCACATGACTGATCGTCTAAAAGGTACCGAGGAACAGGATCAGGAAAGCGACGCCGAGGTCATCGCCGCCTGCCTGGGCGGCGAGGTCGACCGCTATCGAGTTCTGGTCTCCAGGTACAAGGGCAGGGTATACGGTATGGTCTACGGGATCGTATTCGACCACGGTCACGCCGAGGATATCGTCCAGGAGGCGTTTATCCGGGCCTTCCGTTCGCTCGGGGGCTTCAGAAAGCAGTCCGGGTTCTATACCTGGATCTACCGGATCGCCCGCAATCTGGCGATAGACTCGCTGAGGCGCCGGCGCCCGGAATTCTCCCTGGAGGAGAACCTGGAGATCTTCTCCTCCGCCGCCGGAGGGGGCCTGGGGCCGGCGGGTCGGGAGGCCGAGCGGGAAGAATTGCACGAACAGGTGAGGAAAGCCATGACCCTCCTGAAACCCGAACATCGAGAGATCCTTTTCTTGAGGGAGTGGGAGGGCATGTCGTACCGTGAGATATCGGAAAACATGCATTGCTCCCTGGGAACCGTAATGTCCCGGCTCCATTACGCCCGCCGCAGGCTGTCCGAACTTCTGGAACGGAGGCCGGCCGGGGCGAAGGGGAAGGGCAGGGGAGGGCGGTGAGACGTATGCCCGTCTGTAAAGAAGCATTGATCGACCTCTATCTCGACGGCGAACTCGATCCCGGCGCTTGCGGAGAGGTCGAGGAACACCTTCGCGGCTGCGCCCGTTGCCGGGACCTGCTGGCGGCGCGAAAGCGTCAGGCGGATGCCTACCGCGGCCTCATCGCCGCCGCGGTCGAAGCCGCGGAAGAGGACGCTGATTCCGTCTGGGATGCCGTGGCGGAGGCCATATGCCGCCCCCGCCGGATCCGGATCATCCGCCTGCGCGTCGCCGCCTGGGCGGGCGCGGCGGCGGCGGCGGCCGCCGCCGCCGTTCTCCTTCTTCACCCCGGAGCGGGAACGCCCCCCGCCTCATCCAGCAAGATACTCTCCCTCAACAGCCCGGGACACGATATAACCATCTATCAACCGCAGACCGGTTTCACGGTCGTTTGGCTGCAGGAGCAATCATGAGAAGATATCTGTCGGCAGGGGCCCTGGGTCTGGCTCTGATTTTATCCCGGACCGCGGCGGCCGAGGATCTCCCCGTCATGGTCGATGTCTTCACCGCCTCGGAAGAACCCGGAGGAATATCTCCCGAACTCGAGTATCTTTCCGCTCGGCTTCAGGCGACGCCTTTCCGTTTCAACAGTTACCGAGCCCTGGGCACCGCTTCCACGGAGATCCCCGTCGGGTCCGAAGCGGTCCTGACCTTCGATATCGGGGAACCCCTCCGGGTCGCTATCCGGGTCCGTTCCATCGGCAACGACGCTTCCGCCATTTCGGTGGGCCTTACCCGGGGCGATATCCGGCTCCTGGATTCGGAACTGGAACTGGGTCGCAACGGTACGGTCCTCGTCGGAGGGCCTCCTTTTGGATCCGGTTACCTCATGATAGCCATCTCCGAGCGTTGGTAACAAAACGCCTGCGGTCGGAGATCTCCCAACCTACGAGTTTTCATTTCCTCGCGCCCGCCGGCTCCATTGCCGCGCCCATGACGCCTTAGACTAGGGGCGCTTTCGCCCCCGAAGTTATTCAACCGACTATCCACAAATTACTCACAAGTTATTCACATGGAGCCTATCATCATCGCTGGCATAGCGTTATGGCGTTTTTGGCAGGATTTTGCTCCATGCTTAGTTTTACATAAGGTACATTATACGAAGTAGTGTCAGATCGACAAAATCGGCTTCCGCAGTTCTATCGACTGCTGTCTCGGAGTCAGGCGGATGCGCCCCGGCGGCGGAGCCACTCGATGACCAGATCCACTTTCTCGTCTCGAGGCAACGCCCTGCGGTTAAGCCAGCGGTATACGGTATCCCGGGATACGCCGCAGTGCGCCGCCAGGCTTTTCATGTTGGCATCGAGTCCCCGATGGAGTTTCCAGAAATCGATGAGCAGATCGGTTGTTCTGGCGGCGGGGTCCGGGTTCATGGCTCCGCAGTGGGCAGCGTGAAGATGAACGTGGAACCGGACCCGAGGCGGCTCTCGACGTGGATATCGCACCCATGCTGGTCGATGATCTTTTTCACCAGAGAAAGCCCGAGGCCGATACCCGAGAAACGCTGACCGACGCCGCGGGCCGACTGGTAGAATTTATCGAATATCCGGTCCAGGTCCTCGGGAGGGATACCCCGGCCGTGGTCCCTGATGAGAATCTCGATCCGGTGCAGCTTTTCCGGGGATTCCTGGAAGGGTTTGCGGGCCTTGATTTCGATGGAACTGCCGTCGGGACTGAATTTGACGGCGTTGTCCAGAAGGTTGATGAATACCTGAATAATCCGATCTTCGTCGATCCTGACCGGGGGAAGACTGGGCTCGACGCCGACCCTGATTTCGATATCGCGCTGCCGCGCCCTGCCCTGTTCCATTTTGACACAGTGGTCGATGACCCGTCCGATGTCGACCAGCGAAAAGGCCAGTTCGTCATGAGCGTGCGTGGAAGAAAACGAAAGCATCTGCTCGATCAACGCCGTCAGGCGCTGCAGGCTTTTGCTGCAGACTTCCAGCCCTTCCCGCTGAAGATCGGTCAGAACCCCGAGTTTGGAGTCGAGCATCATCTGCACATAGCCGCTGATCGCCATCAGGGGCGACCGCAATTCATGGCTGACTCCTGAGATAAATTCGGTTTTGAGGTCGTCCAGGGACTTCAATTCCTGATGCGCGCGCTTAAGCTGATCCAGGTTGAACTTGAGGTCCTCGACCAGGTAGATGTTGTCGATGGTGGAGGAGAGGTCGTCGGCGATATTTTGCAGTATCCCCTGGAACTCGGGCGAGCGGGCGGTTTCGTCTTGAAAACCGGCATAGACCGCCCCCAGCAAAGTTCCCCTCACGGTGAGGGGAATGGCCAGATCCGTGGTCATCTTTCTGGCTACGATAAACCGTCCGAAATCGGTCTCGGCGCTGACCGTGCGGGTGTCGCCCGTAGCCATGATCTCATCCCGGAGGCAGACACCGACGGTGGCCCCCACCGGGTAGAACTTCTCCTCGTCCCCCGGAGGGAGCATGGGAATATAACGAAAAAACTTATCGGGGATATTCCTTCCCACCAGCGCCAGACCGACCAGGTGCCAGGGCCACAGGGGATAGTGTTCGATTCTGGCTTTGAGAATTTCGACGGCTTCGGCGATGCCGGAAGCGGTGTTCAGTTCGTGGGCGACATGACCGAGAAACCCTATCTTCTCGATATTGCGGTAGATGTTGATCCGCATCTCGTCGATGCTGCGGGCCAGCATCCCGACTTCATCGGACGCCTGGCTGTAGATGGGCTCTGAAAGATTTCCTTCCCCGATTTTTTTGGTCTGTTCCGCCAGAATGCTGAGCGGCCGGGTTATGGAAAACACTACCAGCCAGAGCACGATCAGGGTGAAGAAGAAGACCAGACCGGCGACTTTGAGCTGGGTGCCGATAATGCGGTTTTCGGCGGCGTTCAGGCGCATTTTTGAGAGTCCGATGACGATGGTGCCCAGCTTCCCGATGGGGGCGTCGAGAACGATGTCCTCCCGGGTTTGATACACTTCTTCGGAGGGAACCGGCAGTTCGCCGGTTTCCAATGCCTGGCGCTCGTCGCGGTTGAGCCCGCGGGCGGTGATGATCCTTCCCGACCGGTCCAGGATGGCCGCGTATTCTATGTCTCGGAGACTGGCGGCGGATTCGACGTACTGGTTGAGCTTGCGGTTATCGACGTCGAAGAAGCCCTGATAGGCGGAAGCCAGTCCGACCACCTTGCCCAAACCGTCGGCCATCTCCTGCATCCCCAGACTGAGGGAGGAGCGGAGCTGTTTGATCGAGAACACGCTGGTGATGACGATCAGAAATACAAAAGCGCCGACCAGGAGAATGGTGAGTTTGACCCCCAGGCCCAGGTAATGCCCGTGGCCGGTTTTTGTTCGTGCTTTGACCGTGTCGAGAGCTTCGGTCATTGTCGCGCCTTTATCTGGGGAAACCCCACCGGGAAGGAGGCCAGTAGATCATGAAAACACTCCCCACCAGGTTGCGCTCGGGGACGAAACCCCAAAAACGGCTGTCCCTGCTGTTGTCGCTGTGGTCGCCGAGCATAAAATAGTAATCGCCTTCGACGGTGTATTCCCGGGCGCCGGTGCCGTCGATCAGCACCTCCCCTCCCCTCTCCTGCACCCGGTGCCCTTCGGAAGCGATCAAGCGCCGCCAGTAACCGGGAAGAGGAACGCTCAACGGCACCCTCATTCCCGCGTAGGGAACCGTGACCTTGCGGCCGGCGGCCCCCAACGGTCCGTCGTTGGTATAGTATACCTTGGAAAACGGTTTCGCCGCCAGGGGGCGCCCGTCTACATAGACCTTGCCTTCCGAAATTTCGAGGGTTTCGCCGGGGAAACCGATCAGTCGTTTGACGTAATCCTGGCGCTCGTCCTCTGGGTAATGAAAGACCACGATATCCCCCCGGCGGGGCGAACGCAGTGCCGGAAGCTGCAGGTAAGGAAGGAGCGTAGACGTGAACGGAATCCGGTCCGGAGTTTTGGCCCCGTAGAGGAACTTGTTGACCAGAATCCGGTCGCCCATCCGGCTGTTCCGGAGCTCCACCTTGTCCCGCGGACAGATTTCGTCGTAGTACCCTCCGTGGTAACCGCACACCGGACAAACGCGCTCCACCCCCAGCAAGGTCGGCTCCATGGACCCGGTCGGGATCTTGAACGGTTCCACCACGAAGGTCCGGAGCAAGAAAACCACGAAGAGGGCCCAGAATATGCTTTCGGCGTACTCTCTGACCTTGCTCTTGCGGTAACCCTTGAACTCTCCGTCGAGCAGATTCACGACCCGGTTGAGCGCTTGGCGGGTTTCCTCGGGTTTTCCCCGGCGCAGCGACTCCCTCAGGTTCCCGGCGGCTTTTTCCAGAAGCTGAATCTGGCGGTCGGAGAGGTCCGGGCGGCGTCGCCTCAGTATCCAGCGGCACGAGCGCAGCGCGTCCCGCGAAGCCTTTTTGACCCGATATCGCGCGATAATGGTCATGGCTAGGTAGGCAGCAGTTCATCCGGCGTCAGGCCGGCGCTCTCCGGCGGACCGATCAGAGCGGCGCAGGAGCGCCCGGGGCGGAACACCCGGTTGGCGACCCTGACGATGTCCTCGGACGTGACCCGGTTGATATTTCGGAAAACCTGCTCCGGAGTCATCACCTTGTCCGCGCAACAGAGGTTCCCCCCCAGCCAGAGCATCCGCGAGGAGGTCCCTTCCATCGAAAGGGCTTTCTGGCCCAGATAATATTCCCGTGCCCTCGTCAATTCGCGGGCGGAAATCCGCCGCTCCCCGATCCCGGCCAGTATCCGGCGGATCACCTTGACCGTGGGACCGACTTTTTCGGGGGGGAGACCGGCGGTGAACACCAGGGCGCCGCCGTCGCGGTAGGTATCGGTTTCGGAACGGATCGAATAGACCCATCCCCGTTTTTCCCTGACTTCCTGAAACAGCCGGGAACTCATGTTTCCCCCGAGGATGATCGAAAGCAGAATCAGGGCCTGGCGGTCGGGGTGGCCGCGGGAATAGCCGGGGAAGCCGAAAGCCAGGTTCACCTGCTCGACCTGCCGGGTATCGACCGCCACCCGATCCCGGGTCCGGTTGAAGACCGCCCGGACCGGTCCGCGGAGGCGCCGCGGAGAACCCTCCCCCATGCGCTCGCCGACCAAACGTACGACCTCGCCGGGCTGGAGAGCTCCGCAGGCCACCACCGATATCCGGGAAGGCGCGTAACTGCGGCGGTGGTAGGCCGCGATGTCCTCCCGCTTCATGGCGGCGATGGTGCCGGGCGTTCCCAACAGCGACCGGCCCAGAGGCTGGCCGGCCCACATTACCGATTGGATCATCTCATGAATATGGTATGCGGGGTTGTCCCGGTACATCCTCAATTCCTCGAGGATGACCCCTTTTTCCTTGTCGATTTCGGCAGGATCGAGGCGCGGAGCGGTCACCATCTCCAACAGCACGTCGATGGCGTCTTCAAGGTGGGTTTTTCTTACCCGGGCGAGGAAACACGTACACTCCTCCGAGGTGAACCCGTTCAGGGTACCCCCGATGCCCTCGATGGCTTCCGAAATCTGCCGGGCGCTTCTGCGGCCCGTCCCCTTGAAGAGCATATGCTCCAGAAAATGGGAAACCCCCTGCAGTCGCCCGGGCTCGTGCCTTCCACCGGAAGGAACCCAGACGCCGACCGCCACCGACTCCATGCCCTCCATCCGATCGCAGAGAACAGCGGTCCCGCAGGAAAGTCGTTCGAGTACGGCTCTAGACACGACGTCTCCATTCCAGGTAGGAAGCGAGAATGAGTGCCGCCGCCAGGCGATCGGCGGTACGACGGCGGCGGTCCCGGGAAAGTCCGGCCTCGATCAACACCCGTTCGGAGGCGACCGAGGTCAGCCGCTCGTCCCAGTAGTCGACGGGGCGCCCGGTGCGGCCCTGGAGCCGGGCGCCGAACTTCCGGGCCCGGGCGGCCATGGCCCCCTCGCTTCCGTTCATGTTCAGGGGGAGGCCGATCACGACCCGCCCCACTTCCTTTTCGCCGAGCAGCGCCTCCAAGCTCTTCAATGTTTTTCCCAAGCTCTCCACTTCCAGGGTTTCCAGGGGCTGGGCGGTGATTCCCAGGGGGTCGCTCAACGCTAATCCCATGCGTTTTTCCCCATAGTCGATTCCCAAAATCCTTGTGGCCGGAGGGGGCATGCTCCTACAGCAGGTCCGTCTTCCCCGCCTTTTTCAGGCCCGCTACGATCTCCCTGACTTCCTGGCTCCGGCCCCGGGGACAGACCAGGACCGCGTCCCCGGTGGCGACGACGACCAGGTCCCTCACCCCCTCCAGAGCCACCAGCGGGCCGGTGCTGAAAGAAAGGCAGCCGGCGGCGTCATGACCGAGGAACGATCCCCGGCACCGGTTGCCCCCCGGCCCGGGGGCGGCGGGGAGGTGGGCGGCGAGCGCGTCCCAGGAGCCGACGTCGTCCCAGGAAAAAGAGGCGCCCGTCACCAGGACTCCCCGCGCCTTTTCCATAAGCCCGTAATCCACGGAAACCGACGGCAGGCGGGGATATACTTCCCGGAGAAACGATCCGAGCCGGCGGGCGGGAAGATTCCGGTAGGGGGCCAACCCCTTGACGATGGCGGGGAGGTGCTCTTCCGCCGAGGAGAGAAATGCGGCGACGGTCCACACGAACATACCGCTGTTCCAGGTATAGCGGGGACTGCGCACCAAGCGCCGGGCTCGGGCGAGATCGGGCTTTTCGATAAACCGTTCCACCTGCCAGAATTGCCGGGGCCCGGAAATAACGGGCTTGATCCCCCGCTTGATATATCCGTATCCCGTGGCGGGCCCACGGGGCGAGATGCCGATGGTGACCAGGCGCCCGGTCTTTTCGGCGACGGCGGCGCAGGAGCGCAAGGTGTTGCGGAACTCCGAGGCCGGCGAGATGACATGGTCGGCGGGAAGGACGAGCATGGTCGCGGACGGGTCCACCCGGGCGATGGCCAGAGCCGCCAGAACGATGCAGGGAGCGGTGTTCCGCCCCACGGGCTCGCTGATTATCTGCTCACCGGGAACCTCGGGGAGCAGCGCCCCGACAGCGGGGGCCTGGTCTCCGGCGGTGGCAATCCATATCCGCGACGGAGGGACCAGGGGGGAAAGCCGGGAAACGGTGGCCTCGATCATGGTTTTTGCCCCCACGATCCGCAAAAGCTGCTTCGGGGTTTTTTCCCGGCTCAACGGCCAGAAACGTTCCCCCTTCCCTCCCGCCATAATCACCGCGTGTATCATTCTTCCCTCCCCTCCCCTTCCGCCCGGTCCCGGGAAAAGGCGCCCGAAACCCAGAAAACCAGAACCGCTCCCAGAAGAAAAAGACCGATCTGAAGAAAAAAACCCAGCCAGTTCCGGGCGGTCCACCCTCCGGGACCGACCGGGGCATGGTCCTGACCGAAAACCATACCGGCGGCATTATCCAATACCGCGATCCCGGCAATTGTCAGCGCCAGCGCTCGCATAAGTTGTTCAGTATAGACCAAACCCACGCCGGCGCAAACCGCAATCGAGAAGGCGGTGGAAATGCGAAGAGGGGTCGGACCGCTCCATCCCCGAAGCCCCCCCCTCCCCTACAACCAGAGTTCCCCCTTGGCCACGGCCCGGTCGAGTGCCTGCTTCGGAGTAAGCTTGAGCAGCAGCGCTTCCTTGACGGCGTCCCCCAGATATTCCCTCACCCGGAGCCATTGCGCCATGCGCGGTTCGAAAAACCCATACTCGAGGGCGCGGATGGGAACCGCCGTCGAAGGTTTTTCCGCGATGGCGCTTTTCATCACCGGAAGATCGAGCGCGGAGCGCCGGACGGGAACGTAGTTGGTGCGGATCGACCATCGGGCGGTCTGCTCCGGAGAGGTAAACCATTTGATGAAACGCCAGGCCGCTTCCTGTTTCCGGCGGGAGGAACGGGAGAAAATCACGATGTTGGTTCCGTAGACCAGCGAACCCGGGCGTTCTTTTTCCAGAAGCGGGGCCATGCCCCAGTCGAAGTTGAGCTGCTTGGTCATGAAGGAACGGGACACGCAGGAAGCGACGATCATTCCCACGTTCTGGGCGGCGAAATCCACCTGGTGCTGATATCCCCCCAGATAGAAATCGGCGGCTTCGTAGGTGCGGACCAGGTCGACGAGGAAAGAAAGCGCCTCCACCCCCCGTTCGGAATTGAAAGCCATCCTGCCGCTTTCGGGGTCGATGATGCTGCCTCCGTTCTGAACCAACAGGCACTCGAAATAGGTGGCGTGGTCGGTAAACTTGTGCCCCCATTGATCCGGTTTCCCGTCGCCGTCCAGGTCGCGGGTCAGTTTCCGCGAAACCTCGACGAACTCGTCCCAGGTCCGGGGAGGAAGGTCGGGGTCGAGGCCGGCCCGGCGGAACATGTCCCGGTTGTAGTAGATGACGGGAACGCTCTTGTTGAAGGGGAGCGAGTAGAGTTTGTCCAGGTAGAGGCTGTCGTCGATGAAGACGGGGTAGAAATCGTCCAGGTCCTCCTCGCGGAATTCGGGGTCGAGTTCCCCGAGATCGACCAACGCCTCGCCCCCGAGGAGCGTCGAGATCCAGGCTTCGTAGGCCTGAGCCATGTCGGGCTGGTTCCCGGCGATGATCGAGGCCAGCAGTTTCTGCTTCAGGGCCTCGTAACTGCCCATGCTCTCGGCGCGTATGAACGATTCGGGATGGGCTCGGTTGAACTCGTCGATCATCTCGCCCAGAACTTCCCCCAGCGGCCCCCCCATGGCGTGCCAGAAGCGGATTTCTACCTTTCCTTCCTCCGGTCCTCCTTCCCGTGACGCTCCCGAACAGCCGCAGCAGAGAAGGAGAACCGCCAGCAGGGTGCCTATCGCCGGTCGAATATTCACCGCCCGATCAGTCCTTCATCCCCGAGCGGGTGATTCCTTCGATGAACTGCTTCTGCGCCAGGAAAAAGATGGCCAGAAGCGGAAGGATCGAAAACGTCGAGGCCGCCATCAACAGCTCCCATTCGGTCCCGCTTTCCTGGTTGAAAACCGCCAGACCGACCTGCAGCGGGCGCATTTCCGGCGTGTTGGTCATGACCAGGGGCCAGAGCAGGGAATTCCAGGTCATGATGAAGGTGAAGAGGGACACCGTGATCAGAACCCCCTTGGAAAGAGGGAGCACGATCTGAAAAAGCGTGCGCAGCTGCGAGCACCCGTCGATGCTGGCGGCGTCGAAAAGATCCTGGGG